>PJTO01000005.1_pt1 | contig 520390 bp, 493 predicted proteins | sample 1512101 | NCBI WGS metagenome assembly PJTO01 (sample SAMN08177690, study PRJNA422409) | Soil metagenome, whole genome shotgun sequencing project.
ATTGCATTCCAAAAGAGATGGTTTTGCCGACTTCGGACAGGTTGTTTTGGGCTGCTGGGATTGATAAGACCTTCAGAGGTAAGCAGCCCAAAGCCAAAACTCGCGGCAAAACCATTCTCTTTTTCCATTCCATTTGGGTTACTTCTTCGCTGTATCTTTGGTTCAACTTATATTTTTTTATTTAATTGAAATCATCACGCATAACCCGCCAAGCTGCGATCTGCATAGTGTCAGACCGCTGTCCGAGCCGTACATCAGCCGCAAGCGGCGATGGACGTTAATTAAACCAGTCGGTTCCTCCCCTTTGATCTCCGTCATGTCAAGCTGCTCCGACAAAGCGGCGATTTGCACCTCGTTCAGACTGTGCCCGTTGTCTTCAACAAGAACGGTCAGGCAGCCATTTTCAACGTAGTGATGAACCCATAATTCTCCTTGGCCGCTATGACCGACCAGCGCATACTTGTAGGCGTTCTCGATAATGGGCTGAACGATCAGGCGAGGGACGGGGATCGTACCGAAAGCATCGGGAAGCGGTTCGATTTCGACATCGATGCGATCTCCATAGCAGACTGTTTGAATATCTACATAAGTTTGCGCGTGACGCATTTCTTCTTGAAGCGGAATGAGGTCCTCGGCATTTTTGGTGATAAAGCGGTAGTAATCGCGCAAGTAATTGACGAATCCGAACGCTTTGCCGTATTCCTTGTCAGAGATTAGGCCGCCCATGATGAAGAAGCAATTGTACAGAAAGTGCGGGTTGATCTGCGCCTGAAGCCGCTTAAGCTCCGACCTCTGCGTGCTAATCTCCTTCTCGTACACCTCATGAATCAAAACGTTCAGTTGAGAGACCATACGGTTAAAGCCCTCGAACAAATAGCGAAATTCGTCCTTGGCCTCCGTCTCCGCAATCGGCGCGAACCGGCCATGCTGCACGATGCGAAAAGCGGAAACGAGCCGTCGCATCGGGTTATGAATAAGGCGATACAGCGCCAGAGCAAGCAGCAGAATGACGGCGATCGAGACGGCCAGAATGACCCATACCCATTTTTCGTAACTTTTTAATTCTCCCAGCACTTTCTCGTCCGGAATAAAAACAAACAGGGAAAGCTGCAGCGCTTCGGAGGAAACATAGGATTCCCAGTACGTCGTGCCGCCCAGCTTGACCGACCCGGCGCCGGACCGGTTCGTTTTGCCGGAGGTGAGCGATTTCAGGCTTTGCAGCGTTTGCTCGTCCCGGGTACTGGAGAGCGCCCAGTGCTCCTCTGTATGGACAAGCAGAAAATCTCCCTGCTGCGGGTTCACGATGTTTTGCAGGCTGTTTTTCAACTGGGCGGCGGACAGCTCGAACATCACGACAAACAGAGGCGGCCGATCCAAAGAGGTGGACATCGGATAGCGCAAGCTCAGATAAAAGCGGCCGTCCTGTAATTGCACGATCCGGTTGGGGTCTACGCTTCTGGATAATTTGTCGATCTCGTTCTGATTTTTAAGCTTGTCCTCGTCGGTCAAGCCGTTTGGCGTAATGACTCTGTCCATTGAAGGAAAGTAGATCATCGGTTTTTCCACGAACAGACTGGACGCTTTGACCATTTGCAACCTTTTCTGTAAAACCTTCACCTTATCGAGAAGGTCCGGATCGCTAAAATCATGGGAAACCCCTATGAGCATCGGGTCGTTATCGACCAATAGTTCATAAAAAATTTGCGAGAGGCGCTTAATTTCCTGCTCAAGATTTTGCATATAGAACTGATCGCGGCTGCTTACGGAACGAGTAATTTCACTGCGAATGCTGTCCGAGCCCTGCTTATTCAGCAGAAGTGTCAGCCCGTAGAACGGCAGCAAAACACCTAGGAACGTCAACGACAGCCTCGTAAAAATCGACATTTTCACGAACACAGCCTCCCGCCAGCTTAAGTAGAACCTATCATATAGAGTTCCCAAGCGAATCGTCAAGTCAAACGGCGGCCGCTACCGATGCAGAAGTATACAAATGTATATAAAAGTTGAGGAATGCCTGTAGTTACGCGTTTGTTCGGACGGTATAGTGAATTCAGGCACACCAGTTCAACATAATGAGGGGGCAGACAAATGAGCTTTACGATGAAAAAAGGGTTAGCGCTTTCTTGCGCGGCAGCTTTGCTGCTTGCGTCTGCGGCGTGCAGCAGTGCCAAGAATAATGCGCAGACAGAGGGCTCCGCATCGCCTCAGGCAACGGCGACGACATCGTCACAGCCATCGGATAGCACGGCTGCGACCGGCAAATACGATCCGCCGATCACGCTTACGACGGTTAGAGCAAACGATACGGCCTTGTTCACCGAAGGACAGACGATGGACAAGAACGCGATCTACGACGCTTACGAGCAAGACTTGGGCATTACGCTCAAAAACAATTGGGTTGTCGACACCAAGGAGTATGATTCCAAGCTGAAAATCAGCATTGCCGCCAACGATCTGCCGGATTTCTTCAAGGTGTCGGCTGAGGATTTGCCGCGTCTGGTCGAATCCGATATGGTGATGGATCTGACGGAAGTATTCGAGCAATATGCCAGCGAAGAGACGAAAAAGCTGGTCGTGTCCGACGGAGGCAAGCAGATGCAATCCGCTACGTTCGACGGCAAGCTGATGGCGATCCCCCAGACGAACAGTCCATTTAACGCTGTGTCATTCGTCTGGGTGCGCCAGGACTGGCTGCAGGAAATGAATCTGCCGGAGCCCAAGACGATGCAGGACTTGCTGCAAATTTCCGAGGCGTTCGCATCGAGAAATACGGGCGGCAAAGGCAAAGCGTTCGGACTGGGATTGGACAAGGATCAGATCGGTTCGCCGATCGGCTTCCTTAACGGCTACCATGCCTATCCGGGGCAATGGGTGAAGGATAGCTCGGGCAAGCTTGTCTACGGCAGTACCCAGCCTGAGGTGAAGACGGCGCTTAAGCAGCTCCAGGATATGTACAAAGCCGGGCAGATCGATCCGGAGGTTGCGGTCAACGACAATGCGAAAATGCTGGAGCAAGTGTCCAACGACCGCGTAGGTATGCTGTTCGGAGCGTTCTGGTACAGCGCGGCGATGCAGGATGCAGTGGTCAAGGACGGCAAGGTAACCCAGGAGTGGGGCGTATATACGATTCCGTCCGTTGATGGCGATCCCGCAATGTCGCAGGTGTCGGCTTCAGTCGCTTCGTACTATGTCGTCAACAAAAATGCGGAGCATCCGGAAGCCGTAATCAAGGTGCTGAACCAATGGGTAGATGCGCTGCTGGGAGGAAAGCCGGCGGATGGAGATCCGCGCGCTGTCTACAGCTTCGGCAAAGAACTAAAGGACATGGGCAACGAAGCGTGGGCGATCAATCCGTTCACGATCTTTATCCAGGATCTATACGTCCAAGGCGGTCAGCATTTAGGCAAAGCGCTGGACACGGGAGACACCTCTGCGATCGAATGGAGCGGCGACCTGAAAAACCGCTACGACCAGGTCAAGAAATTCGAAGCCGGCGATACGACGTTCTGGTACCAGGTCGATATTGCGGGCAAGGGCGGAGCCTTCGAGAAAATGTACGAGTATTCCCAGCAGAACAGATATCATTTCGATGAGTTTTACGGAGTTGCAACACCGACGATGGCCGAGCGGGGCGATTTGTTGAAGACGAAGGAGCAAGAGGTCTTCACTAAGATTATTATCGGTGCAGCATCGATCGACGAGTTCGACAAGTTTGTTGCCGATTGGACCAAGCTGGGCGGCGACAAGATTACGGAAGAAGTGAACGAGTGGCACGCATCAAGACAATAGATAAGAACTGAGAATGGGGCTGTCCCATAAGCATAGTTGCTTGAGATGATCGATGACGCTTTAATCGTCGTTTGGGCCTGATCTGAGTTGCTTTGTACGATTTCTCGAACAAACGTCTGCCGCATAAGCCTGATTCGAGCTTCATTGTACGATTTTCCGACTAGTTTCCCTCGCGGAGGTCTCTTCGTAGGGCGTAAACTCATGTGTACAATAGGGCCCCACAAAGTAATCGGACTGAGCTTCGCAGCTTAATGTCGCTTTGTGGGGAATCTCGCATCGGTGGAGGTACAGGCCGTACACCTATTACTCTTACCATCGATTATCTTGTAGAGCAACTTGAATGGCTTATGGAACAGCCCCCTTAATTACAGCAGTTAGAAAGGAGGGGAAGGGAATGGTCGCCGCATTGCGGAAATATTGGCCGCTGCATCTGATGATTCTCCCCGGGTTTCTGTTGGTGCTCGTCTACAGCTACGGCCCGATGGCCGGACTGGTCATTGCATTCAAGAAGTTTATGCCGTCCAAAGGAATCTTCGGATCGCCCTGGATCGGAATGGATAACTTTCAATTCGTCTGGTCGCTTCCGGATACCCCTCAGATTATTCGCAATACGATTATTATTGCCCTGCTGAAAATGATCGCCGGACTGGTTGCGCCGATTATTGCGGCTCTCCTGCTTAACGAGGTTCGGAAGGCATTGTTTAAGCGCACCGTTCAGACGCTGATTTATTTGCCGCATTTCCTGTCGTGGATTATTCTGGGCGGCATTCTAATCGATCTTTTGTCTCCTTCACAGGGGCTGGTAAATAGAGGGTTGGGTCTGCTCGGCATTGAGCCGATTTTTTTTCTGGGCGACAATCGCTGGTTCCGTTTTACTTTGGTTTTCTCTGATGTGTGGAAGGAATTCGGCTTCGGTACAATCGTCTATTTGGCGGCGCTGACAAGCATTAATCCGACGCTGTACGAGGCTGCGGAGATTGACGGGGCCAATCGCTGGCGTCAGACGTGGCATGTGACCTTGCCGGGCATGCTGCCGATCATCGTACTGCTCGCCACGCTCAGTCTCGGTAGCGTGCTTAATGCCGGCTTCGATCAAGTATTCAATTTGTACAGCACGCCTGTATACGAGACCGGCGACATCATCGATACCTATGTGTACCGGATCGGTATCCAGAAAGCGCAGTACGGCATCGCCACGGCGATCGGCTTGTTTAAGTCCGTCGTTTCGCTCATTTTTATTTCTATTTCTTATTTTCTGGCCTATCGATTAGCCAACTATCGCATTTTTTAATATAGAAATGGTATTAAGGAGGGGGTACAGTGGGCGTTAGGATGTCACGCGGTTATCGCTTGTTCTCCGTTATGAATCATTGCTTTCTGTTGCTTCTGGCTATTGCTTGCGTTCTTCCGCTCCTTCATATTCTGGCTCTGTCTTTCAGTTCGGCTTCCGCCGTTACCGCCGGCGAGGTGACGTTCTGGCCTGTCGATTGGACGTTGGCCTCTTATGAGAATGTGTTTGGTAAAAAAGAATATTTGGTCGCCTTCTGGGTATCGATTAAGCGTGTCTCCATCGGCGTGTTCCTGAATATGCTGCTGACGATTCTGATCGCTTACCCGCTGTCGAAGGAAAATAGTCAATTTCCGGGAAGAACGATGTACGCCTGGTACTTTGTATTTACGATGCTGTTCAGCGGCGGCTTGATTCCATGGTACATGGTCATTAAGGACACCGGACTAATCGGCTCGATCTGGGCGCTGGTTATCCCGTCCGCCGTGCCTATCTTTAATGTAATCATCCTGCTCAACTTCTTCCGCGGCCTGCCCAAGGAGCTGGAAGAGTCGGCCAAGCTGGACGGAGCCGGATATTTCCGCGTTCTCTGGCGGATTTTCGTACCGCTTTCGATGCCTGCGCTGGCTACGTTACTGCTCTTCGCCGTTGTCGGCCATTGGAACAGCTGGTTTGACGGTCTCATTCTCTCTACCCGCACGGAGCAATATCCGCTGCAAAGCTTCTTGCAGACGATTATTATCAAGCTCGATCCGGCCTACTTGAGCTCGCGCGATGCGGAGTTGTTCGCGCTCATGAACGATAGAACGAGCCGTGCCGCGCAGATTTTCGTCGCAGCGTTTCCGATTCTAATCGTATATCCGTTCCTGCAGCGTTTCTTTATAAAGGGGATCGTGCTGGGCAGTGTTAAAGAATAAAACCGGATGTATGATGCATGCATCTGAGAAGAAGGGATAATCAGCCTTAATGAACAAGACGAGCCTACAACCCGAGAAGGTCCAATATATGCTGCGCCCGTTGCTGCCGATTTTGCAGGACGATACGCTCTGGGCTTCGTTTATGACTTATGCCAAAAGTATCCGCGCTGACGCAGTTATGGCGTTCAGCACGCATCTGGAAATGAATCACCCGGATCTGCAAACAATTCGCGAGAGGTTGCCGATATTCGCCAAGCGGTTCGCCGATGTTCGCTCCGCGGGAATGAGCCCGATGGTCAACTATTATGTGACGATGGGTCACGCCCATATGCTGCCTGCCGAGCACGCCCAAGCGTTTACGGATATGGTCGACGCACGGGGAAGAAAGGAAACCGGCTGTCCTTGTCCGCTATGTCCGGAATTTCGCCGATACATCGTGGAGGCTTATCAACTGTTCGCCTCGCTAGATGTCGACGCGATCTGGATCGATGATGATTTTCGGCTGTTTGGACGTGCGGATACGAAAGCGTTTCTGTGCTTCTGCGATCGGCATCTGGAAGCGTTCGCCAAGAGAATGGGTGTATTGTATGGCCGGGAGGAGATTCAGGCGGCGCTATTGAAAGCGCCGCAGAGCTGTACGGCTGAGGAACTGCAGCTTCGCCGAGACTGGCGAAAATTCCAGGAGGATGTCCTTGTAGAGCTTGGGGCGTTGCTGCGCGATGCTTCCGAATCGGTCAACCCGAACATTCGCATGGGGCTGATGACCAATACGCTTGAAATGATGCTGCGCAACGGCCGCGATCTGGACGCCGAAATCCGTGCGTTGCGGACGGAACGGCAACCGGTGCCTTACGTCAGGATTGGCGGCGCGAGTTACACCGACGAGCATTTGCCGGGCATTCTCGATCGCTGCGTATCGTTCGACGCAATGGCTTCGATGATTACGGAACCGAGCCAAATCGGTTCGGAAATCGAGCAATTCCCATGGACAATCGGCGGCAAATCCGCGCAAGGTCTTGCTTTGGAGCTGTATCTGCTTACGGTGAGCTTCAGCCCGCTGCTGACGCTAAGCATCAATGACGGCTTTCTCGGCTTTGACGACGTTTCGGGCAATTACCGGAAGGAGCTGGGCCCGCTCAAAGATTATTTGCAGGCGGTCACGGACGCTCTGACTGGCAAGTCGCGCAGAGGCGCGGCGCTGCCGCTCCCGAGCGATCCGGAAGCGACAGCCGGTTTGGACCTGAACGAAGCTTCGCTGCCACGGTTCCATCATGCGCTGACCCGCATCGGTATTCCCGTTGCGCCCGATGCCTGCACGCCGTCGCTGCTCACGATTAATGAAGCGACGGCTTACACGGAGGAGACGATAACGGGCTGGCTGAAGCAAGGCGCGATCGTGACCTCCGAGGCGTTCTATCGTCTGTGCGAGCGGGGAATTATTCGCGATTGCCCGATTCGCGCGGAGAAAGGCAACATGTCGCAGCGAACGACCTTGGAGCGGATTACGGCCTCTCATGCCCCGGATTGGCTGCGCAACAAGGATGTTGTTTCTTGGCTGTATATTCCGCTGCACACGGATTATCTTCTTTCGGCTGGAGAAGGAGCCGAGGTCTGGTCCGAGCTTTACGACAATTTGGGCGGGCTGCAATCTCCCGGTGTGGTCGTGACAAAGCAGCCTTATCCGATGGCGGTTGTTGCGCACACGGGGGATCTATTGAAGGAGACGGGACGGCAGTGGTTGTATCAACACCTCATATCCTATTTGACCGATGGAGAGTATCCGGCCATGGTGGAGCAGGGAGTCAACCTGTATCCCGTATGGTGGGAGGGCGACGGTGAAGCGCTGCTGGGCTTGACGAATTTCAGCTTGGAGACGTATTCGACTCTCCCGCTGTGGATACCGACAAGTCGGAAGCTGGCTGGTGTCGAACGGTTGACCCGGGACGGCGTCTGGACAGAGGCCGAAGCGAGCGCGGCCGCGCATCCGGACGGCGGAATTCGGCTTACGCTGCATGGAGCAAGCGTGCCGGCTCCGGTTTCTTTTGCGACGTTTCGTTTGAGATTCGCGGAATGAAATTGGCTGTATGGGGAGAGATCTGCGATGAAGATCGGGTGGGGGAGAAAAGAGATCACGCCGCCGGAGCCGGCGGCGTTGGCCGGACAGTTTTATGAGCGGATTGCCCATGTAGCGCGCGATCCGCTGATGGCGACGGCGCTGGCACTGGAAGGAGCGGACGGAGAGCAGGCGGTTCTCGTGAGCTGCGATCTGATCGCTATCGAGAAGCATGTGCAACTCGGTGTGCGCGAGCGGGTTCGGCAGCTCGTCCCGGAGCTTGATTCGGCGGCGATTGTGCTGAATGCAACGCATACGCATACGGCGCCGTACACTTACAGCGAATCGCTGTGGATTCCGCTGTTCTGGACGCGCCAGCCGCGGGAGGCGATGACGCCCGAGGCGTATGTAAGCTTTGCGATCGAGCGGATGGCCGAGGCGGTTGCCGAGGCATGGATGAGCCGCAGTCCCGGCGCGATCAGCCGGGGAGAAGGGGAGGCCGCGCTCGGCTATAACCGCAGAGTTATGTTCGACGACGGTACGGCCAGCATGTACGGCAAGCTGGATGCGACGCATTTTTACGGCTTCGAAGGGCCGGAGGATCATCGGGTGGACATGCTGTTCACCTGGGATCCCGGCGGCGAGCTGACCGGCGTCGTTGTGAACGCTGCCTGTCCGGCGCAGATTAACGAGGGCGACCGGCGCGTGTCCGCCGATTATTTCGGCGAAGTACGTCATCTGATCCGAGACAGATGGCAGCGGGACGTGCATGTGCTGGGTATAATCGGCGCAGCCGGGGATCAAGCGCCGTTTGACCTGATCCGTCGCCGATATTCGCAGCTTAGCGTCGACGATGAGCTGAGGTCGGCGGCCCGCAAGCTGGTCGGCGCGATGGAAGAGGCGTTTGAGCAGGCGCGGCTAGGGCGCGAGGATACGCCCGTGTTTCGGCACAAGATCCGAGAGGTGGAGCTTCCGCTGCGGATGGTTCCCAAGGTGGAAGCTGAATACGCTCTTGAGGAATGGGAGAAGTTCTGCAAGCGCTGCGAGTCGGAGGAGGAACCATCGGCTTACTTCCAATCTCTTGGCTTCGAGCGACAGAACGAACTGCTTCAAGCCTGGAGCGTGCAAAACCGGTACAAGCAGCTGCAGCGGATGAAATTTTTCCGCTTTGAAATGCACGCGCTGCGAATCGGGGATGCGACGCTGGTCACCAATCCGTTCGAGCTGTTTACGGCCTACGGCCTGCAGCTCAGGGCTCGCAGCGCGGCTAAGATGACGCTTGTGTCCCAGCTGACTTGCGACTCCGGCGGCTACTTGCCGACGGCTGAGGCAGTGGTCAGCGGAGGATACAGCACACAATTGTTTAACGGGTTGGTTGGACCCGAGGGAGGTCGGCTGCTGGTGGAATATACGCTCCAGGCCATTCAGGAACTGTGGGACCGACCGGAAGGGGATGGACAGTGAACGCGATAACAATCAAGAGCATTGGCGATTGCACACTGGCGGAAATTACGGAGCTGTGGAACGTCGGCTTCCAGCAGTATTTGAACGAGATGACGATGTCGATGAGCAGGATGGTCGTCCATCTGGGGGAGAGCTATATCGATCCGCAGCTTTCTGTCGCGGCCTATATCGACGGCGTGCCTGCGGGCTTCGTGCTGATTGGCTTGAAGGAGGCAGGTGGGAAGAAGACGGCGTGGAACGGCGGGACAGGTGTCAATCCGGCATTTCGCGGCGTCGGAATCGCCAAGCGGCTGCTTCAGGAAGCGGTGCGGCGCGTAAGGGAGACGGGCGCGGACAGCCTAGCGCTGGAAGTGCGCACCGACAATCCGGGTGCGATTGCCGCTTACAAGCGCGTCGGCTTCGAGCAGCTTCACGGGTTAACGATTTTCCGGCGGTCGGGCGCATTTGATTGCGTGCCGTTCCGGCGGGAGAGAAGCGATCGTTACTTGTGTGTGATGGGGATGGCCGAGGCGGTGAGGGCGCTGCCGTTTTATTTGCATCGCTCGGCATGGATGACGCAGTGGTTCAACGCTCGCGGCAGCCAATCTCTGATCGTATACGATCGCACGGGAGAGGTTGTCGGATACGCGCTCTTCTCCCGGAGCGTCAATGACGAAGGGCTGCTGTGCGGCGTGGCGCTGACGCACTGCGAGGCGAATCCAGAGCGCGAAGATGGCCGGGACGTTGTCCGTTTTATGCTCGGGGAAGTGTATGGACCCTATGATGCGCCGATTGAGCGCATGGCGCATTATTTGCGTTCGACGAACGTGGCGGCGATGGAGGCTTTGGCGGAGGCGGGCTTCGAGAAGGTGTTCGAAGAATACCTGATGGTGCTCGGTTTTGGTGCGCAGTCCGGCCGAACGCCGCAATGACGGAGAAGGGGGCGCAAGCCCCTCATTTTCCAGCAGGCTGTAATGCGGTCAAAGTCTTTCATTCGATAGAGGGAGGTCGTTGGGTGACAAGTATAGTCAATAGACGTGTACTGCCGATTGTAATTGCGATGAGCATAATGGTTTCTTTCTGGGGAGGAGGGGGAGCGGTTCGCGCGGAAACAGGCAAGAGCATTGCTGAAAAAGTAAGCGCTTTATCGGATCTGTCCGGACATTGGGCGGAGGAGACGATGACGCGATGGGCAAGTAACGGATTGCTGAGCGGAGACAGAGCGGGACAATACCGTCCGAACGATGCGATAACGAGAGCGGAGTTTGCGGTGTTGATCGATCGTGTGCTTAACTTGCCGCAGCATGCTGCGGACGCTTATACATTCTCAGATGTGAAGAGCGACGAATGGTACGCCAGCGCGATTGCCAATGGTAATGCAGCCGGCATCGTTCAAGGTACGGGCAAGGGCAAGTTCAATCCGACATCTGCGATAACGAGGCAGGATGCGGCAGTCATCGTGGCCCGCGCTTTCGGGCTGGAGGATGAAGTGGCGGCGGATGCAGGGTTTAACGACAAAATGCAGATTTCCCCCTATGCGTCTGTGTCCGTTGCCGCGCTGCAAAGCCGCAAGTATATCAGCGGTAGAAGCGGCAATCGCTTCGCTCCGCAAGAACGCATCACAAGAGCGGAAGTGGTGCAAATGATCGATAATGCCATGGGCGAGCTCGTCTGGAGCCCGGGAGACTATGAACGTGATTTTGCCGGGAATGTGGTTGTAAATACCGCAGGCGTAGAGCTGAAAAATCTCGTGATTGCCGGAGACCTTTACATTGTGCAAGGCGTCGGTGAAGGCGATGTCCTGCTGGACAACGTGACGGTCAAAGGGAAGACGTATGTATTCGGCGGCGGGATTGACAGCGTGAAGCTTAAGGATTCCCGTTTGCTGGGTACGCTTATTGTGAATAAACGGAGCGGTCCGGTTCGTATCCTCGTCTCCGGCGCGACTGCTATTACTCGCGTGGTGATGCAAAGCGGGGGCATTCTGGAAGAAGGGGAATTGACCGACGAGCAGATCGGCTTCCGCAATGTGGAGATCAATATAAGAGAATCGGCCAAATCGCGAGTGGTGACACTGAACGGTCAATTCGAGCAAGTGCGCCAGATTGGCGTTATCGTCAAGGTGGAGCTAAAGCAGGGGACGGTCGTTGAAACGTTCGTCTTCGACGCGATTGCAACCGTTACGGGTGACGGAACGATTGGACTTGCGAACATTCGTGTTAACGGTTCCAATCTGAGCAAATGGCCGGACAAAGTTAACTTCGGCAATCAGGTTACGGCGACGATCGAAGCGAAGTTGGTAGACAGGGAGCAGACGGGGGGCAATACGTCAGGTTCGGGCACAACCTCTTCAACAAATACGAATCCGAGCTCAAGCCCAAGTCCGCAACCAAGCCCGGAACCAAGCTCAAGCCCTAGCCCGAGTCCAAGCCCGAGTCCAAGCCCCGAGCCGGACACCGAGCTGACAATTGTGCATGAAGGAATCGCTGAGGCCGTGGTGGTCGTTAGCGACACGGCCGACGATCAGACGCTGGCCGCTGCCGGCAAGCTGATCGACTATATCAGAAAATCGACGGGAGCCGAGCTGTCTCTTCTGGCCGATCGTCTGAGCTCGGATAGAGTGACGGCGGAGAACGGGACGATTCGGATTGAATTTGCCGAAACGCCTCCAGTTCAGCCTGCTGCGACGGATTTCAAGGTGCAGGCGATCATTGACGGTACGGCGTCTATCAACGAGCAGCCAGCCAATGTAAGCTGGGACGAAAATACGAAGACGGCGACACTGACCGTTACGCGCGTCGAGAAATCGACGGTGCAGCAATCCGTGAAATATCAAATCAGATATAAAGGCGGGGAACCTTTTTCCGGACGGACGATCCTCATTCCTGCCAATCCGCGGGGCTCCTTGCTAAAGAACGGCTCCTTCGAGGCGGGGTATGCCGGATACGCCAACGCCAAGCCGTGGGAATATTGGAACGGAGGCTTCGAAGCGCCGACCAGTCTGGTGACAAGAAGCGCCGAACAAGCCAGAACCGGAGCTTATAGCTTGAAATTGTCCGGAACGAGTCTGGTATGGCCGAACCAAAGCGCCGCGTTGACCGGTTATGGACAGTTTGAATACACCGCTTATCTGTATAAGCCGCAGGGCATGACGACAAACGGGACGGTTCAGATGTTCGTCAACTTCTTTGCCAGCGACGGAACGGAATTGCAAAAGAATACAGGGCCGATCACGCCTGCGAACGTCAGCAACGGCGACTGGGTGCAGATGACATGGACGTTGAACGTTCCTGAGCAGGCTAACGGGAAGCAGGTAACCAAAGTGCTGGTCGGGTTCGAGGGCGCGAATTTCGCTGCGGGTGAAACGGTCTATATCGACGATGCGGCGTTGATCAATACCGATGCCGTCGACCAGGACGCGCCAGTGACCGGAAGTGAAGACGAGACGCTGCAAGACTTGCCCGAAACGTACGAAGGCGTTCAAATCTATCTCGGGAAAAAAGGACTTTCCGCGCAGGAGCAAGCTCAATTGCTGGATGGGACGGTCGAGGACGGCTTTGTCATTCATCAGAATGGCCGCCGAATTACAATTGCCGGTCCGACGGCTTGGGGAACGGAGTTTGGCGTCGACGAATTTCTGGAGCGCTACGTTGGCGTGCGCTGGCTTATGCCCGGGGAGGATTGGGAGGATGTTCCGCAGGCGGTAAGCCTGACCGTTCCAGTCGGCGATGAAGTGAAGCAGGAGCCGGCCTTCTTCTCTCGCGCATTTGAAGAGCAGCTTGGGGAGCTGCCCGTTCGCGCCGAGTGGGCGCAAAATCTGCGTATGCACGATACGATCAAGTTCACGCACAACCTGTTTCAAATGTTCCCGGTAGCGCAATATCCGCAATTTTACAGGCCGGGAACGATAGACAAAAGATGGGAGACGGAGCATCCCTGCTTGCAGGCGAACGGCATTGTCGATGAGGCCGTTCGAATCATCAACGACTATTTCGCTGCGAATCCGGATGCCACCTCTTATTCGCTAGGAATGAACGACACAACGGAGTGGTGCGAGGCGGACCCTTCCGATCCTGCAGGAAAGCTGAATTCCATCGGCATGGTGGATATGTCCGATATTTATTTCGATTGGGTGGACAAAGTGTCAGAGGGCGTCTTCGCCGTGCATCCGGACAAATATCTTGGCGCCTATGCCTATTTTAACGTGTACGATCCGCCGGTTCATGTGCAGCTCGATCCGAGGGTGGTCGTCTATATTACCGATGAGCGCGTTTCATGGGGAGACCCGGACATGAAGTCGCAGGCGCAGGCTCTGTCGGAAGCATGGGCGCAAGTCGGCGCGACGGTAGCCTTCTACGATTATGTGTACGGTTCTCCTTACGTATTGCCAAGAACGCCGTTCCAACTGCTCGCGGACGAATACCGCTATGCGGCCTCTATTGGAGTCGGGGCTTATTACAGCGAGCTTTATGCGAATTTCGGGGAGGGGCCGAAGCCTTATTTGTCGGCCAAGCTGCAATGGGATCCGCAGCAGGATGCGGTCGCGCTGCTGGACGACTGGTATGAGCGGGCGGTCGGGCCTGAGGCGGCGCCCGATCTTAAAGCCTACTATGCCAATTGGCAGCGTTTTTGGGAGCAGGACATCTACGACACCGAATGGTACAGCTCGTGGAAAAACCTGCCTGTCAGAACGAACTTTATGCCCTTGAATTCACCGGATTACTTAAGGGACGTATCGCTGGCGGAAATTGCCGTAAGCCGACAGCTACTCGAATCCGTCGTCGCCAAGGCGCAGACGCAGCAGCAGAAGAAGCGGGCGAACGACTTGCTGCGCATGTTCGAATATTATGAATTGTCGAAGATGAGCTATACAGATATGCAAGCCGAGGTCGCCGAGCCGACAAGCGATGCCGAAGCGACGGTCATACTGGACAACATCCTGGACAGAAACGCCAAGATGGATCAGAGGAAAGCGCTCTTTGCGGAACTCCAAACGAACGAGCTGTATTTTCAGTATCGGGGGGCGCTTAATTGGGGAGGCGTTTCGAGCAAAGAAATCAAGAAACTGTCGAACTGGATCGCGGCTCACCCGGAGAGTGAGATCGTGGGACGTATGGAACAATTGTCCGTAACCTCGCCTTTTTCAGCCGTGCGGAACGCAGTGAAGCTGATTTTGCTGTCACGGGGCGGAACTACGGTCAAGAACCCCGGCTTTGAGACTGGAATGGCGGAATGGTTCAGCTTCTCCGACACCGTTGCCGAGCTGACGAATGAGGCCAACTCCGGCAATAAGGCGGTAAGGGTGCAAGCGAGCAGCGTTGAGCAAGACGTATTCGTGGAAAGCGGCAAAACCTATAAGCTGGTCTTTTATGGAAAAGCTTCGGGAGGGGCAAATGCGAATCTGGTCGGCATGAACTTCTGGGACGTACCGGGAGTTGGCCTTACAGGGGCGCACGTGACGGTGAATTCGGATCAGTATCAGAAGTATTCGGTTACGTTTACGCCGCCCGAAGGATTCTCGCATGTGACGATCGTCATTTACAAGCCGGCAGGCGCAGGCTGGGTTTATGCGGACGATTTCGTTTTGACGGAATTGTCGGCTGACGATCCGCCGCTAATCGCAGTAACCGGGGAGAACGGAACGGTGCAAGCCGTCTTCGACGACTCTCCGGATGCAGTGCCTGCCGCTGCGGACTTTACGATACAGGCGATTGTGGACGGGGAGGAGGCGACGGTCGAGCAACCAATCGCAATTAGCTGGAATGACGCCGCGCATACGGCAACGTTAACTGTACAGAGTGTCACCCCGGCTCATATGGCCCAAACGGTCCAGTACCGGGTGACGTATAAAGGCGAGAACACATTACTGAGCCCGGAAATCCCCATTGCGGCCGATGTGCAAGCCTCCGTGCTGAGGAATTCTTCTTTCGAAATCGGATACGGCTCGGAAGTCCATGCCCGGCCTTGGGAATACGGCTGCGGGGGCAACCAGGCCTGCGTCACGGCAAGAAGCAGCGAACAAGCCAGGTCCGGGCAGATCAGCCTTAAGCTGTCGGGAGCAACCTGGGCGATCTGGCCGAGCCAGTCCGTCTCGCTAACCGGTTACGGAGATTATGAATTTACCTCCTATCATTATAAGCCGCAAGGCTTGACGACAAACGGGACGATTCAGATGTTCGTCATCCCTCAGTCGGCGGACGGTGCGAATTTACAGAGTGCGTATGCGGGGCCAATTATATCCGCTACCGTCAGCGATGGGGATTGGCATGAGCTGAAATGGACCGTTCATATTCCGGAGCAGATCAACGGGACGCCGGTCGCCAAAGCGATGGTCGGGTTTGAAGTAATGAACTTCGGGACCGGCGAGACGATTTATTTGGACGATGTCACATGGGTTCGTAAGTAAGCGGGAGACTAACAGCCAAGCGCAGTCTGCATCAAGAGAAGAGCCCATGCCGTTGCGCATGGGCTCATTATTTTTCGAGCAGCGATTGACATTTCGATGAATAGATAATATCTTTTAAACGAAAAGATATTATCTTAATAAAAGTGGCGAGATGAAGATGAAAAAGCTGGCTCACGAAGAAGTTTTGCGGTTGATGGAAGAGAGAATACGCTCCGGTGCATGGAAGGCTGGCGAGCGACTGCCGACGATGCGCCAACTTGGCGAGGACTTCGGCTACAGTGTGACTGCGGTGCGGGAGGCGCTTCGCGTGCTGGAGAGCCGTCGGGTCGTCAGCATCGAGCATGGTCGAGGCCTATTCGTTAGCACCGATCCGGAATTGCTGAGCGATCCCGGCGACAGGCTGCGGGGGATGGAGACCCATTCGCTGCAGCGGCTGCTGGAGGCGCGGCTGGCGATCGAGCCGGAGCTGGCGGCTTATTGCGCCGTGCGGGGTACCGTTCCGCAAACCCGGCTGATCCGTGAGTTAGCCGATCGGATGGAGGCGCAGCTTGCTGCCGGAGAGGATCATTTTACGACCGATATGCAGTTCCATCAGGAGATTGCGCAAGGGGCGGACAATCCGCTGCTGGCGCAGATGCTGGGCGTTGTGTCCGAGCTGTCCGCGCAGGGACGAAGGGAAACGGACAAGCTGCCCCATATGCGGGAGAAGGCGGCGGGTTATCACCGGCTGATCGCCATCTCCATCCAGGAAAGGCAGCCGGAGCAGGCGCGCGCATTAATGAAAGCCCACATTCAAGACATGCTGAACGCGATTCAGGGGAGAGGAAGCGGACAATGAAAATCACGAAAATGGAAACGTTTGTCGTACCGCCAAGATGGTTGTTTCTCAAAATCGAGACGGACGAAGGCATCTCAGGCTGGGGAGAGCCGATCATCGAGGGCAAGGCGCGCACCGTGCAAGCGGCGGTCGAGGAACTAAGCGGCTATCTCATCGGGAGAAATCCGCTCGACATCGAGGACCACTGGCAGACGATGTACAGAGGCGGCTTCTATCGCGGCGGTCCGATTCTGATGAGCGCGATCGCCGGAATCGATCAGGCGCTGTGGGACATCAAAGGCAAGTTTCATCAAGCTCCGATCTATCAACTGATGGGCGGAGCCTGCCGCAATCGAATGAAGGTATACTCCTGGATTGGCGGAGATCGCCCGTCCGATGTCGGCGAGGCGGCTTTGCTCGCACAGGCGGCGGGCTTTAAGGCGGTTAAGATGAACGCTACCGAGGAACTGCAATACGTGGATACGCACGAGAAAATCGACGAGGTGCTGGCTCGCGTAGCTGCGGTTAGAGAAGCCGCAGGCCCTCATTTCGGCATCGGTATCGACTTTCACGGCAGAGTTCACAAGCCGATGGCGAAAATATTGGCGAAGGAGCTGGAAGTCTATCGCCCGCTGTTCATCGAGGAGCCCGTGCTGCCGGAAAACAACGAAGCGCTTCGGGAGATCGCCCGCGCCTCGCAAATTCCAATCGCTACGGGGGAACGGATGTTTTCGCGTTGGGATTTCAAGCATCTGCTCTCGGACGGTTATGTCGACATCATTCAGCCGGACGTCTCTCATGCCGGCGGCATTACCGAATGCAAGAAAATCGCGAGCATGGCGGAAGCCTATGACGTAGCGCTGGCTCCGCATTGCCCGCTCGGACCGATCGCGCTAGCCGCTTGTCTTCAGGTGGACGCAACGTGCCATAACGCTTTTATTCAAGAGCAAAGCTTGGGCATTCATTACAATCAAGGCAACGATCTGCTCGATTACGTGGCCGATTCCTCTGTTTTCGCCTATACCGACGGCTATGTCGCGATTCCGAATGGGCCGGGGCTTGGCATCGAAATCGACGAGGCGCATGTTCGCAAAATGGCGGAGGTCGGACACGACTGGAAAAATCCGCTTTGGCGCCATGCGGACGGCAGCGTCGCGGAGTGGTGATGAAGAACCTGGCGAGTCGATTTCTTTTGTTGCGGAAGGCGAGCATTTAGCCGCTGTGGAAATAAGGGCTGTCTCCTGAGCCAAGCAAGTTGCCGTGAAAATAATCGATAACAAAGTCGATTATCTCTCGCAGCGCTGCTTAGGGGACAACTCTTTTTTTGTTTTTCATAAGGTGAATAGGCTTTCTTCGTTACCGCAAAGTAGTGTTATTTTTGTACAAAGTAGTATCACTTACGGCGGATCATCCTTGATATGCTTGACGAGATAATACGATACGCAAGGAGGCTGGACGTCGATTTGGTGTCGATCTGTACGCCGCCTTACACGCATGAGACGCTTGCAACGGAATTGTTGGAAACGGGTACACACGTAATTGTAGAGAAGCCGATGGCCTCCTCTCTGGAGGAGTGCGACCGGATGATCGAGGCTCAACGAAGGACGGGAAAATGGATGTCTGTGGTCGTCCACGACAAGAAAGCATCGCTCGATAATTTTACGACGCAGACGATTATGACCGGCAGCAGCTATACCGACCGCTCGTGACGTAAGAGCGATCAAGTGTCGGAGCGACGGTTACGGAGGACGTCCTCAGGTCAGCTTCCGATATTGGTGCGGCGTGAAGCCGTAATGGGATTTGAACAGTCGGCAGAAGTAAGAGCAGTTTGCGATGCCGACGGCTTCGCCGATCAGAGCGACGGATAGATCCGTCGAGTTCAGCAGCATAACCGCCTGCTGCATGCGTCTGGCCGTCACATAGTCGGAGATGCTGGAGCCGGTGCATTCCTTGAATAGATGCGACAGATGGTAAGGCGACAGGTGCAGATCTCCGGCCAGCTGCTTCAGACGAAGCGGCTCCGTGTAATGATTCTCCAGCCATACGAGGATGCGCTCGGCCTGATGAACCGTGCGCGTAAGACTCGTTTCGGCTTTTCCGGACCGCTGCTCCCAGATCGGCTTGAAGGCATGGAAAAACTCGACGAGAAATAGGGAGAACTCCTCCAGCTCGTTGTTTTTGCCGAGAGCGTGGCGCTTCTTCTCCAAGCGCTCAATCAACAGGTGAAACGGCTCGTCCCCACTCAAGCCATAGACGCATGGGGAAGGCAGCTTGCTCGTATGGATCTGCTTGAAGAAGGCTAACAGACTCGGCCACTTCTCGAAATAGTTTTCATAGAGGGAGGGCTCGAACTGGATCACCGATCGTACGAAGGGCTTGCCCGGTTGAATGTTCATCTGGATATGATGGAGCTGATACGGTTGGAAGACGCACAGCGTTCCGGGAGCCACTTCATAGCTTTTCTGGTCGACGACAAGCGTGCCGCTTCCTTCGTGTACGATCAGAATTTCAATGCCCTGATGCGCATGGAAGGTGCCCTGGTATTGAACGGAATCTAGACTTGTATGGCGGTAAGTCAAGTAGAGCTTCAGTTCATTTAATTTGAAGGCTTGAACATGAGACATTCGAGCTCGCTCCTTCCTGTCCGAAGCTTGCGCGGGGCGCTATGCCCGATGGAGATTAAGATACCATAAGAAGCCCGCGAATAGGAGGGAGAATCATCATATTCGCAACGTGAGGATGCACGAGAACGGCGATTTTGTGGAACTCTGAGGAGAGGACGAAGCGCAATAACGAATGGGGGATCTGAAAATATGGCGGACAAAGAGCACCTGAAAGGCCGCGTCGCCGTCATTACCGGGGGCAGCGGCGTTTTATGTTCGGCGATGGCGGTCGAGCTGGGCGGCTGGGGCGTAAAGGTTGCGGTTCTGAATCGCACTGCCGACAAAGGAGAGGCGGTTGCCGAACGAATCCGCCAAAATGGCGGAGAAGCGATCGCCGTCGCCTGCGACGTACTGAATTCGGACAGCGTTCGGGCGGCGGAGGAGCAGGTGGCGAAGGAGCTGGGGGCGTGCGATATTTTGATTAACGGGGCAGGGGGCAATCACCCCGACGGCATTACGACGAAGGAAACCTTTGAAGCTGCGGATCTGTCGCAGCCGGACGTTAAGACGTTTTTCGATCTGACTGTGGAAGGTTTTTCCGCTGTCCTCAACCTGAATTTCCTGGGCACTCTGATCCCGACGCAAGTGTTCGCGAAGCGGATGGCCGGCAAGCCGGGCGCGACGATCGTCAACCTCTCGTCCATGAGCGCGCCGAGCCCGATGACGAAGGTGCCCGCATACAGCGCGGCCAAGGCTGCCGTCGATAACTTTACGCAGTGGCTGGCGGTGCATATGGCGGAAGCGGGCATACGGGTGAATGCGATTGCTCCGGGCTTTTTCCTGACCGAACAGAATCGCAGGCTGCTGACGAACGAGGACGGTTCGCTGACGGAGCGTTCTCACAAAATAATCTCCCATACGCCGATGAGGAGATTCGGCAAGCCGGAGGACCTGCTAGGCGCGCTGATGTGGCTCGTGGACGACTCCGCGTCGGGCTTTGTCACGGGCGTTACGATACCGGTAGACGGCGGGTTTATGGCATATTCCGGAGTCTAACTTAAAGAAGAAGAGAAGGGAGCGTCCCCAAGTCCGCTCCTTCTCTTCTTCTTTTTTTCCGTATAGTATAATGAAAGAAACAATCAGCGGTTTGGCTCAAGCGTAAGGAGTTCGGCGATGGGACAATTCAAAAAGGTACATAAGTTACATACGCCTTTATTTGTCTATCGATCATCTTAAGCAGCTGTGCTTATGGGACAGTCCTTTTCTGTCTACACAAACCTAGCTCCGCACCCTCTTGCTCATGTTCAATGTTATAGCTCGGCAGGAAAAATCGAAAAAATGTCGAATTATAATTGTTTGCATAAAATGTGATTCATACTAACGACGTTTAAAGGGGTAAGGCAATGTTTTGTTTGAAATGTGGCACGGAGCTTCCGGAGGGAAGCAAGTTTTGCAATCATTGCGGAGCTTCTCTCGCAGCCGTCGGGCAGACGGAGGAAATGAAGGAGAGAACGGGTCCTGCAGGGATTCCCGAGGAGAACGAGACAGCGGTCGCCCTTGATCCTGCTTTGAACGGCAGAGGCATTCAAGATTATATCGGCGATACGAATGCCAATCCGGCTTCGCGCAAACGAGTCCCTATTCTTGTATATGTGCTTCCCATTGTCAGCCTGATTATCGTAGCGGCGCTGCTGGGATCAATTTATGCGTATCAAAAATCGGTTAACCGCCAGGTCGATGAGCTGCTGCAGCAGGGAGAGCAGCTTGCGCTGGACGGCAAGCTGGCCGAAGGCAAGGCCGCGATCGAGAAGGCGCTGGAGAAAAGGCCGGACCACCGTGTGCTGTTGGCGGATCAGAAGCTACTGACGGACGCGATCGCTCTGCAGGTCCGCTTGGATGACGCCGACAAGCAGCGGAAGGGCAAGAAGTTCGACGAGGCGATCAAGGAGATCGATTCGTTGCAAAAGGAGCTGGCAGGCCGTCCCGGCCCCGTTTTCCAGAAGCTCGTCGCCGCTGTCGATACGAAGAAGGAAGAGATCGTCGTAGAGCAGGTTGTCGCCGGCTTGCCAGCGAAGAAAGCGATCGAGGAACTGGCTCCTCTATTTAATGTCATCAGAGATTACAAGGGCGAGGCGGCACAAAAGGCAGCCAATCAAATCAAGCAGAAAATCGCGGACATCGCTTACGACAAAGCGTCTGCCGAGCTCAGCGACAAGCAGTTCGCAAATGCGCTTGTCACCCTGGAAGAGGCGCTGAAGTTCGACGAGAGCAACAAGAAGCTGACAACGCTGAAAACGACCGTCGAGCAGAAAAAGCAATCGTTCGAAGAGGCGGAGAACCGCCGCATCGAGGAAGCGATCGAGAAGGCGAATCAGGAGGACCTTGCCAACAGGACGGAAGCGGTAGAGCTGGTCTCGGTCGATGCGTTCACGGACGAATACGGCTACTTCATCGTGGAGGGCACGATCAAAAATCGCGCGACGCGTTCAATCAGTTCCGTTCTCCTTTATTTCGATATTTTGGATGAATCCGGAGAAGCCGTGGATCAAGCCTCCGTCTATGTCTCGCCGGAATTTCTCGCTTCCGGGGACGAGGGAGATTTCTATGCGGAGTTCTACAACTACGAGGACAACATGAGCTCGGTGAATGTGAACCGCGCCGAGTGGCAGCTTAACTAACTGAAAGGCAGGACCGCAGATTATGAAAAACTGGATTGCGTTCGTCATCTCAGGTTTAATTCTCGCCTCTGGGGGCTTCGCCGCCTACGAGCTGAACGATCGCTGGAGCGCCTCTGTCGTGCAAGCGGAATCGCAGCTTGGCAGTCCCGATATTGCAGTGAAGGAAGACGCCAAGCCCAATCTTAAAGAAATGATTCGCGAAAGCCAGAAGCACGTCGTTTCGATCGAAGTGGCTTTGGAGGACGGCACGTCGCTTGGCTCGGGTTTTCTCTATAATGACAAGGGCGACGTCGTTACTAACGCCCACGTCGTCACCGGCGCTCTCAGCGTTCGGGTGAAGACGAGCGACATGAGCATTCATCCCGGCAAGGTGATCGGCATAGACGAGGAGAAGGACATCGCCGTAGTTCGGGTCGAAGCGTTGGTCGGCAAGGAGCCGATGGCGGTGGATAAGGAAACGAAGATCGAGATCGGCGATCAGGTGATGGCTTTCGGCAGTCCTTTAGGTCTGGATAATACGGTTACTACCGGCATCATTAGCGGCGTCGACCGCGACATGGACATCGATTCGACCAAATATCGCGGCGTCTATCAAATCTCTGCGCCGATTACGCACGGCAACAGCGGCGGGCCGCTTGTGCTGGAAAGCAACGGCAAGGTGATCGGAATCAATTCCGCGGGCAACGATCAGGGAAGCATCGGCTTTAGCATTCCGTATCGTCAAATCGCCGGCATGATCGAGGATTGGAGCTTGAATCCGGACGAGGAGCTGGCGAAGCAATCGTCCAGTCTGGGCACCGACGCCGTCTTTACGACGGGATATACGAAAGAAACGTTTGCGGCGGACGCCCAGTATATCGTCCAATACTTTTACGAGTCGTTGAGCAGCGGCGATTATGTGTCGGCGTACAGCGTTCTGGGCAGCGACTGGCAGACGAAAACGACCTACGAGAAGTTCCGCGAAGGCTACTTGAACACGGAGAGCGTAACGGTGACCAGCAGCTCGGTTCTGTCGGGGACCGAAAAAGAAGCGCAAATCTCCGCGACCATCGAAGCATGGGAAAACCGCGACGAAGGAACGGTGCTTAGCAAGTACAGTCTGACCTACAAGGTTAAGCTGGAAAACGATATGGTCAAAATCATCTCGGGCAAAGGGAAGAAGCTGTAAGCGGTCGTTTGAATAATTCGATGGTTAATTCGATTCCCGAGTCTAGTCTTTCGTCTCCATGTAGAATAGAGGCGGAAGACTGTTTTCTTTTATCGCACCCGTGAAGAAGGAGGCCACATTAATGAAGATCATTACGCAGGCGCCCCGCAGCTCCATCTTCATGAAGATCGTCCTGACGTTCCTGGCGCTGCTGATTCCGCTATACACGCTAAACCTGTATATGAACGAGTCCGGCCAGGAGACGGTCCGCAAGGAAATCGTCAGCTCGATGAACGCCAAGGTGGAGCTGTACGTCAACCTGATCGAGTCGGATTTCGAGCGGGTCATCAAGCTGATCGAAGCCTATGTGAACGACGTTGATCTGATGAAGCTAAGCACTGCGGTCGACGTCATGTCCGACATTGAGCGGACGGATGCGATTCTGGCGCTGAAGAGCAAGCTGAACTTGGTGAAAACGTCAAATAGCTTCGTGCAAAATGTAATCGCATTCATTCCGCGGTTGGAACGCAGCGTCACCTCGAATGACAACGCGATCGTCGCCTTCGACGAAGAAGCGTTCCTCGCGCTATCCGTAGCGACTAACCGCTATGAATCTCCTTATCTGCTGTGGAAAGATCGGCTGTTCATCAGCGTTCCCTATCCCGACCCCCCATCCGGCAAGAAGGCTCCGGTATTTCTGCTGGCGGTGGAGGTGTCTAAGCCGGCGCTGCGGGAAGCGCTTCGTCAATTCACGAACAACGGAGAGACGGCCGTCTTGACCGGTAACCGCCTGCCTTGGAGCATTGTCGACGACAAAAGCTTGCCGGAGGCTGAGGCGGCCGTTCTTCAGCGGCAGAGCGGCTACACTCCCGGCCAGACGATTAACGTAGGCGGGGAAAAATATTTGGTCATCGACAAATCGTCGGCTAAGCTGGATACGACGCTATCGATTCTGATGCCGGAAAGCGCGGCCTTCGGCTCACTCGAACGATATCGCTGGTGGATGCTGCTGCTGACGCTGATGTCGGTCGTGATCGTCATTTTCTTCGCGCTGAGCCTTTACCGAATCATACAGCGGCCGCTGCGCACGCTAATTCGCTCCTTCAACAAAGTCGAGCAGGGGAATCTGAACATTGTCGTCCAATATCCGCTTAAGGACGAATTCGGAGTGCTGTTCAACCGGTTTAACACGATGGTCAGGGAGTTGAACGTGCTCGTTCACGAGGTGTACGAGCATAAGTATCGGGTTCGTCTCGCCGAGCTTCGGCATCTGCAGTCCCAGATCAATCCGCATTTTCTGTACAATAGCTTCTTTATCCTCCATCGCATGGCGAAGCTGCGGGACCATGACAACATCGTGCGGTTTACAAAATATTTGGGAGATTACTTCCAGTTCATTACTAGGGACGGGAAGGACGAAATTTCGCTGCAGCTTGAGGTGAAGTATGCACGGACGTACACGGAAATCCAATCCTTTCGCTTCGGGAGCCGGATTCGCAGCGAATTCGCCGAGCTTCCTGCGGAGCTGGAGCGCTACCTTGTACCGAGGCTGATCCTGCAGCCTCTAATTGAGAACGCGTACAACTACGGGCTGGAAAATAAAATGACGGACGGCTGGATCGCCGTCGCCTTCCGGCAGGAGCCGGATATGCTCGTCGTGTCCGTGGAGGACAACGGGGAGGAACTGGACGAGCGCAAGCTGCAGGAGCTGCGCCAGATGATGCTCGATCCGGAGCGACAGACCGAGAGCACGGGGCTGATCAACGTTCATCGCCGCGTGCAGATCAAGTACGGGCCGGAGAGCGGATTAATCTTATCGCGAGGCGAGGGCGGAGGCTTGCTGGCGGAGCTGAAGCTGCCGCTGAAGAAAGGAGAGGAAGACGATGCATCGACTGTTAATCGTTGACGACGAGCCGTACACGGTAGACGGGCTGTACGAAATGCTGGAGGAAGCCGACTTGCCCGAGCTCGAACTGTACCGCGCCTATTCGGCGATCGAAGCGATCGAATGGCTGAACCGGATCAAGATCGATATCGTGCTCAGCGATATTCGGATGCCGGGAATGGACGGGCTGCGGCTGCTGAAGGAAATTCGGGCCAGATGGCCGAGATGCAAGGTGATTTTCCTGACGGGGATCAACGAGACGAGCTATGTCCAGCAGGCGATGAGGGACGGAAGCGTCGATTATATTTTGAAGACGGAGGGAGACGAGCCGATCGAGCGAGCGATCGGCACCGCCGTAGCGACGTTGCAGGAGGAATGGCGCAACGAGCAGATTATGCGCGACGCACAGGAGAGAATTCGCCAAGCGCTGCCTTCCCTGCGCAACGAATGGTTTCGCCGCGCGTTGCTGCATGGGATCGAAGATGCCGGACTGTCGGCGGTCCGTCTTGAAGAGCTGGGCTGTTCGCTTGATGCGGAAGCGCCGCTGCTGCCAGTTCTGGCAAGGGTGGATCGCTGGCCGGAGGAGATGAAGGGCGGCGGGCGAACTTTGCTGCAGTTCGCGATCGAGAACATTATGGGCGAGCTGTTCGAGAAAGTACGAATGCAAGCCGTACATGTGGACGAGCATTATTTAATGCTGCTGCTGCAGCCGAACGAGAATGAGCAAGTCGTCGGTTCGCTAAGGGACGCCGAGGCGATGACCGCTTTTGTCGCCGGCACGCTGGAGACGGCCCAAACGGCCTGTACGCAGCTTCTGCGGCTGCCTCTGTCCGTCATCAGCAGCCGAGGACTCGTCCCTTGGTCCGGACTCTCTGAGGTTTACTACCTGATGAGGCGCAGGTTGGTCGTCGGCGTAGGCATGGGCGAGAACATGCAGCTGCTGTCCGGCGCGGGAAGCGAACCCGAGCGCGGAGAGGCGTGCTGGCCGACACAGCTGTCCCGACAGCGCGAGCGGCTCGAAGCCTCACTGGAGAGCGGGCGCGAGGAAGTGGCGATAACGGCGATCGCGGCAATGGTCGGGCACGGAGGAGAGTATTCGCGTTATCTGGAGGCGTATTATACGGCCGCGAATCTGATGATCGGGCTAATCAACCGCGCGGGCTGGGCGGAGGAGATGGAGAGCGATCTGCTGGAACGGCTGATGGACGCGAAGGGGCACCCCGCAAGGGAGCAGGCAGTCAGATTTCTGCAAGATACGGCCGCGCGATTAATCGCCTTCAAGCGGGGCGCTCAGGAAGAACGTACGGACAGAATCGTCGAGCGGGTCAATCGTCATATCCGCGAGCGGGTCGGGGGCGATCTGTCGCTTACCGCTCTTGCCGAGCTCGTCTATTTGAACCCGGCTTATTTGTCGGTGCTCTATAAGCAAACGACTGGACAAAATTTGTCCGACTACATTGTCGGCGTTCGTCTGGAGAAGGCGAAGGAGCTGCTTCAGCACTCCCACCTTAAGATTCACGAGCTGGCCGCTGCCGTCGGCTTCGAAAACGCCGGCTATTTTACCCGCTTCTTCCGCAAGCATACCGGGCTTGGGCCGCAAGAATATCGCGAGCAAACGGGGCGTTGAACGTTCAGCGCTCCCCTTTGCCCGAATTTCAAAATAAAAGAGAACAAATCTATACGTTGTTCCATTTCATCGTTCGGCGCTCCGACCTATACTGAACACAGGCAAACTACTAAGTTAAATGAGGAGGAGTAATATGAAGAGATGGAAGGGGACTTCGGGAGCGGCCGCAGGGCTTGCTGCTTTGATGTTATTTGTAAGCGCTTGCTCCGGGACTGAGAACAAGGAGACCAACGGAGGTCAGGCATCCGCGTCTGCGTCAAGCTCCAGCAGCGCGACCGAGCAAACAGAGAATAGCGCCGCTCCGAACGGACCGCTGGACAAGTACGATCCTCCGATCGAGATTACGACCGTTCGGATTGTTAACGATACGTACAAATACGATGAAGGGGAATCGATCGACAATAACGTCTGGACGCGGACGATTCAAGACAAGCTGGGCATTACCGTGAAGAACAATTGGGTCGTCAGCGGCGACGCGCCGGGCGGCCAGGGCGAGCAGAAGATGAACGTCTCGATCGCTTCCGGAGATTTGCCGGACTTTATCCCGGTTAACTCCCGTCAGCTCAAGCAACTGGTGGAGGCCGATCTGCTGATGGATTTAACCGATGTGTACGAGCAGTTCGCCTCGCCGTTCACGAAGGAAATTCTGAATCAGGACGGACCGAACGCGCTGGCGTCGGCCACATTCGGCGGCAAGCTGATGGCCATTCCGAATACGACCTCGTCGATGGACAATGCGATGCTGCTCTGGGTTCGCAGCGATTGGCTGAACAAGCTGAACCTGCCCGAGCCGCGAACGATGGAGGACGTCTATGCGATTTCCGAAGCATTTACGACGCAGGACCCGGACGGCAACGGCAAGCCGGATACGATCGGAATTTCGCTGAACAAGGATCTGTACGGCGGTTACGCAAGCGTAGACGGCTTTATGAATGGCTTCCACGCTTATCCGCGCCAATGGATTCAAGACGGGTCGGGCCAGCTCATATACGGAAGCATTCAGCCGGAGATGAAGCAGGCGCTGGCCAAGCTGCAGGAAATGTACAAGAAGGGCGAGATCGATCGCGAGTTCGGAGTGAAGGATTCGGGCAAAGCGGCGGAATTCGCGGCGGCCGGTCGGGCCGGCATGCACTTCGGTCAGATGTGGAATCCGCTCTGGCCGCTCGTAGACAATAAGAAAAACGACAGCGGCGCAGAGTGGCAAGCGTATCCGCTCGTATCGGTGGACGATCGCGTCGCGCAGCCGAGAACCGATCTGGCGGTCGGCACGTATTACGCGGTGCTGAAGAAAGCGAAAAACCCGGAAGCGCTGCTTAAAATCATCAATCTGTTCGTCGAAACCGGATGGGGCGAGTCGACCACTCCCGACAATTACGCGGAGCACTTTACGAAGGGCGGCGTCGAGCGCCATAAGTATATTCCGTTCCAGGCGTGGCCGGCGCGCAAAAACTTGGACATTCACCTGCACCTGCTGGAAGCGGCCAACAGCGGCGACAAGAGCAAGCTGAATCCGGAGGAGCAGGACAACGAGCGGCAGATCAGCGAGTATTTGTCCGGCAAGGAAGGCACGGAGCTGGGCTGGGCGTACGAGCGCGTATTCGGCAAGGACGGTTCGTTCAAGGTAATTAACCAATATGTGTCGGAAAATCTGATTTTAGCGAACGAATTTTACGGTGCGCCTACGTCCTCGATGGTAGAAAAGGACGCCACGCTGCAGAAGATGGAGCTGGAAGTATTCTCGAAAATCATCATGGGAGATTCGATCGACAACTTCGATAAGTTCGTAAGCGACTGGAAGAAGCTCGGCGGCGACGCGATTACGGCGGAAGTCAACGAATGGAAGGCAGCCAAGTAGTCCGGAGGCTGGCGGAATGGGACTATCTCTTAGGTAGAGTCATGAAAGATCCGGAGACCTAATCATGACCCATTAATCATCGAAGACGCTTGAGTGACATGCAAACCTATATTTTGGTCGATTTGTACGATTTTCCATACAAACTTCCGTCGTTTGAATCTGATTCGAGTTGCTTTGTGCGGTTTTTCGAACAACGTCCATCGTTTGCTGCTTATTTGAGTTGCTTTGTATGATATTTCGACTAACTTCCAATCGATTGGAAACGTTGAGGGTCATGATTAGCCCGGAAGCTGCCTTATACGGTCTTGAAATCAACCTTGTCACGGGTTAACCATACCCCATTTCAGGACCGTATAGCGTCGGAAGGAGATACATGCGCGGCAACATTGTCTATCGATCATCTTTTCCGCCTTACACAATAACGAAAGCAGGAGGGGGCAGCGATGCTGCGTAACATGAAATCGCCTTATTGGCCGCTGCATCTGATGCTGCTGCCGGGCTTGATTCTGGTGCTGATCTACAGCTACGGTCCGATGGTCGGAATCGTCATCGCTTTCCAGAAGTTCATGCCGGCCAAAGGGGGGTTGTTCGCTTCGGATTGGGCGGGGCTGGATAATTTCCGCTATGTGCTCGATATGCCCGATTCGATGCGGGTGCTTAAAAACACGATCCTCATCGCGATGTTCAAAATCGTCGTCGGCCTGATCGTGCCGATTACCGTCGCGCTGCTTCTGAACGAAGTGCGCAAGGAAGTGTTCAAGCGCGGCGTGCAAACGCTGATCTATTTGCCGCATTTTCTATCGTGGATTATTCTCGGCGGCATTCTGATTGATATTTTGTCGCCTTCAAGCGGCATCGTGAATCAATTTCTCGGTCTCTTCGGCATCGAATCGATTTATTTCCTCGGCGACAATTCCTGGTTTCGGCCAGTTCTCGTCCTGTCGGACGTATGGAAGGAATTCGGATTTAATACGATCGTCTACCTTGCCGCTTTGACTGGCATCAATCCCGCGCTGTACGAAGCGGCCATCGTGGACGGGGCAGGGCGCTGGAAGCAGACGCTGAACGTGACGCTGCCGGGCATGATGCCGATCATCGTGCTGACGATGACGCTGGCGCTGGGCAACGTTCTTAACGCCGGATTCGACCAGGTGTTTAATCTGTACAGCCCGCAGGTATACGAAAGCGGCGATATTATCGATACCTTCGTATACCGGATCGGCCTCGTCGACGCGCAGTACGGTGTGGCTACGGCGGTCGGATTGTTCAAATCCGTCGTGTCGTTCACGTTTATTACCGCATCCTATTATTTGGCCTATCGATTCGCGAACTATCGGATTTTTTGAAAGGAGGGGCAATATGGTCGAGTCTTACTCCCCGGGCAGGAAAGTGTTTATCGGCGCAAACTATGCGGCGCTAGCCTTGTTGTCTCTGCTCTGTCTCATCCCGCTGATCCATGTGCTGGCCGTCTCCTTCAGCTCCAGTCAAGCGGCGACCGCCGGGCTCGTGAAGCTGTGGCCCGTCGATTTTACGCTAAGCTCTTATCGCTTCGTGCTGGCTAAGCCGGAGTTTCTGAAGTCGATCGGGGTGACGCTGACGCGGGTTGCAATCGGGCTGACGGTCAACATGGCGTTAACCATCCTTGTGGCCTATCCGTTGTCCAAGGAGGTTGGCCGGTTTCCTTACCGCACGCTCTACGTCTGGATATTCGTCGTCACGATGCTGTTCTACGGCGGTCTTATCCCGCAATATATGATCGTAAAGTATACAGGCATTATGGATTCGATCTGGGCGCTTGTGCTTCCGGGGGCGGTTCCTATCTTTAACGTCGTGCTGCTGCTCAACTTTTTTCGAGGGCTGCCCCGCGAATTGGAGGAGGCCGCATTCATCGACGGCGCGGGCCACTGGACGACGTTGTGGCGCATTATGGTGCCGCTTTCCGCGCCCGCACTGGCGACGCTTACGTTGTTCGCTACAGTAGGCCATTGGAATTCCTGGTTCGACGGCCTTATTTTCATGAACTCACCGGACCATTATCCGCTTCAAAGCTATTTGCAGACGGTCGTCATCAACCGCGATCTCAGCCTCGTCTCTGCGGCGGACATGAAGTCTCTCGCCGAGGTGAGCGACAGAACGGCCAAGGCGGCTCAGATTTTCCTCGGCGCGCTGCCGATTCTGCTTGTCTATCCGTTCTTGCAGCGCTTCTTCATGAAAGGCATCGTGCTGGGGAGCGTCAAAGGCTGACGATATCGGTCATATGCGGTGTCATCGACGCTCCGGCAGAGGAATGAAGGGGCTGTCCCCGAAGCAAAAAGAGTCGTACAAAAAGATAATCGATGGAATGTTATCGTGCATATATCTCCTTCCGATGCTATACGATACTGAAATCTGAATGGGTAAACCCGTTAAGAGGTGATTTCAGTACCGTATGAGGCATCTCCAGGAGATACATGCATTTTTTTCTTGATCGATTATCCTGTACGACCTTACTTAGGGAGACAGCCCCTTCTTTGTTGTATTTGTCCGCCATAGTAAGATTTTCAACCCAATATAGAAATTTAACACATTGTTTGCCGAGGCATTCGTCATGTAGAGTTAACATCAAAGGCTCATCTTCCGGCATCTCGCCGGAGCCTGATCGTTGACGACATTCGCGAATGGCACGGGGGTGCAGCATCCATGTACAAAATTATGCTCGTGGACGACGAGAGCGAAGTCAGGGAAGCAATTCGCGAAAGCATCGATTGGCCCCGCCACGGCTACGATTTCGTCGGCGGCTATGCGAACGGCGCGGAGGCGCTGGAGGCGATATTGGACCATCGTCCGGACCTGGTGCTCTCGGATATTTGCATGCCGCATATGGACGGCATCGAGATGACGAAGCAGGTCGCGCGGGCGGCGCCCGATACGAAGGTCGTCATTCTGACCGGACACGATGAATTCGACTATGCCCAGCAGGCGCTGCGGTTGAAGGTACACGACTTCGTAATCAAGCCGATTACGCCGCGGGAGCTGCGGGCTTTGCTCGACAAAATGAAGATAGAGCTGGACCGGGAGGCGGAGGAGCGCGACAATATGGCCCGGCTGCGCGAACAACTGCAGGAAAGCCTGCCCCTGCTCAAGGAGCGGTTTCTGGAATGTCTCGTACAGGGGGCGATCGGCGAAGAGGAGGCGGAGCGCAGGTTTGCGTACTTCGGCCTGGTCAAGCCCGTTCCGCCGCTGGTCGCGCTTGCCGTCGATATCGATCAGTTAAACGACGGTTCTCGTGAACGCTGGGAGAACAATCCCGAGCTCCAGCGCTACGCCGCTTACAAAATTGCCTCGGAGACGACGGAAGGCCGGGACGCTCTTGTGTTTCGGACAAAAGAGGAACGGGTCGTCGTACTTCTGTACGGTTTCCCGGAGGAGGGCGGCGAGGCGGAAATCTCTCAGCTGGCGGAATCGATTCGCCGCTGCATGGAGAAGTATATGAAGTTTACGGTGACGATCGGGGTCGGCGCGCCATGCTCCTCGCTTAGCGATATTCCCTGGTCTTACGAAGCGTCGTTGTCCGCGCTCGACTATCGGTTTCTGCTTGGCAACAACCGGGTCATTCGTTTGCAGGATTTGGAGCGATCTTCGTCGTACTCCTGCCCGCCCGACTATGAATGGAATCGCAAGTTCGCCAGCGCGCTTAAGACGGGAACGCATCGGGAAACGCATCTGCTGATCGAACAATTTATCGGCCAGCTCAAGTCGTTGCCGTTGCCGCTGGAGGTGTGCTACGTGCGCATCCAGTCGATGATGATCGACGTCGTCAGTTCGATTCACGAGCTGCTCGGAGAGAGCGGGAATTGGCTGCGCCAGTTAGGCTCGGCGCTGCAGCACATCGATAAATTCCACCGGCTGGAGGATGTGGAGGCATGGCTCAAAAATATATCCTGCGAAGCGATTGCACTGATTGCGGATCGCCGCAGCGACCTGTCGCAGCTTCAGGTGCGCAGCGCAATCGAATACATCGAACAGCACTATCGGGAAGAGAGTCTGTCGCTGATGGATATTTGCAATCACGTCCATATGAGCAAAAGCTATTTCAGTACGTTGTTCAAGCAGCATACGGGGCAGACGATGATGGAATACGTCACGCGCATCCGGCTCGAAACGGCGAAGACGCTGCTGCAGGCCAATCCGCCGATTAAAACGTACGATATCGCGGCCGGCGTCGGTTATGGCGATCCGCAATATTTCAGCGTACTGTTCAAGAAGCACGTCGGCGTCACTCCTACCGAATACCGCGACGCGATGGCGAAGGAGTCGACGGCATGATCAAAGGCTGGACAGCCGACACCTTTAAATTCAGAAGCATTCAAGTGAGTCTATCCGTCGCCTTTCTGTGCCTGATTTTATTTTCCATTCTGGTGACCAGTCTGATCTCCTATCGTCTGTCCGCGCAGTCGGTCGAACGCAATTCGGAGCACTATATCTCGGAAATCGTGCAACAGGTCAATCTCAACCTGCAATCCTACATTAATAATATGGAGAACATCGGAATTCTCGCGCTGACGAACAAAGATTTGAAATATTACATCGAGAGCACGAGCTTTCTGTTGGAAGAGGACGTCAGGCCGTACGAGAAAAAAATATCCGATCTGTTCCAATCCATACGGGTTACGCGCAAGGATATCGCATCGATTATGGTGTTTGGTTACAACGGCCGCATTGTCTCTGATCGTCGAATCACGAGCCTGAACCCGAGCAGCCGAATCGAGGAGCAGCCGTGGTACAAAGATGCCAAGAAGGGAGGCGGCCGCTCGGTTTTGTCGTCTCCGCACGTACAGAACCTGATCCAGAACGAGTACCGCTGGGTTGTGTCGCTCAGCCGCGAGCTGAAGAGCGCGGACGGCATTACGGGCGAAGGTATTTTTCTTGTGGATTTGAATTTGAGCGTCATCAAGGAAATTTGCAGTCAGATCAATCTGGGCAAAAGGGGCTACGTGTTTATTCTCGACTCGGAGGGCGGCATCGTTCACCATCCGCAGCAGAAGCTGATCGCCAGCAATCTGAAGACCGAGCTGATCGACAGGGTGATGACGACCGGAACCGGCAGCTTTACGGCGGGAGAGGGCGGCAGCAAGCGCATCTACACGATCCAGGAAACCCATTTCGGCTGGAAAATCGTCGGCGTCGCCTATGCGAACGAGTTGATTGTCAATCAGGAGCAGATTCGGATGTCCTATCTACTCTGGACCGTGCTCGCTCTCGTCATCGCGCTGCTGCTGTCCTTTTACTTCTCCGGGCGTCTATCCAGTCCGATCAAACGGCTGCAGCTTCAGATGAAGAAGGTGGAGAAAGGGGATTTCAACGTCCGCACCGAAGCGCTGCCGGAGAACGAGATCGGCCAGCTCGGCCGTACGTTTAACGTGATGGTCGGCCGCATTAAGGAATTGATGGACCAGATTATCCAGAACGAAGACTTCAAACGGAAAAGCGAATTAAAGGTGCTGCAATCGCAAATTAATCCCCATTTTTTGTACAACACGCTCGACTCGATCATCTGGATGGCCGAGCGCCGCAAGCACGAAGAGGTGGTGGAGATGACCTCATCGTTGGCCAAGCTGTTCCGGGCCATCATTAACCGGAACGACGAGACGGTATCGGTACGCATCGAACTGGAGCACATTACGCATTACCTGTCGATCCAGAAGATGAGATATAAGGACAAGCTGGATTTTCAGATCGAGGCGGATCCCGCGATGATGAACTATAAGGTGCCGAAAATCATTTTGCAGCCGATTATCGAGAACGCGATCTATCACGGCATCAAGAACAAACCGGGGCTCGGGATGATTCGCATCGTCGGCAGCGTTCATGAACAGCATCTCGAATTCGTGATCGCGGACAACGGCATCGGCATCGAGCCGTCCCGTCTGGAACAGGTGCTGAAGCCAACGGAAGGGCCGGCGGCAAGCATTGGCATTCGCAACGTCAACGAGAGAATTAAGCTGTTCGGAGGCGAGTACGGAATTCGGATCAAGAGCGAGCTACCGATCGGCACCGAGGTGACGGTCGTGCTGCCAAAGCTAACATAGAGGGGGAGCCGCATGAGTCCGGGAAAACGATCGTTGACGGCGGTGCTGCTGCTTCTGGTTACGGCGCTGCTCATTGTCTACGGCATCGATACGCTGCGGCTGACAAGCGATCGGGGCAAGAAAATCGCCGTTGTGCTGAAGACGTCGGACATCCGTTCCGAATATTGGCGGACGGTGCGCGAGGGAATGGAGCTGGCGGCCAAGGAGTTCGACATCGACATCGAGATTACGGGGACGCTGTCCGATACGGACGCGGAAGGGCAAATCCGGATGATCGGAGAAGCGCTGGCGAAGAAGCCCGCCGCCCTCGTGCTGGGCGCGACGGAGCCGCTCAAGCTCGAGGCTGCGATGCGCGATGTGAGGCGGGCCGGGGCGAAGCTGATTCTGATCGATACGGACGTTCCGGGCAGCCAGCCCGCCAGCCTGGTCGCGACCGATCATGTGGAGGCAGGACGGCTGGCCGGACGGAGCATGATTGCGCCGCAGGACAAAGAGACGTTCCAGGTCGCCGTGCTCGGAGACCGCGTCGAAACTTCTGCGCAGGTGGATCGGCTTAGAGGGCTGGAGGAGGCGTTCGCGGAGACTCCTGTCGTCGAATTTCTCGGCAAGCACGAATTCGGAGGGCAAGAGGACGACGCATACGAGCGGACGGGAGAACTGCTCGACCGCTACTCCGCTCTCCGGGGCATCGTCGGCTTGAACGAACAGGCGACAGTTGGAGCCGCGAAGGCGATCAAGGAGCGAGAGTTGGTCGGGAAGGTCAAGCTGGTCAGCTTCGACAGCTCCATCTACGAGATCAAACTGCTGGAGGAAGGCGTCCTGCAGGCGACGGTTGTTCAGAAACCGTTTAACATGGGCTATCTCGCGATCGAATCGGCCGCGCGGGCGCTGCGGGGCGTCAAGCTTGATCCGAGGCTGAATATCGAAGCTCAGGTCATTACGAAGGACAATCTGTATACGCAAGGCAATCAAGAGCTGCTGTTCCCGTTGGTGGATTAAGCGGTTTTGAAAGGGGCAACCGAGCGGATGAGTAAATCGTCGATGGCGACAATCGGGTTGTCGCTGCTGCTGCCGCTGCTCGCGATCGGGCTGATCGTCCGATACGCGGGCATGGGCGATACCGCCCCGGCTGCGTCGAATATCGAGAAGAAATCGCTGATCAAATTTGTCGCCGCGGAATACAGCACCGCGACCAAGCCGTACTTCGAAAATCTGGTCAACGAGTTCGAATCCGAATATCCGCACATCGACATTGAGCTGCAGGTGATCAACTGGGACATTATCGACAGCGTCTACAAAACGATGATCAGCCGAGACCAGCCTCCCGACCTGATGCTGTCGAATTTGTACGCTCATTTCGCTCAGGATGGAATGCTTAATCGTATGGACGAGTTACTGTCATCCGAGCTGTCGGCGAAGATATATCCTTTTCTGGCGTATCCGCATAAAATGAACGGCGTGCAGTATTCGATTCCGTACGTGTCTACCGTCCGGGAGCTTTACTATAACAAGGACTTGTTTGATGAGGCCGGTTTGTCCGAGCCGCCCGCGACCTGGTCCGAGCTGGAGCAGACGGCGCGTCAGATTAAGGACCAGCTGCAAATCGAAGGCTTCGGCGTCGATCTGTCCGACAACGAGATATGGGCGTATTTGACGTATTTCTTCATCGGCGCCGGAGGGGGCTGGATGAAGGACGGCAAATGGGCTATCAACTCCGAGGCTAACGTCGAGGGACTGGAGCTTCTGAAGCGGCTGTACGAGGAGGGCTTGACGGACGCCGATCCGACCGTGACGACGCGCGACGAGAAGCAGCGCATTCTCGGCAACGGGAAGCTGGGGATGATGATCTCCGGCAACTATTTCGAATCGGTCGTCCCTTACGAGTATAAGGGCCTGAAATGGGGCAAGGGGCCGATTCCCGTCCGCGATGGCGTCGAGCCGTTTGTGTTCGGCGTCCAGGACGTGTTGATCTCGTTCAAGACCGACCATACCGATCGTGAGGCGCTATCTCTGTTCATTGACTTCCTCTACGAGGATGACAGATACGAGGAACTGATTCTTAGAGAAGGCTTCCTGCCGGTTACGCGTACGGTCGGCGACAACCTGAGTCTGAATAACCCGGCGATGACGAAAAATCTGGACGTCTTGAAGCGGGCGATGTTCTATCCGATTCACGATCCGGCTTGGTCTACTGTGCAGGACGCGACGAGAAATATGGGACCGGCCGTGCTGTCCGGACCGATGAGCCCGCGCCAGGTGCTCGACAGACTGCAGGAAATCGCACTCATTCGCAAACCGTAACGCAGTACTTTTTTCCATGTTTTACAGAAATATATTCGATTCGGATCCTCCTTGATAACGATTATGATGAACATGCAAGCCATCAGACATCGAAATCAAGGAGGTTTTATCGTGTCGAGATTTTTTAGAAAAACGATGACATGGGGTTCTGTACTGCTGATGCTTACCCTTGTTCTGTCCGCATGCGGAGGAAACAAGGACAAAGGAAACGACGCCTCGCCGTCGGCAAGCCCGAAAGCGTCCGAAAGCGCGAAGCCGTCTGAAAGCGCGAAGCCGTCTGAAAGCGCTTCAGGGTCGGAGAGCGCAAGTCCCGAAGGAGTCAAGCTGACCGGAGATTTCGAAATTCAGTATTTTGTCGGCGGATACGGCGACGCTTGGTGGAAGGAAGTAATCGGAGAATTCCAGCAGCTTCATCCGGACTTGAAAATCAAAGAGTCTGCCGGTCCGAAAATCAACGATCAGATGAAGCCGCGCTGGATTCAAGGCAGCCCCCCGGATTTCGTCTACATCGACGGCGCAGGCTCCAACACGAGACAGATGGTGACGGACGACCAGCTGCTGGACATTACAGACTGGTTCAAAACGGCGCAAAACACCGACGGCAAGCTGCTCAGCGACATGCTGATCGCCCAGCCGGAGGAATATCAGGCGGGCAAGGTTCATGCGGTTCCGCTCGTATTCGGCTCCTGGGGCACGTTCTACGACAAGGCGCTGTTTAAGGAAAAAGGCTGGGAAGCGCCGAAGGACTTCGAAAGCTTCCTGGCGCTCGGAGACAAGATCAAAGCGGATGGCCAGATGAGCGTCTACATCCATACCGGGGTCTATCCGTACTACATCAACGGCGGCCTGCTGGATCCGGCGATCGTCGCGATGAACGGCTACGATACCTCCATTGTGAAGAAGATCAACGCGCTTGAAGCCGGAGTTTGGAGCAGCGAGCCTGTTAAGAAGGCGCTGGACAAAATCGTGCAGATGCGCGACAAAGGCTTCTTCGACAAAGGGTCGCCGGCGCTTAACCATACCGACTCTCAATCGCAGTGGCTGCAGCATAAAGCGGCGTTTATCCCGAACGGTCTGTGGGTAGAGAGCGAAATGGCCAACGATACGCCGGCCGGATTTGAATTCGGCTTCCTGCCTTCGATTACGCAGGACAACGGCGGCAAATACGTCGCCAACCCTTACGTAGCTACGGTGGCGATCGCTAAGAAAGCGAAAAATCCGGACGCAGCCAAAGCGTTCCTGCAATTCCTGTACACGGAAGCGCACGGCAAATCGTGGGCGGAGCTGTCCAAGGCGCCTTCGAATATCAAAGCCGATCTGGAAGCGACCAATGCGCCTGCATTGACGAAGGAAGCCTCCAGATTCTACAACTCGGACAGCACGGTCGTGTCTCCGGAGGTCGTCATTCCGGAAGAGTTGGTCACAGAGCGCAACAACGCGACGCTGGCTCTGACGAAAGGCGACATTACGCCGGACGAGTGGGTCGACCGCATGGAGAAAGCGACGGAGAAAATCCGCGCGAAGGAAAATAAGTAGGCTGCCGATGAACGGAGCGGCGGTCGGGAACGATTCGGTTCCCGGCCCCGCTTCTCGGGCAACCAACGGAGGTCTCTATGAACAACGCCAAACGTGCCGGCTCCGCGAAGGTGAAGCGCAACGCGTTCATTCTTGCGTTTATATTACCGACGCTACTGCTCTATCTTGTCTTCGGCATCTACCCGCTCCTTAAAGGCATCTACCTCAGTCTGTTCGACTGGTCCGGCGGATCCGAGACGTACAATTTTATCGGGCTGGACAACTTTAAGGAGATGATGAACGACGACGTCATTCCGAAGACGATCCGCAACGACTACATTCTCGTGTTCGGCAAAATTATCGGCTTCATGCTTATTTCCGTCTTTTTCGCGGTGGCGCTCACTCGCTTCAACATTAAGGGCTCGGGCTTCTACCGAACGATCTTCTTCATTCCGAACGTGCTGTCGGTCGTCGTCGTAGGGGTGCTGTGGCGCTATGTGTACAACCCGAACGTCGGATTCCTGAATTCAGCGATTACCGCAATTACGGGGAAAACGTACGACTTCGCCTGGCTCGGCGACAAATGGTCGATTTTCGCCTTGCTGCCACCCTCGATCTGGGCAGGCGTCGGCTTTACGATCATTCTGATTATCGCTGGCATTCTAGCGATACCTTCCTCGCTGTATGAGGCAGCCGAAATCGACGGCGCGTCCCAGTGGCGGCAATTCCGGCTCATCACCCTTCCGCTGTCGTGGGAGCAGATCAAGACGTCCGTGCTCTGGATCGTTATGACGACGCTGAGCGGTTCGTTCGTCATCGTCTCGATTATGACGTACGAAGGCGGAGTCGACAACGCTACGCAGGTCATGGGGTCCTATCTGTACATGAACGCGTTCAAGTTCGGCAAGTTCAGCTACGGCTCGGCGATCGGCGTCCTAATTCTCATTCTGTCGTTCATTACGACCGTTGCGCTGCAAAAGCTGATGAACCGGGAAAACATAGAATTAACATAGAGGAGCATATGCCATGAAGACGCGAACGAAGTTCAGCGGCGCCCGCTGGCTGATGAAGATCGGCCTTTTCCTCTGGGCTGTGGGCGTACTGTACCCTGTCATCTGGACGATTATGAGCGCGCTTAAGGACAACCCGCAATTTCTGCTCGGCCGGCCGTGGAAGCTGCCCGACCTGCCGCTGCTCTGGTCCAACTTCACCTACGTTTGGGAGAAATATAGCTTCGGCCATTATTTTGTCAACTCGCTGATCATTACAGTCGTAAGCACGCTGCTGGGCGCTTTCCTGTCCGCATCGACCGCCTACGTCATCGCCAGATACGCATTTAGAGGAAGCGGCTTGTTGTACTATTCTTATCTTGCGTATATGATGATTCCGGCGTTTCTCGGAATTATCCCTCTGTTCTTCCTGATGGACGACTTGTACTTGACCAACCGGGCGCTCGGACTCATTCTCATCTACACCGTGACGGCCGTTCCGTTCGCCGTGTTCGTGCTGGTCGCATTTTTCAAGCAGCTGCCGAAGGAGCTGGAGGAATCGGCTGCCATCGACGGCGCTTCCCATTACGGAACGTTCTTCCGGATTATGCTGCCTCTTGTGAAGCCGGGACTTGTCTCGGTATCGATCATCACCGTCCTGAACATCTGGAATGAATATATATTCGCGCTTGTTCTTGTGAACGATCCTACGAAATACACGATTCCCGTCGCCATAGCCGTTATGCAGAGCGAAATGCAGTACCGAACCGAATGGGGTCCGCTGTTCGCCTCATTGCTCGTTTCGATGGGCCCCGTGCTGATCTTCTATATGATTTTCCAGCGGAAAATTACAGGGGGCATTACGGCCGGTGCGGTTAAGGGATAAAAGGGTTTGCAAAAACAAAGCCAGGAGAGGGTAGAGAATGCATCTGCTCCTTCCTGGCTTTTGCTGTGATGAATGAAGTACTCGATCACCTCGATTCGTTGCTTCTCTATCTGAATGCTGTATGATTGATGTTGGGATGAAAAACTGGCGATTTCTTCTATGATTCTCACCAAAATCCTTAACTTAAGGAGGGAAGACATGGACCACATTACACCGAAAGAAGCGAAATTAGAGGCGAAGCGGCAGTCAAAAATTACCCTGGCAGCGGGTCGCCGCCATACTGTCGGGCTTAAAGCGGACGGCACGGTGACGGCAGCGGGGGATAATAAATCCGGTCAATGCGACGTAAGCGAGTGGTGCAATATTGTAGCCGTCGCGGTTGGGAATGTTCATATGGCGACGAACACGGGCAATGCTCATACAATCGGGCTTAAAACGGACGGCGCTGTGGTTGCTGCGGGTTGGAATGAGCACGGCCAATGCGATGTGGGCGACTGGCGTGATATCGTGGCGGTGACTGCGGGATGGCGTCGTACCGTCGGGCTGATATCGGATGGCACGGCGGTTGCTGCAGGTCGAAATCAGGAAGGCCAATGCGAAGTAGGAGGCTGGCGTGATATCGTAGCGGTAGCTGCAGGTGACTGGCATACTATCGGGCTAATATCGGATGGTACGGTGACTGCCGCGGGAAATAATCGGTATGGTCAATGCAAAATAAGCGGCTGGCGCGACATCGTATCTGTTACGGCTGGTTATCTACATACCGTCGGGCTTAAAACCGACGGCTCGGTCGTGGCTGTGGGTCGAAATCAGAAAGGCGAATGCGAGGTAAGCGGCTGGCACGACATCGTGGCGATAGACGCGGGTAGTCATCATACCATTGGTCTTAAAGCAGATGGTACTGTGGCGGCTGCGGGTTGGAATAATCACGGTCAATGCGATGTAAGCGATTGGCGCGACATCGTGGCGATAGCGGCTGGCTGTGCTCATACGGTCGGTCTTAGATCGGACGGCACAGTGGTTGCAGTGGGCGATAATGAACATGGACAATGCGAAGTAAGCGGCTGGCTCGGCATCCAACTTCCCGATAGTTAGGCATTATACAGATGAGAAGGGCTACCTTTGAAAGATGAAATATCGTACACGCAAAGCTAACAGGGTATACTCGTCGCCGCTCGCCTCCGATGTATTGGAGCGACGGCGATTAGGTTTTCCATTAAAGTCGCGGAGGGGGCAGTCTTCTGTCGCTGATCGTCTGCTTAAGCTGCTCTAAGCTGATTCCGTATTGCCTCGCAATGTCTCGCGCGAAGCTTTGTCCTTGCGGCCGTCCTCGGGTGACTTTATAGGAACGGTTGGATAGCGATGACGAAGGTTCCCCGCTTTCCTCCCTCATTCCGGCAATCATGCTAACCAAAAGCCCGTCTCCTTCGTTCTCAGCGTTGATGCGGTCGATATTTTCAGCTAGTTCGTGGAGGTGGGTGGCGATAACCGCTCGAAGGCCGAGCAGCTTTAATGCACAGACGATATCCTGCATCAGATAGAGGCTTTCTCCCGGACTCGTCGACGAGAACGATTCGTTAAGCAGTATCAAACTGTACGGCGTTGAGCTGCGGATAATGTCGCCGATTCGCCGAGATTCCACGCCCAATCGCCCTGTCTCTAGCCCGGCATCCTCTTCGACGTTGAAGTAGGGATAAAATCCGTCGACCGGACTGAGCTCCGCTTTGACGCACGGGACGTAAAGTCCGACTTGCATAAGTGCTTGAGTTAGCCCGATTGCTTGCGTACAGGTCGTTTTTCCACCCGAATTGGGTCCGGATAGAATAAAGATTCTCCCCTGATCGTCGAACCGAACATCGTTAGCCACAATGCGTTTCGCTGCGTCGCCGTCTGCTGCCGTAGACATTTTTAGCGCCAGCGGGAGATTATAGTTACCCTCCAGTCTCGCCTTTCTTTGTTCGATCGGAAGCACAACAGGTCTGCACATAGGAAGTCCGAGCTCACGCATGCGATGTACGAAACGAACGGCCCCGGCATAGAACGCAATATCCGCCTCCAATGCAAGAATCCACTGAAAACGCAGCTCGGAATAGAGCTCAATCGTTGGCCGGATCGGTTTGAGCGAGGCTTTGAGCACTTTTCTCAGATCGCGAAACAGCGTTTGGCGCAATTGAATATCTGCGAGATCATCATTCAACAACGCCTCTTCCTTGGTCGTTCTATTTGCCGCGACAAAATCGGGCTCAGCGTACAGCTCGGATATGCCCTGATAGTCGCTTCCGCCCGAAAACAGCTTCCCGAGCAAGGAAGCGCCGGAAAATCTTTTGTCATTGATCGAGAGCAAGGTTGCCTGTACCGGATTTAGCTGGGCGTCGAAATTGATGCCAATAGTGACGCTAGAGATGGCATCCAGCCCTCGTTGAAGCATGGGAAGCTGTTCGACCAGATTGCGAAAATCCTATTGCGTGGCAATGACTTTTACTTGGTCCCGAAGACGGCTTAAGCCTGCGGATTTCAATCCCGTAGCCTCCGCGAACGCTGCGGACATACGGTGAATAAAGTGGCATATATGGCTAGTTCCTTAAGCTGCGATACTGTTTGCAGCAAATCCTCGTCTTTAGCGAAGCGCTATCCGGACGTAAATTTCAGCTCGGAGATAACCTCTAAGCTGACCTCCAAGCAGCGCATCAGCTCGGGGTGGTTCAGCAAATCTTCGAGAACGTCCAGACGATAACGAATCACATCGGGATCATAGCTTAATTGTCGAAAAATTGATTTGATTTCCTGCGTATAGTTTCGATTCAAATTCAGCGCATGGACTACGGTCGCCAGCCCCAACTCGTTGAAGTCGCTCTCCGATAATTGCGCTTTTTTGTCGTCGGCTCCCTTAGGATAGATCAAACGGATCGTTTCGGCTGTCATCACCGTCATCTTTGCACGCTCCTTTGATACAAGTGGTTTCCCAATTCTCTTATGGAATCACAATTTTAGGTTTTGTCCATAATTTTACTATAAAGAATGTCTTTTGCTAGAATACAGGAGGGTTGACGGATACATATTTCCGTAAATCAGACGCCTTGCCTATTAAGTATTATTTGTATTACAATTAATAATACTTAATGCGGAAGAAAGGGCGCGAACAGAATGGTCATTACGCTGCAATTGGATAGCGATACGCCACTCTACGAACAACTGCGCAATCAGATTGTGATCGGCATCGCGACCGGCGGGTTGCAGGAGCAGGAGAGGCTGCCGACCGTTCGTCAGCTGGCGGAGGATTTGGGCATCAATACGATGACGGTCAACAAAGCGTACGCGCTTCTCAAGCAGGAGGGGTACATCGTCATCGATCGGCGCCACGGGGCGAAGGTCGGCCCGAGAACGCAGATGGACGCGGCGCATGCCGAGCAGCTCGAAGCGCAGCTTCAGCTGATTATCGCGCAGGCAACAATTCAAGGGGTCGATCAATCCGTCTTTCAAACGATGATCTCCAACATTTTCTCCAAGATGACCTACCGGCATCAGCCATCCTAACGAAAAGAGTTGATCGCTATTCTTACCGCCATTTTCTTGATTACGGCCGCTATCTGCCTTATCGTCATGACTGCTACCTATAGGCCGCAAGCCAACTACAAGAAGGGAATGCTGCTAGCGGTAACCTTACCCGAACAGGTTCTGGAACACGACGGAATCCGTGAAATTCAGGCCGACTTCAAGCAGCGTTTCGCACGAGCGAACGGCCTTATGCTGCTTCTACTCGTTCCTGTGGCGATCCTATCTGCCTGGCCAGCTTATCAAACGATTTATTATTTGCTATGGATCTGCGCCTATTTCGTGGTTACGACTTTGCCGTTTCGACGGTCGTTCCGGGAGTTGCTGGCGCTCAAGCGGGAGAATGATTGGTTTGTTGGGGAGAAGCGGGTCATTCAGAGCGATCTACGCGTCGCCCAACTGAAAAACCGGCGCTCGGCTCCGGTTGCGCTGTTCGCCATTCCTGTGGCAATGTCGGCGGGGCTGATGGTGTGGATGGTACGAGAGGGCTCCGATTATATCGGCATTGGAGTCGCTGCGCTGATGGTCACCGTCTTGTTTCTACTTGTCTCTCTTGGGATCAGAAGGGCGAAAGCAAGAGTATACAGCATGAACAGCGATGTCAACGTGAGCCTTAACCAAGCAAGACGGCGCGCCTGGTCTTATTTGTGGCTGGTTATGGCTATTGTTGAAAATATTCATTTTCTGCTCATTTATCTGGCCGCTGCCAATGAAAACGCGGATGAGGTCGGCGTATGGATCGCGATTACGCTTGCTTTCACGGCGATTCCGATCGGTTCGATCTTGTACGTACACCGCAAAGTACGGATCTTCGAGCAAGAGCTGTTGGAGCTAGACGACAAAATCGTCTACACGGATGACGACGAATATTGGGCGAACGGCTTCACCTACCATAATCCTAACGATAAAAGCATACTTGTGCCTAAAAGGATCGGAATAGGTGAAACGATCAATACAGGCACGGTGGCGGGCAAGCTTATCGCAGGAGGAGTTATCGCACTGATGGCGACCGTTATTATCGGAGTGTCGTTCCTGCTCATGCGTTCGGAGTTGACTTCACCGACGATGACATTGACGCCTGACGGTAGGGTAAGCATCGATTATCCAATGTATTCCTACGACTTCAATCTATCCGATATAGAGGAACTTACTCTGGTTGACGATTATCCATCTGGCACCAAATTAAATGGGGAAGCGACAGGTTCGCACGCGCGCGGACATTTTCGCCTGAAAGGGCTAGGCAAGACACGGCTATACGTGTTCAAAAACAATCCGCCGTACATCCGCATCAAGCTGGATAAGGTTTATATTTTCTACAATGATAAGGACCCGCTTCGGACGACTGAGCTTTTCGAGCAATTGGAGGATCGTGTTTCAAAGTAATTGATCGACAGTAATAGGAAGCGGCAAGAGCTGCTCCGCTGCGAACTCTCAAAGGGGCAGCGGAGCAGCTCTTGTTTATTAATAATGAACCGTAACTTCAATTTCCTGATCGTAGTTGCCGAATTGTCGACCGAACAAGCTGACTCCGCCCGGATGCTCGGCGTCCTCGCGGCTGGCGATACGGAAGCGCAGATCTTCTCCGTAACGTATCCCGAGATCGGAGATGCTCGTGTCGGACAGATAGACTCCATCCAAGTAAGTGCAATCCGACCGGACCGCGAGCGTCTTCAGCAATCCATGCTGCGTGCCCATATTCCACCATGCCGGCGTATGCGCTCCTCGCTGGCTGCCGTAGTCGCCGGGGCAGGTCCAGACGCCGATGACGACTCCGTTGATTGAGAACGTAATGTCGGAGGGCCAGTTCTCGTTGTAGCCGGGAGCCTCGGAGCACAGCTCCAGTGAAAGGCTGAGGCTTTGCGCGCTCTGGCTGCCGACGAGATAGTTGGGAATGCGATACTCAACGAAGCCGCTGGCGAACCAAAGATGCTTCGCCTTTACTCGTTCAGGGTCGGAGAAGTAGCGGGGATCGTCCACCATTCCGATCAGGGCGTGCTCAGAGGTCAGCCCGCACGTCGGCTTTACCTGAAAGTCCGAGAACTGGCCGATTGGCACGGAGATCGCATATTGACGAAGATCCTTCGCTTCCTGCGTCCTGAACTGTAGTGTTACAGTATCGGGCAGCAGGCGGCACACCTTCTGTCTTCCTCTTAACCCCGATACGCTTTCCGTCCCTACAATCCCCGATTCTTCAAGCTTCTGAATATGCTTCGTAACAATGGCCGAAGATAGCTCCAATTCGGCGGCAAGCTCCTTAATATTCATCGGTCTAACATTCAGCAATTCGATCATTCGCAGCCGGGTCTCGGAGGCGAAGCATTCGAAATAAGCCGCATTGCCGGAATGGACTTGTATGATCATAACAATCTCCTCGCATGTGTTCCTTTCATTATATAACTCAAAAGTTAATTAAACAATTGAGTATTGACTTAAATAGCGGACTATTCGATAATAATGGCTGTATGGTGAATTCATTGGTTATTTGATTAACAAAATAGTTAACATTATGGAGGGTGAAGGCATGGCGACAAACTATCGGCAGGAGCATCCGCGCCCACAATTCGAGCGTGCGGATTGGATCAATCTGAATGGCGAATGGGAATTCGAGTTCGACGACAGCCGTATCGGCGAGAAGGAGCAGTGGCAGGAGGGCCAGAAGGAGCTATCCCGTCGCATTCAGGTTCCGTTTGCATTCCAAAGCAAGCTAAGCGGCATCGGAGATCCCGATTTTCACGATACGGTCTGGTACAGAACCTCCTTCGAGCTATCCGAGTCCTTCTCCGGCAAACGCACGATTTTGCATTTCGGAGCAGTTGATTACGAGGCGTCGGTATGGGTGAACGGGAAGCTGGCGGTTAAGCATGAAGGCGGCCATACGCCTTTCAGCGCCGATATCACGGATATGATTAATCCGAGCGGCGCCAATGCGCTTGTCGTCAAAGCGGTAGACTACAGCCGCGACGTTACGCTTCCTCGGGGCAAGCAGTACTGGCTCAAGGATTCGGCGAGCATCTTCTATACGCGAACGACCGGCATTTGGCAGACCGTATGGCTTGAGGCGGTCGGACAAACCTATATGGACAAAGTGCGTTACACGCCGGACATCGATCGCAACGATATCGAAATGCGGGTGTTTTTCGGCGGCTTGGCGGACAGGCCGGAAAACCTCACGCTTGAAATCGACATTTCCTTCCAAGGCGCTCTTGTCGCTCGCGACATCGTAAAGGTAAACAACGAGGAGGAGACGAGAACGATCCGGCTGACGGATTTCAACGATCATTCCCAAGGCCGCTGGTGGTCTCCCGAACATCCTAATCTATACGACGTTCGCTTCACGCTGCGGGATGACAACGTTGCGATCGATGAAGCATCCAGCTATTTCGGCATGCGCAAAGTATCCGTCGAGGACGGAAAGTTTTGCTTAAACAATCGGCCTTATTTTCAGAAGCTGGTGCTCGACCAGGGCTACTTCCCGGATGGCAATCTGACGCCGCCTAGCGACGAAGCGATCAAGCGGGACGTCGAGCTGACTAAGGCGATGGGTTTTAACGGGGCGCGTAAGCACCAGAAGCTGGAGGACCCGCGCTATCTGTATTGGGCCGACAAGCTGGGGCTGCTCGTCTGGAGCGAGGCTGCCAATGCGTATCAGTACTCCGAGAAATATGTGCGCCGTTTTGTGAACGAATGGCAGGAGGCAATGGAGCGCGATTACAACCATCCTTCTATCGTCGCTTGGGTGCCGCTTAACGAAAGCTGGGGCGTGCCTAACATTCAGATCGATAAACGTCAACAGCAGCACGCATTAACGATGTATCATCTGACGAAGTCGCTGGACCCGATGAGGCTTGTCGTCTCCAACGACGGCTGGGAGCTGGTTGCGACGGACTTGTTCACCATTCACGATTACGAATGGCGTCGCGAAGTTCTTGAGGAGCGCTACAGCACTCACGAGAAGGCGGTTAGCGTGATGCCGGCAAGTCGCAGACTGTCCGTCGGAGGGTATCAATATGCGGGTCAGCCGATTCTCGTCACAGAGTTCGGCGGGATCGGCTACAAGAAGAGCGAGTGGGAGGGCTGGGGGTACTCTGGCGCTGAGAACGACGAGGACTACGCGGATCGACTTCGCGCGGTTATTCATCCGCTGCTGAAATCGAACGTCGTACAGGGCATCTGCTATACGCAGCTGACCGATGTGGAGCAGGAGATCAACGGGCTGTTAACGTACGATCGAGTGCCGAAAATTCCGGTCGAACTGGTCAAGCAGATTACCGAAGGAAAATAATCATCGGCGCCCCCAGAGGGGGTGGACGGCAAGTCGGAAGAGGCTGATCTACAAGCAGAGTTGCTTGAAATTCTTGTAGATCGGCCTTTTTCCCATTTCAGCACTATGGCTTAGGTACTTGAACGCTGAGCATCGAGCGCATGCCCGAGAAGCGAGGGTCAAAAATACGGATTTCGTCGCCCGAATCCTGCGTCACTACGAAAGGAGCGAATAAAAGCAAGCTTTTGGCGGAAGGGTACTGCATTAAAGCTTCGACGTCCACCGGATCGATCTTGTGAGTGCGAACGGTCTCGCTTGAGCTGCCGATCTCGTGCCGCCCTTCGACGACTTCGAGGTCTTTTTTCGCATAATATGACAGTCCTCCGGGGTACCGATCTGCGCGGATAGCTACCCGTTCGAAGCCGTCGTTTTTCAAGTCCGCGTACACGTAAGCGGAATGGGCGATCTGAAATCCGGCATAAAGCGCGGCCATCCCCCAAAATAGACGAAACAGCCGCGTTCGCTGCTTCTCTCCGCGAAAGAACAGCAGGAAAGGGACAATCGCGGCCGCCATCACCCAGAACACATTCCCCTTGTTCGGAATAATGCCGATCGCATATCTGCGCGAGGTGAACGGCTCGAGCAGTCCCGTTCCCCAGGCGTTCGTCCAATCGCTTATGATATGCAGCAGCACGCCTATGACAGCGGTCCAGAACAATCGTCGATCCTTCACGCGGAAGATGGCCCAGGCCAGCAGGGAGAACATTCCCGCCCAGACGGGCACCATGACGAAGGAGTGGGTGATTCCTCTATGCGACATTAAGTAATCCGCCCCGGCCCGTGCCCATTGAATATCAATGTCCGGAATGACGCTTGAGCCGACGGAAGCGCCGAAGAACGCCCATTTCGTCTTGACGTCCATATCTGTCTTTTTCAACGCTCCGTAGATGGCGACTCCAAATAATGTATGAGTCATATAATCCACTTTGTCGGCCTCCTCGTTTCATTGTTCTTCTTACTATCTTCTCGTATTTTCCAAACTTATTCAATCCTGAGCGGCAGCTTGAATTTTCTTGTTGACACGCCTATTTCCTATGTCTATAATTTCATATGTAATTGAGAATTATTATCATCTAATGTGAGGAATGTCACATTTGCATTAGGCAAGGAGGCAGTCGAGATGGCCAAATCCGGCCGTGCGCCCGCCAGAGCGTTATTGGCGGCAGTAAGGGCGGTCCTGCTGATCGTTCCTTTATTCGGTATGCTTTCCTTTGCAATCGGAGCGGAATCATCGGCCAAACCAGATGATTCGGCGAAGCAAGTGATCGCAAGCGTCGAAGATATGATTTCCGGATTGCAGTCGGACGACTCGCAAGGAGCTGCAGACAACTTCAGCCGCGTCAAGAAATGGTGGACCGCCAACAAGAAGACGGTGAAAGCAAGCTCACTTGATCTTTCCCTAGAGATGGATCGCCAGATCGCGAATCTGTCCCTCGCTTTGCTGAATGGAGAGACGCAAAGGGCGGTCGACGAAGCCGGGGCGTTGCGGTTCTCGCTGCGTAACTACGAGGATGGAGCTTACACCGGCAACGATGGTAAAGGGCAAATGTCGTTAGGCGCATATGTGCTGAAGCTTCGCGGGGCCGCGGATTTAATGAAGGGAGAGCGCTGGACGGAGGCGCAGGCCGAAGTGCGCCTGCTGCAGAGCCAATGGCTGTCGGTCGAAGGCGACGTCGTCAGTCGCTCGCAAACCGTCTACAACCATGCCGAGAGGGATCTCGTGCTTATGGATGCGTACTTGACCAATCCGTCCCAACGTGACCAAGCGTTCCCGGTAGCGCAGCGGATGATCGAATCGCTTAACCCGCTTATCGATGCGAGCTACTCCTGGATTGACGCAGCGCTTATTCCGCTAAGGGAAGGACTGGAGGCGTTTCTGGTCGTCGGAACGCTGCTGCTCTACGCGAGGAAGTCGGAATCCGGACGAGCGAAGAGTTGGGTAGTCGGAGGCTCGGCCGCAGGCGTGCTTGTGAGCATCGGAATCGGTCTGGCGGTGTCGCTGCTGCTGACTTCGGGAGCGTTCGGACGTAACAATTCGCTGATCAACGGCTGGACGGGCGTGCTTGCCAGCGTGTTGCTGCTCTATGTCAGCTATTGGCTGCATCGTAATTCCGATGTGAAGCGCTGGGGGAAATTTCTGAAAAACGAGAGCGCTCGAGCGATGACGAACGGGAAAATGATCTCCTTGGGGCTGCTCGCTTTTTTCGCGATCGTACGCGAAGGGTTGGAAACCGTCATTTTCCTTGTCGGGATGGTCGGTAAGCTGCCGGCGGGCGAGCTTCTCGGAGGAATCGCCGCAGGCTTCGGCGTTCTCGGCGTCTGTGCACTGTTGATGATCAAGCTCGGAACTAAGCTTCCCGTTCGGCCCGTTTTTCTCGTTTCCAGCGTCATCGTGTTTTATCTCTGCTTCAAGTTTATGGGGTCGGGCGTTCACAGCTTGCAGATGGCCGGTGCGCTGCCGGCGACTGTGCACGATTATTTGCCGGAATACGGTACGATCGGGCTGTTCCCGTCCTGGTACAGCACGTTGCCGCAATTGTTGTTTGTGCTAGCTGCCGTCTCCGTCCTTGTCTATCGCCGTTTGATCGGTGCGAGCGACAGGTCGGATCGCAAAGCCAAAATTATAAAGACGCCGATAGACGTCGAATAGTCGAATTAATGGGGGAAACCGTACGATGAACAGAAACATGAAATTAACAGGCTTGCTGCTGGCGACAGGATTGGCTTTGAGCGCATGCGGAAATTCAAGTAACGAAGGAGAGCCGTCAAAGGCCGCGCAGGCGACCGCTTCTGCGTCCGGCGAAACAGCGGGCAAAGAGATTAGTCCAATTCAGGAAGAGACGATCAAGCTGCAGGAGGAAACGAAAAAGCTTCAGGAAGCGATTCAAAAGCAGGATACGGCGGAAGTGAAGCGTCTCGGCCAAACGATCAACGACATTTGGCTCGCTTACGAGAATTCCGTCCGACAATCGTTCCCGCTCGAGTACACGGAGGTCGAGAAGTACGAGATGCCGATTTTCTCGGCGTCCGCCTACGACAAGATTGATTTTACTGTGTTGGGAACGACGGCGGAGAAGCTGCAAACGGCGCTCGACAATCTGCTTAACGCCAAGGAGACCACAGGCAGTACGTCCGAACTGCTCACGAAGGCGGTAGCCAACTATAAGAAGTACGTCGAGGAGCAGGCCGATCAGCTTGTTAGCCAAACGAAAACGTTCGTCGAAGCGGTGAAAGCGGGAGACGCCGAGAAGGCGATGCTTGAATATCCGAAAGCTCGCGTTTTCTTCGAAAACATCGAGCCGATCGCGGAAAGCTTCGAGGATCTCGATCCGAGAATCGACGCTCGTCTCGCCGACGTTGAAGACGAGAATGAATGGACGGGTTTCCATCGGATCGAGAAGGCGCTGTGGCTGGACCACTCGCTCGAGGGAATGGACGTCTATGCGGATCAACTGGTCAAGGATACGGAGGAACTGCAGGCCAAAGTTAGAACGCTAGAGCTTGAAGCTCCGGCAATGGTCGCCGGTGCGATGGAGCTGCTGAATGAAGCGGCCATTTCCAAAATTACGGGCGAAGAGGAAATCTACTCCCATACCGACTTGGTCGATTTTGCAGCTAACGTCGACGGCTCGAAAAACGTATACTTGGCCATCATCCCGGCACTTAACGAGAAAAATCCGGATCTGGCCAACCAATTGGACAAACAATTTCAGCTTCTTGAAGAGACGCTTCGAGGCCATCAGACAGACGGAATCTACGTTTCTTACGATAAACTAACGACAGAACAGATTCGCGAGATCAGCGATCAAATCAGCCAGCTGTCCCAGCTAATGTCGCAGACGGCGAGCATTCTTTAAACGGGGGAGAAGCATGGAACGGGAGAAGGGAATGTCGAGGCGGGATTTTCTGAAAATATCCGCCTCTCTCGGCGCCGGACTCGCGATCGGCGCTTCCGGCATGGCGGCGATCGGCAAAGCGGTTCAACCCGCCGCAGAGCCTGCTTTAACCGGTAACGGAGGCATGGCTGCGGATGAGCGGGTTCCAATGTACGGGGAGCATCAGGCGGGCATCGTTACGCCTCAGCAAACCTATATGTATTTAGTAAGCTTTCGGATAACGGCCGCGGATCGCGCGGCCGTTATCCGACTATTTCGCGACTGGACGAAGTTTGCCGACCTCGGCACCGCCGGAAGCTCGATGAAGTCGGGAAGCAATCCGCAGCTTCCTCCCAGCGATACGGGCGAGACGCTCGATCTTCCGGCGGCGAAGCTGACCGTAACGTTCGGGTTCGGGTCTTCGTTGTTTCTTCAAGACGGCAAGGACCGGTTCGGCATCGCAAGCAAGCTTCCTCTCTATTTGAAGGATATACCGCGGATGCCGCGGGACAATCTCGATCCGCTGATGTCCGGAGGAGACGTCTGCGTTCAAGTATGCGCGGAAGATCAGCAGGTCGCCTTTCATGCGGCCCGTAATTTCATCCGGCTGTCGACTGGTTTGGCGGCGGTCAATTGGCTGCAGGAGGGTTTTATTAGCGGAGGCGGCGGGCAAACCCCGCGCAATCTGTTCGGCTTTAAGGATGGGACGGCCAATCGTCTCCATGAAACGGCCGGAGGCTACGACAGCGTCGTATGGGCGGGGGACGGGGAGCCGGATTGGATGCGGGGCGGCAGTTATATGGCTTATCGTAAGGTGCGCATGCTGTTGGAAGTATGGGACCGGTCGTCCCTCGCCGACCAGGAGGATACGTTCGGAAGATACAAGGAATCGGGCGCGGCATACGGGCAGAAGGGGGAGTTCGACGAAGTCGATCCGTCGCAGCTGCCGGATCGGTCTCATGTGCGGCTGGCGAAGGAAACGAAGCAGCTTATTCACCGCAGAGGCTATTCGTATACGGACGGAGTCGATCCTCGCACAGGCAATATCGACGCGGGGCTCCTGTTCGTCAGCTACCAGCGCAATCCGGAGGAGCAATTGCTGCCGATGCTTAAGCTGATGCAGAGTCGCGACGCCTTGAACGAATATGCGGTTCATGTGGCCAGCGGCATTTTCGCCTGCCCCGGCGGCTTGCGCGAAGGCGAATATATCGGCCAACGCTTGTTGGAATCCTAAAAAAGATGCCCCTTGTTCATTCGCGTCGCAGAGTAAACACGGTCAGCTCTGGAGCGCAGAACAGCCGGATGGGGATGCGCGTCGTTCCGATTCCACGATTCACATACAATCGGTAAGGTCGCTTGACGCGGTGTCCACCGCCGATCCGGTACATGCCGCCGACGTATTTGCTTCCGAGCTTCGTACGCACGAGCGAACCGAGAAGCGGCAGGCGCACTTGCCCGCCGTGGCTATGTCCGGACAGCTGCAAGTCGATCGGATAACGAATCAGCCGATCTGCCAGATCCGGCTCATGAACAAGAAGCACATGGAAACGATCGTCCTCCAAGCGGGCGATCGTTTTAGCTGCGTTAGGCTTGCCTAGCACGTAATCGTCCAGACCGGAGATCGTAATGTAATCCCCATCGGTATGCTCTATGCGCTGGGTCGAGTTAATCAATACGGAGAACCCTCCCCGGTTCAGGAACGCTCCCGAGGAGCGGAGCTTGCGTTCGTAGCCGAAATCGTGATTGCCGTAGACGGCGAACTTGCCGAGGTGCGCCTGAATTCGCGCAAGTAATGGCGACGGGTCGTATTTGGCGATGTTGTCGCTTCGCCGCGCATCGTGCAAATCCCCGGTGAATACGACCAGGTCGGGATGCTGCGAATTGACAGCCTCCACGAGCTTGCCCAGTCGCTTAAGAGAATACGCCGAACTGAGATGAGTGTCGCTAAACTGCACAATCGTTGCCCCGTCGAAGCTTGGCGGGATGCGAGGAGACCGGATCGTTTGTCGAACGATGCGCAATCGTCCCCTCTCTACGAAGAAACCGTATGCGCCTATGGCCGAAATAAGCAGTGACGCCGCGATGACTGCAATGATCATATCGCCTTCCTCCCTATCCTCTTAAATTACCATGGATGCCGCTTCGATAAAAGCGGATGACGGCGGGTGGCAGCTGGAAGCGTTCTAGGCTAAAATGTGAAGTAGGTCACAGTATCCATGAAGAATGCATGCTTCAATGAAAGCATATTCAGGCAATGAGGAGGACGCTCATGAAGTCGAAGTTCGGAATCGTCAAAAAAATGGTGATCGGAATTACCGCTGTATCGGCAGTTACATATGCGACCAGCGCTTTCTTTCTCTTAGTCCTTAAAGATATGTTCGACTTTATGCCGGGATGGCTGTTTGTTCTTCTAACGCTGCTGCTCGGCATTTTCTGGACCGGCTTGTTCGGCTTCTTTGCGGCAAAATGGTTGCTTAAGCCGCTTGTGTCCCTGACCGATGCGGCGAGGGAAGCCGCGAAAGGGAATTTGCGAGCTAACGTATCGCCGCCCGCTTCGGGAGATGAAATGCAGGAGCTTGGCGAAGCGTTCGATAAAATGCTGGCGCAGCTGCGAGAGATGATCGACGGAATCAAGGAAAATACGCGGCTTACGGATTCGCACGTCAGGGAACTTCAAGAAGCGGTCGGACAAGCGACAGGACAGATTGAGCAGATGACGAACGAATCGGAAGCGATTACTTCCGGCACTCAGACTCAGGCCGAGTCTGCGGAACGGCTGCATCTCGACGCGGAGACGCTGTCGGCGGCCGCCGACCGGATGAGCGAAGAGGCGGCCGTCGCCCGCGAGCGCGTCGCGCAGATGAACCGAGCGGCCGCGCAAAGCGAGGAAGTGTTCAAGTCGCTTATCGGCGGTATGCGGCAGCTGTCCGAGCTGAACAGGGAAGCTATGGACGTCGTCGAGAAGCTGAGCGATTACGCCAAGCAGATCGGCACGATCTCCGACGTCGTAGGGGATATTGCCGATCAGACGCATTTGCTTGCGCTAAACGCCTCCATTGAAGCGGCAAGAGCGGGAGAGGAGGGACGCGGCTTTGAGGTCGTCGCTCAAGCAGTTAAATCGCTTGCGGACGAGAGCGCCGGATCGGTCAAAAACATTCGTACGTTGATTCGCCACATCCAGGAGGAAGTCGGCAGAGCGGTCGGTCATATCCGTTCTCAATACGAGCTGTCCGAACGCGAGGCGGAGGGCGGACAGAAGTTCGCGGCAGCCTTCCACGACGTGAACGAGGAGGCCCAGCAAGTGGTCGGCCTCGTCGAATCGATGGCGGCCGGCATTTCCCGTCAAGCCGAGCAGGCGACCATGCAGCTGAACGAAGCGCGTCGCGTAGCGACAGTGGCCGATCGTATACGGCTCGGGGCGCAGCAAGTATTCTCCGCGTCTCAGGAGCAGACGGCGGTTATGCAGGAAATTGCCGCTTCCACGGACTCGCTAAGGGCAAAATCCGACGAGCTGAGAACAAAGACGGAATTTTTTCGTTCGTAGGCGATTTTGCTTATTGACAAATTCTTTATAAACACTCAATATGATATTATCAAATCGATCATATCAAGAGAGGCAGGTGCGTTGCGTTGAACGCCGCTATCGAGGACGAGAATGCGTCCAACTATTCGACCGCTCGCTACCGTACTCCGGACGGCGCGCCTGCCGACATCGTCATCTTTACGATCACTTCCTCCATGCGCAATCAGACGAAGAAGTCGCTGCCTATCCGCGAGCTGCAGGTGCTGTTGATCCAGAGGAAGAAGTGGCCCTTCGAGGGATGCTGGGCATTGCCGGGGGGCTTCTGCAACGAGGACGAGTCGGTCTACGAATGCGCGAAGCGCGAGTTGGAAGAAGAGACGGGCGTGGGGGATATACATCTCGAGTACTTTAATGTGTACAGCGAACCGGGCAGGGATCCGCGAGGGTGGATGATCTCTCACGCCTTCTTCGCTCTGGTGAACGAAGCGCGGCTGATCAACCGTAAGGCGGCGGACGACGCGTCCGACGTTCGGCTATTCCCGGTATCCGAGGCGCTGAAGCTGCCGCTCGCGTTCGATCATCTGAAGATCTTGCAGGATGCCTTGGAGCGCGTGCGGGATCGGATGCTGACGACGACGATCGCCAAGCAATTTCTGCCGGAGGAGTTTACGATCAGCGAGCTTTATCAAGTAATCGAGACGGTCGTGCCGGATTTTGAGGAAAAAAACTTTATTCGCAAAATTACGTCGACACAGAGCCGAAAAGGGATACTGGAAGAGGCGATAGACGGCAGCGGGGAACGAAAGATGTCCAATCGTTATTCCCAGCGATCCGCTCAATTGTACCGGTTTACGGACAGTCAGCCGAAGCTGTCCATCTATGGCTGAGGGCGCCGAACGGCGCCTCGGCCGACGAGCTATATGAGTTGAACAATGCGTCATCTCTTTAGGGGTGTCGCAAGCAGCTCAATCTGCGTCTTTTTGCTTCCTCTGATATTGTCTGTTTAATATTATCAAAATCAAACTTTAGGGGATGAGCCTATGAAAGCTTTGATCGTGATCGATTATACGGTAGATTTTGTTGTCGGCAAGCTTCCGGTTGGCGAGCCGGGGGTGGAGATTGAGACTCGGGTGTGCGAGCTTGCGCGGCGTTTTGCGGAGCAGGGGGATTGGGTCGTAATGGCGGTCGACCTGCACGAGGAAGGGGATGCGTCCCACCCCGAAACCCGACTGTTCCCTCCCCATAACCTTCGAGGAACGGACGGTCGACGGCTATACGGCAAGCTGGACGAATGGTTTGCCGAGGCGGAAGGCGCCGTCTACTGGATGGATAAGACGAGATACAGCGCCTTCTGCGGAACGGATCTGGAGCTGAAGCTGCGCGAGAGAGACGTCGACGAAATTCATCTGATCGGCGTCTGCACCGACATTTGCGTGCTGCACACGGCCGTGGATGCTTACAACAAAGGCTTTCGCACCGTCGTCCATGCCGATGCGGTCGCCAGCTTTAATCCGCATGGCCACGAATGGGCGCTCGGACATTTTGAGAACGTGCTTGGCGCCGAAGTCGTGCGGGACTACTGACATCCAGGAATAATAAAGGAGCTGCAGCCATGAGCGAACCGAACTTGACGCTTCACACGGATAAATACCAGATCAATATGATGTATGCGCATTGGAAGCGCGGGACGCAGAACGAACGGGCCGTATTCGAGGTTTACTTCCGCAAGCTGCCGTTCGGCAACGGCTATGCGGTGTTCGCCGGATTGGAGCGGCTGGTCGGCTACTTGAGCAAGCTGTCTTTTGGCGAAGAGGAGCTTCGCTATTTGCAGACGCAGGAGGAAGGCTACGACGAGGCTTTCTTCGACGAGCTGCGCAGCTTCAAGTTTAACGGCAGCATCGATGCGGTTCCGGAAGGGACGCCCGTATTCCCGAATGTGCCGCTTGTGCGCGTAGAGGCGCGGGTGTTCGAGGCCCAACTGATCGAGACGGCGCTGCTCAACTTCGTGAATTATCAGACGTTGATCGCCACGAAGGCGTCGCGGGTTAAGCAAGTAGCGCCGAACGAGCTGCTGCTCGAATTCGGCACGAGGCGGGCACAGGAGGCGGACGCCGCGATCTGGGGGGCGAGAGCCGCTTATATTGCCGGCTTCCATGCGACGTCGAACCTGCGCGCCGGAATGCGATTCGGCATTCCGACCGCAGGCACGCATGCGCACGCTTGGGTTCAAGGTCACGACAGCGAGGAGGCGGCATTCCGCGATTACGCCGAAGCTCTGCCCGATCATGTCACGTTGCTGGTCGATACTTACGATACGCTGAAAAGCGGAGTTCCGAACGCTATTCGTATCGCGCAAGAGCTGCAGCAGCGGGGCAAGCGTCTGAGAGGCATTCGCCTGGACAGCGGCGACTTGGCCTACTTGTCCAAGCGAGCGAGAGAGATGCTGGACGAGGCGGGCTTCCCGGACGTGAAGATCGTCGCGTCGAACGATTTGGACGAGAATCTGATCGCCGAGCTGAAAGCGCAAGGCGCCAGGATCGACAGCTGGGGAGTGGGAACGCAGCTCATTACCGCATTTGATCAGCCTGCATTGGGCGGAGTCTACAAGCTGGTTGCGAGAGAGAATGAAGGAGCCATGGAGCCGGTTATCAAAATCTCCGGAAACCCGGAAAAAATTTCGAATCCCGGCGTGAAAGAGGCTTATCGCATCGTGAACGCGGACAACGGTATGGCGGAAGCCGATTACGTGACGCTGCCCGGGGATAAGGACATTGCCGAGGGAAGGCCGCTCCGGCTGATCGATCCGCTCCATCCTCACCGGATCAAGCGGGTTGATCGCTATCGGGCGATTCCGCTGCTGCAGCCCGTCTATGCGAAGGGCAAGCTGGTCTATGGCCTGCCGAAGCTGGACGACATTCGCGACGAACACGTCAAGCAGCTCGCATTATTTTGGCCCGAACACCTTCGCAAGCTGAATCCGGAACCGTACCGCGTCAACTACAGTCCGGCCGTGCTGGGGCTCAAAGCCGAGCTGATCCGCAAGCATTTATCGGAATAAGGCGCGGAGCCGTCCCATTCGGACGCCAGCCTGCTCTTCATTGCTTCAACCTACTCTAAAATGATAGACTACTTAAAAAGCTGCGGCGCAGGTCCGCCATGAAAGCAGGAAGCGTATTGAGCAAAATCAAGATAGTTACGGACTCGACCGTCGATCTGTCCAGCAGCGATTTGCGCGAGCATGGGATCGAGGTCGTTCCGCTATCGATCAGCATCGGCGGCGCGACTTATTTGGATAGAGTGAATATCAGCCCGACAGAATTTATCGAGAAAATGCAGGCGTCCCCGGAGCTTCCGAAGAGCTCGCAGCCGCCGGCGGGAGCATTTCTGGAATTGTACGACCGTCTTGGCAGCGACGGCAGCGAGATTTTGTCGATTCATATGACCGGGGAGATGAGCGGAACCGTCCGTTCGGCCGAGATGGGGGCGGACATGTCGGTGGCGAACGTCACCGTCGTCGATTCCCGCTACATTTCGAAAGCGCTCGGCTTTCAAGTCGTCGAAGCGGCCGAGATGGCCAAAGCCGGCAAAAGCGTGAGCGAGATCGTGGAACGGCTGGACCGGATCCGTCGCAACACGCGGCTGTTCGTCGTCGTGGACACGCTCGACAATCTGGTCAAGGGCGGTCGAATCGGCAAAGGAAAAGCGTGGATCGGGTCGCTGCTGAAGATCAAAATCATCGCCAGCCTGGATGGAGGCGAATATACGCCCGTCGCCAAAGTTCGAACCAAGGCGCAGATCGTCGAATACTTGGCGAAGCAGTTCGCCGACGATGTCAGGGGCAAGGTGATCCGGGGAGTCGGCCTCGTTCATGCCGCCGGGCACGAATTGGCTTCCAAGCTGAAAGAAACGATCGTCGAGATGACGGGCTACGACAAAATCGGCATTGAGGATACGACGCCGATTATCAGCACGCACACGGGCGTTGGCGCAATCGGATTTATGTATTACTGCGAGTAGCTCGGAATGCGCTTCGGCAATAATGGTTGCATTCCCCTGCCTCCCCGGGCTATAATTCCAAGTGATTGGTAGCTTGCGGCAATTGAATAGACTCTAAATCTTAAGGTGCCCGATGCGGAAATCGCAACGGGTTAAAAGGGAAGCCGGTGCAAGTCCGGCACGGTCCCGCCACTGTGAAATAGGGACGGCCTCGATATGCCACTGTCCGATCGGACGGGAAGGCGGGGCGCGTCGCGAACCTATAAGTCAGGAGACCTGCCTTAAGATGCAGCAGACGAAATCCTTCGCGGATAAGGATACGGCTCACTCGGGAATGCATCACGTTCTTATGCGTATCGATTTCCCTGTTTGCTGACCCTCTCTCCGGATTTATGCGCAGAGAGGGTTTTTCGTGTCAGTCGTTCAATCGGTCAAGCTCCTCTTAAATAGAAATCGGGGAGAGATGGATTGTAATGGAGAACAAACGGATATGGAGTAAAATGGGATTGTGGTTGGCGACAGCCCTGCTGGTGTTGGGTCTTGCCGCATGCGGCAGCAACGAGGACAAGTCGAGCCCGTCGCCTTCCGCTGCCGAATCGGCTTCGCCAAGCGCTTCGGCCTCGTCGGAGTCGTCGCCTTCCGCGTCGAGCTCCGGGGAAACAGCCGCTTCGTCCGAGACGGTATATCCGCTGACGCTGAAGGACAGCACGGGAACGGACGTCGTGTTCGAACAAGCGCCCGAGCGGGTCGTTACGATTGCTCCTTCCGAGACTGAAGTCATGTTCGCGATCGGAAGCGGAGCAAAGGTTGTCGCGGTAGACAACTACAGCGATTATCCGCCGGAAGCGCAGTCGCTCGAGAAGGTCGGCGACATCAACACGAATTTGGAAGCTTTGCTTGCCGCCAAACCTGACGTTGTGCTGGCTCATAGCGGCATGCAGGCGAAAGTAATCGAGGAATTGCGCAAGCTGAACGTTAAAGTATTCGCATCGGATCCGAAGACGCTGGAGCAGGTCATGGAGAAGATCGGCACGGTCGGGCAAATCATGAACGCTCAGGAAGGCGCGGCGCAAGTGGTCGCAACGATGAAAGACGAGCTGAAGCGGGTAACCGACGCTCTGCAAGGCGTTGCCGCCAAGAAAGTTTATATGGAATTTTCGCCCGGCTGGACAGTGGGCAGCGGCGAATATATGGACGAGATCCTGACGCTTGCCGGCGGAGACAACGTGTCCAAGGAGAAGAGCGGCTGGTTCGAGGTCGATCCGGAAGCGGTTATCAAGTCGAATCCGGAAGTCATTCTTTACGCGCTTAACCCGAACTACGATCTCGGCATTCTGCAGGCGATCAAGGACCGTCCGGGCTTTGACGCAATCGACGCTGTGAAAAACAATCGGATGTTCGCTGTGGACGACAACTCGATCAGCCGCGTCGGCCCGCGTCTGACGAAGGTGCTGTACGATATGTCGAAAGCGATCCATCCCGACAAGGTGAAATAGGATGCGCGGCAAATTAACGATCTATATGGGAGGAGCCCTTGCGCTCCTCCTTTGTTCGATTATATTGAGTCTCTCCTTTGGCGGCGCGAGCGTGCCGATCGGCAAAGTATGGAGCATCCTGCTTCATCATATTCCGTACGCGAGCGAGTTGCTGGGTCTGTCCCCCGTCGCGGCGGGCGCGGCCGATCCGGACGAGACGATCATTATGAAGGTGCGCTTATCGCGGGTTGTGCTGGCCGTGCTCGTCGGAGCGGCGCTTGCGCTAGCCGGGGCGGGCTTCCAGGGCGTGCTGCGCAATCCGCTGGCCGACCCGTATACGCTCGGCGTGGCGACGGGCTCTTCGGTAGGAGCGGCGCTGCTGATTTCGTTCGGCCTGCAAGTATGGATCGGCCAATGGACGATTCCGGCGGTATCGTTTCTGACCGGCTTATGCACTTTATTTATCGTTTTGCGTCTGGCCTACCACAAAGGCAGAATGGAGCTGGAGACGCTGATTTTGTCCGGCGTCGTCGTACAGGCTTTTTTCGGATCAATGGTATCGTTCATGGTGTCGCTCTCGAAAAATACGGTTAACGAGATCGTCTTCTGGATGATGGGGAGCTTGTCGATGCGCGGCTGGAATCATTCCTTGATCGTTCTTCCCTACGTCATCCTCGGCGCTATCGTGCTGATCTCGCTGAGTCGGGAGCTTAATCTGTTCGCGCTCGGAGAGAGGCAGGCCATGCATCTGGGCGTTAACGTGCAGCGGACAAAGCTGATTGTGCTGATTGTCTCTACGCTGATGACGGCGGCGGCGGTCTCGGTATCCGGCGTTATCGGCTTCGTCGGCCTGGTCGTGCCCCATCTCGTGCGGCTGGTCGTCGGACCGGACAACCGGATCGTCGTCCCCCTGTCGGCGGTCATCGGCGGCGTTTACGTGCTCGGGTCGGATACGATCGCGCGTCTGGCGCTCAGCCCGAAGGAAATTCCGCTGGGCGTCGTGACGGCGTTTATCGGCGCTCCCTTTTTCGCCTATTTGCTGTGGAAAAGGAAAACGAAGGGCGGGGAGGCGAGAGCATGATCGAGGCCAAAGCGCTCGATTTTCGGATCGGCGGAACGGATATTTTGCGCGGAGTGGACATTTGCGTACGCAAAGGACAATTTTTCGGCATTATCGGCCCGAACGGGAGCGGCAAATCGACGTTGCTTAAGCTGTTGTCGGGGATCGAGCGGCCGCTGGCGGGAACAGTCGAGTTTGCGGGACGAGATCTGAACGCTTATCCCCGCAAAGAGCTGGCCAGATTGCTGGCCGTTCTGCAGCAGGACGCGCTGCCGCCGCTCGGCTACACCGTTCGCGAGGTCGTCGAGATGGGGCGCTACCCGTATCAGAGCTGGCTCGGCGGAGAGAAGGAGGATCCCGCGCAGCTCATCGACAAGGTGATGGAGCAGCTCGATCTGAAGAGGCTGTCTTCGCGGCAGGTCGCCGAGCTGAGCGGGGGCGAGCGGCAGCGGGCGGCGCTGGCCAAGACGCTCGTTCAGGAGCCGGATGTTCTAATGCTGGACGAGCCGACGACGTTCCTCGATATCGGTTTTCAGCTACAGATGATGGATTATGTTCGCGAGTGGCAGCGGGACAACGGGTTAACGGTCGTAGCGGTGCTGCACGATCTGAATTTGGCCGCGCAATATTGCGACAGGCTGCTCGTTCTCCACGGCGGCCGGATAGCCGCCGTAGGCGCGCCTTCTGAGGTGCTGGTTCCGGAGCTGGTAGAAGAGGTGTACGGCACGATGCCGATCGTACTTCCGCACCCGGACAACGGCGTGCCGCAAATTTTGTTGAGAGGGAGATTGGACGGATGACGAACATGGCGAACATGCCGAACGAAATCCGGGACATCGCGGAGCGCATTCTTCCGCTTGACGAAGAGGCGATGCGGGCGGCGCAGGCGCGATTGGACAGCCTGACGAAGCCCCCGGGCAGTCTGGGCAAGCTAGAGGCGGCGGCTGCGCAGGCGGCCGGCGTTACCGGCGAGCCGATGCCGGATCTGTCGCGCAAAGCCGTTATTGTGATGGCGGGCGACCACGGCGTCTGCGAGGAGGGCGTCAGCGCCTTCCCGGCGGAGGTGACGCCGCAGATGGTGCTGAATTTTCTGAGCGGCGGGGCTGCGGTGAACGTGCTGGCGCGTCACGCCGGAGCGGATGTCGTCTGCGTGGACGTGGGCGTGAACGCCGATTTGTCGCATCCCCGGCTCATATCCCGCAAAATTCGCCGAGGAACGGCGAATATGGCACGCGGGCCTGCGATGTCGCGGGTAGAGGCGATTGCTGCGATCCGCGTCGGGTACGACGTTGTCGCCGAGCTGGCCGAAGCCGACACGCGGGTGTTCGCGACCGGAGAGATGGGGATCGGCAACACGACGCCAAGCGCGGCGATTCTAATTGCCCTCGGCGGCCTGACGCCGGAGCAAGCGGTCGGGCGCGGCACCGGCATCGACGACGAGCGGCTGCTGCACAAGCAGCGCGTCGTCGAGCGGGCGCTGGCGGTCAACGGCGCCGATCCGGCCGATCCGCTCGACGTGCTCGCCAAGCTGGGCGGGCTCGAGATCGCGGGCCTCGTCGGCGTCATTCTGGGTGCGGCGGCCCATCGTTCGCTTGTCGTCGTCGACGGCTTTATCTCGTCGGCCGCCGCCTTAATCGCCGCCAGACTCGTCCCGGCTTGTACGCCTTACATGCTTGCTTCGCATTTGTCCTTGGAACAGGGACATCGGAGCATGCTGGAGACGATCGGGCTGTCGCCGATGATTCATATGGATATGAGGCTGGGAGAGGGCACCGGCGCGGTGCTCGCTTTTCATTTCCTCGACGCCGCCGCGAATATTATGCGCGAGATGGCGACATTCGAGAGTGCGGGAGTGTCGCAGGGATGACGAGCGGGAAGCAGAAGCGAGCCGGTGGGGGAGTCGTAAACGGGGGCCGGGATAAGAAGGCCGTCTCCCGGGTGCTGATGGTACAGGGAACGGCGTCGGACGTCGGCAAGAGCGTTCTGGCCGCGGCGCTATGCCGGATATTCGCGCAGGACGGCTGGAAGGTCGCGCCGTTCAAGTCGCAGAACATGAGCTTGAACAGCTATGTGACGCCGGACGGCAAGGAGATCGGCCGGGCGCAGGGCATGCAGGCCGACGCCTGCGGCATAGCGGCCACGACGGATATGAATCCGATTCTGCTCAAGCCTTCGTCGGATAGAACGTCGCAGGTCGTCGTTCACGGCAAGCCATATCGGACGATGGACGCGTTCAGCTATCGCCGCGAATATTTGACGGAAGCGGGGCAGATCGCCCGCGCGGCGCTATCCCGGCTGCGCGAGCGGTACGAGATCGTCGTCATGGAGGGAGCGGGCAGCCCTGCGGAGATTAATCTGAAAGATCGCGACATCGTCAACATGCGAATGGCCGCTTGGGCGGACGCTCCGGTGCTGCTGGCGGCTGATATCGACCGGGGAGGCGTGTTCGCCGCCATCGTCGGTACGCTGGAGCTGTTGGAGCCGGAGGAGCGAAACCGGGTAAAAGGCTTTGTCATCAACAAATTCCGCGGGGATGTCGAGCTGCTCAGGCCGGGGCTGGATTGGCTCGAGCAGCGCACCGGCAAGCCGGTCGTCGGCGTGATACCGTATATCCCGGAGCTGCGGCTGGAAGCCGAGGATTCGCTCTCTTTTCGCGCTCCTGCAACAGACGCCAGAAGGAACGGCGAGCAGCTCGATATTGTGGCGATCCGCATGCCGCGCTGGTCGAACTTTACCGATGTCGATCCGCTGCTTGCCGAAGCGGACGTCTCTGTGCGCTTCGTAACCGGCAAGGAGCAGTTTGGGTCTCCCGATGCGGTTATCGTGCCGGGTAGCAAAAATACGGCGGAGGATCTGCTGTTTCTGCGGGAGACCGGTCTCGATCGGCTTATTGTGGAGCATGTGGAGCGAGGAGGCTGGTTGACCGGTATTTGCGGAGGCTACCAAATACTGGGAGAACGGCTTAACGATCCGGACAGGATTGAATCGGCTCATATGTCGCTTCCGGGATTGGCGGTGTTTCCGCTGGAGACGACGTTTGGTCAGGACAAGGTTACCGAGCGCGTGAGCGGCCGGGCGCATGGCTGGGGAGAAGGTACGGCAGGTTCCGGCGCTGAACGGCAGGCGACCTTCGAAATCGAAGGCTACGAGATTCATATGGGTCGGACCTTCTTCACCGGTCCTGTCGCTCACCCCTTCAGCCTGGTTTCCGCAGCAGCCTGTGAGGGCGCCCCGTACTTGGAAGGAGCCCGTTCGCCGAACGGCAGAGCTTGGGGAACGTACGTGCACGGCATCTTGCATAATGACGAATTCAGGCGCGATTGGCTCAATGCGATCCGCCGCTCGAAGGGCTGGCCGCCGGTGGTCGGGGAGCTGATCTACAGCCGGCTGCGGGAGGAAGAGTTCGATCGGCTGGCCGACCATGTGCGGCGGCACCTGGACGTCCGCAAGCTATACGAAATTATGAACGAAAGCATGAACGAAAGCATGGGGGGATCGCAATGAAGACGAGCGACGGCGTTTTGGAGGCCTACGGACACGGGGGAGATCTGTGGACCGCCTCGGTGAAGTTCGGCGTTCGCCCGGGCGACTGGCTAGATTACAGCGCTAACATCAACCCGCTCGGTCCGCCGCCGCAAGCTTTGGAAGCGCTGAGGAGCGGACTGGCCGCAATCGTTAATTATCCCGATCCCGGTCATCGCGAGCTAAAGAAGAAGCTTTCGGCGAAGCTCGGCGTCGAACAGGACAACTTGCTGATCGGCAACGGAGCCGCCGAGTGCATCGCGCTTGCGCTGTCCGGGCTGGACATTCGCTCGGTCGGAGTCGTTGCGCCGTGCTTCTCGGAATACGGACAGCTTGCCGAAGCGTTCGGGGCGGAAGTGCGAACAATTATCGGACGGGAAGAGAACGGGTACAGGGCCGTGCCGGCCGAGCTGGAGCCGCTGCTCAAGCAGGTCGATTTGCTGTTCCTAGGCCATCCGAACAATCCGACCGGCCTAACCTATTCCTTGCCGCAGCTGCGGGAGATCGCCGAGCTGGCGGCGGAATGCGCGGCTTACGTTGTCGTAGACGAGGCATTCATCGACTTCATCGCGCCCGAGGAGCGTCAGACGCTGCTGCCGGAGCTGCAAAGCCATCCGCATGTGCTGCTGCTGCACTCGATGACAAAGTTTTATGCGATTCCCGGCCTGCGGCTCGGCTATGCGATCGCCGCCCCAGAGCTGATTCGCAAAATGGCGCTCAAGCAGGTAACCTGGAGCGTCAACGGCCTTGCGCTGCTTGCCGGACAGGCTTGCCTGAAGCCGGAAACCGCAGAGTACGATCGCAGGACAAGGGAGCTGGTTGCGGCCGAACGGACTTATTTGCGGAAGGAAATCGATGCCCGGCTCGGGTGGCGGACCTGGCCCGGCGAAGCGAATTTTCTGCTGCTTGAGCTCTGCGAGAGGTGGACGGCAGAACGGCTGCAGGACGCACTGGGGCCGAAAGGTCTGCTCGTGCGAAGCTGCGCCAAGTACGACGGGCTGACGGAGAGGCATATCCGAATCGCCGTGCGCGACCGTGCGGATAACGATCGGCTGCTGGCGGCGCTGGCGGAGGTTCATAAGGAGGGGGGACAGCGATGAACATCGTGATGGTTAGCGGAGGCGTTCGCTCAGGCAAAAGCGCCTATGCCGAGCGACTTGTGCTTAAGCGTTCGTCGGCAGCCCCCGCCAAAGTGCTGTACGTCGCCACAGGTCTGCGTTGGGACGGGGAGATGGACGAGCGCATCGACAAGCACCGTGCTCGTCGTCCTGCCGAGTGGGATACGCTGGAAGCTGCAAGCGATTTGTCCGTATCGCTTTATGAAGATTACGACTTTGTGCTCGTTGATACGCTGTCCGCCTGGATCGCCAACCGGCTGATGGAGATCCCGGAAGAGCGGCTTGGGGACAAGAGCCTGACACAGCGTATTTTGACCCGAGTCGATGAGTATATCGAGGCACTCGGAGCATCACGTCTGAGCGAAGCGGTTATCGTCACCGACGAGGTCGGCTGGGGAGGCGTGGCGCTGTCACCGCTAGGCCGCCGGTTTCAGGACATTGTCGGCGAAGCGAACCAGCGTCTCGCCGCTCGGGCGGACGAGGCGGTCGTCGTCGTAAGCGGGCTGCCGTGGAGGCTAAAGGGATGAGCGCGTTTTGGCAGGCGGTCGGATTTCTAACGCGTTTTCCGGTGCCCAAAAGGGCGCAAACGCTTGAAGGCTGGGAAGGCAGTCCAAAGTTTTATCCGCTTGTCGGCCTGCTGCTGGGCGCTGCCGTTTGGTTGGCAGGATGCCTGGGGGGCTGGCTGTACGGACATGTTTCTCTGCCGCTTGTCGCAGTCGTTGTCGTCGCTTTCTGGGTATACGCGACCGGGGCGCTTCATCTGGACGGCTGGATGGATCTCGCCGACGGGCTGGGCAGTCAGCGCAGCCGCGAGCGGACGCTGGAAATTATGAAGGACAGCCGCGTCGGGGCGATGGGCGTAGTGGCGGCGATTGTGCTCATACTGCTTAAAGTCGCCGCCGTTCAGCAGTTGGCCGCAGCGGGAGCGTTGGCCGCGATTGCGGTTATCCCGGCGATGGCGAGGGCGGTGCTGCTCGCGGCGATTCGCTTTTTTCCGTATATTCAGCAGCAGGGGCTGGGCAGCGGATTGCGCGCCGGAGTTACTCCGGCCGTTCTGCTCGTCAACGGTTTGCTCGTCGCGGCGGCATCCTTCGGCTTTGCAGGTTGGCGCGGCGTTGCCGTCTTCGTCTTTGCGCTGCTTGCGGTTTGGCTGTTCGGCAGCTATATTACGCGCAGGCTCGGCGGATTTACGGGCGACGTTTACGGGGCGCTGATCGAAGGCGCAGAGACGCTTGCGCTGCTTGCTTTACTCGCATTAATGACCGGGAGGCACTTATGACACAACCTTTTCGCGGAGGCGCCGCCTCTTACTTGTCCCCGTTATGGCCGGAATTGAAAATCCGGTTCGAACGGGACCATCTGTCTGTCGAATGCGGCCGCAGCTATCAGACGCTCAGCAACGCCCCCTTCAGAGGAGGGCCGGTTCACGGAGAGCGCTTCGTCAATTGGAAGGTTCCGTTGAACTACGATTGCACCGATCCGGCGGAAATGATGCGCCAGGCGCTGAACGGCTGGGGCTACGATCCGCATACGACGGTCGGGCTGCAGACGGCCGCGCATCTGACCCACGCCTCCTTCGCCGAGGAGGAAGGAGACGAATGTCGTTTGTTAGTCTGTGCCTCGGCCGGAACGGGCAATGCGGCAAGAGCGGGAGCGCTGCGCGAGACGTTCTCGGCTTATGAGCCGGGGACGGTAAACATTATTCTCCTGATCGACGGCCAAATGACGGAAAGCGCAATGGTCAACGCCATCATCAGCGCAACGGAAGCAAAAAGCGCCGCTTTCGCCGATCTGGATATTCGCGATCATAGTCACGGATCCACGGCGACGGGAACGTCAACTGATGCCGTGCTGGTCGCCGTCAGCCAGTCGGAGAGCTACGGGCGCGTTCACCGCTACGCCGGAGTCGCGACGACGATCGGCAACGCTATCGGCAGGCTGGTCTACGCTGCCGTTCACGAAGCGGTCCGCACGCAAGGAGAGCGTTAATGAACATGGAGATGGCCATCGTGTTTTGCGCGTTTATGATCGACTTGGCGATCGGAGACCCGCGAGCGCTGCCGCATCCCGTCGTCGGAATGGGCCGCGTTATTTCCAAGCTGGAGCGACCGCTGCGAGCGGCTGCGGCCAGCCCGCTGCTGCAAAGGCTTGTACGTCCGTTCGGCGGCTCTTCCGAAGATAGAGCGCTTAAGCTGGCCGGCCTGATCTATCCGCTCGTTCTTGTCGGAGGCTCCTTCTGTCTCGGATGGGCGATCTTATACTTGCTGAGCTTGCTTCATCTCTGGCTTGCCTACGGAGCTGCCGCCTGGATGATCTCGACGACGATCGCGGCCAAAGGGCTGGGAGACGCCGGGATGGACATCTATCGATTGCTTAAACAGGGCAAGCTGCCGGAAGCTCGCTATGCATTGTCGATGATAGTGGGACGGGATACCGATCAACTCGACGAGAGCGAAATTACGCGCGGCGCAGTGGAGACGGTGGCGGAAAATATCGTGGACGCTATTATATCCCCGTTGTTCTATGCGTTCATTGGAGGGGCGCCGCTCGCCCTCGCTTACAGGGCCGCGAATACGCTCGATTCCATGGTCGGCTACAAAAATGAGAAGTATCGTTATCTTGGCTGGGCGTCCGCCCGTTTCGACGATGTCGCCAACTGGATTCCGGCCCGACTGACCGCGCTCGCCATTGCGGCAGCTGCGGCGCTGCTCGGGCTGAAGGCGGGCGGAGCGCTTAGCACGGTTCGCCGCTATGCGCGTCTGCACCCGAGCCCGAACAGCGGCTTCCCGGAATCCGCCGTCGCCGGAGCTCTAGGCGTGCAGCTCGGCGGCTTGAACTATTACAAAGGCATTGCATCCGACCGCGCAAGAATGGGGGAGCCGCTGCATTCGCTGAAAGCCGAGCACATTCGTCTGACGGTGCGAATCATGTACGTCTCTTCGATTATTTTTGTTATCGTCGCTTTCGGAATAGTCCTTGCTGTCGCTCGTCTATTTTCACATACATAATCTTCCTGCCGTAAGCCCATACTGAGAACGAATAAATTCTCGGAAATGGGCTGATGCACATGTGTAACCGATATTCTCTTACGGCGGAGCTTGCGGATTTAACGGAGCGATTTCGCATCGACAGAGTTCACGTGCCTTACTTGATGCGGTACAATATTGCTCCGACGCAGCAAATTCCGATCATTCAACAGATTGGAGAAGAACGCTGCCTCAATCAGCAGCGGTGGGGTTTAATGCCTTACTGGGGCAAAAATTCGATCAACGCCAACGTCGATACGCTGACCGACCGACGATATTTGCGCAATATGCTGACGAAGAAGCGGTGCGTCGTGCCGTGCAGCGGGTTTTACATTTGGAAAATCGAAGGGAAGACGAAAAGCGCATGGCGCGTCGTGCACCGGACGAAGCCGACATTCGCCATGCCCGGCATCTTCGACGTCTGGCTCGATTCCGAGCGGAACGAGTATCCGATGTGCACGGTTATTACGCGCGGCAATGCATTCGGCACGAATCACCCGCTGCCGCTTGTCCTGGACGAGGATGCGATAGAGCTGTGGCTGAATCCGAAGGAAACGAGAACGGAAATGCTGCAGGCGACGTTATGCTCGTTGGAGGACGCCGATTTCCGAATCTATCCGGTGACGCCGTACGTCGAGAATATGGCGTGGGAAACGCCGGACTGCATCGCAGAAGTGCCGCCATCGCTGGCGCTCACTAAAATATAAAAGGCTCGGATTGAAGAGGACTTCCGTTACAGCGGTTCGACTTATATAGTCTGCATAATCGATCGATCGCTGAGGCAATCCTAAGGGGAATTCGATTCCCGAAAGGAGATGATGGCTCTGTCAGACGTCAAATTAGCGGTGATCTACTATAGCTCGACGGGAACGAACTATCAGCTGTCGCAATGGGCCGTGGAAGGCGCGAAGCAGGCCGGGGCGGAGACGAAGCTGCTGAAGATTCCCGAGCTTGCCCCCGAGGCGGCGATCAACGCGAACCCGGCATGGAAGGCTCATATGGACGCGACCCGGGACGTTCCGACCGTCTCGACCGGCGATCTGGAATGGGCGGACGCTTATATTTTCTCGGTGCCGACCCGTTTCGGGAATATGGCTTCGCAGATGAAGCAGTTTTTCGATACGCTCGGCGGGCTGTGGTTTAACGGCAAACTGGCGAACAAGGTCGTCAGCGCCATGTCCAGCGCCAGCAATTATCATGGCGGACAGGAAGCGACGATTCTGTCGCTGTATACGTCGATTCACCATTGGGGAGGCATTATCGCCGCCCCGGGGTATACCGATCCGGTTATCTTCGCCTCCGGCGGCAATCCGTACGGCACGAGCGTCACGGTCGACCAGTCCGGCAATATGCTCGAGGATGTACGTCCGGCGGCGATTCACCAAGGCAAGCGCACGGCGACGGTAGCCGGCTGGATGAAGAAGGGCATGCAGGGCTAATGCAACGACGTTAATGAGATTATCGGCAAGGGACGCTCTCGACCATCAAGCGGATGGCGCGGGCAGTCCCTTGTTTTCATTTTCGGTGGAAGGGGAATTGCCGCTACTGTATCCGTGCTATCTGTTGTATAATGTTTGCTGTCTATAACTTGATTGCGGAGGTAGCGCATTGGCTCAGTTGTACTTCAAATACGGCACGATGAACAGCGGCAAGTCGTTCGAAATTATTAAGGTCGCGCACAATTATGAGGAGCAAGGCAAGCCGGTATTGATCTTTACGCCCGTCATCGATACGCGCAACGGGACCGACAAGGTCGGGACGAGAGCGGGTTTTACGCGCCCCGCCATTCCCGTACACGAGGACACGAATCTGTACGACGCCGTCAAGGCTCAGCTTGACGAATCGGGCCGCTATTACTGCGTGCTCGTCGACGAGGCTCAATGGCTGAACAAACGACATATTATCGAGCTGACCCGAATCGTCGACGAATTGGACGTGCCGGTGATGGCTTTCGGATTAAAGAACGATTTTCAGAACCAGTTGTTCGAAGGCAGCTACAATTTGCTCGTGTACGCCGACAAGATCGAGGAGATCAAGACGATCTGCTGGTACTGCGACCGCAAAGCGACGATGGTCATTCGCTTCAAGGACGGCATCCCGGTCAACGAGGGAGAGCAGATCCAAGTCGGAGGCAACGAGGACTACAAGCCGGTGTGCCGCCGGTGCTATAATGAAGCTTTTAAGCGGAAATGAAAAGAGCCGACGGCGAGGGGCAGAGCAGATGCCCGCTTGCCGTCGGCTCTTTGACGAATCGGGGAGGCGAAGCAGCCTCGGAAGCTAAGCGCCCGAGTCGAAGTTTGCCGTCCGGTCGAGTTGAGCGATCGCTTGACGATCCTGCTTGCAAGGCAGTCTTATCCTCACCTGAGTTCCTTCTCCTACCTTGCTTTTAATGGTTATGCTGCCTCCGTGGTTCTCGATAATCTTGAAGCTGATCATCATGCCCAGCCCGTTTCCTTTCTCTTTGGAGGTAAAAAAAAGCTGTCCGATCTTCTCCAATTGGTCGTCCGGAATTCCGTTCCCCCGATCGCTCACGACAAATTCAATCTCGTCTCCTAACAGCTGCAAATCGATGTGCGCTTCTCCTCCTTCAGGCATGGAGTCGATCGCGTTTTTGACGAGATTGATCGTGACCTGCTTGATCTGGTTTTCATCGCAGTCTATATAGATCGACGGCTGGGAACAGGTAAACCGGATGCGCACGTTGCTCATGATGGACTGGGATTCCATCAGCGTCGTTACGTCCGTCAGCAGCTGTTTAAGATCCTTGGATTCCATTTTGGCTTCCTGCGGTTTGGCCAGCAAGAGCAGCTCGGTCAAGATCAGTTCAATGCGGTGGAATTCCGAGAAAACGATATCGTAATAATGATCCTTAACCCCGTCGGATCTCATTAATTGCAAAAAACCTTTGACAGCCGTTAACGGATTGCGGATTTCGTGGGCGACGCCGGCGGCCATCTGGCCTACCAACGATAGTTTGTCCGAATTGTGCAGCAGCAGCTCGGTCTTTTTTCTGTCCGTAATATCTTGAATTTGAGCAATGTAAAACAAGGTATTCGTCGTTTCGCTGATCACCTTCGATACATGCAGCGATACCCAAATCGCGCGGCCGTCTTTATGGACATAACGTTTCTCCAGCTTAATAATATTTATTCTGCCTGCGGCCAGATTTCCGAAAGATTCCTCGCTCAGCCCAAGATCTTCAGAAAACGTAATGTCGTAAAAGGTAAGCCTCATAAACTCGGTTTCCGAGTAGCCTAAAATCTCGCACAGCGATCGATTGACGCGCAGCCAGTGTCCGGAATCAGATACGAGCGCCATTCCAATTGGGGCATGGTTAAATGCTGTTGAAAAAAACAAGGTATCATTCGACTTCAACAATTAGGGCACCTCCAAGATGAATGCATGCTTTGTACTTATCTAGTTCTATAGTCCGATATAGAAACCTTCCTGAGAGAAAGTTAATTTCAACTACGGATTTGCATCGATGCATGGTCGAAAGCGAGCATACGCGCAGCCGGAGACCTAAAAAACACAAGCGGTATTAAAGCGATCCTTTGTTGGATTAGGGCCGAAGCGACTAGGATGTGAGTATGTACAGCTTAGGGGACAGCCTTTCTTTGACGATGTTGCAGAGTGATTTACCCGAATAGGCAATGAAAGCGTTGTTGGATTGTCCGGGAGCCATTAGAATAAGAGAGAATAGAAGACAATCAGGGGGAACCGCGAATGAGTACGGAGAGAGAATGGATTCAATTATGGACCGAGAACGCTCCGGGAGCGCAGGGCGGCGGAGACGAGGACGTTCCGGCGCTTCAAGCCTATCCGGTGTGGGAGAAGGGAAGAGGGGCGGTTATCGTCGTTCCCGGAGGAGGATACGGCATGCGTGCCGACCATGAAGGGGAGCCGATCGCCCTGTGGTTGAACGATGTAGGGATTCCCGCATTCGTGCTGCGCTACCGGGTCGCTCCGTATCGCCATCCGAGCCCGCTAACCGACGTGCAAAGGGCAATCCGCTATGTGCGACACCATGCCGGGCAATGGGGGATCAATCCTGCCAAAATCGCCGTGCTCGGATTTTCGGCGGGCGGTCATTTGACCGCATCGGCAGGGACGCTTTACGATAGCGGCAATCCGGAAGCGACCGATCCGATTGATCGCGAGAGCTGCAGACCGGATGCATTCATCCCTTGTTATCCGGTCATTACGATGAAGCCTCCTCACGTACATGAGGGCTCCCGGCTGAATCTGCTCGGCGATAATCCCGATCAGGCTCTCGTGGAATCGCTTAGCTGCGAGACGCGGGTAACGCCGGACACGCCCCCCTCTTTCATCTGGCACACAGCTGACGATGAAGTCGTTCCGGTCGAAAATGCGCTGCTGCTTGCCGGAGCGCTGAGCCGGAATAAAGTGCCTTACGAGCTGCATGTCTATGAATCGGGAAGACACGGACTGGGGCTTTCCGAGGGGGACCCGCACGTGGCGACGTGGACGGACTTGTGCGGCACTTGGCTGACTAAGCGAGGCTGGTAACGGACGTTGTCAAGAGCTCGGCGACGCCGCAGCCAATCGCGATAAGATAGGAGCTTTGACATGTTATTCGTCTGGATCGCGTTATGGGCGGTTGCGCTGATTTTGCTGCTCGCAGATCCGCGTTCCGCCGTAAATCGCAGGCTGAGCGCGGTTGCCTTATGCGGAGGAGCGGGAGCTCTTGCGGCGACGCTCTCGGAAACTTTTATCCCGAATATTCACGAGAATCGTCCCCATGCCGGTCTGGAGAATGCGCTCTACTCCGTGCAGGCGGCCGCTTCGTTGACCTCCTATTACGGTTTGCCGTATTTTTTCCTGTTGTTCGCTTTGGCCTATCGACCCGTCCGACTGCAGGGAGCATTGCGTTGGAGCATCCCGCTGCTTCTGCTGCTGCCTGTCGCGTATTGTCTCGCTTTCACGCCGCCATACAATGAAGTTCGACCGATCTCCCATTCGCTCGTCGTCTGGTGGGCCGTGCCTTATTTTCTGCTTGCAGCCGTGATCGTCCTGTTCAAAAAAACAGTTTATCGCTCGCTGTCCCACACACATTGGACCATCTGTCTGGCGGTGCTGCCCACCGTGCTGATGTCGATGGTGATGAGCTACGTGCTTCCGAGTCTGGGCATGCTGCGAATGTGGAGATATAACGTGTGGTTCGTAGGAATTGGCGTCGCGGTGTTCCTGATCGGGCTGTTTACTTACGGTTTTCTTGGAATGAGGCTGCTCGTCGACAGGCGGCGGCTTGATTCCACGCTGCGGGCGGTTACCTCCGGGACGGCTATTCTTCACCATGCGATCAAGAACGATGTCGGAAAAATGCGGCTTTTTACCGAGAAAATGAAGAGCTACGCGGAGTCGACGAATCAGCCGGAGTTAGCGGAGGATCTTGGGGTCGTGCAGGCGGCTTCAAGCCATATCCAAGAGATGATCTCCCGAGTGCATCGGCGTACGGAGGATCTGGAGATTCGGCCGCAGGACGTCAATCTGGATGAGCTTGTTCGCGAGACGATTAAGCCGCTCGTTCCGCGTCTTGGCCAGGTTCGATTGGAGCTTGATCTGGCGGAAGGCTGGCGTTGCCGGATCGATCCGGCGCAGACGGGCGAGGCGCTTGGCAACGTCGTCTCCAATGCGCTGGAAGCGATGAACGGGCGAGGCGTGCTGGTCGTAGCGTTGAAGGAGGGCAAGCGGGAGCTGACGCTTGAGGTGCGCGACTCGGGGCCGGGAATGAGCAGAGCCCAGGCGGTGCGTGCGCTGGAGCCGTTTTATACGACGAAGGGCGGAGCGGGCGGATTTGGATTAGGATTGCCTTACGCCTACCATGTCTTGCGCAAGCACGGAGGAGCGCTTCATCTTCGCAGTAAGGCGGGCGAGGGAACGAGCGTGTACATGGTTTTTCCGAAGAAGCGCGTTCAGGCGGTTAAAGCTTCTTCTGCATCTTCGCTTTCGTCTACGCTTCAGATGTAGTGCGGATGCAGGGACTGAAGGTTGAGAAAAAATGACGATGAGGAGGCGCAGGGGCATGGACGCGATTAAAGTGGGAATTGTGGAGGATGACAAGGATTGGCTTCGCGGTCTGCGCGCCTATCTGGAGAAACAATCCGACATCGAAGTCGTATTTGCCTCGGACGATAAGGTCGCGACGAGGGAGGCGCTTGCTTCCGGCCGGCTGGAAGTGGACGTTGTGCTGATGGACATTATGCTTCATGGGGAGCCGGAGGGCGTACAGTTGGCGGAGGAAGTGACGGCGGCTACCGGAGCGCGGGTCGTCATGCTCACCTCTATGGAAGAGAAGGAGCTGATTTTCCGCTCCTTCCAGGCGGGGGCGATCGACTATCAGATTAAGAGCGATTTTGAGGCGCTACCGAATGCCGTCCGCGCCGCTGCTCGGCGCGAAGCTCCCATCAGCCCGGCGGCTGCAGAACGGATGCGCGAGGAATTCCGCAGATTGAAGCAGCTTGAACGGGAATTCGAGAAGAAAAAGCTGCAGGACCTGATCACTCCCTCCGAGCTGGAATTGTTGAAGCTGATCGACAAGGGGTACACCCAAACCGAGATTGCCAACAGGCTCGTTCTGTCAATTCGAACGATCAAAAACCACGTCAACCACATCCTGAAAAAGCTCGGCTCCAAAGGATCAAAGGAAGCCGCTCGCGAGGCTAAGGAGAAGGGGTTGTTTTAACTTGGCCTCCCGTTTACCGCACAATAGAACCGCCACACGTGCTTAAAGCCGCCAGCTTACCAATTAGTTTGCGACAAGGTACCAAACAAAGTTGGTACTTTTTTTTGCGTGCCGATTTTCTAGAATGAAGTTGTAACAAGTAACGCACAATTTCCAAAAAAACCCTTCGGAAATGAGGATGGCGAATATGGCTGCAATGGCTTTCGAACCTTACACGGCGGGGCACGCACTGGGGCTCGCGATAGCGGCGGCGATCATTGGCGGCATAATACTGTTCCGCAAACGGCTGAACACTCCCCGTGCGAACCGCGGCGCCAGATATGCTCTTGTCGCGATCCTGATTGGCTGCGAGCTGGCGCTGCAAGCATGGTACGGGGTTACGCACAATTGGGGCCTGCACTCCTTGCCCCTCCAGTTATGCAGCGTCATGATGTGGCTGTCGGCGATCGTGCTGCTCACGCGCAGTCGCAAGCTGTACGAGGTGACGTTTTTTATCGGCATTCTCGGCGCGCTGCAAGCGCTGCTGACGCCCAATCTGGATGCAGGATATCCGGAGTTCCGCTTTTTTCATTTCTTCATCGCCCACGGCGCGATTATCGGAGCGAGCGTGTTTCTGACCGCGATTGAGGGTTATCGCCCGACAATAGAATCGGTATTCCGGGCGCTCGGCTGGCTTCACGTCATCGCGATTCCCGCCGCTATCGCCAACGCGCTGACGGGAGAAAACTTTATGTTTCTTGCCCGTAAGCCCAGCACGCCTTCTTTGCTCGATCTGCTCGCGCCATGGCCGTGGTACTTGCTGCAGCTGGAACTCGTTGCGCTCGCGTTATGTTTTCTTATGCTGTTCGTCGTAAGGCTTATCGATCGTTTGCTCCAAATCCGCGTCGACAAGGCGCCCCAATCCTAGGAGGCTGATGAAGATGGATATGCTCCTTCGCAAGCACTGGACTTCCCTGCTCGGCGTGCTGTTCGTATTGGCCGCATTCATAACGCTCTTCAAATATTCCATAGAGCAAGGCTGGATTACCGATGGCATGAAGATTGCCGCAGGCTTGCTCAGCGGCGCAGGTCTGTGCATCGCGGGACAGGCGATGACCGGACGCGGTTCCAAATGGGCTTCGGGGGTACAAATCGCCATCGGCTTGGGCGCCTGTTTGCTCTATGCGACGTTCGCGTTCGCCGGCGTTTACTATCGGCTATGGAACCCGATGACCGTTCTCATCGGGATGACCGCGGTCACGACTGGCGTCTCGTTCTATGCCTACCGCTTCGATTCGCGGCTGTTGATGAACATCGCCCTGACCGGCGGCCTGCTCTCTCCGCTGATGATGCAGCCGGCAACGGACCAGGTGTTTACCCTGTTTCTCTATTTGTTCGTATTGAACTCGGCCTTCTTCTTCCTGAGCATTGCCAAAGGGTGGAGCGAGCTGCGCATAGGCGCATTTGTCGGTACATGGATCATCTATGCGGCGTATTATGTACACTTCGATCCGCCGACAGACGGGCTGTGGAGCATGCCTCTTCGCTACGCAGTCGCCGCCTTCGTCTTTTACCTGGTCGGTTTGCTGGTCGCTTCCTGGCGGAACAACCGCTGCTTCGACGGCTGGAACCTGTATATGACTTTGGCTAACGGGGTACTGTTCGGTACATGGTCGATCTTCATTCTGAATGGGGAGCTTCATTACGCATACGTGTTGTCGCTGATCGGGTTATGCTATCTTGTCTCAGGCGCCATCGTGCTCCAGTTCACGCGGCGTTTTCAATCGGCATCCGCCAGTCAACTGATCGGAGGAGGGGCGTTGCTGCTGCTTGCATTCTCCAATCTCGGAAGCGGCATGGACGCTAAGCCGATCGTTAACGTGTTTTTCTGGGGCGGAATCGCGGCAGCGCTGGCAATGCTGGGACATCGTAAAAAATACGGAGTCGCGAGTTTGGCGGCAATCGCTGTCTGGACCGTCGTCGGCGTCTACTGGTTTCTTGTAACCTGGAATGCGCCAAGAGGAGACTGGTTCGGCACGTTCATTCCTTTTCTGAACTGGGGAGCGCTGTCCTGGGTGCTGCTTGCATTCGTCGGCTTCTACTTGTCCGTTACGGGAATTTGTTTCAAAATGACGAAGGAAACGACCTCGTTTCTGTCGAATTTGTTCGCAGTGCTCTCTCATCTCATCGTAGGCGGTCTGTTGACCGTGCAGATTGAAAACGTATTTCTCGTCTACGCCGAGGATGCTCCGAACCGGTTGGTGCAGCTGTCGCTAAGCGTATCTTGGGGCGTTTATGCGCTGTTGCTCACTTTATGGGGCACCGTCGCCCGCCAGCGGCTGTTCCGCATTTTCGGCGCCGTCGTATTGCTGCTCGTTGCCGGTAAGGCGATTTTCCTGGACCTGGAAGGGGGAGAGACGTTATACAAGTGCGCAGTGCTGCTTGTGCTGGGAGGCATCTCCTTCTTGATTACGTGGATTAACGGTAAGAAACGGGAGCAAAAAGGAGAGCCGGAATCCGTGCCTGCCGATCCGGAAATGTGAATCGTTTTACATTCCAAAGCGGCGAAAATATGGTATATTCTTTTTTATACGCAAGGCAACAGGAGGGAACATCTGTGGAGACAGAAGCGCTGCTCAAGGTAGAGCAATTGGCTCTCAAAAAATCCCGAGTTTACGAGCAGAGCCTGCTTCGTTACATCGCCCGTTCCATGCTGGCCAGTATGTTCATCGGTTTCGGCGTTATCGTCGCCTTTAAGACGGGGAGCTATTTTTACAACGTGGAATCCCCGTTTACCTACCCGATGGCGGCGATAACGTTCGGCTGCGCGATCATTCTGATTTCCTACGGCGGCGGCGATTTGTTTACGGGCAACACGTTCTACTACAGCTACGCGGCTCTGCGCCGCAAAATGACCTGGAAGAGGACGGTCAAGCTGTGGGGGCTCAGTTACTTTGGCAACATTCTCGGAGCGGCGGCGTTTGCATTGCTTATTTTTACGACAGGGCTGTTCGAGGAATCGTCGGTCAACGGATTTCTGCTCAGCGTCGTGGAGAAGAAGATGCACGCACCGGCAATGGAACTGTTTTTCCGCGCGATTCTGTGTAACTGGCTCGTCTGTCTGGCGTTTTTCGTGCCGATGTTCATGCAGTCGGACGGAGCGAAAATGTTCGCGATGATGCTGTTCGTCTTCTGCTTCTTCATCTCGGGCTACGAGCACAGCATCGCTAATATGTGTACGTTCGCGATCGCGCTTGTGTTGAACCATCCGGGGACGATTTCCTGGTACGGGGTGGCGCACAACCTGATCCCGGTCACGCTAGGGAATATGATCGGCGGGGGATTGCTGCTGGGCTACATGTATTACTACGTTAACAAACCTTATTTGGACAAATAGAGAAAATCGGAGGCTAGACAAAGAATGGCTGAAAACGGTATGGCTAAAAAGACAAGAGTGGTTATTATCGGAGCGGGAGCGGTCGGATCGACGACGGCGTACACGCTGCTGTTAAGAAATCGGATGGATGAGCTCGTGCTGATCGACGCCAATCATAAGAAAGCCGTCGGCGATGCGCTCGATATGAATCACGGCATGCCGTTCCTCGGCGGAGCCAAGGTGTGGGCAGGTACATATGAGGATTGCAGAGAAGCCGACGTTATTATCATTACAGCGGGAGCGGCGCAGCGCGAAGGAGAGACTCGCGTCGATCTGCTTAAGCGCAATGTCGCTATTTTCGATAGCATTGTTACGGAAGTGCTCAAGGTTAACTCTCACGGCATTTTGCTGATTGCATCGAATCCGGTCGATATTATGAGTTATTTCTCTTGGAAAAAATCGCAGTGGCCGGTGAATCGGGTTATCGGTTCGGGTACTCTGCTCGACAGCGCCCGGTTCCGCTATTTGATCGGCGACAAGCTCGACATCGATCCGCGCAGTGTGCATGCGCACATCATCGGCGAGCATGGCGATTCCGAGCTTCCGCTCTGGAGTCTCGCGAATGTTGCCGGGGCGGAAGTGAAGTTGAACGATGCAGAGCGGCAAGAAGTGTTCGTTAATACGCGCGACGCGGCTTACCAGATCATTAGCGCCAAAGGGGCGACCTATTACGCGATCGCTCTCGCGCTTGATCGTATCTGTACCGCTATTTTGCGCGACGAAGGCGCCGTGTTGAACGTTTCGACGCTGTTGAACGACTATCACGGGGTATCCGGCGTCTATCTGGGCGTTCCTTGCGTCGTGGATCGCTCCGGCGTGCGCGAAGTGATGGATATCCCGATTACCGCAGAAGAGAAAGAACTGCTTCACCGTTCAGCCGACAAGCTCAAAGGGCTGATCGAGTCGATCCAGTAAGGAGGACTAGCGGCGATGCAACTGCAAAAAGGACAGAAACTGCTGTTTATCGGAGATTCGATTACGGATTGCGAACGGGCCAGACCCGATGGGGAAGGGCTGTTCGGGGCGCTGGGCAAAGGTTATGTGTCCTTGGTCGACGCGTTCCTGCAGGCGGTATACCCGGAGCTTGGCATTCGCGTCGTCAATATGGGCTGCAGCGGGAACAACGTCGTCCATCTGGAGGAAAGATGGCAGGAGGACGTGCTGGATCGGAAGCCGGACTGGCTGTCGATCATGATCGGCACGAACGATGTTTGGCGGCAGTACGACATGCCGTTCATCAAGGAAAGCCACGTCTACCCGGATCGTTACGAAGCGACGCTGCGCGCTTTGGTAGAGCGGACGAAGCCGCACGTAAGCCAGCTTGTACTGATGACGCCGTTTTATCTGGAGAGCAACAAGCAGGATGCGATGCGCAGCTCGATGGATCAGTACGGCGCGATCGTAAAGCAAGTGGCGGAAGAGACGGGCGCTCTCTTCGTTGACACGCAGCTTGCGTTCGACGCTGTACTGAAGGAGCTGTATGCGGCGACTCTGGCTTGGGATCGCGTTCATCCGACGCAAGCCGGTCATGTCGTGCTCGCCAGAGCGTTCCTGAACGCTGTCGGTTTTGATTGGAATAAGGGGTAAGAACATAAGCAATGGGCTGTCCCATAAGCGCTTCAAGCTACTGTAGAAGATGATCAACACTAAATGTCTAAGGGGTATGTACCTCCTTCCGATGCTATACGCTCCTGAAACTTGAATGGGTAAACCCGTGACAAAGTAGTTTCAGGAACGTATAAGGCATCTACAGGAGGTACATACCTCTTACTTTTGTGGATCGATTCATCTCAAGCAGTTCTGCTTATGGGACAGCCCATTTAAGGTTTATTCAGGGTTTAGCCCGAATCGCTCCAGGTGAAGGAAGAGCTTTTCTTTAATCAGTATTTCTCTCTGCTTCGCGCCCAGCAAGTCGAAATGCGGGAAAATCGATCTGGCGTGGATATACTTCGGGTTTAAGCCGTTGTCGCGGCACCACTTGGTCAGCCGCTCGTAATCGGCGTTGCCGACTTTAGTGACGGTACGAAATTGCGGGAACCTCGGATCGTACCAATAATGCGTTAGGAACGCGGTTTCCCCGCGGGAGACGGCGGCCTTCCACGCGTTCAATTCCGCCCTGTCGATGCCGAAAGCCACTTCACTTCATCTCCTGTCCGTGTTAGATTAGTTTAATCATACTTTATCAAGCTGCCAATGGGAATTGGCGGTTTGGCAGCATGGAAAGGCAGACTCGGCACAGTGGACATTTTATTGCACATTTTATGGAACAATGTACTTCCTTTGTCGCTTGTTATCGGTTTGGGGATTGTGTTGCACCGCATTTTTTCGCTCGATATCAAGACGCTGTCCAAATTGAACTTTTACTTGTTCTCGCCGGCGATCATGTTCGAGCTTCTGTACGGAACGGTCATCTCCATGCAGATGTTCGGACAGGTGCTGCTCTTCTTCGTGTTGTTCATGCTGTTGCAATACGCGGTGCTAGAGGTCGTCGTGAGAGTTCGCAAGTACAAGGGCGGCATGCGCGCAGCGATGAGAAACAGCGTGCTGTTCTACAACAGCGCCAATTACGGCATTCCGATCAATCAGCTTGCGTTTGCGGGCAATACGTACACCCTGTCGGTGCAGATTATCATCATGATGATGCAGTCGCTCATTCCGAACACGTACGGCATCTACAGCGTTAATGCGCACAAAGCGGATTGGCGCGCCATTCGCAAAGTGATTTTGTCGATGCCGGTCATCTACGTCATTCCGTTGGCGTTGCTGCTGAGGGGCTTGCAAGTTCCGCTTCCCGGATTTGTGGACATCTCGGTCGGTTACTTGTCGGATGCTTTCATCGGCATGGCGCTATTTACTTTGGGGGTTCAACTCGGCGATATGAAGGGTTTTCTGACGCGTAAGCTGGCGGCCGATGTCGGTATCGCCACAGGGCTGCGCCTGATCGCCGGACCGCTGTTGGCCTGGGGAGTCGTTACGATGATGGGCATCGACGAGTTGATGGGCGCCGCGCTGATCGTCTCTTCGGCTGTCCCGACATCGCTGTCCAGCGTTCTGCTGGCCGTCGAGTTCGATAACGAGAAGGACTTTGCCTCGCAGAGCGTGCTCGTGTCCACGGCGCTCAGCATCGTTACGGTGACGGCGGTTATCTATTTGCTGCGGATATGAAATGTGCGGTTGCAAACCCTATTATACCATATTTTTCTAATTATCTACTGGAGCGGAGCATGCCGCTCTTTTTTTGTCGTTTGCAAGCCAAACAACCTGTCTGAACCCGGCAAAGCGATCCCATTCGAAATGCAATGGGCTTCACTTCATTCGTCTATCTAGTAGACGCATAGTTAAATCAGAAACCAATTTCAAGCCTAGGAGTGAAGTTCATTCACAGTCAACATGTTACAATGAACCAAGAAGGCGATTATAATCGGAATGGAGCGAATCTCTTTTGAGCACAGTGAGAATCGGTATAGTCGGTCTAGGGAACATGGGCAAGGGCCATGCGCAATATTTGATTGAAGGTCAAGTGAAAGGGGCGGTTCTAGCGGCGGTTAGCGATGTGCGCCCGGAAAGTCTGGAACTGGCCAAGCAAACGTGGGGAGATCAGCTTCTAACGTATGCAAGCGCTTCAGAGATGTTCCGATCGGGAGAGATCGACGGCGTGCTGATCTGTACGCCGCATTACGACCACCCGAAGATGACGATCGAAGCGCTGGAGGCGGGACTGCACGTACTGGTGGAAAAGCCGGCAGGCGTCTACACGAAACAGGTACGGGAGATGAACGAGGTCGCGGCGAAGAGCGGCAAGGTGTTCGGCATTATGTACAATCAGCGCACCAATCCGCTGTATGCGAAGCTGAAGGAACTAATTTCGTCGGGTGAGCTGGGAGAGGTGCGCCGCACGAACTGGATTATTACGAACTGGTATCGTCCGCAAGCGTATTACAATTCCGGAGGCTGGCGAGCGACTTGGGCAGGCGAAGGCGGCGGCGTGCTGATCAACCAGGACCCGCACCAGCTCGACCTGTGGCAGTGGACGACCGGACTGATGCCGAAGCGCATTCGCGCGTTCTGCGGCTTCGGCAAGCATCGGAGCATCGAGGTGGAGAACGATGTGACGGCTTACGTCGAGTACGAAAACGGAGCGACAGGCGTATTCGTCACTTCGACATACGAATGCCCGGGCACGAACCGCTTCGAAATTTCCGGCGATCGCGGCAAAATCGTCATCGAGAACGACCGGATGACGTTCTGGCGTCTCAGAGAGCTCGAATCCGAGTTTAATCGGACGAATACGGAATCGTTCGCGCAGCCGGAATGCTGGCAGTTCGACATTCCGATCACGCCGGGAGGAGCGCAGCATAAGGAGATTACCCAGGATTGGACAAACGCGATTTTGCACGGCAAGCCGTTGCTCGCTCCGGGCGAAGAAGGCATTAAAGGGCTCACGATCTCGAATGCGATGCTGCTGTCTACATGGATCGATGACTGGGTGGAGCTGCCTATTAACGAGGATCTGTTTTACGAGAAGCTGCAGGAGCGGATCGCATTATCGACGGTGTCCTCCGGACAAGGAGAATCGCGATGATCAACGCTAACGGAATGAATTATGCACCGCAAGGCAAGCCGCGTCCGGTCGTCACCGAAGGTGAGTTCGTCTTCGCGGCGATGGCGCTGAACCACGGCCACATCTACGGGATGTGCAACGGTCTGATCGAGGCGGGGGCGACGCTCAAATGGGTATACGATCCCGATCCGGACAAGGTCCGCCAATTCGTGGAGACCTACCCGCAAGCGAAGGTCGCCGACTCCGAGCAGCAGATTTTGCAGGACCCGGAGGTGGCGCTGATTGCGGCCGCGGCCATCCCGTGCGACAGGGGACCGCTCGGCGTGAAAGCGATGGAGCAAGGCAAAGATTATTTTACCGACAAAACGCCGTTCACGACGCTGGAGCAATTGGAGCTCGCCAAGCGGACGGCGACGGAGACGGGGCGGAAATACGCGGTGTACTACAGCGAACGGCTGCACGTGGAAAGCGCGGTGTTCGCGGGACAACTAATTGCGGACGGAGCGATCGGAAGAGTTGTTCAGGTGCTTGGGCTCGGGCCGCACCGGTTGAACGCCGATCAGCGGCCTGCGTGGTTTTTCGAGAAAGCCAAGTACGGCGGTATTCTATGTGATATTGGCAGCCATCAGATCGAGCAGTTTCTGCATTTTGCCGGCTGCACGAACGCCGAAGTGTTGCACAGCAAGGTGGCGAACTACAACTGCAAGGCTTACCCCGAGCTTGAGGATTACGGAGATGCGACGCTCGTCGGGGATAACGGGGCGACGAACTATTTTCGCGTAGACTGGCTCACGCCTGACGGGTTGTCGACCTGGGGAGACGGCCGTACGGTCATTCTCGGTACAAACGGGTATATCGAGCTGCGCAAATATGTCGATATCGCCCGCAGCGGACAAGGGGATCATCTGTACCTGGTCAACGGCGAAGGCGAGACGCACATGGAGCTGGCGGGAAAAGTAGGCTTTCCGTTCTTCGGAGAGCTCATTCTGGACTGCATCAACCGGACGGAAAAAGCGATGACGCAGGCCCACGCCTTCAAAGCGGCTGAGCTGTGTCTGCTAGCCCAGGCGAAAGCGGTTAAAATCGAGTAGTCAGCGATAGGAGGACGTACGAATGATGAAGCTTTCTGTATTCACGGTGGCGACGCCGGAGCTTGGTCCGGAGGAACTAGCCGCGGCGGCCAAAGAAGCGGGACTGCACGGCGTGGAGTGGCGATATACGGAAGCGCCGGAGGGGGTGCGGGAGCAAGCGCCGTCCTTCTGGGGAAATAACCGCTGCACGATCTTTCCCTCGAAAGGCTTGGCCGAGGTCGATAGATTCAAGCAGGCGGCGCTATCGCACGGCCTTGAGGTTGTGAGCGTCACGCCGTATTTGCGCGCGGGCGATTTGCAGGCGACAGAGCGCGTATTGGAGGCGGCGCGCCACGCCGGAGCTTCGATGATCCGGCTGGGCGTTGCCGGATATGATCGCAGCAGGCCGCTCGACGAGCTGCTGGAGGAAGGGCGGGCCTACTTGCAAGAGGCGCAGCAATTGTGCCGCAAGTATGGCGTAAAGGGGGTCGTGGAAATTCATCACGGCACGATTGCGGCTTCGGCTTCGGGAGCAAGGCGGCTGGTCGAAGGGCTGGATCCGCAGTGGGTCGGGGTGCTGCTGGATCCGGGCAATATGATTCACGAGGGCGTTGAGAATTATCGCATGGCTGTAGAGCTGCTCGGCGCTTATCTGGCGCACGTCCATGTCAAGAACGCCGGCTGGCGCCGCATCGAAACGAACGAAGCGGGAGAAGCGGTCTGGAAATGCGAGTGGGTCGGCTTGAAGGAAGGAGCCGTACCGTGGCGCCAAGTGCTGTCCGATCTGTTGGCGGTCGGTTATGACGGCTATTTGGGCGTCGAGGATTTCAGCGGACAGTTCGCCGAATCTCCGGCCATGCTCCGCCACTTCTCCGAATACATCGGAGGGCTGCTGCGGGAGCTGAGCCCGAATGTTTGATTTTTCTTATCGTACGACAGGAGCGTTCGATCCGGTATTTCATTCGCATCCCTTTTACGAGGTGTATTACTTTCACGAAGGCAGATGCAATTACCTGATCGGAGACCGCATCTACAATCTGGCTCCCGGGGATCTCATTCTCATGTACGGAATGACGCTCCACTGTCCGAAAATCGATTCGTCCGTGCCTTACATTCGTTCTATCGTGCACTTCGACCCGGCGATCCTCCGGTTTTATACGGAGCTGCCTCAGGCGGTCCCGATCCTGCAGCCGTTCGAGCAGTTCAAGAATTATCGGCTGTGCTTGCGGGGGACGGACAAGGAGGAGGCGGAGCGGATTCTGCTGCTCATGCGCGACCATCAAGCCCGGGGAGACCAGGTAGGCTCCAGCCGCCTGCTGCTGGCTTTCATCGATCTGCTCCACTTCGTCTATGACCGCTGCCAGACGCAGCTGAACGAAAAGAGAGAGCTGCCTTCCGACAAGGAAAAGACGGTGCAGGATATCGTAGCGTTGCTGGAGCGAAAGTATACGGACGACGAACTGGACATGGAGAGCCTGCAGCGGGAGCTTCATCTGAGCAAATCTTATTTGGCGAAAATATTCAAGGAAGTGACCGGAGCGACGATCTTCGAGTACGTGTACCGCAAGCGGATCAACGAAGCGAAAATTTTGTTTCTGCTGCAGCCGGATCTGGCTGTGACAGAGGTCGGTTTTCGCCTCGGCTTTAAACATCTCGCGCACTTCAGCAGACTGTTTAAGCAGCAGGTCGGCGTGACGCCGGAGCGGTACAAGAGACAGCTTAAGGAAGATCGTTCCGGGCTTCCGGCGACGGGGGTGCAGCATGAATCTGTTTGATTTAAGCGGCAAAACGGCGGTAGTCATCGGCGGCTCTTCCACTCTTGGAGGCGAGATGGCCGAAGCGCTGGCGGCATACGGGGCCAGAGTGGCGCTAACGGGGCGCAAGGCGGATAACGCGGAGCCAATTCGCGAGCGTATCGCGGCGGCCGGCGGGGAGGCGCGCTGCTACGGGGTCGAAGCGACCTCCCGCAGCGATCTGGAAAAGCTGCTTGCCGAGGTGGAGGCGTGGACCGGAGGGGCGGATATTTTGCTGAACTGCCCCGGCGTGAACAGCGCAACGCCGTTCTTCGACATTACGGAAGAGGAATGGGACCGCATAATCGACGTGAATGCCAAGAGCGTGATGATCGCCTGCCAGGTGTTCGGCAAGCATATGGTCGAACGGAGCCAAGGGGGCAGCATCATTAATTTGTCATCGGCTTCGTCCGTTACGCCGCTGTCACGGGTGTTCTCGTATTCGGCCTCGAAGGCTGCCGTCAACAATATGACGCAGTTTCTGGCGCGTGAATTCGCTCCTGCCGGCGTGCGAGTTAATGCGATCGTACCGGGCTTCTTCCCGGCCGTGCAGAACCGGGCGATTTTGTCGGAGGAAAGGATCGCTTCGATTATGGGACATACGCCGATGAAGCGCTTTGGCGAGCCGGCGGAGCTGCAGGGGGCTGTTGTGTATTTGGCGTCGGAGCGCGCGTCCGGCTTTGTGACTGGCTCGCTGTTGCGCGTTGACGGCGGTTTTGGTGCGATGACGATCTAACGTAGATGAGAATGGAGAGGGGAATCGTAAGATGCAAATGACATTTCGCTGGTATGGCGACGACGATCCGGTGAAGTTGTGGCAAATCAGGCAGATTCCCGGTGTGACCGGAATTGTAAGCGCCGTCTACGACATTCCGGTAGGCGAAGAATGGCCGCTGGAACTTATTTTGGAGCTGAAAGGAAAGATCGAAGCGGCGGGCCTGCAGCTGAGCGTTATCGAAAGCGTGCCCGTGCATGAGCATATCAAACTTGGACTGCCCGGCAGGGACCGGCTGATCGAGAACTACAGACGCACATTGCGCAATCTCGGCCAAGCCGGCATCGGTATCGTTTGCTACAACTTCATGCCGGTGTTCGATTGGACGCGTTCGCAGCTCGACTACGAGCTTGAGGACGGCTCGACCGCCCTCATATACGAGGAAGAAGTCGTGCGGCGAATGAATCCTCTAACCGGCGAGCTGCAGCTTCCCGGCTGGGATAGCAGCTACCGCAAGGAGGATCTGCAGCTCCTGTTCGAGCAATATGCCCCGGTGCACGAGGAGAAGCTATGGGACAACCTTTCGTATTTCGTTAAGGCTATAATGCCTGCTGCCGAAGAAGCCGGAGTCCGCATGGCGATTCATCCGGACGATCCGCCATGGCCGATCTTCGGTTTGCCGCGTATCATTACGGACGAAGCGGCATTGGACAGATTTTTGCGGCTGTACGACAGTCCCGTCAACGGGCTCTGCCTGTGCAGCGGTTCGCTTGGGGCGAATCCGGCGAACGATTTTCCGGCTATGGTACGGAGGTTCGGTCGGGAAAGCCGCGTTAACTTCGTTCATGCGCGCAATGTCAAGATTACGGGGGAGCGTTCGTTCGAGGAGTCGGCGCATCTGTCCTCGGCCGGATCGCTTGACATGGCGGAAATAATTCGCGCACTGCGGGATATCGACTACGCCGGGCCGATTCGTCCCGATCACGGGCGAATGATCTGGGGAGAGACGGGCAAACCGGGTTACGGTCTGTACGATCGGGCGCTTGGAGCGGTGTACTTGAACGGAATGTGGGAAGCGATCGGCAAGGAACGGGCGGCTGGACAGCAATAAAGAGCGGTTTCTTCGCGGCGGCGTCGGTGGTACAATAGGAAACGACAGTGACCACAACGACCGACAAAGGAGCTAGCCGAATGCCTTCTGAACTGTTAGGGCAATTGACCAGAGAGAAAATCGTCGCGATCGCTCGCGGCTTTACGCTTGAAGAGACGCTGTCGGCGGCGGAGGCGCTCGCCGACGGCGGTGTTGTGTTTCTTGAAGCGACTTTGAATACCGACGGCGCGCTGAACATCATCTCCAAGCTTCGCGAGCGATTCGGAGACCGGATGCGCATCGGCGCGGGAACGGTGCTCGACATCGGGCAGGCGAAGGAAGCGATCGCCGCGGGAGCGCAGTATTTGATCTCGCCCAATGTGGACGAGGAAGTGATCTATCATGGCGTCGAGCAGGGGCTGGACGTCTGGCCGGGCGCGATGACGCCGACGGAAATCGTCAACGCGTATAAGGCGGGCGCTTCCGCAATCAAGCTGTTTCCGATGGGCACGCTGGGCATCGGCTACTTGAAGGAGATTCGAGCTCCGCTTAATCACATTCCGTTTATTGCGACGGGCGGCGTCAATCTGCAAAACATTACCGAAGTGCTCGATGCCGGGGCCGTCGCCGTCGGCATGGGCGGCAAGCTGCTCGACCCGACTTTCGTGAGAGCGGGCAAGTTTGACGAGCTTCGCGATTTGGCGAAAGCTTACGTCGATCGGGCTCACGGAGCCAGCTTGGCCTAAGCCGGGTCTGCCATTTATGGCGATACCAAAGCGCCGGCGCGCAAGGGAGTGAGCGAATCATCGAACTTACGGCCAGGCAAGTCGCGATTATCGATCTTGTCAAGAAGCATGCGCCCATTACGGGAGAGCAAATCGCGGAGAGCTTGGGCGTCAGCCGCCCGACTATCCGCTCGGATTTGTCCGTGCTCGTCATGCTCGGCTATATCGACGCCAAGCCGAAGGTCGGATACTTTCTAGGCAAAGTTATGACGACGGAAGGCCGGCAAAGCGAGAGAGCTTTGAGCCTCAAAATCAAGGACGTGATGAACCGTCCGGTGGTCATCGTCGAGACGGCGACCGTTAATGACGCCGTCATTGCGCTGTTTGTGGAAAATACGGGGTTTCTGACCGTGACGGACGAGCAGGGGGCGCTTGTCGGAACCGTATCGCTTAAAGATTTGCTTAAAGTGACCTTGGGCAATCCGAATGCGGCGTCGATTCCGATCAGCATGGTGATGACCCGCGTAACCAGGCTCGTATACGTGACTCCGGAGGATTCGCTGTTGGACGCGGCCAGGAAGATGCTGGACCACCAGGTCGGCGGATTGCCGGTCGTGAGCGCAACGGGAGAACGCTCGAAGCTTGAGGTTGTCGGAAGGATTACGAAAACCAACATGACGCTGGCTTTGTTGGATTTAACCTCCGGGTATATCGCGGAGTAGGGGGAGCAGTTGATGTCGGAGGAACGGCAGAAAATCATATTCGTATGCTCGGACGCGGTAGGGGAAACCGCCGATGCGGTCGCACGGGCGACTTCCCGGCAGTTTGCCGCCGAACAGGTAAAGATTAAACGTTACGGCAACATCAAGCAAGAGGACGAGGTTAAAGCGATCATTACGGAAGCGGCGCAGGTCGGAGGGTTTATCGCTTATACGCTTGTTCAACCGGAGCTTCGCGATACGATGCGGGAAGAGACGATTCGGCTGGGAGTGCGCGCGGTTGACGTAATGGGGCCGATGATGCAGGCCTTTATCGATACGTTTAACGATTCGCCCAAGTACAAGCCGGGCCTGCTGCACGAGATGGACGAGAATTACTACCGAAAGATTGAAGCGATCGAATTCGCCGTCAAATACGACGACGGCAAAGACGCCCGAGGATTGCTTCAGGCTCAGGTCGTGCTGGTCGGGGTGTCCCGGACGTCGAAGACGCCGCTCAGCATCTATCTCGCGCACAAAGGGATCAAAACCGCGAACTATCCGCTTACGATCGAGGTCAAGCCTCCTCAGGAACTGTTCGCGCCGTCGAACCGGCTGATCGTCGGATTGACGATGCAGCCGGAGCGGCTGCTCAAAATCCGGACGGAACGGCTGAAGGCGCTGGGGCTGCCCAGTCAGGCCAACTATGCCTCTATGGAACGAATCGCTAAGGAGCTCCAATTCGCTTCCGATATTATGGAGCGCTTGAAATGTCCGGTCATCGATGTGTCCGAGAAGGCGATCGAAGAGACGGCCGGTTTGATTATGGAGCTGCTCGTTCCTTGAAATCCAAATGCAGGAGAAGACTCGCAAAAACAGCAAAGCCTGAGTCGTCCGGAGGAGGTTGCTCCTGCGGATCGCTCAGGCTTTGCTGTTCTCCTGATCTCGTCGCAATAAAGGATGTAGGTGGACTTAGCCGAGAAGCTGGCGAATCATCTGCTGCTTGCGTCCGGAGCAAGGCAGCCGCTTCGTGGTGTCCTCGAAGAAGAGATGGTGTTCCCCGATGTCGGAAATGTTTTTGATGTTGACGTAGCAATCGGAAGAAACGCGGAAGAACGTCGCGGAGTCCGCGATGAGGCGGTTTCTTTCATCGGCGGACAGTCTTTTTTTGATGTTGTAGTTCCGTCCGTGAAAGCTGATCAACCCGTGTGCCCCGACTTTGAAGAACAACGTGTCCTGACATGGTTCGAAATCCTCGTACACATTTTTCTCCTGAAGCGCTGCATTCATCGTTTCAATCCCCCTTAGAATGGCTTTGCTTTGGTAGCGCTTTCAGTATAACACACTTTTTTGAGTTTTGGGAGTCCCTCCTAAAAAAATTATGAAAAATGACAACCCGAAAAAGATAAGCCGCAGAAGATTGCCCGTCAAGTCAACTGAATGACTTGCGACACATTCTCCGGCGGCTCTCTTGTCGGCTTGCCGAGCGGTTAGTCGCTAATGCGAACGCGAATGACGTTCCAGGAAGCTTTGCCTAACGTTGCGGTTATTTTGGAGCCGTCGACGGAAGCGTTTCCTCCATCGCGCGGCGCAACGCGGTTTGGGGAAGCGGCCGTATTGGCTGCCTTCAAATCCTCATGCTCCAACACGAGGTGGGCGATCAACTCGCAGCGGCTGAAGCTTCTCAAGTCGACCGTCAGCGGCAGCGCATTATCGAGATCGCGATTGACGGCGAACAGGGTTACCTCGCCATGCTCCTCGTTATAGACGGCGATCGATTCCAGGTAAGGGATGTCCGTAATTTCCTTCGTATCGTATTTCGGCGATTGCACGAGCGGCACAAGCGCTTGTCCGCGGCCGTAAATCGAGGCGTGCAGATAAGGATAATAGATCGTTTGGGCCCACGCTGCACCGCCGTTAACCGTCATGATCGGGGCGATCACGTTGACGAGTTGGGCGAGACAAGCGATTCTAATGCGGTCGGAATGCTTCAGCAGGGCTATCAACAGGCAGCCGACGACCAGCGCATCCTCCATCGAATAGACGTCCTCCAGCTGCGGCGGGGCGACCTGCCACGGCTCGAGTTTCCGGTCGGCTTCATTGGAGTGGAACCAGACGTTCCATTCGTCGAACGAGAGCATCATCGTTTTTTTGCTTCTTTTTTTGGCCTTGATGTAATCGCATGTCGCGGTTACGCTGCGGATAAAATCCTCCATCTCAAGAGAGCGGCCCAAGAAGGTGGGCGTATCGTTCTCGGCGTTGCCGTAGTAGGTATGCAGCGAGAGATAATCGGCATGCTCGTAGGTGTGGTCGAGAACGGTTGCTTCCCACTCGGGATAGGTCGGCATGCCTCTGCCGGAGCTGCCGCAGGCGACAAGCTCGATAGACGGATCGACCCATTTCATCACCTTCGCAGATTCGGCGGCGATTCGCCCGTATTCTACGGCTGTCTTGGCGCCGATCTGCCAGGGGCCGTCCATCTCGTTGCCCAGACACCAGGTTTTAATGCCGTGCGGCTGTTTGTAGCCGTGGCTGATCCGCAGATCGCTCCAATAAGAACCGGAAGGGTGATTGGCGTACTCGACGATATTGCGCGCTTCGTCCGCTCCGTGCGTGCCGAGATTGATTGCCCACATGACGTCGGAACCGGCAGCGCGCGACCAGTCCGCGAATTCGTTTAAGCCGAACAAATTCGGCTCGACGGTGCGCCAGGCCAGCTCCAGCTTGCGCGGACGCAGCTCCTTCGGCCCGATGCCGTCCTTCCAATCGTAGCCGGAGACGAAGTTGCCTCCGGGATAGCGAATAATCGGAACGCGAAGCCCGCGAACGAGCGCAAGGACGTCTTGTCTGAAGCCTTGATCGTCCGCCTGCGGATGGCCCGGCTCATAAATGCCTCCGTATACGGCCCGGCCCAGATGTTCGATGAACGAGCCGTAGAGGCGGTCGTCGATCCGGGAGATAACGAAGTCTTTATCGACGATCATGGAAGCTTGTCGTGCGGTCATGCGGATCATCCCTTCTCATTAAATTAATAATATAATTAATTGATAAATAAAAATAGTACTTCAATTAGTATTTAACAGGAGAGAAGCTAAAAATGCAAGCTAGAATTAAGGATTTGATTTGCATTTTTATGAATTTATATTTATATTAATTGAAGTGATGAAATGGGGGAGGACTGCGTCGATGATTAAAGCGAGTACGGATCGCAAATGGCTTCCTCTCTACGAGGCGCTTGCGAGCGACGTCCGCTTGACGATAATGGAGCTGCTTGCCGAGAATCCGATGAACGTGAAGGAGCTTGCCGAACGGCTTGAGCTAAGCAGCGCAATCGTAACGATGCACGTGCGCAAGCTTGAGCAAGGCGGCTTGATCGCGACGAAGATGGTCCGCAAGCAAGGCGGTACCCATAAGATGTGCTCGTTGGCCGAATCGGCGATCGAGATCGTGCTGCCTAACGCAAGCGCGGAAGAGAGGGAGTATTACGAGCAATCGATTCGCGTCGGCCATTATACCGGCTTCGAGGTTTTTCCGACATGCGGACTAGCTACCCGCGAGAGGCAAATCGGCCAATTCGACGATCCGCGCTATTTTCTCGATCCCGAGCGGGTGAACGCGGCGATTCTTTGGTTCGGTCGGGGGTACGTGGAGTACAAGACGCCCAATTACATTTTGCCGAGCCAGCGGCTTGAGGAGCTGGAAATTTCCTTCGAGATCGCGTCGGAAGCGCCGGGGGCGAACGATCATTGGCCCTCGGACATCCGTTTTTACTTAAATGGAACGTATCTCGGAGAGTGGACGAGTCCCGGCGACTACGGCGCGAACGCGCGCGGCAGATTTACGCCTGAGTGGTGGGGGATTCAGCTTAACCAGTACGGGCTGCGTAAAATCATTCGCGTGAACGACAAAGGCAGCTTTATGGACGGCCAGCGCATTTCCGACACGACGCTTGACGAGCTTCGGGCGGACGAGCCGTTTTGGACGCTGCGTTTTGCCGTCGAGGAGGATGCGCGGCATATCGGGGGACTGACTTTGTACGGCGCCGGCTTCGGCAACTATAATCAAGATATTGAATTTCGCGCGTATTACAGCCAGAGGAGAGAGACGACTCGATGATCAATCGTACCATCAAGGCTGCCGAGAGCGGCAAGAGGCTGCACCGATTTTTGCGAACGCTGATGCCTAACCTGCCGCTCGGTCAGATTTACAAGATGATCGACAATGGCAAAGTAAGAGTGAACGGCAAACGTAAAAATCAAAACTACGAGCTGGCGGCGGGAGACGAACTGGTCCTCTATGTGGAGGAGGATGCGTATAAGGAAGCGAGCATCGGTCAGAAGAAAGCCAAGTACGTCGGCGTTAACGCCAATGTGGACGTGCTGTACGAGGACTCCGAGCTGATGGTCGTCAACAAGCCGGTCGGCATGCTGACGCATCCGGATCAGGCGGATCAGAAGGACACGCTCATCAATCGCGTGCATGCATATATGTACCGCAAGGGAGAACTGGACAGCCCGCTGTTCATGCCGGCGACGGCGAACCGGTTAGACCGCAATACGAGCGGCATCGTGCTGGTCGGCAAGACGGCGGGCATGCTGCACCAGCTCAATCAATGGATCCAGAAGCACGAAATGCAAAAGTATTACTTGACGATTGTGGAAGGCCGATTGACTGGCGAAGGGGAAGTGACGGGCGAGCTTGTCCGGGACGAGAAGAGCAATCGGACGAAAGTGGCGGCTGCGGGCACTGAGCAGGCAAAATCGGCCGAAACCCGGTACAGGACGGTACAGACCGGAAACTCCTATTCGCTCGTGGAGATCGAGCTGATCAGCGGGCGTACGCATCAGATTCGCAGCCATTTCCAGCATATCGGCCATTCTCTGCTCGGCGATATTAAATACGGGGGCAAACGGTTCGGCGACGTCAACCATCAACTGCTGCACGCTTGGCGAATCGTGCTGCCGGACGGACGCGAGTTCAAGGCGCCGCTGCCGGCGCGTATGCGCGAGGTTGCGGTAAGGCTCGATTTAAGCACAAGCTTATAAAATCGAATACGTTGCGAGGGTGGAACGTTATGGAAGATTACATGGCCGAGCTGGCAGCGTGGTTTCGCAGCCATGCGGACCCGGAGAAGGCGGCCCCGATGGCCGCTTACATGCGCGACAAGTTTCTATTTCTGGGCATCAAATCGCCTGAACGCAAACAGTTGACCAAGGAGTTCTGGGCTAACCACGGGATTCCGACCGGGGATGAGCTGCTGGAAGTGGTCAGACGGCTGTGGGAGCTGCCGGAGCGCGAATTTCAGAACGTAGCGATGTCCTTCCTCGACAAGCATGGAAAACGGGCCAAGGTGGAAGACATCGATACGTTCGAGCATTTGATCGTCACGAAATCCTGGTGGGATACGGTCGATTATTTGGCAGCCCACTCGATGGGCGATCATCTGACGAAATATCCGGAGCTGATCCCGGACTATGCCGATCGTTGGATCGTCTCGGACGATTACTGGCTGCGCCGCACTGCCATTCTTTATCAGCTTCGCTACAAAGGGCGGACGGATGTCGACAGAATGTTTGCGTACATTGAGCGCTGCAAGGACGAAAGCGAGTTTTTCATTCGCAAGGCGATCGGCTGGGCGCTTCGCGAATATTCGAAAACGGACGAGGACGCCGTGCGCCGGTTTGTGGAGCGAACGCCGCTCTCGCCTTTAAGCGTCAAAGAAGCGCTCAAGCACGTGTCCACTTAAATCGGACACAGGATGGACATGGTTTTCCTCGCGAACGGTTGGTAAGATGGAATAAACATAGACCTATACGGAGGTAACCTGCTTGATGCTCAAAACCCCCCTTGGAAGATTGCGGGCGATCGGGACGGTAGAGGCGATCTCGTTCCTTGTGCTGCTTCTTATCGCGATGCCGCTGAAGTATTTCGCAGACATTCCCGAACCGGTCACGATTGTCGGCATGGCTCATGGCGCATTGTTTGCCTTGTATTTGTTAGCCATCGTCAATGCTTTTGCGGCGCGCAAGCTGAGCTGGCTCATGTCCCTGCTTGCCGTTATCGCAGCCTTCGTTCCGTTCGGCCCCTTCCTTATCGATCGTAAAATTTAAAATTCGGCGGCCTGCCCTGGTTGCCAGCGCAGGATTAATCATTGCTTTGCTGCGTTACCGCCGGTTTATCCGGACTGCGCTCTGATAACGCATTGAGGCAAGTGTTGCATCGAAACATAGAGATGGCCAATTAGCCGTCTCTATGTTTTTTTGCACCGATTGCGCGTTCCAATTGTCTTTCGTTCATATTGAGTTCATAATGTCGTCATATGATCTTTTTTACATAGGTTGAGGTTAACATTTATTTCATCATGAACGGAGTTGAAGACAAATGCTAAAGTTGTTTCGCTTCCTGCAGCCTTATCGCTGGCAGGTGGCGACCGTAATGCTGCTCATTCTCATTCAGTCGCTTAGCGAGCTGTATTTGCCGACGCTGATGGCGGACATCGTGAACGATGGCGTTGTCCAAGGGGACATCCCTTACATTTGGAAGATCGGCGGCTTGATGCTTGCGGTGACGGCAGCCGGAACGCTCGTCTCGATTGCGGCCAGCTATTTATCGTCGCGCATCGCGGCCGGCTTCGGCAAAGACGTGCGCAGCAAGACATTCCGCCAAGTCGAAAACTTCTCCTTGCTGGACTTCGACAAAATCGGAACGGCGTCGCTCATTACCCGTACGACGAACGATATTACGCAAGTGCAGACCGTGCTGATCATGATCATGCGGATGATGGTCGCTGCGCCGATGATGTGTATCGGCGGTTTGATTATGGCAATCTCGAAGGATGCGCATCTGTCGCTCGTATTCGTCGGCGCGATTCCGATACTGGCTCTGACCATTTACTTGATCGCTAGCAAAGGCATTCCTTATTTTAAGGCGATGCAGAAAAAAGTAGACAAATTGAATCTGGTTCTGCGTGAAGGCTTGACCGGTATTCGGGTCATCCGCTCCTTCAACAGGTTCGATCACGAGACGAAGAGATTCGATGAAGCGAACCGGGATCTGACGCAAACCGCGATCAAGGTCAATCAGATTATGGCGTTTATGATGCCGATGATGATGCTGATTCTGAACTTCTCATCGCTGGCGATCATCTGGTTTGGAGGCATTCGGGTCAGCGAGGGGCATATGCAGGTCGGAGATCTGATGGCGTTCCTGCAATATGCGATGCAAATTATGTTTTCGCTGTTGATGGTATCGATGATGTTCGTAATGGTGCCGCGAGCTTCCGCGTCCGCCGTTCGGATCAATGAGGTGCTGAACCTGAAGCCGGCGGCAAGCGAAGCGAAACGCAGAGGCGGAGCGGCCGGAAGTATGCCGGCAAAGCAGCAAGCGGCTACGGTACCAAGCGGTCGCCTCGAATTCGAGAACGTCTCGTTCCGTTATCCGGGAGCGGAAAATGCCGCTATCTCGGGGATCAGCTTTAATGCCTCTCCGGGAGAGGTAACGGCGATTATCGGCGGCACAGGCTCGGGCAAGTCGACGTTGATCAGCATGATTCCGCGTTTCTACGACGCCGAGGAAGGCGTTGTCCGCATTGACGGGACCGACGTACGCGAGCTGTCGGTCGAACGGCTTCGTTCGATGATTGGGCTCGTTCCTCAGAAGGCTCAGCTCTTTACCGGCACTGTGGAGGATAATATCCGCTATGGCAAAGACGACGCAACCGATGAAGAAATTCGCCGTGCGGCGGAAACGGCTCAAGCCGGGGACTTCATCTCGGAGCTTGCGAACGGCTATTCGGCGGAAGTGTCGCAGGGCGGCTCGAACCTGTCGGGCGGCCAGAAGCAGCGGCTGTCCATCGCGCGTGCGCTGGTGAGAAAGCCGTCGATCTACGTGTTCGACGATAGCTTCTCCGCGCTGGACTTCAAGACGGACGCAAAGCTGAGAGCCGCATTGAAAGGCGAGACGACGGACGCGACCGTGATTATTGTCGCGCAGCGCGTCAGTACCGTTATGGACGCCGACCGGATCATCGTCCTGGATGAAGGTAAAATAGTCGGCAGCGGCACGCATCAAGAGCTGATGAAGAAGAACGAAGTGTATCGAGAAATCGTGTCTTCGCAGCTGTCCGAGGAGGAGATTGCATGAGCGAGCAACGAGGAAGCGGCAAAATGCCCGGCCGCGGCGGCGGGCCCGGAATGGGAGGTCCCGGCGGAATGGGCGGTATGGGCATGCCCGTTCAGAAAGCAAAAAACTTCAAAGGCACGCTTCGTCGATTGGTCGGCTATTTGCGGCCTCAACGCTTTAAGCTGCTCGCCGTCTTCTTTACAGCGATTCTAAGCACGGCTTTCGCCATCTATAGTCCGAAGGTGCTTGGAGAAGCGACAACCAAGCTGTTCGAGGGTATGATGGGTAAAATCCACGGAGACCCGAATGCGCACTTCGATCTGGCCGGCATCTGGCAGATTGTGCTCTTCTTGGCGTCCCTGTACATCATAAGTTCGCTTTTTAGCTATATTCAGCAGTTTCTGATGGCCGGCGTCGCGCAGAAAACCGTATACGGGCTGCGCAACGAAGTGAACGCCAAGCTGGACCGGCTGCCGCTAAAATATTTCGACGGACGGACGAACGGAGAGATTCTCAGTCGCGCGGTTAACGACGTAGACAACATCAGCAATACGCTGCAGCAGAGCCTGACCCAGCTAATTACATCCGTGATTACGATCATCGGCGTCATTATCATGATGCTGACGATCAGTCCGTGGCTCACCTTGATTTTGCTGCTGACTTTGCCGCTGTCCATGATCGTCATTCGAGGCGCGGCCAGCAAGTCGCAAAAGTATTTCAAGACCCAACAGATGGAGCTTGGACAGCTGAACGGCCACGTCGAAGAAATGTATTCCGGCCATAAAATTGTGAAAGCTTACGGACGCGAAGAGCAATCGGTCGCCAAGTTCGACAGCATTAACGAGCGGCTGTATGAATCCGGCTGGAAGGCGCAGTTTGTATCCGGGAACATTATGCCGCTCATGAGCATGGTCAGCAATATCGGCTACGTGTTCATCAGTGTCGTCGGCGGCATTATGGTGACGAAGGGTTCGATTACGATCGGGAACATCCAGGCGTTCATTCAATATGCGCGCCAATTCTCGATGCCGCTGGTGCAGACGGCGAACATCGCCAACGTGATCCAGTCGACGATCGCTTCGGCGGAACGGGTATTCGAGCTGTTGGACGAGGAGGAAGAAATTCCGGAAGTTGCGGACAAAGCTGCGGTTACGCTCATTGAACCGCGCGGAGACGTGGCGATGCACGGCGTCAGCTTCGGCTACAAGGAAGACGCGCTGCTCATCGAGAACATGGATATCGACGTTAAGAGCGGTCAGATGGTCGCGATCGTCGGGCCGACCGGTGCGGGCAAAACAACGCTCGTTAACCTGCTTATGCGCTTCTACGAGTTAAACGCCGGACATATTACAATCGATGGCCAGGACATCACTCGGATGAAACGAGGCCATCTGCGCAATCTATACGGCATGGTGCTTCAGGATACCTGGCTGTTCAACGGGACGATTCGCGACAATATCGCGTATGGTCGGATCGGAGCTACAGAGGACGAAATCGTCGAAGCGGCGAAAGCAGCTCATGCCGATCATTTTATCCGAACGCTTACGGAAGGCTATGAAACGGTGCTCAATGAAGAAGCGTCCAACCTGTCGCAAGGGCAGAAACAGCTGCTGACCATCGCGCGGGCGATACTCGCCGATCCTTCGATCCTCATTCTAGACGAGGCGACGAGCAGCGTCGATACACGGACGGAAGTTCACATTCAAAGGGCGATGCACGAGCTGATGAAGGACAGAACAAGCTTCGTCATTGCGCACCGGCTGTCCACGATTCGGGACGCGGATTTGATCCTCGTCATGAATCACGGCAGCATTATCGAAAAAGGAACGCATACCGAGCTGCTGGCTCAAGGAGGCTTTTACGCCGACTTGTATTACAGTCAGTTTACCGGCGGCGTCGCAAAGGCAAGCGCGGGGTAAGCCCTCGCGATTCCTTTGTCGGTATCCCGTCGGCTCAGAAGTATGGTATGATTTTGGATAGGTTGTCGGTTAGTTGGAGATTTGAGGGGAGCAGTGAGATAGCATATGGCAAGTTTTGATGAAGTGGTGCGCGGCAGACGCAGTATCGGTAAAGTGAAGGACGAGCCCGTATCGCGGGAACTGGTGGAGAAGCTGATCGAGGCGGCTGTCTGGGCGCCTAATCATTTTAGGACCGAGCCTTGGCGGTTTATTGTCATGACAGGAGAAGGCAGACGAGTACTCGGCGAAGCGTACGTAGCTATAGCCTCGCAAGGCTGGACGGAGCTGACGGAAGAGGAACGCGTCAAGAAATACGATGCGGAGATCGCGAAGGCGCTTCGTTCTCCGGTTGTCATTGCCGCCGTTTGTTCGCCTTCCGATGACGCGCGCGCGGTGCCGCAGGAAGAATTGGCCGCGGCGCATGCAGCGGTGCAAAACCTGCTGCTGGCCGCTCACGACAACGGGCTCGGCGCAGTATGGCGCACAGGAGCTCCGACCTATCATCCGAAGATGAAGCAGGCGTTTCAACTTGGTGAACGTGAAGAACTGGTCGGCTTCATTTACGTCGGTTATCCCGATATGCCGCAGCCGGCAGCTACGCGGACTCCCGGCACAGAGAAGACGACCTGGCTGGAAGGCTAGGGCGTGTCTTCAAACCCGCTCAGGGCAACTATCATCCCCTGCTGCGTCACTTTTGCTTGACGTACCTCCGGTACGCCTTCACAAAAGTTCCTTGCATGGAACGAAAATTCGGCAATATCTGCTGTCCTCGGAGTATGAAGACACGCCCTAAGCGAACATCAACAAAGGATCGGTGATCAACTTGGATTTCGAAGCGGTCATGCAGCGGCTGGAAGCTCTCGGCAAGGAGCGGACGAAGAAGATTTACATGTCTAACGGCGCTCGCGAGCCGCTGTTCGGAGTTGCCACGGGCGAGATGAAGCCGATGTCCAAAATCATCAAGATAAATCAACCGTTGGCCGAGCAGCTCTATGCTACCGGAAATTACGATGCGATGTATTTTGCAGGTGTGATCGCCGATCCGAAAGCGATGACAGAGGCGGATTTCGATCGTTGGATGGAAACCGCGTATTTCTATATGATATCGGACTTCGTCGTTGCGGTCACGCTTGCAGAGACGGATATCGCTCAAGAGGTATCGGACAAATGGATCGCCAGCGGAGACGAGTTGAAAATGTCGGCGGGCTGGAGCTGCTACTGCTGGCTGTTGGGCAATCGTCCGGACCATGAATTTTCCGAGGACAAGCTGAGAGGGATGCTGGAACACGCGAAAGGCGCAATCCACGATAGTCCCGAACGAACCAAATACTCGATGAGCAACTTTATTTATACAGTCGGCGTATCCTTCCTGCCGCTTCACGATCAAGCGCTGGAGACTGCCAAGGCGGTCGGCCGGGTCGAGGTCAAGAAGAAATTCCTGAACGCTTTTGGGAACATCGAAAAGGCGGCGGCCAAAGGGCAGATTGGGTTTAAGCGTAAGCATGTCAGGTGCTAAGTCATTTTTTCTCTAGACCAGTTATAGATGAGATCCATGAACTCAATTAAAGAGCTTAACAAGCTAATCAGGCTCACAGGAGATCGTGCCGGTTGGATGCGAGAGCCAATGAGACCTACATCGTTTATCAAACGTTAGAAGGTCGTATTGTAAAAGAATATAGTAACGGGGAAATTGTCCCGGTTCCCGATCAGGATGATCCAAATGAATGAGTTAACCCCCAATCAATTATGTATTTGCTGGGAACAAAGGCAGCGGGGAAAGTACGATCCGAAATCTGATAGATGTTGATGCGTTGGCTCGGGGAATGGATGCTCAACATTCTGAACGACGGTTAATATTCATGATGGCTCAAGCTTATACTTGGGTCTTTTTTTTTAGTTTTTCGGTGGCTCGGCAGCACTGGTAAACGATGTGATATATTTAAGTTGCTATACAGTTCCGCCAGAAGGATAAAGCGTTGTGATGAGACAGGATTTGATCGATTCTCTGTATGACGAATTGACTGTTGAAGTCGTTGTGCGGAGTCGTTCTTCCTCTATTTAATAATTTCTTAAGATATACCCCTCCGTAATTTTAAAAAGTCCCCTTTATTCTTGAAGAAGATTAAAGGAGGATGCGCAGCATGAAGAAACTGTTGTTCGGAATCGCGATTTTGCTGCTGCTCGGATACGGGTGGAATGCGTTGAAGTCTGCAGGGTCGGAGGAAAATAAGGTCGTTGTGCGGGAAGGGAAGGCAGCGGCCTGGGAAGGTGCGGAGTCAGAAGAGCCGGAAGCGGGACGGCAGATGATGTTGGAAATCGATCCCGGTGAGATCTACAAGGGAGATTTGCTGCTCATCAATTCTCGCCACCCCGTGCCGAAGGGAGCGAAGCTGCCCGACGTGGTCAATTTGTTCGAGCGGCCGGAGCTGGCGGAGGGGATCGGCATTTTGGACGACAGCGTCGAGCTGCCGCCGGAGCTGCTGAGTCGGTTCTTGGAGATGATCAAGGCGGCCGAGACGGACGGCGTCGATCGTTTTCTGATTACTAGCGGATACAGAAGCTTGGAGAAACAAGCCGAGCTATATGATAAAATGGGAGCGGACTATGCCAACCCGCCGGGCTATAGCGAACATAACCTCGGGCTTTCGCTTGACGTTGGGTCTGCGCTTGGATTGATGAAGGAGGCTCCGGAAGGCAAATGGCTGGAACGTAACGCTTGGAAGTACGGCTTCGTGCTGCGCTATCCGGAGAACAAGACGGAGATTACAGGCGTTAAGCATGAGCCTTGGCATTTTCGCTACGTCGGACTGCCTCACAGCGCGATTATGCAGAAGATGGACTTTGTGCTGGAAGAGTACGTAGAATACTTAAAGGAAGAAGGGCAGATTCAGGCCAAAGTGGACGGTACAGCGTACGTTGTGTCCTACTATGCCGTGAAGGGCAAGCGCTCGCTTTCGATTCCGATCGCAGGCAGCTACTTTCTGTCAGGAAACAATATGGACGGAGTGATCGTCACGACCTGGGGCTCGGATGCATCGGGCGCGAAGGAGGCGGGTCCCTTATGAAGCGATCAATAACCAAGCGGCCGCTTATCAACGGACAAACCGTCCTGCTGAGCGCAGTGCTTGCTGTCTACTTATATGCTTTGGTGAAGATCATTCTGTTCAAGGGCCATTTCGCAGAGCCAGCCTATCTGATGCGGCAGCTGCAGGCCAGCGTTCAAGATCCGGCGCTTATTCTAACGAGAATGAAGCAAGGAAATCTGATTCCTTTGCATGAAATTACGAGCGCGCTGAAAGCGGCCACGAGTCACAGTCGGGTGAATGTATACGGCAATATTGCTATCTTTGTGCCGTTTGGTCTGCTGCTTGGGTGGCTTGGGGCACATAAAGGAAAAGGAGCAATCGTCGTTGTGGCACTGGCTTTTGCGCTCAGTTTGTCGCTGGAAACGGCCCAGGCGCTCTTTTCCATCGGGAGATTCGACGTAGACGATCTCATTTTGAACACGACCGGAGGATTTGCCGGATACCTATTGTCCGTTCTGTTCTTCAAATTCGGGAGGGAAAAGATCAGTGGAACGGATTACGATACTGATAGCGGACGACGAAGCGGAAATCGCCGACCTCGTCGAACTGCACCTGATCAAACAGGGCTACCATTGCATCAAGGCGAAGGACGGGCAGGAGGCGTTGGACGCGATTCTGAAGCATCCGATTCAGCTAGCCATTCTCGATATTATGATGCCGAAGCTCGACGGCTACGAGGTGACCCGACAAATCCGGGACAAACACCATATGCCGATCATCTTTTTGAGTGCGAAGAGCTCCGACCTCGATAAAATTACCGGCCTCGTTCAAGGAGCCGACGACTATATGACCAAGCCGTTTAATCCGATGGAATTGGTCGCGCGAGTGAATGCCCAACTGAGGCGTTCGTTGCAGTTCAACCGTCCGGTCGAGGCGGACAAGTCGGCGGTCGTCGAGGTCGGAGGCATCGTGATTCATCCGGAGGAACGAACGGTTATCGTCGACGGTTTGCCCGTGAACCTGACTCCTAAGGAGTTCGATATTTTGCATCTGCTCGCCTCGCATCCGAAGAAGGTATTCAGCACGGAAAATATTTTCCAGCAAATATGGGGCGAGGCGTACTACACGGGCAACAATACGGTGATGGTGCATATTCGTACGCTGCGCAAGAAGCTTGGCGAAGATTGGAACAAAAACAAGCGGATCAAAACTGTATGGGGAGTAGGATATTCCTTCGATGGCTAAATCAAACCGGAGCTTCAGGTTCAATATGGTCGCACTGTTCGGTCTCAGCATGCTGCTTGCCGCCGCAGTCACGTTCGTTATCTATAAAGTCGCCCAAGCGTACTACTACACGACCAAGCTGGAAGATCCGTCGACGCAGGTTCGCATTTTGATTAGACAGATCGGCGACGTCAACTTTTTTCTCATTTTCTTCGTCCCGCTAGCCATCTGGTTTTTCTTCCTGCTCACCAAACGGTATGCTCGATATTTTCGCGATATTTCCGACGGGATTAATCAGCTTGCCTCCGGTAATTTCGACGCGCGGCTGGATATTCCATCCAATGATGAATTCGGCGATATTGCCCGGGATATCAATCTGGCCGGAGAGAAGCTGCGTCAGGCGCTGGAAAGAGGCGATTTTGCCGAGAACAGCAAGGAACAGTTGGTGTTAAATCTGGCGCACGATTTGCGCACGCCGTTGACTTCGGTTATCGGCTATTTGGATTTTATACTGAAGAACGATCAGTTGCCTTCGGAGCAGGTCAAGCATTATACGACGATAGCCTATACGAAGTCGCAGCGTCTGGAACGGCTGATCGACGAATTGTTCGAAGTGACCCGCATGAATTACGGCAAGCTGAAAATCGATCGCAATCCGATCGATCTGAGCGAGCTGCTGCTTCAACTGAACGAAGAATTGTATCCGATGCTGGAAAACCATCATCTGACCTCGCGACTGCATGTCACTCCGGCGGTGACGGTGAGGGGCGATGGCGAACTGCTGGCCCGCGTGTTCGAGAACTTGCTCAGCAACGCGGCGCGCTACGGCAGAGAAGGTGAGTACATCGATATTCATTGTTTGCCCGAAGGAGGCCATGCGGTCATTCGAATCGTCAATTACGGCGATAGCATCTCTTCCGTGGACCTGCCGCATATTTTCGATATGTTCTATACAAGCGACAAAGCTCGCACCTACCATGAAGGCAGTACGGGACTCGGTCTTTTTATCGCTAAAAATATTGTAGAGCAGCATCAGGGCGTCATCTCGGCGGAAAGCAGCGTAGTCCGCACGATTTTCGAGGTTCGATTGCCTAGGGAAATCCCGCCGGAACAGATGGGAAATGAATAAGGAAGCGATGAGGGTTGGCTGATTTAAACCCTAGGCCGCATTTTGGAAGCTTCACATTGTAGAACCATATAAGAAAACTCAAGGATTTTTTTGCCGCTGTTTGTCCATGACATAGTCAAGTTCTGGGAAGAGCTTATAACATATGAGTCATTAAGCCCTTCAACCACAGAGAGAATGATTGCCGCTCATGCAAAGGTGGATAACGGTGACAATTATTACGGATATGGTGTCTGGATCGCGAAAAATAAAAATGACGAAATCGTAAAGGATCACGTGATGGGCTACGATCCTGGCGTAAACTTCCACTCTTCCTATTATCCGCGTAAATCGATTAAAGCCGTTGTATATTCAAACCGGTCGTCTGGTGCGTATGACATGATGAAGTGTATAGAAGAAGAGTTTTTATAGGTCGCCGAAAGGGGAGGGGGGCAGACGTATCGGATAAGTCCTTCCCAGGTACCTACCTGCCCGGCATCCGCTCGGACGTATCGGATAAGTCCTTCCCAGGTACCTATTAGCGTGGCATCCGCTCGGAGGTATCGGATAAGTCCTTCCCAGGTACCTATTAGCGTGGCATCCGCTCGGACGTATCAGATAAGTCCTTCCCAGGTACCTATTAGCGTGGCACCCGCTCGGACGTATCGGATAAGTCCTTCCCAGGTACCTATTAGCGTGGCATCCGCTCAGACGTATCGGATAAGTCCTTCCGAGTTACCTATTAGCGTGGCATCCGCTCGGACGTATCTGATAAGTCCTTCCGAGTTACCTATTAGCGTGGCACCCGCTCGGACGTATCGGATAAGTCCTTCCCAGGTACCTATTAGCGTGGCATCCGCTCAGACGAATTGAATAAGCCCTACCCAGATACCTATTCACGTTGCATCTACTCAGACGGACCGTTAGGATACAATGGAGACAATTCAATGCCAACTTTATCGGCGATCAGAGTATAAAACTCTGGAAATCGTCGATCCGCGGGGCTGGGAATTTCTTCGAATGCCCGTATAAATAACCCCGCTGCCCCAATGGAAGTAAGGATGTCGCCGACAGTCCAGCTTCGCACCAACACCTTTCCCAAATCAGAGCGCTCCTCTTCAGGGAGCAATTTAGCAAAAGCGACTTCTCCTTCTCTGATCTCATCGTCATAGTAATTCCCGGTTGGTTGTTTTAAGTTATTTGTGCTTACCCAAGCACGGGCAAAAGGATGAAAGTCAGTCAGGATAAACCGGCCGTTGTCCCGTAATCTGCGACGAACTACAGAAAAGATCGAGTCAAGCTCCGCAAAATAATGCAAAATTCCGAATTCCATCAACACGATATCGTATTTGCCCAAGCTCTCTTCGTCCGGGATGGACAAGACGTCCGAGCAAATATAGCGGAGTTCAACACCGGCGGCAGCGGCAGTTTGCGCGGCGTACAGCCGGTTTTCTTCGGAGATGTCGACTACGGTAACCTCGGCGCCAAGCAATGCTAGAGAAATGGCCTTTCGCCCGTGCGAGCCCAGCAGGTTAATCACTCTTTTGCCTTTCGGATCGCCGATGTACTTTAGCCAATATCGAAGATGATGCCGGTGTTCCCGCTTCAGCTCGATCGCAAGTTCATCGGGCGTTCCATACTGTTGAACCCAAGCCCGATAAGCCTTTGTTTCCCATGCGGCTTTGTTCGCAAGCGCCAATTTATCTTGCATTCGTATTCCTCCCCCGATTCGTTTTTCGTCCTTGGACGGTACATATTACCTTTTGCGAATCGAGTTGTCCACGATGCGCTTCCTACTTGCTAGCTAAATGAGACGAGTCACTAGCGGTGTTCCTTGCTTGGCTTTCTTTCCTATTTTCTACAAGCGCACGATAAAATGGCGGAGAGCAGCCTATTCCTTTCGACTAAAAACAAAAAAAGAAAATATAAACGAAATAATAAAGAAACAAATTGACAAGAAAATCGGAATAAAATAGAATGTAATCACAACAATATGGAAATATGAACAACTGGAAAGCGAGGTGGAATTATTGAATTCCGTTAAAATGTCTTTATCTCAATTGTTGGGAAATCAATATATGACTGCCGTAATCTCCGCGGCGACATCGCTGTTGGAGCTGGACAACGAAGAAGCCGAACGTCTTGCAGCGGATGAGATCGAGTTTTTGCCGGAGGCATACGTAAACAAAATGAACGGTTTGCTGGAGAACGTTGGCAAGCAGTTTGTTCCGGAGATGAAGAAAGCGCTTGCCGGAGCTCCGACGGATGCTTTCAAAAACGCAAGCAATACGAAAGCCAGTCCGATCGGCGGATTCGGTTTCTTTCGATTAGGCGAAGACGGCAGGCTTTACTTGGCGGCGAAGAGCGAGCACTATCATACGCCGCTCGGACATAATTTCCCCGGCTATACGCTGATTGATCGCGCAAGAGCTCTCGGAATAACGAATGCATCCCACAACAATACGCGCGGCTATATTACCCGCTTGCTTGAGAGAGAGCTCATCAGGTTAATCAACGGGCTAAGTCTGGCGGATACGGACAGTCTGGACTCCGTATTGGCCTCGCGCGAGGCGCAAGTGCTGAATCGCGTCATCAACCTGGAGACCGGGTCGTTGGCCTGCGAGGCCGGCATCAAAATGATGCTCGCGCGGTTTTATCAACTTGACGGGACGTTTCCGCAATCGAAGTACGCAGATCGGACACCGGTATTTTTCGTCATGGGGGATCATGACGGCGGCGCGAAAGCGAACTATCACGGAACGACGATTTTTGCTCAATTGATGCGCGACATGTGGCCCGGTATTTACGAAAAGATGGAAGCAGCGGGGATTTTGAAGGTTTGCCCGGTGAGAATTAATGATTGGGAGGATTTCCGGGAGAAATTCGAGCGCTACAATAAGCCGCCGTTCAAGGTTGCCGGATTTATGCACGAGATTATATTGATGAATTACGGGGGCATCAAGCTCGATCGAGACTACTTGCACAAGGTATACGCATTGTGCCATAACAACGATGTCCCGATCATGTGCGACGAAATTCAATCCTGCATGTGGTATCCTACGATCTATTTGTTCCGCGAGTATGGACTGAATCCCGATTTCGTCGTGATCGGGAAGGGCTTCCCGGGCGGCCAATATCCGGCTTCCCGCATCATTACGACCGCCGAGATGGACAACTTGAACCAGTTCGGGGCATTGGTTACGAACGGTCAGGAAGAGCTGGCGGCATTGGCTTATTTGATTACGATGAAGTTTACCGAAGAGAACGAATCCTTTATTCGTAACATGGGCGAATACTACGAAGATAATCTTCGAGAGCTGGCGTCCCGTTATCCCGCTCTTATTGAAAGGACAGAAGGAATGGGGCATCTTACAACCCTATTCTTTTATGAGGCACAGACAGTCTCGCGATTTACGGGTATGCTTAATGATGCGTGCATCGACGTGAGCGCTCAAACGTACAAAGCCAGCTGTCCTCCCGCCGCGCTTACGAAGCCGCCGATCATTGCAACCAAAGAAATGATAGATTACGTGTTGAAGATCATGGGGGAAGCGCTGCAGACGATTGACGCGAAAGAGTCGGGCTGATTGTCGGATCGCATTAGCGAATTTGGAGGGATGAAGATGTACGAACCCGTCGGCGGAGATATAGACATCGAAGAGAGAAGAAAACGAATATTGGACTTGCTTCAGAGGGACGGCAAAGTCAAGGTGACGGATTTAAGCAAGCTGTTCGGCACTTCGGAAGTGACGATTCGCGGAGATCTGGACGGACTTGAAGGGCAAGGGCTGCTGCAGCGCGTTCATGGCGGCGCGATCAGCAACTACAAAAACTATTACAATATGACATTCCATGACCGAACTGAAACGAACGAAGAAGAGAAGAGAAGGATAGCGACTGAAGCGGCTTCGATGATCTCGGACGGAGACACGGTGATTATCGGTTCCGGGACGACTCCTCTCTATGTCATGAGGGAATTGAAAAATCATAAAAACCTGATTGTGATTACCAACTCCCTGCCCGTAGCCCATGAAGCCGGCTTCAATCGCAACTTGAACGTCGTGATTATGCTCGGAGGCACGATCAATTTGCAGTACGGTTTTGTTTCCGGCGACGATGCCATCAACCAGTTGAACAGATATAAGGCGGATAAGCTTATTCTCTCGTCGGACGGCGTAAGCTCCGAGTTCGGGGTAACGACCTATCATCACCTGGAAGCGGAACTGTATCGTAGAATGATCGCTCTTGCGGACCAAAGAATTCTCGTGGCCGACTATACGAAAATCGGGCGAGCCAATTTCGCTCGAATCGAAGATATCGATAAAATCGACTGTCTCGTCTCCAATCACAACGCAAACAAGGACGAGATCGAAGCAATTAAGGAAAAAGGCGTTGAAGTAAGAACAGTCTAAGGGTGAAAACGGGCCAAGCCTGCTACCGAGAAAGGGGATCGCGATGTCAGGCGGAACGAACCGAGAGCATGCCTATCTGATCGGACTTGACATTGGAACGTCTGCCGTCAAAGGAGTATTAATGTCGGTTGAGGGTTCGATTATATCTCGGGAAAAAAGCGAGACGGCCTATCAAAGGATGAATGACGGCGGGATTCAATTTGACGTTCGTCAGTTGTACCGTTTGACGGTTGACGTCATCCGCAGACTGGCTGACGCTTTGCCTCAGGGAAGCTCCATTGCAGGGCTCAGCATCGCTTCGGCCAGCGGGAATACCGTGCTGGTGAACGGGCGGGGCGAGCCGTTGATTCCAGCGTTTAGCTGGATGGATCAGCGCGTAAACGACGAGATGAACGCGGTGTTCGGGAAGCTGGTTGCCGACGAAGTACACGATACGGTTGGCTGGCCGCTGCTTAATACTTTCCCGCTCGCGCATCTCGCCTGGCTGAGATGTCATGAACCGAAGCTGTTGGATGCATCGTCCGTCATCTGCATGAGCACGGATTATCTTCATTTCAGATTGACAGGCAACTGGAGTATCGATCGCTCGACCGCCACCACTTTTTATTTGCAGGATCAGAAAACGGCGCAGTGGCATTCGCCCTATTTGCAACAATTGGGCATACCGGAGAGCAAGCTGCCGCCGATTCGTTCCACAGGGGACGTCATTGGCTATATTACTTCAGAGGCTGCGGACGAGACTGGTTTAGTACAAGGAACGCCCGTAGTGCTTGGCTCTTTCGACCATCCTTCCGCGGCAAGAGGAACCGGAATTCTCGACGAGGGGCAGTTGCTCATTTCCTGCGGTACTTCCTGGGTTGGGTTTTGGCCGGTAAAAGACAGACGCCAATCCGTGTCGCTGCGAATGCTGACGGATCCTTTTCTTCAACCTGCGGGACCGTGGGGCGCGATGTTTTCTCTTCCCGCGATCGCAACTTCAATAGACGACTACATCCGTAAGTATATTGCCGACGGACCGGATCGTTATCGAGAATTCGACCGTCTGGCCGAATCCGTCAGTGCCGGGGCGGGCGGACTTCTCGTCAATCCGAGTACGGAGGAGATTCCCGGCGATCTTGTGCAGGCCGGGAAAGCACAAATCGCAAGAGCGCTTATGGAAGGCACCGCGTTCCTCTTGAAGGCGCAAATCGACAAGCTCGAAGCGAACGGCACAAGGTTTGCTGCCGCGACAATGGTAGGGGGGCCGTCCGAGACGTTTCCATGGCCGCAAATCGTGGCCGACGTGCTTGGCATGGATATTCGCACGGTCAACGGTTCCTGCGCGGGAGCTGCCGGAGCCGCGATGGTAGCGGGGATAGGCGCGGGGCTGTATTCCGATGAGCGGGATGCGCTAAAGCAATTGTCTTTCCCCGAGCTTGTACGGAAGCCGGACCCCGGTACGGCCGCGATCTATCAGGCGCAGTACAGGCAATTTATGAACAAGTATATGAATCTCGGGAGCGATGCAAAGTGAAAACGTTGTTTGAAGTGAAGGACGTCGACCAAAAGTTCTACGAGCAGAAACTAAGAGATTTTTTGCCGGATAAAATTATAGATATCCATACGCATGTATGGTTGGACAGCATTCGAAAGCCATCCTCCTCCGTGCCTGTGAGAGCGGTAACATGGCCGTCGCTGGTCGCCAAGGACAATTCGATCGAGGACCTGTTCGAGACTTATCGGCTGATGTTTCCCGGCAAGGAAGTGACGCCGCTTCTCTTCTCTCAAGTCAGCATGGACTATGACATTGCCGCAGGAAACGAATATGTCAAGAGCTGCGCGGAACGGCATCGTTTGCCGTCCTTGATGGTCGCGAGACCGCAGCAGAGCGCCGCGGAATTCGAAGAGGGGATAGAGCGCGGCGGCTTTCTAGGCTGCAAGGTGTACTTGAATTTTGCCGATCCCTACATCCCGGAGAAGGAGATCCGGATTTTCGATTTTCTGCCGCACCATCAGCTGGAAGTGCTGAACCGGCATGGCTGGATGGCGATGCTGCATATCCCGCGGGACGGCCGACTGAAGGACCCGGTCAATTTGGCGCAGATGCTGGAAATCGAACGCAACTATCCGTCGATAAAGCTCATTATTGCCCACGTAGGAAGAGCATACTGCCCGGAGGATGTAGGCGATGCCTTTGATATTTTAGCAGAAACGCGAAACATGGTATTCGACTTCAGCGCCAACACGAATACCGAAGTGTTCCGCCAGCTGATCCGGGCGGTCGGACCGAAGCGGATTTTGTTCGGCAGCGACTTTCCAATCTTGCGAATGCGTACGAGACGGATTTGCGACAACGGCAATTATGTGAATTTGGTTGCGAGAGGGATGTACGGGGATGTGTCGGGAGATTCCCACATGCGCGAAGTCGAAGGAGCCGAGGCGGATTCCCTGACGTTCTTTATGTACGAGGAGATTGAAGCTTTTCGCGCAGCTGCGACAGCGGAAGGATTAGGCAAATCCGACATCGAGAATATTTTCTACTGTAACGCCCGATCCCTCATCGATAGCATAGGGAAGGAGCAACGCAAATGAACAATCTGAAAATCGGACTGCTGCCTCTATATGTCAAGCTCTATGACGATATTTGGCCGGAAGCAAGAGAACGGGTTGATGCATTTTGTCTTACAATTGTCTCCGAAATGGAAAAAAGAGGATTGAAAGTCGAACAAGCGAAGGCGTGCAGAATCAAGCCGGAATTCGAAGCGGCGGTTCGAGCGTTCGAGCAAGCCGAAGTGGACGCTATCGTAACCTTGCATTTGGCCTATTCGCCTTCTCTTGAATCCGCCGACGTCTTGGCGGCTACCGAGCTTCCTTTGATTGTGTTGGATACGACGCCAACCTACGATTTCGGTCCTTCGCAGCACCCGGACGAAATTTTGTACAACCATGGCATTCATGGCGTTCAAGATATGTGCAACCTGCTCATCCGCAAGGGCAAGAGCTTTCGGATCGAAGCCGGCCATTGGGCGGATTCCGACGTCCTGGATCGGGTCGCAGACAACGCGAAAGCCGCGAAAATCGCTAAAAAGCTTAGAAACGCCAAAGTCGGCTCGATCGGCAAACCGTTTGACGGTATGGGGGATTTCCGGGTGCCGACGGACGAGTTGCGCAGCGGGATCGGGATCGAAGCGATTTTCGTAGATCCTCTTGATTCCGGCAACGCGTTCGACTCGATCTCCGAGGAGCGTATAGACCAGGAGATGGAATTGAACGAGGTTCGTTTTCACTCCGGTACGCTTGACCGGGAAACCCATCGGCAATCGACAAAGGCGGATCTTGCGGTCAGAGATTGGATCGAACGGAATGAACTGACGGCATTCACCGCCAACTTCCTGGAAGTGACCCGTGCGTCGGCGCTGCCTTGCATGCCGTTTCTAGAAGCGAGCAAAGCGATGGAACGAGGCATCGGCTACGCGGGAGAGGGCGACGTGTTGACCGCCGCGTTAGTAGGCGCGCTGCTGTCCGTCTACCCTGACACTTCATTCGCGGAAATGTTCTGCCCGGATTGGCGCAACAACCTGATTTTTCTGAGCCACATGGGCGAAATGAATTTGCGAATCGCTGTGGGAAAGCCCGATCTTATGGAAAAAAGCTTTCCGTTTACGGATGCCGGCAACCCCGTCGTCGCATACGGCAAATTCCGCGGCGGTCAAGCGGTCTACGTCAATTTGGCTCCGGGACGAAACAACTCCTATTCGTTGCTTCTGTCTCCAGTGGAGATGGTGGAAGGAGATGGCGAAGACAGAATGAGGGATGTCATTCGCGGATGGTTCCAACCCGTCATTCCGGTCGCCGATTTCCTAACCGCATATAGCGAGCATGGAGGGACGCATCACGGCGTAGTCGTGTATGGCGACACGATCCGAGTTTTGGAACGGTTTGGAGCGATAATGGGCTGGAATACCGTCATTATTAAGTAATAGCGAGTTCCGAGCAATGAAGTGAATCGGTCTGATTAAAGGATAGAGGAGACCTAACGACATGATGGAATGCGTGAGATTGGCAGTTGTAGGCGGAGGAAGAGGTTCGGCTTTTAGCGAAGCGCTGAAAGCGTTGACAGATAAAGTACGACTAGTAGCCGTATGCGATACGAACGATGCGGTATTGAATAAGTGGAAGGGCGAATATCCAGGCGTTAAAGCGTATCTCGACTACGAGAAGCTCCTAGAGGACGCTTCAGTAGACGCCGTATTTCTGGCAACGCCTCTGTTTTACCATGCCCGGCAGGCGATAGCGGCGCTGCGTGCCGGCAAGCATGTTATTAGCGAAGTGATCGCATCCACATCCATCGAGGACAGCTGGGAGCTGGTCGAGACGGTACGGCAAACGGGTCTCACGTACATGATGGCCGAAAACTACTGCTTTATGCGGCCGAACATGATGGTTGGCCATATGGCGGAACACGGCGTATTCGGGGAGATTACGTATGCGGAGTGCGGCTACATCCACGACGTTCGCGAATTGCTTCATACCTCCGATGGCAGCTTGACTTGGCGCGGGAATCTGTTCCGCGATTATAATGGCTGCACTTATCCGACACATTCTCTCGGACCTGTAGCGAAGTGGTTGGCAATCGGCCGAGAGGGCGGGGATGAACTGGAGAGTTTATCTACATTCGTGTCCAAAAGCCGTGCGTCGGCCAAGTATTTCCATGAGCATTTCGGCGATGAGCACCCCGGCTCCAAGCCGGAATATTGGGGGCTGGGCGATTCGACCGTCACGATGCTGCGCACAAAGAAAGGCGCGCTGATCACCTTGAAATACGACGTTCAATCCGCGCGCCCTCACAACATGACGCATTATTCGCTGCAAGGAACTTCAGGAGCTTATTTATCGGGAAGGCACGATCAGGATGAGCCGTTGATTTGGCTGGAAGGCGCATCCGAAGCCGCTCATCCGGAGTGGGAATCGTTGTGGCTGCATAAGGACCGGTGGGAGCATCCGGTATGGCGGCGTTGGAGGGAAGAGGCGGAGAGAACCGGCCACGGAGGCGGCGATTTCCTGGTGCTGGAGGAATTCGCGACGGCGATTCTGGATGGGAGAAAACCCGCCATTGATGTGTATGACGCGGTGGTGTGGAGCTCGGTGTTCCCACTGTCGGTTGAGTCCGTCGCCGGAGGCGGCAAAACCGTTCCGTTCGTCGATTTCAAGAAGCCGAGGAACGAAGGTAGATCATAAACTGTTCGGGATCGATCCGCAAGTTTACGAAACGTTCTGAAGCTGCCTCAAGGAAGTTGCGGCGTGATTCAGGGAGGTTGTCAGTTGGCCGGATTGAGAAAATGGAATAGAGCTGCTGGCGCGAGCCGGCAGCTTTTTCACGTTTATGGGGTATGGATCGAAGCTACCGATCGACGAACGATCATGTCGGCGGGGAGCACGATTTTTTTCCATGGAAGGCCGGTGACGTCGCGCTCCTGAATGCGGTCGATAAGCATTTGCGTGCCGAGATAACCGAATTGGTACGCCTGCTGGGCAATGACGGTCAGGAACGGGTCGATCTCGGAGTAGGGACCGAGATCGTCGAAGCAGACGACCGATACTTGCTCGGGAACCCCGAGCCCTCGCGCATGCAGCGTTCGGATGACTTCGACGGCAAGCACGTTGTTGCCGGCGACGATAGCGGTCGGAGGGGCAGGCATGCGATCGAGCCAGGCTTCAATCTCGCTTAGGTCGCTGCGGGGCTCGAATGCGGTTTCCAGCACATAATTCTGATCGAAGGGGATATCGTTCAACTTCAACGCCTCGCGATAGCCCTCTAGTCTCAGCCGCGCGCTGGAAATCAGCGGCGAGCCGTTGATCAAAGCAATTCGTCGATGTCCACGGGAGGTTAGATGGTCGACGAGCTTGCGCGCGCCTTCCTTGCTGTCCCCGAGCACGACGTCGCTGTCCATACCCGGCACTTCGCGGTCGAGCAGCACGAATGGGACGCGATGCAGCCGCAGCGTCTCCAAGTGGGGCAGCGACAGATCGCTGGCCGGGGCGACGAGCACGCCGTCCGCTCTTGTCGCTAGAATGGTGTCGATATAATCCTTTTCCTTCTCGACGCTCTCGTCCGAATTGCCGAATAGCAGGCGGTAGCCGTGTTTCTTGGCTGCATCTTCCGCGCCTCTGGCAAGCGTCGTATAGAAAGGGTTCGTAATGTCCGTAATGAGCAGGAACAGCACGTTGCTCTGCTGAAGCACGAGACTGCGCGCCATCTGGTTGGGCACGTAGTTCAGCTCCTCCATCACGCGGCGCACCTTGTTGCGAGTTTTGTCGCTGATTTTGCCGGTGTTATTGATAACCCTGGAGACGGTCATCGCCGACACTCCGGCTTTGGCGGCGATATCGTAGATCGTAACCATGGAATTAAGCTCCTTGTCGTCATACTGTTCTTTTATCTTACAAAATTAAAGAATTGACAGCAAGCGTTTTCCTTGGTAACTTGAGGTTATCGATAACATTTTTTATTTCATTGGAGGCTGATCACATGGCAGACCAACAGTTCAGGTGGAAAGGCGAATTCCCGAAAATCGGCATTCGTCCAACGATTGACGGCCGACGCAGAGGCGTCCGCGAGTCACTGGAAGAGCAAACGATGAACATGGCTAAAGGGGTTGCCAAGCTTCTTTCCGATCACCTTCGCTACCCGGACGGTACGCCGGTCGAGTGCGTGATCGCCGATTCGACGATCGGCGGCGTGGCGGAATCCGCGGCTGCGGCAAGCAAGTTCGCCAAGGAAAATGTAGGCGTTTCAATTACGGTTACGCCTTGCTGGTGCTACGGCACGGAGACGATGGACATGGACCCGGCGATTCCGAAGGCGGTATGGGGCTTTAACGGTACCGAGCGTCCGGGCGCTGTATACTTGGCCGCCGTATTGTCCGCTTATGCGCAAAAAGGGCTGCCGGCATTCGGCATCTACGGCAACGACGTACAGGACGCGGGCACGACGGACATTCCCGAGGACGTCAAGGGCAAGCTGCTCGGCTTTGCAAGAGCGGGACTGGCCGTTGCGCTGATGAAGGGCAAGTCGTACCTGTCGATGGGTTCGGTCTCGATGGGCATCGCGGGTTCGATCGTTAACGACGCGTTCTTCCAGGAGTATCTCGGACTGCGCACGGAATACATCGATATGAGCGAATTCGTCCGCCGTTTCGACGAGCTGATTTACGACCCGGTAGAGTATGAGAAAGCGCTTGCCTGGGTGAAGGAAAACTGCATCGAAGGCCCGGACAACAACCCGCCTCATCTGCAAACTTCTCGCGAGCAGAAGGACAAGGATTGGGAGACGGTCGTCAAAATGACGATGATCGCCCGCGATCTGATGATCGGCAATCCGCGTCTGGCCGAGTTAGGCTTTGGAGAAGAGGCGCAAGGCCACAACGCAATCGTCGGCGGCTTCCAAGGACAGCGTCAATGGACCGACCACTTCCCGAACGGCGACTTCATGGAGACGATTCTGAACTCCTCGTTCGACTGGAACGGTATCCGCGCTCCTTATATGGTAGCGACCGAGAACGACAGTCTGAACGGCGCGGTCATGCTGTTCGGCAACCTGCTAACAAATACGGCGCAAATTTTCGCGGACGTTCGCACTTACTGGAGTCCCGATTCGGTTGAGCGCGTAACGGGTCACAAGCTGTCCGGCGCGGCTGCTGGCGGCATCCTGCATCTCATCAACTCCGGTTCGGCGACGATGGATGGCACGGGCGAGCAGACGAAAGACGGCCAGCCGGCAATGAAGCCATTCTGGGAAATTACAGAAGAGGAAGCGCAGAAGTGTCTCGACGCGACCTCCTGGCGTCCGGCGTCGGTCGAATATTTCCGTGGGGGCGGCTACTCCTCCGACTTCCTGACTCGCGGCGGCATGCCGATGACGATGTCCCGTTTGAATATGGTCAAGGGTATCGGACCGGTGCTGCAAATCGCGGAAGGCTATTCCGTCGACCTGCCTTCGGAAGTGCATGACGCGCTCGACAAGCGGACGGATCCGACTTGGCCGACGACTTGGTTCGCTCCGACTCTGACGGGCAAGGGCGCTTTCAAGAACGTATACGACGTCATGGATAACTGGGGCGCGAACCACGGCTCGATCAGCTACGGCCATATCGGCGCGGACCTGATCACGCTCGCTTCGATGCTGCGCATCCCGGTCAGCATGCACAACGTGCCGGATGAGCAGGTTTTCCGTCCGCGGGCATGGGGACTGTTCGGCACCGACAATCCGGAGAGCGCGGACTATCGCGCATGCAACAACTTCGGACCGCTGTACAAATAATAAATCAGACAAAGCTGTCGTAAGGGCGTGTCTGAATACTCTGAGGCAATCGGGTGTTCAGACACGCCCTAGCTCCCTGCCGGGAGGGCGGCAGTCGTTTGTCCATAGAATGGAGTCAAGCGAATATGAGCAGCCAGGAAATTCGTCAGGAATTGTGCAAGTACGCGCAGAAAACAGTCGCCAACAAGCTGGTCGTCGGACCGGGCGGCAACCTTAGCGCGCGCCACGAAGGCAAAATGTATTTATCCCCAAGCGGCTTCGCGCTGGATGAAATCCAGCCGGAGCAATGGGTAGAGGTCGACATCGAGACCGGCGAGATTACCGATATCGGACTGCGTCCGTCCTCGGAAGTGCTGATGCACTTATATGCGTATCGCCAAAATCCGAACATCGGCGCGATGGTGCATACGCATCCGCCCTATTGCATCGCTTTTACGCTGGTGGAGAAAGACCTGCCGATCATGTTCCCGGATCAAGCCGCGCTCGTCGGCAAAACCGTATACGTAGATTACGTGCTGCCGACGACCGACAGATTGGCCGATGCGGTTGTGGAGAAAATCGAGCATTCGTCGATTTTGCTCGGCAACCACGGCCTCGTAACGACCGGACGCAACCTGCGCGAGGCATATTATCGGACGGAAGTCGTAGAGGAAAGCGCGAAAATTTTCCTGATCGCCAAAGCGATCAAGGAGCCTAAAGTGTTGACGAAGGAAGAGTTCGAGGAGATCGCGTCGCTGGAGAGCGAGGCTTATCGGATACAACTGCTGCAGAAAATGAAATAAAACGGACGCCGCGAGGAGAGAAGGAGGAACCGCGATGACACAAGGAGCCGCCGTACTGGCCTTTGATATGGGCGCCAGCAGCGGCCGCGCGCTTGTCGGCCGACTGACCGAAGGGGATACCGGCAAAAGCAGCCTGGAAGTAACGGAAATCCACCGTTTCCCCAATCACGCGATCCAGGTCGGCAAGCATCTGCACTGGGATACGCTCCGGCTGCTGCACGAGATGAAGAAGAGCATCCGCTTCGCGTTCCAGAAGGGCTTCGAGCCGGCGACGTTCGGCATCGATACGTGGGGCGTCGATTTCGGGCTGCTTGACGCAAACGGCGAGTTGCTCGGCAGCCCGTACCATTACCGCGACCCTCAGACGGAAGGGTTGATCGAAGAGGTAAGCGGCTTGATCGGACAGCGCGCGCTGTTCGAGCAAAGCGGCTTGCAGTTTATGCCGTTTAATACGCTGTATCAGCTCTACGCAATGGTTAAGGTCGCTTCTCCGAAGCTGGAAGTCGCCAAGACGCTGCTGCTGACGCCCGATCTGTTGGCATACTTGCTGACCGGAGTCAAGTCGTGCGAATTCACGATGGCGACAACGACGCAGCTGTTCGATCCAGCCCGACAGGCGTGGAATACGGAGCTGATGGAACGGCTTGGCATTCCGTCGCATCTCTTCCTTGAACCGGTGCAGCCAGGGACGATAGTCGGCCCGCTCTCTCCGGAAGTGCAGGAGGAGCTGGGAGTGCCGGCGATTCGAGCGGTAGCGGTCGGCACGCACGATACCGAGTCGGCGATTGCCGCCGTACCGGCCGGCGACGAACCGTTCGCCTTCCTCGTATGCGGAACGTGGTCGCTGCTTGGAACGGAGATGGACGGCCCGCTGCTGAGTCCCGAGACGATGGAGCTGGAGTTTTCCAACGAAGGCGGCGTCGGCGGTACGTATCAGCTGCTGAAAAACATCATGGGCCTGTGGCTGCTGCAGGAATGCAAACGGGAGTGGGACGAGCAGGGCAAGGAGCTTGGGTTCCCGGAATTGGTCCGTTTGGCGGAACAAGCCGCGCCGTTTCGCAGCCTTATTCATCCCGACGATCCGCGGTTTTTCTCGCCTGGCGGCATGGCCGACAAGATCCGCTCGTTCTGTACGGAGACGAAGCAGCCGATTCCGCAAAGCGAAGGCGAGATCGTCCGCTGTATCCTCGAAAGCTTGGCGCTGAGGTACCGTCAGGCGCTGGAACAGGCGGAGAAGCTGACCGAACGCGTATACGGCGGCTTACACATGGTCGGAGGCGGCATTCAGAACGAGCTGCTGTGCGGGTTTACCGCTAACGCGATCGGCAAGCCGGTGTGGGCCGGACCGGTCGAAGCGAGCGCGATCGGCAACATGCTGATGCAACTCGTCGCGCTTGGAGAGTGCAAGGACTTGAAGGAGGCGCGCAGGCTTGTCGCTGCCTCGTTCCCTGTTGATATCTACGAGCCAGAGTACGATTCCGGATGGACGGAAGCCTACGAAAAGTTTCTGGGCTTCGGACGGGTATGATCCGGATATGATCGATTCGAAAGGAGTTGGCGGCGGATGCTAAAAGGAATATCAAGCCTGATTTCGCCCGAATTGCTGAAAATACTGATGGAGATGGGCCACAGCGACGAAATTGTGCTGGCGGACGGCAATTTTCCGGCGGCCAGTCACGCGCGGCGCCTTATTCGCGCCGACGGACACGGCGCTCCCGAGCTGTTGGATGCAATACTGGAGCTTTTTCCGCTAGACCAATACGTGGACAAACCGGTCGCGCTGATGCAGGTTATGCCGGGAGACACGGTCGAGACGCCGATTTGGAACGCTTACACGGAGATTATCGAAGCTCGTACCGGTCTGACAGCGCCGTTCGAGGAGGTCGAACGGTTCGCTTTCTACGAGCGCGCGAAGAATGCGTATGCGATCGTCGCCACGGGTGAGGGAGCGCTGTACGCCAACCTCATATTGAAGAAGGGCGTTATAGCGGACTGAGGACTGATATGGACTGAATGGAATTAAAGCGTTCCGAACCTCCTGCGAGGCTAAGAGGGGCGAGGCCAAAAAAGTGCCTCGACTCGACCCAAGCCGCAGAGTGAAGGCCAAAAAAGTGCCTCGACTCGACCCGAGCCGTGGCGCAACGGCAGCGGTCACTCATAGTTCGCCTAGCCTGACAACATTGGGGCAGAGAACGGGGCCGAAATTGCAACGGAAAGCATTACAGTTGCAATTTCGGTTTTTTTACGTTAGAATACTGAATAAACGTTCAGTATAAATGGCGGTGACAGTATCGGAATGAATAAAAAGAAGCTGCAAAGCGAGCAGACGAAAAAAAAGGTGGCCGATGCGGCGAAGGCGTTGTTTGCGCTCAAAGGGTACAAAGCGACTTCGATCGAGGACATCGTAAGCGCCACCGGCTGCAGCGCGGGAAATATTTATTATCATTTCAAGAGCAAGGAAGGGCTCTTCCTCCACTTGCTGCAAGAGTGGGATCGGGAGTGGGAAAGCGGCTGGACGGAGAAGGAGCGGCTGTACCCGACATCGAAGGAAAAGCTGATCGGCATGGCGGAGCAGCTCTTTACCGACAATTTGAACCATCCTTTGACGAAGGCTTCGGACGAATTTTACAACAATTCGGAAAAAGCGAACGACGTCGAAGAGCGAATTGCCGAGATGATTGCTGGGTATGTTAGCTTTAACCGCAAACTGCTCCAGGAAGGCATCGACAACGGAGAATTTAAGCCGTTCGATACGGAGAAGATGGCTGTGATTTTGGACAGCGTCATTTACGGACTGAGTCAGCATTCGCGCAAATTAGACCGCCAAGAAGCACTCTCTCTGTATCGCACTGCGATGGAGACGTTTCTGTACGGAATCGCCAAGCGAGAAGGGTGAAGCTAACGCCGTATCCCTTTTTTTATACCATCATTTAGAATGAATATTCAGTATTATTTTGGAGGATTTTCATCATGGAACTGCTGCTTAGAAAAAGAGGGGCGATCTTGCTCCTTATGCTTAACATTTTTCTTATTTTTATGGGGATCGGGCTCGTTATTCCGGTTATGCCCAAATTCATGACGCTGCTCGACATCAGCGGCTTCATTGTCGGTTTGCTGGTAGGGGCATTCTCGCTGACCCAGCTATTGTTCTCGCCCTTTGCGGGCCGATTGTCGGACTCGTTGGGACGGAAAAAGATTATTATCGCGGGCATGCTCGTCTTCGCTTTGTCAGAATGGATGTTCGGGATCGCGCACTCGTCCGTCTTGCTCTTCGCGGCTCGTTTTCTCGGCGGACTCGGCGCAGCGCTGATAATGCCTGCGGTTATGGCCTACACGGCGGACATGACATCGAACGAGGAACGGGCGAAAGGCATGGGATTGATTAACGCGGCGATCACGACCGGGTTTATTATCGGACCGGGCATCGGGGGATACTTGGCGGAATTCGGCATACGCGTTCCGTTCTATGCCGCTGCGATTGCCGGTCTCGGAGCTGCGGTTTTGACCGCCTTTATTTTGCCGGAATCGCTCGTATCTGCTAAATCCGCAATCAAGGAGGCAGCCCCCGAGGAGCGGGAAAGCTTGTGGAGCATGTTGCGGAATTCGTACAAACAGCCTTATTTTCTCAGTCTCATTCTCGTGTTCGTTATTTCCTTCGGCCTGGCCAACTACGAGACGATCTTCGGTCTGTTCGTCGATCACAAATTCGGATTTACGCCGAAGGACATCGCCTTTATTTTGACGTTTGGCTCCATTTCGGGGGCTGTCGTGCAGTTGACTGCTTTCGGCTGGATTATGAACCGGTTCGGGGAGCGGAATGTGATTACGTTTTGCCTGCTTTCATGCGGCTTGTTTATTTTGCTTACGATTTTCGTCAGCGGCTTCTGGATGGTGTTCGCGGTTACGTTTATCGTCTTCCTGTCGATCGATATTTTGCGTCCGGCGATCGGAACGCAGATGTCGAAGATGGCGGAGGAACGGCAGGGCTACGTTGCAGGTCTCAACTCGGCGTTTACGAGCCTCGGCAACATCGCCGGTCCGGTTATCGCCGGATTTCTGTTCGACGCGGATGTCAACTACCCTTACGTGCTGGCTGCAGTCGTTCTGATTATCAGCTTCATTATGGCTGCCAGGGCGGGCGCTCGGGCTACGAAAGCTGCGGTCGCGAGGTAAATTGAATAACGCGGAAATTTACGCAACCCTGACAGACAGTTGTCAGGGTTGTTAGGATATAGTGGAGTTATCGCGACGGAGGTGAAGAAGTTTTGAATGGAAAGATAGATTACAAAAAGGATTTCAAAACGCTCTATATGCCGAAAACGGCGCCGGAAATTGTAGATGTGCCGAGTATGCCGTTTTTTACGCTGAGCGGTTCCGGAGATCCGAATAGAGAGGCATTTGCCGAAGAGACCGCAGCATTGTACAGTTTGAGCTATGCGGTGAAAATGTCGTACAAAAGCGATAATGTACCGGCGGGCTACTACGAATATACGGTTTTTCCGCTTGAAGGCGTATGGGATTTGCTGGATCGCTCCAAGCCTGCGACGGATAAAAGCAATTTGAAATACAAGATTATGATCCGTCAGCCCGATTTTTTGACCGAGCCGATGTTTGAGCGCTTCCTGGAACAGACGAAGAAGAAAAAGCCGAATCCGTTTCTTGGACAGGTCCGGTTCGAGCGCATTTCGGACGGGCTTAGCTGTCAGATGATGCACTTGGGCAGCTTTGACGACGAGCCGCAAAGCTTTGCGCGTATGGAGACGTTTTGCGAAGAGCAGGGCTTTATTCGTACAAGTCTGCTCCATCGGGAAATTTATTTGTCGGATCCCCGCAGGGTTGAGCCGGCCAAGATGAAGACGGTGCTGAGATTTCCTGTGAGGAAAAGCTGAATCGGCAAAACTTTAACCAAGGAGCGAATGAGAAATGAATAACTGAGCGGGAAGCAAAATGGTTAGTTTGGATTCGTTTAAACGGATCGGAATCGATGTGCGCACGACCAATCAAGCGGAAGTGAGCGGGCAGGGGAAAATCGGCGAGCTGCCGTCTTTACGACAAGGCGCGGTCCGTTCGGAGAAGTCGTTCACGAAGCTTGGCAGCGCATCTGGGAATGGGCGTCGTCTTCGTCCGAATGGGAGCGAACGTATACTGGCGATTTTGAGCTGTATGACGAGCGCAGCGCCGATCCGGAGAACGCCGTAGTCGATATCAACATTGCCGTAAAATAGTTTGGCCCGGGAGGGACTGTTGATCGAGGCTGTCGGTCGGCGGTCCCTTTTTTTCGCTTGAAAGGCAGTTCACCGCTTTTTTTGACGATGTAAGCGTTGTTAGGTAGGTATTTCCAAACGGATGTCGAAATAACAGGGGTGAACCTATCCTCAGGAGGAATACGATGGAAAACCAACCGATCTACAAAGACAACAACTTCACGATTACAAGAGAACTGTTCGTCAGCGGCAATGCCCGGTTTGCCATCCAACACCTGTGCTCGATTCGGCTCGTCAAGTCAAGAAGGCAGATTCCGTATGCGTTGCTTGTTCTCGAGCTGATCCTGATCGTGGCCGGTTTGCTCTTGGACTTCCGGTTTCATGAGTATGTATCGCTGCTCGGCGGCGCGGGATTAATCGCCAACATCTTGGTCTACATTTTGGTAAAACCCGTCCATAAGCTGACGCTCGTGTTCTCCTCGGGAGAGAAGGAGATTATCGGCGTCACCGATTATATGTATTTGGAAGGGCTTGCGAATGCGTTCAGCCGCTCGATCACGGAAACCCGTCACAAAAATTTAATGGTCGGTTAGGCCGCTAAACACAACATCGATGGATGAAGATGTGGGCGTCTATCTCTTTAGCATGCTATACGATCCTGAAAGTTGAACGCTACAAAGCAGCTCGAATCAGGCCTAAACGGCGGACGTTTGTCCGAGAAATCGTACAATGCTGCCTGTTCAGGCTCAAACGACGAACGTTTGTAGGGAAAATCGTATAAATAGACCGAAATCAGGGATGTCCCTAGGAGTGTCTGCGAATTATTTGGATTCGCCTTGCAAGTAGTTATAGAACGGACCGTCGACCCAAAAGTTGTAACTGACGACTTTCGCCGACGGATCGAGCTTCTTGAAGCCTTCGGTTACGGAAGCGGACTGATCTTTCAGCGAGAAGGACTGAGCATAATACTTGCCCGCGGAAATTTTGTTGTTGGCAATTTCTTGATAGCCGCCCAGCTCGGTCAAAGAATAGTAGAGCGGCTGCCACCAGGAACCGTAGATCAGGCCGGGCTGATTGTCTTCGTTTTTCTTCGCGTACGACAGGATGATTCGGTCGAAGCGCTCCTTATCGTAAGTCGAATCGAATTCGAAAGCCAGATCGTATTCTTTGGCATACTCGATGTAATTGCCGTTCTCGATTTGGACGACCTCGAACAGATCGGACTGCCCTGGGTCCCCCCACTCCTTCAAATAAATAAAGGCGGAAGTTTTCGGCTCGAACTGAACCTTTGCTTTGATTTTCTCGCTGCGCAGCAGACCGACAAGTTGGAGCGCGTGCTTGAAGTCCGAATGTCCGTACACAACCGACAGGGAATCGAGGAAATTGGCGTCGAAGCGGCTGTCCTTCAGGTTGTAGCCGGTGACGAGGTTTTGCTTTAGCGCCTTGTCGACAATTTGGCGAAGCTCGGGAGCCTGGATAATGTCCGAGGTACGGTAAGCGTCGCCGAGCTTCACGAGAATGTCGGCGTCCGTCGTAGTGCCGAGATAGCGCTTGTACAGACCTTTCGCTTCAAGCACCTTGCCGAGCAGGACGGCAGCCAGCGAAGAAGGGGCGACGGCGTCGTTGCGGATTTCCGGGTAGTAACTGGAGACAAGAAGGCCCGTGTTGACGGCTGCGGCTAGAATTTTGGCCTTGTCGGCAGCGTATTCCTCGGATGTCCAGCCGAGCTTGACCCATGCCAGCGAGACTTTAGCTTTGTTCGCCGAGTATGTATAGGCGAGCTCTTCGAGATCAGCGGCCTTCAGCGCAAGCGATGCAGCTTCGATTGCCGTCAAAGGCTCCGACGTATTGCCGGTCAGAACGATCGCTTTCTCCGTTCCCGGCGACACGACGGCGTTCAGAGCGTCTGCGAATTGTCCGCGAGTCCATGAAGCTGCGACGGCGATGCCGTATTTCTCTTGCAAGTAGTCGGCATATTCCTGCGCTTGCGGCGACAGTACGGAGTCGGCAAACGTCGCGGTTTCTGCCGCAGCTGCGCGCTGCGGCAGAAAGGCGGCCGGAGTGGTCCAGACTAGAGCCGCGGCCAGAGAGAGCGCGACGATCGAATTCGAACGGTGTTTTACCATTTTAAATCCCCCCTATGAAGATCGGATATTAAGGAATAATAAAACCGATCATATCACCAGGTTTAATGGCTGTCAATCCATGGGTTGCTGTCGGTCTGACATAAGCTTTAGCCTTGAAGCTCTCGGCCGACCTCGGCGACCAGCTCGTAGGAGCGAAGACGCGCGTCGTGATCGTAGATTTGCGAGGCGATGATTAGCTCGTCGGCCCCGGTCGACTCGATTATGCCTTTGAGCCGCGCGCGAACCTGCTCCTTGTCGCCGACGACGGCGAAGCCAAACTGCCGGGTCAGCGCCGCTTTCTCATACGGGGTCCACAGGCCGTCCATACTGTCGACCGGTGGCGGGAGCTGGGCGAAGCGCCCGCGGATCATATTCAGGAAAGCTTGCTGCTGCGAGGTAGCAAGCCTTCTTGCTTCCTGCTCGGTATCGGCTGCTGTGACGTTGACTCCGATCATCGCGCATGGCTTATCCAGCACCGCCGAGGGGCGGAAGTTCTCTCGGTACAGTTCAAGCGCAGGCATCAGATAGTCCGGCGCGAAATGGCTGGCGAACGCGAACGGAAGACCGAGCTGCGCGGCGAGCTGTGCGCTGAAGCCGCTGGAACCGAGCAGCCATATCGGCACGTTCAGTCCTTCGCCGGGGATGGCGCGCACGATGCCGTTGGTCGGCGCGTCGTCCGGCTGAAAATAGGCGCGCAGTTCCGCGAGCATGGCCGGGAAATCCTCTCCGGCGCCACCGTGCTCCCGCCGCAGCACCCGAGATACGGCCTGATCGGAGCCCGGAGCGCGGCCCAGTCCAAGATCGATGCGTCCCGGATAGAGCGATTCGAGCGTGCCGAATTGCTCGGCGATCACAAGCGGGGCGTGATTGGGCAGCATGATGCCGCCCGAGCCTACGCGAATTGTGGACGTGCCTCCGGCGACGTGGCCGATCAGCACGGAAGTGGCCGAGCTGGCGATGCCGGGCATGCCGTGGTGCTCGGCTATCCAGAAGCGGCGGTACCCCCATTTCTCGGCTTGACGGGCAAGATCGAGCGTATGGCGGAAGGAAACGGAGGCCGAGCCTCCCTGTGTAATCGATGCAAGATCGAGGACGGAGAAGTTAAGGGTATTCGAATGTGTCATGATAAGTTATTCCTCCTTAATATTGTTAAGTTTGGTCAATTAATGCGAAGCCCATAGCCTAGGGCGTGTCGGAATACTCCGAGGGTAGCAGATTTTGCCGAATTTTCGTTCCTGCAAGGAACTTAATTGCCTTGCATTTCGTCAGGGTCACAGACCGGCGCGAGGGCCGCGAAACTGCTCCGGGCTTATGCCTTCTATTTTCTTGAACACACAGCTGAAATAGCTCGGACTGTCGAAGCCGGCTCTCAGCGCCACTTCCCTGAGCTTAAGCTGGGGCTCCTGCAGCATCAGCTTCTTGCTCCGGTTGATCCGTTCCCGATTGACGTATTCCATCGGCCGCAGTTGGAAAGCGTGACGGAACAATTGGCACAAATATTGGGAGCTGACGTCGATCTGCGCCGCCAACTCGTCGATCGATACGACTCGATGGCAGTTGTCCTCGATGAAACGGATAACCGGTTGCAGCTTCAAGCAAAGATGAGGAGCGGCAGCAGCGTTTGTCCTTACGTTCCGGGACAAGTCCAGAAGCAGGCCGTACAGCAGCTTGGAGCACTCCGCCCCGAGAAAAGGGCCTCCGGCAAGCGACGTCGCATAGATCGCCTTCATCTGTCCGATCAGACTGTCGGAGTCGGACAACGCGTACACGCCGGAGCGGCGAATGCCCGACATGCTCATCCACAACGGCATCAGACTGCCGTTAAAAGCGATCCAATGAAGCCCCCAAGGCTCGACAGTCGGATAATAATCGTACGCCTCATTAGGAAGCAGGAGGAAGCCCTGGCCGGGCTTAACCTGCCAGCGCGTTCCGTCAACCTCCAGTTCGCCGAGGCCCGTTGCCGACTGCAGCCATTGGTAATCCGGGAAGCCGTCGGGCCTCCTTGTACGTTCTTGAAATTCCCAGTGGCCGATGCTCGTCAAATAGAGCGGAAGACGCGAATCGGATTCGGTCACAATCGGAAAAGAAGGCTGAACCACCGATGATACTCCTTTCATATTTTGATAGAAAGATGAAAATGTTGAGATAGGAATAGGGAAGGAACGAATTTATAATACGAGTATAGTGATATTATAACCGAAAAAACCGCCGACGGCACGCCGGGCGAAGAGGAGAGACGGGAAGAATGGGAATCCGCTATCGCGAACAAAAAAGGGCCTTTCATTTGCAAGGACCCCATACAAGCTACATCATTCAGTTGAATCAATAAGGAGTTCCGATGCATGCGTACTGGGGTCGCAAAGTCCGCGAAGAGAATTTAGAAGCAGGTCGAAGCCTGGATGTCCGTTACGGAAGATGGGACGGTGTCTGCATAATTTTCCCACAGCTGCGGACACTATGTATCGGAGGTGGTCTTATGGAACAACAAAACGGCAAACCACACGTCACGGCCGTCCGTAAAAACGGAGACGGAGACATCGTCGAGCTTCAGTTGTCTTCCGGACAAGTCGTCGGCTACAAGGAAGCGCAGCAGATGGCCAAGAGCGATCAAATCGCCAACGTCAACGTGTTCAAGGGGCGCGACGGAGACGAACATCTTCGTTCCGATCCCGACGGCCGCGAGGACAACAATTTGGACAACCTGCCGACTTTCTAAGCCTGACATCCGCGCCGAGCGCAGCCCGACCCGAATTTATCGGGAAGGGCTGCGCTTTTTGATATCCCGATCGCTGGCGGAAACCCACTTGTGCCGGAACTGTGGACGATAGGATTTTTTCCTCTGCCTCCGCCATAGCGTATCTATAAGGTGCCGTACCTATCGCGCAACTCCGCGCGAAGCGTCTCCATCCTACAGCTGTGGGAATTAGCCGCGCATCGCAAATTGCCCGGTCAAAGAAACAGTTGTATTCTTCAAACAGTTCCCCTACAATAAACGAGTAAACATGTACGTACAAGTTATCATCTATTCTTATTCATGGCAGGAGGATTGTGCAATGTTAAAGCTGCATCCTTATGAATTTTGGTTTGTTACCGGCAGTCAGCACTTGTACGGACCGGATACGCTGGAAGAGGTGGCCGGCCACTCGCGGGAAATGGCCGAGGCGCTGACTGCGGATTCCGCCGTTTCTTATCCGATTGTATTCAAGCCGGTTGTGAAAACGCCGGAAGAAATTCGCCAGCTGTGCGCGGACGCAAATGCAAGCGCTGCTTGCGCGGGCATTATTACGTGGATGCACACGTTCTCGCCGGCGAAAATGTGGATCGCAGGCTTGTCCGAGCTGCGCAAGCCGCTGCTTCATCTGCATACGCAATACAATCGCGACATTCCTTGGGACACGATCGATATGGATTTTATGAACACGAACCAGGCCGCTCACGGGGATCGCGAGTTTGGTTTTATCGGAGCCCGGCTGGGCATTTCCCGCAAGGTCGTCGTCGGTCATTGGCAGGACCCGCAAGTTCGGCGGCGGATTGCCGGCTGGGAGCGGACGGCGGTGGCAAGCGTCGAGAGCCGCAAGCTCAAGATTGCCCGCTTCGGAGACAATATGAGGGAGGTCGCCGTGACGGAAGGCGACAAGGTCGAAGCGCAGATCCGTTTCGGATGGTCGGTGAACGGCTACGGCGTTGGCGATCTCGTCCAACGGGTAAACGCGGTAACGAAGGAACAGGTCGAACAACTGCTGGCGGAATATGACGCGGCCTACGAGATCGTCGAGGAGGGACGTCGCCCTGGCGCTGTCAGAGACGCGATCGCTTACCAGGCGAAGCTCGAAATCGCGTTGAAGTCGTTTCTGGAGGAAGGCGGGTTTACCGCATTCACGACGACGTTCGAAGATTTGCACGGGTTAGAGCAGCTTCCGGGGCTTGCCGTGCAGCGCTTGATGGAACAGGGCTACGGATTTGCCGGAGAAGGGGATTGGAAGACGGCCGCCCTGACCCGGATTGTGAAGATCGTTGCAGGCGGCGTCGATACGTCCTTCATGGAGGATTACACGTATCATTTCGAGCCCGGCAATGAGCTCGTGCTCGGCGCGCACATGCTGGAGGTGTGCCCGACGCTTGCGGCAGCTAAGCCGCGCATCGAGGTGCATCCGCTCGGGATTGGCGGCAAGGCCGATCCGGCGCGCATCGTATTCGACGGAAAGGGCGGGTCGGCGCTCAACGTGTCCGTTGTCGATATGGGCAGCCGCTTCCGGATGATCGTCAACGAGGTGGAGGGCGTTGCCGTGAACAGGGCGATGCCGAAGCTTCCCGTGGCGCGAGTGCTGTGGAAGCCCCAACCTTCGCTGCAGATCGGCGCTGAATCGTGGATTTTAGCCGGAGGAGCGCACCATACTGTCTATTCGTTCGCGGCGACGACCGAGCAGATGCTTGATCTCGCCGATCTTTTCGGCATCGAATGCGTTGTGATCGACGAGCATACGAGCCCCGTGCGGCTGCGCAACGAGCTGCGCTGGAGTCAGGCCGCCTGGAAATAAATATTAACTTTCGCGAAGAGAGGCTGTCCCTGGGCAGAGTTGGTCCGGATTATCGATAGACGAAGAATGGGGGGACATCCCTATTGTTCATCGATAATCTCCGGAGCAACTTGAAGCGCTTAGGGCAGCCTCTCTTCGGCGTCCAAAGATTCGTTGCCGCCCGGGATAATTGCAGATTTCCGGCAGGAAACGAACGGTCGGAATGCGAATTATTGAAAGAGCATAGATATAGTTCCACGCAGGGGAGGGACGACTTCTATTAAGGGGGGGACTAAAGGTCCGATTTTGATTGCGAAATCCGTGTATGGAGCGGAATCGATGTCGCGCTTTTTGAATGCTCGTTCCCGGTAAATTAGGGTGATTAATTGTGAGGTTTTCGTTATAATGGATGTAACCTATATGTAAGTTGTCAGCGAAGTTGACAGAAAATTCTCGAAATTTGTCGACAACTTACAGGATAAGGGTTTGAAAGCCTTGGGGGAGGTGACGTTGCATGCAGGAATCGCCGGCTTTTGTATCATCCGACGACCTGTACCTGTTTAATACTGGGCAGCTATTTCGAGCTTACCTTACCTTTGGCGCACATGTGATGGAAGTTGAAGGGGAGCCTGGCGTACGCTTTGTTCTCTGGGCGCCTAATGCGCGCTCCGTATTCGTCATCGGTGATTTCTGCGATTGGAGCAGCTCCGATCGATCCCGGGCAATCGAGCTGGAGCGGATCGGAACGACCGGCGTATGGGCTGGATTTGGCCGCGGGCTGGGCGACGGCAGCCGCTACAAGTACGAGCTGATCGACGCCGAAGGCGAGCGCCGGTTGAAGAGCGATCCGTTTGGATTCCGCTCCGAGCTGCGACCGAATACGGCCTCCGTCGTGACGCCGCTCGCTCGCTACGACTGGCAGGATGGCGAATGGATGAAGCTTAAACGGCAGCGCCTCCCGTACGACAAGCCGATGCTCATCTACGAGGTGCATCTCGGCGCTTGGCGAATGGACGCGCCGGAGCAATTCCGGAGCTACGCGCAGCTGGCGCGGGAGCTTGTCGATTACGTCGTCGACATGGGCTATACGCACATCGAGGTGCTTCCGCTTGCCGAGCATCCGCTGGATCGCTCGTGGGGCTACCAGACGACCGGCTATTATGCCGCAACCAGCCGTTACGGACCTCCGGAGGGCTTGATGGAGCTTGTCGACTGCGCCCATCGGCGCGGGGTTGGCGTTTTGCTCGATTGGGTCAGCGGCCATTTCTGCAAAGACGAACACGGACTGAGGCTGTTCGACGGAACGCCGCTCTATGAGCCAGCCGATTATCGCCGTGCCGAGAAGCCGCTGTGGGGCACGCTGGCCTTCGATTTCGGCAAGCCCCAGGTGCAGAGCTTCCTGATCTCCAACGCGCTGTTTTGGCTGGATATGTACCATATCGACGGACTGCGCGTCGACGCGGTGGCCAGCATGATCGACCTCAATTTCGATAAACCCGACTCGATGCGCACGACGAACCGCTATGGCGGAACGGAGGACATCGAAGCGCTCGCTTTTTTGCGCAAGCTGAATGAAACCGTCTTTCGCTATTACCCCGAGAGTCTCATGATGGCTGAAGATTCTTCTTCCTACCCGGCCGTCACCTCGCCTACCTATCTCGGAGGCCTTGGGTTCAATTACAAATGGAATATGGGCTGGATGAACGATATGCTCCGCTATATGGAGACGGACCCCGCCCGCAGATCCGACCGCCATTCTCTGATCACGTTTTCCATGCATTACGCCTATTCCGAAAATTACGTGCTGCCGCTGTCGCACGACGAGGTCGTACACGGCAAGCGTTCGATGCTGAACAAGATGCCGGGAAGCTACGAGGAGAAATTTGCGAATCTCAGACTGTTTTACGGCTATTGGATGAGTCATCCCGGCAAAAAGCTGCTTTTCATGGGCGGCGAGTTCGGCCAGTTCGACGAATGGAAGGACGACGCAGGTCTCGATTGGAGCCTGCTGCGTTATCCGCTGCACGACAGCATGCGCAGTTACGTTCGCGATTTGAACCGGATCTATCTGGACCGGCCCGCTCTCTGGGAGAACGATCATGCGCCCGCCGGTTTCGAGTGGATCGACGTCAACAATTCCGACCAGTGTATGCTGTCGTTCCAGCGCCGGGACAAATCCGGCCAGCGTTCCATCGTCGTCGCCTGCAACTTCTCCCGACGAAGCTATGACGTCTATCGCATCGGAGTAAGCCAATCCGGTATATATCGGCTTCTGCTCAACAGCGACCGCGCCAATTACGGAGGTTCGGGGGCGCCGATGCCCGAACGGGTCCAAGCGACCGACATCCCTATGCACGGCAAAGCGTACAGCATCGAAATTCCCGTCCCCGCTCTCGCCGTCTTAATGTGGGAGACTGAGGGGCCCGCTTCGCGTTTCTCTAACTCATCTGAGGAGGTTTGATGTGCATGCGCAAAAACGAATGCATCGCCATGCTGCTCGCCGGAGGCGAAGGACGCCGATTGGGCGTTCTCACGAAAGATCTGGCGAAGCCCGCCGTTCCCTTCGGAGGAAAATACCGCATTATCGATTTTACGCTCAGCAACTGCGTGCATTCCGGGATCGAAACGGTCGGCGTGCTGACGCAATACCAGCCTCTCGTGCTGACGCAGCATTTGGGCATCGGCTCTCCTTGGGGGCTCGACCGGCGCGACGGAGGGATGCATGTTCTGCCTCCTTACGTCCGCCAGAAGGGGGGGACCTGGTACAAAGGCACGGCCAACGCCATCTACCAAAACCTCGGGTTCCTTGAAAGCTACGATCCCGAATACGTATTGATCATTTCTGGGGACCACATTTATAAAATGGATTACGATCTGCTGCTGGAGGCCCACAAGAAAAACAACGCGGATGCGACGATTGCCGTCATCAGCGTGCCGTGGGCGGACGCCAGCCGCTTCGGCATCATGAAGGTGAACGAGGAAGGACGCATCGTCGAATTCGCGGAGAAACCGAAAAATCCGACGAGCAACCTGGCGTCGATGGGCGTCTATATGTTCAACTGGTCAGTGCTGAAAGAATCGCTGATTCGCGATGAGGCAAATGCGCAGTCGTCCAACGACTTCGGCAAGGACATTATTCCGACACTGCTTGCGGAAGACGCGCGGCTATTCTCCTACACATTCAACGATTATTGGAAGGACGTCGGCACGATCGACAGTTTGTGGGAAGCGAACATGGATTTGCTGGAGGAGCGTCCATCGCTGCAATTGAACGACCGTTCGTGGCGCATTTTCACCTCGAATCCTAACCAGCCGGCGCAATACGTGTCGCCGTCCGCCAAGGTGCAAAGCTCGCTGATCAACGAAGGCTGCGTCGTCGAAGGCGCGATTAATCGCTCCGTACTGTTTAACGGCGCACGCGTCGGAGAGGGCAGCCTCGTCGAGGATTCGATTCTGATGCCGGGAGCGGTTGTCGGCCGCAACGCCAAAATCATCCGCGCGATCATCGGCGAAGGCGCGATTGTCGGAGACGGCTGCCAGCTCGGCAGTGTCGACGCAGTGGACATCGCGGTTGTAGGAAGCGGAGAGACGATATGCCTGACGGCAGACGACAAGGAGGCTGAAACGGTATGAAGCTGCCAATGATGGGCGTAATCAATTTGATTCACGAAGCGGACGAGATGGAGGCGTTGACGGCCAATCGCTGTCTGGCGTCGGTGCCGTTCGGCGGCAGATACCGGCTCATTGATTTCGCGTTGTCCTCCATGGTCAATTCCGGCATACCTAACGTTGCCGTATTCGCCCACCGGAAGTTTCGTCCGTTGATGGACCACCTCGGCTCCGGGGCGAACTGGGATTTGCATCGCAAGATGAGCGGGCTGTTCGTGCTTCCGCCGTCGATGGATGACCAGACCGATTTCGGCAAGGGCGATCTGTATCACTTTTACCGCAATCGCGATTACTTTACCCGTACGCCGCTGGAATACGTCGTCATCTCTCGCAGCCATATGGTGTCCAACGTCGACTTCGCGAAGGTGTTGGACCAGCACCGGGAGTCCGGGGCGGATATTACCGTCGTCTGCAAACAGACGCCGGAGGGGACGCCGGGCCTCGCTCGCAAAGCGAAGCTGGACGACACGGGACGAATCGTCGAGATGCAGGATCACTTTGGCCGTTTGGACAGCGACATTGTGTCGATGGAGATGTACGTGCTCAGCAAGGAGCTGCTGCTCGATCTGGTGGAGACCTCGCTGGCTCAAGGACGCGATCATTTCGTCAGACATTCGATTCTAACCAGATTGCACCAACTGAACGTTCGCGCCTATATGCATGAAGGAGTGCTGGGCGTCGTTAACAACATCGCCGCTTATTATCAGCACAGCATGGAACTGCTGCGGCCGGAGGTGTGGCGGGAGCTGTTCTTCAAGCCGGGCTCGATCTATACGAAAGTCAAGGACGAGCCGCCTACGCATTATCGAGGCGGGGCGGACGTGTCGAATTCGCTCATCGCCAACGGCTGCGACATCGAAGGCGAAGTGACGGGCAGCATTCTGTTCCGCGGGGTTAAAGTCGCTAAGGGAGCGGTCGTTCGCAACAGCATCGTCATGCAGAACGGCATTATCGGAGAGAACGGCGTGCTGGAAAACTGCATACTCGACAAAGAGGTGGAGATCCGTCCGCAGGTGCAGCTTCGAGGCTCGTCGGAAGTGCCGTTTATCGCGTTGAAGCGCAAAGTGATTTAAGCCGTGGGGAGTCAACGGGCATGTCGATCGAAGCAAACGATGGAGGTAGACGAATGAGAGTGATGTTCGCGGCGTCGGAGGCGATGCCGCTCGTCAAAACCGGAGGGCTGGCCGACGTCGTCGGCGCCCTCCCCAAGGCGCTCGCCAAGCAGGGGGCGGAGGTGACGGTCGTTCTGCCCAAGTACGAGGCGATCCCCCAAGAAATTGCGGAGGCCGCCAAGACGATCGCCGTCACGGAGGTGCAGCTTGGGTGGCGTAGACAGTATTGCGGCATTCAGGAAATAGTCGTCGACGGAGTGCGTTTCCTTCTGATCGACAACGAATTTTACTTTAAGCGGGGACAGCTGTACGGCTACGGCGACGAGGCGGAGCGGTTCGTCTTCTTCAGCGTCGCCGTGCTGGAGATGCTGGACAAGCTGGGACGGATGCCCGACATTCTGCACTGCCACGACTGGCAGACGGGGTTAATTCCGTTCCTGCTGAGAACAAGATACGCGAATCGTCCGGGATATCGGAACATTCGAACCGTATATACGATTCATAATCTGCAGTATCAGGGCGTGTTTTCCCGCGAGCTGCTGCAGGAGCTGCTGACGACCGGCGACGATTCTTTTACGGAGGACAGCCTGGAGTTTTACGGCGCGGCGAGCTGCATGAAGGGGGGGCTGCGCTTTGCGGACAAGCTGTCTACGGTGAGCTTCACGTACGCCCGGGAGATTCAGTCCGAAGAGTACGGAGAGAAGCTGGACGGGGTCATTCGCCAGCGCTCGCACGACCTCTGGGGCATTCTTAACGGCATCGACACGGACGTATACAATCCGATGACCGATCCTAATCTGGCGGTCAATTACCGCGATTCGCTCGAGAAGAAGCGCCGGAACAAGCTCGCGCTGCAGCGCGAGCTGGGTTTGCCGGAGAACGCCGGCGTGCCGCTGATCGGAATCGTCTCGCGATTGACGCAGCAGAAGGGCTTCGATCTGATCGCAGAGGCGCTGTCGGAGCTGCTTGAGGAGCGCATCCAGCTCGTCGTCCTCGGCTCGGGAGAGCCGGGCATCGAGGACATGCTGCGCGGCGCGCTGCTCGCCAACCGGGACAAGATGGCGATCTGGTTCGGCTTTAACGAAGGCTTGGCGAGACGGATTTATGCGGCTTCGGACCTGTATCTGATGCCTTCGCGCTTTGAGCCGTGCGGTCTCAGCCAACTGATCGCCTTGCGTTATCGGTCGGTGCCGATCGTGCGCGAGACGGGCGGGCTGAAAGACACGGTTGCGCCGTATAACGAATATACCGGTACGGGAAACGGTTTTACGTTTGGCCCGCCGACGGCGCACGATATGCTGTACACGATTCGCCGCGCGCTGTCGTTCTACGGCGACGCCGAGCATTGGGAACGAATCGTGGCTAACGGCGCCAAGAACGATTACGGATGGGAGTCATCTGCTGAACTTTATTGCAAATTATATCGCGAGCTTGTCAGCTAAGAGGGAGAGGATAGCATGGCACGTCATCTGGTCATCGGAAATGGAAAAATGCTCGTTAATCTGGATAATCGCTGCTTCATTCGGGACGTATATTTTCCGTATGTGGGACAGCTTAATCACGTCGGCGGACACGCCTGCCGGTTTGGCGTATGGTGCGACGGCCTGTTCGCCTGGCTGGACGATCCGGAGTGGAGCATCGAGCTCGGCTACGTCGAAGACTCGCTTGTCACGAACGTCACGGCCCGCCACGAGCGGCTGGGACTGGAGCTGCAGCTTAACGACGGCATACACCAAAGGGAGAGTATTTACTTAAAACGCGTCGTTGTGCGGAATTTGCGGGAGTACGAACGGGATGTCCGGGTGTTTTTCCACCATGACCTGATGATCGACGGCAACGAGGTCGGGGATACCGCCGCGTTTTATCCAAGCAACCGCACTGTTTTTCACTATAAGAGATCGTCGTACTTCATGTTTAACGGGCGTTCGGATCAGGGCGGCATCTACCAGTTTTCCACCGGCATCAAAAGGTTTCACTCCGCAGAGGGAACGTGGAGGGACGCCGAGGACGGAGAGCTGATGGGCAACGCGATCGCGCAGGGATCGGTCGATAGTACGATCAGCTTCCGCACGTCGGTTCCGGTCGGCAGCGAGCGCACGATCTATTATTGGATGTCTGTGGGCGAGAGCATGGAGGAGGTCAAGCGGCTGGATCAATACGTGCAGGACAGCCATCCGGAGAAGCTGCTCAGCCGCATCGTCATCTACTGGAATCAATGGCTGTCGCGGGCCGGCGGCAGCTTTGGCGATTTGCCGACGGCCGTCGTCCGCCAATTCAAGCACAGCCTGCTGATCGTCAAGACGCAGACCGACGAGCGCGGCGCCATCATCGCGGCGAACGACACGGACATCCTGCAATACAACCGCGACCACTACAGCTATATGTGGCCGCGTGACGGGGCTTTGATCGCGGACGCGATGTCGCTAGCGGGTTACCACAGGACGATAGCTCCGTTCTTCCAGTTCTGCGGGCGAAACCTGTCTCCGGAAGGCTATCTTCAGCATAAGTACAATCCGGACGGAACGGTCGGCTCAAGCTGGCACCCTTATGTCGTGAACGAAGTTCCGCGACTGCCGATTCAAGAGGACGAGACGGGGCTTGTGCTGTACGCGCTTTGGAAGGATTACGCGCGGCACGGAGAGATCGAGCTGGCGCAATCGCTGTACAGCACGCTGATCCGCAAAGCCTCCGCCTTCCTGTGCGATTACATGGAGCCGGAGCTGGATTTGCCGAAGCCGAGCTACGATCTGTGGGAGGAGCGCTACGGCATCTGGACGTATACGGTTGCTTCGGTATACGGAGGCCTGATGGCGGCCGCTTATTTCGCCGACTTGTTCGGGGACTACGACCGCAGCGATCATTATCGCGAGGTTGCCGAGCGCATCAAGCGCGGCATCGAAGAGCGGCTGTGGGACGAAGAGGCGGGACGGTACGCGCGAGGGCTTGTACAGCAGGACGGCCATTGGGAGAAGGATATGACGGTGGAGAGCAGCCTGTTCGGCCTGTTCGAGTTCGGCGTATTCCCGGCGGACAACGACCGGGTCGCCAAGACGATGCAGGCGATCTCGGAGAAGCTGCGGATCAACACCTCCATCGGCGGTATCGCCCGCTACACGAACGACTATTACTTCCGCCAATCGGACGACATCGAGCGGATTCCGGGAAATCCGTGGATCATCTGTACGCTGTGGGTCGCGAACTTCCAGATCGAGACGGCCCAAGACCCTGGAGCGCTGGAGGAGCCGCGCCGCACGCTGGAGAAGGTCGCAGGCTTCGCGCTCGCTGGCGGCAATCTGCCGGAGCAGCTTCATCCGGAGACGGGCGAGCCGTTGTCGGTCGCTCCGCTCACCTGGTCGCACGCCACCTATGTGGCGACTGTGTGTAAATACGTACGTAAGCTGGAGCGGCTGAACGCGGCCGCTACAGGCGGATAAAACGCCGATTTCCCTCAAGAGCCAATCAGGACCCGGTGAAGGATATTCGGCTGGTTGGAGATTTGCTGGACGACGAATCGTCCTATCTGAACATTTCCAAAGAAGCGATACCGGACTTTGCAGGCGACCATCTCATTTTGGCTTCCGATGCCAGCGCAGAGGATGCGTTGGCCAACTGCTGGCCAGCGGGCTGTGGAAATCTCTCGACGCCGTTAATAGTGTAATTATGAAGAAAGCGAATCGAGGGATTCGGCAAGGAGGAGCAAAGTGAAGAAAACGAGAAAAACGAGAGTCGCACCGGAGATCGTCGAACCGCTGTTTTACGCGTTGGCGGCGACGTCGGTCTTATGCGCGGTGTTAATCGCCATTAGGACGCTGCGTATGGAGGATGTGCAGTACCGGTTTCTGCTGTGGAATTTGTTTCTGGCCTGGCTTCCGTTGATCGTATCGATGACCGCCTTGACGTTCGTTCGCGTCGCCCGGGGAGCGATGCTGGGAGCCGGACTGATCGTGCTCGGCGTCGCCTGGCTGCTCCTGTATCCGAATGCGCCCTACTTGACGACCGATTTTATTCATCTGATCTTCGATACCTACTACATTCGCTACGATAAGGACGGCTTGCTGCTGTGGTACGATCTCGTTTTGTTTTTTCTGTTTTCCTGGTGCGGGCTGTTGCTCGGCTATTTATCGATGCGGCATTTCCATGAGCTTGTCAATCATTACTTCGGGCTGCTGACGGGATGGATATTCATTCTGACGGTATCCTTCCTGGGCGGCTTCGGCGTCTATCTGGGCAGAATCGTCCGACTGAACAGCTGGGACGTGCTGTTCAGCCCGTTCCGGTTGCTTGAAGGCGTATTAGAGGGGATCAACAGACAGGCGGTCGGATTTACGCTGTTGTTCGGGACGCTGATTCTGATCGTCTACGTATCGCTATTTCTCGGGTGGAGCCGGAGAGTCTCCTCATTGCCCGCAACGACAGGAGAAGGGCCGTGAAGCCTGCGATACTGCTCGGGCGTCAGCCCCTCCTTCTGCCTGAAAGTAGCGACAAAATGGCTCGGATCGCGAAAGCCGACCGCCTCGCCGATCCGGCGCACGCTCCAATCGGGGCGGGAGGGCAGCCATTCCTTCGCTTTGCGCAGGCGGAGCTGGATGAGGTAGGCGTAAGCGGTCTGGCCGAACGATTGGCGGAACCTCTCATTCAGCTGCCGCTCGCCGATGCCCAATCTCTCCGCCATAGCCGCCAGCCCCAAGTCGGGGTTGGCGTATTCTTTTTCCAGCCACTGCAGCAGGTCCTGCACGCGCTCCAACCGTTGATTCAACGAAGGGAGATGGTTGCTTCTGCCATTTGTTCGCAGCAGCGTCAGAAATCGATACAGCTCCGCCGAGCTCTGCCAGCCCGACACGTCGGCACCCGATTCCGCCAGCCTTAGCATGCTGTCCACTTGTTCCGTGATCGCGTTGTCGTCGCCATCCCATTGGATTTTGCCGGGAAGCGCTCCGATCAGCTCGGAGACAAGTCCGTCGGCCAGCGTTCCCGTGAATGTGACGTAAGACGTTTTCCATAGAGTGCTTTTGGCGGAATAGAAATGGCGTCTCCCCGGCGGCAGCAAAATGCCGGACCGTTCGGGAAGCTTAAAGCTCCGTCCTTCGGCCCGCAGCTCCCCTTCTCCTTCGAGCGTAAGCAGCCAGTGGTAGCAGGGATAACCGCGGGGCCGTTGAATCGGCTCCTGCTCGGGGTTGATGCCGACCGTTTCCATCTGCAGCGGCAGAGCATCCGTCGGTACGGGCGGGACAACTCGTCGTATCACTCTGAGACAACCTCCATATTCTTATATGCCTAAACCATTTTATTATATAGGATAAGGATAAAAATTGCTTATATAATTTAATGATAAACGACATTTTACAATATGATGAGGTGCTTTCCATGATCAACGAACGGAAGCCGAAAATATGGTACGGAGGAGATTACAACCCGGATCAATGGGAGAAGCCGGTCTGGGACGAGGATCTGAGAATGTTTAAGCTGGCCGGCATCGACGTTGCGACGCTTAACGTGTTCGCATGGGCGCGCAATCAGCCCGACGAGGATACGTACGAGTTCGGCTGGCTGGACGAGATGATGGACAAGCTGCACGCAGACGGCGTCGGCGTCTGTCTGGCGACGAGCACGGCGGCTCATCCGGCTTGGATGGCCAGAAAATATCCCGACGTGCTAAGAGTCGATTTCGACGGGCGCAAGCGAAAGTTCGGCGGCCGCCACAATTCCTGTCCGAACAGTCCGACCTACCGGAAATACTCGGTGCGGATGGCGGATAAGCTGGCAGAGCGCTACAAGGATCATCCGGGATTGCTAATTTGGCACATTTCCAATGAATATGGCGGATACTGCTACTGCGACAATTGCGCGGCGGCTTTTCGCGAGTGGCTGCGCAAGCGGTACGGGTCGCTGGAGAGAGTCAACCGGGCGTGGAACACGGCTTTCTGGGGACATCAATTTTACGATTGGGAGGACATTGTTCCGCCAAGCTCGCTCAGCGAGGAATGGCGCGGCCCGAACGGGCGGACGGCGACCAGCTTTCAGGGGATTTCCCTGGATTATTGCCGCTTCCAGTCGGACAGTCTGCTGGAATGCTATAAGCTGGAATACGACGCAGTCAAAAAGCATACGTCCGACATTCCGGCGACGACGAATTTAATGGGCGCCTTTAAGGAGCTGGATTACCACAAGTGGGCGAAGGAGCTGGACGTTGTCTCGTGGGACAACTATCCGGGCCTGGATACGCCGCACAGCTATACGGCGATGATGCACGACCTGATGCGCGGGCTGAAGGACGGCCAGCCGTTTATGCTGATGGAGCAGACGCCGAGCCAGCAGAACTGGCAGCCTTACAATTCGCTCAAGCGACCCGGCGTCATGCGGCTGTGGAGCTACCAAGCGGTGGCGCGCGGCGCGGACACGGTCATGTTCTTCCAGCTGCGGCGCTCGATCGGTGCGTGCGAGAAGTATCATGGCGCGGTCATCGAGCACGTCGGCCACGAGCATACACGGGTGTTCAGGGAGTGCGCGGAGCTTGGGCGGGAGCTGTTCGAGCTGGGAGACGCTTTGCTGGACTCGCGCGTGAAGGCGAAGGTGGCGATTCTGTTCGACTGGGACAACTGGTGGGCCGTCGAGCTGTCCAGCGGTCCAACCGTCGCGTTAAAGTATGTCGAAGAGCTGCATAAAGCGTACGACGCGCTGTACAAAGCGAACATTGCGGCCGATGTCGTCTCGTTGGAGGCCGACTTGAGCGGATACGACCTCGTTATCGCACCGGTGCTGTATATGATCAAGCCGGGAATCGCGCAGAAGCTTAAGGAGTATGTGTCGGCCGGAGGAACCTTCGTCACGACATTCTTCAGCGGTATCGTGAACGAGAGCGATCTGGTCACGCTCGGGGGGTATCCGGGAGAGCTGCGCAAGCTGCTGGGCATCTGGGCCGAGGAAATTGACGCGCTGCTGCCGAGCCAGAGCAATACGATCGTCGTCCGAAATCCGGGGGATGGCCTCCAGGCCTCGTATGCTTGCGGAATGCTCTGCGATCTCATTCATTCGGAGGGGGCCGAGGTTGTCGCCGAGTATGGGGAAGATTTCTACGCGGGCACGCCGGCGTTGACAGTCAACCGTTTCGGAAACGGGGAAGCCTGGTATTTGGCTACAAGTCCGGAGGCGGCGTTCCTGCAGGATTGGCTGCCTAAGCTGTGCGCCTCTCGCGGTATCGCGCCGCTTGTCGCCTCCGCTCCGGAGGGCGTCGAGACGACGGTTCGCGAGAAAGACGGAACGAGTTATCTGTTCGTCCTGAACCATAATGCCGAGGCTGTATCGGTAGCCTTGGGAGTACAGTCGGGTGTGGACATGTTGAGCGGACGCAATCTGAGCGAAGCTGCGGAGCTGGCCGGCCGGGATTTATGGATTATGAAGCTGGGCCGATAAACCTGATCGCGGACTATGGGAGCATGCGCATTTTCTCGCCGTAAGGCGGGGGAGAGCCATGCTTCTTTGTCATTGATCGGCGCGGTTGCGGCATAGGTTTGAATAAGTGCGCGGAACCCTGTAAAATTGTCGAAGTATGAGATAAAATAATGAAATGAGCTACTTCATTACATGGGTTTCAACTTATGCAGGGCATAGGGAGGAGAGATTGGGATGAGCTTTTTCAAAAAAATTACGGATTCGGTCAGCAAAGGGGTTACGACCGCAACGGAGAAGGCGCAGCAGACTGTGGAAATCACCAAGCTGAACAATCAAATTTCCGGCAAGCGCAAGGATATCGATAAATTGTACGCTGCAATCGGCGAAGTTGTATACGACGCTTACTTGGCGAACGATGTGTCCGTTGCCGAGGAGCAAGTTAAGCCGAAGTGCGAGGAGATTTCCGCAATTCGCGAGGAGATCGCGGGGCTAGATGCCAGAATCAAGGAGATTCGCAACGAGAAGGACTGTCCGTCCTGCGGCAAGCGGGTGTCCGATGAAACGAAATTTTGCCCTTCCTGCGGCCACGCTTTTCCTCCGCCGGTCATTGATAAAGAGCCGATCCAGGTCGATCTTCACGTACCGGATGAGTCAGAAACGTCTGTAGAGACGGATGAGCCGGATGCGGCGTTAGGGGGAGACGCTGAGTCGCCGCGTACAGACCAACGGCAGATTTGCCATAGCTGCGGCACTCCGCTTTACGCGGATAGTCATTTTTGCCCGGCATGCGGGCAGTCAACCCGCGCGTAATTCGCGCAGCGCTTCTTAAGACGGAGGGCGTCCTTAAGTCGTTACAAGACGACTTGGGGGCGCCTTATTTTTATTTCTTGAGCGCTCATCGTTAGGGGAAAGATTGGTCATCAAGTATTTGATGTTAAGTAACGTTACTTTAAATAAGCGGAGATCGCAAAATAATGGACGAGTTTAGCTGTGGTCATTAGATTTTTAACAATTTTAAGTGAAAATGCTTCTGTTTATGTGTTATTATATATGACATAATAAAGTGTTGGGTCTGTTTTCAATGTGAGAAAAGCTGTTTGTGTCATCTTAATTGGCATTTTGTTGAGGGAGGCTGGTTCATGACCATCATGCCGTGCAATGAAATGGATATCGGTCGCATGGGCGGGAGAATCGCCGTTCACGGTAGCGGAATTGCTGACACAGCCGATCATGAGGGTAAGGAGACCGATTGGGAACAAAGGGTCGAAGCGTACGATTGCTTGGTTCCGAACGAGTTGGCGTTCGTCGCCGTGCTGGTCGAATTGCCCTCGGATGGCTGTATGGCGTGCTGGATTCGGGAGGTTCGCCGCGTTCTTCGTTCGGAGCAGGAATGCGAGCCCGGAATGCTCGTCTGTACCATCGGCAAAGATCCAGCCTTCATCCTGCCGGTTGCTCAAGGGCAGCCGACCGAGGCGGAGCGCGAGTCCGCTCTGCTGTCCGAGTTATACCGGCTGCAGGAAAAGCTGAAAGATCGGCTCGATACATTCGGGTTGAGGTTATATGCGGGAAAGGCCGTTTCCCGCCCGGAAAGTCTGCAGGGCAGTTGGGCGCAGGCGAAACATGCGCGGCATGTTGCGAAAGTATGCGGATTGACGGCAGAGGTCGTCGCTTATGATAAGCTAGGCGTTTATTCGCTTCTCTATTTGATTCCTTCCGGAGAAGAGCGGGAGCAGTTTATCCGGAGGTATTGGATGCCGCTGCAATTGGCGGACCGCAAAGGAAGCGGAAGGCTGGCGGAGACGCTGGAAATGTTTTTCCGCTGCAACGGGAACGTTAAGTTGACTTCCGAGAGGTTGCTCGCCCACTATAATACGATTGTCTATCGGTTGGAGAGAGTTCAGGCGATTTTGGGCGTTTCCCTCGATGATCCCGAAGATCGGCTGCAGCTTCAATTAGCGTTAAAGCTAGGCCGGATTGCGACAGCTTCAGCTCAGATATGAGCGACAAGCCGGCTGGGGCGGACTTGCGAGTCGCTTGAAATTTGGGGCTGTCCCAAAAGTTGGTCCAAGGTTTAGCGAATGTGCAAAGAAACCGTTCCTTTCATAGATGGGTTACTACTCCCATTTACTAAAGGGCGGTTTCTTTTGTCTTATTCGTAGTCTCGATGAAAAGAGGGGGAGATACACCCCCGTTAAAAACCTTATCGAGTAAATAAATCAAGGCTGCTCATAAGTCACTTATGAGACAGCCCCCTGAGGTAGAGACGATTCGTCTCACGCGAACGCTTCTGGAACGAATCTGCTATTCGGCGCTTGATTAAAATCCTGCGCGGAGGATGATGACCAACAGAATGAACAGAACCAGGACGAATGTAGCCGTTCCGAATTGGCCGCCGTGAGTCGGTCCGCAACCGCAGCCTGCTGCACCTGCTACCGGATAACTCATTGTTAAACCCTCCCGTACTCATAGGTTTGTGATGGCGAATCACAATGTCAGCATATGACGGGGGACATACGGAATCTTGGACGTTTGTACCGTCAGGACGAATATTCTCTATATTTCCGGCTCTTGCCCGGGTTGATTAAAATTCCGAATGTGCTTGATCCGGGAAATTCCTTGAACCGGGCCGCTGCAGCCGACGCGGAGCGTGGAGGAACTGGATACGCCGAGCGAGTAAATGCAGCCGACGCGAAGGACGGGGAAAGGCGATTCGCTCGTAAAGCGCACGGGAACTTGGGCTCCCGGAACAAGCTTCGGCAAATAAAAAATAGGGTACGACTCAAAGAAAAACTCGTCCTTCTGAACGTTCGCGACGGCCCGCTGCACGGCAAGCGCCTGCGAAGTCATATCGGTGTTGTCTCCGTCCCCGAGCTGTACGATTCCCGACGAACTGACGGTGTTCACGAAGAGAGAGAACAGAACGGTACTTCTGCAGTCATGATTCATTCTCTCCCCCCTCTTCTTCGGGCAGCGGCAGCGGCGCTAACGGCGAAACAATCACCGACTCCGGCGGCGTATCGAAGTAGGAGTACAGCGTAATCGACTCGGTATCGCCGAGCAGCAGCGCCGACGAGCTGGATACTCCGACAAGATTAATGCACCCGACGGATACGGGGCCGTTGGTAACATGAAGAGACAGCGGCGAGGACAAGCTCTCTCACCTCCTTGTATCGGATTGCTGAAGCTGCTGTTGCTTGGTCAAGTACGCGGTAAAAGCGCCCTGGACGTCTCGCATCGTTTTCTCTTTGACGGTATCCCGCCATTTTCGTTTGTCTTCTTCCGTTCCAGAAGCCGGGTATGCTTCGGAACGGACATAATAGTGCACGCGTTCGTCCAACTGCCGCTTAACGTCCGCGACAATTCTCCTGCGATGCTCCTCGTTCAGGGAAACTCCAAGCTGTCGCTCCAGCTCGGTCAGGTCGACGTATGCTTCCTTGTCCATGTACGCCGCGATCTCCTGCTGAAGCTGCCGCATCGGTTGAAGCGCCTCGTCGGCGCTTCCTTCCGCGGCCTTCCACCCGACGAAGTTGGGTGTCTCCAGAGATTCGAGGCCGGGGATGCCCTGCGGGGAAATTCCTACGTTCAGCGTTCCTTCCAGACGGTTGACTTTTAATTGGTCGAAATGATACTCGACGTGCAGAGGGGGTTTGCTCTTTATTTCATCCAGTTGTTTCTGCATCGAAGCGATTTGCTCCGACATCTGTTTGAGCGAGAGTTCGGCCTGGTATAAGCGCTGGGCTAAGCTGGAGCAGAAATTCGGAGACGTTCCCGCCGCCTGCAAAGCATTCGGATAAGGCGCGGGTTGCGTCGATTGATAGACGCCGTCCCATACATTCGGTCGTTGCTGCTGCATCAATCACTGCCCCTCTCTATCTCGGATTCGGCAAAGGCACCAGCGATAAAGCGTTGAGATCTTCTTTCAGTTCTGGAGCGGGCTCGGTAAATCCGCCGGTATTGTAGAGCTGCGATAGAGCTTGAATGCTCCCCGCGCTTCCGATCTGCAGGACGGAGGAATTGGTAATGCCATCTACTCGGAGCTGGCCGATCGTTATCGTCTGCTGCACGTTCCAGTTCATGTCAGATAACCCCCGAGTTCCCGCCGATGGTGTTTTCGCTGGAATCCTCCACGTCGGGATCGTTCGTGTTCGTGGCGCTGATGGCGTTATTGGTGCGCGGTAGATCCCCTGTCAGAAAAGAGCCGGCTCCTGCGTAAGTTTTGTTCGTGCTAGAAGGAGTGATTTGAATCGCGTCGCCGAATTGCACGACGCCGCTGCTGCCGATGCTCAGGATTTTGACATTGCCGACGATGCAGGGCATGGGCATAACGCCTCCTTCGCTGTAGGCTCTTAAACAGTGTATGAAGGCAGTAGCCCAGAGGTTCTCCCAAGACGGGCGGGAACGAGCGAGACTTCGCTCTCATATGCTGAAGGAAGGTGTCTGGGCGCTGGCCCGGTTATCGGACTATCGGGCAGGGGGGGAGAAGGCGTTGAAATCTTTTTTCAATAGCGGGCCGCTTCCGGATTGGCAGGAGCTTAGGAAGTGGCTCGGCAAGGATATCCCTTGGAAGCTGGCGGAAAACTGGGATCGGACGGGGGATGACGATTGGATGAACAACTATGTCAAGCAGATTTTGCAGAACGCCAAATCCGGTACGAACGCTCCGGATCGCTCAGCGTTACGGACGGAAATCAAGCAGGACGGGAAATATGTCAGAGTCGCGATTCGACTGGCGCCGGAGGTCGATCTGCGCGCGTTGCAACTGATGGCGACTTCCGATCGGCTCAAAATCAACGGACTGCCGGGAGACAAGAAACGCGTGATCCGATTTCCGGGGCCCGTCTACCCGCGCACAGGCAAAGCCAAAATGAAAGCGGATCGTCAGATTCTCATTCGTTTCAAGCGGAGGCCTCCGGAAAAGTCCGAATATGAATTGTTTATCCAGACGTAAAACGTTATAATTCTAAAGGAAGCTAGCATTGGAAGTTTCGGATCAGTTCGTTGCGAGGGGGCAAGGAAGTGGAAATTACAGACGTGTCGGGAGTGTCGCCCGGCTTGTTTATTGCAGGAGTCATTTTCATTACGATGATCGGTTCGTTCTTGAGCATGGGGGTGCTGCGCTTTTTTCAACTGAAAAAGCGTCAGGGAGGCATTTACTTAGGATTGTCTGCGGTTTCTTTCGTGACGATGGTGCTTGTGGTCAATACGTGGTTTTCTTCTTAAACGAGGAAGTAAGAGCCGCTCGCGCCGGATGAAAGGCAGGGCGGCTTCTTTGGCATGGGGATTGGTGCGGAGCTTCGCGATAATTCCGGGCTGTCCGAGCGACTGTCTGAATAAAGGAGCCCGCCCGACCGCGGAGGCGGCGATCGGGGAGGCCGGCGATCAGGGCGGGTTTAGCGGCGTTTGTTTCTCCAACTGGACGTAGTGACGCTGCCTTCGCGGCCGTTACCGCCTTCGAAGTCTCCGCAATATACGTCTTTGACGGATACGCTGGTCTTATGGTGATAGCACGGGACGCAGTGATGACGTCTAATGACCTGGATTTGATGAATAACGTCGACATGCTGCGGATGGTAGTAATCTTCGTACACCGTTTGCGGAGGATCGAAGACGGCTTTGCTATTGCATTTCGGATGATCGGACACTTAGATCATTCTCCTTCCTTGGGATGTTGTACATTATACGGCATCCATCGCGCCTTGCCTGTTCAAAGGCCTAAGGGCTCGCCCACATCTTGTGCGGTTTGACGAGAGCCCAGGTTTCCTGCATAGTAAGAGTAGGTGTTCGATTATAAGAAAAAAAGCTTTGCGGGAGGTTATCTCGTGAGTACGACTGAGCACATTATGCAGAGGATGTCCCGGAACGGACTTCGTATCACCGAACAGCGCAAGACGATGGTCCGGCTGTTCGACGGAGCCTCCGGCTACTTGACGCCTAAAGAAGTGTACGAGCATATGCAGAGGGTATACCCGGGGCTCAGCTTCGATACGGTCTACCGAAATTTGCGGCTGCTGCTGGATATGGACGTTGTGGAACAGGTTGTGTTCGAGGACGGAGTCAAATTCAAGCTGAGCTGCGAGGAGCAGCACCATCATCATCATATGATTTGTTTGCAATGCGAGAAGACGCTTCCGATTCGCTTCTGTCCGATGTCGGAGACGGATGTTCCGGGAGACTTCAAGGTCGTCAAGCACAAATTCGAAGTGTTCGGCTATTGCGGCGAATGTCAGGAGGCGGCTTCGGGCGCCGCGACGGAAGCGCGATGAACGTCGCTCGGCGGGTGCTGCAGGCGCCGATCCATGTGTACCGCAAATTCATCTCTCCGCTAAAGCCTCCGACCTGTCGTTTCCTGCCGACTTGCTCGGCGTATGCGCTGGAGGCGATCGAGGTGCATGGCGCGGCTAAAGGCTCGTATCTCGCCGCCAAACGGATCTGCAAATGTCATCCGTTCCATCCCGGCGGCTTCGACCCCGTGCCGGAACGCAAGGCTGAGAAATAGATTGTAGAGGCATTCAAGGGGGACAGGCCGTGAAGAAGACAGTGATGGCGCTATGTCTCGTGTTTCTGTTGACCGCGTGCGCTGTCGGCAGCGGGAAGAGCGCCGAAGCGGAGTATATCCGGGAGGATAAGTACACGGGAGATGAACTGGACATCGTCCGGTTGATCAATCAAAGAATAAAATACTTGCAAGAAGAAAACGAAAGCGAATACATGAAGCTGTTTTATACCGACAGTCCGATCAACGGGATGCCGAAGTTTAAGCTGAAGGCCGTCAGGCTGACTGAGGACATTAGCATTCAGCAGCAAAAGCAAGCGGTTGTTGCCTTGGCGCGGGCTGAAGATGTCGTATCGACGGGAGAGACTTTCAACAGCCAATACGTTTTTATTAAGTCGAAACGTACCCATGACGAATGGAAGATCCTCGATATTGACTAACTAGAGGACGACTGCGGGAGCGGTACCTGACACGAAAACGGCGCTCGACTTGACACGAACCGTTCGTTCGGCTATATTGCGGAAAGAAGATCATATTGTTTCCAATGAAGGGATAAGTACAAGGAATCGCGATCTATCGCAGAGAGCCGGAGAAGCTGCGAACCGGCATAGGGCGACCTTGGAAGATGGTCCTGGAGGAATTGCTTTCGAGCATGGCGCGGCGCTCAGCCGCATCTGTAAGAGGGCGACGCGGAGATCAGCGTTAATGATCGGCTTAATGAGCTTTCGCGGGGGATTTTTTTCGCGTGAGGAATTTGGGTGGTACCGCGTGAGCGCAGCTCTCGTCCCATACGGACGGGAGCTTTATGTTTTTTAAACGTAAAGGAGATGAGCAGGATGACGGAAAAAGAAAAATCGTTTTACATTACGACGCCGATTTATTATCCGAGCGACAAGCTGCATATCGGGCATGCGTATACGACGGTGGCGGGCGATGCGATGGCTCGCTACAAAAGGCTGCGCGGCTACGACGTTCGCTATTTGACCGGAACCGACGAGCACGGGCAGAAGATCGAAAGGAAAGCGCAGGAAGCGGGCAAAACGCCGCAGCAATTCGTCGACGATATCGTCGTGGGCATCCAGGATTTGTGGAGGAAGCTGGAAATTTCCAACGACGATTTCATTCGTACGACGGAGCCTCGTCATACGAAGGTCGTACAGGATATTTTTGCAAAGCTGCTGGAGCAGGGGGATATCTATAAGGGCGAGTACGAAGGCTGGTACAGCATTCCGGACGAAACGTATTATACGGAGTCGCAACTGGTCGACGTGGAGAGAAATGCCGACGGCGTTGTCGTAGGCGGCAAAAGCCCCGATAGCGGCCATCCGGTGGAACTCGTCAAGGAAGAGAGCTACTTCTTCCGGATGAGCAAATACGCCGACCGCCTGCTTCAACATTACGAGGATCACCCGGACTTCATCCAGCCGGAGTCGCGGAAGACGGAGATGATCAACAACTTCATCAAGCCCGGGTTGGAAGATTTGGCCGTGTCGCGGACGACGTTTAACTGGGGCATCCCTGTTCCTGGAGATTCGAAGCATGTCATTTACGTCTGGATCGACGCGCTGTCCAATTATATTACCGCGCTCGGCTACGGGACGGATACGGATGAGGCCTACCGGAAGTATTGGCCGGCCGACGTTCACTTGGTGGGCAAGGAAATCGTTCGATTCCATACGATTTATTGGCCGATTATGCTGATGGCGCTTGGCGTGCCGCTGCCGAAGAAGGTGTTTGCCCACGGCTGGTTGCTTATGAAGGACGGCAAAATGTCCAAATCTAAGGGCAACGTCGTCGACCCGGTGAAGCTGATCGATCATTTCGGTTTGGATGCCGTGCGTTACTACTTGCTGCGGGAAGTGCCTTTCGGAGCGGATGGAGCGTTTACGCCGGAAAATTTCGTGGAGCGAATCAACTACGATCTCGCCAACGATTTGGGCAACCTGCTTAATCGAACAGTGGCGATGATCGACAAGTATTTTGGCGGCGAGGTTCCGCAATTCGAGCTTGGCGTAACGGAATTTGATGGAGATTTGGAACGCACGGTGCTGTCTACAGTGGAAAAGGTAGAGGCGGCGATGGAGAACATGGAGTTCTCGGTAGCGCTGTCGGCGATCTGGACGTTGGTCGGGCGGACGAACAAGTACATCGACGAGACGAAGCCTTGGACGCTGGCGAAAGAGGAGACCGATCGGGCGGCGCTCGCTTCTGTCATGGGGCATTTGGCGGAAAGCCTGCGGGTCGTGTCGATTGTGATTCAGCCGTTCCTGACGAATACGCCTCGTCTCATCTGGCAGCAGCTCGGTTTGACGGAAGGCGGGCTGACCGAATGGGAGAGCATTCGCAAGTTCGGGGCACAACTGGCCGGCACGAAGATCAGCAAAGGCGATCCGATATTCCCGCGTCTGGATCTGGCGGAAGAGGTTGCATGGATTTCCGGCTCAATGGGCGGCGCTGCGGCTGCGGTGAGCGCGGACGAAAACGCGGAGGCTGCAGTTCCTGCGAAGGCGGAAACGGAGGAGGCTCCGGAGCTTGCGCCGGAAATTACGATCGACGATTTTATGAAAGTCGAGCTGCGGGTCGCGCAGGTGGTCGCCTGCGAACCGGTTCCGAAGGCCGACAAACTGCTTAAGCTGCAGCTAGACTTAGGTTTCGAGCGGCGCCAGGTCGTATCCGGCATCGCCAAGTTTTACAAGCCGGAAGAGCTTATCGGCCGCAAAGTGATCTGCGTAACCAACCTGAAGCCCGTTAAGCTGAGGGGCGAGATGTCCCAGGGCATGATCCTCGCCGCGTCGAAGGACGATCAACTGACGCTGGCGACGGTGCCGGACGGCATGACGAACGGGGCGATCGTTAAGTAGGACTCAAAACGAGTCGTCTATCGAGTCGTCTGATGGCGATTGAGACGAATAGGGCAGTTCAGAAAGAAGCATCGAACCCCTCTCCGCTCCTGGAGCGAGCTACAGAGAAGGGGCGATGCTTTTTTTCAGGTTCAGCGTAAAATTGGCGATCCTGTTCTGAAAGCCGCTGCCCAATTCTACGAGAAATATAAAGTTGACAGAGGGCAGATAGCGGCCTATAATCGGATCTGTTAATGAAAATGATTACGATTAAGGGGTCTATCATGAAGAAATTATCTTTTCAGCTAACTTTGATCATAGCGTTGAGCGTTTTCGTAGCGCTTTTGGCCGGGTGCGGCAAGGACGATACCTATGCGCAGGAGGAAGGCAAGGTTAATGTGGTTACGAGCTTTTACCCGCTGTATTTCTTTGCGAAGGAGATTGGCGGAGAGCACGCCCACGTCGTGAATCTAATCGCAGCAGGAGTCGAGCCCCATGAATGGACGCCGAAGAGTCGCGATCTGGACGCCGCCTCTAAGGCTCAGCTATTTCTTTATAACGGTGCGGGCCTGGAAGGCTGGGTCGACGGTTTTCTGAAGGGGCTCGGATCGGGCAGTCAGGTGCTGACGGTGGAGACAAGTCAAGGAATCGAGCTGATCCAGGGGAACCCGGAGCACGGGCATAAGCACGAAGGCGAGCAAACGGATGCAATGGGTACGGAGGCCGAACACAGTCACGAGGGAGAAGAAACGGAAAACGATCATGAGGGAGCAGCGGAGGATGATCACGATCATGAGGGCGAGGATGCCGGGCACAGCCACTCCGATCTGGACGTCGATCCGCACACATGGACCAGCCCTCGCTCGGCGCTGGTGATGGCAGCCAACATTCGCGACGCGTTTGTGAAGGTGGATCCGGAGAACGGAGCGGCGTATGAGAGCAACTATTCCAATCTGGAGAAACAGCTGCGCGAGCTGGACGATAAATTCACTCAGGAGTTGGCCGGCTACAAGCGTCGCGACATCGTCGTCTCGCACCAAGCATTCGGATATCTGTGCCGGGATTACCAGCTGAACCAGATCGCCATTATGGGGCTGTCCCCAGAGGCGGAGCCGCGGGCGCAGGATTTGCTGGAAATCGCCAAGTTCGTGAAGGATAACGGCATTCCGTACATTTTCTTTGAGGAGCTCGTATCCGAACAGCTTGCCGATACGTTGGCCAGAGAGGCGAAGGTGGATACGCTTGTGCTTAATCCGCTGGAGGGTCTCACCACGGAGCAGGAAAAAGCGGGAGACAATTACTTTACGCTTATGGAGCGCAATCTGAAAAACTTGCAGAAGGCGCTGCAGTAAACTAACATAAAGAGACGGATACAAGCAGGAAGGAGGGGCAGCGTATGGAAGCGGCGGCAAGCATGGCGCAAGCGGGCTGTCACCGCGAGATCGTCAATCTAAGCGGGGTATCGTTCTCTTACGACAACCAGCCGATTTTGCAGGATGTGAACTTCCGCATTATGGAGCGCGATTTCGTCGGACTGATCGGCTCCAACGGAGCGGGCAAAACGACGCTGCTAAGGATGATCGTCGGCCTGACCCGTCCGCATAAGGGCGCAGTTTCGCTGTTCGGAACGCCTGCGGCTCGGTTTAAGGACTGGAACCTGATCGGCTACGTTCCCCAACGAAGTCATTTCAATCCGCTGTTTCCCGCTACGGTCAAGGAAGTCGTGCTGTCCGGACTGTACGGCAGGAAGAAGCTGTTCCGCCGCGTAACCAAGGAAGACGTCGCCCGCTGCGAGGATGCGTTGAGAGCGATGAAGATCGAGGAACTTGGCAACAAGCGGATCGGCGCGTTATCGGGCGGACAGCAGCAGAGGGTGTTTCTGGCGCGTGCGCTGATCAACAATCCGAAGCTGCTTATTTTGGACGAGCCGCTTACCGGCATCGATGTCGAGACGCAGCAGAACTTTTTCCAGATGATCAAGCATATGCACCAAAGACACAATATTACGTTCTTGATGGTGTCGCACGATATGGACATGGTTCGCTCCTATTTGGGCGAGGAACCGAAGGAGAGAAGCGGCAAGCTGAGCTTCTACGTGCGCCATTCCCACGACCTGGAAGATTGCCAAGGCACGGATTTGCTGCACTCGTTGCGGAAAGAAGGGTAACCGGGATTGGAACTTTTATCGGCTGAATTTTTCCAAAGGGCTTTGATCGGAGGCGCCTTGATCGCGATAACCGCTCCGTTGATGGGGCTGTTTCTCGTGCTCAGGCGCTTGGCCATGATCGGGGACACGCTGGCCCACGTGAGCATCGCGGGAGTCGCGCTCGGCTTCCTGATCAACGTATATCCGGTCGCGGTAGGGCTGCTGTTTGCGATTGCCGCTTCGTTCGGGATCGAAATGCTGCGCAAGATGTACCGGACTTATGCGGAGCTGTCGATCGCTATCATTATGTCGGGAGGAATCGCGCTCGCCTCGCTGCTGTTTACGATGGGGAAAGGGTTTAACCTTAGCGTAACCTCCTATTTGTTCGGAAGTATCTACACGCTTGATTATACGGACATTTATGTCATTATGGGCGTGACGGTTATCGTGCTGTCGATGGTGCTCATTCATAAGAAAGAGTTGTTCCTGCTGACGTTCGACGAAGACGCGGCGGCGGTGAGCGGTTTGCCTATGAAGTATTTTAATATTATGCTTAGTATATTAACCGCTCTCGTCATCAGCGCTGCCATCAAGATCGTGGGTGCGCTGCTCGTATCCGCTCTGCTGACGATTCCGGCTGCGTGCAGTCTGGCGCTGTCGCGCAGCTTTAAGCAAGCCGTCATTCTCGTCGTAATCGTCGGAGAAGCCGCGGTGCTTGCCGGGCTGTGGATAGCCGGCGTCGCCAATCTGGCTCCGGGAGGAACGATCGTGCTGCTGCTTATCGGCATTCTGGCGGTGTCGGTGGCTTCAACGAAGTTAATTAGAACTTAGGTTCAGGAGGGGATATACGCAATGGCTGACTTAAACGTCGGAATCGCCTTCGCCGCCGGCTTGGCCTCATTTATTTCGCCGTGCTGCCTGCCGCTCTACCCGGCGTATTTATCTTACATAACCGGCGTATCCGTCAATCAGATCAAGACGGATACGAGCCGGAGCATGCGCATGAAGACGATGAGCCATACGTTTTTTTTCATCCTTGGCTTTTCCGTCGTGTTCTTCGCGCTGGCATACGGCGCCAACGCGTTTACCGATGCTTTCCGGGATTATCAGGATACGATTCGTAAAGTTTCGGCCATCTTCATTGTACTGATGGGCTTATTTCTTATGGGGATTTTTCAGCCGCAGCTGCTGATGAAGGAACGCAAGCTGAATATGAAATGGAAGCCCGGCGGCTACTTGGGCTCGTTCGTCTTCGGTATCGGCTTCTCCGCCGGCTGGTCGCCCTGCGTCGGTCCGATTCTCGGCTCGATCTTGCTGCTGGCCGCCAGCAATCCCGGAACCTGGGTCGGACTGACGACGGCTTATTCGCTTGGCTTCGCTTTGCCGTTTTTTGTTCTCGCCTTTTTCCTCGGTACGGCCAGATGGATTTTGAAATATTCGAACATGCTTATGAAAATCGGCGGCGTGTTGATGATCGTGATGGGCGTATTGCTGTTCACCGACAAAATGACGCAAATTACGATTTGGTTGCAAAGCATTACCCCGAAATGGCTGTTCGATATTATGTGAAGTATTCGATCCGAGCTTGGGGGAAATGTTCGAAGATGCGCTCCGTGATCCATTCGCGGAGCGCTTCGGCTTGTTCGTCGGGATACACATACTTGTGTTGCCCCCAGCGTCCCCACTTTTTTTTGCGCTTCGCCTCGTCCATTTCCAGCTTGGACTTCGGATATCTCTTCTCGATAACCGTCTTGGCCGTCTTGGTGAAACGGTGCTGAATGAGCTCGAAAGTCAAGTCCTTCGTCGCTTCGGCCGGCAGCTCCTTCGCAAGCTTATCGAACAGCTCGGCGTAGCCCTCGGGCCAGCCCTCGTACCAAATAATCGGCGCGACGATAAAGCCGAGCGGATAACCGGCCTTGCCGATCCGGCCGGCGGCCTCGATCCGTTCGTGAAAACGAGAGGTTCCCGGCTCAAAGTTGCGGATGACGTAATCCGCGTTGATGCTGAAGCGGATACGCGTATGGCCGTTGTGGCGCAGGGGCAGCAGCGAATCGATATGGTGGTACTTGGTTACGAAACGGAGCCTGCCAAGCGGCTGATCGGCCATGAATTCGATCGTTTCCGCCAGCGAGCCGGTCAGATGCTCCAACCCGACGGGATCTGACGTGCAAGCAGCCTCGAATCGGGTGAGCTCGGGGGCGCGCTCGTCAATGTACGTTTTGGCGGCCTCGAAGATGTCCTCCGTATTCACGTAAACCCGAATATAGGGCTTGGCTCCCAGCGTCGTCTGCAAATAGCAATAATGGCAATGCCCCATACACCCCGTCGCCAAAGGCAGGGCGTACTCGGCAGACGGCTTGGACGTGTCGAATTTGAGCGTTTTGCGGAGGCCGACGACAAGCGTACGCTTGGCCGTTTTGTACTGCTCCAGTTCCGTGTCGCCGGGAAGATTCGTAATCCGGTTGTGGGACGCCGTCGTGCGGTAGGGCAATCCGCGCTGCTTGACCCAGTCGAGAATGCGTTGTCCTTTCGGGTATTCTAGCGCCGCCGGCTCGAAGTAGACGAGCTCGGGCACGAACAGGGCGGTTTCTTTGGCGCGGCGGGATGGGGTATCGGTTGAGGGCATTTTATAAACCTCCGTTTCTGTCGGAACGATTCGATCGGTTTATTATGCAATGGGTAGGGCGGCTTAATACTTCCCTGCCGGAGAACGAGATCGGACTTGCTCGGTTTGCGTCAAACGGTGTATGATATGGAAGGAAAGGGGGACTAGCGTTGCCTACCCCAAGTATGGAAGATTATTTGGAGAGGATTTACCGCTTGATCGACGAGAAGGGCTACGCCCGCGTCTCCGATATTGCCGAAGGCTTGGAAGTGCATCCATCCTCGGTAACGAAGATGATTCAAAAGCTGGATAAGGACAATTATTTGATTTATGAGAAATACAGGGGCCTTGTGTTGACCAACAAGGGCAAGAAGATCGGCAAGAGACTCGTCGACCGCCATCACCTTCTGGAGACGTTCCTGACGATTATCGGGGTTCAGGAGGATAAGATTTACGCCGACGTGGAAGGAATCGAGCACCATTTGAGCTGGGATTCCATAACCTGCATCGAGTCGCTTGTGGAATTTTTTAACCGCGATCCATCCCGAGTGGAGGATCTGGTCAAGATTAGGTCCGAAATGGACAGCGAGTAAGCGAAAGTGGCGAAGATTCAGCCAAGCAGCCGTGCCCGTACAGTGGGCGGCTGCTTTTTGAATGCGCGGAAGTCGGCGCGTTGCTGTATTAGGGAGGTCTCCGAACGCATAGGAATGAAAGCGAGGGCTGGAAGGTACGGCCGAGACAGGCGCGAAATCCGCGAGGAGGCGGGGCAGTTGGAGACGACCCGAGTAAATGCGGTATTCGAAGGCGGAGGCGTAAGAGGAATATCGCTAGTGGGCGCGGTGCGCGCTGCGGAGCGGCATAACGTCGTTTTTAACCGGGTCGCAGGCGCGTCGTCCGGAAGCATCGTCGCCGCGCTGCTGGCCGCCGGTTATACGGCCGCCGAAATGAAGGCGGCGATCGAACGCACGCCTATTAGCTCGCTTCTGAAGAAAAGCGTCTTACCCGCAGTTCGTCTCTTCCTGCGCAAAGGGCTCTATTCCGGCAAATGGTTGGAGCTCTGGATCGCGGAGCTGCTCGAGGCCAAGGGCGTTCGGACGTTCGGCGATCTGCCGGACGGCAAGCTGCGGATTATCGCTTCGGATATTACGAACGGCAGACTTCTCGTTCTTCCCGGCGACATCGCGCAGTACGGCGTTGCGCCGGAGCTATTTTCCGTCGCCAGAGCGGTGCGGATGAGCACGAGCATTCCGTATTTTTTCGATCCGGTTATTTTGCGTCAACCGTTTAAGGAGCGTCAAAAACAGGCGGCGTTATCGAAATTTTCCTATGTCGTCGACGGAGGCCTGTTAAGCAATTTTCCGCTGTGGCTGTTTCAGAACGATAATTCGTCCGATCCGGCCGTGCCGGTGATCGGCTTTCAGATGGTCGGGCGCTCCGACGCCCGTCCCCATCGGATCGACGGCCCGGTTTCAATGTTTCAGGCGATATTCGAGACGATGCTCAGCGCGCACGATGAACGATATATTGAGAAGAACAAAGCGATCCGCACGATTAAAATTCCGACCTTGGGCGTCGGGGGTACGCAGTTCAATCTGTCTCCGGAGAAAAGCGAGGCATTGTACCGTTCAGGACTGGAGGCGGGGGAAAAGTTTTTTCAAAGCTGGGATCGCAAGCTGGGAATGCTGAAGGTGACCATATCCAAAACGAAGTAAGCTGCGCTGTCGGAGAATGTCGGAGAAGGTCGGAGAGTAAGACAAAGGGGCTGCTTGATCGGCATTGGATCCCGCATGGGTTCCGCCGATCGAATAGCCCCTTGTCTGTTTAGTGGTAGCGCGGAGGTTCGTCATCCCGGTCTTTCCTGCCTTCGATGACGGTGAACGTAGAGGCGCGTCTTCGTTCCGACTTAGAGGCGGCGCTGCGAAAATCCGGACGCGGTCTCTTGGCGGGCGGTTGTTTCTTCTGAAACAGCTTCCTCCATCTATCCGGCGGAAACTTGTACAGCAGAAACACGATTGCCGCGAGTCCCAGCGGAATTGCCCACGAATCGACGGAGCCCTGCAGTAAAGTCGTGATCACTCCGATCGCCATAAATGCGAGCACGACGGCAAACCAGGGTTGAATTCGATTTCTCATGCGCATCCTCCTCAGGATACCTCAATGATCTTGACTGGCGAACAGCAGAATCAAGCTTGCTTCGCAAGCGCAACTCGAGGGGGGGAAATCTCTGCGTCGAGCTCTCTCATCCGGTTGAACGAAGCGATGGAGACCGCTACCTGCTCGTCGTTAGGCTCCTTGGTCGTCAGAAGCTGCAGCCACAAGCCGGGGGCTCCCAGCCACTTCAAAACCGGAATGTCCCGAAGCGCATTCGTCCATCTCAGCACTTCGTAAGAGACGCCAAGCACGAGCGGAAGCAGCAGGATGCGTTGGATAATGCGTTCGGCCATCGTGTCCCACGTAAAGAAGGAATAAATAATGACGCCGACGATGACGGTGAAAATAATGAAGCTGCTGCCGCATCTGTAGTGAAGCCGGCTGAACTTCTGAACTTTCTCGACCGTAAGCTCCGATCCCGCCTCGTAAGCGCTGATGACCTTGTGCTCGGCGCCGTGATATTGGAACAGTCGCTTGATCATCGGAGTTTGCGAAATGAACCATAGATAGGCGAGCAACAAGATGATTTTAATGACGCCTTCAAGCAGGTTATGCATAATTTTATTCTCGAAAGCTTGGCTGAAGATCAGTCCTTCCACGAAAGCCGGAACGACAGTGAAAATGAGCTTGCCGACGACAAAGGACAGAATGCCGACAACGGCCACGCCCAGAATCATCGTCAAGTTCCAACGCTGATCCTTCTCCTTTTCCTTCTGTTTGGCCGCTTCTTCCGGCCCGGTCTCGTCTTCCGCGTAGGCTTCGGCGGAATAGGTCAAATGCTGAGAGCCTTTGGCCGCCGATTCGACAATGCCGACGATGCCGCGCACGAACGGAATTTTCTTAATCTTGTTGAGGACGGGTGCGGGCTTCTTGGGCACCTCGAGAAAGGTGATTTGCTGATCCTTGCGGCGAACCGCAGTCACATGGACATGCTTGCCGGCGAACATGACGCCTTCTATGACGGCCTGTCCTCCATAGATCGAGGTTGATGGTTTTGACATGACGGGTCACCTGCTTTGCGAATAACTCTGGTAGCGTACGAAGCTGCGCCCCAAGTAATTCTATTTTACAGGATCAAGGAATAGAAAGCCACTGGGAATGGGGAAAGCTCGTCCCGGCAAGGAGTAGCGGGAAGTAGACGAGGCTATACTAGAGCGTGTCTGAATACTCCGAAGGGGCAGCAGATGTTGCCTAACCGGGAATCCGCAATATGACGCGAAGGATGGGATCGCATGACGGGTAGTAACGACCCGGCTCCGACAAGGCCGGTCTTGTACAGTCTGAAGATCGGTTTTTTCGCCGGACTGATCTGGGGATTGCTCCGCTGGTTGGCATCGGGACTCCATTTTACGAAAGTATCGCAGGCTTTTTTGCTTGATCCGTTCGTTCCGCGCGCTTGGCTTGGCGGGTTTTATTGGCAGTTGGGCGGACTTGGCGCGTTTATCGCGATGTCGATACTTGCGGCGGTCCTCTACGTAGCGCTGCTGGGCAAGCTGTCGGGGCCTTGGCCGGGATTTGCTTTCGGAGCGGTCTGGTGGGCGCTCGTATACGCATGGGCCGGGCCCTTGGTCGGAGCTCTGCCGCCGCTTAACCTAATCGGCTGGGATAGCATCGTAACCGATTTCTGCCTATTCCTGCTTTGGGGCTTGTTCATTGGATACAGCATTTCTTTCGAACTTCACGACGAAGCCGCACTGGAGCCGTCTCCCAATAAGGCGCAAGGCTCTCCGCAGCCGTCATCCTGACCAGAAAAGTCGGAAAAAACTGTAATCCCCCGTTTTCTTGGAAGCCGCACATATGTTACAATGTCTGATGTACTTGGCCCGTCGGCCCCGGCCGATCCGGTCAACCGGTTGGACGGCGACGGCTGCGAGCGGGAGGAGCGGGACAATGGCAAGCATATTGGTACTGAACGGTCCGAACTTGAACATGCTCGGCATTCGCGAGCCGGACATCTACGGCGCCGTAACGCTGGCGGAGATCGAGAAGCGGCTGCGAAAGCTGGGCGAATCTCTGGGCGTTGAGTTAAGCTTCTTTCAGTCGAATCACGAAGGGGCTCTGCTGGACGAAATTCATGCCGCCTACGGCAAGCACGACGGTATTCTGATCAATCCTGGCGCGCTGACGCATACGAGCTATGCGCTAAGGGACGGGCTCTCATCCGTCGGGCTTCCCGCCATCGAGGTTCATCTCTCCAACATTCATAAACGCGAAGCCTTCCGCCATACTTCGGTGACGGCTGCGGCGGCGCTCGGCCAGATCGCCGGATTCGGAGCGGACAGCTACGAACTGGGACTTCAAGCGTTATGCCGTCACATCCGGGGAGGGATAACGAATGCCTAATCAGAGGGTCGCCCGTTTGCGCGAAGCAGTCGCCCGAACGGAAGCCCAGGCGATTCTCATCACCAATCGCCACAACGTTCGCTACTTGACCGGCTTTACCGGGACATCCGGAGCGGCGCTCATTTCGACCGACAAGGCCGCGTTTACCACTGATTTCCGCTACACCGAGCAGGCGGCGGAGCAGGCGCAAGGCTTCGATATCGTGAAGCACGGCGCCGACATGAACGCGACGATCGCCGGGCTGCTGAAGGATTGGAATACGGAGAAGCTGCTGATCGAGGAGCAAGACGTTACGTATTCGGCTTATCTGAAAATGGAAGAGGCTTTCCGACCGGCCAAGCTGCTGCAGTCGAATGGCATTGCAGAGAAGCTGAGGATGACGAAAGACGAGGCCGAGCTGGCTATCTTGCAAGAAGCGGCCGATTTGGCGGACCGGACCTTCGATCATATTCTCGCTTATTTGAAGCCTGGCGTCGCCGAGCGGTCGATCGCCCTGGAGATGGAAATGTTCATGCGATCTCAAGGCGCGGCAAGCTCGTCCTTCGATACGATCGTCGCTTCCGGCGAACGTTCGGCTCTGCCGCACGGAGTGGCCAGCGACAAGCTCATCGGGACAGGGGAATTCGTAACGCTCGATTTCGGCGCGTACTACAAGGGCTACTGCTCGGATCTTACGCGTACGGTTGTCGTCGGCAAAGCGAGCGATAAGCACAAAGAGATTTATGCGATCGTACGGGAAGCGCAACAGCACGCGCTCGATCACCTGCGCCCGGGGATGACGGGAAAAGAAGCCGACGCCTTGACGAGAGATATCATCGCACGTTATGGTTATGGGGAATATTTCGGTCATAGTACGGGACACGGAATCGGATTGGAGATTCACGAATGGCCTAGGCTGTCGCTTACCGGCGATGTCGTGCTGACCCCCGGAATGGTCGTGACGGTTGAGCCGGGCATCTATCTCCCCGGCTTCGGCGGGGTTCGGATCGAGGACGACGTCGTGATGACCGAACGCGGAATCCGCGTTCTGACAAGCTCGCCCAAGCAGTTGATCGAGTTGGACTAATCAAGAGCAGTGTCTCTACAGGAGGAGTATCGAAGTGATTTCTGTCAACGATTTTAAAACAGGCTTGACCATCGAACTGGACGGGGCTCCGTGCACCGTCGTTGACTTCCAGCACGTTAAACCGGGCAAAGGCGCCGCGTTCGTGCGCTCCAAGCTCAAAAACCTCCGCAACGGCAACGTCGTAGAGAAGACGTTTCGCGCAGGCGAAAGCGTCGTTCGCGCCCATGTTGAAAACCGTGCGGTGCAATACCTGTACAATTCGGGCAACGAGTACACATTCATGGACAACGAGACGTTCGATCAGTTCGAGCTGTCCAAGTCGCAGCTGGAGTGGGAGATCAACTTCCTGCTCGAGAACATGACCGTTAACATCTCCAGCTACCAGGGCGAGCTGATCGGCATTTCCATTCCGAACAGCGTCGATCTTAAAGTCGTTGAAACAGAGCCCGGCATCAAGGGCAACACCGCGACGGGCGCAACGAAGAACGCAAAGCTGGAAACCGGCTTTAACGTCCAGGTTCCGCTGTTCATCAACGAAGGCGACGTGCTGACGATCGATACGCGCGAAGGCAGATACGTTTCCCGCGCATAAGTCGCAGAATGCACCGAATTCCCGATTACGCCTTACCGGCGGGTCGGGGATTTTTTTTCTTTTTGGGCCAATCGACTTATGCTATAATATAATGCTGTATGCAGAGGTTCTTCAATAGCTTGGAAAGTTAACTGGGGGAGTGACTACCGGTGTCATTGATAGTGATGAAATTCGGCGGAAGTTCCGTAGGCACGACGGAGCGGATGAGCCGTGTCGCGCAGCGGATCGTGGACAAAAAGCTGCAGGGCGACCGGGTTGTCGTGGTCGTGTCGGCGATGGGAGATACAACGGACGATTTGATCGACAAAGCAAGCGAAATTAACGCCAATCCGCCTGCGCGCGAGATGGATATGCTGCTGACGACGGGCGAGCAGATTTCCGTAGCTTTGCTGTCCATGGCTATTCATAAGCTGGGGCATGACGCGAAATCTTATACAGGCTGGCAGGCCGGAATCGTTACGGAGGCGACCCACGGCAAGGCGAAGATCAGCGACATTTCGCCGGAGCGGATTTTCGCTGCGCTTGACGACGGCAACATCGTCATTGTCGCCGGCTTCCAAGGGATGAGCGAGGCGGGAGAGATTACGACGCTTGGCCGGGGCGGCTCGGATACGACGGCGGTTGCGCTGGCGGCGGCTCTGAAGGCGGACATGTGCGAAATCTATACGGATGTCGACGGCATCTATTCCACCGATCCGCGCATTGTCAAATGCGCGAGAAAGCTGGATGAAATTTCGTATGACGAAATGCTGGAACTGGCTCATCTGGGAGCTGCGGTGCTGCATCCCCGTGCGGTCGAATACGCGAAGCACAATAAGGTGAATCTGGTCGTACGCTCGAGCTTTACGAATAACGAAGGCACGCTCGTGAGGGAGGAAGCGGAAATGGAACAAGGAATCGTCGTAAGAGGAATCGCTGCGGATAAAAATGTGGCCCGCATCAGCGTGCTAGGTGTCGAAGACACTCCCGGCGTATTGGCCGATATGTTCGGGGCGCTGGCTCGTAACGACATCAATGTGGACATCATCGTACAAAGCGGCGTACAAGACGGAGGAGCGGACTTCTCGTTTACGGTGTCGGTGGCCGACCGTAAGAAGGCGCTCGACGTTCTTGCCAGCATCAAATCGGAAGTGCCTTATCGCGAAGCAACGTTCGAGGAAGGTCTCGTCAAGGTGTCGATCGTAGGCGCAGGCATGGTGTCGAATCCTGGGGTAGCCGCGCAAATGTTCGAGGCGATTTCCGACGTTGGCGTCAATATCAAAATGGTGAGCACTTCCGAAATCAAAGTTTCCTGCGTGATCGCTGCCGAGCCGCTGCAGGACGTGATTCGCGCGCTTCATACCGCGTTCGGGCTCGATACGGCGGACACCGCGTTCGTCGGCGGACCATCCGAGCGTCGCTAATTCGCTTTTTTGATAATCATGTACGACTCTGCTTTTTTTCTTACAGTCTTGTTTACTTTCCAGCAAGCAGTTGGACCAGCTTCACAAGGACGGCGGTAATGCCGGCTGCCATTAGCGGGCCGACTGGGATGCCGCGCAGCAGCACGACGCCGACGATCGAGCCGATGACGATGCCGACAATGAGCTGCGGGTCCGATTTGAGCGTGTCCAATCCTCGGCTGTTCAGAAAAGCGCCGATCGCTCCTCCAAGCAGGGCGACCCATCCGACCCAACCGGAGAAGGCGTCGATAATGTCCTTGGGCTGAATGCGCCCGGCGGCGAAGGGAACAAGCACGGCCAGCGTCAGGAAAAGCAGACCGAGCTCGATGCCTCTTCTTTCGATGACCGGCAGGTAACGATCGAGGTGGGTAAGCTTAACGATTAGAAGGAGGCATGCGGCGGTCGTGATGATCGACGATCTGCCGACCAATCCGATAACGATCAGCGCAACAAGCACGATTTCTCCATATAACACCCGCGTCACACTCCCGATGAACTCCAGATGGTACACGATATGGAACAAGCCTCGCGTTTAGAACGCGAGGCTTGTTCCGGCTGGAGCGACCGAACGCCATCAGATCATGTAATCGCTATATGGGGCGCGCTGTAGCTCGAACGTATCCGACCGCAGCCCTCGGCGCATAGCCTCGAGCGCAAGAACGTCCTGGAACGGGACGTTGCCCAGATTGACCTCCGAGCCGAGCGCCTTCAACAGAGCGACCTGCTGGTCCTTCAACGGCGCTTCCCAGAGAATGCGCTCCAGGTTCGGCAATGTTTTCCGAATGTAATGAAGGTCTTCTTCCCGGCAAACGCCCTTCTCGTCGAACAGGCCGACCCCAAGGCCGGATTCTCGCGCCTCCACCGTTACCAAGTCAGCTCCGCAGGCCAGATCCTGTTCGGCGACGGCGGCGAAGTCGGCGAAGTCGATACGCGAGCCGGGCTGCTTTTTGCCATATTCGGTGAACACTTGCAGGCCGTAGCTTTTCGCTTCCCTGATCAACTCGCTGCGTTGGCTCCGCTCGAGATGAATCGTGCCGTCCGACACTTCGATTCCGTCAAAACGCAGCGCCAGCACCTGTCGGAAGAAACCCGGAACGACGTCGAGCTTAACCGCCGCTTCCAGCAGCGTGCCTCCGGGAATAACGACGATTCCGCGCGCGGCGGCGAGCTCGATTTTTTGTCGGATCACCGGAAGCGGATAGAGCGGCGACGTGCCGAAGCCGAGTTTAACGATATCGATATAATCTCCGGACAAGCTCAGCAGATCCTCAAAGGCATTCAAGCCCAAGCCTTTGTCCAGCACCATTGTCAGCCCGGTCTGGCGGGGCTTGGCGGCTCTTCGTCCGCTAGGATCGGCCAGCCCGGCGGGCCACTCCGGTTGCAGGGTCGTATTCCGCATGCTCAACTCTCCTCGTTCGCACCAAAGTTGGATAATACCCGAGCAATATATGCGTTAGCCCAGTAAATGGTGCTCCCCTCTTATTCTCGCAAATCAAGAGACAAGTTATGAAGCGAGTCGGCATAGAGTAGAGTAGAGTAGAGTAGAGTAGAGTAGCGCGAAGAGACCTGGCAAGCGATAAGGAGGAATGTTCTGTGGATAAGGCGGCATTCAGCATGGCGATGCTGCGGGTGTTGTCCGGCAGCATCGAATTGATCGCCGCGATTGTCATGCTGCGGCTTAACGACGTTCAGAAGGCGCTGGCGGTCAATTCGATGCTCGCCCTGGTCGGCCCGCTTGTGCTGATTTCTACGACGACGATCGGGCTGGTGGGTTTGGCGGACAAGCTGTCGCCTTCCAAGTTCGTCTGGATTCTCGCAGGGGTCGGCTGTCTGATGATAGGAATATTAAGAAAATGAGATTTTCCCGGCGAGGCGGCCAAGCAGGCATAATTCCGCTGTCCAAGCATACATTTGAACAAGCAATGATCCACTGTCGGCGAGAGGGGGAGTCATGTTGCCGCAACTGATCATGGAGCTGTTTCCGGCCTCCTTGCGCTCGATTTTGGAGCGAATGCCGGAGGCGGTCAAGATGTCTCTGGAAGAGATTCGCATTCGCGAGAATCGCCCGCTGGAAATCGGATACGCAAGCCGCTACTCGTTCGCGCGCGAGGACGGCTCGCTGACGGAGCGCAGCGAGGAAGCCTACGCTCCCGGACGCGACCAGTGCCGCGCGTTGCTCGAGAGGATCACCAATCACTCCATCTATGCGGCGGAGGAGGAGCTTCGCAGAGGTTATATTACGGTAGCCGGAGGGCACCGCATCGGCTTGGCCGGCCGAGCGGTGCTTGACGGAGGCGCCGTCTCCCACTTGAAGGATATTGCGGGCTTTAATGTCCGGATTGCGAGGGCCCGCGCCGGATTCGGCGCACAAGTGCTGCCGGGACTGCTGGACGTCCCGGCCAGGACGATCCGTCATACGCTGATCGTTTCCCCGCCGCAGCAGGGCAAAACGACGCTGATTCGAGACTTGGCCCGCTGCATCAGCTACGGCAGCTGGCATCATCCTGCGGCGAGGGGCTGGGGCAGCCGCAAGGTCGGCATCGTGGACGAGCGTTCGGAAATCGCCGCCAGCGAGCGTGGAGTTCCGACCTTCGATCTGGGCCCGCGCTGCGACGTGCTGGACGCTTGCCCTAAGGCGGAGGGCATGATGATGATGCTTCGCTCGATGTCCCCCGAGGTGCTCGTCGTAGACGAGATCGGCCGGCCGGAGGATGCCGAGGCGATTCGCGAAGCGATTCACGCCGGCGTGCGCGTGCTGGCGACCGCCCATGCCGCCGATATGGCCGACGTCCTGGCTCGGCCGGCGCTTGGCAGGCTGGCGGCGGAAGGCGCGTTTGGCGCTTACGTGCTGCTGAACAAATCGGGGGGCGGCGTGGCGCATCGGATCGTCGCCGCGGAGGATGCGGAGCGCGAGGCTGCACGAAGCCGACCGCGAGCGGCGGCGGCCATGCCGAGAGACGCTCCCGGATTCGCGGTCGCGGAAGCGCTTCGGCCCGATGGAACGGTTGCGCCTGGCACGGCGGCGTTGGGAACGGCCGCGCGGGTGACGGTCAAATCCCGCCCGATGCCGGTCATCCGTTCGCCGAACGGCCTGAAGGGAGGGGGCGGCGATGCTTAAGTTTGTTGGCGTGCTGCTCGTGCTGTTCGCCGGAACGATGATCGGGCTGGTGCAATCGGCGCGTTATGCCGCCAGGCCAAGGCAAATTCGCGAGCTGCTCCACGCTTTCCAGCGGCTGGAGACGGAGATCGGCTATGGCCGAACGCCCTTGCCCGAAGCGCTTGCCCGCATCGCGGCGGCCATTCCCAAGCCGTTGTCGGCGATGTTCGCTAGCGTGTCCGCATCGCTTGCGGGAGAAGAGGCGCGTTCGGGGGGGACGGTGAGCGAGTGCTGGGAAAGGGCGGTTCGCGATTTCTGGCCGGCGACGGCGATGAAGCAGCCGGAGCGGGAGGCGGCGCTCAGACTTGGCGCGACGCTCGGCGGAAGCGGCCGAGAGGATCAGTTGAAGCATCTGAAGCTGGCGTTCCATCAGCTTCAGGCCGAAGAGGCGACCGCCCGCGAGGAACAGCGCAAATACGAGAAGCTGAGCCGCAGCTTGGGCATGCTGGGAGCGGCGCTGATCGTCATTCTGATGATTTAGCGGGAACGGACGGTTGCGGCGTGGCGCACTTCGTTGTCGCGGGACAATTTAGGAGGCCATAGCGATGAACATCGATATCAGCACCATTTTCCAAATCGCCGGCATCGGCATTATCGTGGCGATGATCCATACGGTGTTGAAGCAGATGGGCAAGGAAGATATGGCGCACTGGGTTACGCTGATCGGATTCGTGGTCGTGCTGTTCATGGTCGTGCGTATGCTTAACGACTTGTTCCAGGAAATCAAGACCATTTTCCTGTTCCAGTAGGTGGGTTGGGATGGACATACTGCAAATCGTCGGAATCGGGTTTCTCGCCACGGTGCTCATTCTCGTCATCCGGGAGCAGAAGCCGATGTTCGCTTATCTGCTCGCCGCCTTCGTCGGGGTAGGAATTTTCCTTGCTTTCGTGGGCAAGATCGGCGACGTCATCTCCGTATTGGAGGAGCTTGCGGATCGCTCGGGCATTCCTTCGGTTTATTTGAAGACAATGTTGAAAATTATCGGGATCGCCTACATTGCGGAATTCGGGGCGCAGATCGTCCGGGACGCGGGACTGGAAAGCATTGCGACGAAAATCGAATTTGCCGGAAAAATGCTCATTCTCGTCATGGCGGTGCCCATCATCAGCGTGATCGTCGAAACGGTGCTGAATCTGCTGCCGGCTTGACGGACGCGAAGACGGGAGGAACGGGATGAGGCGAACGGGGAAAACCTTCGGGCTGTTGCTGCTGGCATTGTTCGCCTTCCTGTTCGCGGATGCTTCGGTCGCGTTGGCGAGTCCGGTCGGCGCGGAAGGGGCTGGGCCGCCGCTAGAAGAGCAGGAAAGCCTGTCCGACGATCTCGCCCGAAAGCAGAGCGAGGAGCTAGAGCTGGGACGCATCCAGCAATACTGGAGCAACCTGAAGTCGGAGTACGGCGGGTACTTTCCCGAGGGCAAGCTGCCCGAGCTGCGCCAGTTGATGTTTCCCGACGGGGAGAGCTGGAACATCGGTCAAGTGCTGTCCGGTATGGCGAAGTTTTTCCTGCACGAGGTGCTGTACAGCGGCAAGCTGCTCGTCACAATCGTGCTGCTGACCATCTTCACGATGCTGCTGGAAACGATGCAGAGCGCGTTCGAACGGGGTTCGGTCAGTAAGGTCGCTTACGGCATCGCTTATCTCGTCGTCATCATCCTGGCCGTGAACAGCTTTCGCACGGCGACCGCTTATGCGGCGGACGCAATCGGCAGCATGGTGCAGTTTATGCTGGCGATGGTGCCGCTCCTGCTGACACTGCTGGCCGGAACGGGAGGCGTGACGTCGGTTGCGGTGCTTCATCCGCTCATCGTGTTCATGATCCATACGATCGGAACGCTCGTTCATCTGGTCGTGTTTCCGCTGCTGTTCTTTTCCGCGGTGCTGCATCTGGTCAGCGCTATGACCGAAAGGTACAAAGCGACGCAACTGGCCAACCTGCTCCGCAACGTCGGCATCGGCTTGCTGGGCATTATGCTGACCGTTTTCCTCGGCGTGCTGTCCGTGCAAGGGGCGACGGGAGCGGTGACGGACGGAGTGGCGCTGCGGACGGCGAAGTTTGTTACCGGCAATTTCGTGCCGGTCGTCGGTAAAATGTTCTCAGACGCGACGGATACGGTCCTATCCGCCAGTCTGCTCGTCAAAAACGCGGTCGGCTTGGCCGGGGTTATCGTCCTGATCTTCTTGTGCGCCTTTCCCGCCCTGAAAATATTGACGCTCGCGCTGATCTACAACGTGGCGGGAGCGGTCATGCAGCCGCTGGGGGATACGCCGATCGTGCATTGCCTGCAGACGATCGGCAAGACGCTGATCTACGTCTTCGCCGCCCTTGCCTCGGTCGGGCTAATGTTTTTCTTGGCGGTGACGATCATTTTGACGGCAGGCAATGCCGCCCTTATGATCCGATGAAGGGGAGGCGATCGCCGGTTGGACATCATGAACGGATTGTCGGTCTGGTTGAGACAGGTGATTGCTGTTCTTCTGCTCGCCTCGCTCATCGACCTGCTGCTGCCGAACAAGACGATGCAGCGTTATGTACGACTGGTCGCCGGATTGTTTATTTTGCTCACGGTTGCGTCGCCGATTATCCAGTGGGTCAAGGGAGATTTCGGCAGTCAATTGGCTCAAGGGCTGCAGTCGGTCGAGCAGTCTCCCGAAGGGGCGGGCAGGCAGCTGGCGATGATAGAGGCCGACGGCGCGAAGCTGCGCGACCGGAAAGCGGCGCAGGCGGCCGAACTGGCGGCGGCGAGGCTGGAATCCGAAATCGGAAGAGAAGTGGAGCAGGCTGAAGGCCGCTCGGTTCGACGCGTGAGCGTCGGCCTGGAAAGGGTGTCGGACGGCTCGCTGGCGGTGGTGCAAGTGATGATCGAACTTGAACCGGAAGCCGCCGGTCGGCCGAGCGGCGGAAGCGGCGGCGCGCATACGGAGGAGATCCGGGAAGTGGAAGCGGTGGCCGATGTCGAAATCGAGGTCGGGGTTGGGGGCGGGAAAGCCTCTGCAGAAGAAGGGGATCGGGCGGTTATCGCCAATGAAGCCGGTGCGGAGCAGGGACTTGACAAGGGCGTTCGGACAAAAGTAATCGCGCTCGTAGCGAACCGCTTCGGTATCGCTCCGGGGATCGTCGAAGTCAAGCTGCCGGACGAAGAGCGAGCCGTTAGGCGAGATTAGGGAGAGATGTGTCATGGCGAATTGGCTGGAGCGGCTCGAATCTTACATCGGCGGGGGGGCAGGGGGGCAGCGCAGGGTAAAAGCGTTTCGCTGGCTCGTGCTGATCGGCTTGCTCGGCGCCGCGCTGCTGCTCGCGACTTCTCTGTTCAACGTCAAGACGATCGATCCTTCCAAATCTCCGGACTTCTCGCCGCCCCGAGATCAGGATCCGCAGCAAGAGGTGTTTCTTGGAGGCGGTGACGACAAAGGCGTCTCGACGTTCGCCGATATCGAATCGGAATTCGAAAGCCGGCTTAAGGGGATGTTGGAGAAAATCGTCGGAGTCGGAACCGTCGACGTTCTCGTTACCGTCGACTCTACGGAAGAGACGGTCGTGCAGTTGAACGAGAAGCAGATGCAGACCATTACAGACGAGACGGATCGCAACGGAGCCAAGCGACACATCACCGACATTTCCAAGGACGGTCAGGTCGTGCTGTACGAAGTTTCTTCGGGCACGCAGTCTCCGATCGTCGTCAAGAAGATCAAGCCGCGAATTCGCGGGGTGATGATCGTCGCCAAAGGCGCGGAGAGCGCAGCCGTCAAGAAGCTGATCGCGGAAGCCGTATCGGGAGGGCTCGACGTACCGATTCATCGCATCTCCGTCGTACCCCGCAAGACGTAGGGAAAATATTTAACATCTAACATACCGGGAGGAATAGAACAATGAACAACAAACGCCAAACGATCTGGCTCGTATCCATGCTTAGCTTAATGGTCATCTTATCCGCTTATTATTTGTTCAGCGAGGACGCTCCGTCGACGAACAAAGCCGCCGGAGGGGCGAATCAGGCGATCGAGGAGGCCGGCAAGGTGTCGGCGACCAATCCCGACGGCGTCACCGTTCAGCAGGTCGATCGAATGACCGACGAGCTGCCGGACGCCGAGACGGGGGCGACGGGAACGGGCGAGGAGATGTCGCCGGAGGATCAGGAAGTGCTTAAAGGAATCGCCAATGCGGCGGGCAACGATCGTCTGGAGCAGATCGCCTACGACAGAATGAACAAAGTGAGCAAGCGGTCGGAAGAGCTGAGCGCGACGATTGGCAATGCGAAAGCGACCCAGGAGGAAGCGACGGCCGCGGCCGAAGAGTTGGATCGTCTGGAAGATCTCGACTTACGGATTACAAGCTTGCAGGAGAAGCTGCTGCAGGAGTTCGACAACGCTGTCGTGGACGAGGTCGATTCGAAGTTCAAGGTTATTGTGCTTAGCGACAAGCTCGAAAAGAAACAGGCGATCGGCATCATCGACCTGGCGACCAAAGAGCTTAACGTTGGCCCCGAGCGGGTCAGCGTCCAGTACGTGGATTGATCGGAAATCGGAGCGGCTAGTGCAATAAACGGAGGCGAGGCTGCCTCGGAAGCGGATCTCGCGATCCGTCTCCGGGCAGCCTTCTTTGCGCTTGCAGGGTAGAGCTAATCTTCGGGAGAATACCGAACGAGCCTTATAACCCTTTCCATTTCGAGCGTTTATGGTATAATAATCCCGTTGTGGGTTCGAACAAGCCTTCTCTTCGAACATGCTTTCTTCAGACGGGTGAATCCCGAATCAAGGAGTGACCGAGATGTTTAAGTTGAGCGAAATTAAAGAATTGATCAAATTGGTGGACCAGACGAGCGTGCACGAATTGGAAATCGAAAACGAGGGCGCGCGGCTGTCGATCCGCAAGCCGGGCCGCACCGAGGTTGTCAATGTGCAAGCGCCTTCCTTCCCTACTACATATCTTCCCGCGGCTCCGGTCGCGCACGCTTCGCCCATAGGGGCTCACGCTGTGCCGGCAGAAGAGGCGAAAGCCGCTCCTGCCGCCGATACTTCCCATCTGCACCGGATCGTCTCGCCGATGGTCGGAACGTTTTATCGTTCGCCGTCTCCGGACGCAGCGCCGTTCGTCAACGTCGGCGATCGTGTAACGGATAAGACGGTTGTGTGCATCCTGGAAGCGATGAAGCTGATGAATCCTCTGGAGGCGGAAGTTAAAGGAGAAATCGTGGACATTCTCGTGGAGAACGGACAGCTCGTCGAGTTCGGCCAACCGCTATTCCTAGTCAAGCCGGAATAATCCCGAGGAGGACTTCGCTTTGAAATTCAATAAAATATTGATCGCCAACCGAGGCGAGATCGCGGTCCGGATTATTCGCGCATGCCGCGAGCTGGGCATTACGGCTGTTGCGGTGTACTCCGAAGCCGACAGGGAATCGCTGCACGTGCGCCTGGCCGACGAAGCTTATTGCATCGGGCCGACCGCATCGAAGGACAGTTACCTGAATTTGACCAATATTATGAGCGTCGCCACTCTGACCGATTGCGATGCGATTCACCCCGGCTACGGCTTTCTTTCGGAAAACGCCGACTTCGCGGAAATCTGCGAATCGTGCAATATAACGTTTATCGGGCCTTCGTCCGAAGCGATCAGCCGGATGGGCGACAAATCCGTCGCCAAGCAGACGATGAAAGAGGCGGACGTTCCCGTTATCCCGGGTTCCGACGGCCTGCTTGAAGATCTCGACGACGCAGTGCGCGTCGCTCGCGAGATCGGCTATCCGGTTATCATCAAGGCGACGGCCGGTGGCGGCGGACGCGGCATTCGCATCGCGGAGAACGAGGAGATGCTGATCCGGGAAATTACGACCGCTCAGCAGGAAGCGGAGAAGGCGTTCGGCAATGCCGGCGTTTATCTGGAGAAATTTTTGACTGGAATGAAGCATGTCGAGATTCAGATCATCGCCGACAAGCACGGCAATGTGGCGCATCTCGGCGAGCGGGACTGCTCAGTGCAGCGCCGTCGCCAGAAGCTGGTCGAGGAAGCGCCTTGCCCGATCATGACGCCGGAGCTCCGCGAGCGCATGGGCCAAGCGTCGGTTCGCGCCGCCCGCGCCGTGAACTACTCCGGCGCCGGCACGATCGAATATTTGCTTGGACCGGACGGCAGCTTCTACTTTATGGAGATGAATACCCGCATTCAGGTCGAGCACCCGGTAACCGAGATGATTACCGGAATTGATCTGATCAAGGAAATGGTCTTCATCGCTCAGGGCGAACCGCTTTCCTTCAAGCAAGAGGACGTCAAGTTCAACGGATGGGCGATCGAATGCCGCATTAACGCGGAGGACCCGGAGCGCAACTTCATGCCTTCCGCCGGACGCGTCGGCTTCTATTTGCCTCCCGGAGGTCCGGGGGTGCGGGTGGACAGCGCGGCTTATCCGCAGTATGTCATTTCGCCGCATTACGATTCCATGGTGGCCAAGCTGATCGTCTGGGCGCCGACTCGCGAGGAAGCGATTGCCAGAACCCGACGGGCGCTTAGCGAATTTATCGTGGAAGGCGTCAAGACGACGATTCCGTTCCACATGAAGCTGATGAACCATCCGATTTTCAATAAAGGCACGTTCGATATCAAGTTTCTCGAGGAGCACGACGTCGGTCTCTAAGGCTGACGTCGGCGTCGTTTGCCGGTTTGGGGAACAAAAAAAATCGGCCAAGCGTTTGTCATAATAATCCGGGAATGCTATATTTATAAGTAGTGAAGGCGGACGCTCGGACTTACGCGAATAGGTCCGGGATATGGAGGTGGAACTGCGAAATGGAAATGTTAGCACCGGATTTCGAAAGAACGGATCTCGGTACGATTGAGATCGCCCCGGAGGTCATCGAGGTGATCGCCGGCCTGGCAACCGTCGAAGTGGACGGCGTCGCCGGGATGAGCGGGGGCCTGTCGTCCGGCATCGCCGAATTGCTCGGACGCAAGAACCTGTCCAAGGGAGTCAAGGTAGAGGTAGGCCAGAGAGAAGCTGCCGTTGATGTTTCGATTATCGTGCATTACGGTCGCAAAATTCCGGAAATTTCAACCGAGATTCAACGCAACGTCAAGCGCTCGATCGAATCGATGACGGGATTAAACGTCGTGGAAGTCAACGTACATATTCATGACGTTCACTTCAAGACGAGTGAGAAACCCGAAGAAGAAGAATCCCATACACGCGTACGATAATGACGTGCCATACCCGGTTTCCGCAGCGTCGGCAATAGCTTCGGTCTGCGGATGACCGCCCTCTGACGAGAGTTTCCCGTAGGAGACTCTCGTAGAGGCCTTTTTCGCGATCATAAGCGCATCATCGTACCTGGAAACAGGGAACAGGGAGGGCTCATTCGTTGATTAAAGTGCTGGACAGGCTGCTTCTGTTGCTATACAGCTTGGTAATTGCAATTGCCTCGATCGTGGCGATTGTTGCTGCGAGCGGAGGTTTCTCCGTAGAGTGGCTGCAGGAGGTTGTTTCTGATTTTACGGGCGACGTGCGCGTCGTGCAGGCTTCGGTAATCGGAGTATCGATCGTGCTGCTGCTCGTCAGCGTTCGATTCTTGTTCGTCTCCCTGCGTAGAGACGGCAATTCCGCTCCTTCGATTAACCAGCGAACGGAGCACGGAGATATTCGCATCTCGGTTGAGACGGTCGAGAATCTCGCGCTGAAGGCTGCATCCCGCACGCGGGGCATCAAAGATTTGCGCGCTCGAGTCAGAGTATCCGAGGCCGGCCTCGGTATTCTCATCCGGGCGTTCGTAGACGGTGAAAGCTCCATTCCGACATTGTCGGAGGAAATGCAGCGCGCGGTCGCGCAGCAGGTGGAGGAAGCGACGGGCATTCCGGTAGCCGAGGTTTCGGTGTTTATCGCGAATGTGACCCAAGCGCCCGCCACTTTTAAGAGCCGCGTGGAATAGGAGGGCGGACCGCCTATGTGGAAAGCTTGGTTGGAAGCCTACGGCGGCAGAATCGCAGGAGTTGCGGCGGGTCTCTTATTCGGCGTCATCTACTTGATCAGCGGATTTTGGGATATGCTGTTTTGCGCATTGCTCATTGGCATAGGTTATTGGATTGGCAAACAGAAGGACGAACGGCGCGGTCCGATCTTTCCGCTGGAAAGATTGACGGACTGGGTGTCTGACCGTTGGCCCTGGTCGCGATAATCCCTGCGAATGCATGGGATTTTTTGCGCGTTTATGGATAAAATGCAAAGAAACGGGCAACGACGACACGAAACATTCGGGAGGACTCATGAAGCGCAGACTGGCAAGAGAAATTGTGGTGCAGAGCTTGTATCAGATCGAAATGAACGGGGTTACGGGGCTTGAGGCCGTAAATACGGTAATGGATGAGGCTCGTCAAGATAACGAGGTCGGCGCCGACGTGGCGGAGCTCGCGAGCATCGACGCTTTTACAAGAGAATTGGTGCAGGGCGTGCTTGACAAGCAGCAGGAGATCGATCAGCATCTTGTCGTCTATTTGACGGGATGGCAGGTAGATCGGCTATCGCGGGTTGATCGGCAAGTATTGCGTTTGGCCGTTTATGAGATGTTGTATCGGCAGGACGTGCCCCCCAAAGTTGTCATCAACGAAGCGATCGAGTTGGCCAAGCATTTCGGCCGGGACGAGAACGGCAAGTTCGTGAACGGCGTTTTGGGCCGGATGATGAAAGAGAGAGAAGAGAACCAACCCGAGGAGAGTGACCGGAAGTGAGCGCACAACTGATCGAAGGCAAAAAAATATCCGATTCTATCCGCGAAGAGATTAAGCTTGAAGCGGATCGATTGAAGAGCGAGGGCATAACTCCGGGCCTTGTCGTCATCTTGGTAGGCGAAGATCCGGCTTCGCAGGTTTACGTTCGCAACAAGGCGAAAGCATGCGAGCAGCTTGGCTATTATTCCGAGGTCGTTCGTCTGCCAGCCGAGACGAGCCAGCAAGAACTGCTGAGCCTGATCGACCGATACAATAGCGACGACAAAGTGAATGGCATTCTGGTGCAGCTCCCTCTGCCCAAGCATATCGAAGAGAAGGCGATCATCGACGCGATTGCGGTGGAGAAGGATGTCGACGGCTTTCATCCGGAGAGCGTCGGCAATCTGATGATCGGGGACGACACGTTGCTGCCGTGTACGCCGGCCGGCGTCATCGAACTGCTCAAGCGGACCGGCAACGATCCTGCGGGCAAGCATGCCGTCGTCATCGGACGCAGCAACATCGTCGGCAAGCCGGTCGCGATGTTGCTGCTTCGCGAGCATGCGACGGTGACGATCTGTCACTCGCGCACGCCGAATTTGCCGGAAATCGCCAAGCAAGCCGACATTCTGATTGCCGCCGTCGGCGTGCCGAAGCTGGTGAAGAAGGAATGGGTCAAACCGGGCGCGGTCGTTATCGACGTAGGCGTTAACCGTCTTCCGGACGGCAAGCTGTGCGGCGATGTCGATTTCGACGATGTCGTGGATACGGCGGGCTGGATCACGCCGGTGCCGGGCGGAGTCGGACCGATGACGATTACGATGCTGATGGCCAACACGCTGAAGGCGGCCAAGCGTTCCCGCGGATAGGGCGCAGACGATGAGAGGAGAACCGGCGCGCGCGTTGACGATTCGCGAGCTTACCCGGCATATCAAGGGTAAGCTGGAAGGCGATCCGGGCCTTCAGGATATATGGCTGAGGGGCGAGATTTCGAATTTTACGCTGCATTCGAGCGGACATATGTATTTCACGCTGAAGGACGATGCCTCCAGATTAAAATGCATCATGTTCGCTTCCTACAATCAACGTTTGCCTTTCGTCCCGAAGAACGGAACAAAGGTGTTGGCTCGGGGAGGCGTCTCGGTATACGAGAGGGACGGCCAATACCAGTTTTATGCAACGGCGATGCAGCCAGACGGAATCGGCAGCCTGTATCTCGCCTTCGAGCAGCTTAAGCGCAAGCTTGAGGAGGAGGGGCTGTTCCGTCCGGAGACGAAGCGGGCGTTGCCGCTTTATCCGCGCACGGTCGGGGTAATTACCTCGCCGACGGGAGCTGCCGTTAGAGATATTCTGATTACGCTTGAACGGCGCAACCCTGGCGTGCATGTCCTGCTCTACCCTGTAACCGTGCAAGGCACATGCGCCGCTCCCTCCATCGTTAAAGCGATCCGCGAGATGAACGAGCTAGGCGCGGCGGACGTGCTGATCGTCGGACGGGGCGGAGGCTCGCTTGAAGAGCTGTGGGCGTTTAACGAGGAGCCGGTCGCTCGGGCGATTCGGGCTTCCGCAATTCCGATCATCTCCGCCGTCGGGCACGAGACGGATTTTACGATTGCGGATTTCGCCTCAGATATGCGCGCCGCGACTCCGACGGCCGCTGCCGAAATCGCCGTTCGGCATATCGGGGAGCTGAGGCAGGAGCTGACGTATCTGGAGCGGAGAATGGCCGGTGCGCTGGGACGCGGCCTGGCCAAGGCGAAGGAGCGGTGGCAGCATGCGGCGCGCTCGCCGTATTTTACGCAGCCTAAGCGCAGCTTATTGGCGCAGGCCGAGCGACTGGACCGGCTTAAGGAGACGCTTCGTTACCGGATCGGCGCCGAGCAAAGCCGAGCGCAGGAGCGGGCGACGAGGCTGGCCGGCAGGCTGCAGGCGGTTAACCCGCAGCAGCAGGTTATCCACGCCCGGCAGCGTGCGACGGCGGCCGCCAAAAGGCTGGAGCTGGCCATGGGCGCGATCATGCGCGAACAGTCGAGCCGTTTCGGTTCGATCATTAAGCAAATCGATGCGCTGAGTCCGCTCAAGGTTATGGCTCGCGGCTATAGCTTGGCTTACGACGAGCAGGAGAAGAAGCTGATTCGTTCGATCGACGAAGTTCAGCCGGGAGATCTCCTTCATCTTCGGCTTACGGACGGCAAGCTGGTCTGTCAAATATGGGGGATTCACGGGGAGGAACAAGCGAATGGCTAACAACCGCACGGGAAAAGCCGAGGCGGCTGCCGCAGAGGAGAACGGAGTCGCGGAGGTGTCGTTCGAGCTGGCGATGGAGAAGCTCGAGACGATCGTCGCGAAGCTGGAGAGCGGCGACGTGCCGCTGGAGACGGCGATCGAGCTGTTCCAGGAAGGGATGACGCTGTCGCGACTGTGCGGGCAGAAGCTGGAGCAGGTGGAGCGCCGCATCGAGATGCTGGTTGAAGGCGATGGCGGATTGCAGCGCAAACCGTTCTCCGCCGGGAAGGAAGAGTAATTTTCCCGCGTTATTCGGCATACATAGGTTTTGAAGAGCAGAGGGGTAATAACGTGAAGACTTCGGTAGCATTGCACACTTATTTGCAAGAGCAGCGGGCGCGAGTGGAAGCAGCGCTGCAGAACGTTTTTCCGGTGGATTGGGCGATTCCTGAGCGGCTGCGGGAAGCGATGGATTATTCCTTGCTGGCCGGAGGCAAGCGGCTGCGCCCGATTTTGACGCTCGCTGCAGCCGAGGCGGTAACCGGCAAGGAGGATACGTCGGACAGGGCGCTCGCTTTCGCCTGCGCGGTCGAGATGATCCATACCTATTCGCTTGTACACGATGATTTGCCTGCCATGGACAATGACGACTATCGCCGAGGCAGACCGACGAATCATAAAGTGTTTGGCGATGCGATGGCGATTCTCGCCGGCGACGGTCTGCTAACGCATGCCTTCCACGTCGCTTCGCGGGCAACCGATGACGGCGTACCGGCGGAACGCGCGCTTGCCGTCATTCGGGAGCTGAGCTGTTACGCAGGCTTGCCTGGCATGGTCGGCGGGCAAGTATCCGATATGCTCGGAGAGCAGGGAATCACCTCGCTGGAGCAGCTGGAGCATATTCATCTGCACAAAACGAGCGATTTGATCGCCTTTTCGCTGCGAGCCGGCGGCCATGCGGCGGAGGCGGACGAGCGACAGGTCGAGGCGCTGGGACGTTTCGGGCGCAACATCGGTCTGGCCTTCCAAATCCAGGACGATATTCTAGACTTGACGGGCTCGGCGGATAAGCTGGGCAAGCCGGTTAAGAGCGACGAGCGTCAGCAGAAGGTGACCTATCCTTATTTGCTAGGGCTCGACGAGAGCGGCAGACGCGTCTCGGAGCTGACGCGCGAAGCGACCGATGCCTTGCTGCAGGTCGGGCTAGCGAAGCCGGAGCGCCTGCTCGAAATCGCGGATTATTTGCTGAATCGGGATCACTAAGCAATTGCGTACTCGGAGGCCTCGCAAGGGAAGGGCGGCGCGTTAGGCGACGGTTGTCCCTTTGCGGGGCTTTTTGGCGCTGAATTTGGGCATTGAATCGGGGATATGGTATAATAGGTCTAATATTGATGTGGGGAAAGCGGGGAACATGACTTGCTGCTCGAGCAAATCGACAGTCCGGATGACCTGAAGAAACTAACGCTGTCCGAGCTTCCTCAACTGGCGGAAGATATTCGACATTTTCTTATTCGGAAACTGAGCGTGACCGGGGGGCATTTGGCGCCCAATCTCGGCGTAGTGGAGCTGACGCTTGCGCTCCATTACCATTACAACAGCCCGAAGGATAAATTTATTTTTGATGTAGGTCACCAGGCGTATGTACACAAAATGCTGACGGGACGGCAAGATCGTTTCGACACTTTGCGTCAGAAGGATGGCCTCTGCGGCTTTGTAAAGCGTAACGAAAGCGAACACGACGTATGGGAAGCCGGCCATAGCAGCACATCTTTGTCCGCAGCGATGGGGATGGCTTTGGCGCGCGATTTGAAGGGCGAGTCGAACCGTGTGATCGCCATCATTGGCGACGGCGCGCTTACCGGAGGGATGGCGCTTGAAGCGCTCAACCATATCGGGCATGAGAAGCGCAAGCTGATGGTCGTGCTCAACGATAACGAGATGTCCATCGCACCCAATGTCGGAGCGATTCACAACTATTTGGGCAAGGTCAGAACGGAGAAAATTTACCGCAAGACGAAGGATGAGTTGGACTGGTTGCTGCGCAAAGTTCCGGCGATCGGCGGCAAGCTGGCTCGTACGGCAGATCGCGTTAAGGACAGCTTGAAGTATTTGATTGCGCCTGAAGGCGTTCTGTTCGAGGAATTCGGCTTGAAGTATTTTGGCCCAGTAGACGGTCATGACATAAACAAGCTGATGGAGACGTTTAAGCAGGCCGATCAAGTCGAAGGACCTGTGTTGGTGCACGTCTTGACGACAAAAGGAAAGGGCTACTCCCCGGCCGAGGCAGATTCTCATAAATGGCACGGCGTATCCGGAGCCTACAAGATCGAGTCCGGACAAGTGGTTAAGCCCGTTGGCCCTCCGATGTATACGGAGGTGTTCGGCAACGCCCTGATCGAGCTTGCGGAGCAGGATTCCCGTATCGTTGCCGTTACTCCTGCAATGCCGGGCGGCTCGGGCTTGCTGAAGTTTGCGGAGAGATTTCCCGATCGGATGTACGATGTCGGCATCGCGGAGCAGCATGCTGGGACGATGTCCGCAGCGCTGGCTATGGAAGGCATGAAGCCTGTATTCGCAGTCTATTCGACGTTTTTGCAGCGTGCGTACGATCAGGTCGTTCACGATATTTGCCGGCAAAACCTGAACGTTATTTTCGCGATCGACCGGGCGGGCTTCGTCGGAGCCGACGGCGAGACGCATCAAGGCGTATACGATATCGCCTTCCTGAGACATATACCGAATATGGTCGTCATGATGCCCAAAGATGAGAATGAGCTTAGAAACATGCTTCGTACGGCGGTCGATTACGACGGCGGCCCGATAGCGGTGCGGTATCCCCGTATCGAAGGCGTCGGAGTCGCTTACGACGAGCGGATGACGCCGATCGAGATCGGCACGTGGGAGACGGTTCGCGAAGGCGACTATGCTGCCGTGCTGGCGATTGGGCCGATGGTTCAGGTCGCCGAGGAAGCGGCCGACCTGCTGAAGCGGGAAGGCATCAATGTGCGTGTCGTGAATGCCAGATTCGTCAAGCCGCTGGACAGTCAAATGCTGCTATCGCTAGCGAAGGAAAGGCTGCCGATCATGGTCGTCGAAGAAGGCTCCGTTCAAGGCGGCTTGGGCAGTGCGGTCTTGGAGTTTTACGCTTTGCAAGGCGTGCAGCCCGCATCCGTTCATCTGGCCGGCGTTCCCGACGTGTTCGTGGAACATGCGACGGTGAAGGAACAGCGCGAGGAAGTCGGTCTATCGGCCGAGCACATCGCTCAGCGTCTTGCCTCGCTCTCCGTGCGCAAACGGCAAAGGGCCACCTGATGGAAAAGACACAGGCGACTAAAGAGCGGCTTGATCTGCTCCTGCTGGAGCAGGGCTATTTCGAAAGCCGCGAGAAGGCGAAAGCCGCCATTATGGCCGGTCTAGTGCTTGTCGGGACAGAGCGCGTCGACAAGGCGGGAACGAAGATTCCTCGCGATGCGGCGATAACGGTCAAAGGTTCCGTACATCCGTACGTAAGCCGCGGGGGCTTGAAGCTGGAAAAGGCGATTAAACATTTCGGCCTTAACCTGCAGGATGCGGTTATGCTGGATATCGGCGCATCCACGGGCGGTTTCACGGACTGCGCCCTACAGAATGGAGCTGCGCGGGTATATGCGGTAGACGTAGGCTATAATCAGCTCGACTGGTCCTTGCGGCAGGACTCGCGGGTACAGGTGTTGGAACGGACGAATTTTCGGCATATGACGGCGGATCAGCTCGACGGTTTGTTGCCGCTGTTTGCGACGATTGACGTTTCGTTTATTTCCCTAAGGTTGATATTGCCGGTGTTGGCCGAACTGCTGCAAAAAAACGGACACACCGTTGCGCTGATCAAGCCGCAGTTCGAAGCGGGGCGGGAGCATGTGGGCAAGTCGGGCGTCATTCGCGACCCGGCTGTTCATACGCAAGTGCTTCGAGACGTTTTGAACGCGGCAGCCGACATCGGTTTTGAACTGCAGGGACTGACGTATTCCCCGATAACCGGGGGCGAAGGGAACATTGAGTTTCTCGCCTATTGGCGTCTCGGTTCGGCGGTTGCCCTGAATTCGGCCGAGTCGGATGCTTCGACCGTTTCGGCTGCGGCGGATGATAAACGGTATGAAGAACTAATTGCGAATACGGTAGAAGAAGCAAATCGGGCGTTTCGCCGCAATCCTTCATAAAACAAGATCCTTCGCCCGGAGCACCCGGAGCTGCCGAACAACGGTCCGAGCATTTTGCCGCGGACTGGCGCGCATCTCCGGGTTTTTCCTTGATATTGGAGGAAAATGGCTTCCGATCGCGAAAAGATAATTCAACGGATACAACTAGTCCAGGCAGCGCGGCTCTCCGTAACGGAAGTCGGGAGGCGGTTATGGATAGCGTCGGAGATTGGGTGATCATGCTTGTCGCTGCCATCGTTATGGGATGGTGGATCGTTAGAAGGTTGGATCGCTGGCTTCACGAGCCTCCGGATGCTCGCTTGCGCAAGCTTGCGACCAAAGGGGGCGTCGAAGAGGATGAATACGTCCTCTTGCTGAAAGAGCACGGTTTTCGAGTGCTGTCCGGCAAGCACCGTATTCCGCTTGGAGTGGCCGTGGACAACGGGTCGGTTATGCCGACCCGCCTATATTTTGATTATTTGGCCGAGAAAGACAATAAGTATTACCTGGTGAAGCTCGACCGGCCAAGGCAGCCGATGGAATGGACGGCCAGCGCGCTGCGTGAAAGACTGCTCGTGTATGCGCTGCTGTTTCCGGATTGCCACGGCATTGTTATCGTGCTTCCGCAGGGGCGTCAAATCAAAACAGTGCGATTTAAAGTGGAGGCTGGCGAGAAATGAAAGGACAACGTCAACGCAAAATCCGTGAGTTGATCGGTTCTAGAGAGATCGAAACCCAAGAGGAACTCGTGGAAGCGCTAAGCTTGGAAGGAATGCAGGTAACCCAAGCGACGGTGTCGCGCGACATTAAGGAAATGCAGCTGATTAAAGTCCCGCTGGAGGACGGCCGGTACAAATATTCGATGCCGCAAGACCAGCGGTACAATCCGGCGCAGAAGCTGAAGCGAGCGCTGCTCGATCATTATTTGGGGGCGGAGTCCGCCGAAAATCTCGTCGTGCTGAAGTGCTTGCCGGGAACGGCGGGAACGATCTCTGCGCTGATCGACGGCATGGATTGGCCGGAAATTATCGGCACGATCGGCGGAGACGATACTACGCTGATTATCACTAAGACGAAAGGTCATGGCGAAGACGTGCTAAAGCGAATTAACGATATGATGCAATGACCAATAACACGCATTCATCCCCGACTTGATTAATTCGGAGATGGATGCGTGTTAGATTATCTTGAATGTTCTTGTTTTGTCTGGTCTTCTTTCCGGATATGTGCTATGATTTGGATGAGTAATGAGAACGTATGATCGCAACGAGGTCGCGCGCCCCCAGTTTCAAACGAGGCAATGGGGGATTGAGACTGTCGAGTCCAAAGGGGGCTTATTATGCTGCGAGAATTAACCATCCACAATTTGGCCGTTATTGAGAATGTATCTGCTTCTTTTCATGACGGCTTTCATGTGCTTACCGGAGAGACCGGGGCAGGGAAATCGATCGTGATCGACGCTTTGACATTGGCGGCGGGAGGCCGAGGCTCTGCAGAAATGATTCGCCATGGCTGCGATAAGGCGGATATCGAAGCGGTATTCGATCTGCCCTCAGATCATCCCGTGTGGGAGACGCTCAGTCGTTTGGGCATCGAGGCCAACCGGGAAGAAACGCTGCTCATTCGCCGGGAGTTGCTGTCTCATGGCAAGTCCACGGCAAGAATCAACGGTCAAAGCGTTACATTGACGATGCTGAAAGAAGCTGGCGAGCACCTCGTCAACATTCACGGTCAGCATGAGCATCAGTCGCTTCTCAAGACAGAAAAGCATCTGGAGTGGCTTGACCTGTTTGCGGGAGAGGAGATCCGCGAGGAGAAGGCGGCTTATCGTCAATTGTATCAACAATATATTGGTGTGTGCAGAGAAAGGCGCGAGCTTGAGGAAAGATCCCGACAAGGCATGCAGATGGTCGATTTATACAGATTTCAGTTGGAGGAAATCTCCGCAGCCAGGTTAAAACCGGGCGAGGATGAATCCCTTGCCGACGAACGGCGCAAACTAGCTCATGCGGAGAAGCTCGCTGAATCGGCAACGGAGGCCTACGATCTGCTTTACGGAACTAAAGGGCTAGTGGCTCTTTCTCGTTCATTGAGCCGGTTGCAGGATATCGTGAAGTTCGATTCAGGAGTGCTTCAACCGTTGCTGGAGCAGCTTCAGAGCGCTTATTACAGCGCGGAGGACGCAGCTTTTCAGCTTCGCGATTATAAGGAAAGCATCGAATTCAATCCTGAGCGCTTGGCGAAGATTGAGCAGAGGCTGGACGTTATTCATGGGTTAAAAAGGAAATATGGCGAGACGATTGAGGATATTTTGAACTATCGGGCGAAAATCCAGGCCGAAGCCGATCAGCTTGACAATAGCGAGGAATTGCTCGAGAAGCTGACCGAGCGGGAAAGGCAGCTGGCCGCCGAACTGTATGAGCGCGCGGAGAAGCTGTCGCTGGCGCGCCGAAACGCCGCGAGAGTGCTTGCCAAGCAGATCGAGCAGGAATTGGCGGAGTTGCAGATGGAACGTTCCGTATTCGAAGTGAAGCTTGGCGCAACGGAGCTGTCGGCCACGGGAACGGATACCGCGGAGTTCATCCTGTCGACGAATCCTGGCGAGCCGCCCAAACCACTAGCTAAGATTGCATCTGGCGGCGAAATGTCGCGCGTGATGCTGGCGCTCAAGGCGATTTTCGCTCGAATCGATGAAATTCCCGTACTCGTTTTTGACGAAGTGGATACTGGAGTCAGCGGAAGAGCTGCGCAAGCCATTGCAGAGAAGCTCAGCTTGCTGTCGAGTCACTGTCAGGTGTTTGCGATCACTCATCTGCCTCAGGTGGCATGTATGGCCGATCGCCAATATGAAATCCGCAAGCAAGTGAACGAGCAATCGCGGACGCGAACATCGGTGACGCAGCTGTCCCCGGAGCAAAGGATTGAAGAACTGGCGCGGATGCTTGGCGGAGTGGAAGTTACGGAAAAAACCCGTCATCACGCACAAGAAATGCTTAGTCTGGCGGATATCCGAAAAAACGCGTAACGACGCGAAAAATCAATAGGCAAGGAAGCTTTTTGAGAACATAAAAGAAGCAAGCCACGGTTACCTTATAGGTACGTTATCGGCGACATACCAGAGAAGCCGATTCAGACTGTAAGGGAGCGTGAGATCTTGTACCAGCAGCACTTCAGGAAACGCCGCCGTATCGGTCTTGTCGTCGTTATCATGTTGATCATTGCTGTCTGCTCGGCGCCGTTTCAGCATTTCGCGGAATTTCCGAGCCGTGTCAGACTTTTTCAAGGACAGTCGGTCTCGCTGCACTATGCCATTCCCGTTCATGCGCAGATCAGCTTGAACCCGAAAGTCGCCGCTGTGAATGGCAGCGAGCATGCATCGGTTCAAGTCGATCTAAGACAGCCTTTATCCATTCAACCGAAGTCCAGCGGCGTCACTCAGTTGCAAATGAAGCTGTTCGGCAAAATTCCATTTAAGACGGTACGGCTTCAAGTGATTCCCGATTTGCGCGTTATTCCCGGAGGGCAAACGATCGGCGTCAAAGTAAAATCGGCAGGGATTATGGTCGTTGGCCACCATCTGGTCAGTACTAACGATAATTCCCGAGTATCCCCTGGGGAAGCGGCCAAGTTAAGATTGGGCGATCTGATCGTCGAAATCAACGGACAGCCGTGCAACGACATTTCCAAAATTGCGGCATATTCGGAAGAAGCCGGGCGAAGCGGCGAAGCATTGAAGCTCCTCGTACAGAGAGGCAAAGAGCGGTTTAGAACATCGATTACTCCCGCGTACGACGAAGAGGATAAAGCATGGCGCCTTGGACTGTACATTCGGGATTCGGCAGCGGGCGTCGGGACTCTAACGTTCTATGCACCGGATCAAGGAGTATATGGCGCGCTTGGTCATGTCATTACCGATATGGATACGCAAACCCCAATCGTTGTCGGCAGCGGAGAAATTTTGCAGTCGAGCGTATCGTCGATTAACAAAAGCCAAAGCGGCGAACCCGGGGAGAAGAGGGCGCATTTTCTGAAGGAAGGACGCACACTGGGCAGCGTGGAGCGCAATACCCCATTCGGCATTTTTGGCAAAATGAAACAACTGCCAGAGCATTCCTATAATCCAGAACCGATTTCGGTCGCCTTTGCGGAGGAAGTAAAGGAAGGGCCTGCGCAAATCTTAACCGTCGTGGATAAGCAAAAGGTCGAAAAATTCGATATTCAAATCGTTCATGTGTCCAAGCAATCGTCCCCGGCGACGAAGGGAATGGTCATCAAAATAACCGACCCTAAGCTGCTGGAGAGAACTGGCGGTATCGTGCAAGGAATGAGCGGTAGCCCGATTATTCAAAACGGAAAGCTGGTCGGTGCGGTTACTCACGTATTTGTCAACGATCCTTCCTCCGGCTATGGTTGCTTTATCGAATGGATGCTGCAGGATGCGGGAATTATGTTGAATCCCGAACAAACGATGTCTAAGGCGGTTTGACGCCTTAGATTTTGTTTTATGCGCTAAATCCGAACGTTTGTCGAAAATGTACGAAACGAATCATGATTTGACGTGTTGTGGCGCAAATTATTAATTATATTCGATTTCAAATAATAAATAAAGAAAAATATTTTAATCGAGAAGGAATCTGCCGAGGTCGTGTCGAAAACGGATTATTAGAGAAACGGTGAGCGTTTTTCGACATTCTATATTCTCGCATGGAGAAAGGGAGGACCAGACATTGCCACGTATTGAAGTGTTCTTAGCAGACGACAACCGAGAATTTACGAATTTGTTATCAGAGTACATCCAGGAGCAGGATGATATGACGGTCATCGGTGTGGCGTACAACGGAGAAGAGGTCATCCGTCAGCTGGAAGAAACACGAAGAGTACCGGATGTCATGATCCTTGATATCATTATGCCGCATCTGGACGGACTTGGCGTTCTGGAGAAGCTGCGGGATATGAATTTATCTCCTATGCCCAAGATCATTATGCTCACGGCTTTTGGACAAGAGAACATTACGCAGCGTGCGGTGCAGCTTGGCGCTTCTTACTACATACTTAAACCGTTCGACATGGATGTTCTGGCAAATCGGATTCGCCAACTCGCAGGCAATCCTTCAATTTCGTCAATGACGACTTCGTCGTTGCCGAGCAGCGTCATGACGCGCTCCAATGTGGTACAAATGGGCAAGCCGAAGAACCTTGATGCCAACATTACGAGTATCATTCATGAAATCGGCGTTCCCGCGCACATTAAAGGCTATCAATATTTGCGCGAAGCGATCACGATGGTGTACAACAACATCGAAATTCTTGGCGCGATAACGAAGACGCTTTACCCGGCCATCGCCGAGAAATTCAAAACGACGCCTTCCCGTGTCGAGCGCGCCATCCGCCACGCGATCGAAGTCGCCTGGACTCGCGGCAACATCGACAGTATCAGCCATCTGTTTGGGTATACGATTAATATCGCGAAATCCAAACCAACGAACTCAGAATTCATCGCGATGGTGGCGGATAAGCTTCGGATTGAGCATAAGGTGAGCTAATAAAGCTGCTGCTAAAAAACACCGCCTCATAAACGGTTTTTCTAACCGTCAAATGAGAGCGGTGTTTCTTTGTGATTAAGGCAGCAGCATCTCTACGAGCTTGTCCATCTGATCACGTTCAGCAGTTTGGAATTTTACGAAAGCACAATTCGAAGGAACGACGCGGAATCACTTGGCATGATTCGAATGCCTTGCTTTGTTGACTCCGGAAGTCCGCCTTCAACGGAGTCGACTGCGGAAATTCCTCGTAAGACGAAACTCCAGTCTTTTGCCGTCCCCTCCGTTGTAATCTCAATTTGATTTTTTCGGCGGCTGGCCATGACAGCGAAGCAGGTCTCCCCAAGCGAATTGGGTATGACGGCAGAGGCTGTCTCTCCGTCTTGAAGCGCAAACAGATGTAATGTTACGCTATCCGTATAATCATAGTCCGGATGTGTATCTTCATTTCCAAGCGGAATTAGACTATTTTCGCGCGCATATAGAGGGAGACTAAAATAGTCGTAGATTTCGTTCCTCCAGCTGCCGCCCTGAACCTGTTCCCCACTCAGAAAATGAGTCCACGTTCCTCTCGGGAGATAGTAAACGGCTTCTCCTTCCGGGTTTAAGATCGGTGCGATAAGTAAATTGTTCCCCAACATGTACTGGCGGTCAAGGTAATCGCAGGCCGGATCATCTCCGAAATCGAGCACCATCGCCCTCATGAGAGGAACGCCGCTGGAGGAGGTCGATACCGATTGACCGAACAGGTATGGCATCAGCCGCAGCTTCAGCTTCGTAAAGAAACGAAGTACGTTAACGGCTTCTTCGTCATAAATCCACGGTACGCGATACGAGGTGCTTCCGTGCAGTCGGCTGTGGCTGGACAAAAGCCCGAACTGTACCCAGCGTTTGTACAAATCCGGAGGCGAGCTGTGTTCGAAACCGCCAATATCGTGGCTCCAGTAGCCGAAACCGGACAGTCCAAGCGACAAGCCACCGCGCAGGCTTTCGGCCATGGATTCGTAAGTTGCTTCGCAATCCCCGCCCCAATGTACGGGAAAGCGTTGCCCACCCGCCGTCGCCGACCGAGCAAACAGGACTGCTTCTCCTTTACCGCGTTTTTCTTCGAGCAATTCAAAAACGGTTTGATTATAGATCTGAGTGTAGTAGTTGTGCATTTGCTGCGGATCGGAGCCATCGTAGTAGACGACATCAGTAGGTATACGCTCGCCGAAATCCGTTTTGAAGCTATCAACGCCCATATCGAGCAGTGCCCCGAGCTTCGTTTTGTACCAGTGAGATGCCGCTGGATTCGTAAAGTCAACAATACCCATCCCGTATTGCCATAGATCCCACTGCCATACGCTTCCATCGGGACGTTTCAACAAATAACCATTGGCCATGCCTTCGTCAAACAAAGGGGAGCGCTGCGCGATGTAAGGATTGATCCAGACGCAAATGCGCAGTCCACGGGCCTTAAGCCGTTGCAGCATTCCGGTCGGATCGGGAAAAACACGCTCGTCCCATTCGAAATTGCACCACTCATATTCCTTCATCCAGAAGCAGTCGAAATGGAAGACGGCAAGCGGCAGATCTCGACTTTCCATGCCTTTGACAAAACTAGTCACTGTGGCTTCATCATAGTTGGTCGTGAACGAAGTCGATAGCCACAAACCATACGACCAGGCAGGCGGGAGCGCAGGTTTGCCTGTTAGCGAAGTATAGTTGCCAAGTACATCTTTAAGCGTATCCCCGCCGATCAGATAATACTCAAGCTGTTCTCCCGGCACGCTGAATTGCGCTTTAGATACGGTCTCCGAGCCGATCTCGAACGAGACGAGCTCTGGATGATTGACGAATACTCCGTAGCCACGATTCGTTACGTAGAAAGGAATATTTTTGTAGGCTTGCTCGGATGAGGTTCCTCCGTCTTCGTTCCAGATGTCAACTGTCTGGCCGTTTTTTACGAATGGCGTAAATCTTTCACCCAACCCGTACACCGTTTCGCCAACGCCCAAGGAAAGCTGCTCGCGGAAGTAATGAATCCCATCGTCGGCTTTGACATAAGCGGTGGAACGTGCCCCGCTTCCCGTTAGCCTTCTGTTTCGGAAAGTGTACGTGATTTGGACGGGATGACGCTTAGTTACGGTCACAGTCGTATCCCCGCTCGTCAGTCTGATGAAGCTTTCGTTATTTTCAATGTTTACCGTCGCATTACCTGTGTGCTGAAGATCGAAGGTAGAAGGGGTTTGACGGACTTTTCCTTTATGATGGTAAAATTTCACGCGGATGACGTTAGGTATCGGCGAAGAGAACTCCATCGTCATCAGCGGTTCGTTTAACGTATTGCCGCGATGCTCGAGCGGTCTGTGAGTGGCGTAAGCGGTAATCGAGTCTTTTCCGATTTTTACGTCGTGAATTTCATAAGGGCTGAACAGGCGATAGCCTTGCTTAGTCATCCAATAGCCATCCGTAAACTTCATTATTTCATCTCCCTGAATGATTAATGAATTCTCTTGATGACAGTTTAATGATATGATGAACAAAATTCTTGCATTTATATGCTCCATAATAACAATATCATGATATTTGGAGGTGAGGCATGGATTTGAGGACGCTCAAAGAGGATCGGAGGCATGGGACCCCTCTATTTCCGTTCGCCGTTTATGCTATGGATTGCCAAGCAGGTGTAGTTTTGGACAATCATTGGCACGATGAGGTCGAGTTTCTGTGGGTGGTTGAAGGGCAAGCGACATTCCAGATTGGCATGGCAGATTATGAGCTTAAAGCGGGTGAGGCTATATTCGTGCCGGGCGGAGAGGTTCATGGCGGCTTCTCAAGCGATGGCTCGGCATGCTCGTATAGAGCTATGGTATTTCATCTTGATTGGCTTGGGGATGGTCGGGATAACATCTCCTCCCTGTTTATCGAACCGCTAAAAAACGAAGAAGCGGAAATTCCGCTTTACTATGACGGATCGACAATGTGGGGAAGACGGGTTTTGGTCCGGCTGGCCCGAATGCTTCGCATATACGAGTCGGAAGCTTTGGCGAGAGAACTGCGAATTAAAGCTGAACTTTATTCCTTAATAGGCGATTTGATCGAAAACGGACAGTGGCGGCATGCGGTTTCCAATAGCTCGATGAGTTCGTACACGATAGCTCGCTTGAAGGCTGCTGTTACTTACATGGAAAAGAATTTTTCCCAGCCCTTGACCGTGCCTGATCTAGCTGAAGTTGCGGGCATGAGTGTCGGTCATTTTAGCCGAGTATTTAAGACGGTTATGCGAAAGTCGCCCATGGATTACCTAAATCGCTATCGGATAAAGCAAGCCGCACAATTGCTGCAAAATACGGATTGGTCCATTGCGGATGTGGCGATGGAGACAGGTTTGACGAATTTCAGCTATTTCAGCAAAAAATTTAGCGGAATTCATGCGTGCACCCCTTCGCAATTTCGCAAAAAATTTAGGAGCCTTTAAGGTTTATTTATGAAAATCTGGTATAGTGAATGAATGGCTGTCCATAACAAAGAGGGGGAAATGTTGAAATGAGCGACAACAACGAGAAAAACTTACAAGATAATGAACAACAACCGACGAACGAAGCGATTGAGAATGAACTAGAGGAAACGGTCAAGCCCAAATCTTCGCTTGATCTTGGCAAAGCGGACCCGGGAATCGTAACAAGTGCAGTGCCTGCGGCGGCAGGCGCTGCAGCACCTGCTCGCAGCTCCTCTGCTGTGATTGTGCCTTGGGTAATTGCTGTCATTGCCATAGCTGCGCTTGTATTTGTACTGATTCGGAATACATCGGGAGGAACAAGCAACGAAGCAATCGGTCAACTTGACGGCTATACGATTAATAAGACGGACTTTTACGATGAAATGAAAGACAGAGTGGGAGAAGATCAGATTTCGGCTTTAGTCGATGAAATCGCACAGACCAAAATCATTGAGCTGGAATCCGATAAAGCCGGAATTAAGATTAATGATGAAGATATGAAGAACGAGATTGAGAACTTTAAGAAAGCATACGGCTTTGAGACCGACGAGGATATGTCCGCTGCATTGACGCAGGCCGGGTTCACGTTGGAGGATTTCAAGGAGAAGCAAATTATGCCGACTCTGAAAATTAAGCTGTTGTTCGAGAACAAGCACCCGGTAACCGAAGAAGAGCTTAAGACTTATTTCGAAGATAAAAAGGATTCCACGTTTGCGACAACGCCAAAAGAAATTAAGGCATCGCACATTTTGGTGAACACAAAGGAAGAGGCAGAAGCTGTGCTGGCCGAACTGAAGGGCGGCAAAGATTTTGCCAATTTGGCGAAGGAAAAGTCGCAAGATCCAGGCTCCAAGGCAGAGGGAGGAGATCTCGGATTTTTCGGCCGCGGCGTTATGAATCAACGCTTCGAGACCGCTGCATTTGCTCTTGCTAAAGGTGAGACGAGTGAAGTCGTGGAGGCGGACAACGGGTTCCACATCATCAAGATCACCGATATTAAAGAGGCTGTCGTTCCCGAGTATGATACAGTGAAAGCTGATGTCAAAAAAGCTTATTACGAAGAGAAAATGGGCACAGAAGCAACCACTTGGCTAGAAACGTTGAAGAAAGATTCTAATTATAAAAACCTAGTCGCGAAGGTACCAGAAGCCGCTTCGCCGACCGCTTCGGCAACGGCAAGTCCTGAAGCTTCTCCGTCGGCCCAGTAAGGGAAAATGCTGAAAATAATTAAGGCTCTGTCACCTTGATAGGAGACAGAGCCTTATTTGCACGTCATGAGCTATGACTGATCGGAAATATGGTTTTCCTTAGCGCTGTTGTCCTCGGTTTGCGGCAGCTTTGGTGGACGGGGCGGGCGAGGCGTTTTCGGACGGAAACGCGATGACAAGTAATTATGTTTACGGTCCCGAAAGAAAATCCAACCTCCAATAAAGCCTATGCCCAGCAGAAAAAGAATGGCTCCGCCGATGAACATCCCCCAAGCGAAGTCCGGAGAGGTAACGTTTATATCGCCGATTTTCACGAAATAGTCGTATATCGCATCTTTCATGAGCAAAAAGCCGTAAGCGGCCGCAATACCGGGAATAACAAGCAGTAGTATAGCTATGAGCCGCTGAATAAGCAGTTTCATAGGATGATGAAGTCCTCCTTCCCATCTCCTAATCATACCTACTTTTCAGGCAAATGTCTATGAATGCGCCTCCATTTCTCGATATCCCGTTCAGTCAGTATTAGTATCCCTATTGAATGTGTCGGATTTTCTCTTCTTTTCTCGGTATCCCCTCCGGTCAGTTGTGAAGTCGCCCTCATGAAATGCATCAGATTTTCACATCTTTTGTCGGTATCCCGGTGGCTCAGGAAAGGGATCTTCCGACATTTACTGAAGAGGGTATCCCCTTTAGTCAGTAGTTAGTTCTCCCGTACATATGAAGGCTCTTGGTTATCCCCTTCGATCAGTAAAGATTGCTCTGTCTGGACTCCCTTCTGTAATAATTAAGGGGATGACTGGAATAGAAACATGCCTATGCTATGCAAGTTTGATGGAATGTTGTCGAGGAGTACGAGTTAATCGGTTAGAACGGGAGCGGCTGTCTGATTTGGTGAGCTCGTTGTAGGTTATTCTGGAAGAGTTAATACAATCTGCGAGAAGCTGAACATAGAGGGTGGAGCGGCTGCGGTTGTAGTAGTAACAAAATTGATCAAGGTACGCTTGTAAATGCTTAGGACCAATGCCGAGAAACGTTCTGCCGATCCACCACGTCACATTGTACCCCATCCAAGCCAACTCTTTGTTCATATTACGGCCGTACCTTCGGGTTACAATTGCATTTTCTGCATCATCAGGGTGGATATGCTCGCGAATAAACGGAGCCGTATCAGGACAATCGTACTTATCCTTTAACGGTGCTTTTGATTGAAGCTTAATCACAATCGGACCAAGAGTGCCGTTACCATCATCTGCAGCACCGACGAGCAATGGTTGTTCCTGCTTATGCCAATCGAAAGAGGGAGTTAGGCGTTTGCTGTATATAGAATCCGAAACGCGAACAATCCCTGACAATAATCGGGTTGATTCTCTTGAAGTCATCGCATGACGGATTTTGTGGCAAATGAGCCAGGCCGTTTTGTAAGTGACATAGATAGCCTCGGAGAGTTGCCTAGCGTTAATGCAGCGGGGTTGGGCATGCAGAAAAATCGCCTGAAACCAACGATGAATAGGCGTACGGCTTCCCTCCATAATGGTACCGGCAATCAAGGAAGATTGCGAATGGCAGGAACGGCATTCGTAGAGTGGAATACGCCTAGTGGAAATGAGATAAAAGTGAGAATGGCTGCAACGCGGGCAGCGAAAGCCTTCGGGCCACTTGAGCTCGAAAAGGATGGGGAAACAATCTGCTTCGTTCTTAAAAACGGAACAAAACTTTTGAAATTTATCTGCCGCCGCTTTAAGACTCATACAAAACTTCCTCCCTCAATGGATGGAACACATGTTCCCTTTACTCTATTTTACCAAACATACGTTCTTATTTAAAGCTTTTTTCTGTGTTTCAACTAAATTTTCAGAGCTACTTTGATCGACTAACTGACTCGAAGGGATACTGACCAAAGGAGATGAAGGGTTCGATTTCTGAAATGACGGGAGAAGATCGAGAAGTTATCAGTTTACGGCCAATTTACGGTGACTGAGAAACTGACAGAAAGGGATACCGGAAAATGAGCAGAAAATGAGAGAGAGGCGAGAGGAGAGGAGCGGAGAGCAGAGCAGAGGAACTGACGGAATGGGATACCGGAAAAAGAACAAGGACGATGGAGGACGAAGAAGGATCCCACTTTGTTCAGCTCGCAAAAAAAAGGTACAATGGAAAAGTGAGTTTACATACGGAGGGGAAACTATGCCAATCGAAGTCGATGTCGCTGTATTGGGCGGAGGGCCGGGAGGCTATACGGCAGCGGTGAAGGCGGCGCAAGCCGGGCTTAGCGTCGTTGTAATTGAGAAGGACAAGCTGGGCGGGACTTGTCTGCACAGAGGATGCATCCCAAGCAAGGCTTTGCTAAGAAGTGCAGAGGTATACGCAACGATCGGGGATTCAGCTTCGTATGGTATTCGATTGCCGGAAGGAGCTGCTTCGGTAGATTGGGGAGCGGTGTTAAAACGGAAGGACAGTATCGTAGAGCAGCTCTACAAAGGGCTTCAGGCACTCATGAAGCAGCATAAAATCGAGGTTATTCAAGGCGGCGGACGCATTATTGGCCCTTCGATTTTTTCGCCTAGAAGCGGGGCGATTGCGGTAGAAATGGCGGACGGGGAAGCGGAGACGATTGTGCCCAAGAACGTCGTAATTGCGACGGGATCTCGTCCGCGCAAGCTGGGAGGCCTGAGCTATGACGGCGAACTCATCGCGACTAGCGACGAGGCGTTAGGATGGACGAGCCGCCCATCTTCCGTTCTGATCGTCGGAGGCGGGGTGATTGGCGTCGAATGGGCGTCGATGCTCAGCGATTTCGGCACGCAGGTGACGATCGTCGAAGCCGCGGAACGAATACTGCCCTCGGAGGACAAAGATATAGGCGTAGAAATGGCAAAGGCACTCAGAAAAAGAGGCGTTGTCATTCATACAGGAGCTACTTTGCAGACCGATAGCTGCATCACGTCGGACAAAGGTGTCGAGATACGTGCAATGACTGGAGGCGGAGACACGCTGACGCTAAGTGCGGAGCGGATGCTCGTGTCTGTAGGCAGAATTGGCAACGTGGAAGCGTTAGGACTGGAAAATACAGATGTTAAGACGGAGAAGGGTTTTGTTAAAGTAAATCCCGCGACGCTTCAAACGGGGGAATCTCATATTTACGCGATCGGAGATTGTATAGGCGGCGTTCAGTTGGCGCATGCAGCTATGCACGAAGCGGCGATGGCGATCGAGTATTTGACCGGGAGCAAGCCGTCGAGGGCCGCGGATCGGGATATTCCGCGCTGCATCTACTCGCGGCCGGAGGCGGCGGCCATCGGCTGGACGGAAGAGAACGCCAAGGCGGAAGGCTACCAGGTGCGCACGGCAAAGCTGCCTTTGCGCATACTGGGCAAAGCGCTTGTGCACGGTGAAAGCGATGGTTTCGCCAAAGTGGTCGCGGATGCGGCAACGGGAGATCTGCTTGGCGTTCACTTGGTAGGAGTGCATGCAACGGAGCTGATTGCCGAAGCTTCGTTAGCGAAGCTGGTGGATGCGATTCCTTGGGAAATCGGCCGGACGATTCACCCCCATCCGACGCTCTCGGAAGTCATGCAGGAGACGATGCTGACGCTGGAAGGCGCAGCGGGACACGCTTGATCCGATCGGCATCAGCAGGCTCAACCCGGAGGATTGCCATCCTTCCAGCGCCGAGGAGCGGTTCCCTAAAGGAATTTGCTCGGCGCGTCGGGTTGGGCGTTTCTTTTTGCTTGCGAGGGGAGTATAATAGGACTTAACCCCAAGTATTAAGACCAGGTTATAAAACTAAACCAAAGCAGGAGGACGCGCCCATGATGCATACAGGTTCCGTCCAGCGAGCGCTTCGTCATACCGAGCTTGGCCTTACGGACGAACGCGCAGTCGACATGTACAAGATGATGATGTTGGCCCGCCGCTTCGATGAACGCGGGCAGTTGCTGCAACGCGCCGGCAAAGTCAATTTTCATATTTCGGGAATTACCCAAGAGCCTTCTCAGGTCGCAATGGGATTTGCGATGGATCGGGAGCGTGATTGGTTTCTTCCGTATTACCGAGATTACGGGTTCGTGCTCTCGATCGGCATGACGGTTAAGGAGTTGATGCTGTCGCTGTATGCCAAAGGCGAAGACCCGAATAGCGCGGGGCGGCAGATGCCTGGGCATTTCGGCAGCAAACGACTGCGCATTGTAACGGGATCCAGCCCGGTAACGACGCAGGTGCCACATGCGGCAGGTTTCGCTCTCGCGGCCAAGATGCGTAAAGAGCCTTCAGTAGCTATCGTCACGTTCGGCGACGGCTCTAGCAACCAGGGCGATTTTCACGAGGGTTGCAATTTTGCCGGAGTTCATCAGCTTCCGGTCATTTTCGTATGCGAGAACAATCAGTATGCGATCTCAATGTCGCTTGAAAAGCAAACTCGGGGACGCATATGCGATCGGGCGCTGGGTTACGGATTTCCAGGAGTACGAGTAGACGGCAACGATCCTCTGGAAGTATATCGCGTGTTCAAGGAAGCCCGCGAGCGCGCAGTGTCCGGCGAAGGGCCGACTTTAATCGAGATTATGACTTATCGTGTAACGGCGCATTCGACTTCGGACAACGACATGGCCTACCGTACCAAGGAAGAAGTGGACGAACAAAAGGCGAAGGACGGGATGCCGGTATATAAGCAATATTTAGTGGATGCCGGATTGTGGTCGGAGGAGAAGGAAGCGGCTCTGCAAGCAGAAATCCGCGCGACGATCGACGAAGCGAACGAGTATGCGGAGAAGGCTCCGTTCCAACCCGTAGAGGACGCATTCCGCTACGTATACGCCGAGGAGAACGGGGAGGGGTAAATATGCCGGTTATCGAATATATCGAAGCGATCAGACTCGCGATGAAGGAAGAAATGGAACGAGACAACGACGTATTCGTTCTGGGAGAGGACGTTGGCCTTAAAGGCGGGGTGTTCGGAACGACTAAAGGGCTGCAGCAGCAGTTTGGCGAGCTTCGGGCACTGGACGCGCCCCTTGCGGAATCTGCAATCGCCGGCGTCGCGATCGGCGCGGCCATGGCCGGAATGAAACCGATCGCCGAAATGCAGTATTCGGATTTTATGTTCCCCGCGACCAATCAGATTATTAGCGAAGCTGCTAAAATCCGTTACCGCTCCAACAACGATTGGGATTGTCCCGTCGTGATTCGCGCACCGATCGGGGGAGGCGTGTTCGGAGGGTTGTACCATTCGCAGTGCCCGGAGTCGGTCTTCTTCGGAACGCCCGGACTCAAGATCGTCGCTCCGGCTACTGCGTACGATGCGAAAGGGCTGCTGAAGGCGGCGATTCGAGATCCGGACCCGGTTATTTTCTTCGAGAACAAGAAGTGCTATCGATTGATCTCCGACGAAGTGCCGGAGGAAGATTATGTCGTCCCGATCGGTAAATCCAAGGTGATGCGCGAAGGAACCGATCTTACGGTTATTGGCTACAGCATGCCATTGCACTTTGCGATGCAAGCGGCGGAAGAGCTGTCAAAGGAGCATGGCATCGAAGCTCACATTCTGGATTTACGTACGATTCAGCCGTTGGACCGTGAAGGTATTCTCGAAGCGGCAGCTAAAACAGGCAAGGTGCTGATCGTTCACGAGGACAATAAAACAGGCGGCGTGGGAGCCGAGGTCGGAACGATAATCGCCGAGGAACTGCTCTACGAGCTTGACGCCCCGATTCGTCGATTGTGTGCCCCGGACGTGCCGGCGATGCCGATCAACCCTCCGGGAGAGAAGCACTATCTGCTGAACAAGGAGAAGCTGAAGAAAGCGATGCTGGAGCTAGCGCGCTACTAGGCCTATCGCCGGATTTGGAGAGGGGAACTGTATTATATGGCTAAAAAGATAGTGGAAATTACGATGCCCCAGCTTGCGGAATCTCTTGTATCTGCAACGGTGGACCATTGGCTCAAGCAGCCGGGAGATATGCTGGATATGTACGAGCCGATTTGCGAACTTATTACCGATAAAGTCAATGCCGAGCTTCCTTCTACGGTTAGGGGCAAGCTTGTTAAGCACCTGATCGGCGCGGGCGAGACGGTGGAAGTCGGCGCGGCGATCTGCCTTGTGGAAGTGGAAGCCGATGCGGAGGCTGATACCGAGCCGTCTGCGGGAGCACAGGAATCTGTTTCTCCTGCCGCTCCGGCGGGTGGGGGCTTGGGGACAACTGACACGGGGTCAGGGGCCCTCGGGTCTTCTGGGACAAGGGGGGGCGAACCGGTCTCGCGGCCAGCTGCGGTCATTGCACCCGCTTCTGGGATTGACGCCAACGCTCCGATGCGCCATCGCTATTCCCCGGCTGTTCAGCGGCTGGCGGCGGAACATGCCATCGATCTGAATCGCGTTAGCGGAACGGGAGAGGGCGGACGTATTACTCGTAAAGACGTTCAGGAGGCCATCGCTTCGGGGAACGCGATGATAGGGACAGCCTCGGCGGTTAACCCGGCAACTGCAACGACCGCTCCAATTGCGTCCTCGGCTCCAAGCGACTCGTCGCTAGCTCCGATGGATCCGAAAATTCCGGTGCGCTCCACAGGAATCCATTTGTCCGAATCTCCGCGCATTCCGTCCATCGAAGTCGAAGGTCAAGAAGTACCTGGCCGCGGCGAGTATTTTATCGATGTAACGCCCGTCCGCAATACGATCGCGACTAGAATGCGCCAGAGCGTTAGCGAAATCCCGCATGGCTGGATGATGATCGAGGTCGACGTGACCAATCTCGTCTTGCTGCGCAACAAGCTCAAAGACGATTTTCGCAAACGCGAGGGCATCAACTTGACCTATATGCCATTTATGATCAAGGCGGTCGTCAACGCGATCAAGGATTACCCGATCATGAATTCGGTGTGGGCGGTCGATAAAATTATCGTAAAACGCGATATCAACATCTCTCTGTCTGTCGGAACGGAGGATTCGGTCGTTACGCCGGTCATTCGCCATGCGGATCAGAAAAACATATCCGGTCTCGCCCACGAAATTGACGATCTCGCAAGACGCACTCGGGAGAAAAAGCTCAAGCTGGATGACGTTAACGGCGGCACTTTCACGGTGAACAATACGGGTTCGTTCGGTTCGATTCTGACCCAGCCGATCATCAACTATCCTCAAGCCGCGATCATCACGTTCGAATCGATCGTCAAACGCCCCGTCGTTATTAACGACATGATCGGCGTTCGTTCGATGGTAAATCTGTGCCTGTCGCTCGACCATCGGATTTTGGACGGAGTCATCTGCGGACGGTTCCTGCAGCGGGTGAAGGAAAATTTGGAAGGCTATAATTTGGACACGAAGGTGTATTAGGTTCAGCGAACTAAATTCATTGAACCTGGTACAGCGGACTTGCCCGGCTCAGTCGCGTTTCGAGCGCGACGCGCCGGGTTTTCTTGATCGCATAGATAAGCTACAATAGGGAAGTAACTCGCATAGGGATTCAAGCAGGAGTCGAGCAGGAGGGTTCAAGGCATGAAGGAACTGAACGTCGAATGGTTGTCCAGGCGGAAATACGGTGAAGCTTGGGAGCTGCAAAAGCAGCTCGTGAAGGAGATCGACCGCCAGGAACGGAGCGATTCCTTGCTGCTCCTTGAGCATTCGCCGACCTATACGATCGGCTCGGATCGCCATCCCGAGCATCTGCTGTACGGAAACGAGGAGTTGGCTCGTCGCGGCATCGAAGTGTACGAGATCGATCGCGGCGGCGATATTACGTATCACGGTCCGGGTCAGCTTGTTGGTTATCCGTTGCTTTATTTGGATGCCGAAGGACTTGATCTTCATCAGTACTTAAGAAATCTCGAGGAAGCGATTATCAAGCTGCTAGCTGAATTCGGCATTCAAGGCGGCAGGAAGCCGGAATATACCGGGGTATGGGTAGGCGATCGGAAAATCGCCGCAATCGGGGTCAAGTTCAACAAGGCCCGGACAAGGCGAGGCTTCGTGACGAGCCACGGCTTTGCGCTTAACGTAAAGAAAAACGTGGAAGAAGACGGCTTCCAAGGCATCATTCCGTGCGGCATTACGGAATACGGGGTGACGTCTCTGGAAACGTTAACCGGTATCGAGCTGCAGGTGGACGAAATCGGAAGGCGCATCGTTCCATGCTTCGCAGAAGTGTTCGGTTACGCTTCCGTTACTGCAGAAGAGATACTCCCATCAGTAAAGTCGTAGCGACCAACGCAAACAAAGTAACGTAAATGACGATCTTGAACAAACGCTTGTTCATAAGCGGCTCCACATCCTTTCAGACTTAGGCTTGCTCATATTTACATTGTAACCAATACGACCTCAGGAGGGAAGATCATGGTTCAGAAAGATAGATTAATCGCCGAGTTTATGGAACTGGTGCAGATCGACAGCGAGACGAAACATGAGACCGAGATTAGTAAAGTGCTTAAGGCAAAATTCGAGGAGTTCGGTCTGGAGGTGACAGAGGACGATGTGGCCGATAAAATCGGTCACGGAGCGGGAAATTTATTCGCTTGGCTCGCGCCGTCGGCTGGGCAAGAATCCGTTCCGACCATTTTGTTCACATCGCATATGGATACCGTCTCGCCCGGTAACGGAATCAAGCCTCGTCTCGATGACGACGGATATATTCGCAGCGACGGCACGACGATTCTTGGAGCGGATGACAAGGCGGGGCTTGCGGCAATGTTCGAAGCGCTGCGCGTTATTCGCGAGCAGCAACTGCCGCACGGGGGCGTTCAATTCGTCATCACGACGGGCGAGGAATCCGGCTTGATCGGTTCCCGCGCAATGGACGGCTCCAGGCTGCGGGCCAAGTTCGGCTATGCGCTCGACTCCAATGGCGAGATCGGGGCGATCGCGGTGTCGGCTCCGACCAATTCCCGCCAGTTCATTACGATTAGAGGAAAAGCTGCTCACGCTGGCGTAAATCCGGAGGATGGCATCAGCGCCATTCAGGTAGCCTCCAAAGCGGTATCCCGCATGAAGCTTGGCCGCATCGATAGCGAGACAACGGCTAATATCGGACGCTTCGAGGGCGGAGGCGAGGTAAATATCGTTGTGGATACGATAAAAATTTATGCGGAAGCCCGCAGCCAAGTTCAGGAGAAGATGGAGGCGCAGGTCGAATCGATGCGCGAAGCGGTCGCCAGCGCTGCGCATGAATGCGGAGCCGAGTTTAATTTCGAAACGCTGACGATCTACCCGGCTTATTATCATGATGACAGCACGGAGGTCGTTCAAGTTGCGAAAGCGGCGATCGAGGCGATCGGACTGACTCCCCGCACGTTCTCATCCGGAGGCGGAAGCGACGCGAATATGTTTAACGGGAACGGCGTGCCGACCGTTAATCTGGCTGTCGGTTATGAGCACATCCATACGACGAAGGAGCAAATTAAAGCGGACGATCTCGCGAAAGCAGCCGAACTGGTGCTGTCGATCGTAGGCGAGACGCTGAAGCGGTAAGCGCAGCAAGGCAGTGCTTTGACCGTTTAAGGTCGGGGCGCTGCCTTTGGTTATTTCCGCGTTGGGAGATCGGCGTTAGCCGGCCGTATCGTTTGCTGAGCCTCTAGCAGCGAGACAAGCGGCATGCGCGCTCCGCGAAGCTTCTGCTCCTGACGCAGCGCATGGCGAATTTCCCAAGCTTTGCCGACGAATTGCAGACGTTGCGGCGTTATATATTTTTTCAGCATGGTACAAGCCTCCTCGTATCGAATGCGTTGCTCGTTCCGTCTATCGTAAGGGGACGAGCCTTCTATACGTTGAGGGTATGCGCGTAAAAACGAGATTAGACTGGGGGATGCGAAATGAGCGCAAATAAAGACATTGCCTCTCACCCGTTCTATGAACGGACTTTGGAAAGCAAGCCGATTTTTGAAGGTAGAATCATATCTTTGCAGGTCGATACGGTAAGTCTTCCGAACGGCGAAACGGCGACGAGGGAGATTGTGCGTCACCCCGGGGCAGTTGCGGTCGTGGCGCTGCTGGATGGCAAAATGCTCGTAGTAGAACAATTCCGCAAGCCGCTGGAAAAGGTGCAGGTCGAAATTCCGGCGGGAAAGCTGGACGCGGGGGAAGAGCCGGAAGCGGCGGCGCTTCGCGAGCTGGAAGAGGAGACGGGGTATCGCGCGCGCAGTATACGTCATCTGCACTCGTTCTCGACATCTCCCGGCTTTGCCGAGGAGGTCGTGCACCTTTATGTAACTGACGATCTTGAGCCGGGACAAGCGCATCTCGACGATGAGGAGTTTTTGACCTGCGAGGCAATTACGCTGAAGCAGGCGCAAGCGTATATTGCAGAAGGCCGCATTTGCGATGCCAAAACGCTGCTGGCCGTCTATGCTTGGCGCATGTACGCGCTGACGGGGGCGTTCTAGCCGATGAGCGCTTCGCAAGCGGCTTCGGAGGCTCTGCTGTCCCCTTGCTTCGCCGATCTCCATGTTCATATCGGCCGAACGCAGGACGGGCAGCATGTGAAAATTAGCGGTAGCCGGAATCTGACCTTCCGCCAAATCGCCGAGGAAGCGTCCGACCGCAAAGGCATCGAGCTAGTCGGCATTATCGATTGTCATTCGCCGCCTGTACAGAAGGAAATTCTGGAATGCTTGCATTCGGGAGAAATGGAGGAAGTTCCCGGCGGAGGGATTCGATATCGGAATACGACGCTGTTGCTGGGCGCAGAGATGGAGGTTAAGGAAGAAGGCGGGGGCCCGTTCCATCTGCTCGGTTTTTTGCCGAATTTGCAGGCGATGCAGGAGTGGACCGAATGGATGACGCCCCGTGTCGCTAACATTCGGCTGAGCACGCAGCGAATCCGCGTTACGGCAGCAGAGCTGCAGGCGGAGCTGAGCGCTCGGGGCGGGCTGCTCATTCCGGCGCATATTTTCACGCCGCACAGAGGCCTCCTCGGCTGCTCCGCCGATCGGCTGGCGGACCGGCTCGATCCTGACGGCATCGCAGCCGTCGAGCTTGGTCTCAGCGCGGATTCGGATATGGCCGGACGATTGTCCGAGCTCGATCGCTATCCGTTCCTGACCAATTCCGATGCCCATTCTCCCGGCATGATCGGAAGAGAGTGCAACGAGCTGATGCTGCTAACCCCTTCTTTCGCGGAGTTTGCCAAAGCGCTTAAGCGCGAGAAAGGCCGGCGTATTCTGGCCAACTACGGACTGCATCCCGAATTGGGTAAATATCACGAAACCTCATGCACGTCTTGCAGTCGCACGATCCCCGAGACGGGCGAGGACGTTGAAGTTTGCCCTTATTGCGGAAGCAAGCGGCTGACTCGGGGCGTGTCCGGGCGCATTCGCCGATTGGCAGATCGCGAGCAGCCGATCCACCCGGAAGGAAGGCCTCCTTATCGTCCGCAGATTCCGCTGTCTTTTTTCCCGGGCGTCGGTCCGGCTAAGCGCGAGAGGCTGTTCGCGGAAGTCGGGACGGAAATGGAAGTGCTCCACCGCGTTTCTGCAGACGCGATCGCCGCCGTAACCGGAGAGAGAATCGCCGAGATGATCGTTCGGGCAAGAGAAGGCGGGCTAGCGTTTACATCGGGGAGCGGAGGAAGCTACGGAACGATTCGGCATTCATAATCGGTACTTGTCCATCATACAATGAGGCACGGGATATGCCGCTAAAGATGGACAAGGGGGTTGGCCGCCGTGAACTTCCGGTTATGGAATTTGTCGGCTCGCGACAATTTAAATCTATACGTGTTTTTGGGTGTGCTTGTTCTGGTCGGGACGATCTTCGGGGCGATGCTCGTCTATGCGCTCACCTTGGATCAGCAACAGGAGCTGGCCGATGCAATCGGCGTGTACTTGGTCAAAATCGACAGCAGCGGCAGCGTTTCGCCCGCATCGACGTTTCGGGAGAGCTTCCTGCTTTACGGAAAGTGGATGCTGCTGATTTGGTTTCTCGGGCTGTCTGTCATCGGTCTTCCGCTTGTATTCCTGCTTGATTTCCTGAAAGGCGTCCTGATCGGTTTTGCAGCGGCCGTGCTTGCACAGCAATTTGCCTGGAATGGCGTCCTGTTTTTCCTGCTCGCGACCGGTCCGCGCAATGCTTTAGTCGTGCCCGCTCTTATGATCGCAAGCCTGTCATCGGCAAGATTCGCGTATTTCGTCGTGCGTGAGCGGCTGTTCCGCCGCAAAGGGCAATTGCTGCCTCCATTTCTGGCGCATACGGCGGTTGCGGCGGCGATGTTGCTCGTATTGTGCGTCGCATCTCTGTACGAGGCGTTCGTGTCTCCCGATTGGCTAGCTCGTATCGTTCCTTTTTGACGCGGAAGTTTGACTAAATGAACAAGCTCATCCTATAATGGAAGGAAGTGCACCAGCGACCGGAGGGGAAACCATGGAAGCCCGCATTGAAAAAATAAAACAACAGTTGCAGTCCCATGGCTACAAACTGACTCCGCAACGGGAAGCGACGGTTCGCGTCCTTCTCGAGAACGAAGAAGATCATCTTAGCGCGGAGGACGTCTTTATGCTCGTCAAGGACAAAGCTCCTGAAATCGGTCTTGCGACCGTCTACAGGACGCTTGAACTTCTGAGCGAGATGCACGTCGTGGAGAAAATGAACTTCGGCGACGGGGTAGCCCGATACGATCTTCGTACAGACAGCAACAAGCACCACCACCACCATCTCATTTGCGTGAAATGCGGGTCCATGTCGGAAATTATGGAAGATTGGCTGGGGCCGCTCGAGGAACGACTGGAGAAGGAATACCGTTTTACGGTGCTGGATCACCGTTTGGATTTTCAAGGCGTCTGCGCCAAGTGCCAAACGAGCGAAGGCGGCGGAGAGTAAATACTTACAACAAAAAGAGAGGCCTCCGACTTTTGTCGAGAGCGCCTCTTTTGCATTCTTACGGACGTTACAGAAGCTTGCGAATGTGCGCTTCGATTCGTTCCGGCGTAACGGTTGGCGCAAACCGCTTGACGACTTTGCCGCTGCGGTCAATTAGAAACTTGGTGAAATTCCATTTGATGCTTTTGGATCCGAGGAAGCCCGGCGCAGCTTTGGTGAGGTGACTGTACAGCGGATGTATGGAGGCTCCTTTTACATCGATCTTGGCATACAAAGGAAAGGTCACGCCGTGATTGAGCTGGCAGTGCCGGGTGAGCTCATCGCCATCAAGAGGCTCCTGTTCGGCGAATTGGTTGCTGGGAAAGCCTACGACGGACAATCCTTGTTCGGCATAAGTCTCGTGCAGCTTCTGAAGGCCCGCAAATTGCGGCGCGAAGCCGCACTTGCTTGCCGTATTTACGACCAGTATCACTTTGCCCTTGTGCTCGGTTAGCGTGGTTTCTTCTCCTTTGCCTGTTATGACGGGGATGTCGTATATAGACATTTGGAAGCCTCCTGACGAATTTAACGTTATTAACGGAAGGTCGCGTCCGCCCATTGGCGAACGGCGAGCGACGGGGAGATGGCATACTCCTCGTAAAGCATCGAGCAGAGCTGATCGTATTTCAGCTTGGACATATCCAAATCTCCGTTATCTGAGTGAAACTGCATGATCAGAAAATAAAGCTCCTCGGAGAAAGGAAATCTCTGCTCCATCAACTCGTAAATTTCGAGCGTTTCTTTGCGGCAATCCGAAGCCCGCCACATCTCGCTGACCGAGAGGGCATGCTTGTACCAAATATCGCGAAGTCTTTTACGCTCGTTCTCGGCCCATACATAGTCGGTTTCGGACAGGTAGTCGCCTTCGTAGCTCCGAAGCCAAGAAATATGCTGCGCGGCCGTCTCGGGATTGAGCTCGGGAAGAGACAACCGCCCGTTCTCCCATTCTTGAACGTCATACCGATTGTTGCCCAAATCCAGATAATAGTCGCTTCCGCTGTTGGTGAGGCGTATCGTAAGACCGGCGGCTTCGATGGATTTGCGAATCTGGTATACGGTCGTGTACAGCTGCGTGAACGCCTTCTTGTACTCCGTATCCGGCCAGAGCAGGTCCAGCAAAATGTCTTTGCGAACCGGCTGATTGCGCTTGTACACCATGTAGGCGAACAGCTCTTGCGCGCGGACGGTGCGCCAGGAGAACGGCTCGGCTTTGCCGTATTCGATCCTAAGTCTTGTGAAGCAGCTGATTGTGGCGACAGGAGGCTCGGTGCTGGCGGGACGAATGGAAGCCCTTAATTTTAAACGATTAATCGTATGCAGGAGCCTGTCGGCATTAATCGGCTTCAAAACGTAGTCCAAAGCGGCAAGCTCGAACGCCTTGATCGCGTATTCATGGTGAGCGGTTACGAATACGATCTCGATGTCATCGTTAATTTTATGAATCTGTTCAGCGGCTTCCAGGCCCGAAATTTCCGGCATGTCAATATCGAGAAAAGCGACATCTGGACGCAGTTCGCCAACTCGCTGCAGGGCCGCCGCCGCGTTCTGGAACTTACCCACGATCTCGATGTCGCCTATTTTCTCCAGCTGTCGTTCCAGATCCTTTAGCGCTAATCCTTCATCGTCTACTAGAATTGCTTTCATAGGGCATGTTTTGTCTCCTTGATTGGAATGCAAAGGCAATACTTCATATATCGGCATTTCCCGGCGCGAAAATAAGACAATTAGCGAGCTGCAGGTTCGATTTGCAAAAGTCCGCTTCCCACCGCATTTTTACCTCCCGGAATTCGCAGAGTCGTCGCTTTCAGTCTGCGGGTTATTTCGGTCGCAGTCAATTTAGGACGAACGCCTCTGAGTAGAGCGGCAGCTCCGGTTACGTGAGGTGCCGACATCGAGGTTCCGGATTCCCTGCGGTAGGTGCCGTTCAGCCAAGTGGACAAAATGCTGACTCCCGGAGCGGCCAGATCGATACCCTTGCCCCGACTGGAGAAGCTGGCTACGCGATTGGCGCGAGTGGTGGCGGCAACGGCGATCGTCTCCGGATAGCGGGCCGGAGCGTCGATCTGCGGCAGAGCGGTGCCGCTGTTGCCGGCGGAAGCAACGATGACGGCGCCGCGGCGTTTGGCTTGCCGAATCGCGTTTCTGAGCAGAGTACTGTCCTCGGCAAGGCCGAAGCTCATATTCAAAATGCGAATGCCCCTTGCCAAACACCATTCAATTCCTTCAATGATATCGGAAATAAAACCGGAACCGTTCGCGTCAAGTACTTTAACGGCATATAGCTCGACTTTGGGCGCCACCCCGTAAATTTTTCTTCTACCGGTTGCCGCCGCTATTCCAGCGACGTGGGTGCCATGGCCGTTGTCGTCGGCGTAAGATTTACCCGTTATTGTATTCACGCCGCCGGCGATAGCGAGATCGGGATGGCGGGCGATTCCGGTGTCGAGGATCGCGACTTTGATCGAAGCGCCCGAGCTCGACGCTGTCCAAGCCGGCGGAGCCTTGACACGGTTGACGTTCCAGGGGATACGGCTCTTGACGATGGCCGATATGCGCGATAGGTTAGCATTGACCAATCCATGGGCCTTTACTCTGCGATCCCGCTCAATGAGAGAAATGCGAGGGTGCTTTCGCAGCGCTGCCCAGTCAGCGCTTTTGCTGCCGTGGCAGCAAATCATCCGCATGGAGTCGACTTGCTTGAGCGGTCGAATGCCTGCCGCGGTAAGCTGCTTAAGGCAGGCATGATAGTCCTGTATCCGGCGGAATACGATATTCCTTCGTTCCGTACGGGACGTAGGCTTGCGTTTTACCGTCAGACTGAGCTGCTTTACCAATGGGTTCATCGGATGTTCTTTCCTCCTGATCGGATCATAACCGTGCTCATGACCGTATTCTGTAGTAGGGTATGGGAGTTCCGAGCATGAGGTGCAGGAAGGCGCGCGCACATATTTTCGCAGGCCGGGGAGAAAGAATAAGGGAAGGACGAGTCTGTAAACCGGGAGGAACGAGCATGATCGTTGGATTGCCCAAAGAGATCAAGAAGCAGGAGTATCGTGTTGCGCTTACGCCTGCCGGTTGCGAGATGATCGTAAAGCAGGGACACGGCGTCGTTGTGGAGCGGCAAGCAGGCGAAGGAAGCGGCTTTGCCGACGCCGAATACTTGGACGCCGGCGCCCGACTGGTCGAAAGCGCGCAGGAGGTATGGTCGACTGCCGATTTAATCGTGAAGGTGAAGGAGCCGCTTCCTGAGGAATTTTCTTTTTTTCGAGATGGGCAAATTTTGTTCACTTATTTGCATTTGGCTGCAGCGCCGGATTTGGCTCAAGCGCTTGTGAATCGCCGGGTTACCGCCATCGCTTACGAGACGATCCAAGCGCAAAACGGAAGCCTTCCGTTGCTTACGCCGATGAGCGAAGTGGCTGGAAGAATGGCGGTTCAGGAAGGCGCAAAATATTTGGAGGCGTTCCAGGGCGGTAGAGGCGTACTGCTCGGCGGCGTTCCGGGCGTGCCCCCTGCGGAAGTCATCATCATCGGAGGAGGCATCGTAGGGACGAATGCGGCCAAGATGGCGCTCGGTCTTGGAGCCGATGTCGTCGTTCTCGAGAAAAGCGCGGATCGGATGCGTTATCTCGACGATGTGTTCCAAGGGCGACTGCGCACGCTCACGAGCAATTCCTACAATATCGCCAATGCGGTGCGCAAAGCGGATCTTCTGATCGGAGCCGTGCTAGTCCCGGGAGCAAGAGCGCCCCGACTAGTAACCGAGGAAATGGTAAAAACGATGAAAAAGGGCGCAGTGATCGTCGATGTCGCCGTCGATCAAGGCGGCTCGATTGCTACGATCGACCGCGCCACTACACACGAAAACCCGACCTACGAGAAACACGGAGTTATTCATTATGCAGTCGCGAATATGCCGGGAGCAGTGCCTCGCACTTCGACGCTTGCGCTGACGAACGTGACGATTGATTATATTTTACAGTTGGCTGATAAAGGCTTTGAGGTTTCGGTGCAAAACAATCCGATGCTCGCGCTAGGCGTGAACGCCTGCCGAGGGGCGATTACTCATCCGCAGGTGGCCGAAGCTGTAGGTTTGCCTTATGCGAAACTGGAAAGCTTATGGTGAATGGAATGAATGCAACCCCTCCTTCATACGGTTGAGTATGGGCAAGGACAAGGAGGGGAAGAAGGATGAAGGGTCCGATGGAGAGATGGTGGGAGCGATTGCAGTTTACGCTCCTTTTTCTTGCGCTTGCGGTTGTCGTTCATGGTTTCTTCGGGTGGTTTCACGACTGGCTCGAACCGAAAGATCCCTACAAGACGCCCGAGGGAAAAGCGTTCAAAGTATTTATGACGGGAGAAGGAAGCGATCCGGACGCCTCGCCCGGCGACCGTCTGCGATTGTTTTATTGGATGGGGGAGTAGTTTTGGAAGGAAATCGACCGACTCGCGTTGAATGTATCTAAGGTTAGAAGCAGAGGAAAGGAAACCGGTATGGAATTGAGAAATTTGCTGAGTGCTTATCTCTTGTATTTGAGGGAGGACCGAGGCGTTTCCGAGGGAACGGCGGGCAGCTATTCGAGCGACCTGTCCGACTTCCTGGATAGTCTGGATAAGCGCGGCGTCACCCATGCGACCGAACTAAGACCTTTGCACCTGACCGCCTACACAAATGAGATGAGAGCAAAAGGGAAATCGGCGGCGACGATTGCCCGGCGAATTTCCTCGCTTCGCTCATTTTGCAAATATCTCGTGCTCCGGCGCATCGTTGACGTGGATCTGACCATCCAGCTTGAGGCGCCAAGAATGGACAAGAAAGCGCCGAAGCCGATTCGCTCCGAGGAGCTGGACAAGCTGCTGGCTCTGCCCGATACGGGTCAGCCGACGGGGATTCGCGACAGAGCGATGCTGGAGCTGATGTATGCGACCGGGCTGAGGGTGTCGGAGCTTGCGTCATTGAATGCAGATCAGGTTAATTCGGATATGGGATTTTTGCTATGCATAGGCGCGGACGGCCGGGAAAGAATGGTGCCGATCGGGGCGGGCGGCAGCTACTGGGTGTCGAGGTACGTACAAGAAATGAGTCCGGTTGGACTGCAAGCGGATAAGTCGGGAACTGCGTTATTTGTGAATCGGCAAGGACAGCGGTTAACTCGGCAGGGAATCTGGAAAATACTAAAGAAATACGCTGGGCAATTGGGGATGGACGCGACTCCGCAGGCGCTGCGTCGCTCATTCGCGTCTCATTTGCTGGCGAACGGGGCCGATCCGAGATCGGTGCAGGAGATGCTGGGGGTTTCCAGCGCTGCTTCGCTGCAAGCTTATTTGCCCGCAGCGAAACCGAGACTCACCGAGGTGTACGAGCGCAATCATCCCCGTGCGGGAATGAAGCCGGAAACCTGAATACGACAATTATGGCTTGCGAAAAGAGGAATCAGGCATGGCTTATAAACGGATTACAGTTATCGTACTGGACAGCGTAGGTATCGGGGAGTTGTCTGATGCCGGACAATACGGGGATTTGGGAGCTCATACGCTAGGCCACATTATCGAAAGATCGCCGGGACTTGAGCTGCCTAATATGCGCAAGCTGGGGCTGGGCAACATTGCGCCGCTGGGCGATTGGCAGCCTGAGGCTGCGCCTAGCGGATACTATGGCAAGATGGCCGAGGTTTCGGTCGGCAAGGATACGATGACGGGACATTGGGAGCTGGCAGGACTGCGCATCGACAAGCCTTTTCGCACGTTTCCGGACGGCTTTCCCGTCGCTCTGATCCGGCAATTCGAGGACGAGACGGGGAGATCGGTCATCGGCAATAAGCCCGCATCGGGAACGGAGATTCTCGATGAACTGGGCGCGGAGCAGATGAGAAGCGGCGCGTGGATCGTTTACACATCTGCGGATAGCGTCTTCCAACTGGCTGCGCACGAGGAGTTCATTCCTCTTGAAGAGCTGTACAACGCTTGTCGGGTGGCGCGCCGGCTAACGATGAAGGATGAGTTCTCAGTCGGCAGAGTCATTGCCAGACCTTACGTAGGCGAGCCGGGGGCGTTCAAGCGAACCTCCAATCGGCATGATTACGCGGTGAAGCCGCCTTATCCGACGGTGTTGAACGCGCTGAAGGCCGGAGGCGTGGAGGTCGTGTCCGTCGGTAAAATCAACGATATTTTCAGCGGCGAAGGCATTGCCCGAGCGACGTCTACGAAGAGCAACGCCCACGGAATCGAGGTCACGATTCGGGAGCTGCAGCGGGATTTCGGCGGTTTTCTCTTCACCAATCTGGTCGATTTCGATTCGCTGTACGGTCATCGTCGCGATCCGGAAGGCTACGGACGGGCGCTTGAGGAGTTTGACCGTTCGCTTCCGGACATTATGGCCGCAATGAAGGAAGACGAATTGCTGCTGATTACCGCCGACCACGGCAACGATCCGGTCCATGCGGGAACGGATCATACCCGTGAATACGTGCCTCTGCTGGCCTGGAGTCCGAGCTTCGCCGAAGCGGGACGGCTGGCGGATCGAGCCACGTTCGCCGATGTCGCGGCTACGGTGGCGGACAATTTCGGAATTGAATTCAAGACTCACGGCACCAGCTTTCTTGCGCTGCTGAAATAAACCGATGGAATAGAGGAGAGGTTAATCCTATGCACGCCATAACGAAAACGATGATCGAAGAAGCGGCTGCGTTTATTCGCAGAACGACGGACATTCAACCGGAAATCGGTTTAATTTTGGGCTCCGGCCTTGGAGTGCTTGGAGACGAACTGGAGGATGCGGTTACGATTCCGTACGAGGATATTCCTCATTTTCCGGTTTCGACAGTAGAAGGGCATGCGGGAGAGCTGTTGATCGGCAAGCTGCAGGGCTGCAACGTCATGCTGATGCGCGGCCGTTTCCATATGTATGAAGGCTACGAGCCTGAACGTACGGCATTGCCGGTGCGGGTCATGAAGGCTCTAGGAGTCGGAAAGCTGTTGGTGACGAACGCGGCGGGAGGCATTAATCTGGACTTCGCGGCCGGCAACTTGATGCTCATTGCCGATCATATCAATCTGACGGGGAAAAATCCGCTGATCGGCCCGAACGACAACGCGCTTGGCGTGCGGTTCCCCGATATGTCGGAGGCATACAGCAAAAGGTTGCGCAGCATCGCTAAGGAGACCGCGAAGGAACTTGGCTTTGAGCTTAAAGAAGGCGTGTACGTCGGCCTGCTCGGCCCGAACTATGAGACGCCGGCCGAAATCCGCATGCTGCGGACGCTTGGCGCCGATGCGGTGGGTATGTCCACTGTATCCGAAGTGATTGTCGCCCGGCACTCGGGCATCGAGGTGCTCGGCATTTCTTGCATCAGCAACGCGGCTGCGGGGATACTGGATCAGCCGCTCTCGCACGAGGAAGTTATGGAGACGACCGAACGGGTGAAAGAACAGTTTCTGTCTCTCGTGCTGACGGTTCTTCCGAAAATGTAGCAGCGGTAAACGCAAAGAAGGAGCCTGCCCTCGGGGGTGGCTCCTTCTTCTGTTATAAAGTTGCAAAATTATTTGAGAATATGCCTCTTCAGAACGTGGATATCATGATCGTGTTGTGTAGATTTGTCCATGAGATAGAGGATGGAGTCGTTGAAATGAGGGTGTCCGGCTTATACCTTTTCCATGCGTCCGTTTATTTGGATCATTTCTTGCTTAATCCCGCTAATATCCTGCTTCACTTCGCTCATCTCTTGCTTCATCTCAGCCATGTCCCTGCGCATCTCATGCTGTTCGCTCAGAACCTTCCCAACCATGCCGATCAGTTGCCCCATCATATCCTCCAGCCTGGCCAGACGCTCTTCGGACATTTTGTAGACCCCTCTCCACTATTCCTTGTTTACTAATTTTAGCAAACGTGTGTTCGGATGTCAAGATTCGAGGTTTTTCCGAGAACTTTTTCAGAAGTTGTTCAGGCGACGTTGATAATATTCAGCTATGTGCTTTTTTTGCATGCGGAAAACGGAGAATATTCGATAAACATCGGGGAAGGTCCGCATGTAATTGCAATGCTTACATAGAGAGGATGGATAATGTGAGAGCTAGTAGAGTAAGAGTAAGCAAGAATCGAGCTCGACAAGCCAAGCAGAAGCTGACGGTATTTGTCGCGCTCGCGCTGATGCTGCAGTTGGTGACGCAGTTGTTTGTGGCTCCTTCTTCGCAGGCGGCGAGTGGAACCATTAATTCAACGAAGATGGTCACCGACAGTGTTGCGCTATACGACACGGAGCCTTCATTCGTGCAAGACATCAATGGCGTTCAGATGAACTATGTAGGAAATAGTCTGGAGCTTCCGAACAGACCCGATCTGAACAACTTTGTTGCCGTTATCTACGAGTGGACGCTGAAGGGAGGACATGGCGCCGAAAATGGCGACACCTATATTTTTAGTCTTCCTCCACAGATAGACGCTTCGATGATTAATCAGAAAACGGGAGAAATTAGCGGCGGCTATGGAACCTATGAGATTAATCCCGCTACCGGAGAAGTTACGTTAACCTTTAACGACGAGATTACGTATAATCCGGGTGCGGATACCAAGATTTTCTTCGCGGCTTATACCAAATTTAAAGCAAGCGCATTTGACAATGGTTTGAAGCAGGAAATTGACTTTAGCTCGGTTGGCAAGGCTCCGATCACGGTTCAAGTGGCAAGTAAGGTTACGGACGGCATCAAGAAGACGGGACAAGACAATAAAAATGGACGCAACTCGGATAAAATTAATTGGGTAGTGGAATTTAATCAGGCTGAAAATACGATTGCAGATGCCACGCTTGAAGATACGCTTCCACCGGGGGTGACCCTTGATGCGGCAAGTGTACAGGTATGTAAGCTGACTCAGAATCCTAATACCCAAGCTTTCTCTGAAGGGGTATGTAATCCGATCGCGCCTACTGTAACAGCAGGCGGATTTGAACTGAATCTGGGGACGATCACCGATGCAACCAGAGTAAAATATACGACTACGGTTGCGCCTGTAACGAGCGGCACTTTTAAAGGAGAATACACGAACAATGTCAAGTTGACCGGCAATTCGTTTGCGTCACAGTCGACACCTAGTAATAAAGTTACTGTTCAGTTTAACAAGCCGCTGGAGAAGGAAGCAATTGGCTATACGGATACGACACAGACGATCAAATGGAAAATCAAGTATAACTACAATCAGCAAAGTATTGCTGCCGGTGCCGGAATACTTGAGGATAAGTTTGATACAAACAGATATGAATTGGTTGCCGGCTCGATGGAGGTTTATGAGGTTACGCTTAACCCGTCTTCAGGCTTATTTGCAAGCCGCACGCCATATTCTTCTGCAGGTTATACGCACACCGATACGGCAGAGGGGTTCAAGCTGACGTTTGACAACGCAATCGACACCCCTTTCGATATTGAATATGAGATAAAACTTAAAGATGCTCTTCGGACCTATAAGAGTGCGACGGTAACGAACACCGTATACTCCGATGGCCGGAGCGTGCCTGCCACACAAAATGTCCATCAGGTTATTTTCGATAAGAGTGTGGTAAAAGAAGATTTTGACAATAAAAAAATTACGTGGAAGCTTGTCATTAACCAGGATAAGAAAACGATGACGAATATCGTAATCAAGGATGAATATGCCAATCGTAATATGGAATTGGTGGATCCTTTGGTGGACCCTTCAAGTCTGGTCGTTGAAGGATTGAGTGCGGGTCAGTATACGATCGTTCCGGACCCTGACTATACAAAGGGTTTCAAGATTGAGATTTCAGGTCCGATCAATGATAAGGTGACATTCACCTATACGACCACGTTTAATCCTACGAAGCCTTTACATGCGGACGGAAAATATAAAAACGTGGGGACATTGGATTGGACTGAAAGAAATCATGTCGAACAGCCCGATCCCATGAAGGCAGAGGCGGAAGTTGTTCCTCAAAACTATACGGTGAAGAACGGACATAAGACAGGCGTTTATAATGCCAAAGACAAAACCATTGCATGGACGATCTATGTGAACTATAACAAACATACGATTGTCGATGCGATTGTGACAGACAAGTATTCGGCCAATCAATCATTTGTTCCCGCATCGCTGGAAGTCAACCATTTGACTTTGCAGGCAGGTAACAATGCGATTGAGGTAGGCGCGTCTGTTACGATTCCAACGGGGGATTTTGTACCCGATGCGGACGGTCTAGGCTTTTCTCTGAAACTTGGTAATATTAATTCCGCTTATCAGATTAAGTACAAGACAAAACTGGGAGAATCCACCCCGATTGAAGGGGCGTACACCAATGATGCCAAGCTGTTCGCCAGTGCCACTCCTTCCACGCCATTGTTTGAGAAAGATGATGTCGGCGTGACGCCTGCGAACGGTGGGAAATACATCAGTAAAACAGGCAAGCAGGTAGGGAATTCCGACGTTGCCGAATGGTCAGTAGTGGTCAATCCTAGCCAATCTTACATTCAGGCCGGTTCAACGCTTACGGATGAGTTGGACAACAATCAAATTCTCCTTTCAGATTCTTTCGAACTATACAAAACAAAAATAGAAGCCAATAATAACGGCGACATCAGCCAAGTAGAGGGAAATAAGCTGGATCTGGAAGATAAGGCCTTGTATGATTTTGTCGTTACAGGCAACACCTATTCTCTGACGTTTAAGGAGTCGCTGACGACGGCCTACACATTGCGTTACAAGTCGTATATTACTGCAGACAACGGCGCAAATATTCTCAACCAAGCCAAATTTGCCGGACAGTCTGCATCCGCGGTTCAGGATAACAACTCTGAGAGTATCCATGTTTCTCTCGGCGGAGCGATTGCCGGAGCTGCCAGTGGAAAAGAAAAGATCAAGATCGTCAAGAAGGACGACGAAGGCAACCCGCTTGCGAATGCCAAATTTGAGCTCTGGAATTCCAATCAGTCCGTTTTTCTGGAGACGTTGACGACGGATGCCAACGGAGTCGCTGAAACGGAGAAAGTGTATCGTTACAATGCTGCAGGATTGCCATATTGGCTTAAAGAGATTGCAGCGCCGGATGGACATGTGCGGGATCCGCAATTTGCAGCCGGCAAAACGATTGAGTTCAAAGGCAATGCCGCTCCAATCGAAATTGTGAACGAGAAAATTCGTCAAGGTTTCCAACTGATCAAGGTCGATTCCGTCGACAACTCGATTAAATTAAAAGACGCCGAGTTTAAGTTGCTGAATTCGAATGGCGTTCAAGTTGGTGAACTGCTGACAACGGATAATAACGGGCAAATCGCTGCCGGAAATCTGGAACCCGGCGATTATACGTTAGTTGAAGTTAAGGCGCCGCTGTTCTACAAGCTGAACTCGACGCCGATTCCACTGAAGATTGTGGCTAATCAGACTGCTGTTGTCGAACTTGAGGCGAAAAATACAAAAGGCACAGGCGGTAAGCTTATCGTTACAAAGGTAGATGCCAAAACATCCAAGGAATTGCAGGGCATTGAATTTCAACTGTATGATGCCGACGGACATTTGGTAACTACAACTGAAACGGACATTAATGGCGTAATCGAGTTCAACGGGCTGGCTTTCGGAAACTATAAGCTCGTCGAGACGAAAGCAGACGGGTTTGTAATCGAACAAGCCGAGAGAGCAATTGTGATTACAGAGCCAACAACAATGATCACGATTCAGAACAAGAAGAACGAACGCTCCGTTCAACTGACGAAGTATAATCAGAGCAAGAGTCAGGTTCTTCCAGGCGCTATTTTTGAATTGAGAGAACAGACAAACATGGTTGATCTGGAAGGCAACCCGATCTTCCAAACGGTCGCTGGAATCGACGTCTCCAAGCTGACGACCGATTCGAACGGTCAACTGCTGCTGACGGATCTTCCTGCAAACAAGTATCAACTTATTGAAGTTAAAGCTCCTTCCGGATACAAATTGAATAATACGCCAGTAGAGTTTGAGATTACTCTTGTCCAGACAGAAGCCGTACTCGTAGAAAAAACAAACGAGAGAATCCCAAGCTCGGGAGGAGGAGGCTGGATCCCGGGTCCAACGGAAACGCCTAAGCCGACGGAGGAGCCGAAACCTACAGAGACGCCAGGACCAACAGAGACTCCACAGCCTACAGAAACACCGAAGCCTACTCCGACTCCTGGGCCTACAGAGACTCCGAAGCCGACGAACCCAGGGGACAAAGTAAAAGAGGAAACGACTGTAGACAAGCCTGTTAAAGGCGAAGTCGAGGTTCCGGAGAAGGGCAAAGTCAAAGTCGGGGAAGAACCGAAGCACGGCACGGTGACGATCACGCCGGATGGTAAATGGAAGTATACGCCTGACAAAGGGTACAAAGGCAAAGATTCCTTCACCATCATCGTGACCGATCCGGAAGGCAATGAACAGGAAATTCTCGTCGAGATCGACGTGGATGATATTCCACTCGGCGGGATCGATGCGGGAGGAAAAACTCCGGGGAAACAATTGCCGAAAACCGGTGAAGACAGCCCTCTGCCTCTGCAGCTTGCCGGCATTGCGCTAATCGCTGCTGGCGTCCTTTTCCTCAACCGCAATCGCATTTTCCGTTCCAAAAACCAATAAAGAGAGAATAGAGAGACTACAGAGAGAATAAAGAACAATAGAGAGAGAATCTTCCAAACCTGTCGAGAAATCGACAGGTTTTTCCTTGCATAATCTATGGAAATTTGCTATACTTCTACTATAAAAGCAAGCTCGATAACGGCAAACCTGTCGAAAGGCAGCGACGCAAAGCTAGAGGGTCTTCCCTTCCGTTGGAAGGTTGACAGCCAGCTACCGAAGGTCTCGGCTTTTTTTGTTTTCTTCGGACGGGCTTCACGATAAAGGCAAACCTGTCGAAAGGCAGCGACGCAAAGCTAGAGGGCCTTCTCTTCTATGAGGAATGGCAGCCAGCTATCGAAAGGAGTCAGGACTATGATTAAATTTACAAGAGTGTTGCTGGCCGCTTTCGTTCTTTTCGCTACGATCCCGGCAATCGCTTTCGCTAATACGCAAGCGAATAAAGTTACTTTGGATTCGACCCAATTGGAGAGAGGCACGATTGGCATCCGGCTGGCTAACAAGACAACAGTCGATATGAAGGCGAAGATTTCGAAGGGAAGCGCGAGCTATACATATACATTAAGCACGACAATGAACGACCAGACGGTGTGGCTGCCGCTGCAATTGGGCAACGGGCAGTATGAAATTACGGTGCTTCAGCATGTTGTCGACAAAAAGTATCGCGTGAGCCTTACGGAGAAGGTTGATGTAGCTGTAAAGAATCAGCCTGATGTATTCTTGAATTCGACTCAGACGGTAGCTTGGAAGGAAGCCGACAAGGCGTTGGATAAAGTCAAGGAATTGACGAAGAAAGCTGCTACGGATGAACAGAAAGCAAAGGCGATCTACGAATATATCATTCAAAATGTCAGCTATGATAAAGATTTGGCTCGCAAGGTTGCTTCTGACTACATTCCGGACATTGACGGAACTCTGACCTCGGGCAAAGCCATTTGCTACGGTTATGCTACTCTCTATGCGGCTATGCTGCGCAGCGTAGGCATCCCGACCAAACTGGCGATGGGCAAGACGAACTTGGTTGATGAATACCACGCTTGGAACGAGGTTTACTTGAACGGCAAATGGGTTGTTGTAGACACGACTGTTGACGCAGTGCTGAGCAAAGGCGCCACGAAAATCACATTTAACAAAAAAGCAAGCGACTACGCGGCAGTCAAATATTACTGATTGAACTTAAAAGCGTCCGGAATCGTTATAGATTCCGGACGCTTTTCGCATAAAAAGCTTAACTTTGAGCTTCAACCCGTTCGGCGTGAACGATGAGACGGTGAGTTGGATTGACTAGCGGATCACAAGTGATTAGTGTAAGAGTCGTTTTATCTTCCGCATTTTTTAGTACGGACAGATCGTTTGGAAGAACGACTTTAATGTCGGTCACCTTGTAGACGAAGCTGCTGTTTCTTGTTCGGATGTCGATTTGGTCGCCGATTTCCACTTCGTCAAGCCGATTGAACATTCGTCCTTTTGTTCGGGCCCGGTGGGCTGCGACGGCGGCATTGCCGATTTCGCCAAGCGGTGCGGTTTCCGTCATATGACCCGCACCTACCTTCATATTTTGCGCGGTTGCCCCTTCTAGAATCGGCAGCTTAAGATCGATTTTGTCAATCTCGATAATCCCGATTGTTCGATCATCCATAGGCTCTTGAGGTTCCTCTGGGTTCTCGGACGAATCGGCTTCGTTTCCTGATTGCTCTAACCCTGCGTCAAGCACATTAGAAAGTCGGCTGTACTCTGCTTGAATGTTGTAAGAGCGAGCGGGATCGCCGGACGACAATGAATGCTCCAATTCTTGCAAAATTTGCTTCTGCTCTCTATCTTGGAGGTATTCGCGAGCAAATGGAAAAGCTAGCAAAGCTAGGCCTGCGGCGATCAAAGCGTAGGATGCGATTTTCGTGACGGTTGTTCTTGTTAGTTTCATAGATTTACCATCTGCCTTTATCTATACATAATACGTTCAAACTGAAATAATAAACTATTGGGCTGAACAAAAACTGTACAATAGAAAACGGATTTTTCTATTTGACTTAGAAAAGTTTAGAAATTGTTCAGTACGGCGTGGTAGAATATAAATGTTTGGTCGATTGGTACTTTTATCCTATTAAATAGGTAATTTGATCTATTGATGAAAACCGGTTATCAGAGAGAGGCTTGATCTTAATGAATGGATTATTAATTTGTCGAGTTCGCAGTTGGATTGCGAAGGGGTTGCTTGTCGTACTGCTAATTTCCATAGTTACGGGATGCGGAATATTCAGCGGCGAGAAGAACGAGCAAGAGCCAACATCGGCAACGCCGGTGATCGAGCGATACAGCGGACCGATGAGCAAGGTAATGCCCTATGTGTATACGGCGAAGAAAGAGTTCTCTCTTACATTTAACGGAATGAGCGACAATGTTACGATGACCAAGCTGCTAGATGAGCTGGATAAGTACGGGATTAAAGCGACCTTTTTTCTGCCGGGGATGCGCGTCGCGGAAGAGCCAGACATAGCCAAGCTGATTTTGGCCAGAGGGCATGAGGTTGAGAACAATACGCTGAATCGCCTTGATATGTCCAATCTTAGTTACGAGCAGATTTATAAAGAAATTCGTCTCAGCAACGAAATTATCGAGAGAGAAACGGGGGTTGCTCCTCGTTACATTCGCACACGTTCTGGCGACTATACCGACGATGTTAGACGGGCATCTGCTCACAACGGTATGGATGCTGTTATTGTCTACAGCTTGTTTTTGCATAATTGGCAGAAGGAGACTGACTTAGAGAAGGAACTGTTTATCAGGAAATACATTACCCGAGGCGGAATTATTTCCATTGATGCGGAAGAGAATACCTCGCTCTTGGAAGATGTTGTGCTTGTGGCAAAAGCTGCAGAAGAGGTGGGTTACGACTTCATTCCTTTGGGACAATTGATCAAGCATGGTGGAGAGCGGAAGCCGTTGGAGCAAATCGAAGGTTACGACGCCGTACGGATCAACCCGGATTACGAAAACGCGAAATACAATTTGATTTACGATGTAATGACGGACGAAAAGAAAATTACGCTAACATTCGATGATTGGGGGACCGATTATACGGTTACCAAGATACTGGATATATTGGCCAAGTATGATGTGAAAGCGACTTTTTTCTTGCGAGCCAAAGGAGCAGAAGCTAATCCGAATTTGGCAAGGGCAATGATTGAGGAAGGACATGATGTAGCAAACCATACATATACCCATCCCGTCATTACAACTTTGACTCCGGAGCAATTGCAGGAAGATGTCGTCAAAGCTCATCAAGTCATTACAGAAGCCATTCAACAGAAGCCGACAATGCTGTTCCGACCTCCTACCGGAGAAATTGACGATAAAAGCGCCAAAATCGTTTCTGCGATCGGGCTACCCAACATCGCGCTGTACAACGTGACGACGCTCGATTGGAACTCGGATAACAGCGCAGAGGATATTGTGAATAAAATTATGGAGAAGACGGATAAAGGGAGCGTTATTTTGCTTCACATGCTTGACGATATTCATACGATCGAAGCTCTACCTACGGTGCTCGAAAGTCTGAGGAAGTCGGGTTTCACATTCGTCAAAATGGCGGAATTAGTCGGGTTGCAAGAGTAGACGATTCGGGAGTACGGGAGAGAACAGGATGAATATCTATGATCGGCTGTTGGACAGAATGGAGTCTATTGCGGTAGTAGGGTTGGGGTACGTTGGTCTGCCGCTTGCGCTAGCCTTTGCTAAAAAAGTAAATGTGGTGGGATTCGATTTAAACAAGAAGAAAATCGAAGGATACCGGAATGGATTAGATGCGACTGACGATGTCGGCGATGAGGCTGTAAGAAACAGTACAGTATCGTTTACTTCAGACATTTCGAGGCTTGAGCATGTGCATTTTTATATTGTAGCTGTACCGACGCCGATTGGCAGCGGGAATGTTCCCGACTTGACCTACATTGAGAAGGCAAGCCGGCTTGTTGGGAGCAAGCTGAGCAAGGGAGCGATCGTTGTCTTCGAATCTACCGTATATCCTGGTGTGACCGAGGAGATTTGCGTACCGATTCTGGAAGCGGAATCCGGCTTGCACTGTGGAAAGGATTTCAAGGTCGGCTATTCGCCAGAGCGAATTAATCCGGGAGATAAAGTCCATCGTCTGGAAAATATCATAAAAATCGTATCGGGAATGGACACAGAAACGCTTGAGACGATTGCCAAAGTGTACGAGCTCATAATTGAAGCCGGCGTATACAGGGCCGAGAGCATTAAAGTGGCGGAAGCGGCCAAAGTGATAGAGAATGCGCAACGCGACGTCAATATTGCATTCATGAACGAATTAGCGATGCTATTTAAGCAAATGAATATCCCTACAAGAGCTGTGCTTGAGGCTGCGAAGACAAAGTGGAACTTCCTTCCGTTTGAACCGGGTTTGGTCGGAGGGCACTGTATCGGGATTGATCCGTATTACTTAACTTATAAAGCGGAGGACACGGGATATCGATCGCGCATTATTCTTGCCGGACGCCATATTAACGATGGTATGGGTAGCTTTGTCGCACAGAGTATCGTCAAAATGCTGGTCAAACTTAAAGTAGACATTTCCAGTGCCAGAATCGGTTTTCTAGGACTTACATATAAGGAAAACTGTTCAGACATTCGAAATACGAAAGTGATTGATGTGATCCATGAGTTGAATGAATATGGCATAACGCCGCTTGTAACAGATCCGATGGTTGATCCTGAACAGGCGTTTGAGGAATACGGCATAGAGTTAATGAATATGGAGCACCTACAGCAGCTTGATGCCGTTGTAGTTGCCGTACCTCATAGCAGCTTTGCATCGATGACAGCACGGGACTTTGAGGCTATGTTTGCCAAGAATAAAACCAAGGTTCTAGTCGATATAAAAGGTGTATTCAACAAATCGGATTTTGAGAAAAACGGCTTCCATTACTGGAGTCTGTAGCGTCGGTCTCACGGATTGGAGGCAGCGAAATGTTAAAGTTGAAGAAGCCGAAGAAAACTGTCGAAGAAATATTAACAGTTCCAAAAGGGGACAGGCGGACGTTAGCTTATGTGCCGGACCCGGATAAGCTTCGAAACTCGGCTGATCGCAGAGGGCTTAAGAGCGAGGAAAGCGGAGCCCGGCAGGAAGGGAATATCCACGATAAACTTCGTATGCTTAGTTTGCGTTATGTTGCGGAGTTTGAGGTGACGATCGATTTAGCTAGGAAGGCTAAGCCGGTCCGAGGTCGATCTGTGGATGTTTCAGCAACGGGCATCTTGATTGCGGTCGATGATCTGTCACAGGATTCCTTCAGAGTTGGAGGCAATGTCCAAATTCGTTTTCGTATTCCTCCAGGAGCGATGCCCGAAGGGTTCGAATCGAACGTTAAAACACAAGCCACTGTTGTGAGAATTTTTGTCAAAGAGCATGACGGACAAGAGCAGACTATGGTCGCATTCGAGTTCGTCAATCCGCTGACTGAATATTTCCAGAAAAAGCGCTGGGGATATTCCGTTTACATGGCTAGTAGTTTGCTGCTATTTACGGCTTTGTTTGTCATGCTTATGCGCGCGGAGAGCGTTATTTATTTCAAATACAACTCGCTTTTGTATACGTACAGCATCATCGCCGCGGCATTCTTGCTGTCGAGATATTTGTTTGGATCGTTATATCGGGATGTGCCGATTAATCCTGTTTACAGCCCCGGCGTTACAATTATAATCCCTTGCTTTAATGAGGAGCAGTGGATTCACCGTACGATTCTGAGCTGCGTCAATCAGGATTATCCGGTTCACAAGCTCGAAGTGATCGTAGTAGACGATCGTTCCACGGATAATTCCCCACAGCGTATTCAAGAGACGATTGAGTTGATTCACAAAGAGGCAGAGCGCTTCGGTACTAGAGATAGAGTGAAGATGCTCCTGCTTGAAGAGAACGGCGGGAAGCGGGTGGCGTTAGTCAAAGGCGTTGAGATGGCGAAACACGATTTGGTTGTGTTCGTTGATTCGGACAGCTTCCTCGAACCAACCGCGATCCGTCATCTTGTTCAGCCTTTTCAAGATCGTAAGGTTGGAGGCGTAGCCGGGAGAACGGACGTTGAAAACAAATTTACGAATTCCATCACCAAGCTTCAAACCGTCCGCTATTATATCGCGTTCCGGATTATGAAAGCGGCCGAATCCTGGTTCGATAGCGTGACTTGTCTTTCCGGGCCGTTGTCCTGCTACCGCAAAGAATTGGTGCTCAAGCATTCCGACGCATGGTTGAATCAGAAGTTTTTAGGGCAGCCGGCCACGTTCGGAGACGACCGAAGCATGACCAACTATATTTTGCGTACACACCGCACAACTTATCAGGATAAGGCGATCTGTTCGACTATCGTACCTTCGGATATGGGCGTATTTTTGAAGCAGCAAATGCGCTGGAAACGTTCCTGGCTAAGGGAATCCTTGCGCGCATGCAAATTCATTTGGCGCAAGGAGCCGTTTATGGCACTTTTTTTCCTTGTGGGGTTGATAGTGCCGATTGCCGCTCCTGTAATCGTAGTGTACAACCTGATCTACGTCCCTTTGTTTCATCATGTTTTTCCGGGAACATTCCTTATGGGATTATTGCTGATGGCCCTGTGCATGAGCTTGGCGCATTTGTTTTTCCGTAAGAGCAAGCTATGGATATTCGGCATAGTATTCTGTTTGTTCTATGAATTTGTGCTTCTGTGGCAGATGCCTGTAGCCTGGGTTACTTTCTGGAAATCTACGTGGGGAACTAGGGAAACCCCTCAAGATATCGAGGCCAGAAACAAGAAAGAAGCGCGCAAGCAAAAAAGAGTCAACCGGAAGATCGGGCTGCCGTTTTAATACGGCGGTTACGTTCCGTTCAGTAAGGAGAAGCAGAGATGGGGAACAAGAATCGCGCTCATACCCTGGACACGCGGAAGAAAGACCGGCGCAAAGCAATTAAGACGGTGATTCAGCTGACCGTGCTGCTCGTTGTTGGATATATCTTGTTTCACGCGCTTGTCGACGTTGAAAAGTATAAGGAACCAGAGCGGACTGAATGGGTCTCGGACAAAGGTTTTGTCGCCTTGTCTTACTTCGGAGTCAGCCGTTCGGGCACACCAAAACTGATCTCGAAGCGAGAGCTGAATAAGCATCTCAAGGCGCTCAAGGATCAGGGCTTTGTCGCAATCTCTCAGCAGGATGTGCTTGATTATTACCAGGAGGGAAAGAAGCTTCCAGATAAGGCGCTGTTTCTATCTTTTGAGGACGGTCGAAACGATTCCGCGTTATTCTCTCAGCCGCTGCTAGAGAAATACAATTTCAAGGCAACTTTTCTCTCATATGCGAACAAGATGGGTAACGGAGATCGCAAGTTTCTTCAGCCGAAGGATATGAAGAAAATGACCAAAAACGGTTATTGGGAGCTTGGCAGTAACGGTTATCGGCTTACCTATATCAATATTTTCGATAGCGAAGGCAATTTCATCGGTGTGAAGGATGAGAACGAGCTTCGAAATAAAATGAAAATCGATTATTACAATCATTATTTGATGGACTTTTTAAGGGACGGCGATATGATTCCAACCGAGACGCGAAGCGAGATGGAAGCACGTATTTCGGAAGATTACAGGCTGATGGAAGAAATTTATACAGACCAGCTTGGTTTCGTGCCAAACGTGTATATGATCATGCATGCGAACGCTTTGGGAGCCGGGATGAACCGTCTTGTGACGGAGGCCAACAATACAGAAATACAACGGATTTTTAAAATGCATTTTAACAGGGACGGGATTTCTTTTAACGGCAAGGACGAGGATCTTTATGATTTGACGCGAGTACAGCCTGCACCCTACTGGTATACGAATCATTTGCTTATGAAAATAGCTAAGGATACCGGCCAGGAGATGAAGTTTGTGACCGGGGACGCCAAGCGTGCGAAGAATTGGACGCTAGTGAACGGTGCTGCTGAATTTATCGACAATCGTATTGCACTGACTTCACAGCCGGCCGCTCCCGGTATGCTTCTGCTCAACGGCAGCGAAAAATATCAAGATGTTGAATTTGAGGCGACTTTGGCCGGCAACGTAGTCGGCCGACAGTCGATTTATGTCAGATATGACCGGGAATGGAATTCGTTCATTCGGATTTCGCTGGATAATAATCAAGTGACGATCGAGCAGAAAAGAGCCGGACAAGAAATTGAGAAGCTGGTACAATTGGAATTGGACGAAATTGACTGGAAGGAAACCGATCTGGCGCTCAATAAAGCGACTGTGTATTCGAAGGCTCAAACTTCTGAGATCGACTTGACGGAAGAAACCCGGTATCCCGTTAATATCGCGGACAAGAGGAAACTTTTCGTATCTTTGAGTGGCAGCGAGCTTCGTGTAACGATAGACGGAGACATCCAATCGTTCGAAACATCTGTTGACGAGGGAATTTCTTCTGGCTCCGTCGCACTTGAGTCGGAATACAACGTACAGAACGAGCGGGACGATATTTACGACGGCGTCTTCGATGACGTTCAGATCAAAGGCTTGTACAGCAATCGGTTTTCCGGCTTGGACAAATGGTTCAAAGAAATCGAACGTTCGGCGGACGCTACTCTTGATTGGGTGATTGAAACGTTCTGACCGACCGGAATAGGAAGGAGTGCGACAGTTGAACGGAATTCGCTCGAGCAATCACCATCGCAATCGGACTGTTGCCCTTTTTTTGTGTTCAGGATTGATCGCTTTCTCGGCTGGCTTGCTGTATATGTGCAGACAGGACGTGTTCGGGGCGGCTAGCAAACCTAAAATGACGGAATTTAAAACGGAACGCTCGGTATGGTTGACGGATTGGCGCTGGAAAGCCGGTATGGAGCAGTTGGGAACTGTTGCAGAAGGACTGACCAGCTTGCAGTTGTTTGCCGCTTATTTCGATGAATCCGACCGTCTGCTGTTTACGGACGAATTCCGGGAGGCGCTTCCTCTTGTTCAGCAGGAAGTGGATCGAGGCGGCTTGAACCGCTTGTTCCTGACACTGGTTAATGACATCAAGTACCAAGGCGGAGGGAACGTGCAGAAGGACAGCGAGCTAGTAACGAGGCTTGTCAAAGATTTTTCGAGCCGTAGCAGCCATATCAACGAAATAATTGCCGCTGTAGAGTCGTATGGTTTATCTGGAGTCGAACTAGATTACGAGAGAATTGATGACAAAGATTGGACGAATTATGCGCAGTTGATCAGAGAACTACATGCGCGGTTGATCGGTAAAGGCAAGGAGCTTCGAGTCGTTTTTGAGCCGCGCGCGCCGATAGAGCGGCTTGATCTTCCGGAAGGGCCGGTCTATATCATGATGGCGTATAATCTGTTCGGCAATCATAGTGGGCCGGGACCAAAGGCGGATGATGCATTTGTTCGCCAGCTTGCTGCACGGATGAAAGGTTTATCTGGTCAGTCCTATATCGCATTGTCATCGGGAGGCTTCGATTGGCACGGTGAAACCGGCAAAGCTGTCGGAATTACCGAACGGCAAGCGGCGGATCTAGCTAGCGGTGCTACCTCGCCCCCTGTAAGAGATAAGGCGAGTGGCGCTCTGCATTTCGAATATATGGATTCGAGCGGTGCTAAGCACAACGTTTGGTATGCCGACGGCAAGACCCTAGGGCAATGGATTCAAGCAGCCAAGTCCAAAGGCATCTATAATATCGCCATATGGCGGCTGGATGAACTTGGTGAGGAGTCGCTTAAGCAGCTCCAAAGCACTGGTTCCGTTCAAATTGAATAAACAAATCAACGCGAAGAAGAGAAGGGTTTGACACTCACTCCTTCGCGCTTTTCATTTTCCGTCCGGGAATCTGATGCGAAGTTAAGAACGTGTTTCTCCTTGTCGAGAAGCACGTTCTTTTTGCCATTAGCAGTTTTATGAGGAGGAAAATAAAGGATATTTTTGTTCTAATTAGAAATTGTTTGGTGAATTATGTTAGAATAATCAGTTCCCAAAAATAGTATTTTATTGAAATATGCTCGAAAAGTCGGAAAGCTGTACTGTTCTTGTCGAAGCGAGGAATCGTTTCTAGCACAGTCCTGTGAGTACATGAAGAGGAATAGGCACGAAGAATGGCTGTACAGTGTGTTGACGCGTCCGGGAACGATTGTTGTCTGTTTTACGGTCGCTTTGGCTCTAATTGTCTACACGATCCTGTTCGTCAAGCCTTACATAGGCATGGCCGACAAGGGAGACTACTACTGGTAAATTCATAATCTTGGACTTACTATTTAACTGACAACTTCGACGATTGCCACTTCGGCTACTTTAACCGTCTGTTCGGAATCAGGCAGTACCCGTTCGAGCAGACTGCGCAGTTCGTATCTTCATTATCCTTGGTCATTCGAACCGCGCTATCGCTTGATTTATGGTTTACCTGGGATACCATTTCGCTTCCAAACCGAGCACGCTGGGCAAGGAAGTGAAGGACAATGAAGGGATGTTAACCGTCGTGAAAGAAGAGTACGACGATTACCGGGTGGTCTTCCATTCTGGCTGTTAATTTGTTCTTCAACGGCATCATTCTTGTGATCCTTGGAGTTATGGGCGAATACATAGGAAGGGTGTACGACGAGGCCAAAGGACGTCCTCTGTACATCGTTTCCGAGACAATAGGAATCAAACGTCAGGAACGCGTTGAAGTTCTAATCGGCACTCGGTAATCAACAAATTGAATAAATGATGCTCCGCAAGAGTGGCTCCACCCCGATGGAATATATTTCTTCCCCGAAGGACAGACTAGAAAAATGAAGTAAACCTCTAAAGGGAAGAAATTATTGGCCGACAATCGGCCTTTCAGGAGGGGGAGCCACTTTTGGCTTGTAAAGAGACACGAACATCGTCCGGACGTCGTCTGTGCGCCTGGCTGCTGGCCGGGATATTGACAGCGGCTCTGATTGCTCCGTCCGCTGCCGCAGCTCAGGAACCGGCTTCTAAGCAGCCGGCTGCGGATCTCGCGGCCAACGCCAAATCTGCGATTCTGATGGATGCGGACAGCGGCACGGTCGTCTACGAGAAAAATAGTACGCTCTCTTTGCCGCCTGCCAGCATCACCAAAATTATGACGATGCTGCTTGTGATGGAGGCGCTTGACGAAGGTCGGCTGAAGCTGTCCGACAAGGTAACGGCAAGCGAACACGCCGCTTCGATGGGCGGGTCGCAAATTTTTCTGGAGCCGGGCGAAGAGATGACCGTTGAGGACATGCTTAAGGGCGTTGCGCTCGCCTCGGGCAATGACGCCTCCGTTGCGCTCGCCGAAAAGCTGGGCGGGAGCGAGCCGCAATTTGTCGCAATGATGAACGAGAAGGCCGCCGAGCTGGGAATGACCAACACGAAGTTCGTCAACTGCAACGGGCTGCCTGCCGAAGGCCACATGTCTTCCGCACGCGATATCGCCATTATGTCCAGAGAACTGCTGAAATACGAAAGCATTACGAAATATACCGGACTGTACCAAGATTATTTGCGCAAAGGCAGTCCCAAGCCGTTCTGGCTTGTAAATACGAACAAGCTCGTTCGTTTCTATAGCGGCGCCGACGGATTAAAGACCGGCTTTACGAGCGAAGCGAAGTTCTGTTTGTCGGCGACGGCGCGCAGGGACAATTTGCGGCTGATTGCCGTCGTCATGGGCGAGCCCAATACGAAGACGCGCAATGCGGAAGTGTCGCAGCTGTTTGACTATGCGTTCGCTCAGTACACGAATGTTCCCATCTACAAGAAGGGCGATTCGATCGGTACTCTTCAAGTGGAGAAGGGGAAAGTAGCCAAAGTTCCGCTGACGGCCAGGCGTTCGTACAGCGTTCTGTTGAAGAAAGGCGACGCAGGCAAGGGCATTCGTCACGAGCTTGTGCTTGAACCCAACGTAAAGGCCCCGGTGGAGATCGGGCAGCCGATCGGCAAACTGGTCGTATACCGCGGCGATGACGTGCTGGTCGAGTTTCCGGTGGAATCTCCGGCGGCAGTCGAACGCGCCGGCTGGTGGGCGCTGCTGCGTCGAACGACAGGGCAACTATTTTTCTCAGGGGCGGACTGACTGCGGATAAGGCGGCAAGACGAGGTTTCGTCGCCGCCTCTTTCGCGCGTTTTGTCGATTTTATGGGGCCTGCTTCTAGTTTTGTCGGAGGGCAGGAATGAGGGAGCGCTTCGTAGAATTGGTGACGAGGCAAGCAGGATATGGGGAAGGGGAAATGAGGATGAGCTTGCAGGTTGAGCTGGAGCAGCAACGCAATGTTTTGATCGTACGACTGAGGGGGGAACTGGACCACCATACCGCTGACATCGTCCGCTTCAAGATGGAGGACGCGATTATGCGCGGGCGGTGCGATCACGTCGTGCTCAGCCTAAAAGAATTGCAATTTATGGACAGCTCGGGGCTCGGCGTCATTCTCGGGCGCTATAAGCTGCTTAAGAGCCGCGGCGGCAAAATGGTCGTATGCGATACGCAGCCCGGCGTTAAAAGGCTGTTTGAGCTGTCGGGGCTGTTCAAGATTCTCTCGTTCTATGATTCGGAGCGCTTGGCAGTTGCCGGTCTGGAGGTTGTATCATGAGTGGACATAATCATATGAAGCTCTCATTTGCGAGCCGTTCCGAGAACGAGTCTTTCGCGAGAGTTACGGTTGCGGCATTTATCACGCAGCTTGACCCGACGCTGGAACAAGTGGACGAGATCAAGACGGTCGTGTCGGAGGCGGTAACCAACGCGATCATTCACGGCTACGAGGGAAGGACCGACGGCGTTGTCACCGTCGAAGCGGAGCTGGACGGAGATATGATTTCGCTATCCGTCAGCGACCAGGGCAAAGGAATTGAAGATTTGGAGCTGGCCAGACAGCCGTTGTTCACTTCGCGCCCAGAGCTTGAACGCTCGGGCATGGGCTTTACGATCATGGAAAATTTCATGGACGAATTTGACGTCGTCAGCTCGGAAGCGGGCGGTACGTCTCTTAGGATGAAGAAGCGGATCGAGTCGAAAAAGGCGTTGTTTAACTAAAAAACCGTGCGGCAGGGGTTGGAGGCATGGAATCAGAATGGAAACGATCGTCTCCGCCGGCTTATTTGGATGACGGAGAAGTGAAGCGCCTTATTGCGCTTAGTCAATCTGGAGATACGACCGCGCGAGACACGCTCGTCAATAGCAACATTCGGCTAGTTTGGTCCGTCGTGCAGCGTTTTGCCAATCGCGGCTACGACAGTGACGACCTGTTCCAGATCGGCTGCATCGGTTTGCTGAAGTCGGTGGACAAGTTCGATCTCTCTTACGACGTGAAGTTTTCGACTTACGCTGTGCCGATGATTATCGGAGAGATTCAAAGATTTCTCAGAGACGACGGTACGCTGAAGGTGAGCCGCTCCTTGAAAGAGATGGCCAATCGCGTCCGCAAGACGAAGGACGAGCTGTCCAAGCGATACGGGCGTGCGCCGACGATTGGCGAAGTGGCCGAGGAGCTTGGCGTGACGCCGGAGGAAATCGTATTCGCGCAGGAAGCGAACAAGCCGCCGACATCGATTCACGAGACGGTGTTCGAGAACGACGGAGATCCGATCACGCTTATGGATCAGATCGCCGATGAATCTCAGGAGCGCTGGTTCGACAAGCTGGCTTTGACGGAAGCGATCCAAGGGCTGAGCGAAAGGGAGCGGCTGATTATTTTCCTGAGGTATTTCCGCGATCAGACGCAATCCGAAGTTGCCGGCAGACTGGGTATCTCTCAAGTCCAGGTCAGCCGGCTGGAGAAAAAAATATTGCAAAACATTAAAGACCAGATCGCGCAGTAGGTCGCTGCCTGCAGCGCGTGATCGTAGAGAGGCGAACGCTGGAAACGGGCGGACGCCTCTTCTTTTTTTCCGAAATACGGTTAGGCTGCCGCTTTCCATTCCATACTAAGCGAAATGCCGCTTGGGGGAGGGGGAGTATGAGTCGCTCGCATGCAGAAGAGGAAAACAGGGTCGTCTACGTCCGGATGCGCAGAAGAGCGGTCGTTCGTCCCGGCGCCGTAATTCGTTTGGGAGACGTCGCCAGACTGGTAACGGAGAAGGAACTGCAAATTCGGCTTGAAAAGCTCGCGCTGCACAAGGTTACCGCTGGCGACGGCAATATGGTGCTGATCGACATGCTTCAAGTCGTTAAAGCGATTCGCGAAGCGGAGCCGGGCATGGTCATCGAGACGTTCGGAGAACCGCATGTGCTGCTGGAGATTTCGCCTGCCGGCGAAGTTAAACCTCGCCGGATTGTGCTTGCGCTTGCTTGGCTGCTGCTGTTTTTCGGCTCCGGAATGGCGATGATGAACTTCCATGCCGACGTCAATATGCCCGCGGTGCAGAAAAGAATTACCGCGCTGATTACCGGCAAAGACGGCGCCCATCCTTGGCTGTTTCAAATTCCGTACTCGATCGGGGTCGGGATGGGGATGCTGCTGTTTTTTAACCGACTCTTGCGCAAACGGCTGAACGACGAGCCGAATCCGCTGGAGGTGGAGATGTTCATGTACCAGGAAAATGTGAATCATTACGTCATTACCGAGGAATACCGTAAAAAACACGAGGACAGGACGGGGAGAGACGGTGACTGAAGCGCTTCGGGGCCTGCTGCTTGGCATCGTAAGCCTGGCTGGGGGCTTTGCCGTCGGGAGCGCCTTCGTAGCGCTGCTGATCGTGCTCGACTTGATTCCCAGACTGGTGCAGCTGACGAGAGGCCACCGCCGCTCAGCCGTGTTCGAATCCGCGATTCTGATCGGCTCGCTGTATTGGATTTGCGCGGATTTGTTCGACTGGACCTTCCGGCTTTCGGCGCGTTTTCTGCTTATTCCGGCGGTATTCCAGGGCTTGTTCGTCGGTATGTTTGCCGCCGCTTTGACGGAGGTGCTGAACGTGATCCCTATCGTGTCCAAGAGATTAAAGCTTAAGCCTTATTTATTGCCGCTGTTGATGGCCATGGTGTTGGGCAAGGTGACGGGCTCGCTCGTCGACTGGCTGTGGCTGCAGCCATAAGGAGCGTGAATGTGATGGAAACGACCGAGCAGGGCGGCGTGAATGACGGACATGCGGGCCGGCAGATGAAATTTCCGAAGGAGCTGATCCGGAAGGCTTCGGTTCGAAAAGAGAGTTCTTCGGGGGACGAGAGAGACGCGCGGCATCGGGAAGAGAAGGAGATAACGCCATCGACATCGGAGACAGCTCGCGAGACGTCCGAGCGCATCCCCGACGAGCTTGAGCGATGGAAGCGGCAGCTGACGGAGACGATTGGGCTGGACAAAAGCTTCGAGGTTCAAGTTAGGGAGATGATTTTCGGCGGCAGGAAGGTGGCGCTGCTATTCCTTAGCGTGTTCGCCAAGGATACGGCGCTGACGGAGATCATCAAGAGATTAACCTATCTGGATCCCGGAAGTTCGCTGGATTCCGACGCGCTGCAATCTTTTCTGGAATGCTACGTGCCCGCGGTACAGGTCCAGAGAACGGATTCTTTTCCGGAAATGGTTGACGGGGTGCTGATGGGCAATACCGCCTTTTACGTAGACGGGCAGTCGGCGGCGCTGATGATAGACGCGAAATCGTTCCCGGGAAGGAACCCGGAGCAGCCGTCGCTGGAGAAGGTCGTCAGGGGCAGCCAGGACGGTTTTACGGAGACGCTGCTAACGAACGTCGCGCTCATTCGGCGCAGGCTGCGCGATCCGAATTTGCGCTTTGAGATTATGAAGGTCGGACGTCGCACCCAGACGGACGTCTGCATCGGATATATCGACGATATCGCGAATACGGAGCTGGTGGAATCGATTCGGGACAAAATTCGCGCGATCGATATCGACGGCCTTCCGCTCGCGGATAAGCAGTTGGAGGAAATGACGGTCAGCAGCAACTGGAATCCGTTCCCTTTGGTGAGGTATACGGAACGGCCCGACGTCGTTGCGGCGCAACTGCTCGACGGAAGCGTTACCGTTATCGTCGATACTTCGCCCAGCGCGATTCTGCTGCCGACGACGTATTTTGATTTGGTGCAGCACGCGGAGGAAAATCGCCAAAACCCGTTCATGGGCTCTTATATGAGATGGGTGCGGTATTTGGGCATTCTCGCATCGCTTGTGCTGATGCCGCTGTGGTTTTTGTTTAACGCCAATCCCTCGATGCGCCCCGAGTGGTTATGGTTTGTAGGAACGGACAAGGCGGGACAGCTTCCGCTGATTCTTCAATTTCTGATTGCGGAGGTCGGCGTAGATCTGCTCCGGCTTGCCGCCGTGCACACGCCAGCGCCTCTCGTCACCGCGATGACTTTGCTGTCCGCGATCCTGATCGGTGATATAGCGGTCAAGACGGGGCTGTTCGTCAACGAGGTTATTTTATATATGGCGGTGTCCGCAATCGGCATGTTCGCGACACCGAGCTACGAGTTGGGCTTGGCGAATCGAATCATACGATTGGGGTTGCTTCTCGCCGTGTTTTTCTTCCAGGAAATCGGCTTTGTGATCCTTGCGACGGCCACGCTGCTGTATTTGGCCTTCAAGCGATCGTTCAACGCGCCTTACCTATGGCCTTTCCTGCCCTTTAACGCAGTCGCGTTCCGCAACATCCTGTTCAGAATGCCGCTGTCGACGAACAAGAAGAGGCTGTCGATCTACCGGACCAAAAAAAATCGCAAGCAGCCGGTATAGCGTAACGGCAGATTGGTATGCCGGGTTTTCGGGGCCTTCCGACGATTGGAGCGTCCCGACTGCCCGGCTTTTTGGCGACTTCTCATAAAGTTAGTGCAAATGTTGTGGCAAATCCTCCATATCCCCTTGGCCGGATTTCCGGTATACTAAGTGTTAAAGTGCAAACTCCGGAGAGGTCGGCTAACGGCCGTTTCCGAATTATTCGCCAAAGGGGAAAAGGATATGTTTTTGCATGGTACGAGCAAAATAAACAGCAAAGGTCATCTGGAAATCGGAGGATGCGACGTTACGGATTTGGCGAAGCAGTTCGGCACTCCACTATATATTGTCGACGAGGCGCTGGTGCGACAGCGCGCCCGCGAATTTATGGAAGCTTTCCGCGCTACAGGCATGCGTCATCAGGTGGCTTACGCCTCCAAGGCGTTCTGCGTTATGGCGATGTGCCGCGTGGCCGAAGAAGAAGGAATGAGCCTCGACGTCGTGTCCGACGGCGAGTTGTATACGGCGCTGCAGGCGGGTTTCCCGGCCGAGCGCATTCATTTTCACGGCAACAACAAAACGCCGGAAGAGATTTTGATGGCGCTGGAAGCGAACATCGGCTGTTTTGTCGTGGACAACTTTAACGAGCTGCATCTTCTGAACGCCTTGGCCGGAGAGCAGGGCAAGCGCGTAAATGTTCTGCTGCGCATTACGCCGGGAGTCGAGGCGCATACGCACGATTATATCTCCACCGGTCAGCAGGACTCCAAATTCGGTTTCGACCTGGGCAACGGCACGGCGTTCCAGGCGATCGAGACGGCGATTTCATTGCCCAACCTTCAGGTGCTCGGCGTTCATTCGCATATCGGCTCGCAGATTTTCGAGGTCGAGGGCTTCCGGATGGCGGTCGAGAAAGTATCGGCCTTCGCAGTCGAGATTCGCGACAAGCTAAGCCATACGTTTACGGTGCTGAATCTCGGCGGAGGCTTCGGCATCCGCTACGTGGAAGGCGACCAGCCTCTGCCGCTCGGCACTTACGTACAGGCGATCGCGGACGCCGTCCGCACGACGTGCGAGCAAGCGAGCTTCCCGCTTCCGGAAATTTGGATCGAGCCGGGCCGCAGCATCATCGGCGATGCGGGTACGACGCTTTATACGGTGGGAACGAGCAAAGACATTCCGGGAGTGCGCAAATATATCGCAGTGGATGGCGGCATGACCGACAATCCGCGTCCGGCGCTGTACGAGTCCAAATACGAGGCGCTTCTGGCCAACCGCGCCAACGACGCTGCGGAGGAGGTCGTCTCCGTCGCGGGCAAATGCTGCGAGAGCGGCGACATGCTAATCTGGGACTTGAACCTGCCAACCGTTCAATCCGGCGATCTGCTCGCCGTGTTCTGCACGGGAGCATATAACTATGCAATGGCGAGCAACTACAATCGCATTCGTCGCCCTGCCGTCGTTTTCGTCAAGGACGGCCAAGCGGATCTTGTCGTCGCTCGCGAGACGTACGAGAACATCGTCGGCAACGACGTCATTCCGGCCCGCTTGCAGAAGCAGGCGGTCGCGAAATAAAATTTTCTTCCGACGCAGCCGCGTTCCGAACTGGGACGCGGTGTTTTTGCTGCGCACGTGGCACGGCTGCGAGGAAATGTTGTAAAATGAGATGAACCGAACTAGAGGAGGCAAATTGTTATGGCAAAACAAGCGAATATTAAAATGGCGGACGGCAACGAAATCGTCCTTGAGTTGTTCGATCAGGACGCTCCGAATACGGTGGCAAACTTCGAGAAGCTGGCTAACGAGGGCTTCTACGACGGCATTCCGTTCCACCGTGTCATTCCAGGCTTCGTCGCGCAAGGCGGTTGCCCTAACGGAAACGGAACGGGCGGCCCCGGGTACACAATTAATTGCGAGCACAACAAGAACAAGCATGAGCGCGGCAGCTTGGCGATGGCTCACCGCGGACCGAATACCGGCGGCAGCCAGTTCTATATTTGCTACCGGCCTCAGCCGCATCTGGACGGAGTACATACTGTATTCGGCAAAGTAACGTCCGGTATGGAGCATGTGGACGCGTTGCAAGGTCAAGAGAAGATGGAATCGGTGCGCGTGAGCTGACAATAATTCCAACCTGACCGCTTGCAAATTAGTAGGCAGAGTGATACACTGACTTACAATAGTTGCTTATCCTTCGGGGCGGGGTGCAAATCCCCACCGACGGTGATCGGCAGCGTCTCGGCCATCGATCGCATCGAAGCCGCTTGCGCCGCCGTCAGTCCGTGACCCGTCATTGCCGCTTCCGGTCCAACCGGCGACGGCTTTGCGGTGGACCTGGTGAGAATCCGGGACCGACAGTAACAGTCTGGATGGGAGAAGGAAGCACAGCGGCCATGCCGTATTCTTGAAAAGCGTCAACTCGTAGTTGGGAGAAATCAGAGAGATCTTTTTCGGCTTTGATTGTTCCTTTTTTCACAATCCTGCGATGGAGACGGGTTGTTTCAGCATGCTTTCGATCTTGTTCTATTCGATCGAAACGAGCTGTTCTCTTTGCTTTTCAAATTACGACCGTAGGTCTGTTTAACGCTGTGCATTTAACGCCCCCTGGAGAATTTGCCCGGGGGCTTTTTTGTTTTATTGCGGCGGGAAGGAGGAGACGGATGGAAATACTGAATGACGAATACTACATGCGGCTGGCCTTGAATCTGGCGGACGGAGCCTCCGGTCAAACCGGCGTCAATCCCGTAGTCGGATGCGTTGTCGTCAAAGAGGGTCGGATCGTCGGCTTGGGAGCGCATCTGAAGCGGGGGGAGGGCCATGCGGAAGTTCATGCGCTAAATATGGCTGGAGAACAGGCCAGCGGGGCGACCGCTTATGTCACTCTTGAGCCTTGCAGTCATTACGGGCAGACTCCGCCTTGCTGCGAGCGTCTAATCAAGGAAGGCGTATCGCGCGTCGTCGTCGCTGCGGTCGATCCGAATCCGCTCGTTGCCGGACAGGGGCTTGCAAGACTTCGGGAGGCTGGCATCGAGGTGTTGACAGGCGTCCTGGAAGCGGAAGCTGCGGTTCAGAACGAGGCGTTTAACAAGTTCATTCGCACCGGACTGCCCTTCGTCACGCTGAAGACGGCGATGAGTCTGGACGGACGAATCGCCACCCGTACCGGCCATAGCCGATGGATTACGGGAGCTGCCGCCAGAGAGGCCGTACATACGCTGCGGCATCGTCATAGCGGAATTATGGTCGGCGTTCAGACGGTTCTGGCCGACGACCCTGAGCTGACGACCCGCCTCAGCGTGCCCGCGCTTCATCCGGCTCGCATCATTGTCGATTCCAAGCTGAACACCCCGATTACGGCTAGGGTGCTGAACGAAGCCGCCCCAACGATCGTGTTGACTACGCTTCGCGCAGATGAGAGCCGAGCCGAACGTCTTAGGCAGCTTGGCGCCGACGTCCTGCGTTGCGGCGATGGCGAACGCGTCGATCTCGTCGCGGCGATGAGGGAGCTGGGGACGCGAGGCATTAGCTCCGTCCTGCTGGAGGGCGGAGGCGTGCTCAACGGAGCTATGCTGGATGCGGGCCTCGTCGACAAGGTTAACTTGTTTTACGCTCCGATTATCGTCGGAGGAGAAGGCGCTCCATCCGCGTTCTCCTATGTCGGCCCGAACGAGATGTCCGCGGCGCTTCGGCTTTCCGGAGTGTCGATGCAAAGCTACGGGGACGATTGGTGCGTGACCGGGTATCCGAGCAATCGGCTAGACCGGCCGGCGAACGAAGCAGGATCGCAGGAGCGCGCAGGTAAGGAGGATGTTCAAGATGTTTACGGGACTTATTGAAGAAATGGGCGTTCTGCGCTCCGTGCAGCGCAGGGGAGAAGCAATGATTATGGGCGTCTCGGCCTCCAAGGTTCTAGAGGATGTCAAGCTCGGCGACAGCATCGCAGTCAACGGGGTGTGTCTAACCGTCGTGTCGTTCGACCGAACGAGCTTTGAGGTGGATGTTATGCCCGAGACGTATCGCCATACGAACCTTAGCTCGCTGAAGCCCGGCGCTCCCTTGAATTTGGAACGGGCGATGCAGGCGGGAGGCCGCTTCGGCGGGCATCTCGTGCAGGGCCATGTCGATGGCGTCGGAACGATCAGAGGACGAACGGCGGAAGCCAATGCCGTCGCCTTCGCAATCGAGCCCAACGATCCGGCCATGCTGCGCCACGTCGTGCAGCAGGGTTCGGTTACGCTGGACGGCATTAGCTTAACGGTCGTCTCGACGAATCGGGACGAGGGCATTTTCACGGTATCGATCATTCCGCATACGCTGCGCGAAACGGTTCTGCAGCACAAGCACCCCGGCGATTCGCTGAATATCGAATGCGATATTCTCGGCAAGTACGTCGACCACCTGCTTGGCTGGAGAGATCAAGCGGCTAGCATGCGTAAAACTGGCGGCTTGACCGAATCGATGCTGCGCGACAACGGGTTTATGTGAAAGGAGCGACCAACATGACAGAGCAACATTTTGACCGGATCGACGACGCGATCGAGGACTTGCGCCAGGGGAAAATCATTATCGTCGTCGACGATGAGGATAGGGAGAACGAAGGGGATTTGATTGCGCTGGCCGACAAGGCGACGCCGGAAGTGATCAACTTCATGATCAAGGAGGCCAGAGGGCTGCTTTGCGTGCCGATTACCCAGGAGCGGGCCGAAGAGCTTGACTTGCCGCCTATGGTCAATCACAATACGGATTATCACGGCACCGCGTTTACCGTATCGGTCGACCACGTGTCTACGACGACGGGAATATCCGCTCATGAGCGTTCGTTGACGGTACAGGCGATGATCGATCCGGCGGCAAGGCCAAGCGACTTCCGCAGACCGGGCCATATTTTCCCATTGATTGCCAAAAACGGCGGCGTGCTTAGAAGAGCCGGACATACGGAAGCGGCGATCGATCTGGCAAGAATGAGCGGGTCCGAGCCTGCGGCCGTTATCTGCGAAGTTATTAAAGAAGACGGGACGATGGCAAGGCTCCCCGATCTGCAGACGTTCGCCAAGGAGCATGGCCTCAAGCTGATCACGATCAAGGATCTGATCCATTATCGCAATGAGAAGGAGAAGCTGGTCAAACGCGAGGTCGCGGTCAGAATACCGACCGATTTCGGAACGTTCCAAGCAGTCGCCTACACGAACGAAGTCGATCGCAAGGAGCATGTCGCTTTCGTCAAAGGAGAGCTAGACGGTTCAAAACCGGTGCTCGTCCGCGTGCATTCGGAGTGCTTGACGGGCGACGTCTTCCATTCTCATCGCTGCGATTGCGGCCCTCAGTTGGAAGCGGCGCTCAGGCAGATCAACGAAGCGGGCAGCGGAGTGCTACTCTATATGCGCCAGGAAGGCCGGGGCATCGGTCTGATCAACAAATTGCGCGCTTACGAGCTGCAGGAGCAGGGATTGGACACGGTGGACGCGAATATTCAATTGGGATTCGCTCCGGATCTTCGCGATTACGGCATCGGGGCGCAAATTTTGAAAGATCTCGGCATTCGCGACATTCGGCTGCTGACGAACAATCCGCGCAAGATCAAAGGGTTGGAAGGCTACGGTCTGAACGTCGTCGAGCGCGTTCCGATACAGATGCAGGAGAACGAAGACAATACGGGATATTTGCATACCAAGAAAGCCAAGCTAGGCCATCTGCTGTCCTTCCAAGGCGAGCCTGACTACAACATTTAAGGGGATGAACGAACAATGTCAATCGTATATGAAGGTCACTTAGTATCCAAAGGGTTAAAATACGCAATCGTCGTCGGAAGATTCAACGAGTTTATTTCGTCCAAGCTGCTTGGAGGGGCGCTTGATGCGCTGAAGCGTCACGGAGCGGAGGATAGCGAAGTCGAGATCGCATGGGTTCCGGGAGCTTTCGAAATTCCGCTGATCGCCCAGAAGCTCGCGGAGAGCGGCAAGTACGATGCGGTCATTACGCTGGGCGCGGTTATTCGCGGCTCCACGCCGCATTTCGACTACGTTTGCAACGAAGTGGCCAAGGGAGTCGCCGCTATCTCGCTCAAGACGGGCGTGCCGACAATCTTCGGCGTGCTGACGACGGACAGCATCGAACAAGCGGTGGAGCGCGCGGGAACGAAGGCCGGCAACAAGGGCTGGGACGCGGCTACGACGGCCATCGAGATGGCGAATTTGACGCGGGCGATCTCGGGCTGATAAGATTTCATTTTAGAAGGTAAAAGGGACGTGCGTGAAGGCAGGAGGAAACCCGCGTGGCAATGCTGTACAAGCTGGAGACGTTCGAAGGTCCGCTCGATTTGCTGCTCCATCTGATCGATAAGGCGGAAATCGACATTCAGGACATCTCGATCAGCGACATTACCGATCAATATATGGAATATTTGGCGGCGATGCAGGAGCTCGAGCTTGACATTACCAGCGAATTTCTTGTGATGGCGGCGACGCTGCTCTCTATGAAGAGCAGGCAGCTGCTGCCTAAGCCTCCGGTCACCGAGGAACCGTGGCTGACGGTCGATGAGGACGACGATCTCGATCCTCGCGAGGAACTGATTCGCAAGCTGATCGAATACCGCAAATTCAAGTCGGTGGCCGGGCAGCTGCGCGAGAAGGAATGGGATCGCAGTCAGGTGTACACGCGAGAGCCAACCGACCTAACCCCCTTCGAGAAGGCGATCAAGACGAATCCGGTCGAAGGACTGCACGTGGACGATCTCGTCAAAGCGTTCCAGAAAGCGATGAGAAGACTGGCCGGACGTAACCGGGTTTCTTCGATTCGCAAGGACGAAATTTCGGTCAAGGATCGAATTCTCGACATTATCCATACGCTCAAGAGCCGTTCGACCGAAGGAAAGCTGCTGTTTTCGCAATTGCTCAGGGAAGAGGAAGATCGCGAGGAAATCGTCGTCACCTTCCTGGCAATTCTGGAATTAATGAAGCGGAAGTGGATTTCCTGCCATCAAAACGCACTATTCGATGAAATCGTGTTGTCGTGGACGGGGAGAGAAGAGAACGATGAATTACTCGACATTGAAATCGGTACTTGAAGGCCTGCTGTTCGTATCCGGGGACGAAGGGATCAGCGCGAAGACGGCCGCCGAGGTCGTCGAGACGGACGTAGCCGTCGTGGCGGACGTGCTGAAGGATTTGCAGAAGGATTTCTCCAAAAAAAGCCGCGGAATCCGGATCGCCGAAGTGGCCGGAAGTTTCCGGCTGACGACGGCCAGCGAGCATGCGCCGTTTTTCGAGAAGCTGGCTTACTCTCCCTCGCGTTCTTCGCTGTCGCAAGCAGCGCTTGAGACGCTGGCGATCATCGCCTACAAGCAGCCGATTACACGGATCGAGATCGAAGAAATACGCGGAGTGAAGGCGGATCGTCCGATTCACCATTTGGTGAACAAGGATCTGATCGAGGAGAAGGGCAGAGCCGATGCGCTTGGCCGTCCGATTCTATACGGCACGACTAAAGCGTTTCTCGACTATTTCGGATTGCCCGGCATCCAAAGCCTGCCTGAACCGACGTTCGCCGACGGCGACGACGAGCTGGAGGAGAGAACCAAGCTCCTGTTCGACCGAATCGAAGGTCGGCAGCTTTCTCTGGAAGATTTGGATCGGGAATTGGAATGAACGAAAGCCAGAAGGCCATACTACCCCTAGGAAAGGCGGGGGAGGTATGGCCTTCTGGCTTTGGATCGCCTCGGCGGCCGCTGCGGCGGCGCTGGTCGCGGCATGGTTTTCGCCAATCAAGATCCGCGTCCGGTACTCGCGCAGCGGTCGATTGGATCAATTGGTCGTCGTCGTTCAGGCGTTGTTCGGTCTTTTCCGTTATCGGATTCTGCTCCCGTCCGTAATCATTCGCGGCTGGAACGTCGTATATCGCGAACAGAGGACCGGCGGATTGCCTGGAAGAATGCAAGGAAGCAAAGCAAAGCGGATAGTGGGCCGAAAAACGATTATGCGGTACATAAGAGCTTACCGCTCGATACTCGTTTCCACGAAGAGGTTCAAACAATGGGCGAGACAAACGCTAAAGAAAGTGGAATGTACCCGGTGGAGACTCGATTTTCGCGTAGGCACGGGGGATGCGGCATCGACTGCGACTTTGACGGGCTTGCTGTGGGCCGTATCCGGCTGCGCTTCGGGCATCGCTAGCCGCATGCTCGCTTTCCGTACATCGCCGTATGGCGAGGTGACGCCGAACTATTCCGCACCCGAGTTTACGGTTGTATGGGAAGCGGACTTTTGCATTCGACTGGGAACCCTCATAAGGGCAATTCTTAAACTCGGGGCAAACACGATTCGCGTCGGCAAGGCGCTGCGGGCATGGCGGAGCTGGCTGACGCCTCCCAAGGAAGGTTTAAGCTAGTCGGCACGAAGCTTGAACATCCCGCAGCAGGCAGCAAGTGGACGCATAAAGGCGTAGGGGATTCGGGCAAATTAGGTACACGAAAGGAGGAGTTGAAGATGTCACAGCAACAGCATCCGATTAACGGCTTAATGCAAACCGCAATGGAAAATATCAAGGATATGGTCGACGTCAATACGATCGTCGGAGAACCGGTGCAGACTCCCGACGGGAGCGTTATTATGCCGATTTCTAAAGTCGGCTTCGGCTTTGCGGCGGGCGGTAGCGAATTTTCGGCGATGGAGGATGGATCCGACCATTCCGGAAAATCCCGTTCTCACGAACAAGAAGGTCACCATGCCTCGGTTTCGCTTCCGTTTGGCGGCGGCAGCGGCGGCGGCGTATCGATTACCCCGATTGCTTTTCTAGTCGTCGGCTCTCAAGGGGTTAAGGTCGTGCCGCTGGACAATCAGACGCATCTGCTGGAGCGACTGATCGACGCCGCCCCGGAATGGGTCGACAAGTTAAAGCACGCCTTTATGCGTAATCCGAATTCTACGGAGACCATTCGAACGGTCGAAACGAAAACGTCGAACGATTCCTCGTTAATGTAAGAGCTGAAATACCGACGAAGCGCCGACTCCTGAATAACGTCAGGAGGCTGGCGCTTTTTTGAGCCCGGAAGGAATCTATCCTCATACTTTAGGACATGCATACATAAAATGAAGTCAGAAGTGCCGTGCGCGTCCATGCGTCCGGCAATCAAGTTCAAATTCGAGGAGGATCGGCATGCTGCTGTTCTTGGCTCGTCGTTTCAATATTTATCGTTTGTACATGCTTAGCATCTGTATGACAATTGCCGCAGCATTGTCCGCCTCGTCGGCAGCCGGAGCCGCTCGCCCGTCAGAGAAGCCTCCCGCGAATCAAGCCAAAGCCGCCGCGCTTGCCGATGTCGCATCCGGGCGGATTTTGTACAGTCAACATGGGGACGAGCCGATGAAGATCGCCAGCTTGACGAAAATTATGACGGCAATTGTGGCGATTGAACACGGCAATTTGGAGGATAAGGTAAAGGTGAGCAAACGGGCGGCCGGCAAGGAAGGCTCCTCGCTTTACTTGAGAGCCGGAGAGGCGATCACGCTGCGCAACGCGCTGTACGGCCTGATGCTGCGCTCCGGCAACGATGCCGCCATCGCGATCGCCGAGCATGTCGGCGGTTCCGTCGAGGGCTTCGCTTTTCTGATGAATAAGAAAGCCGAGGAGCTCGGCCTGGAGAACAGCCATTTTATGAATCCGCACGGACTGGACGAGCCAGGCCACCATTCCTCTGCCAATGATCTGGCCAAGCTTGCCGTGTATGCGCTTCGCAACCCCGAATTCAAGAAGATCGTCGGAACGCAGGTACGAACGGCGCCGAATCCGAACGATTCCTGGGATTACAAATGGGTGAACAAAAATAAAATGCTGCAAATGTACGAAGGGGCGGACGGCGTCAAGACCGGCTACACGAAGCAGGCGCTGAGAACGCTCGTCAGCTCCGCGACCCGGGGCGGCCAGCAGCTGGTGGCGGTTACGCTCAACGACCGGGACGACTGGAAGGATCACGCCAGTCTGCTGGATTACGGCTTTGCTCGATTTCCGCTCGTTCGCGTTGTCGGCGCGGGGGAGCCGTTGAAGGAATATCCTTTCGAGACGGCAGAAGGCTTTGCCTATCCGTTCGCGGAAGAGGAGCGCGAACGTCTGGAAATCCGACTCGTTCCGCTTAATCCTGAATCCGTGCAGTATCGTCTAGGCTACCGCGGCCAGCTTAAGTTCATGCTGGACGGCCGCCAGGTCGGCGGAGTGCCGTTAGTGGCCGACGCAGAGCGAGAAGCTTCTACGCCGAAGTCCGGTCAAGCGCAGCCTCAAGCCGATCGCCCGTCCGTGGCCGCAACTGCGTCGCAGCGCACGTTCGGAACAGCTTTTCAAACGGTTCTGAAAGCTTTGTTACTGCAAGGAGGGGAATGAGCAGTGGTAAACTGGATATGGATGGGAATGATCGTGTTCAGCGTAATATACGGCGCCGCGAACGGGAAGATGGAGAAGGTCGCGGAAGCGGCGTTCGGCGGAGCGCAAACTGGCGTAACCGTATGTCTCGGGTTGATCAGCATACTTGTGTTTTGGATGGGGCTAATGCGAATCGCCGAGGAAGCGGGGCTTGTCCGTAAGCTGGCGCAGTTGATGGCTCCAATCGTCCGCAGGCTGTTCCCCGACGTTCCCGGGGATCACCCGGCAATGGGCTACATTTTATCCAATATGAGCGCCAATTTGCTCGGTTTGGGCAATGCGGCCACTCCGATGGGCATCAAGGCCATGCAGGAGCTTCAGAAGCTCAATCCCGAACCGACCGTCGCCACCCCGGCGATGTGCACGTTGCTGGCGCTTAATACGGCCAGCATTACGCTCGTGCCGACGACGATTATCGCCATCCGGATGAATTTTGCGGCCGTTCATCCCGCGGACATTGTTGCGCCGACTCTGTTGGCTACATTGATCTCGACCGGGGCAGCTATTATAGCAGACAGATGGTATCGCCGCCGCAGCAAGCTTCCGCCTGCCTATAAAACGAACTGGGGCAACGGCGCGGACGGCGCCTCTGTCAATCCGCCTTCCGCGTCCGCCGGAGGGGGCTGAGCGCATTGATCTCGATCATTCAGATCGTCTCGACCTGGACGATTCCCGTACTTATCGCTTTTATTCCTCTTTATGCATCGCTGCGCAAAGTGCCGGTTTACGAGACGTTTGTGGATGGGGCGAAGGATGGCTTTGGAACGGCGATCGGCATCATCCCTCATCTTGTAGGAATGATGACGGCGATCGGCATGTTTCGGGCCTCCGGCGCGTTGGACGCTCTAATCGGCGTCATTCGCCCGGCGCTTGAGCTGATAGGCATTCCAAGCGACGTATTGCCGCTTGCCTTGCTGCGGCCGATTACGGGAGCGGGGTCGCTTGCCTTTGTCACCGATCTGATCAAGGAGCAGGGACCGGACTCCTTCGCGGCGCGTGTAGCGTCTACGATCCAAGGAAGTACCGACACGACCTTGTACGTCCTGACAGTCTACTTCGGGGCAATTGGCATTCGCAATGCTCGCTATGCGCTCAAGGTTGGGTTGTTCTCCGACCTTGTCGGATTTTTCGCCGCGGTATTCGCTTGCTGGTTGTTGTTCGGCTTGGTATGATGGGTTAGAGGTGAAAGTCGTGGAGGAAAGATTACAGAAGGTTCTTGCGAACGCAGGCGTCGCTTCTCGGCGCAAATGCGAGGAATTGATAACGGCCGGGAAGGTGACGGTCAACGGGAAAGTCGTGACCGAGCTCGGCGCCAAGGCCGATCCGGCCGTGGATACGATTACGGTGTCCGGCAAGGCGATCAAGAAGGAAGCTAAAATTTATTTGATGTTCAATAAGCCCAAAGGAGTTATCACAAGCGTCTCCGATCCCAAGGGCCGGAGCGTTGTGACCGATTACTTGAAGGAAGTTAAGGAGAGGCTGTATCCGGTAGGCCGGCTCGATTACGATTCGGAAGGGCTGCTGCTGCTGACGAACGACGGAGATTTGGCCCATAAGCTGACGCATCCAAGCCATCGCGTGCCGAAGACGTATCATGCGACGGTTGAGAGAGTGCCGCACGGAAACGCTTTGGAGAAGCTCGCGAAGGGCATCAAGCTGGACGACGGCATGACCGCTCCGGCGGAGGTCGAATATCATGACATCGATCCTGAGGGTAAATACGCCACCATAGCTATAACGATCTACGAAGGTCGCAATCGACAGGTGCGCCGGATGTTCGAAGCGATCCGCCATCCGGTGACGCGGCTGAAACGCATCTCCTTCGGCGGGCTGTATCTGGACAACCTCCAGCGAGGCAAGCACCGCAAGCTTACCGCGGAAGAGCTGGGGAAGCTTCGCGAGATAGCGGATTCGGTTCAGATTGAAGGAAAATAGAATTAACCGTCGAGGGCTTAGGCTCTTTTGGCGGTTTTTTCGTATTTTTGGCATGATTTATCCATCATTTTTTTCGAGAACGGAGGCATCCTGTTTGAAGGGGCGAAACCCCCGACAAATAAACGGGAGGTACCAAAATGAAAAAAATAGCCGCCGCCATTTTATCCGCATGCCTTATCTTCTCAGCGAGCTCGGCCGTTTCTGCCGCAGCCCCGGTTGAAAAAAAGCATGAGCACAAAATGCATCAGAAAAAAGCCCATGCTAAGAAAATGCATGCTCATGCTAAAAAAGAGCATAAGATGCATGCACAATCTCATAAGATGGGCGAGCATAAGCTGCATGCGAAAAGCCTTCATTCCAAGAGCCTGAAGGCTAAGGAAATTACCCAAATGCCTAAAACCGGTTTCGGCGGCGCAAGCGAGCAAACTGAATAGGAGGCAAAGAGGGGTTTATTTCCGCCCCTCTTTTCTTATCATTATGAAAAAATCGCTGTTGGTTATACTGCTGTTGATCTTAGCTGTCGTCGGTTCGAGGGATGCAATGATTCAGCGCCAAAGCAATTCAATTTTGCTCCATGAACAGACTGTGCCTCCAAGGGAAGTTCAAGAAAAAAAGCCGGCCCCTCTCAAGGATATTGTCCTCGAACTGCCGAAAACTGGAATCGTGCCAGCAAGACTATACATTCCCTCTCTCGATGTTCATGCGGATATTGAAATCGTCCACGTTTTGGAAAACGGTCAAATGGGTGTTCCGGTAAACACCGATAAGGTCGGTTATTTGTCCAATGGAGTGCTGCCGGGAGCAGTCGGAAACGCGGTGATGGACGGCCATGTCGACAGCTACATCGGACCTGCTGTTTTTTATCCGCTGAAGGAATTAACGAGAGGAGATGTTGTCATCGTTAAAAACGCGAAGGGGAAAGTGATCGAATTCGCCGTGGAATCGGTGGAAACTTATCAAACGGACACCGCGCCAATCGTGAAAATTTTCGGACCGACGCGGGAAGCGCGTTTGAATTTGATTACTTGCACGGGAAAATACAGCAAAAAAAAGAAAGAGCATCTAGAGCGGCTTGTTGTATTTACTAAAAGGATTGGGTAGTAAGGTCTCAAATGACGGTATATCTCAGGAAGAGCCGGTTCTCGCCGAGATTCACGCGAATTTTCAGGACATCGTAACGGAAGATCCGGCCCCTACATAATGGGGCTCATTTTACATAGTTCAAGCCTATCCATGGGCTTTCTTATCTCTCCTACAAAATTACATTCATGTTTGCGTCAATTCCCTTCCATTTTCACACCGCATTCTCCTCACAAAACACTAAAATTCCCCTCGAATTCATCCGCAATCAATTGTGCTAATTTAGACAAACAAAATGATGAAATGCCCGTAAAATCAACGTATACTGGATGTGGTTGATTGAAGCTAGACAAACTATCCGGTAAAATGGAACTAACCGAAACGCAGGTGGTGTTGACACAATTATGGGACGTTATCGGAAGCCGATTCAATATGCGATTTTAGCCGTCGTGATCCTGATCGGAGGATTCGCGATCGGCAATTCGTTGTTTTCGAAAAGCGTGGTCCTTGCGAAAGGCGACAAGCCGCCAACCTTTCGTCTGGCCGACCTGAACAGCCAGGTGCACGACATGACAGATTACGAGGGACAGCCTCTCATAATCAATTTTTGGGGGACCTTCTGTCCGCCTTGTCGCAATGAAATGCCCGCTTTGCAGCACCAGTACGACAAGTGGAAGGATCGGGGACTGAAGCTGATTGGCATCAATCTGAGCGAAGACAGGCTGACGGTCCAAAGCTTCATTCGTCAGATCGGCGTCGATTTTCCGATTTTGTTGGATAAGGACAAGCAGACGGAAAGGAAGTACGGACTCAAGCAGTATCCGACAACGTTTTTCATCGCTCCCTCCGGAGAAATCCAGGAGGTCGTGATCGGCGGCGTGCTGACGGAGGAAGAGATCGAGCAAAGGATAGAACGACTCATTCAGTCGAAGTCGTGACGCCAGTCAGGGAGGATTAACCGTTGTTTCAGAACACGAAGTGCGAATGCGGCCATCAAAATCCTGTCGGAACGGTGTTGTGCGAGTCCTGCGGCAAACCGCTCGACGAAGCGCTGCTGAAGGATGAGAAAGCGCTGCTGGAAATGAGGTACGACGGCGTTGCCCGGAGATCGCAGAAAGCGAATCCGCATTTCGTCGATCGGATATGGAATTTCTTTTCATCGGTTAAAATTGCCGTTTATTTAATCGTAATTACGCTGATCGGCGCGTCGCTGGGAACGATTCTGCAGCAGGAGAGCACGCTCATCAACTTGACCGAGCGCTCCGAATTTGCCGCTTATTACAAGGAGCAGCACGGTGCGTTCGGCGTGATCTATCATGCGCTGGGACTGTCGCGTACGTATGAATCCTGGTGGTTTATCGGGCTGCTCGTCATGATCGGCACCTCGCTAGTCGTCTGCAGCCTCGACCGTGTGCTGCCGCTGTACCGTGCGCTGTCCAAGCAGCAGATTCGCAAGCATATGCAGTTCATCAACCGTCAGCATGTCGTCTACTCCGGAGAGTTAACGGAGGACAAGCAGGCGTGGCTCGATCGGTTCGCGAAAGAACTGAAACGCAAGCACTATCGCGTCTTGCAAGAGGACGGAGCGCTGCTGGCGGAGAAAAACCGGTTCAGCCGCTGGGGACCGTACATTAACCATATCGGCCTTATCGTTTTTTTGCTGGCGGTGCTCGGCCGGAGCATTCCCTCGTGGCATATGGATCAATACTTGACCCTCTACGAGGGGGAGACGCGGCAAATTCCGGGAACCAACTACTATATTAAAAACGACAAGTTCACGCTTGACTATTATTCGGAGGAAGAGCTGGCGAATAACCAGAAGGGCACGAAAGTTGTCAAGCTGTACGAGACGAAGGCACGCCTGTACGAATGCACAGACGCCTGCAACGATCTGACGCAGGAACCTGTTCTGAAAGAGGTTAAGCAGCACGACATTCGCGTGAACAGCGCCCTTACCTATGATGGGCTCAAAATTTATCAGAACAGCTATATGGAAAAGGTTCGCTTCATCTCGGTGCATCCGACACTGAAGGACGTCGCCGGAGGAAGCGATATCGGCAGCTTCGATTTGAGGATGGATCAGCCGGAGGCGGAATATAAGCTTGGGGATTATACGCTTAAGCTCATCGATTATTATCCCGACTTCGGATTGGACGAGCAGACGAGGCCGATGACCAAATCGCGCGATCCGAACAATCCGGCGTTTGTGTTCCGGATCACGGGTCCCGACGTTCAGGACAAAGGCGAATTGCATATTTACTTCGCTATGCCAAGCGAGAAGAGCAAGTATTACGAGAGCATTCTGAACGAGAGCTTTAAGCAGCGAGGAGACAGTTCGGGGCGCTTCTCCATTCAAGTGGAGAACCCGATTGTCGACGGGAAGATGAACAATATTGAATATTCCGCTTTCACCACCTATCTGAACATTCGCATGGACAAAGCGATGCCTTACGTGTGGGTCGGCGCGGCCATCTCCATGATTGGTCTGATTATGGGCTTTTATTGGCAGCACAGGCGGATATGGGTCCGGATCGACGGCGATTCGCTGTCGCTCGGGGGACATACGAACAAGAATACTTACGGCTTAAGAGCCGACGTGGCGGGAGCGCTGGGCAAAACCGGCATCGCCGTGGATCCCAAAACGCTCGATAACAGGAGGAATGTACGTTGAGTTGGTTGGATTTTAGCAGTGACGCATTTATCGCAGCCTTTTTTCTGTATTGCGCGTCCTTTATCAGCTATGCGATCGCGGTCGGCGGCAAGAAGTGGAGCAACCGCAAGCCGGCCGAGCATGCCGCTCGCTGGGGCAAAATCGCCTTCGTGCTTGCTGCGGTCGGCTGGCTGGCCCACCTGACGTTTTTCTTTACTCGTTGGTACGGCGGCGGCCATATTCCGACGAGCAATATGTATGAATTTATGACGTTCCTCGGCATGGCGATCATGTTTGCGTTTATCGTCATCTATGCGATTTACCGCAACATGATGCTTGGCGCGTTTACGCTGCCTCTGGTTATCATCATCATAGCGTATGCATCGGTATTTCCGTCCGAGGTTCAACCGCTTATTCCGCCGCTGCAAAGCATATGGCTAAAAATTCACGTGACGATGGCTGCAGCGGGCGAGGCGTTCTTCGCGATCGGATTCGCTGCAGCGCTGGTGCAGCTGATCCGCGTCGTCGATTTTACTCGTACGGATAAGGCGGGACGTCGCGCTCAATTTTGGACGGAGTTTTCCCTGTACGTCATCATCGTGCTCGTCGGCTTCATTGTAGCGGTATTCGCTTTCCGCGGCGCAGGGTACGAAGCGACCTTTAAGCAAGAGACGGTCACGATCGACGATGCCGGCAATGCGCTCACAAACACAGGCGAAGTGAAGTACACCTTGCCTCCGCTTGTTGCGCCGTATAACAGCGAGACAGTCACTTTCCAATCCTTCATAGGTCTTGAGAAGCCGCTGTTCGAAGCGCCGTCCTGGATGAACGGAGTCAACGCGGGTCGCAAGCTGAACACGGTTATCTGGTCCGTCATTGCCGGTTCGCTGCTCTATGGTTTACTGCGGCTCATTACGCGCAAGAAGCTGACGGCGGCGATCAACCCGCACCTTTCGGACATCGATCCCGACGATTTGGAGGAAATCAGCTATCGCGCCATCGCGATCGGATTCCCGGTGTTTACGCTTGGGGCGCTAATCTTCGCCATGATCTGGGCGGAAATCGCCTGGTCGAGGTTCTGGGGATGGGATCCGAAGGAAGTGTGGGCGCTTATTACGTGGCTGTTCTATAGCGCTTATTTACATCTTCGTCTGTCGAGAGGCTGGCAGGGAACGAGGTCGGCTTGGCTTGCCGTCATCGGTTTCCTCGTCGTGATGTTTACGCTGGTCGGCGTGAATCTCGTCATTGCTGGATTGCATTCGTATGCCGGGGTATAATGGGGCACATAGGGTATAAGAGTCGAGAGGAGCGTTTGGACGCATGAATACGGGAAGTCGGATTTTGGTCGTGGACGATGAGGAACGCATTCGCCGATTGCTGAAGATGTATCTGGAAAAAGAGGGCTACGAGATCGAAGAGGCGGAGGACGGGGAGACGGCTCTCCGCAAAGCGCAGGACGAGGACTTCGATTTGATCGTGCTCGACCTGATGCTTCCGGGAATCGACGGGATCGAAGTGTGCTCCCGTCTGCGTCAGCAGAAGGCCACTCCTGTGCTCATGCTGACGGCCAAAGGCGAGGAGGTCAACCGCGTACAAGGGTTTGAGGTCGGCGCCGACGACTATGTCGTCAAACCGTTCAGTCCGCGGGAAGTTATCTTCCGCATTAAAGCGATTTTGCGGCGGTCTTCGGCCACGGCGTTCCTGTCGAAGGAATTGAATACGAGCAATAACATCGTCTTCCCTCATCTGGTCATTGAGCATGACGCGCATCGCGTAACGGCGAGCGGCCAGGAAGTGAATTTGACGCCGAAGGAATACGAATTGCTGCATTATCTGGCCAGCACGCCCGACAAGGTGTTTTCCCGCGAAGAGCTGTTGAAGGACGTCTGGAACTACGACTTCTTCGGAGATTTGCGGACGGTGGACACGCACGTCAAACGGCTGCGTGAGAAACTCAATCGCGTATCGGCGGAAGCGGCGGCGATGATTACGACCGTATGGGGCGTGGGCTACAAGCTGGAGGCGACGAAGTAACGCATGGCCATTCTGCGAACCGTCGTCGGCAAAATGTGGCTGACGATCATGGGCTTGGTCGGCGTTGTCATTATCACCATCGGTTTCTTTTTGCTTGAATATATCGATATCAAATTTGCTAACCCGGTCATGATCAAGCATCTGTTCATCTATTCCGGAATCGTCGGCTTTCTGTTAACGACTTTCTTCGCCTTTTTCCTGTTGACCAAAATTACGAACCCGCTGCGCGAAATGAAGGATGCGGCCAACCGAGTCGCGCAGGGTGACTATACGACGAGGGTAGCGATTCGATCTACTGACGAGATCGGGGAACTGGCGAATACGTTTAACCAGATGGCTTCGGAGCTGCAGACGCTGATTCGGGACATTCAACATGAGCGCGATCATCTGAGCAGCGTGCTTCGCAGCATGACGGATTCGGTCATCTCGTTCGATTCCGAGAGCGAGGTTATTCTAACGAATCCGCAAGGCCAGCAGCTGCTCAAGGATTGGCAGACGGTCGACTGGGCGGAACAGGACGAAGAAGCTCAGCAGCAGGATGAGCGCGTTCCCGGTCCGCTTCGGGAAACGTTCCGCAACGTCATTGCGGAGGGCAAAGAGCTGACCGTCAAGGTTCATGTCAAAAGCGGGGTTTGGTCGGTCGTCATGACTCCGCTCGTCTCGGCCGATTCCGTTCGCGGAGCGGTTGCGGTGCTGCGGGACGTGACCGAGGAATTCCGCGTCGATAAGATGAGGAAGGATTTCGTCGCCAACGTTTCGCACGAAATCCGTACCCCGCTGTCGATGGTGCAGGGCTACAGCGAGGCGCTCGTGGACGATATCGCGTCAACTCCGGAGGAACGCAGGGAGCTCGCGCAGGTCATTCACGACGAGTCGCTGCGAATGGGACGGCTGGTGAGAGATCTGCTCGACTTGGCCAGAATGGAAGCCGGCTACTTGGAAATGAATTTTCAACCGGTCGACGTAAATGCGCTTGTATCCCGGGTTTATCGAAAGTTCGCCGCGCTTGCGAAGGAAAGGCAGATCAAGCTGACGAAATCGGCGGACGACCCGGAGCTCACGCTCGAGGAAGGCGATGCGGATCGCCTGGAGCAGGTGCTGACGAATCTGATGGACAATGCGCTGCGCCATACCCCAGCGGGAGCGGCGATCGCCCTGGAAGCCAGCCGAGTCTCTGCCGCGCAAGGCAAATGGCTGGAGCTTAAAGTGATCGATCAAGGTCAAGGCATCCCGTACGAGGACTTGCCTTACGTGTTCGAGCGATTCTACAAAGCGGACAAGGCGCGCAAGCGCGAGACGACCGGCGGCGGCACAGGACTTGGACTGGCCATCGTCAAAAATCTGGTCGTTGCACACGGGGGGACGATTAGCGTATCGAGCGAACCGGGTGCGGGAACGACTTTTACAATTATGCTCCCTATGATGACAACCCGTAGAGCAAGCGGGGGAAGTTCGCAACAATGAAGAGAAGTTAGCAAGGAAAGATAAGCGATTCGCAACTTGGTTTTCCGCCGAGGCTTGCGGGTCGCTTTATTTATTGGAGGTGTGCTATGCGGAGATTATTAGCGATTGTTGCCGCCGTATTTTTCAAGACCGTACACCTTGCCTAAGCTCCAACAAGTGAAGCCGGCAGAACATCAGGTAATCGTTCGACTATTGAACGATGCTATGCTAGGGGGTGTATGCATACTCCGAGGATAGCGGATATTTGCCGAATTTTCGTTCCATGCAAGGAACTTTTGTGATTAGTAGACTCCTAATCGTATAAGAACGGCAATACTCAACGCGGCGATGTCGTTTACTTCTCCTATCCGGCTGGAGTTTTATCGAAGTACCCCGAGATTGAACTGCAGCAGGCGTTGCGAGTAGTGGGCCTAAGCGGCGAAACGATCAGCATGAAACTGGGACAAGTTTTTATCAACGGCGACAAGCTCGACGCTTTCTATGGCAAGGATATGAATAATGACGTGAAAGCGTTGAAGAAAAAGCTTAAGGAACCCGATTTGTTTGATTTTGAAAAGGAGAACTTCAATAATTTGATTCGAACGGTTGAAAGCGAAAATTTGGAGGAGCAGGTTATACCCGAAGGCATGTTTTTGCTTGGGACAATCGAATGCGCGCCTTAGACAGCTACTTTTTCGGACCGATCGCTGAGGAGAATATTATAGGTAAGGTAATCGGCTATGCGAATTCGGGAATGACGCCAGTCTGCTGTACGTTCCGAATTTTCAGACAGCGTTTCAGCCGGGTTCCCTTGCACTTCCCTTCACTGCACGCTTCGAGCTGATCGATCAGCTGAGAATCTGCGCGCTGACCGGCGCGATGCTGGCAACCGAGCTTGCCGTCCTGTCATACTGTTATCCAGCTTGCAGCTTCACCAAGCGCTGAAGCTAGGCGAAGATTAAGCAGATTTATTTAGATAGGTGATGGGCAAATGTTGGCGGTTGCTTTATAATGACATAAGGAATTCCAAGTAAAAGCAAATAAAAACAACTGGGAGGAATTTACTTATGTCGGCATTACGATTTAGAGAAGACGGTACTTTTACAATTGTTCAGTTCACCGATTTGCACTGGAAAAACGGGGATGAGAAAGATTTGCAGACGCGCTCGCTTATGGAATTGGTTTTGAAAGAGGAAGCGCCCGATCTGATCGTGTTTACCGGGGACTTGATTTACAGCGAAAACTGCGAAGATCCGAAGCAGTCGCTGCGCGAGGTCGTTCGAACGGCGGAGGAGAGCGGAATTCCGTGGGCGGCGGTGTTCGGCAATCACGATTCCGAGGTGACTGTAACCCGAAGCGAACTGCTTGACGCATTGCTGACCAGCAAGAACGGGTTGAGCGGGCATACGCCGAATGTAAGCGGTTATGGAAATTACGCCCTGACGGTTGGGGATAACGACGGAAAAGCCGCGGCCGCCCTATACTTCCTCGACAGCGGCGACTATTCGGATCTGCCGAACGTAGACGGGTACGCCTGGATCAAGCGGGATCAGATCGAGTGGTACGAAGCGGAGTCGCAGCGATTGGAGAAGATGAACGGGGGAACGCCGCTGCCGTCGCTCGCTTTCTTCCATATTCCGCTGCGTGAATACGCCGACGTATGGGAGCGTCAGCCTTGCTTTGGCCACAAGCACGAGAATGTTTGCAGCTCGCAGATCAATTCCGGCTTTTTCGAAGCGATGGTGAAGCGCGGAGACGTTGTCGGTACCTTCGTCGGACACGACCATATTAACGATTACTGGGGAGAGCTGTTCGGCATCCGTCTTTGTTACGGGAGAGCCTCGGGCTACAATACATACGGCAAAGAGGGGTTCAACCACGGCGCTCGCGTGATCCGTCTGACCAAGGGAGAGCGTCAGTTCGAGTCCTGGTTGCGGCTCGACGACGGCAGCATCGACCGGCAGACGAGCGGCAATCAGGAGCGGAAAGGAGATTAAGGCTTAATGAGGACGTCATTAAAGTGGTGATCAGCGCGGACGATCCGGTCGCCATGTGGCAGGATTACGTGCGGCAGTACAAGGCTCTCGGCTTGGGCGAAGCCATTGCTGAGGTTAATGAGGCGCTGAGCCGCCGAGATAACAGCTAAGCGAAAATGAGAAGGGAGCTGTCCCGTAAGCAGAGTTGCTTATAATGATCGATAAACCAAGAAAGGGGGATGTATCTCCTGGAAACCGCCTCGTACGCTCCTGAAATTTCCTTGTAACGGGTTTACCCATTCATATTTTCAGGGGCGTATAGCAGCGGAAGGAGGTACATCCCCCTTGCACCTTGTTTATCGATTATCTTTTCCAGCAACTTGGAATGCTTACGGGACAGCTCTCATTTTGTGTTCGTTGCGCTGATCCTATCAGTCCAAATGAACTTCCTTAGCGTTGTTCAGATCCGGCAGAGCTGTGATCTCGTTGAGCACCTGCTTCGTAACGCCTTTGTCGACGCCCAGCACCATCACCGCTTCGCCGCCGACGATTTTGCGTCCGACCTGCATCGTGGCGATGTTGATGTCCTGCGTACCGAGCAGCGTGCCTACGCGCCCGACGATACCCGGCTTATCGTGATGCGAGATAAGCAGAATATGGCCTTGCGGCTCGACGTCGACCGGAAACTTGTCGACCTGCGTAATCCGTGGTCCGAAACCGTTGAGCAGCGTACCGGCGACGAGGCGTTCTTCCTTGTCCGTGCGCAGCGTAACGCCGACTTGGTTCGTGAAGCCTTTAGTCGCATGGGATTTCGTGACGACGATATTTACGCCGCGAATTTTAGCCAGGTGCATCGCGTTGACGACATTGACCTGATCGGAGCCGAGGTGATAGGCGAGTACGCCTTCCACAACTCTGCGCGTCAGCGGCTGCGTGTCGACGTCCGCCAGTTCTCCTGCATAAGTGACGGCGATCTCTTTAACCGCGCCCACGGCGATCTGCGCCGAGAAGCTGCCGAGTTTCTTGCCGAGCTGGAAGTAAGGCTCCAGTTTGTTCATGACGTCGGCCGGAACCGGAGGCATGTTCACCGCGTTCTTGAACGGCTCGTTGCGCAGAATGTGCAGCAGCTGTTCGGATACGTCGATGGCGACATTCTCTTGCGCTTCGATGGTCGATGCGCCGAGGTGAGGCGTCACGATGATTTTCGGATGCTTCAGGAACGGATGCTCGGGAGCCGGCGGCTCTTCCTCGAACACGTCGAACGCCGCGCCTGCAACCTGTCCGGCGTCGATCGCTTCGACCAGCGACTGTTCGTCTATGATTCCGCCGCGCGCGCAGTTAATGATGCGAACGCCGGGTTTGATTTTTGCGAATTGCTCTTTGCCGATCATATGGCGGGTTTCCGGAGTCAGCGGCGTATGAACCGTGATGAAGTCCGCTTCCGCGATAATGTCCTCAACCGAAGCTTTGCGCACGCCCATTTTATCGGCGCGTTCTTCAGTCAGGAACGGATCGTAGCCGAGCACGTTCATGCCGAACGCCTTGGCCCGGGAGGCGACTTCGCTGCCGATTCGGCCCATGCCAAGCACGCCAAGCGTCTTGTTGCGAAGCTCGACGCCGACGAACGATTTGCGATCCCATACGCCGCCGACCGTTTTCAAATAGGCTTGCGGGATATGGCGTGCAACGGCCATCATCATGGCGAAGGTATGCTCGCAGGTCGTGATCGTATTGCCGTCCGGGGCGTTGATTACGATAATGCCGCGCTTCGTAGCGGCTTCCAAATCGATGTTGTCTACGCCGACGCCCGCGCGTCCGATAACCTTGAGCTGTTTGGCCGCTTCCATAATGCGCTCGGTGACGCGCGTCTGGCTGCGTACGAGCAGAGCGTCGTATTCGCCGATGATGGCGACCAGTTCGTCCTCGCTGAGGCCTGTTTTCTTGTCGATAGTGATATCGGACGCTTCAACCAGAAGCGAGATGCCCAAATCGCTGATCGGATCCGATACGAGTACTTTGTACATGTGGAACCCTCCTTCAAAGTATATATAGGTTAATTCCAACGATTTGGAAGTCCCATTAACCTATATAGAAAACACCCTCAACCCCCGATTGTCCGCATAGGGCGGATTACGGAGCGTAGAGGGTGAATCCGCAAATTCACTGCTTTAAGTATCGACTTGCCACGAGCTTGATTCCAACTGCCTTTCCTATTTTATAGCAATAGGGCGGACAATTGCAATGGTGAATGTGAGACAATTGACGCTTTGTAGCGTTAAAGGACTAAAAAACTACTTTCCTGACGAAAAGAACGGGAGCTGCGGAAGCTGTTCGCTTGCGTATAATCTCGATTTTACTTCTTTGAAGTAATCGCTCGTCACCGCTTCGGTGCTGATCAGCAAATCCGCAACTGCGTTAAAGCTTTTGATCTTCCGTTTGTCTGCTTGGCCGGAGGCGATGAATTGATCGACCTTGGCCGCCAAATCGTGGGGCAAATACTCGGTAAGGGCGGCTTGCCCGGACATATAATCGGAAGAGGCTTTCAGTTTGACGATGAGAGGAAGTTTCTTCCAATCGGCAATCGAAATGGCGCTCATGCCGTCGATATTGGCCGGAATGTCCGCATTGACGGCTTCGGCCCACTTCAGCATCGAACCGAAGTAATCCTTCTGTCCGTTCAACGCAAACTTCAGCGCTTCTTTATAGTAAGAGTTGGCATCGATTTTATCGAGCGCGGCCTGGGCGGAGCCTTCGTTTACATCCGCGGCCAGAGCGGCGAAGCCTTCCTCGAACAGCTTTAGGCTTTTCATGTAATTCGTTTGCGCCGATTTAAGCTGCGGGGAGACGGGCGCAACATAAACCCCCTTGATTGCGTCGTATTTAAGCTGGGCGGTTTTGGCGAGTTGCTTAAGCGTGGCCGAGCGGTCGGACGTCGAATCGCTCAACCACTTGTTGCGCGCTTGGAGCCAGTCGTTTTGAAATTCACGATACGACAAAAATACGGTATGATAGAAGGACACCAAATCCTGCTGCTGGTAGGCGTTTGGCTGCGGAGAGGCGGTCGCCTCCTCGGCTGGTTCGGATATTTGACCGGCTTGAGCGCGGTCGGTGCCCACTTTGACTCCGTAGAAAAAAGCGCCAATCGCGACTACGAGCATGAGCAGGAAGGCAAGGGAAAACATAAGATCAGAACGGTTCAGACGCTTCTCCATCGGTTGCTCCTTTTATTTATGTTCTTTGTAGTGATTAATAGTCCTAGTATAGAAAAAAACGCCACTTTTGAACATACAAAAAAATGCAAAAATCGAGGGATCATGGGAAAATTCGACATTCGCAACATAAAGATTCGTAAAGTCACAGTAGATCAGCTGAACGACAGGATGTTGCTCGCCAATCTCTATGTGACTCAGGCGCTTACTCTTATTATCGGTATCGTATGGATATTATTTCAGCGCAGAAATCCTATAGAGCTGTTTTATTTTCCGGAAACTTGGGAATTTGCCGTCTGGGGCTGCGGATTGACGGGGCTAGTGCTGTTGTTTGATCTGTCGATTTCCAGATTCGTGCCAGAGGAAGCTTCGGACGACGGCGGAGTGAACGAACGGATTTTCCGAACTAGGCCGATCTGGCATATCGCAGTCATTTCCTTTGTCGTGGCGGTGTGCGAAGAGCTGCTATTTCGCGGCGCAGTGCAGCATGCGTTCGGGCCGTATTGGACCAGCATTTTGTTTGCGGCCATCCATGTTCGCTACTTGCGTCATTGGATCCCGACGGGAATGGTATTCGCGATTAGCTACGGATTGGGCTGGATTATGGAATATACGGGCACTTTATGGGCGCCGATTGTGGCGCACTTCCTGGTGGACTTTATTATGGGATGCATTATTCGTTTGCGGAGGGAAGAGAAATGAAGGAAGACCAAACGTCCCCCTTATCTGCATGGGAACGTTACGTGTCGGCCAAGAAAGCCGCTTTCGGCGCAGAGAATGACGAGGAAACGCTGACTCTGGATCAACTGGAGGAGGCGATCGCGCAGGCCGCTGCGAGCGCGGGCGTGCCGGAAACCGGCATGCCCCCTCGCGCAGAAGTCCATCCCGTCAAAAGAAGCCAGATTTCGAAATGGTTTTATTTGACGCTGGTCGTCCTCTTTGCGCTGCTGGTCGCAGGCTTGATCTGGTGGGGACGCCAACAGCAGGTTTACAGCTCGATATCGATTGCGTTGGGATCGACGAACGAATAGCCTTTATCTTCAAGCTGCGTCAGCAGATCGTCCAGCGCCTTGGCCGTCCAAGGCAGCTCGTGCATGAGAATGTTGCTGCCCGGATGCAACTGCTCCAGCACATTGTCGATGACCGTTTGAGGACGTTTGTCTTCTGCCAGCTTGTTCATGTCCCAATCCAGCGAACCGTTCGACCAGGTCATGAACAGCAGCCCGTTGTCTTTGGCGATCTGGCGAACGGAATCGTTCGACGCGCCGAACGGAGGGCGGAAGAACACAGGGGCTTTGCCGATCGTCTCCTTGACGATCTCCTGCACGCCTTCGATTTGCTCCTTGATTTTCGGAGCTTTTTCTTTCTTCAGATCGATATGATCCCAAGAATGGTTGCCGATCGGCTGTCCGCGTTCGTCGATTTTTTTCAGCAATTCGGGATTTGCTTTGACGCGGTAGCCGTTGACGAAGAAAATCGCTTTTGCATGGTGCTTGTCCAGCGTATCGAGTAGAGGGTCGAGCGTCTCGGGAGCTTTAGGGCCGTCATCGAAGGTCAGAAGCACGACTTTGTTGTTGGTTGTCTCCTTATCGATGGGGACGATAAAGTAGTTTTTGTTCATGCGATAAGCCTTCTCGACAGGCGTCGGTTCGGGTTCGGCGCTCGTTGGCGGAGTCGATTCGGCAGGAGTCGACTCCGAGGGAGACGGTTCCGACGAGGCGGACGGGGATTCCGTTGCCGTCGTTTCCGGCACGATTGCGGAAGCCTCGGGCGAAGCCGACGCGTTCGGCTTGCTTGCGCCGCCGCAAGCGGAGACAAGAGCGCTGAGCAGCAGCAGGGAAGCGCAGATCGAAATCAGTCGACGATTCATGTTGTAATTCCTCCGTTTGTCATTCGTTAGCATGTTTGATTGTAACATATGCCGACCTGTATCGCCTTATTTTCGACAGAGCCGTTTCCTTAATTTGATCCGCATGACCGCTGCGACAGGAGCCACACTAACGTTAATAAGGGGGTGGCAATTGTGAAAATAGGGACTTTCGTAATGGGAGGACTGGCCGGAGCTGCGCTTGCCATTTGGTTCCAGCGCAATCGGAACCTGACGGCGGCTATGGCGACCGCAGGCCAGAATGTCAAGGAGCGCATGATGGGGATGAAGGACGACGCTGTCGAGAAGGCGATGAACATGAAGTTCGCGAGCAGCTTCCGTCGCCTTGGCGCAGAAAGCGGCAATGAACAGCAGCGGCATCATACTTCTCGCCAAGCTTCTTCGCATTCGAACTTAGACGAAGAGGAAGGCGGAATGGAGCAGATCCGCAAGCTGATCTCGCAGGACCCGGAGGTCGGCAAAGAAGTGGATGCAATTCTTGGTCAGAACGGACATCCTCACAATTAAAACTGCGATTATCAGCGGCATCGTTTCCCCTTTTCGGAAGGGAACGGTGCCGTTTTTTTGCCGTTCGAGGGTTTTCCCTAGTGCATTTCGGCGGGAGAAGTGATAACATGATCTCAAGCAACTTTTCATTCACGCATTATATGCATAATCATAAGCTGTTATCACCGGCAGAAGGAGGATCCTGTCATGAGGATGGAGCGGCTTAGCCAAGACAAAATTCGGATTTTCCTCACGTTCGATGATTTGACGGAGCGCGGGATCCAGAAAGAAGATATGTGGCGCGAAATTCCGAAAGTTCATGAGTTGTTCAGCGAAATGATGGACCAGGCTTATAATGAGCTTGGATTCGATGCATCCGGACCGCTTGCGGTAGAAGTGTTCGCCATGCCTGCGCAAGGAATGGTCGTGATCGTTACCCGCGGCAAGCTGGAACGCGACGCCGAATCCGTCGTCGAAGACGAAGAAGAAGTATACGAACTGGAAGTGACGCTTGAACAAAGCGAAGCCATCATATATCGCTTCAAGGACATCGAGGATGCGATCGGCGCCGCGAAGACGCTTGCCGGCCGCCTAACGGAAGACGGTAAATTGTATCGGTATCAGAACCAGTGGGTACTGGTGTTCGACCCTGCCGGCTTGGAAAGCTCAAGCTATCATGCGCTGATTGCCGTGCTCGCCGAATATGGCGAAGCGACCTCGATTACGCCTGCCGTGCTCGAAGAGTACGGGAAGCTGATAATCGAATCCGACGCGATTAAAGTGTTGGCGGAGCATTTTGCGAATTAACCCGTCAGTTCCGTTGTTCGATTCATGAGGAGTCGCCTGCGATTGCGGAGCGACTCTTTTGTAATGAAGCTGGGGAAGGGGGAACGACTGAATGCTGATTGTGTCGGTGCTTGCGGCTGCCATCGTGCCGGGCTTTGCTTTACTGGCCTATTTTTATTGGAAAGACCGCTATGACACCGAACCGATCTCCATCGTGCTGAAAATGTTCATGTTCGGCGTACTGATCGTGCTCCCGATTATGATCGTCCAGCGAAGCCTCGTTCTTTGGTGGGGAGAGTCCCCCTTCGTCTATTCCTTCATCATTTCTTCCGGCGTTGAGGAATTTTTCAAATGGTTCGTGCTGTACCATATTATTTACAACCATACGGAATTCGACGAGCCGTACGACGGCATCGTGTACGCCGTCGCCGTCTCGTTAGGTTTTGCCACGCTGGAGAACGTTCTGTATGCCTTCCTGCAGCCGGCGACGTTCGGAACGCTATTTATGAGGGCGTTGCTGCCTGTTTCTGGACATGCCTTGTTCGGCGTGCTCATGGGCTATTCGCTCGGCAAGGCCAAATTTTCCGTCGGCAAGGGCGTCAAGCTGCATTTGTGGCTCGCCTTGCTTGTTCCGATCGTCTGGCACGGTTTTTACGATTTCATGCTGCTAACGTTTCCTCCGACATGGCTCTGGACGGCCGTTCCGTTCATGTTCCTGCTATGGTTTATTGGAATGAGAATGGTGAACAACGCCAACGCGGTGTCGCCTTTTCGCTTCCTTAAGCGCGAGGAAGAGGTTAAATTTTAGCCGATCCGTCGATACTGGGGAATGGGAATAATCGGTATGAAGGAGAGGATGCCGTTGTCGCAGCGGCTGAAGGTGACGATCAGGTGCAATCGATGCAACGAAAAATTCGTTTTGCGCGGACGCAAGGAACACGGCAAAGTCGATACCGGCTTTAAGATGTGTCTGTGCAGCAATGCGGACGATTTCGAAATCGTAGAGGAAGCGCTCGGGTAACGATGCTGCTTCCTCTTTTTCATGAATTCGAAAAGTTCGATTTTCAGCACGGAGATGAAAGTTGGCGCATAATGTCAGCCCCTTATTCCCACAATAACGGCATTACCTTGTGGCAATGAAAGGGGTCGGCTTTTCATGTACGCACGTTTAAGCTCCGTTATGTTTCCGATCTTTACGCTTTTGTTTGTCGGAGCAATCGTCTGGGGATACCAGGAGCACCAAGAAAAAAATTCAGTATTGATTAAGGCGGAAAACCAGTATCAGCGCGCGTTTCACGACTTGAGCACCCATATGGGGCGGCTTCACGATCAGATCGGGGAGACGCTTGCGGTATCCTCGGTGTCGCACGGCATGCAGCGCAAAGGCCTTGTTAACGTCTGGCGGCTGACGAGCCAGGCGCAGAACGAGATCAATCAGCTTCCGCTCGCCATGCTCCCGTTTAACAAAGCCGAGCAGTTTCTGTCCAGAATATCCAACTTCGCTTATCGGACGGCCGTTCGCGACTTGACGAAACAACCGTTGACTACCGAGGAAGTGAAGATGATGAAGTCGCTGTACAAGGCGTCCGACGATGTGAATCGGGAACTGGGCAAAGTACAGGATGCCGTCCTTAAAGACCGACTGCGTTGGATGGACGTCGAAGTCGCGATGGCGAGCGAGAACGGGCCTCGGGACAACACGATTATCGACGGCTTTAAGGCGATGGACAAGCAGATGGGCGCCTATCCGGAGGCCGATTGGGGGCCTTCTGCGATGTCCTCCGATCGTAAGCTAAGCACGTCTGGCCTGGACGGCAAACAAATGACTCCCGAGGAAATCAGAAGGAAGGCGCTCGAGTTTCTGGGAGCGCAGGCTCGAGGCGGCGAGGTCAACGTTAGCGAGGACGGCAGCAAGACGGATATGCCGGCTTACACGGTGTCCGTTCAAGGAAGCGGGGGCGCGACGATTCAACTCGACTACACGCGCAAGGGCGGACATCTGCTCTGGTTTATGAACCCCCGGGAGGTCAAGTCGCGCAAAATCAACTTCGATACGGCGCGCAATAAAGGCTCGCAGTTTCTTGTCAGACACGGCTATCCGGATATGACGCCCATCTCTTACGACGAATACGATCATGTCTCCGTATTCACTTACGCGCGTACGATTGACGGAGTAAAAATCTATCCGGACAAGGTGACGGTGCGGGTTGCGCTGGATAACGGCGAGATCGTCGGATTGCAGGCCAGAGACCACGTTTTCGCCAAAAAGCTGCTTACTCCCGGCAAGCCGAAGCTGACCAAGGAGCAAGCCCAGAAAGGGCTAAACCCCGACTTCAGGGTCGAGAACCACTCGCTTTCCTTGATCGAGAACGACATGAGGGAGCTGACTTTGTGCCATGAGTTTGTAGGCAGAGTCAACGACCACCGTTATCGGATCTATTTGAACGCTGAAACCGGTCTGGAAGAAAACATCGAGCAGCTCACGGACGCGGAAAAGTCGCTCTTTAAATAAATGCATCAGCGAGGCTGTCCCACAAACGCTTCAAGCTGCTGTGAAAGATAATCGATGCACAAGTGAAGGGGGATGTACCTCCTTCCGCTGCTATACGCTCCTGAAACCTGAATAGGTGAAACCGTGATAAGGTCGCTTCAGGAGCGTATGAGGCAGTCTCCAGGCCACGATTGACCTCCAACATTTGACACCGAATCCCTGATCTGGGTTGATTTATACGGTTTTTCCTACAAACGTCCGTCGTTTGAGCCTGAGTAGAGAAGCTTTGTATGGTTTTTCCTACAAACGTTCGCCGTTTAAGCTTGATTCGAGCTGTGTTGTACGATTTTCCGACTATCTTAGGGACGGCCTCATTTTCATTCCCCAATGTTCGCCCTCGTGATATAATATGTCGGTACGCAATGAAGTTGCTCCGAACATGTTTGCATGGAGGGTTAGGGATGCTGCCAAAAATCAATCAGATGATGTACATACAAACCGAATCCGAACCCGACTCGGAGTCCGTCACGCTCCGTTCGCGCGTAGCCGACGTGGACGACAGGAATATTTATATCGAAATTCCGTTAAACGAGAAGAACCGCCGTCTATACCGGACGAGCGTCGGTGAGCAATTGTCAGTATACTATTTTACTCAGGACGGAGTTAAGCATCTGTTCAACAGCTCTGTGCAAGGATTTCGCAAGGAAGCGGTTTCCCTTGTCGCCATTCGCAAGCCCGATCCGGAACAGATCACGAAGGACCAGAGACGCAGCTATTTGAGAGTGGAAACCAATTTGGAGATCGGCGTCAAACTTGGAGAAAAGCTGCGCTTCGTAGCCGTAACCGAAGACCTTGGAGGCGGAGGCGCTTCTTTCCTCTGCGAACGCAGGTGGCCGATCGAACCGAATGTTACGCTCTCTTGTTGGTTATTATTAAGCTATAGGGGCGGATCGGTCTCGCATGCGAAATTCGAAGGAGAAGTCGTCAGAGTGCTTCCCGTCGAACCGGACAAAAATCTGGTTATGCTGCGTTTCGCGGATATTACCGAATCCGACCAGCAGAAAATTATTCGCTATTGCTTCGAGCGCCAATTGGAGCTGCGCAGGGATTAACGCCTGCCGCACAGCCGACTGTTCCGTGTCTCGAGGCTAAGCTTGGAGGAAGCGGAATGGCGGTAAAAAGCAACAAAATCGATCCTGCCGATTTTACGGCATGGTCGGATCGCGCGGAAGCATGGATCGTCAAGGCGATCAAAACTCTTCTCGTGCTTTTGGTCCTGTCCCAGGTCGCTTTGCAGTTCCCCGAAATACGGCAATGGCTGGCGTCTGCGGATCACTCCGAAGGGGTTCCCTATCGGAATTCACCGCCTTGACGTCTTGTTTTTTTGCATAGAGTGTAGCCCTGTGGTATAATTTTCTCGATCCGTGCAGGCTCAGCCTGCCTTATTTTTTGATATCAAGGTTTTCTTGTTGTCTGCTGTAGGAGGCTAGCTGTTCGCTCATGGACGTATCTCACACTCATCGGATTAATATCGCGATCGACGGGCCTGCGGGAGCAGGCAAAAGCACGGTCGCCCGCAAGGTGGCAAGCGCCCTTCAATATGTCTACATAGATACGGGGGCGATGTACCGGGCGGTTACGCTGAAGGTGCTCGACTCCGGTGTGCCGAAGGATGACGACGAAGCTGTCGGCCGTATGGCGGACGGACTGGATATCGTTCTTCTGCCGGGAGGCGACGGCCAGCAGGTGCGCGTGAACGGCGAGGACGTTACGGCTAAGCTGAGATCGCTCGAGATCAACCGCAGCGTTTCGTATGTTGCGCGGTTGTCGCGGGTTCGCTTGCGTATGGCCGAGCTTCAGCGCAATATGGCTGCAGGCAAGGGCGTCGTCATGGACGGTCGGGACATTGGAACGCACGTGTTGCCGGACGCTGAATTGAAGGTATTTCTGACTGCGACTCCGCGAGAGCGGGCGAAGCGGCGTTTCCTGGAGCTGGAACCGGGAACGGAGATTACGCTTGATCAATTGGAACGAGAGATTGAGGAACGCGACCGGCTCGACAGAGAGCGGGAGATAGCGCCTCTCCTCCAGGCTGCGGACGCCCGCTTGCTGGACTCCACGGGCATGACGGTGGACGAAGTGGCGGAAGAAATCGTACAATGGGGACTTGCGGCAGTAAGAACCATTTCAGCGGAGGAGAAGTAGACTATGTTATACCGGATTGCCAGAGCCATTCTCCGAGTCTTGTACGCGCTTCTCTATCGGCTGGAGGCCAGAGGAATCGAGAACATTCCCCGCGAAGGCCCGGTAGTGCTGTGCAGCAACCACAGGAGCTTGCAGGATCCCATCACTTTGGGGGTATGCGTACCCCGCAAAGTTCATTATATGGCCAAGGAAGAGCTGTTTCGCATTCCGCTGTTCGGATCGTTGATTCGAGGAGTAGGAGCGTTTCCTGTCAAGCGCGGAGGCGTGAGCAAGGAAGCGATTCGCACAGCGATTACGCTATTGCAAGGCGGCAATGTGATGGGAATTTTCCCGGAAGGCACTCGCAACGAAGCGGTGGGCATGGGCAAACGCGGGGCCGTTACGATGGCAGTTCGCGGCAAGGCCATTGTCGTTCCGGTTGCACTGGTCGGCGAATACCGTATTTTCCGCAAGATGGTTGCGGTATACGGCGCTCCGATCGATCTGAAGCCTTTCGCGGAGCAAGGCACGACCGAAAGCATGGAGGAAGCGACCGAACTGATCATGTCCAGAATTAAGGAAATGATGAAGACGGGACAGCCGGCGTCTTGACGGATGCATGTTTCTTGTCGGAAACCCTCATACTAAAGGCATTATTTGGTTTTCATGTTTTCGGGTAAGTAAGATTTAAGCGCCGCGAAGCGCGAGCCTGCTGGCCGGGCTGCGCGGGTTTAAATAAAGTTGGGGTAGATCTGAGGAGGTAATTTTCATGTCTGAAGAAATCAACGTTCAGGAAAACGCGGCAGAGCCGGTGGCGGATAACGTCAGCCAGGACGCGCTGGAAAATGTCGTAACCTTGAAGAAAGGGGACACCGTGAAAGGTACGGTGGTCAAAATCGACGACAATCAAGCGTACGTTAGCCTTGGATATAAATACGACGGCGTTATTCCATTGCGCGAGCTTTCTTCCGTGAACATCGACAACGCGGCTGAAGCGGTGCAGATCGGCCAAGAGGTCGAAGCGAAAATCGTTAGCATCAACGACGCCAAGGAATCGCTCGTGCTGTCCAAGCGTCAAGCGGACGCACCGCGCGCCTGGGATGAGCTGCAAGCGAAGTTCGACAACGGCGAAGCTTTCGAAGTCGTCGTAACCGACGTCGTTAAAGGCGGCCTCGTTGCCGACGTAGGCGTACGCGGATTTGTTCCGGCTTCTATGGTAGAGCGTCATTTTGTAGAGGATTTCAGCTCCTACAAAGGCCGCACGATCAAAGTCAAGGTGAAGGAAATCGACCGCGAGAACAACAAGGTCATTCTGTCCGCCAAAGACGTTCTGGAAGCTGAGTACGAAGAGAAAAAACAACAGATTATGGGCAGCCTGGAGCCGGGCCAAGTGCTGGAAGGCAAAGTTCAACGCCTGACTCCGTTCGGCGCGTTCGTCGACATCGGCGGCATCGACGGTCTCGTCCACGTTTCCGAGATCGCTTGGCAGCACGTTGCCCATCCGGCGGATGTCGTATCCGAAGGACAGGACGTTAAAGTAAAAGTGCTGAAAGTCGATCCTTCGATCGGCAAAATCTCCTTGAGCATCAAGGCCGCTCAACCGGGTCCATGGGAATCGGCTGTAGGCCAATTCAACATCGGCGACACGGTAACGGGCGTCGTCAAGCGTCTCGTCAGCTTTGGCGCATTCGTTGAAATCGCTCCTGGCGTCGAGGGACTCGTTCACATTTCGCAAATCGCGCATCGCCATATCGCGACGCCTTACGAAGTGTTGAAGGAAGGCCAAGAAGTTCAAGCTAAAGTTCTGGACTTCAACCCTGCCGAGAAGCGCGTCTCCCTTTCTATCAAAGAAACGGAAGAAGCCCCGGCTCGTCCGGAGCGCGAAGCTCGTGCGCCTCGCGCGCCTCGCGAAGAGTCGAACCTGCCTCCTGCGGAAAGCATGAGCTTTAACCTTGGAGAGCGCTTCGGCGACAAGCTGAGCAAGTTCAAGTAATCGTTACATCGTTAATCGATGGAGCCGTCCCGTATTCGGGACGGCTCTTCTTTATTTTCTCGCGGCGATAATTTTACACAAAAGCGCTTTTCATTTTCTTCCCGTTTAATAAATGGCGTCTAGAATGAACTTGCAGTCAACCATTTTGGGAGGGAAATAAAAAATGATTAAGCTGACAAGGAAGCTTACAGCACTTCTGCTTACTTTATCGCTTGCAGCCGCTTCGCTGCTGGCAGGCATTGCCGGAGCAGTCGCAGCCGATGCGGCTCCGACGATTACGATCGCACCGATCGACCGCGCGATTGTTCTGGCCGGACAGAAATTCGACTTTCGGGTAGAACTGAACGGAGCGGCGGTTAAAAAAAGCGAGCTGAAGGTAACTGTAAACGGACAGGATGCGGAAGCTTATTTCGGCAAAAAAGGCGTATTCACCAACGCGAACGCTAACAGCTCCGAGCTTACGATCCGTCAAGTCAGCTTCTCCAAGGCGGCGAAAATCGGAATTAAGGCCGAAGCGAAGGCGGCCGGCAAAACGGTAAAAAAGACCGTGTTTTACGAAGTCTACGAAGCGGTAGGCAATCCGAAGAAGGCGAAAAACGTCGTTCTGATGATCGGGGACGGAATGAGCGCTAACATCCGCACCGCCGCTCGCGTCGTCTCGAAAGGAATCGACGAGGGCAAGTTCAACGGATGGCTGGAAATGGAGAAAATGGAGTACATGGGGCTAGTCACGACTTCTGGAATGGATTCGATCGTGACGGACTCTGCGAACTCCGCTTCCGCTTATGCGACCGGCCACAAAACGGCGGTTAACGCCGAAGGCGTATACCCGGACAATACGGAAGACCCGCTAGACGATCCGCGCGTCGAGAACATCGTAGAGCTCGTTAAGCGAACGAAGAAGATGTCTACGGGCGTAGTTACGACGGCGGACGTAACGGATGCGACTCCGGCGGCGATGGCGACTCATACCCGCAAGAGAAGCGCATCGGAAGCGATCGTGAACATGTTTCTGGAAGCGGGCTCGCGGCCTGACGTAATTATGGGCGGCGGTCTCGAATGGTTCCTGCCGGAGAGCGCCGGTGGCAAACGCAAAGACGGAACGAACAAAATCGATGCGTTTAAGTCGCTCGGCTACACTTACGTGACGAATGCGACGGAGCTGAATAAGGCAACTAGCGCCTCCAAGCTGCTTGGCTTGTTCAAAAAAGGCAATCTCGACGTCTACTTCGACCGCGAATATACGAAGCCGGTGAACAAGGCGATCGTCGGCGAATATACGGATCAGCCTACGCTGCTGGAGATGACCTCGCAAGCACTGAACGTGCTCGGCAAAAACAAAAACGGCTTCTTCCTGATGGTCGAGGGCGCTTCGATCGACAAGATGGCGCACCCGATGGACCTCGAACGCTTGATCTGGGATACGATCGAGTTCGACCAAACCGTCGGCTTAGTGAAGCAATATGCGGCCAAGCATCCGGACACGCTTATTATCGTGACGGCGGACCACGGCCATTCGATGACGCTTAACGGCACGTACAATACAGAGGCGGCAAAAGGCAAGACGGGCGAAGAGCTGAGAGAGTTCGTCGGCACCTACGCGGATTCCAAATTCCCGACCTACGTCGACGCGAATAAGGACGGGTTCCCGGACGACCCGGATTCGACCTGGAAGCTGGCTGTAGGCTGGGGCAACCATCCGGATCACAACGACGACTTCCTGACGAATCCAACGCCAATCAGTCCGACGATTCAAGACCCGAACGTTACGGATAAATCCTGGTACATCGCCAATCCGGACAAGGACCCGAACGGTATCCACTTTACGGGCAACATTCCGCATGACGAGGCGGTAGAGGTGCACACTTTCGACGACGTGCCGGTCAACGCTTCGGGTCCGGGGGCTCAGCTATTCTCGGGTTACATGGACAACACTCAAGTATTCCGCAACATCGTAACGGCGCTGGACATTAAGGCGACCTCCAAGTAACGCAATATCATCGCAAGCAGGAGCCTCCCAACTTACCGGGGAGGCTCCTGTTGTTTAATATGGCGGAAGCGGCATGTTTTTTCGGGTCGTACGGCGCATACTACCGAATGGAGGTGGGGAGATGTCGCCATTATTCGGCGCCGCATTTCTGTGGCTGGTCGCCGCGATCTTGTGGTGGAGCGGCTGGAGGGAGGAATCGACGGATGATTTGCCGGGTTGGGCGGTTGGGTTGTTTCTGGCCGTTTGGCCGTTGGCCTGGCTGGGAAAAGTTCCTCTTACCGGCTCCTTATCGGTAAATGGCGCATCGGTATGGACGTTGTTTTCCATCGCGCTGATTAGTTGGCGATTGCCGGCGGCAAGAGGTTGGACTGCCGTATGCGGAGGACTGCTGATTGGTTCGGTCGCGGTATTGGCCGGTAAATTGGCGTATATCCCTTCCGGCTTTGCTCCCGCCGGATCGTCTTGGGCGATCGCTGCGCTGATTGGCTGGCTGGCTGCGCTGCTGCTTCGTACCGCATCCGAGCAATCTCTGGCTGTTACGGTATGTCTGTTCCTGATCGCGGTCGCTCACGCTTTTGCCCGCGCCCAATCAGCCGAACTGCCGGTCGCGGTGCCGGATGAGGGGCTACTGGCTTGGTGGATCGCGTTGTTGTGCGCCAGATTGTGGACGGCATTTGTCAAAGCGGCGGGCGAGTGGGTCAGAAAAGGGGCGGTTAAGACAGGCGGAAGATGAGGAGGACAAAAGATCATGATGCTGGATTGGCTGCATTCTCACAAGGAGCTGACCGCCGTCGCGATGGGGACGGCATTCGGTATGGCCGCCCGCATCGCTATGCTGCGCAGCGATTATCGGCAGTACCCGGCGTATCCGCACGGCAAAATCATTCATCTGGCGCTCGGGCTGATCGCCGGCGCGCTTGGCGCGGTCGCCGTTCCGGCCCTGTTCAATAAGGATTACACGGCAATCACGTTCCTGTCGCTTGCAGCGCAGCAGTTTCGCGAAGTGCGCAATATGGAGCGCAATACCCTGACGGCGATCGACGAGCTGGAGCTTGTGCCGCGAGGGGCTGCCTACATCGAAGGGATATCCGTTGTGTTCGAAGGCCGCAATTATTTGGCGATCTTTACAGCGCTACTGACGAGTCTGTTCGCTCAATGGATTGCTTGGTGGGCGGGTTTGGGTGCCGGCGTTCTCGCGCTGGTCGTCTCTCATTTTTTCATGAGGGGGAAAAAAATTTCTCATATCGCTCACGTCCAGATGGCTCCGATCAAGCTGGACGGGCCGAATCTGTATATTGGCGATATTTACATGATGAACGTCGGTCTGAACGAGAACAGGGACATTATCCGCGAACAGGGAATCGGATTTATACTGACGCCTAAGAGCGACGACGCCCGCGTAACAATCGCCAATCTTGGACAGCGTCAGGCGATTCTCCACGACGTCTCCACTCGTCTTGGCGTGTACCGCGACGAAGGAGACCCTGGGCTTCTGCCGATCGCCAAGCTCGGCTTGCGGACGGGACAGCTGGGTCTGCTCGTGCTGCCCCGGGAGAAGGATACGGACAAGGCCTATGAAGCGGTGAGAGGCGTTCCGTTGCTGGAAGCGGCCGTGCGCAAGCCGACGAAGGCTAACCGCAAAAGCTTGGAGGCGAAATCCAATGGCTAGAATCGTGGGCATCGTGACGACCAGGCGGGAGGAGGTCGGAGGAGGGGCGCCGATCTTCTACGCGGAGGACAGGGCGCGTTTGCAGCAAGTTTCTCATCTGCTGGAGAAGATTTTGGACTGCGCCGCCCACACGATCGACGAAGACTTGTTCATTATTGTAGAGCGGGAATAGCGAGAAAATGGCAATATCCGTTAGCCAAGCCGCCCGATTTTTGGTATGATGAAATTTGCGATTGTTTCAGATGCCGAACGCGCCCTGCAGGAGGACGTGCGGATTTATTGAGGAGTGGAAACCAATATGGCAAGACCGATTATTGCGATCGTAGGGCGGCCCAACGTAGGCAAATCTACGATTTTTAACCGGATTATCGGCGACAGACTGGCGATTGTCGAGGATAAGCCGGGCGTTACGAGAGACCGGCTATACGGAACGGGCGAATGGAACGGGCGTTCCTTTAATATTATCGATACCGGGGGCATTGAGATTGACGGAGAGGACAGCTTGCTCCGCTCCGTACGTATGCAGGCCGAGTTGGCGATTGAGGAAGCCGACGTCATTATTTTTATGGTCGACGCCAAAGCCGGAGTCACGAACGCGGACGAAGAAGTGTCGCAGATGCTGTTCCGCTCGCGCAAGCCGATCGTGCTTGGCGTGAACAAGGTCGACAATCTCCAGCGCATGGACGATATTTACGAGTTCTATTCGCTTGGTTTCGGGGACCCGCTGCCCTTGTCCGGTTCGCACGGAACGGGAATCGGCGATTTGCTCGACGCGGCGGTAAGCAAGCTGCCGGTCAAGGAAGACCAGGAATACAACGACGACGTCATCAAAGTCGCGTTGATCGGACGGCCCAACGTGGGCAAATCTTCGCTCGTGAACGCGATCCTTGGGGAGGAGCGCGTGATCGTGAGCAATATTGCGGGCACGACGCGCGATGCGATCGATACTCCTTTTGAGAAGGACGGCCAGAAGTACGTACTGATTGATACGGCCGGCATGCGCAAGCGCGGCAAAGTATACGAATCAACGGAAAAGTACAGCGTCATGCGGGCCATGCAGGCCATCGAGCGAGCGGATGTCGTGCTCGTCGTCATTAACGGGGAAGAAGGCATTATCGAGCAGGACAAACATATTGCCGGTTATGCGCACGAGAACGGCAAGGCCGCTATTTTCGTCGTGAACAAATGGGATATCGTCGAGAAGAACGACAAGACGATGCAGCATTTTACAAACTCGATCCGCGAGCAGTTTCTGTTTATGACCTATGCTCCGGTCGTATTCTTGTCCGCGCTTACGAAGCACCGTCTGACGAAGCTGTTCCCCGTCATCAATCATGTGGCGGAGCAGCATGCGCTTCGCGTGCCTACGAACGTGCTGAACGATATTTTGACCGACGCGATTGCGATCAACCCGCCTCCGACGGACAAGGGACGCAGACTGCGTATTAACTACATGACGCAGATTGCCGTCAAGCCGCCGACGATGCTTATATTCGTCAACGACCCCGAATTGATGCATTTTTCTTATGAGCGGTACTTGGAGAACAAGATCAGGGCGGCATTTGCGTTCGAGGGTACGCCGCTCAGGCTGTTCACTCGTAAGAAGTCCGATCAAGAATAGGGGAGACCGTACGTGGTAAACACGATTATCGCGATTATCGTCAGTTATTTGCTTGGCTCGATCTCATTCAGCATTCTCGTCGCCCGCTGGCTCAAGAAGATCGACATCAGGGATCATGGAAGCGGCAATGCGGGAGCGACGAACACGTTGCGCGTGCTGGGCAAGGGCCCTGCTATCCTCGTCTTCTTGCTCGATATCGCCAAAGGCTCCGCAGGCGTGCTTATCGGCTCTTGGCTTAGCGACGGCAGCGCAGCGGTGGAAGTCGCTTGCGGCTTGGCGGCGATCGCGGGCCATAACTGGCCGATCTACTTCCGCTTCAAGGGCGGCAAAGGGATTGCGACTACGGTCGGCGCATTGGTGGTTTGGGCATTTCTTCCGACGCTGATCGCCGGCGTCGTAGCTATCCTCGTTATTGCGGTGACGCGGTACGTTTCGCTAGGCTCGATGATTTTCGCCGTGCTGCTTCCGATTCTCGTATTTTTGTTTGACAAGGATACGGCGTTTCTGTGGGGGGCGCTCGTCGTCGCCGTGCTGGCGATCGTCCGTCACCGCAAAAATATTACGAAGCTGATCAACGGCACGGAAAATAAACTCGGCAGCGGCAAAAAGGGTGAACCTCATGGCGCATAAGAAGGTAGCCGTCCTCGTGGCGGGCAGCTGGGGAACGGCGTTGTCGCGCGTGCTCGCGGACAACGGGCATCGCGTCCTGCTCTGGACGCGAAATGCGGCGCAGGCCGACGAAATCAATCGACTCCGCCGTAACGAGAAGTTTCTGGCAGGCGTGGAAATTCCGGAAGGCATTACGGCAACGACGGATATGGCGGAGGCGGTTAGCGACGCCGAGGCGGTACTGTTCGTGTCTCCGTCGGCGGCGATGCGCGACGTTGCCAAACAAGCGGCGGCATACACAGGCCAAGACGCGTTGGTCATCCATGCGACCAAGGGCTTTGAAACCGATAGTCTGAAACGGATGTCTACGGTTCTGTCGGAGGAGCTCGGACGGTCCGAGCAGCGCATCGTCGTTCTATCGGGTCCGAGTCATGCCGAGGAAGTGATCCGCCGGCATCCTACGACGATCGTCGTAGCGGCCAAAGAAATTGCCTGTGCCGAATCGGCGCAGGATTTATTCATGAACAGCTCGTACTTCCGCGTCTACACGAACCCTGATTACGTAGGGGTCGAGACGGCGGGAGCGATCAAGAACATTATCGCGCTGGGCGCGGGCTTGTCCGACGGTCTCGGCTACGGAGACAACGCCAAAGCCGCGCTTATTACGCGAGGCTTGGCGGAGATCGCCAGACTGGGCGAAGCGATGGGCGCCAATACGCTTACGTTTGCGGGCTTAGCGGGGGTGGGCGATTTGATCGTCACCTGCACGAGCCAGCACAGCCGCAACTGGCGAGCCGGTTCCATGCTAGCACAGGGACTGCCGCTGGACGAAGTGCTGCAGCGGATGGGGATGGTGGTCGAGGGAGTCCGAACGACGAAGTCGGCCTACGTGCTTGCCCGTCAGCACGGCGTCGAAATGCCGATTACGGATCAGCTCTACGCCGTCCTGTTCGAAGGGCGTCCTCCAGAGCAGGCCGTGGAATCGCTAATGGGACGCGTGAAGACGCACGAGATCGAAGAAGTCGCTTCGGAAGCCAGTCGCGGCCGCACATTGCGCTGATTGCGCATATGCCTGCCAAGAATTAAGAAACGCCCACACCTTCCCGGCTATCTCCTCATAGGATGCAGTGCAAATACCCGGAGGAGGGGAAGCATGGATAAATTTCCGAAAGACCTGCTTGGCGCCGTCAACAAAAAGTCGGGCAAAAACATTTCCGAGAAATCGATCAAAAAAATCGCCAACAATGTGACATCCGCTACAATGCAAAGCGAAGCGCAGATGCGGCAATTGATCAAACAGGTGTCCGCGATGGCAAACGTTCCGGTATCTGAAGAAACGATCAAGGAGATCATCGGCACCGTGAAGAAGAGCGGAATGAACTTGAACAGCTTGGAGTCGCTCGTCAAAATGATGATCAAGAAGTAACCTGCCCGCGTGTCGCCGCTTGGTCTAAGCTGGCGGCGCGCGGGTTTCGTTTGGGCGTTTTTTTGTCATCTATCGTGTCGAATGGTATAATATTAAGCATTTGAGCTTGTTGGAAGAGGAGGCGACAAATAATGGTTCTAATGCTTCAAGCATATGCGGCGGCCAAGCTGGATCCGATGAGTAAAATGTGGATGTCCTTCATCGGGATCGGACTGATGGTAGTCGCGGCTCTTATTATTACATACGCTCGCACCAAAACAAAGGGCTGGGTTAGACTCGTTCTTACGCTTGTTGCGGTCGTCGTGCTGATCTATGGCATGATCAGCGGCTTAATCTCTATTATATAGTTCTTTTTTTGCAGGAACGGGGGAGACTGGCATGATTACTTTAACGGGACGAACCGTATCGAAAACCGTCGAGACGCAGTTGGGCAAAACTCTGCTCAAGATCGCCCAGGAAGCGTCGATAGACTGGCAATTCAATTGCGCCAGAGGAACTTGCGCGAGATGTCGTTGCATCGTGCAGGAGGGGGCGGAACTGCTCGCGGAATCGAGCGACGCCGAATGGGACCGTCTCGGTCCGGACGAGCTGGACGCCGGCTATCGGCTTGGCTGTCAAGCGATCGTAGAGCGTGAAGGCGTTATAATTGCTGTAAATAAAACGTATTTCTAAGTTGGAAATGGAAGTGGCCGATATGGGGAGCGATGTTCCGACAGACGCCCTGACCGAGCTGGCCTCGGTGCTGAAAGTCGAGGAAGTGCGATACGTAATCGGAGGCAGCACGGGGCTGGCGCTGCGGGGAGCAGAGCTGGGACGGCCGCCTCGGGATCTTGACATTTATGTCGACGAAGAGGATGTCGGCCTGGCGCACAGGCTGCTGCGGGTCTATGCTTTGGACGAGCCGGAAAGCAGCGTGACGGACCGATACCGTTCCACGCTGTCTCATTATCGGATAGCAGGAGCGATGGTTGAACTGGTCGGGGGCTTTCAGGTAACTGCCTGCGATTCGGTGTACTTGACGGAGGTCAGGGAGATGCTGTATCCGGCATGCGATCTTATCGATCTAGGCGGCATCGGGTTGCCGGTCGTTCCGCTCGGACACGAGCTGATTTTTAATTTGCTGCGCGAGCGGCAGGATCGGGCCGAAGCTGCCGGCAAGCTGATCGCCGCGGATCCGGCGAGACATATACCGAAGATGCGGTTGCTGCTGGAACGAAACCGGCTGGCAGAGATCGTCTCGGGACTTGCGCTGAAACTGGCGGGGGCGGGAGAGCCTGCGGGCTTGACGGAGCTGTCTAATCGGGAGGGAAGGCTGTGACGGCGCGACATGTGGTCACATTCGAGCCGGACGGCCGGAGCGCATCCGTCCGAATCGGTTCGACGCTGCTGGAGGCCTCGCGCAGAGCCGGCGTTTCAATCCGCACCCGCTGCGGAGGCGTCGCAGGATGCTTGATGTGCAAGGTAAACGTGTCCGCTGAGCAAGCGGCGTGCTTGAGCTCGCCTACGCCAGCCGAAATTCGTAAGCTGGGTTCGCTGCTGTCGGAGGGCGTTCGCCTGTCGTGTCAGGCGAGGACGAAGGGAGACGTCACCGTGATCGTGCCTGAAGATCCGCTTAAAGCGGCGATTCGCAAGAGGCTGGCGGAGCAGCAGGAAGACGATTGGTGGAGTTAATCGATAAGGCAGGGGGGAGTAAGGTGAAGGCTCGTTTTATGCAATTCGTCGGATTGGCGTTTTCCGCGCTGCTGCTTGTCGCTTTGACGGGCTGTCTGTATCCGGAGGATCAGACGCCGCGCAATGACGCGACTGCTAGAGAGGCGGTGCTGACCATTCAGGACGCCGTTGATCGTTTTCAGGAGCAGACCGGCGTGCTGCCGATTCAGAATGCGGCCGAGACGGTGCCGCTGTATGAGAAATATAAAGTCGACTTGGGCAAGCTGAAGCGGATGGGCTATATCGGCCATATTCCGTCGGCCGCTTTCGAGAACGGAGGCGCTTATCAGTTTCTGATCGTCGACGAGGAGAAGAAGCCTCTCGTTAGGCTGCTTGACGTAACCGCGTTCCAGGCGGTAGACGGCGTACAGAAGAAGATGGACCAATACCGTTCGTCCCGAGGAAATCGGCTTGCGGCGGGGGACGAGGCTTATCCGGGGTTCCGTACGGTCGACTTTTCCAAGCTGGGCATGAAGGACCCGGAAATTCGCAGCATGTTTTCCAATCAGACGCTGAACTGGCTTGTCGACGATCAAGGAAAAGTATATGCGGACTACGGGATAGACATTGCGACGGCGATCAAAAAGGCGGGTACGCAGCCGAGCGCTAACGAAGATATGCGCCGCGAGCTCGTGGAAGCCTCCTATTTCGTTCCGGTGCGTTCCCCGGAGTATCGCTGGGTCGACGGAGAGCCCCGGGCTTTCGCACCGTAACTTAGCCGCGCTATTCTTGTAATATTATAAAAAAGGCGAAGAGAGATGACATACGTGTCTCTCTTTTTTCATATGCTCAGGAGGGAAACGAAGGAGAGCGCGGCGAGCGGAGGCTTGTCGGCAAACATTTTGTGCGGACGGCGTCATAATCGTGACATTCGCACATACAATGTTACTAGTCCAAGTTCGTGTACGAGTTCCGCCCTGACGGCGGGTCACGAAAGTTTCGCGATTACGATGGGAGGGAATCTCAGTGGAAAAAGTGGACATTTTCAAAGATATCGCCGAACGCACCGGCGGCGATATCTACCTCGGGGTCGTGGGCGCCGTCCGCACGGGCAAATCGACCTTTATCAAACGGTTTATGGAAACCGTTGTACTGCCTAATATTGCTTCGGAGTCCGATCGGGTCAGAGCGATCGACGAACTGCCGCAGAGCGCGGCGGGCCGCACGATCATGACGACCGAGCCTAAGTTTGTGCCGAACAATGCGGTGCAGCTGAAGGTGGCCGAGGGGTTGGAAGTAAACGTGCGTTTGGTCGATTGCGTCGGCTATACGGTCGATGGGGCCAAAGGCTTTGAAGACGACGGCGGGCCGCGTATGATTACGACGCCTTGGTTCGAAGATCCGATCCCCTTCCAGGAAGCGGCTGAGATCGGCACGCGCAAGGTGATCCAGGAGCATTCGACGCTGGGCGTCGTCGTGACGACGGACGGCTCGATTGCGGAGATTCCGCGCAGCGCCTACGTGGACGCCGAAGAACGGGTCGTCAGCGAGCTGAAGGAAGTCGGCAAGCCGTTCGTACTGATCGTCAACTCCGCGCGGCCGAAGAGCGAGGAAGCCCAAGCGCTTCGCAGCGAGCTGGCCGTTAAATACGATATTCCGGTTATGGCGGTCAGCGCCGCCACGATGGGCGAAGAGGACGTCATGGGCGTGCTTCGCGAAGTGCTGTACGAGTTCCCTGTACACGAAGTCAACGTGAACCTGCCGAGCTGGGTTATGGTGCTCAGCGAAGGTCATTGGCTGCGCTCCGCTTACGAGAACTCGGTACGGGAGACGGTCAAGGACATCCGGCGTCTGCGGGATGTGGAGCGCGTCGTAGCGCAATTCATGGAGTACGATTTCGTTGCCCGCGCCGGCCTCAGCGGCATGAATATGGGGCAAGGGGTCGCCGAAATCGATCTGTACGCTCCCGACGAGCTGTACGACAAAATCCTGATGGAGGTTGTCGGCACGGAAATTCGCGGCAAGGATCATCTGCTGCAGCTGATGCAGGAGTTTTCCCATGCGAAGCGGGAGTACGACCGGTTCTCGGAAGCGCTCGAGATGGTCAAGACGACCGGCTACGGCATTGCGGCGCCTTCTCTGGCCGAAATGGCGCTTGACGAGCCGGAACTGATCCGTCAGGGTTCGCGCTTTGGAGTGCGGCTGAAGGCAACCGCCCCTTCGATTCATATGATCCGCGTCGACGTCGAGTCCGAATTCGCTCCGATTATCGGCACCGAGAAGCAGAGCGAAGAGCTCGTTCGCTATCTGATGCAGGATTTCGAGAACGATCCCATCAAAATCTGGGAATCCGATATTTTCGGACGCTCCTTGCATTCGATTGTCCGCGAAGGCATCCAGGGCAAAATCGCGATGATGCCGGACAACGCTCGCTACAAGCTGCAGGAGACGCTTGGCCGTATTATCAACGAAGGCTCCGGCGGGCTGATTGCTATCATCCTGTAAGCGGCGCTTAATCGAGGCTTTCCCGTAAGTCATCTTTCAGGTGACCGAGGGAGGGCTTCTTTTCTTTGTCTATGCAAACTTGGATATTGTCAATCTGCGAGAATTCTCCTAGAATGATTTGATGGGCGAAGCTAGACTGTTTGTTGCTGCATACATAACGAATAGAATCACTTTAATATTTTATAAAACCGATTGACATACTTGGATTAAATGATTATAGTAATTCTATCATCCAGCAACATATGAAATGGGAGGCTTACTTAGAGATGAAACAACCGAAATTCAAACGATCATGGCTCGCGCTTGCATTGGCGCTCGTAGTGGTGCTCGCAGCCTGCGGAAAAAAAGAAGAAAACAACGCAGGCGGTTCCTCGTCAGCGGCATCGCCGTCGGCATCCGCTTCCGAATCGGCTTCGGCGGATCCTTCCGCCGACGCGGGCGTCGAAGCGCTTAAAGGCAAGAGAATCGCGGTTGTTATGCGCTTCAATACCGGCACTTTCTCGGCTCAATACGTAGACGGCGTCAAGAAGCAAGTGGCGAAATACGGCGGCGAAGCGACGATTCTCGCTTCCGAGAACGACCTGGCGAAGATGGCGGCCAACTTGGATTCCGCCGTTAACCAGAAGTTCGACGGCATCCTCGTCGACCACGGCGATGCGGCGGCGCTGACGAACGGGCTGAACAAGGCGAAAGAAGCCGGCATTCCGATCGTAGCGTTCGACTCCGGCCTGAATAGCTTTGAAGGCATTACGAACCTGGCGCAGAACGACCAGCTGTTGGCCGAGTTCACGCTGGAGAAGCTGGCTGAAGAAGCCGGCGGCAAAGGCAACATCGTTAAAGTATGGGTAGCGGGCTTCCCTCCGATGGAGAGCCGTCAAATCTCTTACAAAGCGTTTACGGAGAAATATCCGGACCTTAAAGAAATCGCGGCGTTCGGCGATGCCAGCAACCCGCAGCTCGATACGCAGAACAGAATGGAAGCCGTTCTGAAGCAGTATCCGAACAAAGGCGATATTACAGCGGTGTGGGCGGCTTGGGACGAGTTCGCCAAAGGCGCGGCTAACGCGATCAAGCAAGCCGGACGCGATGAAATCAAAGTGTACGGCATCGACCTTAGCGACGAGGACTTGAAAATGATTCAAGATCCGACCAGTCCGTGGGTGGCCTCCGCAGCGGTAGATCCGACTTCGATCGGCACGGTTCAGGTCAGATATCTGTACCAAAAGCTTCATGGCGACAAGACGGATGCAGAAGTGCAGCTGGAGCCGGTATTCGTGCATCGCGACGCGCTTCCTACCGACAAAGTTATTACGACGGCAGAACTGTCGCAATATGTCGAAGGATGGGGCAGCAGCGACCTCGGCAACACGGACTACCTGAAGGCGCTGGAGCAAGCAGTCGGCGCTCAATAATTTCAAGCAAGCGAAGGCTGGGCACGGCGCGGGAGAATACCGCGCCGTTTCCTGCTGTCCGAACGATATATCATTCTTCGAGGAAAGGGCGGGGTTCCGATGGCGTTGGCCGATCAAGCATCCGTGCTGCGCATGAACGGCATTTCCAAGTCGTTCGCGGGCGTTCAAGCGCTAAATAATGTGGATTTTAACGTTCGCGGCGGAGAGATCCATGCTTTGCTCGGCGCCAATGGCGCAGGCAAGAGTACATTGATGAAAATTCTGTCGGGAGCCTATGAGTCCGACGAAGGCACAATCGAGGTTGGCGGAGGCTCGTACGTTTTCCGGTCCCCGGCGGAATCCAAGAAGGCGGGAATTCACTGCGTCTATCAAGAAGTGGACACTTCCCTGGTCGCTCATCTCACCGTGTCGGAGAACATCTTTCTTGACCGTCTGGCGTCATCCGGGCAGTCAGCCTGGCTGCGCTGGGGCAAGCTGCATGAGGAAGCGGGCAAGGTGCTTGAGCGCATCGGGCTGACGCTGTCGCCGCGAACTCTGGTTCGCGATTTGACCTTGTCGGAGAAACAGCTTGTGCTGATCGCAAGACTGTTCGCCGAGAACGCCAAATTCGTCATCCTGGACGAGCCGACCGCGCCGCTCAGCCTCGAAGAGACGGAGAAACTGTTCGAGATTATGCAGGGCCTCAAGGCTGCGGGCATCGGCGTCATCTTTATCTCGCACCGCCTCCCGGAAGTATTCCGCATCAGCGACCGGATTACCGTCATGAGAGACGGTCAGCGCGTGCTGACCGAGGACAAGGAAAATATCGAAGCTGCGGGCGTCGTCAAGGCGATGCTCGGCAGAAGCTTTGAGGAGGAGTATCCGAAGCTAGAGACGGCGCTTGGCGAGCCGGTGCTTCAGGTGAGCGGGCTTCGGTCGGGAAGGCGCGTTCGCGGCGTGGACCTGGAGGTGAGGCGCGGAGAAATCGTGGCCGTCGTCGGGCTGGTCGGCGCAGGGAAGACGGAGCTGTCCCGCGTTCTGTTCGGGGCGGATCAAGCCGATCAAGGAACGGTAACCGTCGCCGGCAAGGCGGCCGATCTAAGCTCGCCTGCCGAGGCAGTGCGTTCCGGCATAGCGCTTGTGCCCGAGGAGCGGCGCAAGGAAGGCATTCTCGTTCGCGAGTCTGTTCTCCACAATTTGAGCGTTCCGCTGCTTCGCTCGATCAGCAGATTCGGGTTTATGTCCGGGAAGTCCGAGCGGAGTTACGCCGACAAGCAAATTGCCGATTTGGGCATCAAAACGCCGTCCGCATCGCAAATCGTCGCTTATTTGAGCGGGGGGAACCAGCAGAAGGTGGCGATCGGCAAATGGATCGGCACCGGAGCGGACGTTTATTTGTTTGACGAGCCGACCAAAGGCGTCGACGTCGGGGCCAAAAGCGATATTTTCCGGATTATCGGGAAGCTCGCGCAGGAGGGCAAGGGGATTTTGTACTTGACGTGCGAATTTGCCGAAGCGCTCGGCTTGGCGGACCGCATACTCGTCATGTGCGACGGGACGATCGTAAAATCATTTAACCGCGGCGAAGCTACGCAAGAAGATCTCTTGTACTACGCGAGTGCGGGACGGGAGGAATTAGCGTGAAAAATCGCCTGCTGCCGTTTACGTTCAAATACGGCGCGCTTATTTTTATCGGCTTGGTCATTTTGTTTTTCTCGTTGTCGAACGAATACTTCTTCACCTACAGCAACATTACCGATATTTTGCGTTCGATTTCCATTGTGACGTTTGTCGCGATCGGAGTAACGATCTCGCTGACCGTAGACGGCTTCGACCTGTCGGTTGGCGCAACGGTATCGCTGTCTACCGTCGTAACGGCGACGATGATGGTCTGGTTCGAAATGCCGCTTGTCGTCGTGCTGGTCGTTCCGCTGCTCGTAGGAGCGCTGGTAGGACTGCTTAACGCCTTGCTGATCGTCAAGATCCGGATTCCCGACCTGTTGGCGACGCTGGCGGTAATGTACATCGTCAATGGCGTTCACAAGACGTATACGAAGGGGTATTCGATTTACAGCAACATGCCGCTGTCGGACGGCTCGACCGCACCGGGCGTTATGGACCCGTCCTTCCTGTGGATCGGCCAAGGCAAGCTGCTCGGCATTCCGTTCCCGGTAATTCTCATGCTGCTGGCAGTGATCGGGGCTCATGTATTTTTTAAGTACACCCGCTGGGGCCGGCAATTGATCATGACGGGCGGCAACGAGGAAGCGGCTCGACTGTCCGGCCTCAAGGTCAAGCGCGTTCGTGCGCTCGCCTACGTCGCCTCCGGCGTTTTCGCGGCGATCGGCGGCATTCTGTTCGCTTCACGGATCGGCTCCGGCCAGATCGACGCCGGCGCGCCGATGCTGATGGAAGCGGTCGCCGCCGTGTTCGTAGGCTATTCGGTATTCGCCGCCGGCCGCCCGAACATTATCGGGACGTTCTTCGGCGCGGTATTGATGGGCGTGCTCGTTAACGGCCTGACGATGATGAACGTTCAGTACTATACGAACGATATCATCAAAGGAGCGGTGCTCGTTCTGGCGCTGGCTGTCACCTTCATCCACCTCAATCGTCGAAAAGCGGGCTAAATGGGCTCTAAAACAGCCGAAAATCGCGCCGCGCTTGAAACTTCGCGATTGCGGAGTGTATAATTTCTGAAGAAACGGATAAAAAGATAACATGCCATCCTATCTGTCGGGGAGGTGAATGAATTGAATAAAACCGAATTGATTGCCAAAGTGGCCGAATTGGCCGAGCTGTCCAAGAAAGACGCGACGCAAGCGGTAGACGCCGTTTTCGACGTCATTTCAGAAGCGCTGCAAAACGGCGATAAAGTCCAACTTGTCGGATTTGGCAACTTCGAAGTTCGCGAACGTTCCGCCCGTAAGGGCCGCAACCCGCAAACCGGAGTTGAAATCGAGATTCCGGCCGGGAAGATCCCTGCTTTTAAGCCGGGCAAAGCTCTCAAAGAAGGAATCAAGTAAGAGCTTCGCGGCTCTCCGGCCTTCTGATGAGGCCTTATACGCCCATAAGAAACGCCTAGACTATCTTTTGCAAGCTCCTTCGGGAAGCGCAAGAGATAGTCTTTTGTTTCTGTTGCTAGCTCGGATTGCCGTGTGCTATAATTCGAGCTGTATCTGTAACGGGACGTGGCGCAGCCTGGTAGCGCGCACCCTTGGGGTGGGTGAGGTCGAGAGTTCGAATCTCTCCGTTCCGACCATAACATTGCGGCGACTGTCTTCTCCCCGATATCGTCTCGGGAGAGGGGGCAGTTTTTGTTTGACATTGCTCCGTCTTTTCCTTCATCATGAAGCTATAAGGAGGCTGCGAATAATGGAAAGAGAACAAGAATACATCGTCATTAAAGCCAAGGATAGCGGAGTGCAGGTCATCGGATTGACGCGAGGCCAGGACACGAAGTTTCATCATACGGAGAAGTTGGACAAAGGAGAGGTGCTGATCGTTCAGTTCACCGATCATACGTCCGCGATGAAAATAAGAGGAAAGGCAACGATTCTCACGAAACACGGAACTGTGGAGACGGATGCCTGATTAACCTAAATAAGCTTCACAGGGGCGCAGGCATAGCCTGCCCTTTTTCTATGTACAATGGGTATGGAGGAACCTCTAGAGGTTGCACTTGTAGCCTCTCGAAAGGAAAGGGGAAATCGCCATGCGTATTGGCCGTTATCTTTCTTGGATCGCGTTCGTCGCGACGGGATTCGCCGTTGTACTGCTTCTTGCACGACTGCCTGCCGCCGAGCAAAACCTTAATCACCGACTGTCCTCGGTATCTGTCTTCGAACCGGAGTCCGCCGCGAGATTGACCGACGATCGGCTTGTGGACGCGTTGTCGGCGATTCCGCTGAGCAATCGGCCGATTAGACTGGAATGGAATCACGGCATTCTGGCCGTCGATCTGCGAGGAGAAGAGCCCCGTCTTCTTAATCGCGATATCGCGCTGCTGCTCGGCTTTGCCTATTCCGACGTTCGCAACGTTAAACAAGTGTTGATCCGAGCGTTCGAATCGCGGGGAGAGCGGAAGGTGCTGCTGCTCGCGGCGGAAACCCGTAAAACCGATTGGACGGAAGAGGAACTGGCTCTGCTGAGACAATCTGCGGACAACCCGGGTTCGGAGCTTGCCGGGCGTTCATCCAACATACGATGGACGATCACGGCGGCAGGCAAGCGTTGGTTCGGAAATTTTGCAAATTCATGAACAAAATCCTTGGCTTATGCGAGCTTTTCTAGGATATGTTATACTAGTTGGGATAAACGTCGGAAATGGTGTGTCGGCAGCTAGTTCGGAGGCGGAAGCAATGAGCAGATCACGTATTGACCAATTGGCAAGTAAGTACATGAGCCACGATATGATTAGCCTGCATACGGAATTACCCGATTTCCCGAATGGCAGGATTTCTTTGCTATACACCTTGCTAAGCCATCAGCCGCAGGCGGCTTCTCACAAGGAATTGCTTTCGGTCGTCACCTCCCTCGTTCAGATGGGGCTAGATACGCACGACATGGTCGAAAATGCAACCGGGGCTGCTGCGGTCGGCACGCTAGGGATGCGTACTCAGCAGTTGCGGGTGTTAGCCGGAGATTATTTCAGCAGCCGTTTTTACCATCTGCTGTCTCAGGCTGGGCAAATCGAGACGATTCGTCGTCTTAGCGAAGCGGTCTGCGACATTAATCGGCTGAAGATGAGCTTCTATGGCAAAGCAAAACAAATGAAGATGAATGCAGAAGAATATCTTCAATACGGCGTTGATTTAAAAGCCGGGCTTTTTCTTTCTTTTACGGACGCGATGAACGGATTGCACGCCAAGCTGTGGCCGGAACTCGTCAGCCGGTTCAGCCGCTGCGAGCTGCTGCTGCAGGAGATCGGCAAAGTGGAGCAAACGTCGTCGCTGTCCGATAGCTGGGGCGTTTGGCATATTTTGCAGGAGGGTACGGAAGAGGATCGCCGTCAGCTCGAGGACGGCAAGGCCGATTCGGGAATGATCAAGGCGCTGATGAACAAATACGGCGTCTCTGAGAAGCTGGGCGCGCTGCTGCTGCAGTCCGTGGCCCAACTGCAGACGCTTGTGCAGAGGTTTCAGTCGGACAAGCTGACTAAGGAGCTGCAGCCGCTGCTTGAGCCTTTCTTGACCGCGACGGGTCAGATCAGGGCAACCGCATTGAAGGAGCTGGGATAGACGTAATGATGGACGCGAAATCGAAAGAGCGGCATGTGCATGAAGTGTTCGAGCGCATCGCTCCCAAATACGATTTGATGAATGACATCATCAGTTTCAGAAGGCATAAGGCATGGCGCCGATTTACGATGCGCAAAATGGACATCCAACCGGGACAAACTTCCCTGGATCTATGCTGCGGCACGTGCGACTGGACGATTGCGCTGGCCAAGGAGAGCAAGGGCGGCCGTACGGTAGGACTGGATTTCAGCCGTAATATGCTGGAGATCGGTCAGGCGAAGGTGGACAAGCTCGGCTATGGGAAACAAATTGAGCTCGTCCAAGGGAACGCGATGGAGCTTCCTTTCGAGGACAACAGCTTCGACTTCGTGACGATCGGCTTCGGCCTGCGCAATGTACCCGATATTGTCAAGACGTTGAAGGAAATGAAGCGGGTTGTGAAGCCCGGCGGCAAAATTGTCTGCTTGGACATGTCCAAACCGACGTGGAAGCCATTCAAGAGCATTTATTATTTTTATTTCGAGAAAGTGATGCCCTTATTCGGAAAATGGTTCGTCAAAAGCTACGAGCAGTACCGTTGGTTGCCGGAGTCGCTCGCGTCTTTTCCCGATCTTCAAGCTCTCGCCGAGCTGTTCCGTGAAATCGGCATGCGCAACGTGAAGGCCTATCCGTTTTTCGGAGGCGTAGCCGCGCTGCATATGGGCACGAAAGGGAATGAAATCGTATGATCGCCAAATTGCGCGTTTTCTTAGAAATGATTAAGTTCGAACATACGCTGTTCGCGCTTCCTTTTGCCTATGTCGGGGCTATTCTCGGCGCGGTTACCGTCGAGAAGCGGCTTCCGGAATGGAGCGAGTGCGGCTGGATTTTGCTAGCGATGGTCGGCGCCAGAACGGCGGCGATGGGACTGAACAGGCTGATCGATAAGGCGATCGACGCCCGCAACCCAAGAACGGCCAATCGGGCGCTGCCTGCCGGTCTATTGAAGTCGGCCGAAGTCATCGTCTATATTGTCGTTTCGTTCGTTCTGTTGTTCTGGGCGGCGGCCAAGCTGAATCCGCTGGCTGTAAAGCTGCTGCCAATCGCCGTATTCATGACGGTTATTTATTCGTATACGAAGCGTTTCACGTGGGCTTGCCACATCGTGCTGGGTCTGACGCTCGGCTTGGCTCCGCTCGGAGGATGGGTCGGCGTGACGGGCGGCGTCACCTTGGAGGCGATGATCCTGTATGTGACCGTTGCGCTCTGGAGCGCCGGCTTTGATATCATATATGCCTGTCAAGACGTGGAATTCGACCGCAAGGAAGGCTTGCATTCGATTCCCGCCCGGTTCGGAATCGCCAGCGCTCTCTGGATCGCGCGCGCGTTCCATGTGCTTACGGCCGTCGGGTTTGCCCTGATTTTGGCGTTGACCGATCTCAGCTGGTGGTACTTCGCGGGAATGATCGTCTCGGCCGCACTGCTTCTTTACGAGCACAGGCTCGTCAAGCCTAACGATCTGAGCAAGCTGAATGCGGCTTTCTTTACGATGAATGGCATTTTGAGCGCTGTTATTTTCGTGTTTACGTTCATCGATCTGGTGGTGATAAGATCGTGGTAAGCGGCATTAGCGCTTCCGCGAAGCGCTGGGTAGTCGGCATTACCGGGGCCAGCGGAGCGATATATGGAGTTACTTTGTGCCGGCAATTGTTAAATGCCGGTTTTCATCTGCATCTGGTCGTATCCGAAGCCGGATGGCGCGTTCTGAAGGAAGAGCTAGGTTGGAACGTCACGAATCGGTTAGAATGTATAAATAAAGCGTTCGATTCCGCCCAGGCGGAAGGCAGAATGACGTACCACCCGCTCGGCGACATCGGCGCAAGCATTGCCAGCGGTTCGTTCAGATGCGAAGGGATGGCGATCGTGCCTTGTTCGATGGGATCTCTCTCTGCAATTGCCAGCGGCGCGTCCACGAATCTGCTGACCCGAGCGGCCGACGTTATGCTGAAGGAGGGGCGGCCGCTGCTGCTCGTGCCGCGCGAGACGCCGCTGAACGCCATTCACCTGGAAAATATGCTCAAGCTGGCGCGTCTAGGCGTACGAATCATTCCGGCGATGCCTGCGTTCTATAATGGGCCGCAGACGTTAGACGACGTCGTCGATTTTATTGTCGGCAAAACCATGGACGGCATGGGCATTGAACATAATCTCTATCGAAGATGGGGCCACCCGAATGAATAATACGAATTCGCGGCCGATCCGGCTCGGCCGCATCTCTTACACGAATGCTTGGCCGGTGTTTCATCATTTTGATCCGATGCAACTTCCGTTTCAGACGGAAATCCACTCGGATTTGCCCGCGACGCTTAATCGCAAGCTGAGAGCTGGCGATATCGACATGGCGGCGATTTCTTCTTATGCTTACGGAATTTCCGCCGACTCTTACTACTTGCTGCCCAATTTGTCGGTAAGCTCGTTCGGAAGAGTTCAATCGATTTTACTGTTTCTCAAGTCGCCGCTGGAGCAAGTGCTGCATGGCAAAATTGCGCTCACGACAGCTTCAGCCACGTCAGTCAACCTGCTGAAAATTATTATGGAGAAGTTTTACGGAGGCAAACCGACTTACGAGGACGCGGAACCGGTACTGGAGCAGATGCTGGAAAACGCGGACGCGGCGCTTCTCATTGGGGATCACGCAATCCGGGCGTCATGGACCAATCATGGCTACCGAGTGCTGGACCTCGGGGAAGTGTGGAACATTTGGACAGGCAAGTGGATGACGTACGCGCTATGGGCGGTGCACAAGGAAACAGCGCATCGCTACCCCGAAGCGATTCGGGAAATCTATGAAGCTTTGATAGCCGGCAAGAGCAAATCCTATGACGATATGGAGCCGATCGTGGACAAGGCGCTTCGCCAGATCGGGGGAACGGCCGCTTACTGGCAAGGCTACTTCGGCAATTTGTGCCACGATTTCGGAGATGCGCAAAGGTCGGGACTCAAGCTTTATTTTCAATACGCCAAGGAACTCGGACTGATCGAAGGCGAGCCCGATATCGCGGAATTGCCGCTGCCCTATCTTCTAGATAACCTATCCAACCGCAGGTGAACTTATGAAATTAATGCAGCTCTACGCATCGTTAAAACCCGAATTGCAGGCGATCGAGGATCAGATGGCACGGACCGTCACCTCGGATTTGCCGATTCTGAGCGAGACGTCGCTTCATCTGCTGAAGGCCGGCGGCAAAAGGATCAGACCTGTGCTCGTGCTGCTTGCGGGCAAGTTCGGAGACTATTCGCTCGAGACGCTCAAGAAGGTCGCGGTGCCCCTTGAGCTGATACATATGGCTACGCTCGTGCACGACGACGTGATCGACGATGCCGATACCCGTCGCGGCCAACTTACCGTGAAATCGAAATGGGACAACCGGATCGCGATGTATACCGGAGACTATATTTACGCCAAGGCGCTGACGGTTGTAACTGAGTTGGACAAGCCGCGCGTTCATCAGATTTTGTCCGGTACGATCGTACAGGTGTGTATCGGCGAGATGGAGCAGATCCGCGATTTCTTCAACGTCGATCAAAGCGTACGCAATTATTTGCGAAGAATCCGGCGGAAAACGGCGCTGCTCATCGCCATAAGCTGCCAGCTCGGCGCGGTCGCGACCGGAGCTCCGGCCAACATCTGCAACGCGCTGTACAGCTTCGGCTATAATCTAGGCATGAATTTTCAGATTATGGACGACTTGCTTGACTTGTGCGGTACCGAGAAGGCGATCGGGAAGCCGCCGGGCAGCGATCTTAGGCAAGGCAATATTACGCTGCCCGTCCTATACGCGCTTAGGGAAGATTCGATTCGGGACCGTCTGCTGACGGAGATCGAAGCGATCAAGCAGAGTGACGGGCGCGCTGATTCCTCGGCGGCGGTGAAGCTGGTACGTTCAAGCAAGGGCGTGCAGGAAGCGGAACGAATGGCGGACCGCTACATCGCCAAGGCGCTGAAGGCGCTTGATTCGCTTCCAAATATTCCGGCCAAGCGGAATTTGACGGATATTGCAAGATTCGTGGCGAAACGCAGCTACTAGAAGTGATGAAAAGGCTGTTTTTATGGTAATATAGAAAATGACAAGCAGGTTGAATTTGGAAAGGAGGAGGAACATGGAGAGAACATACTTAATGGTGAAGCCGGATGGCGTGCAACGCGGGTTGATCGGCGAGATCGTCGGGCGCTTCGAGCGCAAGGGGTTAAAGCTGATCGGAGCCAAGCTCATGCAGGTATCCGTCGAGCGCGCCGAACGTCATTATGCCGAGCATAAGGGCAAAGATTTCTACGAGAAGCTGCTCCAGTTCATTACATCGGGTCCCGTATTCGCGATGGCGTGGGAAGGAGATCAGGCTGTGGCTCACTGCCGCGCGCTGATCGGTAAAACCAATTCGCTGGAAGCTGCTCCGGGAACGATCCGCAGCGACTTTGCCGTACATACGAATTTCAATTTGATTCATGGCGCCGATTCCTTGGAAAATGCGGAACGCGAAATCGCCATTTTCTTCTCGGATGACGAGCTGGTTTCCTACGATAAAGCCATTCAAGCGTGGATATAAGGGAGAGAGCAGAACGTCATGGGAGACATTCGTTCCATTCCGGGCGCGAGCTTGAGCTCGGGCTTTTCCGAGGACGAGGATTTTTCGCGGTTTATCGTGAATATCAAGAGACTAACCTCCATCGATCTGTCCCAGTATAAGGAAAATCAGATGAGGCGGCGGCTGACGACGCTGCGAATGAAGCACGGATTTCGGTCTTTCGACGAGTATTTCGCGGCTTTGTCGGCAGAAGCCCGGCTGCGCAACGAATTTCTCGATCGGATGACGATCAACGTCTCCGAGTTCTGGCGCAATCCGAATCGCTGGCAGGTGCTGCGGGAGAAGTTTCTTACGCAGATGCTGAAGCAGTCTTCCCGGCTGAGTATATGGAGCGCTGCCTGTTCAACCGGGGAGGAGCCTTACACGCTGGCGATGATTATGGATTCGCTGGGCGCTCTCGACAGGTCGACCGTGCTCGCCACCGATATCGACGACGGCGTTCTGGCCAAAGCAAGAGAAGGCGTTTATTTGGAACGTTCGCTGCGGGATGTACCGGCCGACTTCAAGTCAAAGTACTTCATTCCGGAGGACGGCGCTTTTCGCATCGACAGCCGCTTGAAGAAAGCGATCAAGCTGCAGAAGCAGAATTTGCTGCTGGATACGTTCGGAAGTCATTTTGATTTGATCGTATGCCGTAACGTTATGATTTACTTTACCGAAGACGCCAAGCATATTTTGTACGGCAAATTCGCGCAAGCGCTTAAGCCGGGCGGCCTGCTGTTCGTCGGCAGCACCGAGCAAATTTTCTCGCCGGGACAGTATGGTCTGGAGACGGCCGATACTTTTTTCTACAGACGTGTGAATTGACGTATGTGAATGAATCTTCCAACCGATAATAAAGGCTAGTCGAGCCATGCGGAGGGTGTCTATGGACAAACGCAAAGTGATCGCGGCTTATCGGCGAGGATTGATATCCGTACAAGAATGCGCGCAAATATTAGGCCTGGATAACGTGGAGCTACTCGGACATTTGAGAGATCCGGGAACGCCGATAACGAAAGCCGGCAAGAAGCAGTCCGTCCGTACGTGACGGGCTCTTTTCTTGTCAAACGCTTTAACGCTGTACTATAATGATCAGAGATAGGCACGGCTTGCGTGGATATAAAGGGAGGAACCGGAGTTGAGTTTACGTTATTTAACCGCGGGAGAGACGCATGGCCCGCAGCTTACTGCTATTATTGAAGGATTGCCCAGCAACCTGGAGCTGGATTTCGAGGAATTGAATTTTCAATTGCAGCGCCGTCAGAAGGGCCATGGGCGCGGTCGCCGTATGCAGATCGAGACCGATACGGCGCAGATCGTAGGCGGAGTGCGCCACGGCCGGACGACTGGGGCGCCGGTAGCGGTTGTTGTAGAAAATAAAGACTGGAAGCATTGGACTTCCGTCATGAACGTCGAGCCGGTCGAAGGCAGCGACGAGACGAAGCGCCGGGTGTTCCGGCCTCGTCCGGGGCATGCCGATTTGAATGGCGGTTTGAAGTACAACCTGCGCGACTTGCGCAACGTGCTGGAGCGCTCCAGCGCCCGCGAGACGGCGGCGCGAGTAGCGGTCGGCGCTATCGCTCGCCAACTGCTCGGTGCTTTCGGCGTTAAGGTGGCCGGCCATGTCGTCTCGATCGGAGGCGTCGAAGCGACCGCTCCTAACTTGCCGATCGACGAGTTGATCGCGGTAACCGAGGAATCTCCGGTTCGGGTAGCGGATAAAGAGGCGGAGCAGGAAATGATCGAGCTGATCGACCGCACGAAAGCGGACGGCGATACGATCGGCGGAGTCGTCGAGTGTATTATTACGGGTCTGCCTGTCGGACTGGGCAGCCATGTGCAGTGGGATCGCAAGCTGGACGGGCGCATCGCGCAAGCGGTCGTGTCGATCAATGCGTTCAAGGGCGTCGAGGTCGGCATCGGATTCGAAGCGGCTCGCATTCCGGGTTCGCAGGTGCACGACGAAATTTTGTATTCCGAGGAGAAGGGCTTCTATCGGGGCTCCAATCGCGCGGGCGGCTTCGAGGGCGGGATGACGACCGGCGAGCCGATTGTCGTACGCGGCGTAATGAAGCCGATTCCCACGCTGTACAAGCCGCTGGCGAGTGTGGACATCGATACGAAGGAAGCGTTCACTGCGCAGGTAGAGCGTTCGGATGCTTGCGCCGTTCCGGCCGCAAGCGTCGTGATGGAGCATGTCGTCGCTTGGGAAGTGGCGAAAGCGTTCCTGGAAAAGTTCGGCGGCGATTCCATCGAGGAAATGAAAGCAAACCTGGACAGCTACTTGAGCCAGGTGAGGGCGTACTAATGGCGAGCGGAACGAGAGAGCTGACCGTAGATCTCGGGGAACGTTCCTATCCGATCTATATTGGAACAGGGCTGATCGCGCAATTGGGGGAGAAATTTGCCGAGCGCGGTTTCCCTGTCAAATCGCCAATCCTGCTCGTAACCGACAGCGCTGTCGAAGGCTTGTATGCTTCTGCGGTTGAAGAGAGCCTGCGCGTGCGCGGCTATACGGTCGCACGCGCGGTCGTACCGTCCGGGGAAGCGTCCAAGTCGTTGGAGATGCTGGACGCTCTCGTTGAGCAGGCGCTTAAGGCGGGATTGGATCGGAAATCGACCGTTATCGCTCTGGGGGGCGGGGTCGTAGGCGATCTGGCGGGCTTCGTAGCCGCATCTTACATGCGCGGCGTGAGATTCGTACAGATTCCAACGACGATTTTGGCGCATGACAGCAGCGTCGGGGGGAAGGTCGCCGTTAACCACCGTCTGGCGAAAAACATTATCGGCGCGTTCCATCAACCCGAGTTTGTACTGTACGATCTCGACACGCTGGCCAGCTTGCCGATGCGCGAAGTGCGCGCCGGTCTGTCCGAGGTGATCAAGCACGGGCTGATCTGGAACGCGGAGTTTGTCGCATGGTGCGACGATAATGCCGAGAGGCTGCTCGGGCTCGACCCGGATGCGCTCGGCTATGCGCTGCATGAGGGCTGCAAGGTGAAGTCGATTGTCGTCTCCCGCGACGAGCGCGAGAACGACTTGCGCGCGATCTTGAACTTGGGCCATACGATCGGGCATGCGCTCGAGGCTGTGGCCGGATATGGCGAACTGTTGCACGGGGAAGCGATCGCCATCGGCATGGTCGGCTCGGCCAGGCTGGCGGGACGGTTCGGCTACCCCGCGGACATCGAGGAGACGACGGAGCGGATTTTCCGCAAGTTCGGGCTGCCCGTTCGCATCCCGGAAAGCTTCCCGACCGACGAGATTATGAGCGCGATGCTGCACGACAAGAAATTTTCCGAAGGCAATATGGTGTTCGTCGTGCCTACGGCGATCGGAAGCGTGGAAATCCGTCGCGACGTGCCTTCTGCATGGGTTACGGACATCGTGAACGGATTAAGAGAGGGGAAATAGACGAACATGAGCGTTAGGGGAATCCGCGGAGCCATCACAGTCGAACACAACGAGGAGCAGCTCATTCTGGATGCGACCGTCGAGCTATTGAACGGAATTGTTGAAGTGAATCAATTCGAGCCGGAGGATATCGCCAGCGTGCTCGTCACGGTCACGCAGGACCTGGACGCTACGTTCCCGGCCAGAGCGATCCGCCAGATGGCGGGATGGGAGCTTGTGCCGCTCATGTGCTCGCTTGAGGTGCCGGTCAAGGGCAGCCTGGAGAAATGCATCCGCTTGATGGTGCTCGTGAATACGGACGTGGCGCAGAAGGATATTCGTCATGTCTACCTGAACCGCGCTCAAGCTCTTCGTCCTGATTTGGCGGCGAAGTAGGATTTTAAGCGCTTGGTAGCATAGTCGCTGCAGCGCGATTGAGCCGGGTTCTGGAGACGTATCGGAATGATCGAGCGTTTTTTGCTTGATAAGCTTGAAAAGCACGGACCAATATGGAATAATTAATCCAGATATTAGCGTGAAGCACACGCCGTTTCTCTCTTCGGAGGGAGCGGCGTGTTTATTTTTTATAAGGGAGAGTGTGGATTATGAGTCATTCGTTGGCGTTCGCAGACAAGGAGTATGAAACATTGCTTGAAGAACAGAGGAATATGGCCTCAGGTCCCCGGCTTGAACTGCTGCAGAAACACGGGGAGGCTGAGCGTAAACTGCTGATCAACATCGTGTGGCCGGTGAGGCAATCGTTTAAGGGATTGATTTTGGAGAAGGAGATTGTGACGCTGACAGGTGCGAAAGCTTATATCGACGTCTTCGACGAAACGGTTTTCTTTGGGCTCGAAGCGGAAGGCTATACCGTTCATGCGGGCAATATTACGCGCGCGCGGTTTGATTTTGAGAGAAATAAAGTCCGCTCAATGTCGGCTTTTGGTATACGATATATTCCGTTTAGCTACGACGAGATGGATAAGAAGCCTGAGGTTTGCCAGCGTTCGCTGTTTGAACTGTACGGCAAATACGGTACGAACGCGGAAAGCGCAACCTACAAGGAGGCAACTTCGTCCGAGCGGGAGCTTATTCGATATGCGATGCGGTTGGGCAGACCGTTTCAGATGCAGGAGATGCGAAGTTGCTTGGGGAAAGGTCCGGAAGCCTGCCGTGAAATTGTTCGCGGTCTGGTGAGTAAGGGGATTGTACATCCGGTAAAGCCGGGTTTGAAAAGAAACCATTTCTATACACGGGACAAGAATGCCGGACGTTTGTTGTGGTAGCGTGGCGTTGAACGGCGAGTAGCATTCATTTAGTGGCAGCGTGGAGCAGAGGAAAGGAGGGAAGAGGGAGGGGGGAGGAAGCGAGGAATGAGGACAGGGGACGGAATGAGCTTATGATTGGCATGGGATTAGCATGGTGATTGATGGTTTCGGCGGTATGTGGGGTGAGCAGCACGGTGGTTGATGAGCGTCAAATACACTAAAGCGGAAAACCCCTCTTAATTTCTATAAATGGACCATTATGAGCAAAATAGAGCGGATTATCTAGCTTAAATTTGGAAAAATCCGATTATTCGGGAAATAAGCCGGAAAATCCGCTTTATTTTCGCCGATTTTGTTCAGTAGACGAAATTAAAGCGGAAAATCCGCTTTATTCACAGACGAGGAATAAGAGTGACCGTTCACCTGCCAGTTGCAAAATTAAGCTGAGAAATTAAGCGTTGACGCCATAACTGCCTGATGCTATAGTAAGTAACATATTATGCGGAGCGGAACGGTCGGCCACAGGGACGACAACTTACGCGGAAGCAGCCTAGCAGAGTTGAGATCAGATGAGCGGAGTTGCCGTATTCGACGTGCAGCGCGGATTTGCCGTGCAGGTGTCGGAAGTCGGTTAACATAATCTTATCTATGAACGCATCTCTGCGCAGCAGAGGTGCTTTTTTGATTTTCGGCGAAGAGGGCGCAGCCCGAGCCGACGGGGGAGAGATCAGGATGGATCAGCGTGAGCTTCAGGAAATCAAAGCAATGGCAGGACGCTATAACGTCATTCCGGTCGTACGCAAGCTGCTGGCGGATACGGAGACGCCGATCCGGGTGTTCCAGCATTTGAGCAGAGATAAACGGGCGTTTCTGCTGGAAAGCGTCGAGGGAGGCGTCAAGTGGGCCAGATATTCCTATATCGGCACGGATCCGTTTCTCGTGCTCAAGCTCAAGCATAACGCGCTGACGCTTGAAGAGAGAGGCAAAGTAGAGTCGTATACGACCACTGAGCCGTTGCAACTGCTAAGGGAGAAGCTGCGATCCTACCGGAGCCCGGCCGTGCCCGAGCTTCCCCCGTTTACAGGCGGCGCGATCGGATTTTTCGGCTACGACCTGCTGCAATATTACGAGCGGAAGCTGCCGCCGCACAAGCAAGACGATTTGAATATGGACGACATGCAGTTTATGTTCTGCGATCTGGTCATCGCTTTCGATCATTTCAAGCAGCATGTGCTTGTCATCGGCAATGTGCACATCCCTGAAGGGGCCAGCGATGCGGTCATTGAAGCCTCCTATCTGGAGACGCTGAACGGGATCGACGATACGATCCGCCGGATCCAGCAGCCGATTCCGGTGCAGCCGTCAAGAAGCACGCCTCCGCAGGATCCCGAGCTCGGAGAGGTTTCCTCCAACCTGACGAAGGAGCAGTTTATCGACAACGTCAATCAGGCGAAGGAGTACATTCGCGCGGGAGATATTTTTCAGGTGGTGCTGTCGCAGCGGTTTCACATCGAGACGGAGGTCGATCCGCTTCATGTCTACCGCGTGCTGCGAACGATGAATCCGTCGCCGTACATGTATGTGCTGAAGCTGGACGACGAGGTGATCGTCGGCACGTCGCCGGAGCTGCTCGTTAAAGTCGACAACGGCAAAGTCGAAACCCGCCCAATCGCGGGAACGCGGCCGAGGGGCAATACGCCGGAAGAGGATATGCAACTGGAGCGAGAGCTGCTAGCCGACGAGAAGGAGCGAGCCGAGCACGTTATGCTCGTCGATCTGGGCCGCAACGACATCGGCCGCGTAGCGACGTTCGGCACGGTGAAATGCGACAGCTATATGGAGATCGAGCGCTATTCTCACGTCATGCACATCGTGTCCAACGTAACGGGCGAGCTGCGGCCGGACAAAGATTTTTACGACGCATTCCTGTCCTGTCTGCCTGCGGGCACGGTATCGGGGGCGCCGAAGCTGCGGGCGATGGAGATCATTGCGGAGCTGGAGAACGAAGCGAGAGGCGCCTACGCCGGAGCCATCGGCTATCTCGGCTTTTCGGGTAACTTGAATACGTGCATTACGATCCGAACGATCATCTTCAAACATGGCAAAGCGTACGTGCAGGCCGGGGCCGGAATTGTCTGGGATTCCGTTCCTGAAAACGAGTACCTGGAAACGCAGAACAAAGCCAAAGGGATGCTCAAAGCGATCCGGGCAGCCGAAGCGGCTTTCCCGCCTGCCGGCGCGAAGCGCAACGCGAGCGAGTTCTCGACCGTACTGGCGGGAGATCGGCGCACGAATCTGGATTACGATTGATCAAGAGGAGGACTCGGGCAAAATGAGCGAAACGATAGCATTGAGTTTGCCGCAGGCGCTCTCCAAGCTGATGAGCGGGGACGATTTGACGAGAGAAGAAGCGTTCGGCGTGATGACGACGATTATGAAGGGCGAAGCGACCCCGGCGCAGATTGGCGGCACCGTGATCGCGCTGCGGATGAAAGGCGAGACGACGGATGAAATTCTCGGCTTCGCCGAGGCGATGCGGGCGGTCTCCAACCGGGTCGCGACCGAGCACAACAATCTGCTCGACACATGCGGGACGGGCGGCTCCGGCGTTCATAAGTTCAATATATCGACGGCCTCGGCGATCATCGCCTCCGCCGCAGGCGTCAGAGTCGCGAAGCACGGAAACCGCGCGATGTCCGGCAAGGCCGGCAGCGCCGATGTGCTGGAAGCTCTTGGCGTCAACATTAATCTGACGGCAGAGCAGGCGGCCGAATGTCTGGAGCAGACGGGAATCTGCTTTATGTTCGCGCAGCTCTACCATCCGGCGCTGAAGCATGCGGCGGGTCCGAGAAAAGAGCTGGGCGTGCGCACAATCTTTAATATGCTTGGACCGCTGGCCAATCCGGCCAGGGCGGACCGCCAAATGATCGGATTGTACGATCGCTCCCGCACTTCGACAGTCGCTGAGGTGCTGTCCGGCCTCGGACTGAAGCGGGCGATGGTCGTCGGCAGTCATGACGGTCTGGACGAAATCAGCATCTCGGCGCCGACGCAGGTGTCGGAGCTGCGTAACGGCGAGGTCCTTACCTACGACATTACACCTGAGGAAATCGGTCTATCGACCGTCTCCCTGAAAGCCGTGCAAGGAGGCAACGCGATGGAGAACGCGCACATCATTCGCCGCGTCTTGGGCGGAGAGAAAAGCGCGTATCGCGACATCGTACTGGCGAACGCGGGAGCGTGCATTTACGTTGCCGGACGCGCCGACTCGCTGAAGGATGGAGTGGCTGTGGCGGCCGAGACGATCGCATCGGGCCATGCCGCCGACAAACTGCAGCAATGGATTGCTACGACGGGAGAGTTGAGCCATGTTTCTTGATCGGATCGTCGCCACCAAACATCAAGAGGTGGAGACGCTTAAACAAACGCTGTCGATATCCGAAGCGGAGAAGCTGATCGCCGTGCTTCCAGCCTGTAAGGGCTTCGAACGAGCGCTTGTCGGCCGCAACCGTCCGGTCGGGTTGATCGCGGAAGTCAAGAAGGCAAGTCCCTCCAAAGGGCTGATCCGTCCGGATTTCCATCCTGTCAGTCTGGCCCAGGCGTACGAACGCGCCGGAACCGACTGCATTTCCGTGCTGACGGATGTCGACTACTTCCAGGGAAGCAACGATTACTTGACGGAAATCCGCAGGCAGGTTAAAGTTCCTTTGTTGCGCAAAGATTTTACGATCGACGAACGGCAGATTTACGAAGCGAGATTGATCGGCGCGGATGCGATTTTGCTGATCGCGGCCATTCTGACTCCGAAGCAGCTCGCGGATTTTCATACGCTTGGACGCGACCTCGGCCTGGATGTGCTTGTGGAAGTGCATAATCGTCCGGAACTCGAGACGGTGCTGGAATTTGGGCAAGCGACGCTTATCGGGGTCAACAACCGCGATCTGAAAACGTTCGTTACCGATCTGTCCGTCACTGAACAGTTAATCGGGCTCATGCCGTCCGGGGTCGTTGCGGTCAGCGAAAGCGCGATCGCCACGACGGACGATGTCGCGTACGTTCGCAAGGCGGGGGCGCAGGCGGTGCTGATCGGCGAGCATTTTATGCGTCAGCCGATCGTCGAGGACGCTGTGAACGCGCTGCTTGGACCCGCGCTGAAAGAAGGCGCAACGCAATGACGGACGAGCGCAAGGCGGCAGAACGGTCGACTGCCGTGAAAATATGCGGGATCAAAGAGGAAGCGACCTTGCAGGGCATGGCGGGACTGCAAGTCGACTATATCGGCTTTGTGTTTGCCAAGAGTCGTCGGCAGGTGACGCCGGAGCGGGCCGCCCAACTCCAAGAGGAAGCACGGCGCGTATCGATGGCGGGAGGCAAACCGCCGCTTACCGTCGGCGTGTTCGTCAATCCGACGCTGGAGCGGCTTGCGCAGACGTTAGCCGTTGTGCCGCTGGATGTCGTGCAGCTTCATGGCGAAGAGACGCCGGAGTTTGCGCGCGAGGTGCGGGAGCGTCTATCCGTCGACGTATGGCGGGCACTGTCGGTGGGGGACGAGGATTCGGCCGAAGGAGCGGCGCGTCTGCAAGCCTATGCCGGCGTTGTGTCGACCGTGCTGCTGGATACGGCGGGCGGAGGAACGGGAAGAACTTTTCGCTGGGACGTGATTCCGGCTTATCAGCAAGCAGCTGCCGACAGCGGACTGAGATTGTTTGTTGCGGGCGGACTGTCCCCGGACAACGCGGACGAGCTCGTCGCAACTTATCGGCCCGCAGGCGTCGACATCTCCAGCGGCGTGGAGACCGACGGGGCGAAGGACATCGGTAAAATCGCCGCATTTGCAGAAAGGGTGAACTACGCATGAGTCAAGTGCCGGATCAGCACGGACGCTTCGGTCCGTTCGGCGGAAAATATGTGCCTGAAACGTTAATGAACGCCTTGATCGAGCTGGAGGACGCTTATCAGAAGTATAAGGACGATCCGGAATTTCTGGAAGAGGTCCGCTATTTGCTTAAGCAGTATTCCGGGCGGCCAACTCCGCTGTACTATGCGGAGAGGTTGTCCAACCAACTCGGCGGCGCGAAAATATATCTTAAGCGTGAAGATTTGAATCACACCGGAGCGCACAAGATCAACAATACGATCGGACAAGCGGTGTTGGCGAAGCGGATGGGGAAGAAAAAGGTCATCGCCGAGACGGGCGCAGGCCAGCACGGCGTCGCCACGGCTACGGTAGCCGCTTTGATGGGGCTGGAGTGCAAGGTGTTTATGGGCGAGGAGGATACGAAGCGCCAGCAGCTTAACGTGTTCCGTATGAAGCTGCTCGGCTCCGAGGTCATTCCCGTGCTGTCGGGAACCCGCACTTTAAAAGATGCTTGCAACGAAACGCTGCGTTACTGGGTCAGCCACGTCGAAGATACGTATTACATTCTCGGCTCCGTAACCGGACCTCATCCTTATCCGATGATGGTCCGCGACTTCCAGCGGATTATCGGTCTTGAGTCTCGCGAGCAAATTCTCGTAGCCGAAGGCCGTCTGCCCGATGTTGTCGTGGCGGCGGTCGGCGGAGGCAGCAATGCGATCGGGATGTTCCATCCGTTCATCGGGGACAAGAGCGTTCGTCTTCTGGGCGTGGAAGCGGCCGGTCGAGGCGTCGACACGGAAGAGCATGCGGCGACGATGACCAAGGGTCGTCCGGGCGTTTTTCAAGGTTCGATGAGCTATGTCCTGCAGGACGAAGGCGGGCAAGTGCTGCCGGCTCACTCGATCTCCGCCGGACTCGACTATCCGGGCATCGGGCCGGAGCATGCGTATCTAAAAGATACGGAGCGAGCGGAATATGTGCCGATAACCGACAAGGAGGCGCTTGACGCGCTGTCCACGTTATCCCGAACGGAAGGCATCATCCCGGCGCTGGAATCGGCACATGCGATCGCGCAAGTGCTTAAAATCGCGCCGACGATGAGCAAGGACGAAATTATCGTCGTCAGCCTGTCGGGACGCGGGGACAAAGACGTGGAATCGATCATGTCTTATTTGGCGAAAGAGGAGGGGCAATCGTTATGAGCGCGACCAATGCGATCGACGCGGTATTCGCGAGGTTGAAGGAAACGGGCGAGACGGCGCTTATTCCATTCATGACGATGGGCGATCCCGACCTCGAAACTTCTGTCGAGCTGTTGCAAGCGGCCGAAGAAGCGGGAGCGCACATGATCGAGCTGGGCATTCCCTATTCCGACCCGCTCGCGGACGGACCGGTCATTCAACGGGCGTCCGAACGCGCCCTGCGCAACCGGATCAGTCTGCTGGATTGCATGTCCGTCGCTTCCAAAGCAAGGGAGCGCGGCGTGAAGCTGCCGTTCATTTTGTTTACTTATTTTAATCCGGTGCTGCAGCTTGGGCTTGAGCGTTACTTTGAACTGCTCAAGGAGCATGGCTTCAGCGGCATGATCATCCCCGATCTGCCGCTGGAGGAAGACGGTGAAGTTCGCTCCTTGGCGGAAGCAAGCGGGATCCATCTCATTCCGCTCGTTGCGCCGACCTCGGAAGCTCGGGTTGAGCGAATCGCCGCCAGAGCCCAAGGCTTCGTCTATTGCGTCTCCTCGCTTGGCGTGACGGGCGTACGCTCCTCGTTCCACGAGGGCATCGATTCGTTCCTGGCCTCGGTGCGCAAGGCGGCGAGCGTGCCGATCTGCGTCGGCTTCGGCATCTCGAATCGCGAGCAGGCGGAGCGCTTTGCCGGCCAATGCGACGGCGTGATTGTCGGAAGCGCCATCGTGCGCCAGGTGGAACAGGCGCTGCCGCAGCTGACGTCTGAGCAAGCGGGCGAGCGGGAGCGCGGTCTGACCTCCGTACGCGATTTTATCGCCGATCTGAAGCCGCGCGTCACGGCCTGATCGCATCATTTTTTACGGGAAAAAGCCAAAAGGCACCTGTACAGCACCGCGTTGGTGTGTCACAATAGAAGCACTATAATTTTACGGAGCGACTGATGTCCCGCTAGCGGCGGGACAGGCAGCGCTCCGTTTGCCGTATCTTTAGGAGGGAAAGCCATGCAACCGAAACCGAATATTGTCCACTTGCCGGTGTATCAGCCGGGCAAGCCGGTAGAAGACGTAAAGAGAGAGCTGGGCTTGACCGAAGTGATCAAGCTGGCGTCCAACGAAAATCCGTTCGGCTGCTCGCCGAAAGCGAAGGAAGCGATTGCCCGCGAGCTCGAAAATATGAGCATCTACCCGGACGGAGCCGCCGTGGAACTGACGAACGCATTGGCCAAGCATCATGGGGTGAACCCGGATCAGGTCATTTTCGGAGCGGGCTCCGACGAGATCATTCTGATGATTTGCCGCGCGTTCCTGCAGCCGGGGGACGAGACAGTGATGGCGGATCAGACGTTCCCGCAATATAAGCACAATGTGACGATCGAGAACGCGAAGTCGATCGAGGTGCCGCTTAAAGAAGGCACGCACGACCTCTATTCGATGCTGGAACAAGTAAACGAGAAGACGAAAATCGTCTGGATCTGCAACCCGAACAATCCGACCGGAACAATCAATACGGCGGACGAGGTGGAGTGGTTCCTGTCCAAGGTGCCAAGCCATGTGCTTGTCGTGCTTGACGAAGCTTACTGCGAGTATCTCGCCGATCCTTCCTTTCCGGACGGAATCAAGCTGCTGCAAAAATACCCGAACGTCGTCGTACTCAGAACATTCTCGAAAATTTACGGACTCGCTTCGCTGCGCATCGGTTACGGCATCGGACAGCCCGACGTCATCCGCAGCATCAATCAGGTGCGCGAGCCGTTTAATACGTCCCGGATGGGTCAGGCTGCTGCGCTGGCAGCGCTGCAGGACGTGGAATTTATCTCCTTCTGCCGCGAGGAGAACAAGAAGGGGCTGGCCTATTTCCGTCAAGCGTTCGAAGATTTGGGCTTAAAAGCGTTCCCGGCGTATGGAAACTTCATTATGGTCGACGTGCAGCGTCCAGGTCAGGAAGTGTTCGAGGCGCTGCTCCGAAAAGGCGTTATTATTAGAGCCGGGCACAAGCAATATCCGACGAGCGTGCGAATTACGGTCGGCAATGCGGAGCAAAATGCGAAAGTGGTCGCCGCGCTAACTGCGGTTCTAAAAGAAATCGCGGTAAAGGTGTGACGGTATGAGCGGAGAGTTTAGCGACTTTACGGACTTTAGCGATTTTGATGAAGCGAATCCGATTCGCATCGCCATCTTCGGCGTCGGCTTAATCGGCGGCTCGCTGGCTTTATGCTTCAAGGGCAAACCGGGCGTGCACGTCGTCGGACACTCGATCAATGCGGCGTCGACGGAGAAATATGTGGCGCTCGGAGTTGTGGATTCGGCCACGACTTCGCTGGGGGAGGCGGCCCAGGACGCCGATTTTATTTTCCTGTGCGTGCCGGTCGGGCGTTTGGAGGAGTACGTGGACGAGCTGTCCAAGCTGCCGCTTAAGCGCGGCTGTATCATCTCCGACGTTGGCAGTACGAAAGCTTCCGTTGTGCATCATGCCGATAAACTGGGCTTGCGGGGCGCCGTCTTTATCGGGGGACACCCGATGGCGGGCTCGGAGCGTTCGGGCGTCGAAGCAGCCAGTTATTATTTGCTGGAAAACGCCTATTACGTGCTTACGCCGACGGCGGAAACGCCGCCCGAGTATGTCGGCAAGCTGGAACGGCTGCTTAAGCATACGCGCGCGCACATCGTCAAAACCGATGCCGTGCAGCACGACGACATCGTCGGCGCGATCAGCCATCTTCCGCATATCGTCGCCGTTGCGCTGGTCAATCAGATTGCCGGGTATAACGAGTCGAACGAGCTGTACATGCGGCTGGCGGCCGGCGGTTTCCGCGACATTACGCGCATCGCATCCAGCGATCCGGTTATATGGCGCGACATTTTGCTAAACAATCGCGACGTTATGCTAAAGCTCGTTCGCGATTGGCAGGGCGAAATGGAGCGTTTCGCGGCGCTGCTGGAACGGGAGGACGGCGAGGGGATTGCCGAACAGTTCCGCTCGGCAGGGGTTTTCCGAAGCCAGCTTCCGGAGCGGCGCAAAGGCATGATAACTTCGCTGTTCGAATGCTACGTCGATGTGCCGGATCATCCGGGCATTATCGGCAAGATCGCGACAGAGCTCGGGCAGGAGAAGATCAACTTGAGCAACCTGCAAATTATCGAAAGCCGAGAAGATGTGCCGGGTATCATGCGGCTGTCGTTTAAGCAAGCCGACGATCTGGACAGGGCGACAGCGTTGCTCAAATCGCTCAATTACGACGTTCATATGTGATCGTTTGATAAGGATGAGCATCCCGTTAGCGGCGGAATCGGCATTTGCCGTTTTCGTCGTGGCGGGGTGCTCTTTTTTTATGCGCGAATAAGAAGCAGTATTGTCAGCATTAACTTAGTAAATTTGAAATTTCCATATCCGGCTTTTATAATGAACGAAGTATTCGCATTCACTCTCAGGAGGGATCGTCATGTCCGAATGTAAACTGTTTGTCGATTACGATCAACACGAAAATGGAGTCCAGATCGTAGACTTAATAGAGAAGCTGGCCGACAGTCCAGAGAGCGCTCAGCTCGAAAGTCTCATTATCGGCGACTGGGGCGGCGCCTACGAGCATGATTCGAGCCCGGTTGTCGAGTCGCTAGTTCGCTTGAAAGACCGTTTTCCGCAGCTGCGCCGATTGTTTATTGGCGATATGTCTTACGAGGAATGCGAAGTCTCCTGGATTAATCAATCCAATATCGGACCGATTTTGACCGCTTATCCCGAACTGACATCGTTGACGATAAAAGGGAGCACGGGTCTCAGCCTTGATCCCGCTCGTCACGACAAGCTGGAGGAGCTTGTCATTATTTGCGGCGGACTGGGCAAAGAGGTTATCGCCAGCATTAGCGAAGGAAGCTTCAAGAGCTTGAAAAAGCTGGAATTGTATCTGGGGGTAGAGGATTACGGTTTTGACGGCAGTCTGGAAGACGTTCTCCCGCTGATCGAGCCCGGCAAATTCCCGCAGCTTACTTATCTCGGCCTCAAGGATAGCGAGATTCAAGATGAAATCGCGATTGCCATAGCGAACGCTCCGATTGTCGATCAATTACATACGTTAGACCTCTCCATGGGCACATTGTCGGATGAGGGAGCAGAAGCCCTTCTCCAGAGCGAGAAGGTCAAGAAGCTGGAGTTTCTTGATCTAAGCTACCATTATATGTCCGATAAAATGATGAAGCGTTGGCAGGAGTCCGGCATCAAAGCGGATATTAGCGATCATCAGGGCGACGCAGAAGATGAGGATTATCGTTATCCTTCCTTGACGGAATAACGATGAAAGCGATGATTATCATCGGCAATTCCGGCAACAGAAGAACGGACGGACTGCAAGCGGCGAGAGCTCGGCTGGGGTTGCCCCCAGCCTTTGTTTTAGATTATATCGATGTGCTGCAGGGAAAATCGTCTTTACGTTCGCTTGCCGAGCGGTTGAGGCAAACAACGGATGAACCGCCGCTGCTGCGGATCGACGCGCCGGGGGAGCATTTTGAAGTCGAGAGAGAGCTGATTGCGCTTGGCGCTTCTGATGCGGATCGCCCCGGTCTCGGTGACCTCGACGATCGCTGGCTAAAGACGGAGGGCAAAGCGCCGTTTCAACCTGTTTCGTCGCGGGCTGCCCGCAGCATGAAGGAAATCAAGGGCAAGCTGTATCATCCATCCCAGTGGTTTCGCGGGTATTGCCGTTTGCTGTCGCAGTTGGAACGGGAAGCAGGGCGACTGTGGACCGAGCCGCGTTGGATGAACGCTCCTGAGGACATTGCGGCCATGTTCGATAAGAGGCTTACGCACCGGTTGTTATCGTCCGCCGCATTGCCTGTGTCGAGAAGATTGGCTGCTCCGGAAGCGCTCCCGGATTACGATGCTCTGCGCGAGGCGATGGATAGCGAGAGAGTGCGCCGGCTGTTTGTAAAACTCGCAACAGGCTCGGGAGCTTGCGGCGTAATCGCTTATCAAGTCAATCCGGTTACAGGGGCGGAATCGGCGGTCACGACAATCGGCGTGGAAAATTATGCGGCCAAACCTCCGTTATTTTATAACGTCAAAAAGCTGGTGAACTACACCGAGCAGCGTTCCATCCGTCAAATCGTCAACTGGGTGTTGGGGCATGGCGCTCATGTGGAGCAATGGATTCCGAAGGCCGCTTATCAGAATCGCACGTTCGATATCCGGCAGCTTGTCGTGTCCGGCAAGTCGTGTCATAGCATCGCCAGGGCAAGCAAAACACCAATAACGAATTTGCATCTAGACAGTCAGCGTTTGAGTTTAGGCGAGGTTGGCTTGTCCGAAGAACTGCAAGCTTCCGTACGCCAATGCGCCGAACAGACGTTAGCGGTATTTCCGCGTTCTGCCGTTGCCGGTATCGACGTATTGCTCAGCAGCGGCTCCTATCGGCCTTATGTGCTGGATGTGAATCCGTTTGGCGATTTGCTCTATGATTGCTACTACGAAGGATCGAATCCTTACGAATGGGAAATGAAATCATGTTTAATATGAACGAAATTGTAGGCAGTCACGATCTTCTCATGATTACATTGGACACGCTGCGCTATGACGCGGCAGTCCTGGAGGAGAAGAATTGCCCGAATTTGTGCGGCGGCGGGCATTGGGAGCTGCGGCACACGCCGGGCAGCTTTACTTATGCGGCGCATCACGCTTTTTTTGGCGGATTTCTGCCGACTCCGGCGACCACGAACAAATCGGAGCACGTGCGTCTGTTTCATTCGAAGAATACGGGATTAAAGACGCATCCGCATACATGGCAATTTGATTCGACCGATCTCGTATCCGGGCTGCAGGCGGAAGGCTACCGTACCATTTGCATTGGCGGCGTCATTTTTTTCACCAAAAAAGTTCCGCTGGCCAAAGTGCTCCCCGGCTATTTTCAGGAGAGCTACTGGCGAATGACGTTCGGTGTGACGAATCCGCGCTCGACCGAACATCAGGTCAACCATGCGCTCAAACTGCTGCAAAATGCGGATCAGGGTCAGCGTCTGTTTCTGTTTATGAACGTATCGGCGATTCATGGACCGAATCATTATTTCGTGCCGGGTGCGAAAGTGGACTCGGTCGAGACGCAGCGAGCGGCGCTTCGCTATGCAGACGGTGAGCTCGGTCGGCTGTTTCAGGCTTTCAGAGAACGGGAACGGCCCGTATTTTGTATGGTATTCTCCGATCATGGCACCGCTTTTGGCGAAGACGGCTATCAAGGCCATAGGTTGGCGCATGAGGTCGTATGGAATGTGCCTTATCGGGAATTTATTTTGTAAGGGGAGAGGGATTACGATGAACCAAGTAGACCATTTACGCAGTTGGAAGGATCATCTGACCTCGGAGCCTTATCGCTCTTATTTGTACTCTTATCCGCACAAAACCGCCTATCGAACATTGGAGACGAAGCTGCCGCTTTCCGAGCTATGGAGCCGGGAGCTAGCGGACACGTTCTTTTTATATATGCATATTCCGTTTTGCGGGGCTCGCTGCGGCTTTTGCAATTTGTTCACTTTACCTGACAAAAGAGCGGACGTACACGCCGAATACGTGGATGCTCTGGAAAGACAAGCCGCACAGTGGGCTCCGTTCATTCGGAGCAAGCCGATCGCCAGGTTTGCCGTCGGTGGAGGAACTCCGACTTTGCTCGTCCCTGAACAGCTTGATCGATTGTTTCATATTGCCCAGCATGTTGTAGACATGGACCCGTCTCAAGCTTCCATCTCGGTAGAAACCTCTCCCGAAACGGTAACTCCCGAACGCTTGGCCATTTTAAAAAGCAGGCAAGTCGACCGGGTCAGTATGGGCATTCAAAGCTTCGTCGCGTCCGAAGCGGAAGCAATCTACCGTCCGCAGAAGCCGCAGGAAGTGGAAACGGCTTTGAAGCTGCTCAAACAGCAGCAATTTCCGATTCTCAATCTGGATTTGATCTATGGACTCCCCGGTCAGACGCTCCAGTCCTGGATGTATTCGCTAGATCGGGCGCTATCTTACGAACCGGAGGAAGTGTTTATTTATCCGCTGTATACGCGGGAGCACACAATTGTCAAGCCGGAGCAGATCAGACAGAGCGGCGCGGATCGGAGGTTGGAGCTTTATAAGGCGGCGCGGGAGCGGTTGATGGAGCGAGGGTATACCCAGTATTCGATGCGCAGGTTCGCCAAAGCCGAGGCCGGGTCGGATAAAACACTGCTTTCTTACGGCTGCCACGACGAAGGTATGATTGGGCTCGGTTGCGGAGCGCGCTCTTATACTAATACGGTCCATTACTCCTCGCGCTACAGCGTAGGACGCTCCGCGACGGCGAGCATTATTGCCGATTACGTGGCTCAGAACGATTACAGCTATGCCGATTACGGGGTTGTGCTTAGCAAGGACGACCAACAGCGCCGTTTTATTCTGAAATCGTTGCTTCATACGGAAGGCTTGGCGCTGGACGGCTACGCGGAGCGGTTCACGGCGTCGGCTCTCGTCGATTATCCCGAACTGAACCAGTTGCTGGATTCCGAGCTTGCCGAGATTGAGAATGGCACGTTACGGCTCACGTCGGAAGGGCTGATGTATTCCGATGCGATCGGGGATTGGTTCATCTCGCCGGAAATACGGGAGCTTATGGAAAGCTGCGTGGTCTCATGATAGCGACGGTTTATTTTCGCGGGAGCTTAAGCTCCTGTAATTACGACTGCCCGTACTGCCCTTTCAGCAAAAACATCGATAGCCGGGAAACGTTGGCTAAAGATCGGTTGCAGGTTCACACCTTCGTGGATTGGGTAAAGGATCAGGAGAAGAGCGGGCATCAGTTGTCCGTGTTTTTTAATCCTTATGGCGAAGGACTCACGCATCGCTGGTACATGGAAGCAATGATTCATCTGTCGCATATGCCGCATGTTCGTAAAGTCGCGATCCAGACCAACCTCTCTGCCAACCTCGATTGGACAGATGATTTAAACCCGGCGACGGCCGCATTTTGGGCAACCTACCATCCCGGTCAGACGAAGGAAGAGCGATTTGTGCAGCAATGCGGTGAGCTCTATCGGCGGAAAATTCCGTTTAGCGTAGGCTGCGTCGGCGTCAAGAGCGCGTTCCAGGCGATTTCATCCGTTCGTGAGGCATTGCCTGAAGATGTGTACCTGTGGGTGAACGCCTATAAAGATCTAGCCGATTATTATTCGAACGAAGATTTGGCGTTTTTGACACGTATGGACCCTCATTTTGCGCTTAATGTGCAAAATTATGACAGCATGGGCAAGTCGTGTCGTGCCGGGCAACAAGTGTTTTACGTTCAGGGAGACGGCCGCGTGAAGCATTGCTACAAGGATCGTCAGGTAATCGGGAATTTGTACAGGGACGGTTTGGAGGGAATATCGAAGGAACGTCCGTGCCGGATGAAGCAATGCGATTGTTATATCGGCTACATCCATATGGAGGGGCAAGCGTTTGAAGCGATTTATGGGGAGCGCTTGCTTGAACGAATCGCTTTCATATAGAGGGGAGCAGCAGTTGGGCTTGCGCGCGTTGGACGGAGGCAGGAGGAGAGGCGTCTATGGAGACAGATGAAGAGGCGGATGCCGAGATAGAGAGAAAGTTAACGGAGCTTTGCGGTTGGAAGCTGGCAGCGACAATATGGTTGACGGGACTTCCCAGCTCGGGGAAGACGACAACGGCATTCGCTCTTGCGGCGGCGCTCAGGGAAGGCGGCGTTAAGGTCGAATGTCTGGACGGCGACGAGCTTAGGCGCAAAGTCGGGCGTGAACTGGGGTTTAGCAGAGAGGACCGGCTGGAAAACATTCGCCGCGCCGTCTACATCAGCAAGCTGCTGAACCGCAACGGGGTCACGACGGTGATCTCGATGATTGCGCCCTATGCGGAAATGCGCGACTACGCGCGAGCCGAGTTGGAGTCCTACGTTGAAGTGTATGTGCATTGCCCGCTGGAGGAATGTATACGTCGGGACGTAAAAGGTTTATATGCCAAAGCGATCAAAGGCGAGATTGCTGCATTTACCGGAATTTCGGACATTTACGAGCCGCCGACCCATCCGGAAATCACGATCCATACCCATACCAACGGGGTCGAATCGAATGTACGACAAATTTTAGACTCCCTGGCGGGGATTGGTACAAATAGAAGCTAGTCTGCGACATTAGAGGCGGACGCTGCTACGAGGAAGCTTCGCATAAGGAAGCAGCTGTTTGCACTACCTCGGAAGTGGGAGATAAGACCGCCATGCGGTCTTATTGGCCCGGTCCGGTGTCGGAAGTGAGAGATAAGACCGTCACGCGGTCTTATTGGCTCGGTCCGGTGTCGAAAGTGGGAGATAAGACCGCCACGCGGTCTTATTGGCTCGATCCGGTGTCGGAAGTGGGAGATAAGTCCGCCGTGCGGTCTTATTGGCCGATCAGGTGTCGGAAGTGAGAGATAAGCCCGCCGTGCGGTCTTAATAAGCCACTGGCGAAGGCTAGCAGCCAATGAGAATAAGTGCCCAACCCGCGCATATGCTGAAAAATGGGCAAAAAAAACCACCCCGGAGGGTGGCTGCACATTGTGCAAGGATTGGATAGGAGTGGAGAGAAACCATACTGTACTTTTATTATATGTATTCGTTTTCATTTTGTCAATAAGCGCTTACATTTTATTTTTGAAACGGTTTCATGACGGTTGGATGTAACTTCTCGCTCATTTGGTACGTCTTATTTTGTGCTGAGCGGGAATTCGATCGAGGATTCTTAATCCGCTGCGCTATTCGGACGCGAAAAACCATGCGACTCCTTAAGATAAACCGCCAATAATTTTGAGAAATTTTTAAGCACATAACCCTATTTACTGTGTTACAATAGCATATAGTATTTGTAAAATACTGGCTCACCAAATTTTACTGCGCTTTCGAGCGCAACTTTTTCGTTTTTGGCCGGTACAATTAGGATAGAACGCCGGCTGCGAACGTTCACCCTGAATAAGGGGAGGGTCGCGGGAATGATGACCGATTCCCAATTGATACGGGAAATCAAGGACGGAAACGTCGAACTATACTCGATGCTTATGGGAAGATACCAGAAGAAGATTCTTTCTTTTGTCTACCATATGCTGAAGAGCGCCAAGCTTGAAATTTTGGCGGAGGATCTATGTTCCGAAACGTTCTATAAAGCCTATCGAAGCTTACACTCCTTCAGAGAAGTGGATGCGTCCTTTTCGACGTGGCTATATACGATTGCACGCAACACCGTTCTAAGCGAATTGCGCAAGCAAAAAGCGGCGCACCTATCGCTGGACGACTCCACATACATACCTGCCGCCCCATTGGAAGAGGCGCCCGAGCAGCGACTGCTGCGCAACGAGAAGGTAACCATGGTAAGAGACGCCATCAACAGTTTGCCCGAGAAGCAGCGCTCCGCGCTTATTCTAAGGGAGTACGATGGAATGGATTACCAAGAGATCGCCAATATTCTCGGGCAGACGGTCAGTTCCGTCAAATCGTTGTTATTCCGGGCCAGGGCCAGTGTAAAGGTGCAATTGGAATCTTACTTTGCAGAACCGGCCATGATGAAGGAGTACGAGGAGATGAAGCTGCGATGAAATGTGAAGAAGCCGCGGAATGGTTCGGGATATATCGCGATTTGCCGGAAGATTCGGCAGATAAATTTGCTATAGATTTGCACATTCAGAGTTGCAAAGCCTGCGAAGAGGAGTTCCGGATATGGGAGGAGAGCGCTCTTCTCATTCATGAGCTTCCGCTGGATGACGAACAGGACGTCGTGCCGATCTCTTCGGCGCAGATTAATAAGAATGTTATGGACCGCATTTATACGGAACAGAGCTGGTACATGCCGGCGATGCGCCGGACGTACGCCTTCTCGTTTCTGTTCAAGAAACGGGTTGCTGGCGTTCTTGCCGCGCTATTGGCACTGTTTGTATGCGGATTTCTGTACGCTTCGTTCGGCAGCGGCATCATCGCCGACCAGGCGGGGGGCAGAGAATCGGCCAACGCTTTCGCAGTCAGTCACCAATACGGAGACGACATTCGGCTGGATATTCCCGTCGCCAGTCTGAGCGATCCGATCATACTAAACGTATCTCCGGCGGTGCCGGAGTATTGGATCGCTTTCTCGATCATAGGCATGATTATGACGCTGTTAATTTTGAATTGGCTGTCAAGGGTGAGATCATGAATAAAGCAACGCGCATCGGCTGGGTTCGCCACGGCATTACGGAGTGGAACCAGCGGGGAATCATTCAAGGAGTCACCGACATTCCGCTCAGTCCGGAAGGCGTGAGGCAGGCTCGGCTACTGGCCAATCGGCTGCACGGGGAGCAGGGGCGGTGGGACGGCGTTTACTGCAGCGATCTGCAGCGCGCCGCGCATACAGCGGAAATTTTGGCCGATCGGCTACGAATCCCCGTTATTCGGGACTCACGCCTACGCGAAAGATCGTTCGGGGAAGCCGAAGGCACGACATTGGCGGAACGATTGGATCGATGGGGCGAGGACTGGAGACGGCTTGTGCCCGACCAGGAAAACGACGACTCCGTAAGGGAGAGAGGCTTTGCGTTCATTCGGGAGCTGACGGACAAACATGCGGGAGAAGCGTGGTTGGTCGTTACGCATGGCAGTTTTCTGGCCAGAATGCTGCAAGCGATGTGCCAAGGGTTGGACGATTCCCATCTGCTGAACATGTCGCTGACGGTGCTCGAACAGGGACAGAACGTATGGGAGCCGCTAATTCACAATTGCACGAGGCATTTGGCGGAGACGGAAGAAACATTAATGAATCCATAGCTTCATCTTATAGTATGAATATCAGCGCAGGGCCGTCCTTTAAGGGCGGTCCTGTTTTTGCTTTCTACGTTTAAGACTTCGGCCCCGCGACTATACTGAACAATAAATCCTCCAGGAAAGGGGGGCGTCGAATGAACTTGGCCGATATGCTATGCTACGCAGATATTTCCGAGTTGAAAAAAATTGCCGACACTTATGACTGCGTCAGCACGAGCCATTCGAAGAACGAGCTGATCCAGACGATTTTGGCGACCGTTCAGCGAAGGGACGTCATCGAATCCCGAATTCGGGAAATTTCGGGAAATGATTTGCGCTTTCTGAATTCTCTCGTGTTTGAGAACCGAACCGTCTATAGCTTGGAGGAGTTGAAGGCGAGGGCGTTGGACAAGTCGGCACAGCCGACTCAATCGGCGCAAACGATCCAGTCGATTCAATCCAATCCGGTTCATCCGACAAAGCCGGGCACCTCAGGCGCTCCCAATCCTGCGACACGGAGGAAGCCGCGCTCCCGCAAGGCGAAGGAAGAAGAGCAGAAGCCGCCGCCGGGACCGGAGGAGAACGCACGGCTGTCGATCTCAAGATTCAAGAGCTTCGGTTGGTTGTTTAACGGCGTTTCGCAGACAACCCGTTCGCTGTTTCAAGTGCCGGAGGATATCAAGACCAGGCTGTGCGACGTTCTGGAAAAACGCTACAAAGAAAACCTGATTTTCACCGACGAGCCGCTCGCCTATCGGGACGAACGCAGTCTTCTAGCCGAGGATGCCGTGCATTTTCTTCGTTTTGTAAGGAACAATACCGTTCCGCTAACAACGGAAGGCGTCATGTACAAACGGCAAATCTCCCAAGCATTGGAGCAGCTTGCCGTAGTTGAATCGCTGCCGACGCGGGGAGGGTGGCGGTTCGGATACGGACGACATTTTCGCGATTATCCCGACCGTTTCTCGCTGCTGTACGACTTCGTCTATTACGAAGGACTGATCGCAGAGCAAACCGAAGGCGGCTTAACGCTTACGCAGGCCGGGTTCGATGTGGCCGCCGGGCTTGTCAAACCCGACCCTGCGAGCCTGTATCGTTTCTGGATGCGGCTCTATAAGTCACCGATTCCGAATCTCGCGGCTTTAGTACAGTGGATTGGAAGATTGTCCTCGCAGTGGGTCACTGTCGATTCGCTGGGGGAAACGCTGCAGCCGTTGATTCGTTCCTATTATTACGATACTGCGGCGGACATTTTCGAACAGCGTATTCTGCGAATGCTGATGCATTTAGGCGTGCTGCGTTGGGGGGAAACGGAGCTTGGCCTTCAGGTCGTCAAGGCGACGACCCAGGGGAGAGCGCTCGTCTCCGGGCATCCGCTTGCTTTTGAGGATGAACTGCCGCATGGAGCGGGCGAAAACAAGCTGCGCAGCAGGTAGGCAAAGGTATATTGATCAACAGAAGGGCTATCGTCTTGAACGGGGCGGACATCGGTGAATATGCTTTATTGGGAGCCGATGCGCTCGCAGCCGAACAACCGGAGGTGCAACGAATGGACAACATGAAAGTCGCCTATGAGACGATGCTGGGATTGGCGGCAGAAATGGTCCTGGACGAAGCGCTGCGCAATTACCGGACGGAAAAAATCTACACCGCAATCGATGACGCGCTTGCGCAAGGTGACGTAGAATCGTTTCGGCGCTTGACCGACGAATTGAAGGCTATCCAGGAATAGCTTTCATTTGTCCGCAGTGACGAAAAAATGGAAACAGACGTGACGACTCGACCCGGCGAAGCCGGGTTTTTGCCGTTGGGTTCACGTTTTTCTTCGACTTCGGCTTCCTTTGTCCAGCTTTTTGGGGTACGATAAATAGATGGATACAAGATAGAGAGGAGAGGGACAAGCGGATGAAATTTAGCGAGATCGATCCGCAGAGCTGGCCTGAGCTCCAGCCTTATTTGGATACTTGTCTGCTGCCTCTGTCCGGCCTGACCGGCGAGGAGTCGCCCGCCGAAACAACGGAGAAGGTCGCGCGGACCGGGGAGTGGTTGTCTCCGCTGGAAGAAGCGTTCCGCGGACGCACGGTTACGATGCCGGCGTATCACTATGGCGCGGGCGGCCCGGAGCACATCAGGAAAATCAACGAACTGATCGCGTCCTGGAGGAACGACGGCTTTCGGTACGTCGTGCTCGTATGCGGGCAGCCGATTGATCTGTCGGAAGCGGACGCGGATGCATACATATGCCCTTCGGCTGAACTGGAAGAACCTGACGACCGGACGATCGCCCAGGCTGTGGCGGATCTGTGGCGCAGCCGCGCAAAATCGGCGAACTGATCCGCTCCGCAGCATCGTGGAAAAAAACGGCGGCGGGCGAATAGCTTGGCAGCATAGGGCAAACAATAGCAAGGCGCGGGTTTGCGAGGAAATGTGACAATTTGAGAACATTTTGGTTCTGTTCCTCCCGCTTGCGCAAGGAAACACCAGAGCCTATTCTTGACGCTCTATAGCGCGTGGGCTATTATAGTTATGTCCTTGTGAACAAAATGTTAAGTCCGTATCGGACGCGAGATTGGTGTGGCAAAGGGGGTAGAACAAATGGACCACAATAAGCAGCAAGAAACAGCGCACAAACCAGTCAAGCGCAAAGAGATGTCGAGACGTCAATTTCTTTCGTATACGCTTGGCGGAGCGGGCGCATTTATGGCTGGCGGAGCCATATTGCCGATGATTCGTTTTGCGGTTGATCCTATCCTGCAGAAGAAGGAATCGGGCGGATTCGTTAAAGTTATCGAAGAGAGCAAAGTGACGAACGAGCCGACCGAGGTGAAGTTCAAGATTCATCAAGTGGACGGCTGGTACGAGAGCGATCCTAAGCTTGCGGCTTGGATTACGAAAGGCGACGACGGCAAAATCTACGCGCTGTCTCCGGTATGCAAGCACTTGGGCTGTATGGTGAGCTGGGGCGGCTCCGAAGCTCCGAACGAGTATCACTGCCCATGCCACGGAGCGCTATACACTAAGGACGGTAAGGCTCTAAAGGTAGCGCCTAAGCCGCTCGACGAATATGAAGTCAGAACGGAAAACGGCTGGGTATATCTCGGACCGATTACTCCAAATAGCCGCGTATAGAAGGAGGGCGTTTCGTCCCATGTTCAAAAACATGTACAACTGGATCGACGAACGTCTTGATATTACGCCGATGTGGAGAGACATCGCGGACCATGAAGTGCCTGAGCACGTCAACCCGGCGCATCACTTCTCCGCGTTCGTTTATTGTTTCGGCGGATTGACGTTCTTCATCACCGTCATCCAGATCCTCTCGGGGATGTTCTTGACGATGTATTACGTCCCAGACATTATCAACGCCTACTACAGCGTTGACTACCTGCAGCATCAGGTCGCCTTCGGCGCGATCGTGCGCGGGATGCACCACTGGGGAGCAAGTCTTGTTATCGTTATGATGTTCCTACATACTCTGCGCGTATTCTTCACGGGTTCCTACAAGGCGCCTCGCGAGATGAACTGGGTTGTCGGAATGTTGATTTTCTTCGTCATGCTGGGCCTTGGCTTCACGGGTTACCTGCTTCCGTGGGACAACAAAGCTTACTATGCGACGAAGGTAGGTCTGGAGATTGCCGGATCGGTGCCTTTCTTAGGGGAGTACATTAAGGAGCTTATGAACGGTGGAACGATCGTCGGCGCTCAGACGCTGACCCGATTCTTCGCGATCCACGTGTTCTTCCTTCCTGGCGCACTGCTCGCATTGCTTGCCGGACACTTCTTTATGATTCGAAAACAGGGCATTTCCGGGCCGCTGTAAGAGAGGGGAGTGACTAGCGATGGCACATAAACATGATCCAAATGAGAAGGTCGTATTCATCGGCGATTCGCGGATTCGGAAACGGGACTATTCCAACGTGACTCCGCCCGATTATACGTCATACCCGGGCAAATCCGAGGCCTTCATCCCGAACTTCCTGCTGAAAGAATGGATGGTCGGCGTTGTCGTGCTCGTCGGTTTCCTGACGCTCGTTATTGCGCATCCGGCTCCGCTCGGCTACCCGGCGGACCCGCTGAACAGCGCGTTTATTCCGATGCCGGACTGGTACTTCCTGTTCCTGTATCAGCTCTTGAAATATCCGTACGCTTCGGGCGACTATATCGTACTCGGTATTCTCGGTCTGTCCGGCATTCCGTTTATCGCCCTTCTGCTCGCTCCGTTCCTGGATACGGGCAAAGAGCGTCGCTTCTACCGCCGTCCGATCGCATCTTCCCTGATGCTCGTGTCGCTGGTTGCCGTCTCTTATCTGACTTGGGTGTCCTGGGACCATTACACGCACGAGCTGGAAGCGAACGGACAAACTCCCGAGCACATCGAACGGGCAATCAAAGCCAAGGAATCGGTCGAGGCCGGCAAAGGCCGCTGGATTCCGGGCAAAGAGAAGATTCCGGCGATGGTCGCTGCGGACGATCCGGCTTTCACCGAAGTCATGACGCAAGCGCAATGTATCGCATGTCACGGCGCAGAGCTCGAAGGCGGCGGAGGACCGGCGCTTCGCGGCATCGGCGACGTGCTTAGCAAAGAGGAACTCGTCGATATTATTTCGAACGGTGCCGGAAACGGCGCGATGCCTGCATTCAAAGGCGATCTGACCGACGAGCAAATCGACCAAGTCGCAACATGGCTTGCGCAACAAAAAGCGGAGTAATTCGAACGCTATCAAAACCTGACCTTCATCGGTCAGGTTTTTTTATAACAACTTCGTAAAGGACGTGCGCCGATGGTATGGATCAGGTGGCTGCTGTCCAGGAATGTATTGCTTCATCCCGCGATTTTATGGCTGACGATGATCATCTACGTTCCCGGCACGGTCTACGGGTATTATTGGTATAAAGGGCAACTGATCGAAACCTGGAACGAACACCCGCATTGGCAGCTTCCGTTCGTGCCGGACAGTCCGACGGCGTCGCTGTTTTTCGCTTTGGCATTGCTCTGGCTGTGGGTGTCCCCCAAACGGTCGCGTCACGCTTGGATTAACGCGATTCGCGGCATCATCGAGACGCTGGGCGTCGTTACTTCGGTTAAGTACGGCATATGGGCGACGGCGATTATTTTCGCCGGACAAGCGCAGGGCGATGTTTTGGTCTGGGAGCATTGGATGCTCATAATCGGTCATTCCGCTATGGCTATTATGGCGCTGTTGTATGCTCGCTTTTTTACTTTTGGCGGCATGGCGCTGCTGGCGGCAGCGGCGTGGACCTTTTTGAACGATACGGTTGATTACACCTACGACGTTTACCCGTATTTGCCGTCCCAACTGGACGACGATGTGCCGTATGTCGCTATGTTTACCTTCGCGTTGACGGCTTTGAGCGTACTTGCAGCCGCCGTCGCCAAGTTCCCGTTCGAACGACTGAAGGACAAGGCGTTCTAATCGCGGACATCCCTTCATATCCATTGGGATAGGAGGGGATGTCCGTGTTTTCTTTTCGATCGATCTGTCTGGGAGCCGTCGTCGCATTTGGTCTGCTCGCGGCCGGAAACGCCGCCGCCTCGCGGGAAAGCGCTCCGCAGTCTCCGGCGGCTTCCGTCCCCGGACAAGCTTACGACAACTTTCTGGCTTCGGCGGAACGGCTCTACGATTCCGTTAACAAGGGTCAGCTTGAAATGTCTTTGAAGCAGCTATCCGATATCGAAAGCCAACTTCGAGGCTTGCCGATGAGGGAGATTGCTTCGGCGGAGGGAGTACGCGCGCTGGCTCATGATGTGGCGGAAATGAAGCGGGTCGCCGCAGCTGTCATGCCGGACGAAGCCAAATGGAAGCGCGGAGCGGCTTCTTTAAGACTGGCTGCAGATGCATTGGCGCATCCGGACAAGCCGATCTGGCATCGTTATCGCTCCGTTCTACAGGAAGACATCGGCAAACTGGCGGCGGAACTGGATAAGACAGCAGGAAAACAACCTGTCGCCGCTGCCGTTCATATCGCCTACGAGCAGCTTGCCGAGCACTATAGCCTCATTCGGACGGCAGTGCTGCTTCGTGCGGAGCCTTCGAAAATAGAGCGTGCCGATGCAGTGCTTCGCTACGCGTCGCGCATCTATGAAGCGGACTCGCCGAAGCCGGAGCTTGTGACGGGCACGCTGCCGCCGATTCGGGAAGCGTTCCGCGAGTTGTTTCCGCAAGGAGGCGCAGCCTCCGAGACGATCGTTCCGCCGCTTGGCGCGGTTCCTCCTTCTTGGGGGTGGTCGGCAATGATGGGCACTTTTATCGTGACGATTCTGACTTGGGCGGGCTGGAGAAAATACAAGTATGAGGAAGCTTTCGGCGGCAGCCCGTCCGCTCTGCGGCGCGAAGAGCGCCAGGACGCCGCGGAGAAGCTCATCGGACGCTGGCGCAGAAAGAAATAATCTGGCATAGTCGCGATTGTTGTTTGTCAAAAGCATCGGCGGCGTTGATGAGAAAAGCCCTTCATTAGACGCGGAGTCGGTACCGATTCCCGCCGCAGAAGCGGCTTTTTACTTTTGTCCCCCATGTGAGAGACAAGCGAACGAGGATCGCATCGGTTAGCCTCTTAGAGCATGTCTTCGTTTTGCGCCAGCTCCTAGTCGATTTATCGGGGAATTCGTGCAAAATTGCATTTGTTTTCGCCTACATCTTGCGATAACATAGGATAGAAACCATCAGGAAAGGAAACTCGGAGATGGGAGAATCACGGATTGTCGATTTGACGCTGCAGGAACGTACGCTGGCGGATATGCAGCGCGAGGTGGACGCTTATATTTCGCAGTTTAAGGAAGGCTACTTCTCGCCCCTTGCCATGCTGGCCCGCATGACGGAGGAAGTCGGCGAGCTTGCCCGGGAAGTGAATCATCGGTTTGGAGAAAAACCGAAGAAACAGGACGAAGCCGATAATTCCATCGAGCTGGAACTAGGCGACATTTTATTCCTCGTCATGTGTTTCGCGAACGCGCTCGGCATCGATATGACGGAGGCGCATCGCAAGGTGATGGAGAAATTCAATACGCGCGACGCGAACCGCTGGACGAAGAAGAACACGGATAACGGCTGATACTCATATGCTGAACGATCTCCCTTATCAGTATCGGCCTTTTTGAACGACCTCTATTATTTGAAAAGGAGCAGGTGATCTTCATGTCGCAGAAAATTACAGTAGCCGTGGCAGGAGCAAGCGGCCGCATGGGACGCGAAGTCGTCAAAATGGTGCTGGAGGATCCGGAACTGGAGCTTGTTGCCGCAATCGCTAGGTCGGCTGGGCCCGTGGACGCCGGGACGCTCGCCGGCAAACCCGATACCGGCGTTATCGTATCGCCATCGCTTGCGGAGGCACTGAAAGCTAGCCGCCCCGACGTGCTTGTAGACTTCACAGGCCCGAAATCCGCTATGCCGAATGCCGAAATCGCGCTTGCTTACGGGGTTCGTCCGGTTATCGGAACGACAGGGTTTACGTCGGAACAGATCGCGGAATTGGACAAGCAATGCAAGGACAAAGGGATCGGCGGTCTGATCGCGCCCAATTTCTCGATCGGCGCGATTCTGATGATGAAATTTTCGGCGATGGCCGCCAAATATTTTCCCCATGTGGAAATTATCGAGTATCACGGAGATCAGAAGCTGGATGCGCCTTCCGGAACGTCGATCAAGACGGCCGAGTGGATATCGGAAGCGCGCCAGGAGCTGCGTCAAGGCAATCCGGACGAAGAAGAAGTCATCGAAGGAGCCAGAGGCGGCTATTACAACGGATTTCGCATACATAGCGTGAGACTTCCGGGCGTGTTTGCACAGCAGGAGGTCGTCTTCGGGGCGTTCGGTCAAACGCTGAAAATCCGCCACGATTCGTACGACCGTGCGGGCTATATGCCGGGAGTGAACACAGCGATCAAAAAAATTATGAACGTAACCGGAATGGTATACGGGTTCGAGCATTTCCTGGATTAACCCGAATAGCAACATAGCAGCAACTACAGCCAATAAAGCGATTCCCCCTCAGGGAGAGGAGACTGAAATCAATGATCGACATTGCGCTTATCGCGCATGACCGCAAAAAAGACGAAATGGTGAATTTCGCCATCGCCTACGAATCCGTGCTTAAGGATCATCGATTGTACGCAACGGGGACGACGGGAACGCGCATTATGGAAAACACCTCCTTGAAGGTGCATCGATTTATGTCCGGTCCGCTTGGCGGGGACCAGCAGATCGGAGCGCTTGTTGCCGAGAATAAAATGGATCTGATTTTGTTTTTCCGCGATCCGCTGATGGCGCAGCCCCATGAGCCGGACATTATCGCATTGCTGCGGCTATGCGACGTGCAGGGCATTCCGGTGGCGACCAACGTCGCAACGGGCGAGCTGCTGATCAAGGCGCTTGAGCGCGGGGATTTCGCTTGGCGCGAGCTTGTCCATAAATACAAACCGGGACTGGAAGGCTGACCGAGTATGAATGCCGTACAACCTGGTACATTGGACATGCTCGTCTTCGCCGCGCATCCGGACGACGCAGAGATCGGCATGGGGGGCGCGATTGTCAAGCATGCGCAAGCGGGACGGTCCGTCGGTATCGTCGATTTGACTTATGCCGAAATGTCGTCCAACGGGAACGTCGAGACGCGCCAACGCGAGGCGGAGCAGGCCGGTCAAATTCTCGGGCTTGCCGCAAGGGATAATCTGGGGCTGCCGGATCGCGGTCTCTCGGGAAGTTCCGAGCAGCTTGCCGCAATGGTTGCTTCCATTCGCAAATACCGGCCGAGAATCGTGTTTGCGCCGTACTTCATCGATCGCCATCCCGATCACATCGCTTGCAGTCGTTTGGCGGAGGAAGCGGTGTTCAATGCCAAGCTGCGCAAGTACGCGCCCGAGCTGCCGGCCTGGACGGTGGACCAGCTTTATTTTTACTTCATCAACGATGCCCACACCCCGCAGCTGCTGATCGATATCAGCGACGTTCAAGAGACGAAGATGGCCGCTTTGCGCGCCTACCGTTCGCAGTTTACGCCTGAAGGCAACGAAGCGGACTGGGTGGAGACGCCGCTTACGGGCGCTTACTTGGACAATATCGTCGCGCGTGACAGGCTGCTTGGCCAACCGCGCAAGCTGCAATACGCAGAAGGCTTTATCGCCAAAGGACCGATCGCGCTGGAACGATTCTAGCAGCGAAGAATCGGGGAATACAATAAGGAATGACGACCGGCAGCGCCGGATTCGCCGAATCCGCTGCCGGTTAATTGGCGTTCGAACTGGGAGGCATGAGGAACGACATGAATCGACCGCTCAAAATCGGAATTACTTGTTATCCTTCTCTCGGGGGCTCCGGCGTCGTAGCGACGGAGCTTGGCAAACTGCTGGCCGAGAAAGGACACGAAATTCACTTTATTACGCACAGCATGCCGTTTCGTCTCGGCAAATTCCATCGCAACATTTTCTACCATGAGGTCGAAGTGTCGGATTATTATGTATTCCGGTACCCGCCCTACGATTTGTCGCTGGCGAGCAAGATGAACCAGGTAGCCAGGCTGCAGAAGCTCGACCTGCTTCATGTGCATTATGCGGTTCCGCACGCGATCTGCGCGATTTTGGCCAAACAGATGGCCGGAGACGATTTGAAGGTGGTGACGACGCTTCACGGTACGGACATTACCGTATTGGCCCAGGATGAATCGCTCAAAGACATTATCCGGCTCGGCATCCGTCAGAGCGATGCCGTCACCGCGGTCAGCCGCGATCTGATTCGCGAGACGCGCGAACTGCTGGACATTCTAGAGCCGATCGATCTGACCTACAATTTCGTGGACAAAAGAATTTATTATCCGCGGGAGTGCCGGGATCTGCGCAGAGAATACGCGGAGCCGGACGAGAAGGTGCTCATGCACATTTCCAATTTCCGGCCGGTGAAACGCACGGCCGACGTCGTCGACATCTTCGCCAAAGTGCAGGCAACGACGAAAGCGAAGCTTGTACTGGTTGGAGAAGGGCCGGATCTGCCGCGCATTCAGACGAAAATTCAAGCGATGGGTCTGTCCCATCGGGTGCACTTTCTGGGTAAGCAGGACGATGTGGCGCAGGTTATCTCCATCGCCGATTTGATGCTGCTTCCGTCGGAGAAGGAAAGCTTCGGCCTTGTCGCTCTCGAAGCGATGGCTTGCGGCGTGCCGACGATCGGCTCGCAGGCCGGAGGGATACCCGAGCTGGTGGAGCACGGCCGCACCGGGTTCCTGTCCCCGATCGGGGACACGGACGATATGGCGGCGAACGCCTTAATGCTGCTTACGGACGAGAAGCTGTACGCGGATTTCCGCGAGGCGTGCCTGCAGCGGGCGCACCATGTATTCTGCAACGAGCTGATTACGGCGCAATACGAAGCTATCTATTATCGGGTGCTCGGAATCAAGCAGGATGTTCCTGTGCCTGCCTGCAAAGTATAAGACCGGAAGTGAGGAACGGAATGCGTATGGAAGACCAAGACAGCCAACTGTGGGAAGCCGGGCTAGCCGTAGTGCGGGCGCTGGAAAGCGCAGGACACCAGGCCTATTTGGTCGGCGGCTGCGTCAGGGACAGATGGCTTGAACGGCCTCTGAACGACATCGACATCGCCACTTCGGCTAAGCCGGAGGCAGTGACGGAACTGTTTGAAAGGACGCTGCCGACCGGTCTTAAACACGGTACGGTGACGGTGATGGAAGGCGGATATTCGTTCGAGGTAACGACGTTTCGCCGGGAATCCGGTTATTCGGACGGTCGGAGACCCGATGAGGTGGCGTTTGTCAGCGAGTTGAACGAGGATCTCGCACGACGCGACTTTACGTTTAACGCGATGGCCTTCTCCTCAGCCGGAGAGCTAATCGACCCTTATGGCGGACAGGACGCGCTGCGGGCTGGCGTCGTCGATTGCGTGGGGGCTGCCGAGGAGCGCTTCGGGGAAGATGCGCTTCGTATGGTGCGGGCGATTCGATTTGCCGCCGAATTTGGCTTTGAGCTGCTGCCGGACGTCTGGGAGGGCATCGTGAAGCAGCGGGACAGGCTGAAGCAGGTCGCCGTCGAGCGCATCGGGACGGAATGGGACAAAATGATGGCCGGAGCGGGACCGGAACAGGCGATGCATTACTTGTTCAAGAGTGGACTGCTCGCTTACGTAAAGGAGCCGCTTCCTGAGGCGTTCGCGCAGGCCGCGGAACGCTATCGGCTAAACGGCGCTCCTCCGCAATGGGAGCCTTGGGGCGCGCTAACGACCGACGAGGCTACGCTCGGAAATTTGCTGTGCCTGCCTGCGCTGCCGGACCCGGATTTGCGTTGGGCGGCGCTGCTGTCAGGCATGTATATCGGAGCGGAGGACGCGTCGGCGCTGCTTCGCGCGCTGCGGCTCGGCGGACAGAGAGCCGCTCGGGTCGCGGCGGTCGCCGGAATTTTCGAACGTCTGGGCGGCTGTGAAGAGGGCGAGCGGAGAGCGGCATGGATCGGAGCGGTGCTCGATTTCGGCCGTTCGGCTGCCGAGGACGCGCTGGATATTCGAGCTGCTTGTGAAGCTCCATGGGACGAGGAATGGTCATGGCTGGATCAGATGACGATTTCTTCCGTAGCAGAGCTGGATGTGAAGGGAGACGAGCTTTCGGGTTATTTGGGACAGTCGCCCGGACCATGGATAGCTGAGACGCTTCGTCATTTGCTGGCAGAGACGGCCTCGGGCCGGCTGCCCAACGAGAAGTTCGTTCTCCTGTCCGCGGCCAAAGAGATGAGAGCCTTACAGCGGGAGGGACGCAAATGAGCAAAATAAGCTTACTGGGGTTTCTTGAGGAGAGGGCAGGCCAATACGTCTCGGGCGAAGAGATCAGCCGGGAGCTGAACGTGAGCCGGACGGCCGTCTGGAAGCAGGTTCGCAAGCTGGAGGCGGAAGGCTATCGGATTGAGGCGGCTCCGCGTCTTGGCTACCGTCTCACCGCCAAGCCGTCGCGTCTGACGCTTCAAGAGCTGCTGCCGAAGTTGCGGACCACTTCGTTCGGCCGCCGTTTGACACTGCTCGACGTGACCGATTCGACGCAGAACGAGTTGCGTAAGCTGGCCGAACAGGGAGCGCCGGAAGGCACGCTAGTCATCGCCGAGCAGCAGACGAACGGGCGAGGACGCATGGGAAGAAGCTGGGTGTCTCCCGCCGGCAAAGGGATCTGGATGAGCCTGCTGTTGAGGCCGCCTGTTCCTCTGCCTCTCGCTCCGCAGCTGACGTTGCTGGCAGCCGTCGCCTTGAGCAGGGCGATTGCGCAGCAGCTGCCAATGCTAGAGATCGGGATCAAATGGCCGAACGATCTGCTTGTCGGAGGCAAAAAGATCAGCGGCATTTTGCTCGAATCCGCGGCAGAGGACGAGCGTCTGAGCTACGTCGTCGTCGGTCTTGGCATCTCTGCGAATCTGGATGTCGAAGATTATCCCGAAGGGCTGCTGGACAAAGCGATCTCGCTAAAGATAGCTTCGGGAGCGACAGTAGATCGCAGCGAACTGATCGCCGCTGTGCTGGAGCAGTTCGAGCAGCTGTACAAGCTGTATCTCGAGCAAGGCTTCGCGCCGATTCGCACGCTGTGGGAGGCGCGTTCGGTCACGCTTGGCAAGCGAACGGAGCTATACACGCCCCAAGGAACCGTCGTCGGTTTGCCTCGCGGACTGGACGATATGGGCGGCCTTCGCGTCGAGCTGCAGGACGGCTCTATGCGCACCGTCTATTCCGCAGAAGTAGGCTCAGGCGCTTAGATCATTGGCGAAATGTGGGAAAACAGTCGTAGACGAAAGACGCGGGTTCTGTTATAATCGCTGTGCGAGGTGGTATCGCATGAACGGCGAACCGCACTTGCTAATAATGGAAGTATACAACGGAATGTAAGCAGCGATAGTAACTCTATACCGTCACAGATTCGCGGCGGATTCTGCTCTGAGCCGAAAGGACCGAGACAGAAGGACGTGAAGGACGTTCTATGTTGAATGGGAACCCTTTTTTGCTCATGGGCAAAATGGGTTTTTTTGCTGTAACTCCGTCTCGACTTCCTAGGAGGAACTCCCATGAAACAAGCGTTAACCGTGCCAAAATTAAAGGCGATGAAAAACCAGGGGAAGCCGATCGCGGTAGTGACGGCATACGATTACCCCTCGGCATTGTTGTCCGAAGAAGCGGAAGTCGATATGATTCTTGTTGGAGATTCGCTTGGCAACGTCGTGCTGGGCTACGAGACGACAGTTCCCGTCAAGCTTGAAGATATGATCTACCACACGCGAGCAGTCGTTAGAGGCGCTCCGGGTACGATGGTCGTGACGGATTTGCCGTTTGCGACTTATCGACTGGGACCGGAGGCGACGCTGCGCAACGCCGCGCGTTTGATGCAGGAAGGCGGCGCTCACGCCGTTAAGATGGAAGGCGGGGCGGAGCTGGCGGACGAAATCCGGCTGCTGACTTCGGCAGGCATACCGGTACTCGGCCATCTCGGACTCACGCCGCAATCGATCCACCAAATCGGCGGTTATAAAGTGCAGGGCAAAAGCGAGGCAGAAGCGGAGAAGCTGCTGCGCGACGCAAGGGCGTTGGAGCAGGCGGGAGCGTTCGGCATCGTGCTGGAGCTTATGACCGAAGAGCTGTCCGCTGAAATCTCGCAAGCGATCGGCATACCGACCATCGGAATCGGAGCCGGACGCGGCTGCGACGGGCAAGTGCTCGTCTTTCACGATCTTCTGCGCTACGGCTCGGGCATCCGGGAGAAGAAAATGGTGAAAAGCTACGCTAACGTCGGAGATACGATCCGCGAGGCGATTGCACAATACGTTAATGAAGTGAAAACGAGAGTTTTCCCGGAAGAGAAACACTCCTTTACTTCGCAAAAGGCGGCCGATCCCGCCCAGAGCGAAATGGGAAAGCTGTACGGAGGAGATCGTAAATGAAACCGACAATCGTTCGCACTATTGTCGAGCTTAGGAAGGAGATCGCTTCCTTTCGTCATTCGAGGCCGCTCGGGGAGGCCAGCGTAGGCTTCGTGCCGACGATGGGCTATCTGCACGAGGGTCATGCCAGCTTGCTGCGCCGCTCGTCGCAGGAGAACGGTCTCACCGTGCTTAGCATTTTCGTTAATCCGATTCAGTTCGGACCAAACGAGGATTTGGACAAATATCCGCGCGATGAGGAAAAGGATGTCTCCCTTGCCGCTTCCTGTGGCGTCGACCTCGTATTCCTGCCGTCGGTGCAGGAGATGTATCCGCAAAGCCGGGTTACGACCGTTACGGTCTCCGAGGTGACGGAGCGCTTGTGCGGCGCAAGCCGTCCCGGTCACTTCGACGGGGTGGCTACAGTCGTCGCCAAGCTGCTAAACATCGTTCAGCCGGATCGTGCGTACTTCGGCTTGAAGGACGCCCAGCAGGTCGCTGTCGTGACGCGAATGGCGCAGGATTTGAATATTCCGACGGAAATCGTACCCTGCCCGATCGTAAGAGAAGAAGACGGATTGGCGCTCAGCTCTCGCAACGTGTATTTGAACGCGCAGGAGAGGGAGCAGGCGCTGTCGCTCTCGCTCTCCCTTGCCAAAGTGACGGAGTGGATTGCGGAAGGCGTTGGCGCAGCGGAGCTATCCGAGCTGCTGAAGCGGGAGATTGCGCGCTCGCCGCTGGCGAACGTCGAATACGCCGACACGTTGACGTATCCTGACCTGCTGCCACCGGACGCAGACGTTCCTTTGCGAAGCATCGACGGTTTTGTGTTGGTCGCTCTTGCCGTTCGTTTTGGAAACACCCGCTTAATTGACAATCGGCTGTTAAATCCCATGGAAGCAGGTGTTGAAACATGTTCCGCCAAATGATGAAAGCCAAAATCCACCGTGCGACGGTAACTGAAGCCAATTTGAACTACGTGGGCAGCGTTACGATCGACCAGGATTTGATGGAGCTTGTGGATATACTGCCCGACGAGAAAGTGCAAATCGTCAACAATAACAATGGCGCAAGGTTCGAAACCTACGTTATTCCGGGCCCGCGCGGCTCCGGCGTTATATGTCTCAATGGAGCTGCGGCCAGACTCGTCCAGCCGGGCGATCAGGTTATTATTATCAATTATGGGCTGTTCTCGGACGAGGAAGCCCGTCGTCATAAGCCGCGGGTCGCCATTATGGACGAAGGAAACCGAGTCGTCAAATTGTTGGCGGAAGAGCCGCATTCGACCGTTTTGTAATGCGTATGAAACCCCCCTCCGAAACGCAGAATGAGCAGTACGGTATCACTTTGCGATCAAGGGGGGAACGAACATGATCCAGCAATGGTTCGCAACGATGAACGATGTGCTCGACGATCTCATTTTACGTTATCCGCAAGCTTCGTCCGAAGAAAAAATCGCCTGTGGGCAACAATGGGACATGCTCAAAACGCTAAGTGATGATATTATTGAGTTATGGCTGCAATTCGAGGAAAAAATGGGCTGCTTCCGCGAGGTGCAGCAGCAGCCCGAGCCTGCCATTCAAGAACCGCAGAGAACGCTTGGGTCGTTCGTCAAAGGCCAAGGTTACTTCAAACTGCAAATGTTCAAACAATCTTCGGAGCAGTTGGAGCAGACGATTGCCGTTTATCCGGATTTTGTGTGCGCGAGGCTGTTTCTGGCGATGTCGCTAATGCATTTAAAAAACTGGAGCGAAGCTCAGCGCCATTTCCAGCTAATCGCGGCGATTGCCGAGGAGAAACGGCTTCAAGCGATCGCCTACAATGCGCTCGGATGCATCCAAGCGGTGTACGCCCACCTCGATCAAGCTCAAACTTATTTTCGCAAGTCGCTCGAAGCCGATCCCGGCTTTGCCGATCCGAAGCATAATTTGCAATCGCTCGTCCAAGGCAACACCGAAATTCAATTGCAATTCGGCAGCGCGGAGCTGCAATCGCTCGTGCAGGCGTGACGGAAAGGAAGTCTGTAATGAAATTTGCCGTGCTCGATTTTGAAACGACGGGCATGTCGTCCGATAAAGATGAAATCATCCAGACGGGACTCGCTTTTATTGACGAAGCGGGGACCGTTTGTTCCACCTATGCGAGTTTCGTGCGGCCTTCCAGACCGATTCCCCAAGAAATTACCCGGCTTACCGGCATTGTCGACGCCGATGTAGCGAAAGCGCCAGAACTGGAGGATATGCTGAGCGACATCGTGCCATTGCTTCAGGATGTCGTGCTTGTTGGACATAACGTAGGCTTCGACGCTCACTTTTTGCAGGCCGCCCTCGATAAGAGCGGCTATTTGCCGTTTGCCGGGCGGATGATCGATACGGTCGATCTGGCCAGAATTACGTTTCCGACGCAGCCCTCGTTCTCCTTGGGGGCGCTTACGCAGGCGCTTGGCATCGCCCACGAACGTCCGCATCAGGCCGACAGCGACGCAGTCGCTACCGCCGAGCTGTTCCTGCTCTGTCGCGACAAGCTGAGAACGCTGCCGATGTTTACGTTGCAAAGGCTGGCAGCGATGTTTGATCGCGACCAGAACGACCTCGGGTGGTTGATTGCCGACGCCCTTGCTTGGCGGGAGAATCGGCCGCCGTTACCCGAAAACGGAGTTCATCATTTCCGTCAGTTCGCCATGAACGTCGGCGATTGGAGCGACGATCAGCCTTCCTCTCGCGAAGATGAGCTTATCGGTTCCCCCGAGTGGCAAAGCATGGACTTCGATCGCTATTTGGAAGCGGTGCGGGACAACTTGCAGATGATTTTTCCCGGTTACGAATCCCGCGAAGGCCAAGACATTATGTTTCAAGAGGTGCATGGGGCGCTCCAGGATGACGCCCATTTGCTCGTCGAAGCCGGAACCGGTACCGGCAAGTCGCTCGGTTATTTGCTTCCCGCCCTCTATTATGGGCGGAAAGAGGACAAAAAAATCGTCGTCAGTACCCATACAATTCAGCTTCAGGAGCAACTGCGCGAAAGAGATTTGCCGCTCCTGCAGCAGGTGCTGCCAATGCCCTTCAAGGCGGCGGTATTCAAAGGCAGAAGCAACTATTTGTGTCTGAGAAAATTTGAGAGTCGACAGCAAATTCCCGAGCATGCGCTCGGCAAGGAGGAAGCGGTCACCCGAGCGGGCATGACCGTATGGCTCGGCGAGACGACTGGCGGCGAGTCCGAGGAGCTGAACGTCGGGGGGCGCGGCCGCGAGGAGTGGGCGGCCGTCGCAAGCGATGCGGCATCGTGTTTGAATCGGGCTTGTCCGTGGTTCAAACGATGTTTCTACCATCGAGCGAGGAACGAAGCGGGCAAAGCCGATCTAATCATTACGAACCATGCCTTGCTGTTCACCGACATGCGCGCCGAGCATCGCCTGCTCCCGGCCTATGACCGACTGATTGTAGACGAGGCGCATCACTTGGAGGAGGTGGCCAGCAGCCACCTGGGCCAGAAAACTTCCTATTCTTCCTTGATCATTCCGCTACAGCGAATGTGGAAGGATGCTCGTACAGGGCTGTTGCCGCAACTGATCGGCTCCGTTTCCGGGTTGACTTCGGACTATGCCGGAGCCTGGGCCGAGAAGCTTGAGCTGCTAATTCCCAAAGTGCAGGAAATTCGCGATGCTTGGGAGCGTTGGATGGAAGCGGTGTTCGCTATGCTTGCTTCCAATTCGGCGGCCGATGAAACCGGCAATTTAACGATGCGAATCAAGCCGGCCGATCTGCCGGCCCAATGGGACGGGCTCAGCGTGGACGGCAACAACGTCATTCAGCTGTTGTCGGACCTGATTCGCCCGCTTGAGAAGCTAACGATCGAAATTCGCGAAGAGTCGGACGAGCTCGGAATGCAGGGGCTGCTCACAGACCTGGGGGGCGTGCTGAAGGATCTATCCAACATTCGAGCGGATACGCAGTCTTTTGTGACGCTAGGACGGCCTGAGTTCGTCTATTGGGCGGAGGGCCATACTCAGTATCGCAACCGTTCTGTTGGCATTTACGGGGCTCCTGCGGACGTTAGCGAGCTGCTGAAAGAAGGGATGTTCGATAAAAAAGCGAGCGTCGTCATGACGTCGGCGACGCTGACCATCGACAAATCCTTTAAGTACGTGACCGATCAGCTTGGGTTGAGCGATGCGGAGAAAAACGGGCGACTCAAAACGGCGATGCTGCCGTCTCCGTTCCGTTATCGTGAACAGGCGCTTGTGCTCATTCCGCGCGATTTCCCGGGCATCAAGGGAAGAGACGGAGAGGCGGCCTTCGTGAGCGCGCTGATCGCTTCGCTGCACGAGACCGCCTTGACGGTAGGCGGGAGAATGCTTGTTCTGTTCACTTCTTACCGGATGCTAAGGCATGTGTACGGCCCGCTTAAAGACAGCCTGGAGCAAGCCGGCATTCAGGTGCTTGGCCAAGGGGTGGACGACGGCAGCAGAACGAGGCTGACGCAGCAGTTCATGAAGCGGCCGGCTTCGGTACTGCTCGGCACCAGCAGCTTCTGGGAAGGCATCGATTTGCCGGGCGACGCGCTCACCTGCCTGGCGATTGTCAGATTGCCGTTTCAGCCGCCGAACCACCCGGTAGCGGAAGCTAAGTCGGAGAAGCTGCAAGCCGAGAATCAGAATCCGTTCATGAAGCTGTCGCTGCCGCAGGCGGTCATCAAGTTCAAGCAGGGATTCGGCCGCCTTGTTCGCACGGCGAACGACAAAGGGATCGTCATTTTGTACGATACGAGAGTGATCGACACGAACTACGGGAAGTACTTTCTGTATTCGCTGCCGGGTCCGAAGATGGAGCATTTGCCGCTGGCCGGCATGACATCGCGCATTCGGCAATGGCTGCAGCGGCAAGACGGCGAACTTAAGACGCTCGCCACGGGGCAAGAGAGAGGGGACATGCGATGAAGCCGATTAAAATATCCGAAGCCGTCGTTAGAAGACTGCCGATCTATTTGCGTTACCTGAACGAGTTGAGCCTCAGCAACATTCAGACCGTATCCTCGCAGGATTTAGGAGAAAAGCTGGACCTCAATCCGGCGCAAATCCGCAAGGACTTGGCCTATTTCGGAGAGTTCGGGCGTAAAGGCGTCGGCTACAACGTTGATTATCTGATCGAGAAGATTCGACAAATATTGAAATTGGATAAAACGATGAACGTCGCTTTGATCGGTACGGGTAACCTGGGTCGAGCTTTGTGCAACTATAATATGTATATTAAAGACAATATGAAAATCGTGGCCGTATTCGATGCGGACATGAGCAAGGCGGGAACTTCAATCAACCACCTTCAGGTGCAACCGATGCAGGAGCTGGCTGAGACGGTGCGCAAGCTGGATATTGCGGTCGGCATTATTACCGTGCCGGCAGGCGAAGCGCAGAACGTCGCCGACCGGTTCGTCTCGGCAGGCATACGCGGCTTGCTTAACTTCGCCCCTGTCGTCCTGAAGGCCGCTCCCGGCGTACGCATCCATAACGCCGACTTTACCGCTGAGCTGCTCAGCTTGGCCTACTACATGGACGATCAAAACGAGGAAGAAGAGGAAGGGGATGCGGAGCAATGACGCGGCTGCTGATCAAGCAAGGGACATTCGTAACGATTGATGAACAATTTTCCGTGTTTCAAGGTTGGCTGGCCGTAGAGAACGGCCAAATCGCCGCTATGGGGGAAGGCGAAGTTCCGCAGCGGGAGAGCGAGTCGGCGACCGAGACATTGGACGGCAGCGGACTGTTGTTTATGCCGGGTCTTATTAACACCCACGGACATGCGGCGATGTCGCTGTTGCGCGGAATGGCCGACGATCTCGTGCTTCAGGATTGGCTGCAAAATCATATGTGGCCGACCGAGGCCAAATTTACCGGAGACGACGTGTACTGGGGCTCGGCGCTGGCCGCAGTAGAGATGATCAAGAGCGGCACGACGACGTTCGTCGATATGTACGACCATATGCAGCGCGTGGCCGAAGTGACGGAGACGTCCGGTTTGAGGGCCAGTCTGACGCGCGGCGTAATCGGCCTTTGTCCGGAAGACGTGCAGAAGGCAAAGCTGGAGGACGCGATCCGCTTTGCGAGGGAGTGGCACGGCCAGGCGAACGGACGGATCAACGTTATGATCTCGCCGCACGCTCCATACACCTGCCCTCCAGACTATATTTTGAAATTCGTCGAGGCGGCGAACGAGTTGGGTTTGCCGATGCACACGCACATGTCCGAAACGCTTGCCGAGGTGGAGCAGAACGTGCGAGACTATGGCTGCCGTCCGGTCGAGCATCTTGATCGTCTCGGCATGTTCAGCCGGCCGACTCTCGTTGCTCACGCAGTTCACCTGAACGATGAAGAAATCGCTTTGCTGGCCGAGCGCAAGGTTGCCGTATCGCATAACCCGATCAGCAATCTGAAGCTGGCTAGCGGAGTAGCCCGGGTGCCCGATCTGCTCAAGGCGGGCGTGACCGTATCGCTCGGAACGGACGGCGCGGCCAGCAACAACAATCTTGATCTGTTCCAGGAGATGACGACCGCCGCGCTGCTGCATAAAGGCGTGAGCGGCGATCCGACCGTCGTCCCGGCCGCGGAGGCGCTGCGCATGGCGACGCTGTATGGAGCCCGCTCGATCGGCCTCGAGGGCGCTGTAGGCCAACTCAAGGTCGGTCTCAAGGCGGACATCATCGCCGTCAATATCGCGCAAGCGCACTTCGTGCCTCGTACGGATTACGTATCTCATCTCGTCTACTCGGGCAGAGGCTCGGATGTCGTGCACGTATGGGTTGACGGGAAGCAGCTGCTTCGCGACCGTCAGCTGACGACGCTTGACGAGGAGAAAATTATGGCCGAAGCAGAGCGCTGCTACCGGAGGCTGCGCGCATGAATATGAGCCGAAGCGAAGGCAAGCGGGTGCTGCCTTCCTTTACGCTTGGCAGATGGCTGTTCATTATAAGCGGATTTATTCTGTTCCTTATCGTCTCGTTCGTGCTTTACGTGCGTTCCGCTGATTCGGACTATCGCCGCGCGGAAAACGAGGCAATCCGGATCGGCAAAGCTCAGGGCGAGCTCGTCAACGTGTTCGAGGCTGTGCGCCATACGTGGCAAGGAAATGTATGGATCGTGACGGGAGAGGATGCCGGCGGCGAGCGCTGGACCGTGTTCGAGCTGGAGAACGAAATCGTACGGAAAAAATCGAGCGAAAACTTCACCGAGGAGCAGATGCTCGCCAAATTCGCAGCAGCTCATACCGGCAAGCCGATCCGCATTATGCCTGCTTGGTTCAACGGTCAGCCGGCGTGGGAAATCCGCTATCGGAACGAAGGCGACGAGCGACTTCAGTCTCTCGATTTCTATTCGTTCGAGGATGGATCGCTCATTCGTACTTATGTATTGTCGAACCTTTAAAAAACGCCGATAAGGCGTTTTTTTGTTGGATTCCCAGTCATCGTCTAACGATTCGTCTATCATTACCTGATATACTATGTGATGTACTTCTCGTTTGACCAAAACTGACCAGTCCCGATCGTCGCCGACGGCGCAGTCAAGTTTAATGATGGAGGGGATCGGCTAATGAATAAGCTGAAAATCGTACCGATAGCGATAACCGCGGCGTTGACCGCAGTTCTATTGTTCGGAGGATGGTTTGCCTATCGCCATTACGGCATTGAGAAGCCGCTTGATAGAGCGGCGGCATCGATTCCCGGCGTGGAGGCCGCAAATATCGAAACGACCGGGACGCTCGTAAAAGTCAGCGTCGAACTGGATTCCGACGCCGACTTGGGCGAAGTGTACCGTACGATTAAGAAGAACGGGGCTCAGCAGATCGGCAGCCGCCAACTAGAGCTGCAGGTGACGGCTCCCGGCAGTGAGCTGCTGGACAAGGCATGGAGCTATTCTTTGTTCGATGTCGCCGAGGCGATGGAGAACCGCAAATATTCGAGCATCCGCGAAGCGATGACGAAGCTGTCGGAGCAGTTTCCAAACGTAGAGGCGACAACGGATATCGACGAGAGCAACGTTTACGTTTCGTTAAAGGACGGAGACAGAGCGAAATTCGTCGTGCTTCCGCGTCAGCCTGCGACATTGGGGGTGTGGCCGAATGCGTAAAATCGGAAATTACGGAAAAGAAATGGCGGTCGGAGCGCTGATCGTCACGCTTGTTTTTCTAGTGTATGTCGGATTGCCGCCAGCCATACTGGTGATGGGACTCGTCATATTCGGCGCGATTTATTTGTTCAGCCGTTCGCGCGGAATGGCGATGGGAGCGGCCGGAGGCAAAAAAACGATCGTTCGCAAACCGGAATTTCTCACCTTCGACGATATCGGCGGACAAGACCAGCCGAAGCGGGAGCTGCAGGAAGCGTTGGATTTTCTTGTTTACAAGGACAAAATTAAGAAGCTCGGTATTCGTCCGCTTAAGGGCATTTTGCTGACAGGGCCTCCTGGGACGGGGAAAACGCTGCTGGCGAAAGCGGCGGCGCAGTACACGCACTCCGCATTCATAGCGGCGTCCGGGAGCGAGTTCGTGGAGATGTATGTCGGCGTGGGCGCCGGGCGAATTCGTGATCTATTCAAGGAGGCGCGCCAGCAGGCCGTTAAGTTGAAGCGCAGCAGCGCCATTATTTTTATCGATGAGATCGACGGAATCGGAGGCAAAAGAGACGGAGGCCAGCATCGCGAGTACGATCAGACGTTAAACCAGCTGTTGACGGAGATGGACGGCGTGCAGGGAGACGAAACGGTGCGCGTGCTGCTGATTGCGGCGACGAACCGCAAGGAGCTGCTTGACCCGGCGCTGCTGCGCCCAGGCCGTTTCGACCGTCATATTCAGGTCGATATGCCGGATAAGAACGGCAGAGAGCACATTTTGAAGCTGCACGCTCGCAACAAGCCGCTGGCCGGCGACGCCTCGCTCGTTAAGGTGGCGGAGGAGACGTTCGGATTTTCCGGAGCGCAGCTGGAAAGCGTCATGAATGAGGCGGCGATCTATGCCATGCGCGAGGAAGCGGAGCAAATTGCGATGACGCATCTGTCGCAGGCCATCGACAAGGTTATGATGGGCGAACGAATGGATCGCGAGACGACGCGCGAGGAGCGGGAGCGGGTGGCGATTCATGAGTTGGGCCACGCAATCGTCGCCGAGACAGTACGTCCGGACAGCGTTGCGCAGGTGTCGCTTACGCCGCGCGGACAAGCGCTAGGCTATGTGCGTCATCATCCTCGCCAGGATAGCTACCTCTATACGAAGACAGTGCTTGAGGAACAAATTATGATCGCGCTTGGCGGCGCCGTCGCGGAAGAGATTTTTTACGGCGGCCGGAGCACGGGCTCCAAGGGAGACTTCGATCAAGCGACTTCGATCGTTAGGACGATGATCGAATCCGGCATGTCCGAGCTGGGCATCGTTCACCCGCAGGCGCTGACGCAGGAACAGTGGTCGGCGGAGAATGCCGCTATTCTCGGCGGTTTGACAGACAAGACGAGAGAACTGCTGGATCGACGCAAAGCATCGTTTAAGCTGCTACTCAACCATCTGATCAGCGAGGAAACGCTGTCCGGCAAGCAGTTGAGAGATATTTTGAGCGGCGAAGCCGCGTAAGTCGAAGTGGACGGAGTTTTGATCCTGATGCTCTGGCTGAATAATCGAAAATGAACCCCAGTATCCGTAATTCTCGGAGGCTGGGGTTCTTTGCGCTGCTTTTTCAGAAAAATTTCAGAACTATAATGTATAAATAAGAGTTGAGGATGTATCGGTGAAAGGATGAATAATAAGTCATGCAAGATAAAAAAAACGACCTGATGCTGCGATTGTCCGCCGCGGCAGCCGCGCTTGGCGCGGTAGTTTTTGCGATCACGAGACAGTTTGACCCTTTTCGCCATCACGCAGGAGGACATGGCTCCGGTTTCGGAATGACGCCCGCGATTTTTTGGGGGCAGTTGATTTTGGTGCTTGTTCCGTTTGGATTGCTGGCTTTCGCTCTCTATTGCTTTCGGCAAAATCGGGAGCATCCCTACCTGCCCTGGCTTAATACGCTAACGCTTACCTTCTCGAGCATGGCGATTATTAGCGGCAGCGGCGGCGGAGTCGAATTTCATTTCTCCATCTTTATGGTGCTTGCGATCGCGGCATATTATGAAGATATACGGTTGATGGTTCTAATGACGACGCTATTCGCCGTTCAACATCTCGCCGGCTTCTTTCTCAGTCCCCAGCTTGTGTTCGGAACGGATTCATACCCGTTCCTGATGCTGGTCGTTCATGCGCTGTTTCTAATTTTGACGTCCTGTGCGACGTCTCTGCAGATTGTGTCCAAAAGAAAGATAACTACGCAGTTGGAGGCGGAGAAGAGAACCAAGGAGGAGCGCCTGTTTCAACTGATCAACCAGATCGAGAAGCTGTCCGAACAAATTCGCTCCACTTCCGAGACGGTGTCTGACAAATCCGAGATCAACGTTCGTGCGAATGAAACGATGCGCCATTCCTTTGACGAAGTGACGGGCGGCCTGCGGGATCAACTGATATCGCTCGAGCAAATGGACAGCAATTTGGAGCGGATTAACGGCTCCGTTCAGAGCGCCTTCTTCGCCTTCGAGGAAATGAAGCTTAACGCCGTTGCGACCGAGCAGGCGGTAACTTCGAATTACGAGTCGGTGCTGGCCATTCGCGAGCAGAACGAGAGCGTAGTTGAGGCGGTTATTTCCATCGTGATGTCGATGGACGATCTGCAGCAGGCGGCGGCTCAAGCTCAGAGCATGGTCAATAAAATACGCGAAGTGTCCGATCAGACGAACCTGATCGCTTTGAACGCATCGATCGAAGCGGCAAGAGCGGGAGAGCAAGGCAAAGGCTTCGCCGTTGTGGCTGGCGAAATTCGCAAACTGGCGGATCAAAGCCGCGGCGCCGCGGACGATATTCAGACGATGATTGCGGCCATTCGGCAAGAAAGCGAGACGAGCGTGGGCCAAGTCGAACGCGGGCAGGAAGCGATCCGTCAAACCGCCGTCAACATTGAGGCGTTCGCGGCCGAGTTCCAGCAATTGCGGCAGCGCCTGCGCGAGGTACTCGAGTTTATTTTGAATTTGAACCGGATGATGACCGATATTAGGCAGGAGGCGGGGAACGTAAGCGGCGAAATGACTCGCATCTCCGCCGTTATCGAAGAAGAAATGGCGGCCATGGAGTCGCTGCGGGGCATGAGCGGCGAACAGACGGAATCCGCTCGTCAAGTCGATCGGGAGGTCGCGAAGCTTAACGATCTTAGCCTGTCGCTGCGCGAACAATTCAAAGCTTGATCGTATAACCGAAGAGGAACGGCGGGAGGAGCTTCCGGGCAGGAGGCGCTTCCCGCCTTTTCTTTTGCTCAAGAAGAAGGAAATTCATCAAAAAATATGTTAGCATTGAACCTGGTGAGCTTATGAATCGTCTAACGGATTAGAGGTGGCAAGATTGGAGTCTGAACGCAATTTCGATTTCCTTAAATATATGGTTGAAAGCGACGATAACAAGGGGTTGCTGAACGAACTGATGACCGCCTACGGCAAGGAGGTTTGGAATTACGCTTACAGCATAACCCGCAAGTGGGATCTCGCCGACGACATTACGCAGGAAGTGTTTATTAAAGTTTTTCGCAATATGCATGCTTTTCGCCGTGACGCCTCTGTTAAAACCTGGTTGCTGACCATTACCCGCAACACTGCGATCGATTTTCAGCGATCGGCTTTTTTCCGCAAGGTGACGCTGTCGGACTTCGTCGAGGATTACGGGCAGCGGCATTCCGTGGAGCAGGACGTCATGGAGAAATCGGCCGTTAGCGACATGTGGGCCATGGTGCTCGAATTGCCCAAGAAGTACAGGGAGGTTATCATACTATACGCTCATCATCAGATGTCCTTGAAGGAGATCGCGCAAATATTGGACGTGACGGAGGGAACCGTCAAATCGCGAATGTTCCACGCCCGTCAGAAGCTAGCCAAAATGAAGGAGGCGAACCGCAGTGGACGATAAAGATTTATTCGAACAGCTAAGCAGCGGTCCGTTTTCCCGAAGCGGGTTCGACGAGAATCTGCGAAGGAAAATCAACGATAATTTGGACAATCCGAGGCGGGGAGCGAAGCGGCCTTCCTTCCTCAGATTAAGCGTCATTAGCGCTTCGTTCCTCTTCATTGCGATCGTAATCGGCGCGTTATGGAGCTGGAGAAGCTTTGACGGCGCGGAGAAGAGTCAGGAGCTAGCCGTTCCGACTGGGCAGGCTTCGGCTTCTTCGGCTGTTGGGGATGAAGACGAAACGAACAAGACGCCTCATTCCGCGGTCGTCATCGGGCTGCGCAAGGACGAGGATAACAGGCGGAGCAGCTATCGGACGGTCGTCGTCGCGCCCGAGAACGATCGGCTGATAGAGATCGGCAGCGGAGATGGCATTTGGATGCCTTACGGGCAAAATTTCTATCAGATCGAAGCGGCGGAAGATTCGCTGGGCAAAGGAGATCAGCGGCTGGTCGCCTACTTGAAGGGCAAGAAGTCCAAGGTCAAAGAAGCGGACGCCGCGCAGCTAAGAAGAACGGAAAAGCTGCTTTATGCAGGAGATAAGTACGTTTCGATTTTGCAGACGACCAACATCGACGTCAAGGGAGCCAAGGTCGAGCAAAGCGAGGTTGTGGTCGATCAGCTTCCGACGCTGGCGCTAGCCAACCGGGCGGTCAATCTTGATGCGTTGACTGCGGAGAACGTATCGCTAGGCGAGGCGCTTGAGACTCAGGACCCCGTCGCTCAGGTCGAGAGATGGGCCGTTGTCCGGGAAAACAACGCTTGGGTGGCAAAACAGGCGGTCAAATCATCCGGCGTCTACGACGTGGCGCAGATTCACCAATGGCCGACGGTCGACGTCTCGCTGACGAATACGAAGGTGGTCAAAGACAAGCCGCTTGCGATCGACTGGGACGAGGTGGAGCGTATTGAACCCGATGCGGTCGATGCTTATACCTCACAGGACGGAGACGTAGCGCTCATCGTTTCGGACGACCAACTGCAGCTCGTGGCGCATCGGCTCCCGGAAGCGGAGAGAAGCTCCGTGACAATCGATCTTGCCCCGAATGAAACGATCGTCATGGTACAGTGGGCGATTCAGGAGAATTACGTAAATACGTGGAAACAATGGTTCACCGAATGGTTCTCTGATTCGTCACACTGAATCGGATATGATAAGATGAGAGTACCCGATAAAATGTTCCGAAATGTGAGATTTTTCAATGCGGAACGGGTGCGATCATCTTATTCTATTTGTATAGCGAGAAAAATCGCTGCATTCGGGGTGGAGGGACAGAAGCATGTTTAGAGTCATTGGCGTTATAGGAGCAGGCACGATGGGACAGAGCATTGCCGAAATGCTCGCTGTGAAAGGACTGGACGTCTACCTGGTGGAGAAGACGCCGGAGAAGCTTCAGCAGGCAAGGGAAATGCTGGAGACCAGCTTGGATCGTCAGTTGGAGAGATGGGCGATTACGGCGGCGGAGAAGAAATTGACGCTAAGCCGAATACATATGGAATCTTCCTTGCACGATCTGGCCAAATGCGATCTCGTTATTGAAACGATCAGCGAAGATCTCGACAGTAAAAAAGATGTGATGCGGCAGATTGACGATATTTTGTCTGCAGATGCGATCGTGGCAAGCAATACGTCGACACTGAGCTTGACCGAGCTTGCCGGCGCAAGCCGATATCCGGGACGCGTCATCGGCATGCATTTCGTTTACCCGGCATTCCGGATCGACGTTGTGGAGATTATTCGCGGTCTGCAAACCTCCGATGAGACGTTCGCCAAGACCAAGTCGTTTGTCGACGATGTTTTATCCAAAAAGGGCGTCATGGTGTACGAGTCGCCGGGTTACGTAACGACAAGGCTGATTTGCCTGCTTATCAACGAGGCGCTGCACGTGCTGGAGGAGGGCGTGGCCTCTCCCGAAGATATCGACGACGCGATGAGCATGGGCTACAGCTTCGAGCACGGACCATTGGAGATGGCGGACAGGTTCGGACTCGATTCGGTGTTGGCCGCTCTGGAACGGATGTTCCGGGAATACGGCGAGCTGAAATATCGGCCTTCATTTTTGCTTAAGAAAAAAGTGCGCGCAGGTCAGCTCGGCATCAAGACGGGAATCGGATTTTTCAAGTACAACAAGGACGGTGATCGGCTGTCATGAACATTCTTGTCATCAACGCGGGAAGCTCCTCGCTCAAATACCAACTGTACGACATGAAGACGGAAACGGCCATAGCGACGGGGCGGGTGGAGCGGATCGGCATGGACTCCTCGATTCTGACGCACGAGGTCGCGCATCAGCCGGAAGTACGGGAAGTGAGCGAAATTCTCGATCATACGACAGCGGTCAAAAAAGTGTTGGACATGCTCACGCACCGGAAGTTCGGCGTGCTGCGGAACATCTCGGACATTCAGGCGGTCGGCCATCGAGTCGTTCACGGCGGCGAATCGTTCAGCGAGTCGGTGCTGGTCGACGCCAAGGTCAAGCTGGAAATTCGTCGGCTGTTCGACCTGGCTCCGCTTCACAATCCGGCGCATATGATGGGCATTGCCGCAGTTGAAGAAAACTTGCCGCACGTGCCTCAGGCAGTCGTGTTCGATACGGCGTTCCATCAGTCGATGCCTCCTACCTCGTATTTGTACGCCATTCCCACCGTGCTGTACCGCAAGCACAAAATTCGCCGCTACGGCTTCCACGGGACGTCGCACGACTATGTTAGCCAACGCGCGGCGGAGTATCTGGGCAAGCCGCTTGAGCAGCTTAAGCTGATTACGTGCCATATCGGCAACGGGGCGAGCTGCACCGCTATTTTGCACGGCAAATCGTTCGATACGAGCATGGGCATGACCCCGCTGGAGGGGCTGATGATGGGAACGCGCAGCGGAGACCTTGATCCGGCCGTCGTGCCGTATACGATCAACAAGGAAGAGCTGACGCTGAACGAAGTCAATTCAATGCTGAACAAGCACAGCGGACTGATTGCCATCTCTGGCGTCAGCAGCGATATGCGAGAGATCGTCGAAGCGATGAATGACGGCAACGACAACGCGAAGCTTGCCTTCGATATGTACACTTACCGGATTCGCAAATACATCGGGGCTTACATTGCGGCAATGGACGGAGCGGATGCGATCATTTTCACGGCGGGCGTTGGGGAAAATTCGGACGTATTGCGCAAGGCGGTGTGCGAGCGGCTGACGTTTTTCGGCGTACGGCTTGACGAGGCGAAAAATGCGATCCGTTCCCCGGAGCCTCGTAAAATTACGACCGACGATTCCGCGGTCAGCGTGCTGGTCGTTCCGACCAACGAAGAACTGCTGATTGCCAGAGATACGTACCGGCTCGTCCTCACCAAGCTGGTCGGCCAAGGGGTTGAGACCGAAGGATGAACGAACGCAGCTCTTTGGCCAAAGGAATGGCAGAGGCTTACATGGACGGAGCCGTCAGCGTTCCGTACGCCTTGCTTCGCACCTACAGAGCGCTTCAACTGAACGATACGGAGACGATGCTGCTTCTGCATCTGATCGCGTACCGCCAGCTGGAGCTGAACGATTTTCCGACGATCGAGCAGCTTCAGGAAAGATTGGGCTGCTCGCCGTCGCTTGTCGGGCAGACGCTGCAGAAGCTGATGAAGCTCGGCTTCGTCTCGATCGACGAAGTGTTCGATCCGGCAAGCGGCGTTCAATCCGAGCGTTACAACCTGTCCGGACTTTACTACGAGATCGGAGCTTTGCTGTCGGCCGGCGAGCTGCCGCTTCGGGGCGGACAAGAGGAAGAAGTCGCTGCGGCCCGCGACAGACAGACTGCGCGTCCGACGCTGGCTCCGGTGGCGGGCAGCCTGTTTACGCTGTTCGAGCAGGAATTCGGCCGCCCGCTGACGCCGATGGAGTTCGAGACGATGAACAGCTGGCTCGACCAGGACCAGTATCCGGAGGAACTGATCCGCTTTGCGCTGAAGGAATCGGTGTTTGCGGGCAAGCTGAGCTTTCGCTATATCGACCGGATTCTTTTCGAATGGAATCGCAATCGTGTCACGAACGTTGAGGAGGCTCGCGACCACGCGCAGAAGTTCCGCTCGGGCCGCTAAATCGAACGTAAAAGAAAATCCGCTTCTCCGTCTGCTTGGGGCAGATGTGGAAGCGGATTTTTCCATGGCTGACTAATTCGCGTAGATGAACTCCCTTAAGCAAGGAAAATCGAGTGCTCGATCTTCCCTTAGGGCCTGCGGGACCCTTACGCAAGGGAGTTCGAGCGCTTGATCTTCTCTAAGTGCCTGTGAGACCCTTATGCACGGAAATTTGAGAGATCGATCTTCTCTAAGTGCCTGTGAGACCCTTATGCACGGAAATTTGAGAGATCGATCTTCTCTAAGTGCCTGTGAGACCCTTATGCACGGAAAATCGAGTGCTCGACCTTTCCTAAGGGCCTGCAGGGCCCTTATGCACGGAAATTCGGCAAATCGATCTACTCTAAGGGCCTGCGAGACTCTTACGGAAGGAAGTTTGAGTGCTTGACAGGGTCTCTGTCTCTTGCATCCCGACGGGCCGTTTCACGAGTGGCCTTATGCTCGTTAATTACAAAGCCATTTGTGCCTCGTTGATACCAGTTGCAAGGGGTCCCTCTTAGGGCTTCCCTCTATTCAGTAGTTCCCAACGGTACACGTACTCGAATAGAAACTCGAACGCTTCCAGGTGCTTTTTCGCCTCGAAGGCGTCCTTGCCCCAAGCGCAGACGCCGTGTTTGCGGATAAGCAGGCCGGGGATGCGAGGATCTAGCCGTTCGGTAATTTCCGGAACGATGCGGGGCACGTCGGCGTAATTGGTGAGAATCGGCACGTCGATTCGCGCGTCCTCCTCCCAGATATTGAACGCCTTGATCAGCTCTACCCCTTGAATCGGCACGGCGCGGCGGTCCCAGAACCATTCGGAGACGATGTTGTTGAACACGCTATGGATATGGAAAATGGCGCCGGCGCCCGTCAGTCGGTAAATTTCGCGGTGCAGCGACGTCTCGGCGGAAGGCTTGAGCGCCGTCGCCTCGCACGGCTTGCCGTCCTGGTCGACGAATAGAAAATCCTCCGGCGTTGAGCGCGTCTTGTCCTTGCCGCTGGCCGTGACGGCGAAATAAAAACGCTCGGACGAGTAGGGGCCGATACGCATCGACAGATTACCGCCCGTGCCTGCAAACCAACCGCGCGAGGCGAACTCCGCTTTCACCTCGGTAAATTCGCCCAGCACGCGGCGTTTCTCTTCGGTCGTAATGTCCGCGAAGCTCATGAGCGCAGGCCTCCTTGCTCCAGATGATGGATGACGTCGTGAAACGTCTCGAACGGCAGGTGAGGAAGACCCAGCTCCTGGCATTTGTCCGTCAGATGGGAGCGGGAGAACACGAGATCGACAATCTTCGCTCCCGGGAAGTCGGTAACGCTGTCTCCGATCAGGATGCGATAGAAGCGATCCTCCGGAAAACGGCGGATGACGGCGGTTTTGCACATGCCGCAGCGGCCGCGGTTGTCGCAATGCTCGTCGCAGTCATGCGGCCACGTAATTCGGATGCGGTCGCCGCTAAAATCGCTGCCGTTGCAGTAAATATGGTCGGCCGGAATTCCGAAAGGCTCCAGCAGCGGATGAACGAAAAAGTCGATGCCGCCGCTCGTTACGTAGAACGGAACTTCGTTTCCCTTGCACCAGGCGAGCAGCTCGGCGAAGCCCGGGCGAATGGCTGCGTTTGTCAATATATAGTCTCTGACCTCATTTTGCATGGAAGAAGGGAGCAACGCGAACATTTCGCCCACACCTTGTTTGACCGACTTGGCGTCGGCGATAATATCCTGTACGATCGTATCCCAACCCGGCGGATTAAAATGCTTCATCACGGCGATAATGTTGTCGCTAAGTGTGATCGTTCCGTCGAAGTCGCAGAACAATACCGGTTGGCGCGGGAATCTGGCAGTCTTGCCGTTCAAGATGTACGTACCCCCCAGCGTTCGATCGCGATGCGCAATTCCTCATGATTTTCAGCGTATTTTTCCAGTTGGATTTCCGCTTTGGTTGCATCTACCGCCTGACGGAAGGCGCGTCCGCCGTCAGCCGCTCCTCCGGGGTGGCCGTGCACGCCTCCGCCTGCGTTAACGACGACCTCCGGCCCGAAATCTCCCATAATGAGCGGGACAAGTCCTGGGTGAATGCCTGCGGACGGAACCGGGAACGACGGCTTCTGCGGCAGCTCGGCCGTCAGCAGCGACTCCATCACAGCGAGATTTTCCGCCTTCGGCATGACGACCGAGCCGTAAGGGGAAGGGAAGAGCGACAGATCCGCTCCGGCGATCCGCATCAGCTTGCCGAGCAGAACGGGCGCGGAGATGCCGTAATGAGGCGACGGGTAGAAGGCACCCGCCATGGCGGGATGGGCGGCGATCGGGACGTTGATATCCGGATCCTTGGCCAGCTCGGCCAGCGCATCGAAGCCGTAGGCGAGCACGTTGAATAAGAGACCGTTCGCTCCGGCCGCAATCGCGCGCTTGGCGTTCGCCTTTAGCTCGAACGTCGATCCGGTTAAGTTCGCGAAATAGATCAGCTTCTGTCCGGTCGTCCGCTCCGCTTCGCGGGCGGCGGATACGCACGCTTCCACGCGGCGTTCCAACGGAGTCAACGGATTCTCGAACAATATTTCGTCGTCCTTGATCAAGTCGACGCCGCCCAGCGCCTGCTGGAGGAATTGCTCGCGAAGATTGGCGAGATCGTGGCCGATGACGGATTTGAAAATGCTCATCACGAGCGGACGGTCGTGAACGCCGAGCAAACCCCGCACGCCCTCAATGCCGAATTTCGGCCCGGGGAATGCGCTCAGGAAATCGGCGGACGGCGCAATATCGATCAGCTTGATGCGACCGTCCATCGACAGCTTGCCGAACGCGGTCACCAGAAACGCGGGAATATCCCGGCTGAAGTTAACGTCCGGGTAGGCGATCGTAATGTCGGCATAGCGTGCGCCCGGCTGCGCCCCTTCAGGCTCATGCGCGTCTATAGATACGACTTGGCCGAGATGCTTCTGCATTTGCTCCTTGGCCGCTTCCGGAAGCTCGGTCCAGCTGCCGACGGTCAGGCCGACGGCGATGCCCTGAGCTTTCTTGGCGAAATCGGCCTTGTCGTCGTGCAGACGGTAAGTAGCCAAGCTATAGGATTGGGATAGATTCATTCGAGATCAACCTTCTTTCCGTGCAAATCAAAGTTTAGCGGCCTCTTCCCGGATCGCGTCACCCATCTCGCGGGCTCTTTCCGCGCAGCGGACGATGGCCTGGTTCATCGCATCGCGAAACTCGAACCGCTCCAGCGTTTGGATGGCCGCTTCGGTCGTTCCGTTCGGAGACGTCACCTTGCGGCGCAATTGCTCCGGATCTTCGTCAGTGACGAGCACCATCTCGACCGCTCCCCTAACCGTCTGAACGGTAAGGGCCTTCGCCGCTTCAGGCGTCAGGCCGAGTCTTACGCCGGCGTCGATCATCGCTTCCATTAAGTAGTAGACGTAGGCCGGACCGCTGCCGGATACGCCGTTAACCGCTTCGATCAGCGGCTCTTCGACGACAGCGGTCATGCCGATCGCGCCGAACATCGTCAGCGCCAATTCGCGACGCTCCGCGGATACGCCTTCGGAGAAGCTGATGCCCGTCGCGCCAAGTCCAATTGTGCTGGACGTATTCGGCATAGTGCGCACGACGGGCTGCTCCCGGCCAAGCAGCTGATGAATCGTGGAGATGGACAGACCGGCGATCAACGAGACGACGAGCTGGTCCGGACGAAGCAGCGGCTTAAGTGCACGGATCGCTCCGGCGGCGTCCTTCGGCTTCATACCGAGCACGACGACGTCGGCGGACGTTAGCGCGGCGCTTTTCTTGTCGTCCGTATCGGCAGGGACGACGCCGTATCGGGAGGACAGCTCCCGAAGACGCTCGGCGTTCTGCCGGTTCATGACGGAGATGCTGCCCGGTTCGGCCAGCTTGGGCTCAACCAGCCCGCGCAAAATCGCTTCCGCCATCGAGCCGGCACCGTAAAAGCAAAGTCGAACTCCCCGCAAAGGGGATGAGGTTGAATTCGTCATCTTATTTACAGCTCCTAAGCTCTGATTTGGCCCGTTCCGACGACGCGGTATTTCGTGGAGGTCAAGGCAGGCAGTCCCATCGGGCCGCGTGCGTGCAGCTTCTGCGTACTGATGCCGATCTCCGCCCCGAAACCGAATTCGAAGCCGTCGGTAAAGCGGGTGGAGGCGTTGTGGTAGACGGCGGCGGCGTCGACTTCCTGCAGGAAGCGTTCGGCGTTCTCCGCATTTTCCGTTACGATGCATTCCGAATGCTGTGTGCCGTACTTGCGAATATGGGCGAGCGCCTCGTCTACATCTTTTACAATTTTCAGATTCAAAATGTAGTCGTTGTATTCAGTTGCGAAGTCTTCTTCTGTTGCGAGTTCGATTGTCGGAACGATCTGGCGCGAAGCTTCGCAGCCCTTCAGGGCGACGCCGGATTGGATAAACTTGTCGGCGAGCGCCGCAAGATGCTTGGCCGCGAACGACTCGTGCAGCAGCAGCGTCTCCATGGAATTGCACACCGACGGGCGCTGCACCTTCGCATTCAGGGCAATCGCCGCCAGCATGGCGTAATCGGCGCTCTCGTCCGCATACGTATGGCAGATGCCCGCGCCGGTCTCGATGACGGGAACCGTCGCGTTCTGCACGACATTGCGGATAAGCGACGCTCCGCCGCGCGGGATAATGACGTCCAGCAGCCCGTTCAGCTTCAGCATTTCGTCGACCGATTTGCGGTCGGAGTCCTCAATCAATTGAAGAGCGTCTTCGGGCAGGTTGGAGCGGGACAATGCCTCTCTCATTACCGCGATAATGGCGCGATTGGAGGAAAGCGCGGCGGAGCCGCCGCGAAGCACGACGGCGTTGCCGGTTTTCAGGCACAAAGACGCGGCGTCGACGGTGACGTTCGGGCGCGATTCGTAGATCATGCCAATGACGCCCAGCGGCACGCGGCGCTGCTCGATATGCAGCCCGTTCGGCCGCTCGAATCGGTGCAGCGTTTCGCCGACCGGATCGGGCAGATCAACGACCTCGCGAACGCCTTGGGCGATGCCTTGCAGCCGCTCCGGGGTCAGCTTCAGCCGGTCGAGCATCGATTCGGACGTGCCCTGTTCCCGGCCGCGGACGATATCTTCCTCATTGGCGGCAAGCAGCCGCTCCTGTGCAGCGATCAGCGCGTCCGCGATCAGCAGCAGCGCCTCGTTCTTCTGCGCAGTTGTCAGATTGTTTAATGCCGTAGTCGTTTCGCGTGCCGCTCTAGCTTTCGTTATCACTTCACTCATTTGCATGCGCCTCCTTTAAGATCGTAGCTGCGACCCATTCGTCGCGATGGATGACTTCGATGCGGGCGACGTCGACGCGCTTGCGCGCCTCGTCGGTGGATAAGCCTGCGACGGCGGTGATCTGCCAAGGGGCATAGTTGGAAATGCCTCTTCCCAGCACGCGCCCATCGCTGCCGACGACCTCGACGACTTCGCCGGGATGAAAATCGCCCTCCGCCGCCGTAATGCCTGCGGGAAGCAAGCTGCTTCCCCGGTTGAGCAGCGCGTCTTCGGCTCCGCCGTCGACAATAATTTTTCCTTGCGGATCGGACAGAAACCCGACCCAATGCTTCTTCGCGGACAGCGAGTGGAGGGCCGGCACGAAATAAGTGCCCTTGCCTCGTCCGGCTGCCGCAGCCTGCAGATCGCCGGACTCCGACACCCGTCCGACGAATAGGGGAACGCCGCCGCGCATGGCGATGCGAGCCGCGTCGAGCTTGGATCGCATGCCGCCGGTGCCGACCGACGAGCCGGCTCCTCCCGCCATTTGGTACAGCTCCTCGGTGAGCGTGTCGACGCTCTCGATCCGAACAGCCTCCGGCATTTTGCGAGGATCGCCGGTGTACAGTCCGTCCATGTCGGTCAGAATGTATAAGCCGTCGGCTTTGACCAGATTGGCTACCAGCGCGGAGAGGGAATCGTTCTCCCCGAATTTGATTTCGTCGACGGCGACGGTGTCGTTCTCGTTAATGATTGGAATCGCTTGTTGCTTCAGCAGCTCCTCGATCGTGCGGGTAGCGTTCTGCGCTCGGCCCCGATTGCTGAAATCCGGCCGGGTGAGCAGAATTTGCGCGGCGGCGATGCCGCTTGCGCCCAGCGCTTCCTGATAAGCCTGCATCAGCAGCGCCTGGCCTACGGCAGCGGCGGCCTGCTTCTCATGTACCAGCTTCGGCCTTGTCGCGTAACCCAGACGGCGGAAGCCCGCCGCGATTGCCCCCGAGGTGACGAGCAGCACCTGATGACCTTCCGCGTGCAGCGACGCCAGCTCGTCGGCAAAAAACTTCACCTGATTGCGGTTCAATCCGCCTTGCTCGGAGGTGAGGGAGCTGCTGCCTATTTTGACTACGATACGTTTGCTCATATGTTCAACCCCTTATCCAGCCATAAAAAAAGCTCTCGCCCCGTAAAGGACGAAAGCTTAACTTCCGCGATACCACCTTCGTTGACGGCGCCAGAATACAGAGGCATCCGTCCTCTCATGCTCCCGATAACAGCGGGCGCTGTCCGGCTCGTCGCCGTCCGCTCGGGGATGGGGGAGGCGGGGGGCAAGGCAAGTTCTCTCAGCCAAGGAACTTGCTCTCTGCGCGTGCCCGGGTTCGCTTCGTTTCCCGTCATGGCGTTACTATAGTCGCGCCGGTCGCCCCGGCGCTCGAATAACCTAAGAATACCATGCGCTGCAAGGGTTGTAAAGGAATGAGGGCGGGAGGTGCGGGATTAGAACAGCCCGAGCCGTCCGACTCTAGCCGCCACCTCGCGCAGCCGTTCTTCGCTCGTCAACAGTCCGAGCCGGACGTAGCCTTCGCCGCTATCGCCGAATCCGGAGCCGGGAGCGACGACGACGTCCGCCTGTTCGAGCAGCAGATTGGCGAATGACATCGAGGTATGTCCCTTGGCGGTCGGCAGCCAGCAGAAGAAGGAGCCTGCAGGCTTCGGAGCTATCCAGCCGATCTCGTCCAACGCCGCGTACAGAGCGTTGCGCCGGCTTTCGTAAGTCGCCACCAGCTCCCTGACGGATTGCTGCGGACCGGTCAGCGCCTCAGCGGCGGCTTCCTGTATGCCGCCGAACAGGCTGCAGTACATATGGTCCTGGATCAGGTTGATCTGCTCGATGATGGCCGCATTGCCGACGGCAAAGCCGACTCTCCAACCCGCCATATTGTAAGTTTTGGACAGGGTATAAAATTCGACCCCGACTTCTTTGGCCCCCGGCGTTTCCAGGAAGCTGACCGGACGCTGGTCGTCAAAGCCGATTGCGCCGTAAGCGAAATCGCTGGCTACGACGATGCCGTGCTTGCGCGCGAATGCGACGGTTCGCTCGTAAAATTCAGGCGTTGCCGTTGCCGCCGTCGGGTTGTTCGGATAGTTGAGGAACATCAGCTTGGCCCGGTCGACAGCGCCGGACGGAACCGCATCGTAATCGGGCAGAAAGCCGTTTTCTTCCTTTAGAGGCATGAAGCACATTTCTCCGCCGGCCAGCGCGACGCCCGACCAGTAATCCGGATAACCCGGATCGGGAACGAGGCACACGTCGCCCGGATCAAGGTAGATTTGGCTGATTTCGACGAGGCCGGACTTGCCGCCGAACAGAACGGCGACCTCTGTCTCCGGATGAAGCTCGACGCCGTAATCCGCTTTGTAACGCTCGGCGACGGCCTGCTTCAGGAACGCAAACCCGCGAAAAGGCGGGTATTTGTGGTATAAAGGATTTTCGGAAGCGGTTTTCAGTCGTTCCACGATATTGCGCGGAGTAGGCAAATCGGGATTACCCTGTCCGAGATTGATGACATCGCTGCCGGTTGCCGCTCGTGCGCTCGCTTTGGCGACCAGCGCAGCGAAAAACTGTTCGGGCAAAGCTTGCATCCGCTTCGCCGGAGTAATCTTAAAACTCATGCTCAATCGTCACGCTCCGTCATGCTTGAAATAGGATAGGTTGAATGTAGCATAACGGAAACGGCTCGGCAACGGATTCAGGCTGTTTTCGAGAAAATAATTCAAATATTACAGGTGGGAATAGTGTGAAATAGTCTGAATTTGTTGCCGGAACGGGGAGGATACAGTACGATGGAGGACATAAGCCTATTGTCGAAGTGGAGTGAATAGCGATGAGTCAATTGCGGATTGCGCTAGTTCAGATGAATATAGAAGCGGGGAATACGGAAGCGAATTTCGCGAAAATGGAGGCGAAGCTGGAAGAGGCCGCTGCGCTTGCGCCTAAACCGGATTTGATCGTGCTGCCGGAAATGTGGAATACGGGCTATGCTTTAACGGAAATCCGCAAGCTGGCGGACCCGGACGGAGAGCGCGCGAAGCGGGTTGTTGCCGACTTCTGTCGCCGTCATGGCATCGTCGTGCTGGCGGGATCGATCGCGCAGCTTCGCGGCGAAGGGGTAACGAATACGCTCCACGTGTTCGACCGATCGGGAGAGGCGATTGCCGAATACAGCAAAATTCACCTGTTCCAGCTAATGAACGAGCATCTGCACCTGAAATCGGGAGACACTGCGGGAGCGTTCGAACTGGAAGGGATTCCGGCAGCGGCGATGATCTGTTACGACATTCGTTTCCCCGAGCTTGCACGCAAGTTGGCGCTTGGCGGGGCGAAGCTGCTGATCGTTCCGGCGGAATGGCCGCATCCGCGGCTGCATCACTGGAGAACGCTGCTGCAAGCGCGAGCGATCGAGAACCAGATGTTCGTCGTCGCTTGCAACACGGTTGGCGAGAGCGGCGGAGCGAGCTTCTTCGGCCACTCGATGGTCATCGATCCGTGGGGCGAAGTGCTTGTCGAAGCAGGCGAAGAGGAGACGATTGTCGTCGCCGACGTCGACTTGGCGCTTGTCGACGAGGTGCGCGGCCGCATTCCGGTATTTTCCGATCGCAGACCGCATTTGTACGATTAAACTGGCTGGCTTGGGGATCGTCACAGGCTCGGGAAACGTGTGAATGGTGCGCATAACGGTCTGGCAGACCGTTAAAGGTTCGGGAAACGTGTGAATGGTGCGCATAACGGTATGGGACCGTTAGAGGCTCGGGAAACGTGTGAATGGTGCGCATAACGGCCTCGCAGACCGTTAGCGCCCCGGAAATCGCGTGCGCAATTGTTCATTATTTTCCCAAGTCGATTTTGTCGATCGTAGAACGGAAAGTGGAGATGAACGCCTCGGCGGCGTTGGACAGGTATCTTCCCTTACGATAGGCGATGACCAGCGTACGCGTTGGATTGCCTTCCAGCCTTAAGTAGACCGGAGCACGGCCCTGCCAGTCGCTGCGCGTTACCATCTTCGGCAAGAAGGCGACTCCCATGCCCGCGGCGACCAGAGCCTGAACGGTGTCTATGTTGGCGCTCTCGAAGACGATGCGAGGGTCGAAGCCGGCTGCGGCGCACATGTCGTGAGCGATCAGACGGAAGCCTTGGCCTTTCTTCAGCAAAATAAACGGTTCGTCCTTCAACTGGGAGACGGAGACAGCTTTATCTCGATACTGTGCCAGCGGGTGGTCAGGAGGAACGGCTAGGCAGATGACTTCCTCGATGACGGGAAGATAGGCGAGCGACGGCTCGATCAGCGGCAGCGACAGCAAGCTGACGTCGGTCCCGCCGCTGGCGGTTAACTGCTCCAACTGCCGCGTCGTCTCTTCGATCAGCACAATTTCGATGTTCGGATATGCCTCCCGGAAAGCGGGGAGCACGTGCGGCAGCACATGAGCGCCGGTCATCGGCAGACTGCCGACGACGAGACGGCCTTTGCGCATGTCGGCGATATCCTCCATTTCGCGGCGAAGCTGGTCGGCCATATCGACGATTTGCTGCGCTTTTTTGACGAATACGTCGCCCGCATGCGTCAATTCGACGGAGTTGGTGCTCCGTTTGAACAGCAGCACGCCCAGCTCCTTTTCCAGCTTGGACAGCTGCTGGCTGAGCGACGGCTGCGCGATATGAAGCTTTTCCGCGGCGCGCGAAAAGTTTCTTTCCTGTGCGATCTGGATGGCGTATTGCAATTGTCGGAACTCCATATGGCGGTCCTCCTATAGTCTGGAACTATTAACCTTATAGAAATTATATCTTGGAACAATGATAGACGAAATGTTAAGATAAGAGCAAGTTAAAGAGAACTTTTGGGGTGACAACAAATGAGCAAAAAGACGATGTTCGAGAAAATTTGGGAAAACCACGAGATCGTAGCCGAACAAGGGAAGCCTAGCATTCTCTATATCGATCTCCATCTGGTGCATGAGGTTACGTCCCCGCAAGCGTTCGAGGGACTGCGCCTGTCCGGCCGCAAGGTGAGACGTCCGGAATTGACGTTCGCGACGATGGACCACAACGTTCCGACCAAAGACCGCTTCAACATTGCCGATCCGATCTCCAAGCAGCAGGTCGACACGCTGACGGCAAACTGTAAGGAGTTCGGCGTCAAGCTGTACGACCTGAACACGATCGACCAAGGCGTCGTTCACGTTATGGGACCTGAGTTGGGCTTGACCCATCCGGGCAAAACGATCGTCTGCGGCGACAGCCACACATCGACTCACGGCGCATTCGGCGCTCTGGCGTTCGGCATCGGAACGAGCGAAGTCGAGCACGTTATGGCAACGCAATGTTTGCAGCAAGCCAAAGCGAAAACGATGTGCATTCGCTTCAACGGCAAGCGCAAGCCGGGCATTACCGCTAAAGACATGATTCTCGGTCTGATCGCAAAATACGGCACGGACTTCGGTACGGGCTACGTTATGGAATATACGGGCGAAGCGATCCGCGAGTTGTCGATGGAAGAGCGGATGACCGTCTGCAACATGTCCATCGAAGCCGGCGCGCGCGCCGGTCTGATCGCTCCGGACGAAACGACTTTCGAATACTTGCGCGGCCGCGAGTACGCTCCGCAAGGCGAAGCGTTCGACAAAGCGGTCGAACAGTGGAAAGCTCTGTGTACGGATGAAGGCGCAACGTTCGATTTGACTCTCGATTTCGACGTAGAGTCGCTGATTCCGCAAGTGACTTGGGGCACGAGCCCCGGCATGGGCACGGGCATTACCGATGCCGTACCCGTTCCGGAGGAACTGCCGACCGAGAACGAGCGCAAAGCCGCTAAGAGCGCGATCGAGTACATGGGACTGAAGCCGGGCACGCCGATGACCGATATCGAGATCGACTACGTATTTATCGGCTCTTGCACGAACGGACGGATCGAAGACTTGCGGGCTGCGGCATCCGTGGCGCGCGGTCACAAAGTCAGCTCTCAAGTGACTGCGATCGTCGTTCCGGGCTCGGGACGCGTCAAGCTGCAAGCCGAGAAGGAAGGCTTGGATAAAATCTTTACCGAAGCCGGTTTCGAATGGCGCGAAGCAGGCTGCAGCATGTGCCTCGCGATGAACCCCGACGTGCTTCAACCGGGACAGCGCTGCGCATCGACGTCCAACCGCAACTTCGAAGGCCGTCAAGGCCGCGGCGGGCGCACGCACCTCGTATCGCCGGAGATGGCGGCTGCGGCTGCGATCCAAGGCCGTTTCGTCGACGTGCGCAAGTGGGATTTCAAAGCCGAAGTGACGGCGTAAGGGGAGGAACCACCAATATGGAAGCATTCGTACAACTGAACGGACTTGTCGCCCCGGTTGACCGGGTTAACGTAGATACGGACGCCATTATACCGAAGCAATTTTTGAAAAGAATCGAAAGAAGCGGGTTCGGCCAATTCTTGTTCTTCGAGTGGAGATGGGATGAGCAGGGCAACGTCATTCCGGAATTCAGCCTGAACCAAGACCGCTATCAGGGCGCATCCGTCCTGCTGTCCCGCGCCAACTTCGGCTGCGGCTCGTCCCGCGAGCACGCGCCGTGGGCAATTCTGGACTACGGTTTCCGCTGCGTGATCGCGCCGTCTTTCGCCGACATTTTCTACAACAACTGCTTCAAGAACGGCATTCTGCCGATCAAGCTGAGCGAGGAGCAAGTCGACGACCTGTTCAAGCGCACGGAAGCGAAGGAAGGCTACAAGCTGAACGTCGATCTGGAAAATCAGGTCATTACCGACGAAGACGGACTTAACATTCCGTTCGAGCTCGACGCTCACCGTCGCAACTTCCTGCTGCAAGGTCTGGACGATATCGGTCTCACGCTGCAGCACGAAGCTGCCATTACGGCCTACGAGCAAAAACGCGCCGCAAGCGCGGTCGTATAACGCCGAATCTGCGGACGAAGTAAACGGCAGGAGAAAGACCTTTTGTCACCGATTCGGCAAAATTCGGGACAAAGGGTCTTTTTTTCCTCGGTTACGCAACTTTTCTTCGTTTTATACGTCTAATGATTCGTGGACAAACCGCTCGTAAGCTTACATAAATCGACCTTGTTCGCAAATCTATTAGACATCGAGGTGAAGCATGAAGAAGTGGCTCTCCCTGTTGTTTGTCGTCGCCGGCATGCTGGTTCTGAGTTCGGGCATGGCGCACGCCGCCAAAGCGGAGACGCCGACACCCAAATTAATTTTGGACGGCATGGAATTAGAGCCTAAAGTTCCGCCCCTTCTCCTGAAAAGCACGGTAATGGTGCCTGTTCGCATCGCGACCGAAAATTTGGGATACAAGGTGGACTACGACAACCGTAAGAAACAGGTGACGGTATCGAACGGCAAGAAGGAACTCGTCATGACGGTGGACAAGCCTACGGCCTATTTGGACGGAGCCCCCGTAGAGATGACAAAACCGCCGCTAATCCAATCCAACACTACTCTTATCCCTTTAAGATTTCTTGGCGAATCTTTGGACGTCCAGGTTTTCTGGGATAATCAAATTAAATCCGTATTCCTGTATTCGCCTTTGAAGCCGGAACCCGAAAATGGGAGCGGAAGCAAGCCGACAGATCCTTCCGATGGCGGTCTGATCGGAGTCGTCGACCCGGTCGAAGGCTCGGAAGGTTCGGGGAACGGATCTTCGCCGGGCACGGTCGTCCCTCCCGTCGTAACGGGAACGTTAAACGAAATCTATTACGATCCCGGAACGGAATCGGTCGTGCTGAAATACGACGGACTGATCGTTCCGCGCGACTTCAAGCTGGACGGCCCGAAACGCATCGTGATCGATATCTCGGGCGGTGCTTACTCTCCGGAATTCGTGCCTGCGGTCGACTTGACCGCGGCTAATGAAGGCAATATTCCGATTGAAGGACACGAGGCGCTGCGATCGATTCGTTATTCGCTGTTCGGCACGGATACGAAAGCGCCAAGATTCGTGCTCGATTTGAATCAAGCATGGGATTACGAATTGCACAACGACCCGAGCGCCGGCGTTCTTACCATTGCGCTTAAGCGCCCGCCGGAAGACAAGTCTTTGTACACCGTCGTCCTGGATGCCGGGCATGGCGGAAGCGACCCCGGCGCCATCAGCATTGCGAAGCGTTCGGAGAAGGACTTTAATCTCGCTGTCGTGCTGAAAGTGCAAGCGCTGCTCGCGGGAGAAGAGCGGATTAAGCTGATTATGACGCGCGAAGGCGATACGTACCCGACGCTGACGGATCGATATACGCTGGCCAATTCGCTTCAGGCGGACATTTTTGTTTCCGTACATGCGAATAGCAGCACTTCTCCGAAAACGAACGGCACGGAAACCTATTATACTCGCGCAGACAGCAAAGCTTTTGCCGAGCTGATGCACTCCGTCTTCGCTCCGTCGACGGGGCTGAAGGACAACGGCTTCAAGAAGCACTCCGTCAACCTCGCCGTAACGACGAAGACGACGATGCCGGCCATTTTGCTGGAAGTAGGCTATTTGTCGAGCAGCATCGACGAGCCCCAGCTGTGGACTGAAGAGCTGCAAAACCGCGTCGCCGAAGCAATCGCGACGGGAATCAAAATGCAATTGAATTTGCAATAAGCCGTCCGGCCCCGAATCAGGGGCCGGCATGCGCATATTTTGGGAGAGGGGACAGGTTGACGATGAAAAAGGGGTTATCGAAAGGCGTTACCGGTTTACTTGCCGCATCGCTGGTGTTATCGGGGGTCTCCTACACAAGTAAGGCCGTATGGGCCGCTTCTATTTTCGCGGACGTTAAGCCGGGCTGGTCGGAGAAGCATATTACGAAGCTGGCTATGCAAGGCATTTTGAAGGGCGGCACGGGCAAGCAAGCAGGCATGTTCAGCCCCGCCAATAAAGTGACGCGCCAGGAAGCGGTTATTATCGCGATCCGATTTATGGGCGTCGAGAACGAAGTGAAGGTCGGCGATCCTCTTGTTTTTCCAAGCGATCTGGTCATTAAGGACGACTACAAACCTTACATAAAACTTGCGGTACAAAAAAATATTTTGAATCTCCAGGAAGAAATCGCACTGGTTCAAAAAGACGGCGGCAAGGAATGGGGCAGCAGCCCCGCTACGCGCGAATGGATGGCCAAGCTGCTCGTACGCGCCATCGGCAAAGACCAGGCAGCCAAGGATGTCGCGGACAAAGCGACTTCTTTCAGCGACGACGGGCAGATCGACGCCGGCCTGAAAGGCTACGTCAGCGTTGCAACGACACTCGGACTCGTTAACGGCGTTACGGCGACCAAGTTCGATCCGACAGCATCGGTGACGCGCGAGATGGCATCCACACTGTTCAGCCGCGCGCAATCCCAAGTCGACGTCGCCTACTCCGGGCAAGTATCCGGAGCGCTAACCGCAGTGGAAGGCAGCAAGCTGACGCTGCTTCATTCCGACGGCGTCGTGAAGAGCTACACGCTGAGCTCAACCTCTTTTGTCTACGGATTCGGTTCGGAACAGACGACCAATATTTCTGCTTTAAAGCTGTACGGCGAAGTGATTCTGATCGGCAATACCGACGGAACGGTCGGATATGTCGAGCAGACAAGCGAAACGCCGAAGGTGAAAAATATCGAAGGAACGCTGCTGCTCGTATCCGAAGCGCAAAATAAGCTGACCGTCTCGATCGACGGGGAGCCTAAGAGCGTTTCTTACAATGCGCTAGCTTTAACGATCAAAGATATTAACGGCAAATCGCTTACGATCGCCGATCTTCCCGTTAACGTGCCTGTGACGCTAGGCGTGGATGTGGCGACTGAAAGCAAGCTCCTGTCTTTAACGGTGAACAAGGCGGTGACAAACAAGTCTGGCACCGGTACGGTTGAAGCTGTCAATGTAAGCGGCTTGACCCTGCAAGTTAAGGATGCAGCAGGCGAATCGGAATCATACCCGATCGATGCGAATGTAGTCGTTAAACATAACAGCACGAATTTGACGCTGGATCAGCTTGTCGCCGGCGATGCCATTTCCTATGAAGTGAAGATGGGCTCGGTGACGAGCATTACGGTGACGAAGAAGGTTCAGCCTCCGATCGTAGGTACCGTAAACCTGCTGGACAAAGGAACGAAAACGATCCAGTATCGAGTGAACGGGAAACTCGAGGTTCAGGAGCTGGCGGATAATGTCACTGTCAAACTTGAAGGACTGTCTAATGTGACATTGAACGACTTGTTCCCGGGCGATACAGTATCTATGACACTGAACGACAGCGGCAAAGTCGCGATCATCACAATTACGAGTCGTTCCGTCAACTTCCTGAACGGAGCGGTGGTGTTTTCCGCCGATCTGGATAACGACATTCTGATCGTGACCGATTCCACGAACAAGAAGGTTCCGCTTATTCTTACCGAGACGACCCGGTTCGATCTGAATGGAACAGTTCTCACTAAGAAAGATGCGGTAAAATATATCATCAAAGGCAAGAAAATTAACGTAGGCTACACAAACTCGAACGCGGCTTACATTTCGGTCGTTTCCCAGTACTCCGGCACAGTGCTGGAGAACAACCTGTCGGCCAAGACGCTTAAGCTGCAGCTGGACAATAAGAATGAGGTCGTACTGCCTTATCCGAACTATTTCTCGGCTGAAATCTACGGAACGTCTTCGACAAGCTATCTTGATATTCGCGTCGGAGACAAAGTTACAGCCTTGATGGATTACAATACGCAGGATACGGTCATTGCCGTCCAAGTAGAGAAAACAGTACAGTTTGAACTGGAAAAAGTGGATCTGTCGCTGAACAAGGTTCGCGCCAAACGGTCCGACGGCGTGTTCGAAGAATGGAGCCTGAATACGACGCTGCTGTCCCTTGTGGACGAGAACGACAACCCGATCAGTCTGAACGCATTGAATCAATTAAACACCAAGCTGCTTAATGTGACATTCAAAGGCAGAACGCCGGTCAAGATCAAAGCGTATCCTGTCACCTACGGGAAAGTGACGTCCGTGAACGCTGCGGCAAACTCGGTCGAACTGTTGACGAACGCAGGCGCGACGGTTACGAGGACGTTCGCCGCGGCTCCATCGGTCGTGCGCAACAACTCCGTTGTCGGTTCGCTGTCTTCTATCAAAGCGGACGATCGCGTCGAGGTCCGGGTGGATGAGAACGGCAAAGCCGTTATTGAGATCATTGCGGGGATCAGCAAGACGTATAATAACCACAATTCGAGCATCCTGTACGTGAACAGATCGTCTCTGAGCGAGAGCAATACGTATGATTTGCATCCGCAAGTATACGTTCATCAAGGAACGAGAACGGTGCTGCTGTCGGAGATGAAAAAGGACGATGTGCTCACGCTGTATATTTTACGGGGCAAAGTCGTCGAAATCGTGAAAAATTAAGTAGTTTTCAGTCGTCAGGCCAATCGGAGAAAATCCGGTTGGCCTGATTTGCTGTGTGCGGAGTATGCCGCCCGGAATCGTGGCAACCGATTCTTCTTATTTGATATACTACAGGGAACAAATTATACGAGGAGATATTCATGACCAAAATACTTGTGGTGGATGACGAGAGCAGCATTCGGGAGGCCGTAGCTTACGCGCTGCGCAGAGAAGGGTATGAGGTGGAGACGGCTGCAGACGGTCAGGAAGCGCTGGACAAGGTGGAGACGTTCCGGCCTGCGGTGATGGTGCTCGATGTCATGATGCCTCGTGTTAACGGTTATGACGTATGCCGGAAATTGGATGGGCGGCCGCGGCCTGCGATTATGCTGCTGACCGTCAAAGACGATATCGTCGATAAAGTGCTGGGGTTGGAGCTCGGGGCCGACGATTATATGACCAAGCCCTTTGATATGCGGGAGCTGCTGGCCAGAGTCAAGGCGTTATCGCGTCGCGGAGGTTATGTCGAGCAGGCGCAACAGGAGCAGGAGCAGCAAGAAGTGCTGAGATTGGGGGAACTGTCCGCAGAGCTGTTCAGCCGCACAGTGTCTATCCAAGGCGAACTGCTGGATTTAACGCCGAAGGAATTTGATTTGCTCGTATTGCTGATGCGCAATCCGGAGCGGGTCTATTCAAGGGAAGTGCTGCTGGAGAAGGTGTGGGATATGGATTTTGCGGGCGGTACCCGCACGGTGGATATCCATGTGCAGCGTCTGCGCAAAAAGCTGGGCAGTCACCACGGACTGATTCAAACCGTTTACGGCATTGGCTATAAAAGCACGGGGACGCCTTAGATGGCAAGCCAATTTCGACTGGGCCTGAAGGGGAAAATGTCGTTGCTGCTCGCCTTGCTGCTCGTTTTTATCGTAACCTGTTTAAGCGTGTTGGTACTGAGCGGCATCCGGGACAATCAGCGCACGATGCTGGAGCAGTCTTTTTCCCGACAGGCGGAGGCTGCTAATTTGCGCGTACGGGAGGAATATTTGTCCGAAAGCAAAATTCCGCCGGACCGCTTTATGGAGCAGACGGGTCAACGGCTGGCCGTGGATCTGGGCGCGCAAAGCGGTATGGCCGTGACGTTGTATACGGCGGACGGCGCTTTTGCCGGCACCTCGCTGCCCTTTCAGTCTAAGGCCGATGTGCAGGATGCCCTGCAATATACGGCTCAAGGGCATTCAGCTTACATTACCCAAGGAGATCAGCTGTTGTTCCTCGCTCCGCTATATAATGCCGATCAGCGTCTAGGCACGGTGCAGTTTCATGCTACGCTCGTCGAGCAGAATGCTTTTTACGCCCGAATTCGTCAGTTGTTTATACTTGCCGGAGCGACCGTTCTGGGCGTCGGCTTTTTAATCGGGTACGTGTATGTCCGGCGGCAGGTCAATGTGATCGATCGGCTGAACAAGGCGACAGCGCAAATCGGTCAAGGAGAGTATCTGTTGACGCTTCCGATTGTCAGAAAGGATGAGCTGGGCGAGCTTGCGCAAGGAATCTTCGAGATGAGCGGCAGCATCTCCGCATCGGTAGGCGCTCTGCACGAAGAAAAACAAAAGCTGATTGAAACGGTAGGGCGGCTGAGAGAGCTGGAGCAGCAGCAAAAGCAATTCATCGGCAATATTAGCCATGAGCTAAAGACGCCGTTAACCTCAATTATCGCGTACGCCGATCTGTTGACGATGTACAGCGACGATCCTGCCCTGCTGGACGATGCCGGGAGGCGTATCCATGCAGAGGCGCAAAGATTGTACAGTCTTGTGGAGAAGGCGCTGCAGCTGTCTGCGATGGACGTTTACGAGTTTGAGACGCGAGCGGAGTCGGTTTCGCTGAGACCCTTGCTGGAGGAAGCCGCGGCCCGGCTGGAAGGCAAGGCGGACAGCTGCAGCGTTACGATCCATACTTCGCTTGTGGAAGGCGAGGTGTGGGCCGATCCCGAGAACGTGATGCACATCATGCTCAATCTGCTGGATAACGCGATAAAATATAACCGCCCAGGCGGACAAGTTCGCTTACTAAACTACGTAGCAGCATCAGCAGAAGGAGCACAGCGGATGCGGATCGAGGTGGCCGATACGGGAATCGGCATTCCGAAGGAAGCCGTATCGCGCATTTTCGATCCGTTCTATACGGTCAGCCGAGACCGGTCAAGAGCCAGCGGCGGAATCGGACTTGGGTTAGCCCTGGTGCGCAATCTGACCGAGAAGCAAGGCGGAACGGTGCAGCTTGTAGAGACAGGCCCCAGCGGGTCGCGTCTCAGAGTGGAGCTTCTGCTGCATGCCGGCGATTCGAATAAGACAATCTATACAGCAGATGACGAAGGGGCTGACTCGTAAGCCGAATTGCTTGAGATGATCGATATATAAAAGAAGAGAGGGGGGGCTTCTGGAAGCCTAATCATGACCCATAACACTTCCAGGTAATTACCAGTAGTTTATCCGCATATTCAACGAAGACGCTTTAGTGACATACAATCCTTGATCTTGATTGATTTATCCGGTTTTTCCTACAAACGTCCATCGTTTGAGCCTGATTCGAGTTGTTTTGTACGATTCTTCGACTAAGGGTCATGATTAGCCTGGAGACTGCCTCATACGCTCCTGAAATCACCGATTAAAGGGTTTCCCCATTCGGATTTCAGGAGCGTACAGCATCGGAAGGAGCTACATTCCCCTTGCACCTTAATTATCGATATCTTTCACAGCAACTTGGTTGGCTTATGGGACAGCCTCTTTTCGCCATGCTGTAGAAGTCATCTCTGGATTGTTTACAAGTTAGTTACAAGCCGGATATGTTTGCGCAATATTATCAATCTATACTGAAGGCCGTGGGGGATAATTGTCCCAGGTCAGAATCATTTGCGGAGGAGCGGGAGGTCACTGATGAACAAAGAGAAATACATCGCCGGTTTGATTGCGACGACCCTGCTGTCAGTTGGCATTTTGTCCGGATGTAATGCAGAGCGGAAGGGCGGCACAGCAGAGGTACGCATCAGCCCGGGGACAACTGACCAACCTGGCTCCGGGACGGGAGGAGGAAAACGCGAACTGACCGTAGTCAAAGAGAGCAAGCCGCCTGCCGAACAGGGAATTGCGGTGCAGCGAATCCACCGGGTGGACGCCGCAAATATCGAGAAATGGCTCTCGGACAATGAACTGGATATCCAGGTCACCACAATGGAGAAGCAAGCTACCGCGACGGAGGAAGCGCAATTTAGCTACCAGCGGTTCCGTGTCGATCTGGAGACCGGCGAGAGGCAAGGCATCGAGGAGCCGCCAGGAGCGGCTCAGGGAGAAGTCGTCAAAACGTTCTTGTCGCCGGATGGGAAATACGCCTTTATTCAGACCTGGAAGGACAAATATACGGCCGTAAACGAGATCGAAAACAGGACTACCGGGGAGCGGCAGAAGATCGCGGTCAACAACTATATGGAAACGGGCGGCTGGCTTAATAATGATTATTATGTTCTCGCCGCCGGCTCGATGGAGAACCGGGGCGAAATATGGAACATATCCGTGGACGGTACCCGGGAGAAAATCGAGCTGCAGGATCCTGATGTGGAGAGCTTCACCGAATTTGCTGCGGGCAATGGGAAGATTTATTATACCGATTCCAAAAACCGAATGAAAAGCTTCACCCCCACTCAATCCCGGCCAACCTCTCTTGTAGAGGATGTCTCCGGCATGAGTCTGTCGCCCGACAGTCAGCGGATTGCCGTTTCCACGACAGTCAGCGGCGGGAGGGAAGACTCGCGTCTGCTCATCTACGATACGAGCGGTCACGTACAAGGCTTGCTAATCGGCAAAGGCGACCTGCTCTCCCATCAATCGTGGTCTCCCGATTCTTCCAAGCTGGCCTTTGCGGTCTATACCGAGGATAAGAGCGGTATGAACGGGATCTATATTTTTGATACGATATCCGGCAAGGTATCGCCGTTAGGGTTATCGTATTACCCGGTATATCCGCTGAGCTGGAGCCCCTCGGGCAGTAGGCTGGGCATTACCGTGGACGATAAAGAGAAGCTAATCGTTACGCATATTGTAGATTTCAAAAAATGATTTCGTTCAGAAAAAAGGAGAGATTCGTTATGAAAAAAACGCTATTGACTGCCATTGTACTGGGAATGACTGTATCGGGAGCCGCCGGGGTGTATGCCGGAAGCAAGCTGGAGAAAATCAACGCCTATCTGAACCATGGACTTACTTTTACCGTAAACGGAGCCGATCAAGCTTTGTTAGACGGCAATGGCAAAAAACTGGCGCCGATCACTTACCAGAATACGACGTATTTGCCGGTGAGGGCCATTTCTAACCTGGCCGGGATCAACCTATACTACGATGCCGCCAACCAGCGGATTCGGCTGGAAACTAAAGAGGACGTCGAAGTCCCTGCAAATCAATGGACGACGATCCAATACAGTCAAGCGCAGATCAAGGCCATCAAAGAGGCCTACGCCCAGTTTGAATCGTTTGAGACGGCCTACGCACCGCAGCAAATGGCCCAAAACGATAGTTATGTTAAAGCGGCAGCTACAGGCGATGGAGTCAATCTGATCTTTAAGCATATGATCGTGAATGTGTCGCCGCGGGATTACTCCGCTGGTTATGAATCCAAGGAGGTTAAGCTGTCCAACGGCGTGAACGCGAAGTGGTATACGCCTTCCGATACGCCGATGCTGGGCTTCCAATTGGACGACCGGACAGTGACGATCAGCTCCCCTGATGGGTCACTGAGCAGCAGCCAAATGGAGCAGGTCGCCGTTAGCGTAGCTGAACTGAAATAAGGAATAGCATAAGCTGGACGCAATTGCGATTCTTAAGAGGCAGTTTGAAAAATAGAAAACCCGAAAGGCGCCTTGCATCCGTATGTGGAGCAGGCGCTTTTCGCCGTCCAAGTTGTGGCATTAGCCGCGGAATGCTTGCCTAACCTCGAATTCGACGACATAATAAAAAAGATGCGAAGACAGGGGAGGGCGTTATCCCCGAGGTGAGGAGGGCGCGGCGTGTACAAAATCATGCGGGTAGATGACGAAGCGGAGGTGCGGGAAGGCATCCGCAAGCGCATCGCCTGGCACGAGCACGGCTTTGAATGTGTAAGCGATTGCGAGAATGGCATGGACGCGCTCGAGGCGGCGGAGCGGCTTAGCCCCGACGTGGTGCTGACCGATATCAATATGCCGTTTATGGACGGTCTGGAATTGACGCGTCAGCTGTCCGAGTTTCTCCCGTGGACGAAGGTGGTCATTTTGACCGGATACGACGATTTCGATTACGCCCAGCAAGCGGTGAAGCTGCGCGTGAACGACTTTATTTTGAAACCGATTACAGCCGAAGAGCTGATCCGCGTTCTGGAGAGCGTCAAGCGGGAGCTGGACGAAGAGTAGGACCGGCGCGAAAATCTCGTGCGGCTGGAGAGTCAACTGCGGGAAAGCCTGCCGCGCTTAAGGAGCGTTTTCTGGAAAGGATGGTCGGCACCTGGATCGACGTGGGCGAGATGAAGCAGCGAATGGCCTACTTCGGCTTGAACCTGCCCGGTCCCGAGTATGTGGTTCTGGCAGCCGACGCGGATCATTTCGGCGAGTCGGCCCCCGAAGCCGGCCGGGAAGCTGCTGCGCTTCGCGCTGCACAATATCGTGCAGGAGATCGCCGCCCGGGAGCCGGCGTCGGCCGTGTTCCGCAGCCGGGAGGAGAAGGTCGTGTGCATTCTGTCCGGAGGTCCGGACACCCGCTTGTTCGATCGGGGGCAGGCGCTGGCGGAGGAAATCCGGCGATCGGTGGAGACGTATTTGCGTTTTACGGTCACGGTCGGCATCGGCCTTCCCGTCTTCGGCCTGGCTGATCTATGCCAGTCGCGGCGCGCACGGCATTGTGCTCGGGCATGAGCTGGCTGGCGACGTCGTCGAAGTCGGCTTTGGATTCTCGTTTATTGGCATTGCTGCACGAGCGAACTTCAGGTAGACTAATATGTTAGAGACTTTCTGAATATGAGGAGCGCTTATGAACGCCGCAACGTTAAGGCAAGTGCTGAATACGATAGCCGAGATGTTTCCGGATGCGCGCTGCGAGCTGAATCACCGCAATCCGTTCGAACTGACGATCGCGGTGCTGCTGTCTGCGCAGTGTACGGACGAAACGGTCAACAAAGTGACGGCTACGCTGTTTGAGAAGTACCGATCCCCGCACGATTACTTATCCGTTCCCCTGGAAGAATTGGAGAACGATATTCGCAGAATCGGGCTGTTTCGCAATAAGGCGGCGAATATCCAGAAGCTGTGCCGCATGGTTATCGACCTGCATGGCGGGGATGTGCCGCGCACGCATGAGGAGCTGACGGCGCTTCCCGGAGTCGGCCGCAAGACGGCTAACGTCGTCATGTCCAACGCTTTCGATGTTCCGGCAATCGCCGTGGATACCCACGTCGAGCGCGTATCCAAGCGTCTTGGCGTCGCCAAGCCCGACGACTCGGTGCTTGAGGTCGAGAAGAAGCTGATGCGCAGAGTGCCAAGAGAGGAATGGACGATTACGCATCACCGGCTGATATTCTTCGGCCGCTATCACTGCAAGGCGCAAAATCCGAAATGCGAGGTTTGTCCGGTGTTGGAACATTGCAAGGAAGGCAAGGCACGAATGAAAGCCTCCTTGAAGAAGAGGAGCGTATCGAAGTGAAGGCTATCGACCTCGACGCGCCGCCGTCCGGCGCGCCGTTATCATCAGAACTTATTCAATTCCAGGAGGCGCTGCGGCAGATGTCCGTCAGATCGGCCGCCAACGGAGACGAGGTGCAGGCGGCCAAGCTGCAGGAGTTGGCCGGCAAGCTGGAAAGCGGGCGGCTTACCGTCGCCTTCTGCGGACATTTCTCCGCCGGGAAGTCCACGCTCGTCAATACGCTGTGCGGGGCGACGCTGCTGCCCGCTTCGCCGATTCCGACGAGCGCCAACGTCGTGACGGTCGTTAACGGCGAGCCGTTCGCGGAAACGGAATTCCGCGATTCGAAAGGCAATATTCACCCTTCTCGCACGATCGCAGTCGAGCAACTGCACGGCTTTGCGGTGGACGGGGAAGGCGTCACCTCGATTCGCGTATCCTACCCGATTCCGCTGCTGGGCGATCGCATGGCGATCGTAGACACTCCAGGCGTCGATTCGACGGACGGCGCGCACCGCGCGGCGACCGAGTCCGCTCTTCATATGGCGGACGTCGTTTTTTTCGTGACCGATTACAACCATGTGCAGTCCGAGGTGAACTTCCGGTTTCTGCGCAGTTTGGCCCGCTGGGGCAAGCCGACGTATCTGATCGTGAACCAGATCGACAAGCACAGGGAGGAGCAGCTTTCGTTCGCGGAGTTCCGGGACAGCTTAAGAGAGGCGTTGGCCAACTGGGATATCGAGCCTGCGGCTACGCTATTCCTGTCGCTGCGCGAGCCCGATCACCCGCTGTCGCAATGGAGTCAACTGCTGGAGCTCATGGAACAGCTTCAGCCGCTTGCCGATCCGCTTATTCTGAGAAGCGTAACCCGTTCGGCCGTCTACTTGGCGGAGCAATACCGCGAGACGCTGCATGAGCGCAACCAGGAGAAAAGACAGCAGCTCCAAGAGCAATTGGGCGAAGACGGCGAGACGGAGCGGAGAGCGGCACTGCGCGCCGAATGGGAAGCTGAACTGGCTCAATTAAGGTCGGCAGGCGATCTGCGCAAAGAACGCGTGCGGGTCGAAATGGACCGGTTGCTGGGCAACGCCAATCTGACGCCCGCCGAGACGCGCGAGAAAGCGCAGGCGGTGCTTGCGGCGATGCAGCCGGGATTCAAGGCCGGCTGGCTGGCCGGTGCGGCGAAAACCGAGGCGGAGAGAAACGCGAGACTAGGCAGGCTGACAGACGATTTCAACCGACAGGTGTCGGCGAACGTTACCGGGCATCTGAAGGAGATGCTGCGTCGGGAAGCCGAGCAGAGCGGATTGGCCGGAGAGGAGCTGGAGCGTTCTTTGGACGACATCTTCCGCCCCGTACAGCCGGAATGGCTTCGCTCGCTCGTGAAGCCGGGCGCAGGCTCGGAAGGTCAGGCGACGCTGCACTATTCGGCGGAGATCAGCACCGAGCTGAAGTCGCTGTATCGCAAGGCGGCGTTCCAATGGATCGACGAGCTGCAGGAGAGAGATCGTCCCGCATTGGAGGAGCAGACAAAGGAAGTCGACGCCAAGCTGTCTAAGCTTGCGGAGGCGGATCGCATTGCGGGAAGGATCGACGAGCTGGAGCGCGAGGAACGCGAAGAGGAGCGGCAACTGCTCGCTATGCTGCCGGAGAATGGGAGCAAGAGCGGGTTGCGGCTTCCTGCTCCGGAGCCGATTTCGAGCGAGCGGCTGGGGGAATTGGCGAGCGAAGCGGCGGCAGGGCTGAATGCGGCAGTCAATTCAAACGGAAGCGCAGAAGCCTCCAAGGCCGAGTCTCCGCTTGAGGAGCAGCCGGAGCTCGCCGACGCTCAGCCGACCCGTCTGGGCGCGCCGCAGGGAGCTGCGGAGATGCTGGAGCGCTCTGCCGCGCTGTTGGGCAACATCGCCGCGCTGCGAGGCGTGGCGGACGGTCTGTACGCCAAGGCGGCCCGATTCCGCGACAAGAGCTTTACGATCGCGCTGTTCGGCGCGTTCAGCGCGGGCAAATCGTCGTTCGCCAACGCGCTCGTCGGCAAGCCGGCTTTGCCGGTCTCGCCGAATCCGACGACGGCGACGATCAACCGGATTGTCGCCCCGACAGAGGAGCATCCGGACGGCACGGCGCTCGTCACGATGAAGACGCCGGAGGAGTTCGCCGAAGATATCCGTCATTCGCTGGGGCGGATCGGCATCGCCAAGGAGAAGTTGGAGGCGGCGGGCGCGGATGTGGCGAAGCTGCTGGCGTTGAAGGACCCTGTCGCTGCGGCGGACCTGCATCCTCGCGGACGTCCGCATTTGGCGTTCCTGACGGCTGCGGCCAAAGGATGGAGCGAGTTCGGTTCGCTGCTCGGACAGAAGCTGACGGCAGGCGGAGAGGAGTACCGGAGGTTCGCCGCCGACGAGCAGGCTTCCTGCTTCGTCGCATCGATCGATCTGTACGTCGATTCTCCGATTACCCGCAGCGGCGCGGTGCTCGTCGATACGCCGGGGGCGGATTCGATCAACGCCCGGCATACTGGCGTTGCCTTCCAATATATCAAGAACGCGGACGCGGTCCTGTTCGTGACGTATTACAATCACGCCTTCACGGAGGCGGACCGCGAATTTCTCAATCAGCTCGGCAGCGTCAAGGATGTGTTCGAGCTGGATAAAATGTTTTTCGTCATCAATGCCGCCGACCTTGCTTCGTCCGATACGGAGCTTGAAGCCGTCAAGGAGCACGTTGGAAATCAGCTGCTAAAGCACGGTATCCGCAAGCCGCGATTGTTCGGCGTCTCCAGTCTGAACGGATTGCAGGCGAAGCAGTCGCGCAGCCGCGCGGCGCTGGAAGCTTCCGGGCTGGCCGAATTCGAGGGCGCTTTCCGCCGTTTCTCCGAGGAGGAGCTAGGCGGCTTGGCGCTGGCGTCGGCCAATAAGGAGCTGGACCGCGTCGACAAGCTGCTGGACAGCTGGCTGCAATCGGCCAACGCCGACGCCGCGACCCGCGAAGCGAAGGCGAAGCGGTTGACGGCGCAGGCGGAGCGCTGGCGCGCCGAGGGCGGAGATTCCGTTCCCGCGGCGGCGGTGCAGCCGCTCAGTCAGGAAGTGGGGGAGCAGCTGTACCATTTGCGTCAGCGGCTGAAATTCCGCTTCAAGGAGCATTTCCAGACGGCGTTCCACCCGTCTATTTTGCAGGACGACGGACGGGATCTCAAAAAGCTGCTGCTGTCGTGCGGAGATGATTTGAAGCGGTCGCTGACAGAGGATTTGCTGCAGGAGCTGCGAGCGGCAGGACTACGGCTTGAAGGGACTATTGGTGCGCTTGCCGATAAGACGCTCGACTCGCTGTCCGGACTTGCGGAGATGGAGCGCGAAGGCTTTGCGCCGGAGCCGGCAGGCAAACCGACATTGGAGCTTCCGCTTCCCGAGCCGTTCGCTTCCGGCCCGAACTTCGAGGTCAGACAGCTATGGTCGGCGTTCCGCTCCCCGAAGCATTTCTTCGAGCAGGAAGGTGCGACGATACTAAGGAACGACTTGGAAGGGACGCTGCTGGGGACGATCGACGAGGCGCTGGAGGCGTTGAAGCGGCATTGGGAGCAGTCGACGGAGCAGGTGCTACAGCAAACCGTTCGAGCGGCCGCTTTGGCGTGGTCCGAACAGCTTGCGGCTTTTGCGCTCAGCATGAGCGAGGCGCTTCGCCAACCGGGCGAAGAACGTTATTTGCAGGATTTGCGGGAGCAGTGGCAGAAAATCAGGCAGTAACGGGTAGAATCGGCCCTTTTTCATCTTTTCGGAGATGGAAAGGGGCCTTTTCTTTGCTTGCCTGCGTTTTCCTTTGTTTAATGGACCAACAAGGGGAAGTAGGGTATGAAAAGCGACCATATCGAAGATATCCGGTGATTATCCGTCAATGGCTGCAGCAGTTTCCTTCGTAAGCGCGAATAGCGCGAAATAACGCTGTTGCCGGGGGTGGGGGATTCGGCTAAACTGCCGTAGAAAGCAGCGAGGAGGGGAACCATTTTTGGATATTTTTCGCGCATTAAAGGCCTATTATTGGAAAGACAAAGGCTTCCTGTGGGGATCGATAGCCGGACTTGCGATCGCCACAGCGCTAGGACTGATTTATCCCCTGCTGCTCAGGACGCTCATCGACGATATGATCGTTCCTGGTAAATTCGAAGGCGTGCTTGGGCTCACGCTGACGGCGGTAGGGATCATTTTCGTCAAAGCCGCATTCCAGTATGTACACGGTTTCAGCGGAGGACGGCTCGGCAACCGCATTGCGTACCGGCTGCGCAACGCCTGCTACGAGAAGCTGCAGCAGTTATCCTTTTCCTACTATGATACGGCCAGAACGGGCGACCTGATGTCGCGGCTTACGGCCGATATCGAAGGCGTGAGAATGTTTATCGGCTTCGGCTTCGCGCAATTGCTCAATACGGCGCTGCTCATCGTATTCGGGTTCGGCATGATGTTTTTTATCGACTGGCCGCTTACGGTGCTCATTCTCGTCTTTATCCCGGTGCTCGGCTTCGTGGCGATTCGTTTCGAGCAGGCGATCCATCCGGTGTTCCGTTCGATTCGGTCCGCGGTGGGCCGTCTGACGACTCGGGTTCAGGAAAATATTACCGGAGTCAGAACGGTCAAATCGTTCGCCCGGGAGCCCTTTGAGATTAACAAGTTCGTTAAAGAAAATATAGATTATCGGGACAATCATCTCACGCTCGCGGACGTATGGGCGAAGTATTTTCCCATGATGGAGTTTATCGCCAACCTCAGCGTCGTTACGCTGCTGCTAGCAGGCGGCTGGCTCGTAATCGCCGGCACGATGACGCTGGGCGAACTGGTCGCGATTACGGGAATGCTCGGTTTCATCGTGGCGCCGCTCTGGACGCTTGGCTTCCAGATTAACGGCTATACGCAGTCCAAAGCGTCCGGCGAACGGCTGCTCGAGCTGCTGTATCAGCCGATCTCGGTCAAAAACCGCGAGCAAAGCCTTGTGCTGGACGATGCGGAGGTCAAGGGAAGTATCCGCTTCAACGACGTCAGCTTCCGCTATACGAACCGCGACGATCTGCCATCCGCTCTGCTGGGGCTAGAGCTCGACGCGCCGGCCGGAACTGTCGTCGGCCTCCTTGGAGGAACCGGGTCGGGCAAATCGACGGCCGTCGGCTTGCTGCTTAGAGCTTACGATGCGGGCGAAGGCACGATTACGCTTGACGGCGTAGATATTCGCCATATCGAGCTGGACAGCTTGCGCAGGCAGATCGGCATTGTGTTCCAGGAATCGTTCCTGTTCTCGACCACGATCAAGGAAAACATCAGCTACGGGCGACCGGACGCAACGATGGAGGAGATCGAGGAGGCGGCGCGCTACGCGCAGGCCGACGGCTTCATCCGCGAGCTTCCGCTTGGCTACGATACGATTGTCGGCGAACGGGGCATGGGCTTGTCGGGCGGACAGAAGCAGCGGATCGCCATCGCTCGGGCGCTGCTGAACAAGCCGAAAGTTTTAATTCTCGACGATGCCACAAGCGCGCTCGACATGGAGACGGAACACGAGATTCAGACCGCGATTCGCAAAGTCATGGCCGGCAGAACCGTGTTTATGATCGCGCACCGGATTTCGACTTTACGCCATGCCAACGAAATTATCGTGCTGGATCGCGGCCATACGATTCAACGGGGAACGCACGATAAGCTCGTTCGCCAGCCGGGGCTCTATCGCGAGACGTACCGGATTCAATATGCCGATCGTCCGGATGAGCTGGATTACGCAGCGGATGCGGACGACTCGGGGGAAAGGCGGGTGTCGGGATGAGTCGCCAATTCATATACCAGGACGACGAACTGATCGAGAAGCCGTTTAACTGGAAGCAAATGGCCCGGCTGATTACGTATGTGAAGCCTTACAAGGCCGAGGTCGGCAAAGTTATAATCGTGATGCTCGTGTTCGGGATGCTCTCGAAGCTGGCGATCCCGTATCTGACAATGCTGGCGATCGACAAGGCGATTTTCCCGAAGGGAAGCGAGGGCAATCTTACTTTGCTGTTGACGCTTTCCGCCGCGATGCTAGTGCTGTACGTCACGCGCTGGTGGGCGCAAAATTATACGATTCGTCGCACGAACGAGATCGGGCAGAAGGTTATTTTCGACTTGCGGGCTGCTTTGTTTAAGCACATTCAATCGCTGTCGTTCCGCTTCTTCGACAAGCGCCCGGCGGGCTCCGTGCTCGTCCGGGTCACGAACGACGTTAATTCGCTGCAGGATATGTTCACGAACGGGGTCGTCAACACGGCGATCGACATCGTGCAGTTGATCGGCATTACGATTATTCTGCTCTTCATTGAGCCGAAGCTGGCGCTGGCCGTCATTGTAACCGTTCCGCTCATGTTCTTCGTCTCGACGACGCTGCGCAAAAAAATCCGCATGGCTTGGCAGGTCGTCCGCATCAAACAGTCGCGCATCAACGCGCATCTGAACGAGAGCATCCAGGGCATTCGCGTGACACAGGCGTTCGCTCAGGAGAAGGAGAACATCGGCTTTTTCGACGGGATGAACTCCAGCAACATTCGCTCGTGGAACCGGGCGTCGGCGCTGAACCAACTGTTCGGACCGCTGATCGAAGTGACGTCGGCGATCGGCACGCTCATTCTGCTGTTGTACGGCACGTATCTCATTCAATCCGAAGCGATGACCGTCGGCGTTCTCTTCGCGTTCATCACCTACGTCGGCAGCTTCTGGGAGCCGATTACGCGTCTGGGCAACATGTATTCGCAAATGCTGATCTCGATGTCCTCTGCCGAGCGCATCTTCGAGTTTATGGACGAACGGCCCGCCGTTCCGGAAAAGGAAGACGCCAAACCGATCTCCGAGCTGCAGGGCCGCGTCAAGCTTGAAAACGTTACGTTCGGCTACGAGAGCGACCGTCCGGCGCTTAAGGGCATTAACCTCGACGTGGAGGCGGGTCTATCGGTGGCGCTCGTCGGTCATACCGGCTCGGGCAAGAGCACGATCGTCAACCTGATCTGCCGCTTCTATGATACGGTGGAAGGCCGCGTGCTGATCGACGGTCAAGACGTCCGAGACGTGACGATCGACAGCCTGCGCTCGCAGATCGGCATCGTGCTTCAGGATACGTTTATTTTCTCGGGCACCATCCGTGAAAATATTCGTTACGGACGTCCCGACGCTACGGATGCGGAGATCGAAGCGGCGGCCCGCGCTGTGCGGGCGCACGATTTTATCGTCGACCTGCCGAGCGGCTACGACACCGAGGTTGAGGAGCGGGGCAACGCGCTTTCCGTCGGGCAACGGCAGCTGCTCAGCTTCGCCAGGGCGCTGCTCGCCGATCCGCGCATTCTCGTGCTGGACGAAGCGACGGCCAGCATCGATACGGAGACGGAGCTGCGCATTCAGGAAGCGTTGTCGACGCTGCTGCAAGGACGCACCTCGTTTATCGTCGCGCACCGTCTGTCCACGATCCGTCATGCCGACTGCATCGTCGTGCTGGACCACGGAGAAATTATGGAGATGGGCAACCACGACGAGCTAATGAAGCGGCCCGGCCATTATCGCAGTCTGGTCGAAGCGCAGTATCGTTTTTTGTCCGCATAATCGAGTTTATGTGCCGGCTTGTGGGCGCCGAGAGGCGTCGTCAGGCCGGTTTTTCAATTTTACGGCCTACGGATTTGAAAAATGCGGCAATAACCGTTATCGTTAAAATCATCGAGGGTCGGGAGGGAATCGGATGAAATCGTCTTCCATGTTATGGAGAACGCTTGGCATCGTGTCGCTTGTTTGCTTGTTGACTCTGTTGACAGGGTTCGGATGGGCGCTTAAGGACAGCTGGTTTCCGAAGGAGGGAATGGCGCTTCCCGAAGCGGCGGCGCCGGAGACGGCGGTCGGAGGCAAATGGAGCGAGAAAAGCGAGCTGTACGTAACCGCTCTGGGAGATTCGTTAACGAAGGGAACGGGCGATACGACGGGGGAAGGCTATGTAGCGCGCACGATCGCTTCGCTTTCCGAGAGAATGGACAAGCCGGTTTATCTGGTCAACAATATGGCCGTCAACGGGATGAGAGCCGATCAATTGTCCGGCAGGCTGGACGACAAAGGCTTCATTAACGCGGTCGGACGGGCGGATATTGTGCTGCTGACGATCGGGGGCAACGACCTGTTCCAGGTCGCCCAGGGCGGCGGCTCGCTGGCGCAAGGAGGCGACTTGTCGCCGGAGGCGCTGCAGGAGCGGCTGCCGGACGTGAAACCGCGGCTGAAGGAAGTGTTCGACAAAGTCAGAGCCGTTAATCCGGTCGCGCGCATCGTCTACGTTGGGCTTTACAACGCCTTCTACGACGTGCCGCAGATGCGGGGGGCCGCCAGCGAGACGATCGCCGACTGGAACGGCTACGCTTACGAGCTTGCGCTGGCGGACGGCAACGCGACGGTCGTTCCGACGTACGATCTGTTCGAGTTTAATCTGAAGGACTACTTGTCTTCGGATCACTTTCACCCGAACGCGCTCGGGTACGAACGGATCGCCGGAAGAGTCGTTGACGCGCTTCAATAACGCGGATGAAGGGAGCACAGCCGATGGGAGAGCAGGAGAAGAAGACCGTATTGTCGGTACGCGGACTGAGAAAAAAAATTGGGCGCAAGCCGATCATTCATAACGTTTCCTTCGATGTGAACGCGGGAGAGATTTTCGGATTTCTCGGACCGAACGGCTCGGGCAAAACGACGACGATTCGAATGCTGGTCGGCCTGATCAAGCCGACGGAAGGCGATATCGTCGTCTGCGGCGAAAATGTGCGCACGCATCCGGACCGGGCGCTTGCGCATATCGGCTGCATTGTGGAAAATCCCGAGATGTACGGTTTTATGACCGGCTGGGAAAATCTTGCCCACTTCGCTCGGATGCAGCCGGGCATTCCGGAGCAGCGCATCGTCGAGGTCGTGGAGATCGTCGGACTGGACCAGCGTATTCACGACAAGGTCAAAACCTACTCGCTCGGCATGAGACAGCGGCTAGGCATCGCTCAGGCGCTGCTGTGCAAGCCGAAGCTGCTCATTCTGGACGAGCCGACGAACGGCCTTGATCCGAAAGGAATCAAGGAGCTGCGCGAGTTTATCCGCATGCTGGCGGAGAGCGGCATGAGCCTGTTTATTTCCAGTCACCTGCTAAGCGAAATCCAGTTGATGTGCGACCGCGTGGCGATTATCGCGCATGGCGAAGTGATCGCCGTCGGCGAGGTCGACGAGCTCGTCTCGCAGGCGGGAGCGTATACCGTATGGCAGGTCGATCGCCCGGACGAAGCCAGGAGGATGTTTGCGGATCAGCCGGACGTCAGGCTTGTGCCGGAGCGGGAGCATCGGATCGATGAAGCGCTGCTGTCGGCGATGGAAGAGCCGATCGTCACGGTCGTGGACGCAAGCCGGATCGCGGGTTGGGTGAACCGGCTCGTCGGAGCCGGCGTCGGGATCGTGTCGGTGCAGCGCGTCGCGCCCTCTTTGGAGGAGCTATTCCTGAAGCTGACGGAGGGGGAGCAAATTGGCTAATCTGCTGGCGCTTATTCAGAACGAGACGTTAAAGGTGTGGAAGAAAAAACGCTTCGCGGTTGTCGTGCTTATTTTGCTTATTCTGATCCCTGTATTCGTCTATGCTCAGATGAAGGTCGCGCAGAACAGCGCCGACAAGTTCCGGACGGACTGGCGGGCCGAGCTGCAGAGCCGGATTACCGACAATACGAACGCGCTAAGCAGCGACCGGATTCCCGAGGAATGGAAGCAGTGGCGCAAGGCGATCGTTCAGCAGTTGCAATATTATCTCGATCACGACATCAACCCCGAATCGCCGAACGCGGTTACGTTTACCCGGCGGTTCATGGATAATGCGGTCAGTCTGTTTATCCCGCTCATGGTGCTGGCGATCGCATCGGATTTAGTCTCTTCGGAGCGCTCTACGGGCACAATCAAGATGCTGCTGACGAGGCCCGTGCGAAGATGGCGCATTTTATTTTCAAAATTAGCGACACTGACCTTATACGTCTCGCTTATTCTCGTCACCACGATTGCGCTCTGTTATGTCATATCCGGCCTCGTGTTCGGATACGGAGGCTGGGGAGAGCCGGTGTTCGTCGGCTTCCGCGTCGAGGGAGCGGAGGTCGATACGACGAATGTCCATGCCGTCACACAGGGCGTATATGTGCTTATGCAAGCCGGGCTAATCTGGTTTGCCGCAATGGTGGTGGCGCTGATCGCGCTGATGATATCCGTGCTCGTACGCAGTACGGCGGCGAGCTTCGTGACGATGATGGCGGCGATTATTTCCGGTACGTTGCTGGCTAACATGGCCTCCTCTTGGAAAACGGCCAAATATTTATTTAACGTCAATCTCGAACTATCCGCATATTTACGGGGTACTCCGCCTCCGGTGGAGGGCATGTCGCTCGGATTTTCGCTTGCCGTGTTGGGGATTTGGGGGCTTGCGGCGGTGATCGTTTCTTTCTCCGTCTTTACGAAGCAAGACATCTTGAATTAGAATAAACAAAGCGCGTTTATGAGGATAAACGCAAGAGATTACGCAAGGAGGTCCGTTCGTGACCGAAAAAATCGATCTGTTCACCGCATCCGCCGCATCGGCGGTCAGTGAATACAGCGCGGATGATATTCAAATTTTAGAAGGACTAACCGCTGTACGCAAAAGGCCGGGCATGTACATCGGCAGCACGACAACATCGGGTCTGCATCATCTATTATGGGAAATTGTCGACAACGCCGTGGACGAGCATTTGGCCAAATTTTGCTCGCGCATCGACGTTATCGTTCATGCCAACAATTCCGTGACCGTCGTCGACAACGGGCGGGGCATTCCGACAGGGATGCACAAGAGCGGTATCCCGACGCCTCAGGTCGTCTACACGATTTTGCATGCGGGCGGGAAATTCGGCGGAGGCGGCTACAAGAAGTCGGGGGGGCTGCACGGCGTGGGCGCTTCCGTTACGAACGCTCTTTCCGAGTGGCTGGAAGTGGAGATTTACCGCGACGGCAAAATACATAAGATGAGATTCGAGACGTGGGTCGACGATCGCGGCGTCGAGCATGTCGGAGAACCGGTTACCGGGCTGGAAGTGACTGGAAATACGAATCGCACAGGTACGAAGGTTACCTTTAAGCCCGATCCGAAAGTGTTCCACGGCAACGTCAGCATGAACTACGATACGCTGTCGGAGCGGCTGCAGGAGATCGCGTTCCTGAACTCGGGGCTTAAGGTCAACATTAAGGACGAACGCAGCGGCAAGTCGGATTCGTTTCATTACGAGGGCGGCGCAAGCCAGTTCGTGCAATTTCTTAATGAGGAGAAATCGGTGCTACACGACGTCGTTCACTTCGCGGCGGAGAAGGACGACATCGAGGTCGAGATCGCGCTGCAGTACAATGACGGATATACGGAGACGATCGCTTCGTTCGTCAACGCCATTCCGACGCGCGGCGGCGGTACGCATGAGACGGGCTTTAAGACGGCTTATACGCGGGTGATGAACGAATACGCGCGTAAGACGGGCCAACTCAAGGAGAAGGAAAAAAATCTCGAAGGCAACGACTTGCGCGAAGGCATGATGGCGGTCATCAATATTAAAATGTCCGAGGTCGAATTCGTCGGTCAGACGAAGGACCAGCTCGGGAGCGCTTCCGCTCGGAGCGCGGTCGATGCCGTCGTGACGGACAAGATGGCCGTTTTTCTGGAAGAGAACCCGCAGGTCGGCCAGCTGCTGATCCGCAAGTCGATTCAGGCATCCAAGGCAAGAGAAGCGGCTCGCAAGGCGCGCGAGGAAATCCGCAGCGGCAAGAAGCGCAGCGAGAGCGCCAGCCTTGGCGGCAAGCTGTCGCCGGCGCAGTCCAAGGACAGCTCCCGCAACGAGCTGTTTATCGTGGAAGGCGATTCCGCGGGCGGGTCGGCCAAGCAGGGACGGGATTCGAAGTATCAGGCGATTTTGCCGCTCAAGGGCAAGCCGATGAACCCGGAGAAGTCCAAGCTTGTCGACATTCTGAAGAACGACGAGTATAAGGCGATTATCGCGGCCGTCGGCGCGGGCATCGGCTCGGAGTTCGACGTCGAGGAGTGCAACTACTCCAAAATCATCATTATGACCGATGCGGACACGGATGGCGCGCACATTCAAGTACTGCTGCTGACGTTCTTCTATCGCTACATGAAGCCGCTGATCGACGCGGGCAAGGTGTTTATCGCGCAGCCGCCGCTGTACAAGATTACGCGGAAGTCCGGCAAGCTGGAGACGGTTCGCTACGCCTGGACGGACGAGCAGCTCAACTTGTACACGAAGGAGCTTGGCAAGGGCGCCGAGCTGCAACGTTATAAAGGGTTGGGCGAGATGAACCCCGACCAGCTGTGGGAGACGACGATGAACTACGAGTCGCGCACATTCCTGCAGGTGCAGATCGAAGACGCCGCCAAAGCGGAGCGCCGCGTATCGACGCTGATGGGCGACAAGGTCGATCCTCGCAAACGCTGGATTATCGAGAACGTCGATTTTACGGAGTACGAGGAGTAAAGGACCGGTGCCGAAGTCGACGGAAAAGTCGGCGTAACGGTCTGAGAGACCGTTAGAGGTGCCGAAGTCGGCGGAAGAGTCAGTGTAACGGTCTGAGAGACCGTTAGAGGTGCCGAAGTCGGCGGAAGTGTCGGTGTAACGGTCTGAGAGACCGTTAGAGGTGCCGAAGTCGACGGAAAAGTCGGCGTAACGGTCTGAGAGACCGTTAGAGGTGCCGAAGTCGGCGAGACCGACGTTGCAACGGCCTGTCAAACCGTTACGCGCTCCAAACTTGATGCAACAACCGGAATAGCGACCTGTCAGTCAGGCGTTATTCTGTACATAGCCGGGGCAATCGCAGGGATAAGGGCCTGGAAGGCCTTTACCGTTAGCGAAGAAGAATGCGCCCCAACACTTAGGAGGCAGTAAGCTGTGAGCCTACTTGAAAACTTTTTACCGGCGTTTCTGGAGGAGGTCGTAGGAGACCGCTTCGGACGCTATTCCAAATACATTATTCAGGACCGCGCGATACCTGACGTGCGCGACGGGCTGAAGCCGGTACAACGTCGTATTTTGTACGCGATGTACGAGTCGGGCAATACGCCGGACAAGCCGTACCGGAAGTCGGCCAAGACGGTCGGCGACGTTATGGGCAATTACCATCCGCATGGCGATTCATCGATTTACGAAGGCATGGTGCGGATGGCTCAGCCGTGGAAAATGGCGCATATGCTCGTCGACGGCCACGGCAACTGGGGCTCGATGGACGACGATCCGCCGGCCGCTATGCGGTATACGGAGGCGCGTCTGTCCAAGATCTCCATGGAACTGCTGCGCGACATCGAGAAAAGAACGGTTTTGTTCAAGGATAACTTCGATAATACCGCCAAGGAGCCCGTCGTGCTTCCGTCGCGTTATCCGAACCTGCTCGTCAACGGCGTATCCGGCATCTCGGCCGGCTTCGCCACTGAAATTCCGACGCATAACCTGCGCGAGATTATCGACGCCTGCGTTGCCGTCATGAACAAGCCGGAGATGACGGTGCCCGAGCTGATGGAGATCGTGAAAGGTCCCGACTTTCCGACCGGCGGCATTATCATGGGCGCGGACGGCATTCGCGAGGCCTACGAGACGGGCAAGGGCAAAATCCATATTCGCTCCACAACCGCCATCGAAGAAGTTAGAGGCGGCAAGCAGCAAATCGTCATCACGGAAATTCCGTACCAGATCGTCAAGTCCAAGCTCGTCAACGCCATTGACAACGTACGTATGGAGAAGAAGGTCGAAGGCATCGCCGAGGTGCGCGACGAGAGCGGACGAAACGGTCTGCGCATCGTCGTCGAGCTGAAGAAGGATGCCGATGCGGAGGGCATTCTTGCTTTTCTGTTGAAGAAAACGGATCTGCAGACGACCTACAACTTCAACATGGTCGCGATCGTCAACAAGGCGCCGCGCCAGCTTGGCCTCAAGCCGATTCTAGAAGCCTATATCGAGCACCAGAAGGAAGTCGTAACCCACCGAACCCAATATGATCTGGAAAAAGCGGAAGACCGCGCGCATGTGCTGGAAGGGCTCGTCAAGGCGCTGAATCTGCTCGATCAGATCATTGAGACGATCAAAGCCTCAAAGAATCGCCAGGACGCGCAAAACAACTTGATCGCCAAGTTCGGCTTCACCGAGCGACAGGCTGACGCTATTCTGACGTTGCAGCTCTACCGGCTGACAAATCTTGAGATTACTCAGTTGGAAAAGGAGCATGCCGACACGCTCAAGAAAATCGCTCAACTGCGCGCGATTCTCGAAAGCCCGCGCAAGCTGATGAACGTCATTAAAGACGAGCTGACGGAAATTCGCGGCAAGTACGGGATCGATCGCCGCTCCGTCATTCAGGGCGAAATCGAAGAGATCAAGGTCAATCTTGAGGTTATGGTTCCGGCGGAGGACGTATTGGTGACGCTGAGCCGAGAGGGCTATATTAAACGGACAAGCCTGCTCTCGTTCACGCGTTCCGGCGGGGAGCTTGAAAGCGCCGGCGTGAAAGAGGGCGACGTTATCCGTTGGAGCCTCGGCGTCAGCACGATCGATCCGTTGCTGCTCTTCACGCAGAAAGGGCATTATTATCTGCTGCCCGTGCACCAGATTCCCGAGTTCAAGTGGAAGGATACCGGAACGGCTATCGTGAACGTGCTGCCGCTCGCCAAGGACGACCGCATCGTCGGCGTCGTGCATGCCAGAAGCGCGGAGCTTGCGCCGCCTTCTGATGCGAAGGATAGCGGCGATTCTGGAGCCAACGGCCCGATGCTCGTGTTCGTGACGAAGCGCGGACAGGTCAAACGGACTCCGCTTGCCGAATACGCGACGACGCGAAGTATGGCGATCGCCGCCTGCAAAGTCGGGGACGGCGACGAGATCGTGAAGGTGTTGCGTTCGGACAATCCGGAAGACCTGCTGCTCGTGACTGAGCAAGGCATGAGCATCCGCTTTAGCCGCGAGGAAGTCAGCGTTCAGGGCCGCGTAGCCGGGGGCGTGAGAGGTATCGCGCTTAAAGACGGGGATCAGCTAGCGGACGCGCTGTTCGTGGCGGAGGACGAAGGAGAGGTCCTTGTCCTGTCCGACTACGGCTATGCGAAGCGCACACTGCTGCTCGACTATCCGCAGCAAGGCCGCGGAGGCAAAGGCATTCAGACGTTCGAGTTCAAGGAAGGCAAGCGCGTCCGACCGAACGGCACGAAGCTGGTCGCCGCATTCCATGTCAAGGAAGCGATTAGCCTGCTTGCCCTGACGACGAGCGGCGCAGTATCGGAGTTTTCCTCGGAGAGCTCTCCGATCGAAGACAGAAGGGGCCAAGGCAAGCTAATGATTCCCGTAGATCGCGGGGATACGCTGGCCGAGGCGTTCGTCAAGCCGCTTTCGACGCAGACGCAAGCCGGGAAAACTCAGTCGTAGGGACCCTCACCATTCGACTCGGTCCGGTCGATCCAGCGCAATAGCATATCCAATACGACCCACAGGGGCACCGGCTCATTGAGCCGTTCGAGCCACTGGGGGTCTTCTATTAGTCCGGCGTCCTGGGCCATTTGACCGATCATTTTGATTTTTGTTTCGTTAGAGGACAAGGGATAAGCCTCCTTGTTTGCCTTTTCTCCGCTTTTACCCATTTTTCGTATCTAGTATATGTCGCCACTTGTCGTCAGGTTCTCGTTCCTGCGGATTCATGTCGTAAATATTTAAGCGCATTAAACTATCATTCGACAGAGGCGGTAAGTATAATAAAGAAGAAGGCAATGTTCGGGATGAAAGGGGCGTACTCGTGGACAATGCGGCGGAATTTGTGAAAAGCTGGACCAAGCTCACGAAGGAGTGGAACGCGCGAATGGAGGCGGAGCTGGCTCCGCAACTGACGGCCGGGCAGCTGGAGGTACTGGAGCTGCTGCAAACGCATGAGCCGATGAAGCCGTCCGAGCTGCTTCCTCACCTGGAGACGACTCCTGCGGCGATTACGACGCTGCTGGATCGTATGGAGAGGGCGGGCTTGGTCGAGCGGAGCCGGGATGAGGCCGACCGGAGAATCGTATGGGTAACGATGACGGAGCTCGGGCGTTCGGAGGTTGGGCGGGGCGTCGCCGTCCGCGCCGCGATCGTCAACGAGTCCTTGGATCGCATTTCTAGCCATAATCGTCAACTGCTCGTTTATCTGATGGGCAAGGTGTCCGGGACCAGGGAAGTCAAAGCGGCGGAACGCCCGACGAAGGAACGGGAGGAAACGGCGCAGCCGGCTGCCGGAACGACCGAATCGGCGAAGACGACCTCAGAGCCGGGACCGCCGACGTCCGTAATGTCGGAGCCGACGCCCGAATCAACGGCCGAGCCGGTTGTTTAGCCCTAGGCTATCGTCGTTAGGAAATAGAAGAGAGCAAGCTCCATGGGACCGTTTGTCCGTCTGGAGCTTGCTCTTTTTATTGATTGACTTGCAAGTAATGCGAATGCAGCCGTCGATCTCCGAGCTTGGAAGTCAGCCCGCGACAAGCTTGCGGAGATGCTTGCGAATGCCGGAATACATCGTCTGCATCTTCTCGTAATCTTTTGCTGTCAGCGCCGAGAAGCTGCGCTGCTTCAGCTCGGTTGCAAGCGGGATAACCGTATAATGCCGGTTTTTATTTTTCCAGACGATGTGAACCCAGGTCGGCTCTGTCGTAATCTCTTTCCATTCCAGCCCGACGGTTCCGTCAGTATGGACGGTTTTCTTCAAGCGTGCGCCGAAGATGACGCCGACATCCTTCCAGTCCCCCGTCTGGTTGGAAATGAAGTTGCCGAGCGAGTAGATCACGACTCCTTTGCGCGGAGAGCCGTCGAAGCTCTCGGAGGCAGGGATGGAAATCTCCTCATACGGCTGAACGACGTGAGGATGCGAGCCCAGAATCAGATCGGCCCCGGCCCCGATGAGCTCCTTGGCCAGAGAGGTTTGCTCGGCATTCGGCATGCGCTGATACTCGACTCCGAAGTGAAGGGAGACGGCCACCGCATCGGCTCTGGCCTTCTTAAGCTTCGCGATATCTTTCTTGATGGCGCTGCGGTCGATTAGGTTGACGGCGTATTCCTTGCCCTTGGGAATCGGAATGCCGTTCGTGCCGTAAGTGTAAGAAAGAAAACCCATGCGAATGCCGTTTCTTTCCTCGATAACGTTGCGGCTTTGCTCCTTGGCGTCGGCCGATGTACCAAATGGGATAAGGCCTGCTTTGCGTACGGTTGCAAGCGTTCGTTGAACGCCGGGAACGCCGCGGTCGAGAGAATGATTGTTGGCGGTTGAGACAAGCTGGATGCCGGCGCCTCTAATCGCGTCCGCCAATTCGTTAGGAGCGTTAAACCGCGGGAAGCCGGTAAACTTCAAATCCTTGCCGGCAATCGGCGTCTCCAGATTGCCGACGACCCAATCGCCGCGCTCTAGAATCGGCCTGACCTGCGAGAACCAGGATGTAAGGTCGTAGCTGTCTGTCCCCTTATCGTAATAGGCGGGGAGCTGCGGCATGTGCACCATGATGTCTCCGACGGCCAGCAGCGTCGCTTCCGTGACTACAGGCTCCTTAGTCTCGGGAGACGGCGTTGCCGGCGAATGCGATGCGGATGGAGCCGTTGAAGCCGTGTGGGTTACAGCCGGACCGGAAGGCGACTGGCTGGACCGGGACGGGTGCGTACGAGAAGAAGCGTCCGCACAGGACGTCAGAACGATCGCCAACAGGCCCAAGCCGATCAGTGAAGCGTATTTGCCGCCCGCAGACGGAATTTTATTATTCGTTATCAATCCGATTGTCAACTCCCGCTTTCCCATCTTCCATAGATGCCGCAAGGCAGCGTCATGCCGCTGCTCGTAATCGGCAATCCGACTTCTCCGCAATCCAGCGTTCCGCCGAACTTGCGACGGAAGCTAAGCTCAAGCAAGTTGCTTAAGACGGTAGGAGAGAAGCCGGTCGTATACGAGTTGACGAGCACGAATAATGGCTTATCCGAGAGAATGGACATGCACGTCTCCAGGAAGGGGAACAAGTTTTCTTCCAGCTTCCAAGTCTCTCCGTTAGGCCCGCGCCCGTAAGAAGGAGGGTCCATGATGATGGCCTCGTATTGGCGTTCCCTTCTTTGCTCGCGTTGAACGAACTTGAACACATCGTCCGTAATGTAGCGGATCGGCGCAGATCCGAGTCCGGACAGCTCAGCGTTCTCCTTGGCCCACTGGACCATGCCTTTGGCGGCGTCAACGTGGCAGACATCCGCTCCCGCCGAGGCGGCGGCCACCGTCGCTCCGCCCGTATACGCGAACAGGTTCAAAACGCGAATCGGCCGATTCGCTTCGCGGATTTTGTTCATCATCCAGCTCCAATTGACCGCTTGTTCGGGGAACAAGCCGGTATGCTTGAAGTTAGTCGGCTTGATATGGAATTTGAGCGGACCGTAAGCGACGCTCCAGCGCTCGGGCAGCGAACGCTTGTAGGTCCATTGCCCGCCGCCGCTGCTGCTGCGGTGGTAATGGCCGTCGGCTTGCTTCCACGCCGCGTTCTCGGTTTTGAGCGGCCATATAATTTGCGGGTCGGGACGCCGCAGTACGACGTCTCCCCAACGCTCGAGCTTCTCGCCGTTGCCGGTGTCAATCAATTCGTAATCTTGCCATTCTTGCGCCAATCGCATCATCGTCTGATCTTCCTTTTTGTCGTCTAATAGTTTGTATGGATCGAACCCATGAGGGCTTACTGAGCGCTGAGCTTTGGTTCGACCTGTTCCGTACTTACAAAACCTGCTCCTCGCCATTGTCCACCGGACCGAAACGGTAGCCGAAGCCTCTTACCGTCTGAATCCAGCGAGGGTTGGCGGGATCGCTCTCCAGTTTTTTGCGCAGGTTGCTGACATGCACCATCAGCGTGCGCGTGTCGCCCATGCTGTCCGTCTGCCATACTTTGCGATACAGCTCCTCCAACGGGAATACCCGTTTCGGCGATCGGGCCATAACGCTGAGCAGCTCGAATTCCTTGGCCGACAACGAGACCGCTTCGCCGTTCAAGCGGACCTCCATGCTGTGAAAATCGATGTCGAGCCCTGGGAAGCTGAGCGACGAAATCTGCTCCTCCGGATTTCTTTCGCGGGTTCTGCGTCTGCGGATGTGCGCTTGAATTCTCGCAACAAGCTGGCTTGGGCTAAACGGCTTCGTAATATAATCGTCGCCGCCCTCGGATAGCGCGCGAATGATGTCCTGGTCTTCCGATTTGCAACTGAGAAACAGAATCGGGACATCCGAGACCGGTCCCTGCCGCAGCGAACGGCACACCTCGACGCCGTCCATGCGGCCGAGAGAGACGTCGAGCAAAATCAAGTCGGGCTGAAGCGTCTCCGCCAAGCGAAGGGCGTGCGCGCCGTTGTCGGTCGCGTGTACGTCGAACCCTGCCTTTTGCAAGTAAAGGGCGATTAACTCCGTAATTTCCTGCTCGTCGTCGACGACGAGTATGGTCGCTTCGTAGCTGGTCATCTCAATCCTCCGTACCCAACGTCATATTTCATGAAGAGGAGAACCGAACATGTGGAAAACACTCCAATCGTCTTATTATAACGAAAGCGTTGACGAGGAATCAATGCACCGTTACAATGACGTTCGAAACCTATTTGCATCGGACTGACATGGAACAATAGAGGAGAGGGAAATGTGACATCGGGAAAAGCGGCAATGCCGATCGGCCGATGGTATGCGTATGCGGCGGCGCTGACGGCCGTAGCGCTGCTGCTGGCAGTGTCGGCCGGGTGCGCGCCATCCCCCCGCGGGAGCGGGCCGGAGGAGCCTCGTGCCGAGAAAGGGGTTATCAATCTGACCGAATGGCCGTGGGATGAGGAAGGAACCGTTCCGCTCGACGGCGAATGGAACTTCCGTTGGCTGGAGCGCGCGCAAAAGGCGACAGAGGATTCTTCCTATCGCGATACGACGTTGAACATGCCCGGAACGTGGGGGGCTACGGAGCCCGGGGACGGCAAGGAGTTGGACGACATCGGCTACGGGATATACCGGTTGACGATTTTGCATCGGCCGATGAACGAGATGATGGCCATTCGATTGCCGAACATTTCGACTTCCTATGAGCTCTATATCGGGGGCAAGCTGGTGCACTCGCGCGGCCATCCCGATATTGACGAGCGGCTGTCCATCCCGCACCAAGTGCCGGCGACCGTTCATTTCAGCGCATCCGGCGATCGGACGGAGCTCAAGCTTGTCGTCGCCAACTACGACCACCGACACGGCGGCATCCGCACGTCGATCGTGATGGGCACGTCGGAGCAAATTCAGCAGCTGCAGCTCGGGCATGCCGCACAGCAGCTTATTATTATGGGCTGCTTGCTGATGATCGGATTTTACCATCTCGGGCTGTATATTTTGCGTCGCAAGGAGACCGCCAACGTGCTGTTCGCCTTGCTCTGTCTGTGCGTCGGACTAAGGACGGGGCTGATCGGGGAAGGCTTTATCGTTCGCTGGCTGCAGGGCATGAGCTGGGAGACGGCGATCCGGCTGGAATACGCGGCGTTCGTCATGGCTGCGTGGGCGGGTTTCGGCTACTTCTGCAAAATGTATCCCATCGAGCTGAAGAAGGTCTGGCTCAAAGCCGCTACCGGCTGCGGAGCCGTGCTAATTCTCGTTGCCGCCGTTGTGCCGCCTCTGTCGTTTACGTCGTGGCTGATCGTCAACCAGCTCTATGTGCTTCTGTTCAGCGGGCGGGCGCTAGCCGGTTTAGTCGCGGCGGCGCACCGGAAACGGGAAGGGGCGGTGCTGGCGCTGATCGGCGTCGCGGGACTTGTCGTTACGATTGTCAACGACATCCTGTTCTACAACGGGTGGTCGCGTTCGATCGACCTGCTCCCGTTCGGCCTGCTATTCCTGATCGTTATGAATTCGTTCATCATCTCGCGCAGGTTTTCGCTGACTTACGACAGGGCGGAGCAGTTGTCTGCTCAACTGATCGAATGGAACAGCTCATTGGAGAATAGAATCGAGGAGCGGACGGAGGAGCTGCGGCGTTCTTACGTTACGCTGGAGGAAGCGAAGACCGAGCTAGAGAGAATAGAGCAGGCGAGAACCCGCTTGGTCAGCAACATTTCCCACGATTTGAGAACGCCTATAACGCTGTTGCGAGGGTATTTGGAGGCGCTTAGAGACGATGTCATCTCCGAGCCGGAGCAGCGCGACAAGACGATTCGATCGATGCTGTCGAAAGTCGACGGATTGAATTCTCTTATTCAGGATTTGTTCGATCTGTCCTTGCTGGAAGCGAGAAGGCTGGAGCTGACGCTTGAGAATATTCCGCTGTCGTACTGGCAAGAAAGAATAACGGAGCAATACGGTTTGGAAATGCAAAGCAAAGGCATCCTCTTTAGCTGCGAAATTATCGGAGAAGCCGCCGATACGCTTGTAGCGGTCGATGTTCGGCAGATGGACCGAGTGTTCGCCAATCTGCTCTACAATGCGATTCGCTACACCCCCGTAGGCGGAGAGATCGCGCTTACGCTGCGAACGCTGCCGGAGTCCGGGCGCGTGGAAATTTTGGTCGCCGATAGCGGACCCGGAATCGAACCAGCCGACGTGCCTCGCGTGTTTGATCGATATTATCGAAAGAACCATTCCCGCTCTTCCGGTTCGGGAGGCGGAGGGCTTGGGCTGGCGATCTCAAAGGAAATCGTGGATCTGCACGGCGGCCGGATCGATGTCCGCAATTCGGAGGGCGGGGGATGCGTCTTCCGTATCGAGCTTGCTGCCCGTCTCTAGCGGCTGCCGTCCGCGCGCTGCTCCCCGCTCAGGAAGTCCGAGATCAACGAAATGGATTGCTTGCGCTGCTCGTGGCTCATCTGCCGGAACAGAGTAAGAATATCATCCGAGCTCGGAGCGTCGGGCGGATCAAGGGATCGTTTCGGCTGCGATCCTTCAATGATATAATCGAGCGAAACGTCGAAGAAGGCGGCAAGCTTGATCAGAGTTTCATAGACCGGCTGTCTATTGTTAATCTCGTAATGGCTGTATGCGGAGCGCGTAATGCCGATATGGCGCGCCACTTCTTCTTGCGAGATTTTGCGCTGCAGCCGCAGCTTGCGCAATCTGTCTCCCATCGTCATTCGTCATATCTCCTTGATCGGAATTAAATGAACCTAAATTTAATTTATGATACAAAATGTATCATGTCAAGGGGAAGGGAAACGTTTTCTTAAGAAAATAGCTTTATTGATAGGTTTAATGAAACATTGCAGGGGAGGTGACGGTATGAAAACAACGATAATTAGCGCGACTATGACCCGGGACGAGGACAACGGTTACGTCGGACTGATCCGCTTCACAATCGAAAATCACAAACAAGGCTACGAAGTGACGATTCAGAGCGACAACGGTAAAAACAATTGGAGCTATGCGCTGAACTTTAGCGACGGCGCGGGCAGCGAAGAGGAGATACAAATGGTGGACGAATGGTTGGAGGAGGACGACGCGTTCTTCGAACAATTCGTTATTGCCGCTAAAAGCGCTTATCGCGAATAATCGCAGTACCGTAATAAGGGCTGTCGGCCGCGCATCTGAAAATGTGCGGGGCGGCCCTTTCGTCTTATCGAGCGCCGAAATTTTCCTGAACTGCAACTTCTTGCTGCTATTCAACGTCCTGTTGAGTAAAGAAAGGGGGAGCGAGCAATGCGCAAAACAGCATTAGGCATAGGATTGGCGGCCGTATTGGCCTGCTCCGGCTGCGGCAATCGGGACGAAGGGGCCGGCCCGGAGGTGAAAAGCGAACGGAAGGCGAGTGCCTATACGGCTCAAGATGTCGACCCGGCTCTTGTGCAGGCGTCCAATGGCTTCGGAATGTCCTTGATGGAGAAACTGATGGCCGATACGCCTGGCGAGAACGTGCTGCTGTCTCCTTTAAGCCTATCGTCCGCGCTGTCGCTGGTAGCGACGGGAGGCGAAGGGAAAACCGAAGAAGAGATGAGGGGGGCGCTAGGTCTCGGGGAGAAAACCAAAGACGAGATCGGAACGGGCTACCGGGTACTGGTCGATTTGCTAAGCCATCCGGGCGAAGACGGTGTGGAGATGAATGTTGCCAGCTCCTTGTGGTTGAAGGAAGGCAAGCCGTTTCTCGATACCTTCGTTAACAGAAGCCGCAACGACTTTAGAGCGGAAGTCAGTCGAGTTAATTTTGCCGAGCCGCAAACGCTTGAAACGATGAACGAATGGGCGAAGGAAGCGACCACCGGCCGAATTGAGCGTTTGCTGGAAGGCGTAGAAGCGGATGCGGCGATGTACGTTCTGAATGCGGTTTACTTTAACGGCGCATGGACGAAGCCGTTTAGCGCCGAGAAGACGACGGACGGGCAGTTCCATATTTCCGACGGAGAGACCGTTCCCGCGAAGATGATGGCCAACGGCGGCTATTATCCGTATGCGCAGAAGGAGGAGTACGAAGCAATTCGTCTTCCTTACGGCAAACGCGAATCGGCGTATATGACGATCCTGCTGCCGGGCAAAGACGTCTCGTTGTCCAAAGTAGCGGCTATGCTGGCCGCGGATCCCGACTTGCTTACAGAGGAATACGAAGTCCGCAAGGGAAGCATAGAAATTCCAAAGCTCCGTCTGGAGTATTCGACCAATGCGACGGACGCGCTGCGGCAGGCAGGGATCATCGAGGCGCTTGAACCGACGCGAGCGGATTTCTCGGCGATGGCGCCGGAGCCGCCGAACTTGTTCATCAGCAAGGTTACGCATCGTGCGACCCTCAGCGTGGATGAGCAGGGCACCGAGGCGGCAGCGGCGACCGTAATCGAGATGATGGCAGGGGCGGCGCCTGCCGACGACCCGTTCCAGATGAAGGTCGACAGGCCGTTTATCGCCGCGATCGTAGATCGCGCCACAGGCTGTATTTTGTTTGCCGGTGCGGTATCGGATCTCGGATGAGCTCGATCAATTGAGTCGGATCGCTGACATTCGGCATATTGGCGATCTCGCTGGATATGACGATTTTGAATGTCGCTTTGCCGACCTTGGCGGAGGAGCTGCAGGCTTCGACAGGAGCTCTGCAGTGGATTATTGATTCGTACACGCTGGTGTTGGCAGCGATTCTGCTGCCGGCGGGTATGCTGGGGGACCGATATGGGCGCAAAAAGTTTTTGTTGGCAGCGCTTATCGTCTTCGGATTGGCTTCCGCAGGCTGCGCTTTGGCGGATTCTTCTGCGCAACGGATTGCGATGAGATGTTTGTTGGGTCTGGGCGCCGCTTTTATTATGCCTCTGTCGATGTCGATTTTGTCTGTCCTATTCGAAGGCGAAGAGAGGACTAAGGCGATGACGATCTGGACGATGGCTAACATTTTCGGCATTCCGATCGGACCGATTCTCGGCGGCTGGCTGCTAAAGCATTACGACTGGGGTTCGGTCTTCCTGATCAATCTGCCGCTTGTAGCGGTTGCATTGTTGGCCGTCGGCATGCTTCTGCCGGAATCGCGCAGCTCGTCGGCGCGACGCCAGGACTTCCCCGGCATTCTTACATCGAGCTTAGGTTTTGGGGGATTTACTTACGGCATTATTCGTGCCGGCGAGACAAGGGGGGCCATACTCTCGACGATGGCCAACTTCGCGATGTTCGGCATCATTTTCGCTTTGCCGCAATTTTTCCAAGCGGTGCAGGGTGTCGATCCGCTGACTACCGGCCTCAGGCTTCTTCCTTTGATTGCCGGTGTCATTCTCGGAGCCAAAGCGGCGCAAAGCTTGTTGGCACGAGCGGGAACCCGCTCGATGATCGCTTGCGGCTTTGCTGCGTTAACGGCCGGACTCGCCGCCGGTGCGTTTACGACGGCGGACAGCGGATTCGGCTTTGCAGCGGTATGGACGACGGTAGCGGGTATCGGACTAGGCATGGCTTTGCCGACTTCCATAGATGCTGCATTGGGCGAGCTCACGGCGGAGAGAAGCGGCGAAGGCTCAGCTTTGATTACGGCGCTGCGCCAGTTCGGCGGCTCGTTGGGGGTCGCGCTGCTCGGCGCGGCGCTGAATGCAACGTACCGATCGCGGTTGGCGCTCGGCGATCTTCCGGAGGCGGCTGTGGAGAAGGCTCGGAAAAGCGTTGCGGCCGAGATGGCTGCAGCCCGGGCGGGTCGGCTCCGAGCCGCTGCTGCAATCCGTCAAACATTTTGCAGGCGGCCTTGATGGGTCAGATGAACAATACGCTCGATTTGTTCGCAGAACTGGTTGCCGAAAGGCTGGAGAAAGGGAAGGACGATCTGGCCGCGCTGGCAATCGCGGGCGCGATGGTCGGAATCGTCATGGGGGCGAACGCCTATTTCTTGCGGCAGCATGGCGTCGATTTTATCGATGCGATCGAGTCGGCAGTGGAACAATATTGCCGGGAAACATTGGGGATCAAGCAGGGTTAACGGAGGCGTTCGCTTGCGGACCGTTTACAATCATAGGGGATGGGAGTATATTAGTAAGAAAGGGCGAGGAGGGCGATCCGCATGAACATATCAATGGAAGAGCATCAGAATGGCTCGGAGCAAGGAGCGGAATGCTGTTCGGACGGAAGCTCGGGTCGCAAAAGCCATCACTCCGACAAAGTCAAAAACAGCCTGCTTAGCCGCTTGAACCGGATTGAAGGCCAAGTGCGCGGGATCAAAGGCTTGATCGAGAAGGATACGTATTGCGACGACGTGTTAAACCAGATTGCTTCCATTCAATCGGCTTTGAACGGAGTGGGGAAGCTGCTGTTTGAAAATCATATGAAAAGCTGTGTCGTAGAGCGAATTCAAGAAGGCGACATGGACGTCATCAACGAATTGATGACGACGATGAATAAAATGATGAAGTAAGCAACGGGACTGAGCTACAAGGCAACCAAGCTGCGGAAAAGATAATCGATGAACAAGGTACAAGGGGATGTACCTCCTTCCGATGCGATACGCTCCTGTAATGGGAAAGGAAACCCAGGACAAGGTCATTCAGGAGCGCATGAGGCATCTACAGGGGTACACCCCTTGTTTATTTATTGGTAAGCTCAGGCAACTATACAACCCCCTTTTGTTGATGGCACCAAGGTCATCATCGACTTTTTTTCAAAAATGGTGTTGACTAAATATAGGGTAGAGGGGTATACTAAGTTAGAGAAAGACAAACACAAACGAAAGGTTGATGAACTTTATGGCTACAACAACATTAAAAGTCGAAGGCATGAGCTGCCAGCACTGCGTAAACTCGGTCGAGGGCGCTCTGAAGGAGATCGGAGCCGAAGGCAAAGTCGACCTGAAAAACGGTTCTGTGGAAGTTTCCTATAACGAAGGCAGCACGACAATCGAAAAAATCAAAGCGGCGATCGAAGATCAAGGATACGACGTAAAATCTTAATCAGCTGCGGATCAAGGAGTGAGCGACAGTGGAAACGACCGCGACAAGCGAAACCAAACAAACGTCTTGGCAGATTACCGGCATGACCTGCGCCGCATGCGCCAATCGGATCGAGAAGGGACTCGGCAAGCTGGATGGCGTCTCCGCTGCCAACGTCAATTTTGCGCTGGAGCAGGCGAGCGTGACATACGATCCGGAGAAGATCGGCGTCGACCGCATGGAGGAGACGATTCGCAAGCTCGGCTACGATACGGTTCGGGAGGTCGCGCAGTTCAAGCTGGAAGGCATGACCTGTGCGGCATGCGCCAACCGAATCGAGAAAGGGCTGGCGAAGCTTCCGGGCGTGACCGGCGTTTCCGTCAACTTCGCGCTGGAATCGGCCCGCGTGGAATTCAACCCGGGCACCGTCTCGATCGGCGATATGCAAAGCAAGGTCAAGCAGCTCGGCTATCAGGCGCTTGTTCGCCAAGACGATGAGAATGCGGAAGCCAGACGGGCGAAGGAAACTCGCAAGCAGCTCAATAAGCTGATCTTGTCGGCCGTTCTTTCGCTGCCCCTGCTGTGGACCATGGTCGCCCACTTTTCGTTCACTTCCTGGATCTATTTGCCGAAGCTGTTCATGGAGCCTTGGTTCCAGCTTCTGCTTGCGACACCGGTTCAGTTCTATGTCGGCAAACAATTTTACGTCGGAGCGTTCAAGGCGCTTCGAAGCGGCAGTGCGAACATGGATGTGCTAGTCGCGCTGGGCACTTCGGCCGCCTATTTCTATAGCTTGTACTTAACGATCGATTGGTATGTCGCAAGCGGGATGCAGCATCACGGTCCGGCGCTGTACTATGAGACGAGCGCGATTCTGATTACCCTCGTGATTATGGGCAAGCTGCTGGAGTCTCGCGCCAAGGGCCGCACGTCGGAGGCGATCAAGTCGCTGATGGGGCTGCAAGCCAAGACGGCGCTTGTCGTTCGCGACGGCCAGGAGATGACCGTACCGGTTGAAGAGGTGCAGATGGGAGATATCGTTCTCGTTCGTCCGGGAGATAAAATTCCGGTCGACGGGGAAGTACTGGAAGGCGTATCTTCCGTAGACGAGTCGATGCTTACCGGAGAGAGCTTGCCGATTGAGAAGAGGGTCGGGGACTCGGTTATCGGCGCTACGATCAACAAAAACGGGGCCCTCCGAGTGAAGGCGACCAGAGTCGGCAAAGATACGGCTCTTGCCCAGATCATCAAAGTCGTCGAGGAAGCTCAAGGCTCCAAAGCGCCGATCCAACGGGTGGCGGACGTCATTTCGGGCATCTTCGTGCCGATCGTCGTCGGAATCGCCGTCGTTGCCTTCCTGGTCTGGTACTTCTTCGTCGCTCCCGGCGATTTCGCCGAGGCATTGGAGAAGGCGATTGCGATTCTGGTTATCGCTTGCCCGTGCGCGCTTGGGTTGGCGACACCGACTTCCATTATGGCCGGCTCGGGTCGCGCCGCGGAGCTGGGCATCCTGTTCAAGGGCGGCGAGCATCTGGAGCAGACGCATAAAATCGACACCGTCATTCTCGATAAAACGGGTACGGTGACGAACGGCAAGCCGGAGCTGACTGATGTGATCGCCGTTGGCGACGAAACGGAATTTCTCCGTCTTGTCGGAGCGGCGGAGCTTCAGTCCGAGCATCCGCTTGCGGAAGCGATCGTTGCCGGAATCCAGCAGAAAAATATCCGCATCGCCGCTGCCGAATTCTTCGAAGCGATTCCCGGATACGGCGTTGAGGCTACTGCGCAAGGAAAACGGCTGCTTGTCGGAACGCGAAGATTGATGGAGCGCTTTAATATTGACGCAAGCGATGCGTACGAGGCCATGTCCGCGCTGGAGAAGTCCGGCAAGACGGCGATGCTTGTGTCGGTGGATGATCGTTACGCAGGAATGGTCGCGGTAGCCGACACGGTCAAGCCGACGTCGGGAGAAGCCGTTCGCAGACTGAGGGAGCAAGGCATAGAGGTCATCATGATTACGGGAGACAACGAACGGACGGCCAAAGCCATTGCCGCCCAGGTCGGCATCGATCGCGTATTGGCGGAGGTGCTGCCCGAAGGGAAGGCGGAGGAAGTGCGCAAGCTGCAAGCCGAGGGCAAAAAGGTGGCGATGGTCGGAGACGGTATCAACGACGCTCCCGCGCTGGCGACGGCGGACATCGGAATGGCGATCGGCACCGGAACGGACGTGGCGATGGAAGCGGCCGACGTTACGCTGATGCGCGGAGATTTGGCAAGCATTGCGGATGCGATCTATATGAGTCGCAAGACGATGAGCAACATCCGGCAAAATCTATTCTGGGCGCTCGGCTACAATACGCTGGGCATTCCGATCGCGGCGATCGGCCTGCTGGCCCCGTGGGTAGCGGGAGCGGCGATGGCGTTAAGCTCGGTGTCGGTCGTGCTGAACGCACTGCGCTTGCAACGGGTCAAAATGAAACAAATCTCATGATCGTCAGAGGCGGCTGGAAAAATTTATTTGCCGCCTCTATCCCTCATTTTTACAATTTAAGGATTATTTCTAATAGTGTTTTGAGATTCTCCCTTCTATGATATCAATATGCAAAGCATAGGATATCTGTCGCGGGGGGAACTTTGATGAGATCGGTCAGAACAAAGCTGTTGGGATCATTCGCAATCGTATTGGTATTCGTGTTTGCGTTTGGTTGGACAGGGCTGTCGCAAATTAAGCAAGTAAGCAACTATACGGACGAGGTCACCGATCAATGGCTGTTCGGGACGGAAGCCATCCTGCAGACGAACTTGAAGATTGAGCGCTTCCTCAGCAATTATTATCAGATACAGGCCGTTAAAGACGACTCGGAGCAATCGAAGCTACTCGCCGATGCGAGAGCATTGCTCGTCACCGCGATTGATGAAGATATCCAAAAATACGAGAGTACGATATCGGGAGAGCAGGACCGAGTTCATTACCAGGCGCTGCTTCAGGCGTGGAACCAGTTTCAGAGCGATCTGGCCAAGACGGCCGATCCCAACGCGACCCAAGAAGAGACCGCTGCGGCAATAGATACCGTATCCAAATCCTTCGACCTATTGAAGACAGAAATCGACAATCTTGTCGCGTTTAACCATGAAGGGGCCGTCAACAGCAAGAACGAAAGCGAAGCGGTGTATGAAGCAACGTCCAGCGTTCTGTTCTTTCTGGGCATCGGCATTCTGATCGTCGTAGGCGTGCTTGCATGGCTGCTGATTGTCAACCTGACCCGGCCGCTCAAAGCGACAACGGCGGTGGTGAACAGAATTGCCGCCGGAGATCTTCGGGTCGACTTGCTTAGAAACAGTCGTCGGGACGAGTTCGGCGTTATGATGGAAGCGGTAAATCAAACGCTGCTGGCGCTGCGCGACTCTACTCGGCGGATGCAGGAAGCCTCTACATCGGTCGCGACGGCGTCGGTGCAGCTCTATGCAAGCTCCGAGCAAAATTCGGTTGCGGCCCGGCACGTATCGGAATCGATCGGCCAGGTAGCCGCCGACTCGGAGAAGCAAGCGAATACGGCTGCGGAGAGCGGACGGGTGATCGACGAAATGGCGGATGGCGTTCAAAGAATCGCGGAGACGACGGGAGAGGTGTCCGAGCTGTCTCAGCAGGCGGCGCAGCAAGCGAGCAACGGCTCCGCCAAAATTCTCGAAGTGTCCGAACGTATTCAGCGTTTGTCCGAAACAGTCGAGCAGGCCGGCGCAACGATCAAGCAGCTAGAAGAGCAATCGGCGAGGATCGGCAATATTTCCGGTTTGATCGGCGAGATCGCATACCGTACCAATCTGCTTGCGCTGAACGCGGGGATCGAAGCGGCCAGAGCGGGAGAGCACGGCAAGGGCTTTGCTGTTGTGGCGGGCGAGGTGCGTAAGCTCGCATCGCAGAGCGACGAATCCTCCAAGGGCATTATCGAGCTGATCGCCGAGATTCAGAAGGACACGCTCTTAGCCGCGGAGGCGATGAGGTTGAGCTTGCAGGAAGTGCAGGAGGGCGTCCTTGCCGTAGAGCATGCCGAGCAGGCGTTCCAAGAGATCGTCGTTTCGACGGGAGAGGTATCCACCCGAATTCAAGAAGCCGCTGCCGCTGCGGAACAGCTCGCCGCCAGCTCGGAAGAAGTTGCGGCCTCGATTTCCAGCATGGGACATACCGCCCGGCAGACGGCCGGCATGTCCCAGCAAGTGGCGGCTACGACGGAGGAGCAACTCGCATCGAGCGAAGAGATGACGCGTTCCTCGCAGACGCTGTCGGACATCGCCAATGATTTGCAGCAGTTGGTACGGAAGTTTACGGTTTAGAGCGATAGAGTACGAGGGGGCTTTTTAAAAGTAGGTAAGCTCACTTAAGACATAGCGCACTTGACCAGATCAGCGCGAAAATGAAGAAATGGCGACTGTAGGGATTTCATCCCTGAGTCGCCATTTCTTCATTTCGGTCTAAGACTCTGATACGCATTCACGTTTCCAGCAAAATGGTGCCGGTCTCCGACAGATCGTAGCCTTGGATCGCGCGGAGCTCGTTTAAGTAAGCTTCGGACTTCAAGATGTCCAAGACCGCTTCGATCCAGCGAGCGTTGTCGGGAGATTTTCTCATAACGAGATCGTAGCGTTCGCGAATCAGAGGAACGAAAGCGACATTGCCTACGATAGCCGCCGCTTTTTCGATGCCGATGCCGACGTCCGCTTCACCCAGTCCAACCTTACCTGCGACGGCCAGATGATTGGATTCGATCGTGTCGTATCCGAGCAAAGAAGAAGGGGCGATCCGATGCAGCCGAAGCTGTTCGTCCAGCAGCACCCTTGCGCCCGAGCCGATCTCGCGATTGACGAGGCGCAGGCCGGGCTTGTCTAGATCCTGCCAGCCTTTAAGGCCGAACGGATTGCCTTGCCGCACGTAAAATCCGGCTTGCCTGGCAAGCAGGTTAACGACAATGTAAGAGGACCCCACCAGAATTTTACGGATATACGGCAAATTATATTCTCCCGTATCCCCGTCAAGCAGATGAGTGCTGACCAGATCGGCCTGTCCCTGATACATCGAGATCAAGCTGTCGAGCGATCCGGCGAAGGAACGCAAGGCTCGGAAGCCGGCGGCCCGTTTCTCGATATGCTTCGATAAAATATCGAGGCTCATATCCTGCCCCGTAATGACAAGAGGACGAACGCCCGCGAGCTCTTTCGTCGCAGAACGCACGTGGGAAGGCTCATCGGTCGAAGCGAAGAGCGCGACGCCCCCCTTGGATTGCCGCTTATAGGCTTCCAGATCCGCTGCGTCGACCCGCATTTGTTTGCCTACCCGATAGGCGGGGAGCTTGCCTTTTTTGATCAGGTCGTAGACGGTCAGCTTTGATATTTTCAACAGATGGGCGATTTCTTCAGTCGTATAGGATTGATCGCTCGGCATTTTCCGCGCAGGCCTCCCGTAAGGGCATGATTCACTTATTGTAACATATGGGAGCACAGCACAGTCTTCGGTTCTTGTACAAGGTAGGGGACCGGCTCGCCGTTAATTCCCCTCCGATTGCGCGAGCTTCAGCAGGCTGTTCCGCACATCCCCTTGGTACATTCCGCCGTGATAGCAGACGACCGCCGTAATTTCATAGTCGAGCAGCTTGGTCAACGAAATTCTCGCGAGCTCTGGCTCGAGCGTCGTGACCGGGTCCGGTTCGCATAGCTCGCCCGCAGCGTTTACCGTTAAAGCGTCGGCTGCAATTAGCGTTTTGCTGGCGCGGTGATACAGACTGAGATGTCCCGGAGTATGACCGGGGGTCGCGATGGCAACGATGCCGCCGCAGATGGGCAGCTCTTGACCGTCTTCAAGAGTTTCATGAACGGGAGAGCTTGGCGGGTGCTCGAGCGAATGCTGAAACGCCTGTTTCCACTGGTCGGATACGTTCGCTGGAAGAGAGTTGACGGCTTGTTCAATCGCTTCGGGCGTCATTCTAAGCAGACGAAGGTTACCTTCAATGTAGGGTTTCTCGAATGGGCTGGACATGACCGCGATCTTACCCTCGGAACGTTGGACAAGAACGGGCAGCGAGCCGATATGATCGATGTCTTGGTGAGAGAGGATGATCCGGCTTAGGCCGGAAGAGGGAAGGGCGTATTTCTCAAGCTCGGCGCCGATTAAATCGGCTTGGCCGGGATACCCCGTGTCGACGAGAACGGCGTCATTTTCGTCCCATAGCAGAACGGGATAAATCGTGTTCGGCTTGCCCATAATGACGGCGGTTAGTTCAATTACAGCGATTCCTGGCGATAAAAGCATCGGTTGACTCCTCCTCGTTATCGCTCCGCATTCGCCTTTGCCGTGAACCGGCTTGCGAATGGCGGGTACTCGTAAAGATAACAGAGGAAAAGAGGTATGTAAATAGCATAAATAAATATTATAACACAAAAATAATTATTTGTCAAGATATAAAATCCGTAGAAACAAAATGTAGCGGTCGAAACGCGTCGAAGCCTGATCTCTCACCGGATGAACGGCGCTTTTTCGCTCAGTGCAAGCTTTTACGGCGATAAATAAGGGGCGATACGCCGGAGTGGCGCTTAAACGTACGAGAGAAATGAAATTCGTCGTAAAAACCGAGTGCATCCGCAATTTCCTTGACCGACATACTTGTCGTTTCGAGTGAAACCTTTGCAGAAGCCAGCTTAAGGTCCAACATATAGCGATGAGGAGATTTACCGGTCATTTCGCGAAATCGCTGAAAAAAAGCGGTGCGCGACAACCCGGATCCCAGGACGATCTCGTCGATTCGCAGCGTCATGCCGATGTTGCGGTGCATCAGGTGAAGCGCTTCGTCCAGCTCCGGATAACGGGTGCCATGGCCTCCGTACCGTTCCTGCGCGAGAAGCAGCATAATTTCCTGAAGGCGAAGATGCGCGCTGTAGCGGAAACCGGCAGGCTGGACGATTAACCCGTCAATCAAGCTTTCGCACAGACGGACGATCTCGGGCATTTTCCCCGTTATCATCGTCTCGCCGAGCGGCAGCTCCAAATGGCGGGCCATTCCGCTGTCGCGAAAGTCGATAAAGTAAAACCTCCAATCATCGTTCTCACAGTGATAGGAGCATGGAATGTCAGGCTCAACGATGACGACGGTGCCGGAGGCAAGCTCGATCGCGCCCGAAGGAAGCTCAATTCGGCCCTGTCCCGCGAACGTCACGAACATGCCCGAATCCGGAAAACCGCGCAGATGCCGAGGTTGATAGGCGTCGTTAGCCTGGACTTTCCAGATCGAGCGAAATCGGCATTCCGGAAGCTCTTCCCTATCTTCCAATGCGTAGGGGATATCCAAGTATGGTTTATGGTTCATGCGACGATCCGCTCCCTTTGATGTTCGATTATACATGTTAAACCGAGTTGACAGTACTTTAATTTATCTATTATGTACGATTATACATGTAATAAACACAGCGATCCATGGCTGGCGAACGCTCGGCCCCCTACAATGGAAGCATCAACCTGGAAGGAGTGCTGGATCTATGATGGTGAAAGTCGGCAATCGCGAGCTGGAATTGGGAGGAGAACATTTAACGTCATTAAGAAGCTCGAACGAGCTGTTGGGGGATATCGAGGCGCTGCGAGGACGGTTGGCGGAAGACGGCTATTTGCTGTTGAGGGATTTTCATGATCGGGATCAGGTGATGAAGGCGAGAAGGCGCATTTTGGAGAAAATGGATCGGATGGGCAAGCTTGATCGGGACACGCTGCTGGAGGAGGGGTACATGGCGGACGGCAGCAAAACGATTTTTATGGGGGGAACGAACGAGGATTTGCCGGAGCTGCTTGAAGTGCTGAACGGCGAACGCATCATGCGCTTTTTCGACGAGCTGCTCGGAGAGCAATCGCTGACCTATCATTACAAATGGTTGCGAGCGGTCGGCAAGGGGGATTTTACAGGTGCGCATTACGACATTGTTTATATGGGCAGAGGAACGCACAATTTGTACACCGTCTGGTCGCCGCTAGGCGATATCGATTATGCGATGGGCGGTCTGGCGATCTGTCTCGATTCCCATAACTTCGAGGAACTAAAGCGATCGTACGGCATGAAGGATTCGGATCGAGACGCTATCGGCCTCGGCCACTATACGGACGACCCGCTGCTTGTAACGGAGAAATTCGGCGGCAAGTGGGCGACGACGGAATACGGTGTCGGCGACGTCTTGATATTCGGTATGTTCCTGATGCACTGCTCGCTCGAAAATACGACCAACCAATACCGTCTAAGCGTCGATACCCGATATCAATCGGCAAGCGAGAAAGTCGACGAGCGTTGGATCGGAAAAAAGCCCCGAGGACATTTCAAGTAACAGTCGTACGAGTGGAGATTTAGACCGTCCTTCGCTTCGGAGGAATAGAAGACATTCGACTAATACGAGAAGGTTCATAAGTTGGCAACATTTATTTGCTATACTTGACCCATTAACGAATAGGGATAGCCCCCTATTGCGAGGAGCCGACACTTGATATACTAATGTTGGCGGCAGTGCCTCCCTGTATGGGGGGGAGAGCGTCCTAAGTCGGATAGGGAGCGTGAAAGCATGGCAAATGAACGGAACTGGGCCGGAAATTACACTTATGGCGCTTCGGAGCTCTATGTTCCCGACAACGTCGAACAAATCCAGGAGTTGGTCGCCCGCAGCGACAAAGTCAAGGTGATCGGCACGCGTCATTCGTTTAACGGCATAGCCGATACCGACGGCAGTCATCTGTCGCTTGCAAAGCTGAATCGGATCGTCGGTCTGGACCGGGAAAATAGTACGGTTACTGTCGAAGCGGGCATTCGTTACGGCGAGTTGTGCAGCTATTTGCACGATAACGGCTATGCGCTGCACAATCTGGCCTCGCTGCCGCATATTAGCGTGGCGGGCGCCTGCGCGACGGCGACTCACGGCTCGGGGGACGGCAATGCCAGTCTCTCGGCGGCAGTGAGAGAGATGGAGCTTGTCGCCGCGAACGGAGAGACGGTTAAGCTGAGGCGGGGCGATCCGGACGGCAGCTTCGAGGGCGCGGTCGTCGGGCTTGGCGGCTTGGGTGTAGTGACGAAGCTGACGCTGGACCTCGTTCCCGCCTTCGAGGTCAGCCAGGTCGTCTACGAAAATCTGCCTCTAACGAAGTTGGAGCCGCATGTCGATGCGATCTACGCCTCCGGGTACAGCGTCAGTCTGTTCACCAACTGGCAGGATGCGGCGATCAATCAAGTTTGGGTGAAGCGCAAGCTGATGGGAGGCCCGGCGATTCCGTTCGAGCAAGAGCTGTACGGCGCGAAGCTGGCGAGGAGTCCGCTTCATCCGGTACCCGGACATCCGGCTCACAATTGCAGCGAGCAGATGGGCGTTCCGGGACCGTGGCACGAGCGGCTGGCGCATTTCAAAATGGAATTTACGCCAAGCGCGGGGGAGGAGCTGCAAAGCGAGTACTTCGTCCCGCGCGAGCAAGTATACGAGGCGATAGCCGCGTTGGCGGACTTGAGGGAGCGGATTGCTCCGCTGCTCTTCGTGTCCGAGGTTCGTACGATCGCGGCGGACGAGCTGTGGATGAGTCCATGCTATATGCAGCGCTCGGCGGGCATTCATTTTACTTGGAAGCGGGATTGGGAGGCGGTGCGGCAGGTGCTGCCGCTGATCGAAAGCAAGCTTGAGCCGTTCAAGGCTCGTCCACACTGGGCCAAGCTGTTCACGATGGAGACGTCTCAGGTGCAGGCTCACTATCGCATGCTGCCTCAATTTCGGGAACTGCTTGCGCGTTTCGACCCTGAGGGCAAATTCCGCAACGCCTTCCTCGATAGATACATTTGGTAATGACCGAATAGAAAGACGCAAGCTTGAGGGGGATCAGCCCCGACAAGCTTGCGTCTTCTTTGCTTGACGACGCCTATTTCAAAATTCCTTCGATGCGGCTCAGAACGTCTTCGCTAAGCTCGATGCCGGACGCTTTGGCGTTCTCCGTCACCTGCTCCGGACGGCTGGCGCCGACGAGCGCGCTCGCCACGTTGTTCAGCCGCAAAATCCAAGCAAGAGCGAGATTGCCCACGGAAACGTCCAGTTCCTTCGCAATGCCTTCCAACTGCTTAACCTTGGCGATTTTCTCCTCTGTAATGCCTTTTCGCACCCAATCGAGCTTCGCGGCGCGGCTGTCCTGAGGGATGTCCGATGCGGACGTGTATTTGCCGGTCAGCAAGCCTTGAGCAAGCGGGGAGAAGACGACTTGGCCGATGCCGGAGCGCTCGCTGAGCGGAACGATTTCCTTCTCGATGTAGCGCTCAAACATGTTGTATACCGGCTGGTTGACAACGATGCGATCGAGCAGGTAACGGTCGGCTACGCCGAGCGCTTCAGCGATCTGGGAAGCTTGCCATTCGCTGACGCCAACGTATAGCACCTTGCCCTGACGAACGAGATCGTCAATCGCGCGCAGCGTTTCGTACAACGGTGTCTCCGGATCGTGGCGGTGGCAATAGAAAATGTCCACGTAGTCGTGACCCAGACGCTTCAAGCTGGCGTTGGCCTGCTCGACGACGTGCTTGCGGGACAAGCCGCGATCGTTCGGACCTTCGCCCATCGGCCAGAAAGCTTTGGTCGCCAGCACGTACGATTCGCGCGGATACTCCTTCAGCGCTTTTCCTACCAGCTCTTCCGCCGCGCCTCTTTCGTATACGTTGGCCGTATCGAAGAAGTTGATGCCAAGATCGTATGCCGTCTTGATCGATTGCACCGCATTTTCCCGTTCCACGTAACCGCCATATGTAAGCCAGCTTCCCAAGCTGATTTCGCTGACTTTAAGTCCGCTGCCGCCTAATCTGCGATATTTCATTTTAACAGCCTCCTTGGATTGTTGTTGTCACCTTCTCATTCTATAAAAGTTCGTATACAATTTGAAGAAGTGAAATCTTTTTCACTTAATTATATCCAGATTAGCAACTATACTTGAGTATAGTTAGAGGCATTGGGGGACCGCATTCATGAATACGGTTAAAAAAGCAAGCAGCTATATTCCGAAAAACCCGGTACATATCGAGTGCAATATCGAAAAAACGCTGGACGTGCTCGGAGGAAAGTGGGCGTTTCTCGTCATCCGCGAGCTGTTCTGCGGCACTCTGCGCTTTGGAGAGCTGCAGCGTAAAATTCCTACCGTCAGCCCTCGCGCCTTGACCAGTACGCTGCGTCACCTGGAGGAAAAGGGCGTGCTCGAAAGAATCGTGTATCCGACCGTCCCGGTAACGGTGGAATATACGCTTACTCCGAAAGGACAAGATCTGCATGTTATTTGCCACGAAATGAAGCTGTGGGCGGCCCGGTGGACTTAAGCGGAGAAAACGGGTTGCTCGAAGCTTTGCGATGCGTACTGCGCCTCGAGTTGAGGCATGGGATGTCGGATGACAATACTCGAAAATAATCGGGGGAATGAGCAATGCAAACGATTCGCCGGATGATGGATCACTTATACTGGGCCAACAAAGAGTTACTGAAGGGCCTTCGGGAGCTGCCGAACGAGAGTGGGGAAATTGCCAGGCTGTTTCGTCATATTTTAATTGCCGAGCTGGTATGGGCGACACGATTGGAGGGGGGAAGCAGCGCTCATCTGAGGTTATGGGAGGAGAGCGACATCGCTTCGCTGGAGCAGCTTGCCCGGGACAACGAGCAGCGCTACAAACGCTATATTGACGGATTGGCCGAATCCGATCTGGATTGTACATTCGAGTACGCGAACCAAAGCGGCGTCAAATTCCGCTCTTCGATTCGCGATATTCTGATCCACGTCGCACTGCACGGCCAGTACCATCGCGGTCAGATCAACGCCGCGCTGAGGCGGCAGGCGAGCAGTCCGGTTGCTCTCGACTACATCTTGTTCTCCCGGCTGGACGAAATCCCGAATTCCTAAGTGAAGGAGCGCCTTATGAACTTCAAGCTGGAACAGGCTCTCGAAATTTTGGAGCGAACGCCGGCGACGCTGGAATCGCTGCTGATCGGCTTATCGAATGACTGGTTGGTCTGTAATGAAGGAGAAGGAACATGGAACGCTTCCGAGGTCGTCGGACATCTCATTGAAGGAGAAAGGACCAACTGGATTCCCCGGCTGCAATGGCTTCTTCGGGAAGGGGAGAGTCAACCTTTTCCTCCGTTCGACCGCTATTCTCATTTAAGCGCGGCTTCAACCGATTCGATCGAGTCGAAGCTGAGCGAATTCAAGGCGATCCGGCTGCAAAATGCTGCCAAGCTGAGAACGCTGATCGATTCGGAGGAGCTGCTGGAGTCGGTCGGCGCGCATCCCGCCTTCGGTGCGGTCAAGGCGAGAGAGTTGTTGGCGACATGGGCTGTGCACGATCTGACGCACATCGCGCAGATCGTGCGCGTTTTGGCTGAACGCTATCGGCAGGACGTCGGACCGTGGGTCGCGTATTTAGGTATATTGAACAGAAGCTGACCGATCCGAGGTCGGCAATATATGGACTCAAGTCCCTTATCGGCCCAACTGCCGACAAGGGCTTTTTATTTTACAACTGACTAATTTGACGGATATCAGACGGCTATCAGCCCAGTTTGAATTTTACGCACAACGGTCTGGGGAGACCGTAAAAGGCAGGCAAACGCACGAATCTGCCTGCGTAACGGTCTGGGAGACCGTAAAAGGCAGGCAAACGCACGAATCTGCCTGCGTAACGGTCTGGGAGACCGTAAAAGGCAGGCAAACGCACGAATCTGCCTGCGTAACGGTCTGGGAGACCGTAAGAAGCAGGCAAACGCACGAATCTGCCTGCGTAACGGTCTGGGAGACCGTAAGAAGCAGGCAAACGCTCGAATCCGCCTGCGTAACGGTCTGGGAGACCGTAAAAGGCAGGCAAACGCACGAATCTGCCTGCGTAACGGTCTGGGAGACCGTAAGAAGCAGGCAAACGTCCAAATCCGCCTGCGTAACGGTGTGGGAGACCGTAAGAAACTGGGTAAATTCGAGGGGCGTCACGATCTCATAGTGTAATCCGCCTTTTGGAAGCCTTCCAAGGTGTGTGCTCCGATAAGTAGATTGATTATATTTAGATATAAATTAATATAATTGACATGGTTATAGTGTGAGGGGAATCACTTCTATTTTCAGATAAATGATTAAAAATAAAGTCAAGGCCGACAATATGCGCATGGCGTGGAGAGATGATTTATCCAACTTTGGGAGCTTGCCGATCACAGGCTCCTAATCGAAGGGAGGGGGGCAATCACCTGAATCGAGACGATTTAACTTGATTTACAATCTATTTGGGTAAGCGTATAATCATCAATTATGTCTATTTATAACCAAATATAGTTATGGGGGAAGGGTATGTACAGATTTGCTAGGAAAAGCATGGTTTTGTTGTTGGCAGTCGCCGTATCTATTCTGGTTGCCGCATGCGGCTCCAATTCGCAATCGACTTCGCCGAAGCAAACCGAACTGACCGTATCGGCGGCAGCGAGCTTAATCGACGCGCTGAACGAAATCCAGCCACTATTCGAGAAGGCGCATCCGGATATTAAGCTCGTATTCAACTTTGGCGCATCGGGAACGCTGCAGCAGCAGATCGAGCAGGGAGCTCCGTCGGACCTGTTTCTCTCCGCGGCTGTTAAGAACATGACGGCGCTGATGGACAAGCAGCTTATTGACGAGGCTCATCAGACGAATTTATTGAACAACGAACTGGTGGTCGTTGCGTCGACGGACGGCAAAGCCGGCATTACGGGCATAGCGGAACTTGACAAAGAGGAGATCAAGAAAGTCGCGATCGGCATTCCCGAGAGTGTGCCGGCCGGCAAATACGCGCAAGAGGCGCTGACGAACGCGCAGCTGTGGGACGGGCTGCAGTCGAAGCTGGTGCAGGCGAAGGACGTTCGCCAAGTTCTGCAATATGTAGAGACCGGCAACGCGGAAGCGGGCTTTGTCTACAAGACGGACGCGCTCACCTCGGGCAAGGTAGGCATCGCGTTCGCAGTTGACCCGCAGACATACTCGCCGGTCGTTTATCCGATCGGAATCGTCAAAGCGACGAAGAATGCCGAGCAAGCCGGCGTCTTGTACGATTATTTGCAATCGCAGGCCGCTCTGGACATTTTCGTTAAATACGGATTCTCCGTGCCGGCGGCGAAATGATTGGAGAGTTGGACTGGCAGACGTTCTGGTCGCCCGTTGCGCTGTCGCTGCGGGTCGCGCTCTTGTCCAGCATCGCTGCGATGGCGTTGGGCGTTGGGGCGGCAAGGTGGATGACCCGGCGGTCCTTCGCCGGGAAGACGCTGCTTGAGACGGCGTTCATGCTGCCGCTCGTCTTGCCGCCGACTGTTGTCGGTTTTCTGCTTCTCGTCGGCTTGGGGAGAAAAAGCTGGATCGGGCGCTTTGCGGAGTGGCTGTTTGCCGCTCCGATCGTCTTCTCCTGGTGGGCGGCGGTAATCGCTTCGGTCGTCGTCGCTTTCCCCCTCGTCTACCAGACGATGAAAACGGGATTCTTGTCCGTCGACAAAGGTTTGGAGGAGGCGGCGCGTTCAAGCGGAGCGAACGAGCGCCAAGTGTTTGCTTACATTACGCTTCCGCTAGCCTACCGTTCTTTCGTAACGGCATACGTGCTCGGGTTTGCCAGAGGGTTCGGCGAATTCGGCGCTACGTTGATGATCGCCGGCAACATCCCCGGCAGAACTCAGACGACGCCTACCGCGATCTATCTGGCCGTCGATGCGGGCAATGCGACGATGGCATGGTTGTGGACGTTGTCCATGATCGCCGTTTCCTTTCTTTTGCTTATCTTCGCCAGATCCAGAAACGACTAGCTTTGTCCGCTTGCGGCGAGCCGGTCGTTTTTTTGTCCGTTTTATGAACGATCCGGGCCGTAAAGCGGAACGCAAACAGCCAGGTGACCCGAATCACAGTGCGCCGCTTCCTATCGATGGTACATTGAATTACAAATTCGATCAGGTAGGCGTATAGGAGGGGGGCGTGAATGTAAGTCGTAAAAAAGGTTCAATTGCCGCTGCAAACGATAAGCCTGGTATTAGGATTAATGGTATGGGTAATCTTGTCTTGCGCAAGCAGCAACAAGAAACTGATCATAAACAGCTTTCTCGCCCCATGGCGGTTCGTCCAATATCCGTACGGAATCGCATAAGCGAGCCGACCAGAACCGGAATTGCAGTCACCCAAGCGAGTTGAGGAGAGGTCAGTTGGATGTCTTTTTTGATATAAGACATCAAGTTGGGCAAGCGCCATAAAGCCGATCGAGTACTGTCCAGTTATGCTGTAGATAGCGGTAAGCAGCAACGGCGGGAAAAAGCCGCCCAAGCCACCGATCGCCGAAATCATGCCGTTGGCGATCCCAGCTTGCTTGGTAAGCAACTCTGCTTATGGGACAGCCCGTTGGTCGATTATCCGTCCGTTGTCCGCTAGGCTTACATCCGGCACAAGTTCTTGGGGCATAATTCGCACCGGCATATCGCTTGCAGGTAACTCAAATTCGTAATGGTGATCATTCCGTCGTTCATGAGAATGGCGCCAGCTCTGCGCAGATCTCCGAGCATCCGGTTCACGCTTTCCCGCGCGCAGCCGATATAGTCGGCCAGCTCGGAATTTGTCAGTTTCATTGTAATATGGATGCCTTTCTCGTCTTTACGCCCGTAGGTGTTGGACAGACGAATCAAGGTGGAGCAAAGCGCGCCGGGCTTGCCCAGCATGACGAGGTCGCGGAACTTCGTCTGGGTCAGCCGATGCATGAAGCTCATCCAATTGACGAATTCGATCGCTAAATCGCCGTGCTGCCAGAGCAGCACTTCCAGATCGCTTTTTTGAAATACGCCGACTACACACTTCTCGATCGTTGCGGCGGTGAACTGATGGAACGCTTTGGGGGAGGGGTCGAGCTGGCCGAAAAAGTCCCCTTCGTGAAACAAGGACATAATGTATTCCTTGCCTTCCTCCGACAGCTTCGTCAATTTGACCTTGCCCGATTGAATAAAATATAGACTCCCAGCGGAATCTCCTTCGCGGAATACGGTAACGTTCGCGTTCAGATTTTGGAAGTACATAATTTGCTGCAGTTTTTGCAGATTATCGTCGGAAAATAAGGAAGAATTGCAGATCGAGTTGCATTGAGTTTGCTGGTGAGCGATAGTCACATAAGCCACCTCCAAGATACGTTGGAGCAAGTATAGCAAAGGAATACAGCGTCAAGTGTGATACATCTCACATCTTGAGCCGTCCGGGCCGCTAAAGTGTGTTCTGCGTCACAGAGCAGGGCGGCGGTTATTCCTATACTTTGCGAATCGGATTAACTAAGCGGCGCGAGTGACGGCGTTCGGCCAAATGTAAGGCAGGCAATTGTTTCTAGTTTAAATTCTAGCGAAAATCGAATCAATAGTTATCCGCTAATGAGATCGATTTTCAGCAGAATAGCGAACTTTTGCTCGCAGGGCTGTGAGTTATGTCATAGAGGAATCGATTGGCGAGGACAATAATGGGAGGACGGGGAAGAAGCGCAAAATTCCATAGAAATCCGGAGGAATGCGATGTTGGATACGACTGGTCGATTGCCGATTGACGAGCGGGCCTGCCTCTCCGGAGTCATTCTAGCCGGGGGAAGAAGCCGGAGAATGGGAGGCGTTCATAAGGCGCTGCTGTCGTTTCGCGAAGAAAAGATGATTCATCGCCAACTGGGAAAGCTGAAGGTAATCTGCTCGGAAATTATACTGGTCACGAATGAACCGAGAACGTTTCTTCCTCTTGTCGACAGCAATGTCAGAATCATTACCGACTTCTATCCCGATAAAGGCCCGCTCGGCGGGATTCACGCCGCATTGTCGCTTGCTTGTCATACTAACGTATGGGTCGTCGCTTGCGATATGCCGTTTGTCTCCCCTCAAGCGGCCCGAACGCTGCTGGCTGTCAAGACCGAGAGAGAAGGCGACGCGGCGGTTCCGTACTTCCACGGGCAGATGTATCCGTTTCACGGCATTTACGACAAAAGCTGCGTCGAACGAATTCCGTATCTATTCGGCAGAGGGCAGTTCCGGGTCAACAGTTTTCTGGACGCGATCCGCTGCGAGAAGGTGGAGGAGGCCGAATTCAGGCGCAACGGAATCGATTCCAGGTTTGTTCTGAATTTGAATACGCCGGAACAGTACGAGAGCCTGCTTGCGCTCGAAACGCAGGAGGCTGCGGACCGGTGACGGGGGAATGGCAATGAAAAAGAAGAAAAAGCTGGTGATTCCGCACGAACACGGAGGATGGGCGATGGTCAGCGTGCCGTTCTTGACCGGCATGGCGGTCGCAGCTCCACAATGGATTCATGCGCCGCTCTTCATCGGGTGGCTGCTTCTATATTTGGCTTCGTATCCGCTCCTGCAAGCGGTGAAGCGGGCCTCTAACAGAGCTTATATGATGAAGTGGGGTGCGGGTTATGCGCTGGGCGCGCTGGCATGTCTAATTGTGCCGCTGATCGATTGTCCGCAGCTGACTTACTTCGGAATTCCGTTGGTTGCGCTGCTTGCCGTGAACGTCTGGCACTCGAAACGGAAGACGGAACGAGCGTTGTTGAACGACCTATGCGCCATCGTAAGCTTCTCGCTTGCCGCCGCTGCCGCTTATTTGGCGGGAGGGGGAGAATGGGGCGCTAAGATGGCTGCACTCGCGGCGTTTAACTCTATCTATTTTATGGGGACCGCCTTTTTCGTCAAAGCGGTGTTCAGAGAACGGCAGAACCCCCGCTGGACCGCTTATGCGCGTATCTACCATCTGTCGGCTTTAATTGTTCCCTTGGCGCTGGGCTCCCCGCTAATGACGATTCCGTTCGTATTTCCGGCCTTGCGCGCGTTTGTCTACGCCGGCAAAGCGATGAGGCCGGCCAAAGTCGGCATCATGGAAATCGTCGGCGCTTTGCAATTTCTAATTTTGACCGTCCTTCTATTTCCTAGATAGCAAGGAGGCCCGCCCCCGCCGCATGGAGATGCCGGCAAGTCGGGCCTCCTTGTTTTTGCTGCCGCTTACTGAAGGGTTTCCTCCTTCAGCCGTTTGCGCGTATTCCAGTCGAAGCGTCTTGCCTTGCTCCAGAAGTTGAACTGCCCCGAGTAACAGCCCTCTTCGTCAACGCGGATTTTTTTGCGAGCGATCATTTTAACATAGCCGATCACCCTGCTATATGTCGCCAGATCGTCGCTGCCGCATACGGGGCAGGTCTCGAGATTTTTGCCGTCGTCGGCGACGATCTGCCGGCTGCAGGTCAGGCAACTGGTCAGAGTCGGAGTCAAGGTGATGTACTGGATCGGCTTATCGAAAATTTTCCGCAAATAATCGGCCAATCGCTCGGGAGACACTTTGCTTTCCAGGAAATGGTGCAGAATGCTTCCCGAAGTGGCATACGCTTGAAACTCCGCGCTATTCTCGATCTGCCGGGTAAAATCTTCTTCGCTAAAGGGCAGCATGCACCCGGACGTCAAGTAAACATGATCTCCGGAACCTTGCACGAAGATGTCGCGGTCTCGGCTGCGAGCCCACTTGACGTCGTGGCGGGCCAGCTTGATCGCCGCGTTCTCCCCAGGCGCGTACTCGATGCCGCAGGCTACGCGATCCCGCACGATAAATTCGTTGATCCGTTCGGTAATAAACTGCATAATCCGATGCGCCAGCCGCTTGCCGGCCTCACTGCTCATACCGCCCGCATATCCGCAGTTAATCAGACCTTCGTGCATGCCGGCAACGCCGAATACGTTGAAATAGTTGGACAGGTCGCGATTAAAGGCAAAGAAGGTCGGGTACAGCTCCTTGTTCCGCTCGATCCATTTTCGCTTGGCCATATGTCCTTCCTGCATAACGTTCAAAAACTCGGCGATCTTGGAGAACAGCAGATCTTCGTTATGGCCGTATTCGAGCAGCATCCGGTTCAGGTTCAAGTTCAGCACCTGCACCGCGCCGGTCGAGCCGGTCGAGCTGCCGAAGATGCCGCTGCCGACTCTGGACAACACGTTCAAGTCGATCTGCAGCCGGCAGCATAGACTGCGGCTCGCCTCCGGGTCGCGCGGCTTCATGAACGGGTTAAGCCGTCTGTAGCGCTCGTCTTGAAAAGGGGCGGTTCGGAAATTCTCGAAGTAGACGCCACCCCAGCGGTACATGCCGTCGAGCAGCTCCAGAAACAGCCGGTTGCCGTAGTCGAATTCATCGTCGATCGGCACGGTGAGCAGCGGGAAGGTGAATGGAATGCCGTTGCCCGTGCCTTGCTTCATCACTTCGATGACGGCGCTGTTGATCCGGTCGAAGTAATCGGCGGGAATGTCGCGATAACGAATGTCGAGCGGCGCTCCGCCTATGATGACCAGTTCATCCTTGATTTCGTCGGACGGTTTGCCGAATTCGAGCGTGATGTTGGTGAACGCAGACTGGGAGCCGCCGCGCAACGGCATGTTCATCTCCCAGATCAAGCTCTGGAATAGCTGTATCAGCTCGTCTTCCGTGAAACGACGGCCGTGGATGCATTCCTCCGCATACAGGTAGGAGGCGGAGATCGTCGTCATCTGCGACAGCATGACCGCTCCGGACACCTGCTGGGACATGAGCACGACAACGTTGCTGAAATGCCGGAGCAGCGTATCCAGCTTGCGAGTCGGCTTGGAGCTCATCATATTTTTGGCCAGCGTGGGGATGCCTTTGGCGGCCATATCTTTACACGATACGCTTAGGCAATAAGGGCTGAGCTGCTTGTCGTGGATATAAACGACTCCGTCCCGATACAGCTCGGTCAGCTTGGCCGGGAGCACGCGTTCCAGAAGATAGCGCTCCTCCGAAAAGTTGGTCAGATTGTGCCGTAGAAGTGGAAGGGAGTAGACGAAATTGCTGTTCTCTCGTTTCAAGTAATCGGCTTGCTTGGTTTCCGACGGGGAAGTAAACGTATCGATAATTTCTTCGGTGCGGTTGAACATGGATATCCCTCCAAATTAATGGTGCTGATGCGGCCGCTTCGATTGCGGCGGATGGTACGGATTGAGAAAGTAAGGAACACGGCTGCCGTGCTTGGCGTTTAATCCGTTCACATAAGCGCGAATCCGCTCAAAATATTCATCGCTTAACTGCGGATACCGCACGGTTCGCACTTGACTGTTCGCGCCGTTGTGCCGGATGACGGCTTCCACGGATTCCAGCATGTTCCGGCACAAACTCCGGGATGGAACCGTTCCGATAATCGTTTCATAGACGTCGGAGTCCTCGTCGGGATCCAGCAGATGATAGGGCAGCTTCATATCGATATGTACGCCGTCGATCAGTCGCCAATCCAGCAGCATTTGCAATTTTCGCGGATAGGTGCCGTTCGTGTTCACGATAACGGCGCCCTCGAACGCATCGCGGACACGACGGAAGAAGTCGGAAAGGTCGGAGGCGTTGTTCATTAGAAGCTCCCCTCCGCTGACGAGCAGAGCGTCAAACAAACCGGCATTGGCATGAATGCGCTCGACGGCCTGCGTCGCGGTGAGCCGACGCGAATCCGGCTTGGTCGCGATCAACTCGTCGTAATTGTGGCAGCCGAAGCAGCGCATGTTGCAGCCGTTCCAGCTATGGATCAGCAAGGATACGCGCCCCGGGAGATCGTCGAACGTACGAATGAAACCGGGATAAAACGCCAGCATACCGAAATCACTCCTTTATAGTATTGCGATTAACCGCATCACCTCCTGTTTTCTCCTTCTATATGTGGGTGATGAAATGAATTTTAATACAATATGTAGTGTTTATTAAGTGATTTTAATCACAATACGGGCGGTTTTCGGTCGATTTCCACAGAATGTTTGTTTCCGTCCTCCAAAGTGACTTTTCTCACTAAGCGGAATTTCTCTTCTTGCCATAATTTAGCAGTCCTTAATAGTCCAATTCTATCGGAGGGAATTATGAAAGCCGGGATCACTGGGAAAATGACCGCTATCGTCCTGTCCATCGTCCTCGCAATGACGGGAGAGATCAAAAGCCGGGATGAAGCCGGGCAGCTGTTCAAGAGCTTCGGCAGCATGGTTGGCGACTTGTCCGCATTGGCTCGGGGGATGATGCAGACGTCGGCGCAATTGTCCGATGCCAGCCGCGAATTGACGTTGACGGCCGCCCATACGTGCGAAGCCTCCCGGCAAATTTCTCTCGCCGTGGACGAAGTCGCGGCAGGAGCGATGCGGCAGTCGGAGCGGGCCGGCTCGGTAATCGAGCTGGTGGAGCGCGCCAAGCGCGAGATCGTGAACGGGGAGGCCAAAGCCCGCACGGCCGCTTCCGTCGCCGGCCAGTCCACAGAAGAGGCGAAAAGAGGCGAATCGGCGATGGAGAAGCCGTCGCGCATCTTGACTCCGTTATGGAGTCTGTCAAACAGTCCGTCGGTTCGATTCATACGCTGGGCGGACGATCTGAGGAGATCGGCGGGATCGTGACGGTTATCTCGCAAATTGCCTACCGGACGAATCTGCTCGCGCTGAATGCGGCGATTGAAGCGGCTAGAGCCGGACAGCAAGGCAAGGGCTTTGCGCTAGTGGCCGGAGAAGTCCGCCAATTGGCGGAGCAATCGAAAGCATCCGCAGAGCAAATCGCGGACATGATCGGAGAGATTCGGGAAGAGACGGCGCTTACCGTCGCCGCGATGGAGAACACGCTGGCCGCTGTCGAGCGGCAAATTGGAATAGGAAAACCCGTTACAATGTTTCAGGAGCGTATGGGGCAGTCTACGAGCAATCGCCAATGGTTATCCGTATAATCATCAAAGACGCTTAGCGACGTACAACCCTTGGACATTGGTCGCTTTGTACGGTTTTTCGAACAAACGTCCGCCGAATAAGCCTGATTGGAGTTGCGTTGTATGATTTTTCGGACAAACGTCCGTCGTTTTAGCCTGATTTAAGCTGCGTTGTACGATTTTCCGACTACTTCCCTCGCGGAAGTCTCTTCGTAGGAGTCTGCGAGAAGTATATGGCTTCTTTTTTAATCGATCACCTAACAAGCCTGCGGTATGCGGTATGGTGGGGAATGCAAGGTCGTCTTTAGTGCCCGTGCCCGCTACCGCAGCTGTCTCCGCAGCCGCAATCGCCCTTCTTGAGATCGCCCGGCTCAGGCAGACGATCAAGCTCGACCGTTTTCGTAAAACACTGGCTGATTTTGTTGTGCAGTTGACCGAATTCGCGCAGAGCGTACAAAAACTTGCGCGCAGTTCCTTGTATGCTTCTTGCCCAAGCAACGTCTCGCAGAACTCTTCGCTCAAAGGGAAATGCGGGATATGCGAGTTCAAGGAGCTGTGCGGCGGCTCTCGGGCAAGAACGCACGCAACGACCGGAGATGAGCTGGAAAGCGATCCGTACTGCGCTTGTATTCCGAAGAAATGGCGGGAAATCGGCCCGGTCGTTTGAAGCGTTCAGCGAAGGTCATATTCGTACGATTCATCGGGACGGCTTCATTATCGAGCAGGGACGACGAGCCGCCGAACAGGCGGTGTCGTACGCGCTGACTTAATTTCCATGCAGAGCGTCCGAAATTGCGCTATGCTAGAGAAAGAAGGAAGAGACAGTAGAGGGGAAGAAGCAGGATGAGCGCGATCGAGTATCCTCAAGCGTACATCGATTTTTTGGCCGAATATTACGGCTCGCGGGATTATTTCGAATGTCACGAGATTATGGAGGAATATTGGAAGGAGGATGCGCTGCCGGCTTATCGTACGTGTTGGCTAGTGCTGATCCGTATCGCGGTGTGCCAGTATCATTCCCGCCGGGGAAATTGGGGCGGCGCGATCAAGCTGATGAGCAAAGCCGCGACGGAAGCGGAGCCCGCGCTGTTCGACCGACTGGGCGTCGACGGCGGCGAGCTGGCCGAACTGCTTAAGCGTACGGCGCTGGAATGGAGCGGGCCGGGAGCCGCTTATCGCGACATCGATCTGCCGATTCGCGATGAGCGCTTGCTGGCCGCCGCGCGCCGTCGCTGCGCCGAGCTAGGCTATACGTGGGGCTTGCCGGGAGAGAGAGCGGGAGAGGATATTATCCACCGGCATCTGACGCGCGATCGGGAGGAAGTCGTCGCCGCGCGGGCGGAGTCGGCAAGGCGCAAGGCGCTCAGTCGCGAGCTTCCAGAGCCTGGTAGCCGTCCGTAACGACCTCGAGCTCCCCTGTATCGGGATGAATGATCAGGCCGTGCACAGGCGTACCCGGGGGCAGAAGCGGGTGGTTGCGAACGATTTCCACACTGTTTTCGACGCTCTCGCGGACGCTGTCGAAGCCTGTCAGCCAGCGATACAGGTTGATGCCGGAGTGGCGAAGCGTATGGATGACATGCTCGGGAATGCCCCGCGCCTGCATATGCTTGACGACCTCGTTCGGATCGATGCCGGTCATGCCGCAGTCGTGGTGGCCGACTAGAAACACTTCGTTGGCATGCAGCTCGTACAGCGCTACGAGCACGCTCCGCATGATGTTGCCGAACGGGGAAGTGATGATCGCTCCGGCGTTTTTAATAATTTTGGCGTCGCCGTTCTTCATATTCATCGCCTTCGGGAGCAGCTCCGTCAAGCGCGCGTCCATGCAGGTGACGATGATGACTCTCTTCTCGGGAGGTCGATTAGTCGTCAAATATTGCTCGTAATCTTTGCCTTCGACGAATTGTTTGTTGAAGGCTAATATTTCGTCCATTTTGCGCAAAGTCATTGCTCCTTTGGTCGCCGATCTTCCAGCCGAAGCTGATTGCTATAGATTTGGCCGTCGCTGGCCAGCTTAAACGCGCGTTTGGAAGGGGCGTAGGAAACCCGCATCCGCTCGTCAAAAAATACCTCGTGCCGCTTCTCGTACCACACTTCGACTCCGTTGCTCTCCGCCTGCAAATCTCCCTTTTCCGGTTTCCGGATCACCCACAGCGCCGCAACTCCGTTCATTGCGCAGCCGCAGCCCTCGGAGTCCGACACCAGCTTCAAGATTCGCGCCTCTTGACCGTACCTCGCCGCAATCTCCGCCAAGGCCGCTTCGCTCCACTCCACGATCATGTCGTTCCCTCTTTTCTGAAAATAAACGGTAAAGTTGATTTTGACAATCCCATAGCTAAAGCGCCTAGGTTCCTGGAAGCAGCCAGCTATTACCAGCTTCATATCCAGGCTATCCCTGTGTGTCCCACAGTTCGTTTCTTCGCTATGCGAGTAACCTCAATCCTTCATTTAAGAGGTTACATGCCGCATTCACATCTCTGTCATGCTGCGCTCCGCATGCCGAACATGTCCATTCTCGCACTGCCAAACCCTTGACTGCGGGGTTCTTTTCTCTGCAGCCGGAACACATCTGGCTGGAGGGGAACATTGTACCAACTACGCTCAACCTTCGTCCATACCAGTTCGACTTGTATACCAGCATCGCACGAAACTTGGACCAACTTGCATCTGAAATGCTTTTCGCGAGCTTGGAGTTTTTGACCATATTTTTCACGCACAAGTCTTCCAGACAAATCACTTGGTTTTCGTGAACCAACCTGGTCGATTGCTTGTGAAGAAAATCGTTTCGGGTGTTTGCGATCTTTTCATGCAGTCTCGCAACACGGACCCGGGATTTTTCACGGTTCTTGCCGCCTTTCTGCCGTCTGGAGAGCACACGTTGCAATTGAGCCAGTCGTTTCTCGTATTTGCGCAAGTACTTTGGATTTCCGACTTTCTGACCGTTAGATAGGGTGACATAATCCTTCAAACCCAAGTCAATGCCCACAGCGTTTGGCGACGGCGGAAGTGGCTGAATACCCACTTCGCAAACCAGAGATACAAAGTATTTGCCGCTTGGATTGCGCCGGATAGTGGCCGAAAGGATACGTCCATCTACCTCCCTTGACTTGGCGAAGCGGATAAATCCCAGCCTCGGTAAGCGTAAGCGATTTCCTTCGATGCGCATGGTGCCGTTGTTCACAGAAGTATAGCTCTGATTCGCATCGCGTCTGCTCTTAAACTTCGGATGCTCATTCTGTTTGCGAAAGAATGCCTGATATCCGTCATCCAGTGCTCGAAGGCTGCGCTGCAAGGCGGTGCTGTCTACTTCACCGAGCCATTCTTTCTTTCTTTTCAGTATAGTTAATTCGGCGGCACAACGGGTATAGCTCAAGGTTTTCTGCTCCTGTTCGTATGTATTCTTACACAGGGCAAGAAAGTGATTGAACACGAATCTTACACAGCCAATTGTCTTGTAGATGAGTGTACATTGCTCTGGGGTCGGATACAACCTGAATTTGAACGCTTTGTGCATCGGCTCCCCCTCCTTGTGTTAAGTATATCACGAATTAGGAACAAATGTTCCTGTTTTCTAAAGAAAACTTGAGATAACCTATCCGACGAAACAGGGATTTTCCTAAGCCGTCGCGAAGTGGTAAGGGTAGAATTAGATGACAATATCGAGTCGAGAAAGGTTGTGCCTATACGATGAGCAAAGCAGAGCTGACCTTATCGTCGCCGCTGAAGCGGTTTCGGGAATTGACGGGTCAAATTAAACAATACGAGGAAATTCTGGGTCTGGTTTATTGGGATATGAGAACCGGAGCGCCGCGCAAAGGCGTCGAGCAGCGCTCGGAAGCGGTGGGGGCGCTGTCCGCGGAGACGTTTAAGCTGTCGACGTCCGAGGAGATGGGCGAGCTGTTGCAGCAGCTCAACAAGCCGGAACAATTGGCGGACCTGGGCGAGATCGACCGTCGGCTTGTCGAGGAGACGACAAAGGATTACGAGCGCAATCGGCGCATCCCGCCGGATATGTACCGCGAGTATGTCGTGCTGACCTCTCAATCGGAGTCCGCATGGGAAGAGGCGAAGGCGAACGACGATTTCGATAACTTCGTTCCTTATTTGGAGAAAATCATCGACTTTAACCGCAAGTTCATCGAGCTGTGGGACGTAAAGACGACTCCGTACGATACGCTGCTGGATATGTATGAGCCCGGACTGACGACGGAGGAGCTGGATCGCTTGTTCGGCGAGCTTAGGGCGCGGCTTGTGCCGCTGGCCGAGCAAATCGCTTCATCGGGCAATCGGCCCGATACCTCCTTCCTGGTCGGCGAATTCGCCAAAGAGGCCCAGAAGAAGTTCAGCAACCTGATCTTGAAGGAAATGGGCTACGACTTCGAGGCCGGAAGGCTGGACGAGAGCGTGCATCCGTTCGCGACGGGCTTGAACAAGAACGATGTGCGCATTACGACTCGTTATTTGCCGGACGATTTGACGAGCGCGCTGTTCGGTACGATTCACGAGTGCGGCCATGCGCTCTATGAGCAGAACATCAAGGACGAGCTGGCGACTACGCCGCTCTGCACGGGAACGTCTATGGGCATTCACGAATCGCAATCCCGTCTGTGGGAAAATATGGTCGGACGCAGCTTCGGGTTCTGGTCGCAATATTTGCCGGCTCTTAAGGCGCATTTTCCGGGGCAGCTTGACGATGTGTCGACGGAGGCGTTCTATCGAGGCATTAATGTGGTAGAGCCGTCTCTGATCCGAATCGAAGCGGATGAACTGACCTACAACCTCCATATTATGATCCGCTACGAGATCGAGAAGATGCTCTTTAATGAAGGTTTGAATCCGCGCGATCTGCCGGAGGTGTGGAACCGCAAGTACGAAGAAGCTTTGGGCGTTACGCCTCCGAGCAATGCGCAGGGCGTTCTTCAGGACGTGCACTGGTCGGGCGGGGCTTTCGGTTATTTTCCGTCCTACTCGCTCGGCAATATGTACGCGGCGCAGATTATGGACATCGCGCGCCAAGAAATTCCCGATCTGGACGATCAGATCGCCTCCGGGCAACTGTTGCCGCTTAAGGACTGGCTGACCGACAAGGTATACCAGTACGGCAAGCTGCAGCGTCCGGACGAAATTATCGAGCGAATCAGCGGGAAGCCGCTGCAATCCTCTTATTTGTGCGACTATCTGGAAAATAAATACCGGGATATCTACCGTTTGGAGTAGGAATGCCGAGCCGTACGAAAATAGGCCGATGAGTAGACTCCATTCATTTTTCATATGAATGAGAAAAAACGGAAGTCAATTTCCGCCCATGCGATCATACAATGAAACGAATAAGTTCAAGTCGGTGCATGGATACATTTTTGTCACTCTAGACGAATGTCCTGCATAGACTTTAAGTGACTTGATCGTATGGAGGAGGTCTATCGAAATGGCTATTGCGGATAAACGGCTGCAGCGCAGGGAAATCATCACGAAGGCAGTTTGCGGCAAAGGCCGTAAGTTCTCGACGATTACCCACACCGTAACGCCGCCGCACCACCCGACCAGCATACTGGGCGCGTGGATCATCAACCACCAGTATGAGGCGGTGAAATCGGGGAACGGAATCGAAGTCATCGGGTCTTACGATATCAACATCTGGTACTCGTACAGCAAAAACTCGCAAACCGACGTAGCGAAAGAGACGATCTCCTACGTGGAACACGTTCCTTTGTCTTACGTCGACCCGAGGCACCGCACTTCCACCGAAGAGGTTTCCGCGGACGCAACGCAGGAGCCCAACTGTGTGGAAGCGACGGTCAGCTCTAACGGGTCTTCCGTCCTGATCCGCGTCGAACGGGAATTCGCCGTGGAAATGGTAGCGGAGACGAAGGTATACGTCATCGTCGATCCGATCGGGGGAGACGACGACGGCAAAGACGTCGAATTCGGCGTGGGCGAGGATGCGGATTACGAAGACCTTGATTCCGATCTTCTGGAAGACGATTTGTGATCGGTTCGGTCATCGGCCGGTACTTAAGTCTATGCGGACGCAGATCAAAAGTCGAGGGCGGATGCCCTGTCGGATCAACGGGATAAGCCTGATTGCAGCAGGGGCAAACATGGGGAAGGGTCATTCGGCTTCGGCGTTTACGCGCCGCCTGCGGGACGGCCCTTCCCGTGTTTGAATGGAGGGAGCCGGATGGCGCACGGAGCCGGAACGTTGAAAATGTGGATTGCCGGCGGCGCCGGGGCGAATGCGTGGAAGGAGCTCGCTCGCGAAGCGGGTATTCCTCTGCTGCGGACTCCTGAGGAGGCTGGGCCGAACGATTGCGTCGTCTTGACGGGGAAATGGACGGGAAAGCGACTAGATGTGATAGGCGGGAAGTTGGAGGAAGTGGCGGCGGGTTATCCCGTTTGGTCAGGAGAATCGGGGGGGACGAAGCCGTTCGGAAAATCGGCCGCTTTGCCGCTATCCCCTTGGCTCATGAACGCGGCGGCAACCCGGTTGGCGGAACTGGATGGCCGGGAGCTGGAAAGACGGCTGCGTCGCGAAGGCATATCCGCGCGGATTGGAGAGAAAGGCAGTATGACGCTGACCGTATCCGTATGGGGCTTCCATGCGTTTGAAATGCGAAGAGACTTCGCCGGCGACAGCATGGGACATAGAAGGAATCGGCTGCAGGACGCAACCCGGAAAATGACAATTGCGCAAGAGCACGCGTTCTGGAAGCCCGCCGAAAAAATGGCCGTACGGGCGGTCTATGCACTTGGGCTCGATTTTGGACAAGTTGAGCTTAGAGTAAGCGACCAAGGCAGGCTCGCCGTCATCGCTGTTGATCCTCGGCTGACGCTGCATACGCTTGAAGCGAAGCAGAGATGGCGGGAGGCGGCGGAAATCTTCTCTGCCGGATGGAGAGCCGAGACTGCATCGGCAACGAGCGTACGGGCGATGCTTGGGGCGGACCCGGAGTTTGTGCTGCTCTCGAGCGCCGGTCGAGTCGTGCCGGCCTCTCGCTATTTTCCGTATGGGGGAGAAGCGGGGTGCGACTCTATTCGCGTGCGCGGCGAGAAAATATGGCCGCTTGTAGAGCTGCGGCCGCGCCCGTGCCCAGAGCCGGCGCAGCTGACGGCTGAACTGCATAGCTTGCTTAGGGAGGCGGCCGGGCGCACCGCCGGCGCCGGCTTGTCGTGGCGCGCCGGGGCTTTGCCTGTGCGAGGCTTGCCGCTGGGCGGGCACGTCCATTTAAGCGGAGCGGCTCTGCACGGCGAGCGGCTGCGCGCGCTCGACAATGCCGTTGCGCTGCCGCTTCGATTGCTGGAGCCGCCGGGAGCGGGAAGCCGCCGCCCGCGCTACGGCGCGCTCGGCGATGTGAGGCGACAGCCTCATGGCGGCTTTGAGTATCGGACGCCGCCAAGCTGGCTCGTATCGCCGCGACTCACGCTTGGCGTATTCTCGTTGGCGAAGATGGCTGCCGAGCATTCGCGAGAATTGGCGGCTTGCGGTCGTCCTCTGGACGAGGAACAAGTGCGCGAGGCATTTTATGCAGGGGATCGGGATACTCTGCTGCCCGCCGTTAGACGTGTGTATGAGGCGATTGCCGGGACTGCGGGTTACGAGGCGTATCGCGAATCGGTCGATTTTGTCTTTGACGCGATCGAACGGGGAAAAAGCTGGAACGAAGGGGCCGATATCCGCGTGAAATGGCACATTCCTGTACGCTGACGAGAGACTGACGAGACGTGCGAGAATGCGAGCTAGTTGCGGATGAGGGCAAGCGCGTTGCAGTTATAGCGGATGGAATATAGAGCTGCGACTATCAAATTTTGATGGATTAGGCGGTACTTGTGGCGCAACTCCGGAAAAGCGCGACTCTATCAATAAGTCTCCAGTTAGACTGCGATCTTTCAGCGCGTATGGCAGCATATCGGCATTAAGCCGGATTTTAGCCGAGTGGTTCCCACGGGGTGTCCCGGTCCGTCTCGATTTGATATAATGAGATATTGAACTTTGCACTGCTGCAAAATATCGGGAGGAAGACCATGGCTGGATATACCCCCATGATGGAGCAATATTTGTCGGTAAAAGCGACGGCGAAAGATGCTTTGCTGTTTTTCCGTTTGGGCGATTTCTATGAAATGTTTTTCGAGGACGCGATCACGGCGTCGAGAGAGTTGGAGATTACGCTGACTGGGCGGGGCGCGGGCATGGAGGAGCGGGTTCCGATGTGCGGAGTTCCGCACCATTCAGCCGAAGGATACATAGCTAGATTGGTAGAGAAGGGCTATAAAGTCGCCGTGTGCGAGCAAGTCGAAGATCCGGCCAGCACGAAGGGCGTCGTACGACGCGAGATCGTCCGCATCGTGACGCCCGGAACGGTGATGGATGCGAAGCTGGTCGGCGACGCATCCAATAACTTTATTGTCGGAACGGCGTCGCAAGGCGGTCGTATCGGCATTGCGGCGTGCGACTTGACGACCGGGGAGCTGTATTTGACCTCGTTCGGTCAGTCGTCGGAGGCGATCAACAATGTGCTGAACGTATACCGTCCGTCGGAAGCGGTCGGCGACGAGGCGGCGATCGCGGCCATTCGCGAGACGCTGCATCCGGCCGGCCGCGTTTTGTCGACGACGGTGCGCGAGGACGCCGGAACGGACAAGCTGGCCGAGCAATTTCCGGAGGAGCGATGGGACGCGCACGAGCCGGTGCGTCAGCTCGCGGTGTCGTGTCTTGTCTTGTATTTGGAGGAGACGCAGAAGAGGTCGCTCGCGCACCTGCGCACCGTTAAAGCTTACGACACGGAAGCTTATATGTCCTTGGACGCGTTTACGCGGCGCAACCTCGAGCTAACGGAGACGATACGCGACCGTTCGCGCAAGGGTTCGCTGCTCGGGCTGCTTGATCGCACCCGCACGGCTATGGGCGCGCGTCTGCTGAAGCGCTGGATCGACCAGCCGCTGCTCAGCCGCGAGGAGACCGAGCGCAGGCTGGATGCGGTCGAAGCGCTTAACAAGGACTGGATCAAGCGCAAGGAGCTGCGCGACGAACTGGGCGAAGTGTACGATCTGGAGAGACTGGCCGGAAGAATCGCTTACGGAACGGCCAATGCGCGCGACCTGAACGCGCTAAAAAATTCGCTCAGACGCATTCCCGCCGTCCAGGAGCTGTGCGAGAGCCTCGGCGCGGTTCCGCTTGATTCTCTTGCGCAAGGGATGGACGCTTGCGAAGATATCGCGGACGCGATTGAGGCGGCGATCGCGGAAGAGCCTCCGACCACGATTAAAGACGGCGGCATTATCCGTTCGGGCTATAGCGAGAAGCTGGACGAGCTGAGAGAGGCAAGCCAGAACGGCAAGCAATGGATTGCCGAGCTGGAACGCCGCGAGCGCGAGGCGACGGGCATCAAGTCGCTCAAGATCGGCTTCAACAAAGTGTTCGGCTATTACCTGGAGGTGACTCGGGCGAATCTTGCTAGCTTGCCTGAGGGTCGCTATGAAAGAAAGCAGACGTTGGCCAACGCCGAGCGGTTCGTCACGCCGGAGCTGAAGGAGAAGGAAGCGCTCATCCTGGAAGCGGAGGATCGAATGTTCGATCTCGAATACGAGACGTTCATCGCCCTGCGCGATCAGATCGCCGGACAGATGTCGCGGCTGCAGCGTCTGGCGGAAAGCGTCGCCGCGCTCGACGTGCTGCAATCGTTCGCCGAGGCGAGCGCAGAACGACGCTATTCGCGGCCGAGCTGGACCGACGGCGCAGGCTACGACCTGTTAATTGAAGAAGGGCGCCACCCGGTCGTGGAGTCGGTGAACGAGAACGGCGTGTTCATCGCCAACGAAACCTCGCTTACGGAAGACGGAGGCTCGATCCTGCTGATCACCGGGCCGAATATGGCCGGGAAGAGCACGTACATGCGTCAGGTGGCGATGATCTGTCTGATGGCTCAGATCGGCTGCTTCGTTCCGGCGCGTAGAGCGGTGCTGCCGTTTGTCGACCGGATTTTCACCCGGATCGGGGCGGCCGACGATCTGGTCGGCGGTCAGAGTACCTTTATGGTAGAAATGAAGGATATTCAGATTATGACCGAGCAGGCGACTTCCCGCAGTCTGATTATCATCGACGAGTTGGGACGCGGCACCTCGACGGACGAAGGAATGGCGATCGCTCAGGCGGTCATCGAATACGTGCATCATCATATCGGCTGCAAGGCGCTGGTCTCGACCCATTTTCACGAGCTGGCTCATCTCGAATCGTCCTTGAGCGGCCTTCGCAACGGCTGTATGGCAGTCAGAGAAAGCGCGGACGGAGTCACGTTCCTGCGCAAGCTCGTACCGGGCGCAGCCGACTCCAGCTACGGCATCTACTGCGCGGAGCTTGCCGGATTGCCGGAGACAATCGTCTCCCGCGCATATTCGCTCCTGAACGATCGGGATACGGCGCCAGTCGCTGTCGCGCAGATGAAGTCGGAACCGATTAGCCCGCAAGCCCAAACGGTCAGAGAGACAGCCGCGACCGGCGCAGAGTCGTCCCCGCAGTCGATCATGCAGCTCAGCCTGTTCGCCGAAGAAGCGCCCCTAGCCAAGGCGGCAAAGCCGACTTCGGCCGACAAGGTGCTGGACAAGCTCAGGAAGCTCGACGTGATGAGAATGACGCCGATGCAGGCGTTGGAATGGCTGAACGATGCAAGAAACCAATTAACGGAGAGCGGGGGCGCGTCATGAATTTGAATTGGGTCAGAAAAATCAAGCACTCTGTCGTACTGCTGCTTGCGTTCTCGTTATTTTTCGTTTACATTCCTGCGGCGCTGGGCGCAACCGCTCAGCAGACTGAGGAAGTAAGAGAGCTTCTCGAACAATATCATTTGAAGAATCCCCAGGATACGGAGCTCGCGAACAAGGAAATCGACGAAATGGTCGATTCTTTGAACGATCCGTATACGGAGTACTTCGACGATGACGAGTGGTCGGCTTACAGCTCCGAGCTGGAGCAGACCTTCGTCGGCATCGGCATTGTCATGAGAGAAGACAAAGGCGGCGTTTACGTAGAGGATGTCATCGCAGAGAGTCCGGCTTCGTCAGTCGGCATACTGGCGGGAGATCTTCTCGTCAGCGCGGACGGCAAATCGTTCAAAGGAAAATCGATGGCTGACATTCAGAAGGAAATTCGCGGCGAAGAAGGAACGTCCGTAGCGCTAACCGTATCTCGCAGCGGCAAATCGCTGAAATTCAAAATTACGCGCAAGTCTGTGCATGTGCCGGTCGTTTCAACGAAAATGCTCGATCAGGGAATCGGCTACTTGGCGCTCTCCAGCTTTACTTCCGAGGCGGGCAAAGAGGTGAAGCGAGAGCTGGAGAAGCTCGAGAAGAACGGCCTCTCTTCCCTCGTGCTGGATTTGCGCAATAACGGCGGCGGCTACGTCGTAGCCGCGCAGGAAATCGCCGGGCTGTTCGTCGAAAAGGGCGTGCTGGCGCACATGAGAGATCGTACCGGACATGACGAACCGCTGTCCATCTCCGGAACGAAGAGGCCTTACGAGGTCGTCATCCTCGTCAACGGCAATACGGCGAGCGCGTCGGAATTGCTGTCGGGCGCGCTGCGGGATTACGGAGTCGCGCAGCTGGTCGGCGCGAAAACCTATGGTAAAGGCGTCGTGCAATCGCTGATGCCGCTAAGCAGCGGAGGCGTGTTGAAAGTGACGATTCAAGAATATTACACCCCGAAGGGGAAAAAGGTGGACCAAGTCGGCCTGGCGCCGGACTTGGCGCTGAGCGGAGCCGCCGAGCAGCTGATCGGCGCTTTCCGTCTCGCGGGCGGCAAGAAATTGGCCGCAAGCTGGCAGAACGGCATTCTGACGGTTAATGGCATACGCATGTCGCAGCCGGATGCCGCGCGCAAAGAACAGAACCTGTGGTACGTCAACTTGAAGCTGGGCGCCGAAATCGCGGGAGCCAAGCTGTCGTACGATGCCAAGAACCGCACCTATACGCTGGCAAAAGGAAATCAGAAGGAGACGATCCAGCAAGGCGATTCCCGCATCCTAATCAAGGACGGGCGCACGAGCCTCGATGTTCGTCTGCTGGCGAAATGGTTCAAAGGCGTTACGTTTTCGACATCCGGAGATACGTTGAAGCTCGGCTCGCGATAATTATACGAGTTATGAGTAATAAGGAAAGGGGGAGAAAGAGATGGGAGTCATACGCCCGCTTGACGAGCATTTGGCGAACCAGATTGCCGCGGGAGAGGTCGTTGAACGTCCGGCTTCCGTTCTGAAGGAGCTGATCGAGAACGCCGTCGACGCCGGGGCCAGTCGAATCGACGTATCCGCGGAAGAGGGCGGTCTGCAGTTGCTTAGAGTGGCGGACAACGGCGCCGGCATACAGCCGGACGATATGCTGACCGCTTTCCAGCGACATGCGACTAGCAAAATATCGACGGATAAAGATCTGTTCCAGATCGCGACGCTCGGGTTTCGCGGCGAAGCGCTGCCGAGTATCGCGGCGGTGTCCAAAGTAAAATGCGTTAGCGCGACGGACGACAGCGGGCTCGGCAGCCTGCTTGAGATCGAGGCCGGAACGGTGACAACCAATCGCGAGACGAATGCGCCCAAAGGCACGGAGATGGTCGTCAAGGAAATCTTCTACAATACGCCTGCGCGGCTGAAATATATGAAGACGATCCAGACCGAGCTGGGCCATTTGTCCGATATCGTTTATCGGCAGGCGTTGGCGAGGCCGGACATCGCGTTTACTTTTTCGCACAACGGCAACGTGCTGCTGAGAACGCCGGGAACGGGCGATCTGCGCCAAGTCGTGGCGGCGATCTACGGAACGGCTTCGGCGAAGGCGATGATCGAGGTGCAGGATGAGAACCCGGACTATTCTCTGGCCGGCCTGACCGCAATGCCGACTGAAACGAGAGCGAACCGCAATGCGTTGACCGTACTTGTCAACGGTCGTTACGTCCGCAGCCAAGCGGTCGTGCAGCCGCTGCTTCAGGCATACCACACGCTGCTGCCGCTGCACCGCTATCCGCTTGCCGTGCTTAACCTGCGGATGCATCCGACGCTTGTAGACGTCAACGTCCATCCGGCCAAGCTGGAGGTACGCTTCAGCAAAGAAATCGAGCTGCGAGCGTTCGTGGAGAGCGCAATCAAGAAAGCAATCGGCAAAACGGCCTACATTCCGTCGGGAGCGGCCGTTCGGTCGCCGAAAACTAACGTTTGGGTGCAGGAGCAGATTCGTTTTCAGCTTCCGCCGGCAAGGGAAGAGGCCGAGCAGGAGCAAGCCCCGCTGCCGGAACCTTCGGAGGAACCGACATGGGAGCCGCTGGGGCGGCAGCAGACCGACATCGTTAAGGAAACGGCTGCGTCCTATGAGCGGAGTGAAGCTTCGCGGACATCGGCTGTACCCTTTGAGCGGGGGGGAACTCCGCCTGCATCGTCTTCAACCTATGATCGCCGGGATGCTTCGTCAGCAACGTTCGCATCCAGTCCGTCTCAGACGACCGCAGCGTCGAATGCTTCCTCTCGGCCGCAGTCCGGCCAGCCGCCGGCGCGTTCGTCGACTGCATGGCCTGCGGCGACCGGCGCTTCGGACCCGATTCCGTCCGAGGTATGGAAGAACGCGTTCGCCGCGCCAGCCGTCCAGCCCGGGGTTCCGGAGTTTCCGGAGCTTGGCTGGGTCGGACAACTTCACGGCACGTATATCGTCGCGCAAAATCCGAACGGCCTTTACTTGATCGACCAGCACGCCGCTCACGAGCGGATTAACTACGAGTATTATTACGAGAAATTCGGACGACCGGAGGAAGCGAGTCAGGAACTGCTGCTCCCGATGACGCTCGAGTTCGCGCCGGATGAATGTGCTTTGCTGCGCGGGCGTCTGGCCGTCTTCGAGAGCGCCGGCGTATACATGGAGGATTTCGGAGGGAATACCTTTATTATCAGGGCAGTTCCGCACTGGTTCCCTTCCGGCGACGAAGCGGCGATCGTCCGCGAAATGGCGGAATGGGTCCTTCAGGAGAAAAACGTCGATCTTCGCGTGCTGCGGGAGCAGGCGTCGATTATGTGTTCTTGCAAGGCGTCGATCAAGGCGAATCAGGCGCTGACGCGGGAATCGGGAGAGAAGCTGCTGCAGCGGCTGGCCGCCTGCAAGCAGCCGTACACTTGCCCGCACGGAAGGCCGATCGTCGTCAGCTTCACAACCTACGAGCTCGAAAAAATGTTTAAGCGGGTGACGTCTTGATCGTAACGACTTCGCAGCGGCCTTCCGAGGAAACGGTCGAAAGGGCCGTCCGGTTGGCCGCAGAGTTGGGCGTTGTCCGCGTTGCAAGGGAAGGCCGGACGATCCGCTCGCTGCAGACAACGACGGATGACAGAGAGGTACTGGTCGTCGGGCCGCAGGATATTCGTCTGTACGGCGAGGGCGAGCAACCGTTCTATTTTCATCCGAGCATGGCGCTTGTCCGAATCAAGGGCTTGCTGGCCGGAGGCCGCGATTCATTGCTTGAGGTATCGGGCGTCAAGCCGGGGGATACAGTGATCGACTGCACGGCGGGATTGTGCGCGGACTCGCTCGTATTCAGCTGGGCGGCGGGAGCGGCGGGCAAGGTCGTGGCGCTGGAAGCGGTGCAGACGGTGCATGTTGTCGTGCGGGAGGGACTGAAGACGTATGAGACCGGCCTTCAGGATGCCGATCAGGCGCTGCGCGCCATCGAAGCCGTGCATGCGAGCTGCGAGGAATGGCTCCCCAGGCTGCCGGACGACAGCGCGGACATCGTCTACTTCGACCCGATGTTCGAGAGGCCGGTGATCGCTTCGAGCTCGCTCGTCCCGCTGCGGGCTCGCGCCTTTCACGGGCCGTTGACGCCGGAAACGGTGCGGGAGGCCAAGCGGGTCGCTCGCAGGCGAGTCGTTCTTAAAGACCATCGCGACAGCGGAAGGTTCGAACAGCTCGGCTTCCGGCTGGCCAAGTCGTCCTCGTCCGCCGTCGCTTACGGAGTGATAGATGTTGAGTCATGCAGAAGAGGATAACCGCCCGCCGCTGCTCGTGCTTGTCGGGCCGACGGCGGTGGGCAAAACCGCGCTCAGCCTGAAGCTGGCCAAAGCGTTGAACGCGGAAATTATTAGCGGCGATTCGATGCAGGTATACCGGGGAATGGATATCGGCACGGCCAAGCTGATGCCGGAGGAGATGGAGGGGGTTCCGCACCATCTCATCGACATCCGCGAGCCGGAGCATCCTTTCTCCGTATCGGAGTTCCAAAGCGTATGCGCCAATGCCATCGACGAAATTCATAGCCGCGGCCGCTTGCCGTTTATGGTTGGAGGGACCGGGTTATATGTGGAATCCGTCTGCTACGGTTTTCGATTTCAGGATTTCGGAGCGGACGAGGTATACCGGACCGAGATGAGGACGTATGCCGCCGAGCACGGTGCACAGGCGCTGCACGACAAGCTGGCCGCAATCGATCCGGCTACGGCAGCCAAGCTGCATCCGAACGACGGGGGGCGGATCATTCGCGCGCTCGAGGTGTTCCGTCTGACGGGCAAGCCGCTTTCCGAGGCGCAGAGCCAGTCCCGCGGCGATTTCAAGCGGTCTCCTTATAAGCTGTGCCTGATCGGGTTGACGATGGACCGGGAAGAGCTTTACGGACGAATCGACGCGAGAGTGGATCTGATGCTGGAGGCCGGACTGGTGGAGGAAGTGCGCCGATTGCTTAATGCCGGGGTGCCGAGAGGCGCCGTATCGATGCGCGGTCTCGGCTACAAGGAGATCGCCGCTTACTTGGACGGGGAGACCTCTTACGAGGAAGCGGTGACGCTTCTTAAGCGGGATACGCGGCATTTTGCCAAGCGGCAGCTAAGCTGGTTTCGCCATATGCAGGGGCTTGAATGGGTGGAAGTAGGCGACGCTGCAAAAAACAGCGCCCTTTTCGAAAGTATATGTGCTATAATAGCAGGAAAGTTTCAGATTGATATTGAATATAATTGTTCATAAATATTAGTGGCGATGGGGGTTTACGGCCAATGAACAAGTCCATTAACATCCAGGATACCTTTCTTAATCAACTTCGCAAAGACAGCATTCCGGTCACTGTTTATTTGACCAACGGGTTTCAAATTCGCGGCATCGTTCGCGCGTTTGACAACTTCACCATCGTGATCGACAGCGAGGGACGCCAACAAATGGTGTATAAGCATGCGATCAGCACGTTTATGCCGCAGCGCAACGTCTCTCTCATGCAGCAGGACAGCGGGACGGATAACTGACCCGCCGTCTTCACGGCAGCGGTCAAGTGAAACTTTTCCCCAGCCATATGCGTCTAAGAGAATAGGCCGGCACATGAGCAACCCGCTAACCGGGTTGTTCTTTCTTTCTAGGCTGGGTAAATTAGAGACAGAGAGATACGGATAGAAGGGGAGACACAGATGAACCAACCGACAGTTCCAAGCCGATCGAGCAGCGCCGAGAGAAGCGGCAAGAGCGGCAGCAAGGGAAAAGGCAAAGGGAACGGCGCAGGCAAGCGCCCGCGCAAGGGCAAGAAGAAGCTTGCGCTCGTGTGGCTGTTCTTCATCGTATTGATAGCAATCGTATGCGCGGTCGTCGGTTATTTGCTCGTTATTTTGAACGGGGAACGTATTCTTAACGCCAATATCAACAAATTGAATTTGGATAAAGCCTCGATTGTCGTTGATCGCAATGGCACCGAGGTTGCCAAGCTGTACAATGCCGAAGGCAATCGGGAGTTCGCGCCGATCTCGACCATTCCGAAAGTTGTGCAGGATGCGTTCGTCGCAACCGAGGACAAGCGCTTCTACGAACACAACGGCGTCGATCTGCTCGGCATCGGCCGCGCGCTCGTTAAGGACGTCATCGCCCGCAGCGCGGTCGAGGGCGCCAGTACGATTACCCAGCAGCTCGCCAAAAACCTGTTTCTGAACGCGGACAAGACGATTTTCCGTAAAGGCACGGAAGCTTCGATCGCGCTCGCGCTTGAGCAGAAGATGACGAAGCCGGAAATTTTGGAGCTGTATTTGAACCGGATTTATTTCGGAAAAGGCCAATACGGCGTCAAGACGGCGGCGAAGTACTATTTTGACGTGGACGATCTGGAGGATTTAGAGCTGTGGCAGGTTGCGACGCTGGCCGGCATCCCGAAGGCGCCGAACACGTACAACCCGATCCGCAACCCGGAGAAATCGATGGAACGGCGCGCGGTCGTGCTGAAGCTGATGTACGACCAAGGGCTGATTACGGAGAAGGAAAAAGAAGACGCAGCGAAAAAAGTATACAAGCCATCCAAGGCGAGTCAGGTAGATGACAAATACTTGGCATTCCTCGATTACTTGCTCGACGAGGCGCAGGAGAAAACGAACCTGACCGAGGAAGAGCTGCGCAGCGCCGGTTACATTATTACGACAACGCTGGATACGAAAGCGCAGACGATCGCAGAGAAGGAGTTCGCCAACGCCGAACGATTCGAGAAAAGCGTGGACGAGCAGATCGTCCAGGGCGCGATGGTCATTATGAACCAGCATGACGGATCGCTTGTGGCGATGGTCGGCGGCCGAGACTACAAAGCGCAGGGCTGGAACCGCGCAGTGAAGCAGAGACAGCCCGGTTCGTCGTTTAAGCCGATCATCGACTACGGACCGGCGCTTGAAACCGGCAACTACTTCCCGTGGTCGACCGTTCAGGACGTGAAGCAGTGTTTCGGGGACTACTGCCCTTCGAACTCCAATCGCAACCAGTATCTTGGCGCTATCCCGATGAGTCAGGCGATTAAGGAATCGCGCAACGTTTCGGCGGTCTGGCTGCTGAACGAAATCGGCATCGGCAAAGGACTGGAATTCGCCAACAGGCTCGGCATCGAGCTTGGCAAAGAAGACCGCAACCTCTCTATCGCGCTCGGCGGTCTGACGCACGGCGTCACTCCTCTCCAGATGGCGAGAGCCTACTCGGCGTTCGCGAACGGCGGCAAGCTTTACGAGCCGCATAGCGTTCTGAAAATCGAGGACGTCAACGGCAAATCGATCTACGAGTTCAACGAGAAGCCCGAGCAGGTCATGAAAGAGACAACCGCTCATTATGTGACGGAATTGCTTTCGGGCGTCGTTCAGAAAGGCGGAACCGGCACTAGGGCTGCCATCAGCGGTCGCACCGTGGTCGGGAAGACGGGGACGACGCAAGCGGGTATTCCGAACCTGAGAACGAGCAAAAACCGCGACGTCTGGTTCGTCGGGTATACGCCGGAGCTGACGGCGTCCGTCTGGTTCGGCTACGATAAGACGGACAAGGATCATCTGCTCGACGGCAGCAGCGGGCAGGCCGCATCGATGTTCTCCGCGGTTATGTCCAAGGTGCTGGAAGGCTACAAGAAGAAGAGCTTCCCCGTGCCTTCGGGCGTGCACGAGGAAGAGGAACAGAAGCTGGACGCCGTAAGCGGTTTGATCGTCTCGTACTCTCCGGAAACCGTCAGCGTCGATCTGCTTTGGTCCGCGGTCCCGGGGGAAGAAATTACGTACCGCATCTACCGGAAGGAAGCTGCCGAGCAGGAATTCAAGATGATGGCCGAAGTCGAAGGGACGGCGTACGACGATATGGCTCTGCTGCCGGATCAGACGTACACGTACTACGTGACGGCATATCAAGCGTCGAAGTCGCTTGAGAGCGAGCCGTCCGAGCAGCAGACGATTACGGTGACTTCCGGCATGGAGACTACGCCTCCGACCGGAGAGGAAGGCGAGGAGACGATTCCTCCGGTGGAGACGGGCGAACCGACCGAAACGACGGAGCCGCCGATCGAGGTGCCGGGAGAATCGCCATCGCAGACCCCGACGCCTTCGGAGGGAGTTCCGCCGCCGGAGACGAGCGAAAGTCCGAGTCCGGACATTCCGGTCACCGAAGGCGATGACGGAACCGTTCCGCTGGTCGGCACTTTCCCGCAATAAGCTTGATACGCAAGGACGATCTCGGCTGCATGATGCCGGAATCGTCCTTGTTTCATATGCGCCCGATCGGATCTGCAAGGGGCAAACTGGTTCGTAAAGGCAACTTGTGGTAAGCTTTTTATATGTAGAGTTGTCTTAAGGCAACGCGAGTAGGACTTTAACGACACTGTGTGAGCATACTAGGCTTACAAATGTTGAACGGACGGAAAGGAAAGTCGTGATGAAGCGTAAATTTTCGGATCGGGCCAACTGGCGGCGGATTTTAAAGAAAAGCTATGCATGCGTACCCATGGATGAGCCTCAGTTCAGAGGTTTCGTAACGCTGTACCGGATTCACGAGCTGCGCGACCCTCTGTGGAAGGAGTACAACGGGAAAAGAATGTGTTTGGCGGATCGCGGATATTTATGGATGCAGCATTTTCCTAAAGGAGAGCATTTCGTCGTGACGACGATGTTCGACGATCAGGGCCAAGTCGTACAGTGGTACATCGACATCTGCAAAATTCAAGGGTTAACCGATCAGCAGGTTCCATGGTTCGACGATCTGTTTTTGGACATTGTGGTGCTTCCGACGGGGGAGAAGCTGCTGCTGGACGAAGACGAGCTGGAAGAGGCGCTGGAGGAAGGGGAGATCACGCCCCGCGATTCCGCAATGGCGCGCAAGACGGCGGCTCGGTTGATGGATTTGATCAAGCAAAATAAATTTCCGTATTTCGACTTGAGCTTACAGCATCGCCGAATGCTGCTAAACAAGCTGGGCTGGGATAAGAGCCCGATATGACGCTCGGTCGGCAGGGAGAAGGGAGGTCGTCGGGCATGGAGACAGCCTTCGAACCCGTTAAACGCGGCAAGTGGAAAAAGAGAGTGCTGCGGCTGTTGGCGCTTGGAGCGGCAGCACTGCTCCTCTGGTGTCTGACGATTTACGTGATTGTCGTTCGGTTCGACGGCATTCCCGGAGAGGGCAAACCGACTCCTTCGGACGTCGGCATCGTGCTTGGCGCAAGGCTTTGGAACGACGAGGCAAGTCCCGGGCTGAAGGAACGGCTCGATCTCGCTCTGGAGCTGTATGAGGAAGGCGCGTTCGCCAGCTTCATCGTTACCGGAGGATTGGATGCCGGCGGTGCGACGATTACCGAAGCGGAAGGGATGCGCAATTATCTTACGGCCAAAGGCGTGCCCGAATCGGCCGTACTAATGGATACGCTGTCCCGAAGCACATATGAGAATTTGCTTTTCGCAAAGGATATTATGGAGAGCAATGGCTGGAACTCCGCAATTGTCATCACGCACAGCTATCACGGCTCAAGGGCGGCGGACATTGCGCGGAAGGTGGGCATTTCCCCGTTGCAAGTCAGCGTTACGGATTCCGAAGTGCTGAATGTGCCGTATCATCAAGCGAGAGAGGTGCTGGCCTACACGAAGTGGCTTGGCACGAAGCTGTTCCTATGACTAGGGATCGGACGAACGGAATACATTGGTATTGCGGCTAATCGTCGACTCGAGTTCACGGGGTGAAGCTTGATGAACGTTAAAGCGGGAGCGCCTGAGGCCAAGATGGCTGCTGCTTCGTCTTCCCGTCCGTCCCGGCAAATCAATATTGTTCTGCGCAATGCGGACCAGGATACGACGGCCGGCTATGCAAGCGCAGCCGATCCTTCGGGCAGTCTAAAATCGTTGCCTCAATCCGGCCCGTGGGCGGAATGGCACAAGGAACTGGATCGTCTGGTCGGACTGGACGATATCAAAGAACTCGTCTACGAAATTTACGCGCTGTTGCAGATTATGCAGTATCGCAGCGAGGCGAGCCTGCAGGCGCAGGCTCATGTGTACCATATGATTTTTAAGGGCAATCCGGGCACAGGCAAAACGACGGTAGCCCGTCTGCTCGCGAAGCTGTTCCAGAGCATGGGACTGCTCGCCAAAGGCCATCTGGTCGAGGTGGAACGAGCCGATCTCGTCGGAGAGTACATCGGACATACGGCGCAGAAAACCCGCGATCTGGTCAAGAAGGCGCTGGGCGGCGTGCTGTTCGTGGACGAAGCGTACAGCTTGGCGCGAGGCGGGGAGAAGGATTTCGGTAAAGAAGCCATCGATACGCTGGTTAAGGCGATGGAAGACTACAAGAATCAATTCGTCCTCATTCTCGCCGGCTATACGCTGGAAATCGACTCTTTTCTGATGACGAATCCGGGGTTGCCGTCCCGTTTTCCGATTCAGATGACATTTCCGGACTATTCGGTCGATCAGTTGATCCAGATTGCCGAAGGCATGGCCAAAGATCGCGAGTATACTCTGCTTCCGCAGACGATTTACAAGTTCAGGCAGCTGCTCGTCCAGGAAAAATCGGAAGCGATCTGCGATTTCAGCAACGCTAGGTTTGTCAGGAACGTTCTCGAGCGGGCGATCCGTTATCAGGCGGTACGGCTGCTGTCGCAGCATCCGGGCTCGTCGCCGGGGCGTCAGGAGCTGATGGCGCTAAGGCCGGAGGACGTTCGCGGATTGCAACACTAACGGAATGAGGGGACACAGATGAGACAAAGCGCATACGAGACGGAGGCGGCTGGCCTGGAGAGAGCTTTGCTCGTCAGTCTGGTCACGGACGAGGTAAAAAGATCCGGAGCGGACCCCGAGCATTCGCTGGAAGAGCTGGCCTCATTGGCCGATACGGCTGGAGTCGAAGTCATCGGTTCCGTGATGCAGAATTTGGACTCGCCGGACAACAAATATTACGTCGGCAAAGGCAAAGCCCAGGAAATTCGGGACATTGCGCTGCGCGACGGAGCGACGACGGCGATCTTCGACCAGGAGCTGACCGGCACTCAGGTTCGTAATCTGGAGGAGACGCTCGATCTGAAAATTATCGATCGCACGCAGCTCATTCTCGACATTTTTGCCGGACGGGCCAAAACAAGGGAAGGGATTCTTCAGGTTGAGCTCGCCCAGTTGACCTATCTCCTCCCTCGGTTGTCCGGGCAGGGCAAAAACCTGTCAAGACTAGGCGGAGGAATCGGCACGCGCGGTCCCGGCGAGACGAAGCTGGAGACGGACCGCCGTCATATCCGGCGGCGGATTACCGAGCTTAAGCGGCAATTGGAGGCCGTGACGGCTCACCGCAATTTGCACCGCGAGCGCAGGCGCAAGGTCGGAGCCGTGCAGGTCGCTCTCGTCGGTTATACGAATGCGGGCAAGTCCAGCCTGCTAAGACAGTTGACCGATGCGGACGTATTGGCCGAGAACAAGCTGTTCGCGACGCTTGATCCGACTTCGCGCAGCTTGGAGCTGCCAAGCGGGAAGACGGTCGTATTGACGGACACGGTCGGCTTTATTCAGAATCTGCCGCACGATCTGGTCGCGGCGTTCCGCGCGACGCTGGAGGAGGCGGCGCAAGCCGATCTCCTGCTGCACGTCGTCGATTCTTCGTCTCCGATGAGAGAGCGTCAGATGGCGGTCGTAGAGGACGTGCTGCGCGAGCTTGGCGCGGGCGGCAAGCCGACGCTGACCGTGTTCAACAAGATCGATCTTTTGGTTGAGCAATCGGAACGAGTTCTCATCGGCGGCGCCGACGCGATTCGGGTTAGCGCCTTTGATCCCGAGGATATGGCACGGTTGCGCGCGTCGATTGAAGATCGGATACTCGGGGAGATGGCGACGTTCAGAATTCCGGCGTCTAGAGGGGATTTGGCGTCACTCGCTTACCGGGTCGGGGAAGTAACCGGGCAGGAGACGGACGAGGAGCATTTGCTTCTGTCCGTACGGCTGAATCCGGCGGATATGGAAAGATCGGGACGCGAGCTTGAGGAGTATCGAGTATTTCATACACAATAGCACATTGGCGGAAATAAAGGGGAGCATAATGCAGGCAGCTGAGATCGCGGATTTCGAAAAGCAATGGGAGCAATGGGAGGATGCGGCGGAGGAGCAGGTTCAGGGCGTGTTTCGCAAATTGGACCGCGTCGCGGAAAATAACCAATGGAAGGTCATTCGGGCATTCCAGAAACATCGAGTGAGCGACTTTCACTTCGCGACGTCCACGGGCTACGGTTACAACGACAGCGGAAGAGAAGTGTTGGATCTTGTCTATGCCGACGTCTTTGGGGCGGAGGCCGCGATCGTCAGACCTCATCTCGTATCGGGAACGCATACGATTTCGGCGGCTTTATTTGGTTGCTTGAGACCGGGAGACGAGCTGCTGTTCGTCACGGGGCGTCCTTACGACACGCTGCACAAAGTGATCGGCAAGCCTGGAGACGGGCTTGGCTCGCTTGCGGACTGGGGCGTGACGACGAAGATCGTGCCGCTGCTGCAGGACGGCAGCGTGGATTGGGACGGTGTGGCCGCAGCGACGAGCGAGCGAACGAAGGTGTTCGCGATTCAACGTTCCCGCGGATACGATTGGCGGCCGTCGTTCACGATCGAGCAGATCGCCGCGATGGCTTCGCGCCTCAAGGAGCTGAAATCGGATGCGATTGTATTCGCGGATAACTGCTATGGGGAGTTCACCGAGGAGAAGGAGCCGACAGAGGTCGGCGTCGATTTGATTGCGGGCTCCTTGATCAAAAACCCGGGCGGAGGTTTGGCTGCCAGCGGCGGTTATATTGCCGGCAGGCAGCGTCTGGTGGAGCTGGCCGCGTATCGGATGACCGCTCCCGGAATCGGCGGGGAGGTCGGAGCGATGCTTGGAACGACGCGATCGATCTATCAGGGGCTATTCCTTGCTCCATTGCTTGTCGGACAAGCCGTGAAGGGCAGCGTATTTGCTTCAGCTATTTTTGCGAAGCTGGGCTTTGAGACGCATCCGCGGTGGGACGATCCTCGAGCCGATCTGATCCAGGCGATCAAGTTCGCGGGAGCGGAGCCTCTGATTCATTTCGTGCAGGCGATCCAGAAGGCGGCGGCCGTCGATGCGCACGTCGTACCCGAGCCTTGGGACATGCCCGGTTACGAGCACCCGGTCATTATGGCGGCAGGGACATTTATCCAGGGGGGCAGCTTGGAGCTGTCTGCCGATGCTCCTGTTCGCGAACCGTACATTGCTTATATGCAAGGCGGGTTGACTTACGCTCATGTGAAGTTTGCCGTCAAGATGGCGTTGCAAGAGCTCCGCATACGCGGATTTTTGTAAATGAACGCTTCCAGAAACCTTACATTCCTTGACACGTTTTGGGGCCGCGGGTACAATGAAAGTGATTTCAAAGTCAAGCTGGAAGGTTGGGTACGAGATGGGTGACGAGATTCGCAGAAATATGGCGTTATTTCCGATTGGCATCGTCATGAAGCTGACCGACCTGACCGCCCGCCAAATTCGCTATTACGAGCAGCACGAGCTCATTCAACCCGCCCGTACGGATGGCAATCAGCGATTGTTTTCTTTTAACGACGTCGAACGACTGATGGAAATCAAGTCGCTGATCGAGAAGGGCGTCAATATTGCGGGCATCAAACAAGTGATGAATCCGGTCGGTCAGAACGAGAACGAAGGCACGATCATTAACGAAGTGTCCGAGGTAAAGCGGAGGGAGCTGAGCGATTCCCAACTGCATCGGATGCTTAAGCAGGAATTGCTGCAAGCTAAGCGTCCGGGTCAGGTTTCTCTGATTCAAGGGGAGCTCTCCCGGTTTTACAAGAACAAGTAATTACTCATCCGCTTTAGGAGGCTGTCATGACCTACACACGTGAAGATATTACTCGGATCGCCAAAGAACAGAACGTTCGTTTTATTCGACTGCAATTCACCGATTTGCTCGGTTCGATCAAAAATGTGGAGATTCCTTCCAGCCAGCTAGAGAAAGCGCTCGACAACAAAATGATGTTCGACGGATCCTCGATCGAAGGATATGTTCGCATAGAGGAATCGGATATGTACTTGTATCCGGATCTCAGTACCTGGGTCGTGTTTCCGTGGGTCACCGAGAATAAGGTCGCGCGCTTGATTTGCGACATCTACATGCCGGACGGCACCCCGTTCGCAGGAGATCCGCGCGGGATCCTGAAGCGTGCATTAGAGGACGCCGAGAAAATGGGCTATACGACGATGAACGTTGGCCCTGAACCGGAATTTTTCTTGTTCCAGACGGACGATAAAGGTTATCCGACCGCGGAGGTGAACGACCAGGGCGGTTATTTCGATCTCGCTCCGACGGATCTCGGCGAGAATTGCCGTCGCGATATCGTGCTTACGCTGGAAGAGATGGGCTTTGAGATCGAAGCGTCTCACCATGAAGTGGCTCCTGGGCAGCATGAGATCGACTTCAAGTACGCTTCCGCCGTCAAAGCGGCCGACCAGATTCAGACGTTTAAGCTCGTCGTGAAGACGATCGCGCGCCAGCACGGCTTGCATGCGACGTTTATGCCGAAGCCGCTGTTCGGCGTGAACGGGTCGGGAATGCACTGCCATCTGTCGCTGTTCAGAGGCAACGAGAATGCGTTCTACGATCAGAGCGACAAGCTGGGCTTAAGCGAGGAAGCCCGTCATTTTATGACTGGCATTTTGAAGCATGCGCGCGGCTTTGCGGCGATTACGAATCCAACGGTCAACTCCTATAAGCGTCTGGTTCCAGGCTACGAAGCGCCGTGCTACGTCGCTTGGTCCGCAAGCAATCGCAGCCCGATGATTCGCATTCCGGCGTCCCGCGGCCTCAGCACGCGGGTTGAAGTTCGTAATCCGGACCCGGCTGCAAACCCTTATTTGACACTTGCCGCCTTGCTGAAGGCTGGTCTTGACGGAATCAGCAGCAAGCTGCCGACGCCGCCTCCAGTAGATCGCAACATCTATGTGATGAGCGACGAGGAGCGGATCGAAGAAGGCATCCCGAGCTTGCCAATCGACCTAAAAGAAGCTCTGTCCGAGCTGCTGCGGGACGACATCATTTGCGAAGCGCTTGGCGACCACGCCCTCAGCCACTTCTACGAGCTGAAGGAAATCGAGTGGGATATGTACCGGACGCAGGTTCACCAATGGGAACGGGATCAGTATTTGACGCATTATTAAAATGCTATGAAAAGCGCTCGACATCTTCTGTTCGTGAGGGTGTCGAGCGTTTTTGTGCTGAGAAGTTAGAGGGGGGATCACGCAACGTTGTCAGGTTAAAGCTTGTCGCTCCATGGTGCAGGCGAACGGTTTGTGTTTTAGTGAACTCGAACTGAGGAGTGGGGGCCAAAAAAGTGCCTTGACGAGACCCGAGCCGAGGAGTGGAGGCCAAAAAAGTGCCTTGACGAGACCCGAGCCGGGGAGTGGAGGCCAAAAAAGTGCCTTAGTGCTCAGCCAATGCCCGCGGTCATCATAGTTCACCTATCCTGACAATATTGGGGTAACACGCGGCAAAAAGTAACTCTTCTAACCGAGCGAAGCACACTTACGAACTTGCCACATACAAAAGAACCTCAATCGCCACTTAAATGGAGGTTGAGGTTCTTTCGTATGCGTAAGTATAGTTGTTCTCGTACTATGCGAACACTTCGAGATCGCCAATCATCGCCGAATATTAGTGAAGCGAGCGGATCAGGCCGATAACCTTGCCGAGAATGCTGACGTTGGAGAGGCGAAGCGGCTCCATGCTGGCGTTCTCCGGCTGGAGGCGAATGTGGTCGCGTTCCTTGTAGAACGTCTTGACCGTTGCTTCGTTGTCTTCCGTCATCGCTACGACGATGTCGCCGTTCACGGCGGTCGGCTGCTGGCGCACGATCACGTAATCTCCGTTATGAATGCCCGCTTCGATCATACTCTCGCCCTGGACGGACAGCATGAATACCGGCTGTTCTCCTACCATGGAGATTGGGAGCGGGTAATACTCCTCGATGTTCTCGGTGGCCGTAATGGGCACTCCCGCCGTTACTTTGCCTACAAGCGGGACTGTGCGAACGGAAGCCGAAAGTCTGTGCATCTGATCGTCTTCGTCGCCAAGAATTTCGATCGCGCGGGGTTTGGTCGGATCGCGCCGAATCAGACCTTTCTTCTCCAGGCGATCGAGGTGACCGTGCACGGTAGAGCTGGAAGCGAGTCCTACCGCTTCGCCGATCTCGCGGACGGAAGGAGGATAGCCCTTCTCACGCACTTCGGTTTTAATAAATTCAAGTATGGAATTTTGTCGGCTGGACATCTTGGTCACGCCAAAACCTCCCTATTAAAATAGCTCATGATGACAAATTATAGCACAGAACCCGAGTTCGCACAAACACTCGTTCTAGAGAACGAACGTTCCTGAAATCGTTGACATGAACATGTGTTCGTGTTACGATGTGATCAGAACAAATGTTTGGGGTGAGCGGAATGGTTCATACATGGGTTTCTACTGGAGCATTTTCTGCAACGAAGGCACACAACACGGCTCAGATGACATATAATCGCGATGTGAAGCATAAGGAAGGCTCTTTGAATTGGAGAGCGGCCAGAGGGCTGTTTGTGCTCGTGGCGTTCCTGCTTCTATTCAGCGGCTTTACGCTGATGCGCTCGTTCGCTTCTACCGGGGAGTTGGCGCCTGCTTCGAACGATGAGATCGTAATTTCCGTCGACAGCGGAGATACGCTGTGGGAGCTGGCCCGTACCTATAAGGACCCCGCGCTCGATACGCGCCAAGCAGTCCATGTTCTAATGGAGCGCAACAGGCTTTCCTCTCCTGCTTTGCAGAGCGGACAAGAGCTGATCTTTCCTGCGGATATATTGCCTTGACTTGATGATATAGAGGATACAAGAAAGATCGGCGAATCATTATGCCGGTCTTTTTTTTGATGGTTAAGCAAAGCTTGTCCAGACAATGCATTGATTCTTGACAAGCCCTCGGCGAAAGTGGCAAAGTAGAGAAGATGCGAAAAGGGGAGTGAGACACCGATGGAGATGGAACAGTTGATTAACCGTATTAATGAGTTATCTCGGAAGAGCAAGAGCCAAGGCTTAAGCGAGCAAGAGGTCGCGGAACGGGACCGTCTGCGCAAACAATATTTGTCGGTATTCAAAAGCAACTTCCGCCAAGAACTGGATCGGATCGAGGTCGTCGATCAGCCCCAGATCAAGCATTAACGATAGATATGCAGTCGGAAGAAACCGCAAGATGACGCAGAGGGAACCGCAAGCTGACGGAGGAAGTTCCGACACAACTAGAGGTTCAGGGCGTCGTCCGTAATGTGACGAGGAGGAAGGTTATGTCCCGCTCATGGGAACGAATGGTGACGAAGAACACCAAGCAGATCAACAAAAAGCGCAAAAAAGAAGGCAAACAGGGGATTGCCGCCAATGCCCCGCAGATTGACCGGTTTCAGGGACGGAACTATGTAATACCTTCACTGTTAGTATTGTTGATTTTGTTCTATATTTTGTTGTCGCAGCCCTGGTCGGATAAATTCCTTCAGGATCCGACGCTGTTTTGGGTGACGATCGGGTGCTACGTTCTGCTTGCGGTGTTTTACTATTTCAGGCGGCCCTATTTGGCTGTGAGTCGGGATACGCTCGAGACGCGTAAATTTACGGGCTACAAGACGTTGCGTCCGTCGGAAATCCGTAAAATCGTCGTTCAGCCCGGTTATGTCCTGATTGAATCCGTCAAAGGAACGAACTGGGTATTTTCCAAGATCATGAACCGTTATCCGATCAGCCGAATGGCCGAGCGGCTTAAAGTGTATGCGGAAGTGAACCGTGTAGATTACGAGAATAAAACGAAGTGAGGAACGGAAATGTCGATTAAAGCGGTGCTGTTTGATTTGGACGATACTTTGCTTTGGGACGATCGGAGCGTAAGCGAAGCATTCCGGTCTACATGCCGATATGGTGCCGAAGCGACGGGAGTAGACGAGCAGGAGCTGGAAGCAGCCGTACGCCGCGAAGCAAGGGCATTGTACGAAACTTATGAGACTTTCGGATTCACCCAGATGATCGGCATCAATCCGTTCGAAGCACTGTGGGGCAAATTCGAGCGCGGAGAGCATCCGATGTTCCGCAAGCTTCAAGAGCTCGCTCCCGGCTATCGTCAGACCGCCTGGACGAAAGGGTTGGCAGCGGTCGGAGTGGATAATCCCGGGCTAGGGTCTCAGCTTGCGGAAATGTTCCCGACGCAGAGAAGAAAACTCAAATATGTGTACGACGAAACGTTCGAAGTGCTTGAAGAGCTGAAAAAGTCGTACAAGCTGCTGCTGCTGACGAACGGTTCCCCGGATCTCCAACAGGAAAAACTGGACGGAATGCCCGATCTGATTCCCTATTTCGATGCGATTGTTATTTCCGGTAATTTTGGCGAAGGCAAGCCTTCCTCTAAACTGTTCGCGCATGCCATGGAGCAGATCGGAATTACGGCGGAAGAGGGCGTCATGATCGGGGACAAGCTTACGACAGACATTCTCGGCGCTAACCGGATTGGAATGACATCGGTGTGGATTAATCGGCATGAGGCCGTTCGCAACGACGATATCGTTCCGTCCTACGAGATTGAGAGCTTGACCGAGCTTCCTGAATTAATTCGTACATTAAATTCGCGCTAAGCGTTTTTAGTGACTTAGTCACGGTGAACGAGACCGATTTCACCTAAGCTGAAATAGAATTCACTATTTCATGCGGAGGGATCGGAATGAAAAACGTGGGAAACGTTGATAGAGTATTGCGCATTCTTGTCGGCCTTGGCGTGCTGTCGCTCTTCTTCCTGCTGGAAGGCGGAGTCAAATACGTCGGCTTGCTGGGGCTTGCGGTGCTGCTGACGGGACTGGCCGGGAGCTGTCTGATGTATAGAGTGATGGGCTTCAACACCTGCAAGCGCTAGGGCGTGTCCGCAAACCCGCTCAGGGGCGTCTTTCACCACCTTTTCGCCCCCTGCTTCGTCACTTTTGCTTGACGTACCCCCGGTACGCCTTCACAAAAGTTCCTTGCTTGGATCGAAAATTCGGCCAAATCTGCTGCCCTCGGAGTATGCAGACACGCCCTAGACGAAGTGAGAGACGACACGGCGAAAATAAGGGCTATCCCCTCTGATCGTAAGATCAAGGGATAGCCCTTCGTCGTATCTGGCATCTATTTTACGAATGTCGGATCTTCGAACGGATCTGCCACCCAGCCTGCCGGCTCAATAAACAGACGGACCGCTACGATCGCTTTATTTTCCATTAGGGTGAAGAAATGCGGTTGGCCTTCCGGAACGGAGATGACGTCGCCGGCGCTCAGCTCGACATCGAAGTATCCGGTCTCGTCGTCGCCCTTGATGATGAAAATGCCGCGTCCGGCCGTAATGGCGCGAACCTCGTCCTCCGTATGTGTGTGCACCTGTTCGAACTTTTTGAGCAGCTCGGGCAAGTTCGGCGTTGCTTCGGAGAGCGCGACGATGTCCCACACCTTATAGCCGCGACGTCCGGCAAGATCGCGAATTTCCGCGTCGTAAGTGGAGAGGAGCTGAGCCTTCTCATCGTCGGAAAGCACAAACTTCTCATGCAGCTCGGAAGGGAGCTTGCTCGTATCCCAGTGTTCGTAAAGTACGTTTTGCTTTGTCAGAAACGCACGAACCTCATCTTCGCCGGCAATTCTTTCGTTCGTGTTGCGGATGCGAATTTCTGCCATGTTAATTCCTCTTTTCCCAATGTGAATTAATGACTTTATTATAGTCCAATTACGTAAACCTGTCGATGTGTATCTTTCCGTCCACTGAGGATTCTGTTACTATAGAATTTAATGATTTGACAGACAGGGGAAGAGACTCAATTATGACTTTAACGCAAAATAAACCGTCCCTGCAAGAGGCTCTGGGCTCCAGAATTCTTATTTTGGACGGGGCAATGGGTACGATGATTCAGCAAGCGGATTTGACGGCGGAGGATTTCGGAGGCGAAGAATTCGAAGGCTGCAACGAACTGCTTGTATTGACGAGGCCGGACGTGATCCGTTCGATTCATGAAGCGTATTTGGCAGCGGGCGCGGACATTATCGAGACGAATACATTCGGTTCGACGGCTGTCGTGCTGTCCGAGTACGATATTCCTGAGAAGGCTCGGGAGATTAATCTGGCCGCCGCACGACTGGCGAAAGAAGCTTGCGAGAAATACTCGACTCCCGACAAACCTCGTTACGCCGCAGGCGCGCTCGGTCCAACGACCAAAACGCTGTCCGTTACGGGAGGCGTTACGTTCGATCAACTGATTCAGGACTATCTGGATCAGGTCGTCGCTCTTATGGAGGGCGGAGTGGATTGCATTCTGATCGAGACGTGCCAGGACACGCTTAACGTGAAAGCGGCGAGCATTGGCGTGCGCGAAGCGTTTAAGAAGATGGGGCGCGAGCTGCCGATTATGATCAGCGGAACAATCGAGCCGATGGGAACGACGCTGGCGGGTCAAAATATCGAATCTTTCTATATTTCGCTGGAGCATCTGAAGCCTGTGTCAATGGGGTTGAACTGTGCGACCGGGCCGGAGTTTATGCGCGATCATATCCGTACGTTGTCCGGGATTGCGAAGACGGCTGTCAGCTGCTACCCGAACGCAGGGTTGCCCGACGAGAACGGACACTACCATGAATCGCCGGACTCTCTGGCCAAGAAGCTGCGCGGGTTCGCGGAGCAAGGCTGGCTGAACGTCGCCGGCGGCTGCTGCGGAACGACTCCTGCGCATATCGCAGCGATGGCCGATGCGATGAAGGATATCGCTCCGCGTAAAATCGAAGGCGAGCATCCGCCGGCGGTATCCGGCATTGATACGGTTTATATCGAGAACGACAATCGTCCGTATATGGTCGGAGAGCGGACGAACGTGCTCGGCTCGCGTAAATTCAAGCGCCTTATCGCCGAGGGCAAGTATGAGGAAGCCTCGGAAGTCGCCAGAGCGCAAGTGAAGACGGGGGCGCATGTCATCGATATTTGCGTACAAGACCCGGATCGCGACGAAACGGCCGATATGAAGCAGTTTTTGGACTTCGTTACAAAGAAGGTCAAGGTGCCGTTCATGGTCGATACGACGGATGCGGCGGTTATCGATCTGGCGCTGAAATATATTCAAGGCAAATCGATTATTAACTCCATTAACCTTGAAGACGGCGAGGAGAAGTTCGAGAAGGTCGTGCCGATTTTACACCGGTACGGCGCGGCGGTCGTTGTCGGCACCATCGATGAGAGAGGCCAGGCGATTTCGCGCGAGGACAAGCGGGATGTGGCGATTCGCTCGCATGATCTGCTGGTAAACAAGTACGGGTTGCAGGCGGAGGACCTCATTTTCGATCCGCTTGTTTTCCCAGTAGGCACCGGAGACGAGCAGTATATCGGTTCTGCGAAGGAGACGATCGAGGGCATTCGGCTGATCAAGCAAGCGTTGCCCGCCTGCCAGACGATTCTCGGCATCAGCAATATCTCGTTCGGCTTGCCGGAAGCCGGACGCGAGGTGCTCAACTCCGTCTTCCTGTACGAGTGTACGAAAGCCGGCCTGGATTACGCGATCGTCAACACGGAGAAGCTGGAGCGCTACGCCTCCATTCCCGAACACGAGCGCAAGCTGTCCGAACAACTGCTGTACGATACGAACGACGAGACGCTTGCCGCATTCGTAGCCGCTTTCCGCGACAAGAAGGTCGAGAAGAAGGTCAAAGTCGAGAACTTGACGCTGGAGGAACGGCTCGCCAACTACGTTGTGGAAGGCAGCAAGGACGGCCTTGCGCCGGACCTCGACGAAGCGCTGCAGAAATACGCGCCGCTCGATATTATTAACGGTCCGCTCATGGCAGGAATGACCGAGGTTGGCCGTCTGTTCAACAACAACGAGCTGATCGTAGCCGAGGTGCTGCAGAGTGCGGAGGTAATGAAGGCCTCCGTGGCACAGCTTGAGCCGCACATGGAGAAGAACGAATCCGCTGTTAAAGGAAAAATTCTGCTCGCCACCGTTAAGGGCGATGTGCATGATATCGGCAAAAACCTCGTCGAGATCATTTTGTCCAACAACGGTTATCAGATCGTGAATCTCGGCATCAAAGTACCGCCGGATCAAATCGTCGAAGCCGTGCGCAGGGAAAATCCCGATGCGATCGGATTATCCGGCCTGCTCGTTAAATCCGCGCAGCAGATGGTCGTCACCGCGCAGGACTTGCGCAGCGCCGGCATCGATGCACCGATTCTCGTCGGCGGCGCTGCGCTGACGCGGAAGTTTACGAAAAACCGCATTGCGCCCGAATACGAAGGCGTCGTGCTGTATGCGAAGGACGCGATGGAAGGGCTAGATTTGGCGAACAAGCTAAGCGATCCGGGGCATCGGGCGCGCATTATCGAGGAGCATTGGGCCGCGCAAGCAAAGCTGGCGGAAGAAGCCGACAAGCCGGCGAAGGAGCTGCCCGAAGCGTCGCGAGTACGCCGCTCCAGCATTTCGCAGGACGCGTCGGTATTCGTACCGCCGGATCATGACCGCCATGTGCTGCGCGATTATCCGATCTCGCATGTGATGCCGTACGTCAACATGCAGATGCTGCTCGGCCATCACCTCGGCTTGAAGGGCAATGTAGACGATTTGATCGAGGCCGGAGACGAACGTACCGTCAACCTGAAGGCGACGGTCGACGACATCCTGAGACAGTCGCAAGCGAAAGGCTGGCTGAATCCACAGGCGATGTACCGGTTTTTCCCGGCGCAGTCCGACGGCAACGACATTCTGATCTACGATCCGGCCGATACGAGCCGCGTGCTGCAGCGTTTCTCGTTCCCGCGTCAGCAGGTAGAACCGTTCCTGTGTCTGGCGGATTTCTTGAAGTCTGTGGATAGCGGAGTGATGGACCATGTCGGTTTCCTTGTTGTGACTGCTGGGCAGGGCGCTCGCGAGCAAGCCGAGGCGTGGAAGGAGAGCGGGGATTATCTGCGCTCCCATGCGCTTCTGGCAACGGCGCTTGAAGTGGCGGAAGGCTTGGCGGAACGGGTACATCATATGATGCGGGATATTTGGGGCTTTCCGGATCCGGCCGATATGACGATGAAGAAACGTTTTGGCGCTCGTTATCAGGGCATTCGCGTGTCGTTCGGCTACCCGGCTTGTCCGGACCTGGAGGATCAGGGTCCGCTGTTCGCATTGATGAAGCCCGAAGATATCGGGGTGGAGCTGACGGAAGGCTTTATGATGGAACCGGAGGCGAGCGTATCGGCCATGGTGTTCGCTCATCCGGAGGCGCAATATTTCAACGTCGAGAAAGCCTGATCGCTACCCCGACGCGAAGCGGCAAAACAGCCGCCTTGCGCCGGGGTTTGATTTTTCTGCGCTATTCTGTGGATTAGCTATGAGCCAGCCCCTTGCGCCTTGCAACGGCGGGAAATAATACTTTCCCGGGAAAGCGCAGGAGACGACAGGAAATGTCGCAACTAGCCCGTTCGTTGCGAATCGGGGAGACTGGCCGTGCTTGCCGGAGACCGATTTGTCGAACGATGGGCGTATCCGGTTATTGCCGCACGAACATGTATTCTGTACAATAGATCTATATCGTTTTTAGGAGAATTGCCATGAATCCGTATACGCAAAAAGCGGAGTCCGTGGAAGAATGGCTGGAGCTGCTCAGAAGCCGACCGGAGCTGATGGATAACGTCACGTTCTGGCATACCGAGCCGGCGCGCCCGGCGCGTACGGCTGCGCTGCCCTCCTCCATTCATCCGAAGCTGGTCGAAGCGCTGAGACACAAGGGCATTGCGCAGCTCTACACGCATCAGGCCGCATCGTTCAGGGAGGTGGCGTTCGGCCGCCACGTCGTTACCGTCACGCCGACCGCTTCGGGGAAGACGCTCTGCTACAACCTGCCTGTCGTACAGCGGCTGCTTGAGGACGACAGCGCCAGAGCGCTGTACTTGTTTCCGACCAAGGCGCTTGCGCAAGACCAAGTGGCGGAGCTTCAGGAGCTCGCCAATTTGATGGAAGCGGACATCAAGACGCATACCTACGACGGCGATACGCCGCCGACGGTACGGCAGGCGATCCGCAACGCCGGACATATCGTCGTGACCAATCCGGACATGCTGCATTCGGCGATATTGCCCCATCACACAAAGTGGGTTAAGCTATTCGAAAATATCAAATATATCGTCATCGACGAGGTCCATGCTTATCGCGGCGTTTTCGGCAGTCATGTGGCCAACGTCATTCGAAGGCTAAAGCGGATTTGCCGTTTCTACGGCAGCGAGCCGCAGTTTCTGTGCGCCTCGGCGACGATCCGCAATCCGCGCGAGCACGCGGAACGGCTGATCGGAGAGGAAGTCGCGCTCGTGGACGACAACGGGGCGCCTACTGGCGAGAAGCACATGGTGTTCTACAACCCGCCAGTCGTCAACAAGCAGCTCGGCATCCGCAGAAGCAGCGTGCTCGAATCGCAGAAGCTGGCCGCGCTGCTGCTGAAGAGCGGCATACAGACGATCGTGTTCGCGCGCAGCCGCGTCCGCGTGGAGATTTTGCTCACCTATCTTCAGGAGACGGTGAAGCATGAGCTGGGCTCCAAGACGATTCGCGGCTACCGCGGGGGATATTTGCCCAAGCTGCGCCGGGAAATCGAGCGCGGCCTGCGCAGCGGCGAGATTCGCGGCGTCGTCAGCACGAACGCGCTGGAGCTGGGCATCGACATTGGACAGCTTCAAGCGTGCGTGCTTAACGGCTATCCCGGCACGATCGCCAGCACCTGGCAGCAATCGGGCCGCGCGGGCCGAAGGCAGACGAGCTCGGTGACGTTCCTCGTCGCCAGCAGCAATCCGCTCGATCAATACTTGATCCAGAATCCGGATTATTTTCTTGGCCGTCCGCCGGAAGAGGCCCGTATTCATCCCGATAATTTGCTGATTTTGCTGGATCATCTGAAGTGCGCCGCGTACGAGCTTCCGTTCGAGGAAGGAGATTCGTTCGGGGGCGAGAAGCTGACGGACTTGTTGGAATTTCTGACCGAGGAGAAGGTGCTGCATAAGGTCGGCTCTCGTTGGTATTGGATGGAGCAGGCTTTTCCTGCTCATAATATTTCGCTGCGGTCGGCGGCGCAGGAAAACTTCGTCATCATCGACCAGACGGAAGGGCATCGCGTCATCGGCGAGGTCGACCGCTTCGGCGCGCCGACGCTTATTCATGAGGAAGCGATCTACCTGCACGAAGGGGTGCAGTATCAGGTCGAGAAGCTGGACTATCCGGAGAAAAAAGCTTACGTGCGCGAAGTGAACGTGGACTATTTTACCGATGCGAGCATGGCGGTTGAGCTGAAGGTGCTGCACGTCGATCTCGAGGCGACGTCCGGCCCGCTGCAGCGGCAGTTCGGCGAAGTTACGGTCATGGCCAAGCCGACGATTTTCAAGAAAATCAGACTGCGGACGCATGAGAACATCGGTTCCGGGCCGATCCATTTGCCCGAGGAAATTTTACATACGAGCGGTTACTGGTTCTCGTTCTCGGAGGAGGAATCGGCTAAACGAAGCGCCAACGACATGCAGATGGCGCTGCTCGGGCTGGCGAACGTGCTTATTCACCTTGCGCCGCTCCATCTGATGTGCGATCCGCTGGACATCCGCGTCGTACCGCAGGTGAAGGCGACCCATACGAAGCGGCCGACGATCTATTTCTACGATCGATATCCCGGCGGCATCGGTTTGAGCCAGCGGCTCTATGAGAAGCACGGCGAGCTGCTGGAGGAGGCTGAGCGCCTTATTCGCGGCTGCGGCTGCCTAAGCGGCTGCCCGGCTTGCGTGGGGCCGATTGAGGAAGTCGGTTTGCTCGGCAAGGAGCTGGCGATGTCGCTGCTGCAGGGGACGAAGTCATGAGCGGGTTGCGGGACAAGCTGAATCGTCTGCGCGGCGCGTCCTCGCCGGAAGCGCCCGCGCCTAAGAGTGCGCCTCCGGCCGAGACGCTGCAGCCCGAGCTGCCGGCAGGCTTCGGCGCGATCGGCGTCGAGCTGGCGAAGAACGAGGCGGGTCCGTTCCTGCTGCGCCGCATCGCTTACCCGCTGCCCTTCAGGCACGGCAAGCACGAGCTTGGCGAGCTGCTAACGCGGGCGGGAAGCCTGCAGCCGATCGCCGAGCGCCAGAACGGCGGAAGCGTGCCGGTCGATCCATACCGCTTGCTGTTTCTGGATACGGAGACGACCGGGCTGGGCGTCGGAACGGGCAACGTGCCGTTTATGGTCGGCTTCGGCTACTATGCGGGCAACGCTTTTATCGTCGAGCAGGCGGTTATCCGGCATCCGGGCGAGGAGCGAGCAATGCTCACTTATTTGCTCGAACGAATGAAGGACAAGTCGCATCTCGTCTCCTACAACGGCCGTACGTTCGATTGGCCGGTGCTCGCCAACCGCTTTATTTTGAACGGCTGGCGCAAGAGCGGACAACCGCCGGGCCATCTCGATTTCCTGCACCCTTCACGGGCACTGTGGCGCAAAACGCTGCCTTCATGCAGACTTAGCGCGGTGGAAGAGGCCAGACTAGGTGTGCGCAGGGAAGAGGATGTACCCGGCTCGCTCGCGCCGACGCTTTATTTTCAATATTTGAGCGACGGCAACCCTGAGCATCTTCATGGCGTATACGCGCATAACGAGAAAGATATTTTGACGCTGGCTTCGCTATCCGTTCATTTTGGCCGTCTACTGGACGGAGAGGGCGACGAGGAAGCGTCAATGGAAAGCGAAGAGCTATTTCGTACCGCCGCATGGCTGGAACAGCACGGTTTAACTGAAGTGGCCGAAAGGCTGTTTGAGAGGCTGACGGAACGGGAAGAGGCCGGAGAAGCGGGCTGGCGTCTGCCGCTGGCGGCCAGATACAAGAAGGCGGGCCGCTTAGAGCGGGCGCTTCCGCTCTGGCGCAAGTTTGCGGACGCGGCTGAGGAAGCCGCGGCGCCTGCAATCGAAGCGCATGTCGAACTGGCGATGTATTACGAGCATCGGGACAAGCAATTATTGATGGCGCTAACATATGCCGAGAAAGCGCTGGAGCTGGCCGTCCGACGCGGAGTGCTGGCGCGGGACAAAGCCAAGCGCGATGCGGAAAGGGCGGCATTGCAGCATAGAATAGCGAGACTGAGGAACAAAGTGTCGCGCGACGAAAGGAAGTTAGACGGCATTGATACGAATACTTAAACCGCTGGAAGAATTCTCTAAACCCGAGGCGCTCCTGTTTGATCTAGACGGGACGTTGTACCGCGGGCACGAGCCGGTGCCGGGAGCGGGCAGGCTAATCGCCGGATTGCAAAGCCGGGGCATGCTAAGTTTGTTTGTGACGAACAATTCGACGCGTACGCCCGGCGAAGTAGCGGAACACTTAGTGATGATGGGCGTCGAGGCGCCGGTGGAACGAATCGTCACTTCGGCGATGGCCGCCGCCGATTACGCCCGGTCGAACTACCCGGGAGCCGCCGCTTATGCGATCGGCGAGAAAGGGCTGAAGGAGGCGCTGCAAGACGCAGGCCTCCGACTGGTCGGGAACGGCGAGACGGCGGACGTCGTCGTGCAGGGACTTGATCGCCAGCTTACTTACGATCGGCTGACGGAAGCCGTCCGTCATTTGCTCGGCGGAGCGGCGTTCGTGCAGACGAATCCCGACCGATTGCTGCCGGTGGACGGCGGTTTTCTGCCCGGCGCTGGGAGCATCGGAGCGACGCTGCAGGCAGCGGTCGGCATCGAGCCGATCGTCATAGGCAAGCCGTCGCGCATATTGATGGATTATTCGCTGCGAATTTCCGGCACTTCGCCGGCTGGGACCTGGGTGATCGGCGACAATCCGTATACCGATCTAGCCGCCGCACGCAACGCCGGATGCCCGGCGATACTTGTGCTGACCGGCCTGTGCGACGCAGACAATTGGGAGTCGCATTGCGCCAAAGCCGAAGCGTATCCCGACGTTGTCTGCACGGGGCCGGAGCAGCTTGAGCAGTTTCTGCACGACAGAATATAAAGCGCGCACAACGCCAACAGAGCGGAAAGAAAGGAAGATCATCATGCCGGAGTATCCGGAAATGGAACATTACCGCACACAGCTTTCGTCGCTGCTCGGCGGCCGAAAAATCGTCAAGGCGACCGTAAATCGCGCCGAATCGGTCAACGAGCCCGTAGACGAATTCATTGCGGCGCTTGCCGGGCGCACCATTTTGTTTGTCGAACGCAGAGGCAAGCACTTGCTTTTCCATTTGGACGACGGCAACCGTCTGCTGCTTCATCTCATGCTGGGCGGATGGTTAGCCTATGGAACGGAGGGTCCTAAACCGGATAGCCATTTTCAAGTCATTTTGGCGTTCGACGACGATCATTCGCTCTATTTCGGAGGGCTGCGTCTTGGCTACCTGCACCGGATTTCGGCCAAAACGGCCCTTGAGCGCATGAAGGAGCTCGGTCCGGAGCCGTTCGACCCGCGCCTTACGCACGAAGCGTTCCGCAAGCTGGTCGGCTCCAAACGGAGCAAGCTAAAAACGGCGCTGACGGACCAGCACTTTATCGCCGGCATCGGCAACTGCTACAGCGACGAAATTTGCTTCCAAGCGAAGCTTCATCCGGCGGTGGCCGCGAACAAGCTGAACGACGAGGAGGCAGAGCGGCTGTATCGGGCCATGCACAAGGTGCTGAACGAGGCGAAGGAGGCAGGCGGATACATGGAGCCTCCATTGACGCCGGACGATCGGCTGACCGGCGGTTACAATGATCGCTGCCTCGTGTACGACCGTCCCGACGAGCCTTGCGATGTGTGCGGAACGCCGATTCGTCAAGAGACGCTTAGCGGGCGCAAAATGTTTTATTGCCCGAATTGCCAGCGGGAAGCTTAAATGAGCAGGGTCGGCAGCCATGTCAGCACGCGCCGCGGCTATCGCGCGGCGGCGGAACACGCGTCGGCGATCGGGGGAGACTGTTTTCAATATTTTCCGAAAAACCCAAGAACGCTTCAGCCGAAGGCGTTCGACCGCGGCGATGCCGAGAGGTGCGCCGTCTGGTGTCGGGAACGCGGCATCTTATCGATCGGGCACGGACCTTATCCCGTTAACCCCGCCTCCGAAGGGGAGGCGTCGCGAAGTATGGCACTATGCACGCTTAACGATTTGCAGATCGCGGAGGCCTGCGGCTCCATCGGCGTTGTCGTCCATTTCGGAGCCTATAAGGGCGAGGACAGGTTGCAAGGCTACCGGAATGTTATACAATGGATCAATAGCGTAACTGCGCTCTGGCATGGCAAAGCGCAAATTTTACTCGAAAATCAGGCCGGGGATCACGGTCCGATGGGCACGACGCCGGAAGAGCTGACGCAAATTCGCTCGTTGGCCGAGCATCCCGACAAAATCGGTTTTTGCCTGGATACTTGTCATCTGTACGCTAGCGGCGAATGGAAGCAGGGCAGATGGGGGGATTTCGCGGAGCGAGCCAGAGATTTAGGGCTTTGGGAGCATGTGCGAGCGGTTCATCTGAACGATTCTCTGCATGAATCGGGCTCGCGCAAGGATCGGCACGCGCCGATCGGGGAAGGCCGAATCGGCCAAGCGCAATTCGAGGAGTTGCTCGGCACGCCCGAGTTGCGGAACGTTCCGCTTATTATGGAGACGCCTGCGGGCACAGACGGCACGCATCGGGAGCAGGTGAAGCTGGTTAGACGATGGTCGGGGGAGGAAGAAGGATGATCAACGTTTATTTGGATGACATTCGGCCCTGTCCGCGCGGCTTTGTCGCGGCGCGTTCGGCGGAGGAGTGCCTGCTGCTGTTGACCGAATGCGAGGTCGATATTTTGTCGCTCGATTACGAGCTGGGCTTTGGCCAACCGAACGGGCTGGCGGTCGTGCATGGCCTGATTGCCGCGAACAAGTACCCTAAGCGAATTTTCGTTCATTCTTCCAGCATGCTGGGACGGGCGAACATGGTGCGGGATTTGCGCGCGGCCAATCCGGCCGGCGTCGAAGTTCACGACGGGCCGATGCCGCCGTCCGTGCTTCGCGAAGCGGCTGAGGAGCGGCGGGATGCGTGACTGGGAGCCGGAGAGCTGGATGCGGGATTGGACATTCTCGCCGGCGCCCTTGGCTTTGTTCGTCCATACGCCGTTATGCGGCACCTGCCTAGCGGCGGGGCGCATGCTTACTGTGGCGACGGAGCTCGTGCCGGAGACGCCCGTTGTGCGGGCGAATTTGAACGCGATGCCCGAGATGGCTCAACTGCTCAAGATCGAGAGCGTGCCCTGCCTGATCATTAAGCGCAAGAGCGGCTCATGGAGCAAACATTATCGTTTCCCCTCCGTCGTGGAGCTGGTGGAACTGCTAAGGAAGGCGAGAGAGGACTTATGATTCATCTGCAAAATTTGACATTTCGGCGCGGGGAACGCGATATTCTCCGCGGCGTCGATCTGAAAGTTAATTCGGGCGAGCACTGGGCGATTCTCGGGCGCAACGGTTGCGGCAAATCGACGATTCTGGAAATCGTGACCGCTTATCAGTTCCCGACATCGGGTACCGTCGACGTGCTCGGCAATCGTTATGGAACGATAGACGTGCGGGAGGTGCGCAGGCAGATCGGCTATATCAGTCCGGCTCTGATCGAGAAAATGGAGCTGGGCGATCCGTTGTGGGAGATTGTTGCGAGCGGTGCGTTCGCTTTCCTGCGCTTCTACGAGGAAGTGCCGCAGGAAGTGAAAGATAGAGCCTACGAGCAATTGAAACGTGTAGGTCTGGGCGACTACGCCGAGCAGCCGTTTGGCACGTTATCGCAGGGGGAACGCAAGAAGGCGCTGCTCGCCCGCACGATGATGTCGTCTCCGCGTCTGCTCATTTTGGACGAACCATGCGCGGGTCTGGATCTGTACGAGCGCGAGAAGTTTCTGCAATCGCTGACGGAGCTGGCCGAGAACGATGTTTCTCTTCTCTATGTCACGCATCATATCGAAGAGATTGTTCCCGTGATCACGCATGTGGCGCTGATGGCCGAAGGTTATTTCGTCTCCTCGGGCTTGAAGAAGGACGTGCTGACGCCGGAGAAGCTGAAGGAAGCCTACGATCTCCCTATCGATGTGCGCTGGTCGAACGATCGTCCGTGGATCGAAGTCCGGAAGGAGAACAACGCATGATCGCGTTCGTCTGCACGGCCAATCCGAGCTTCGCTCCTTACGCGATGGAGGAATTAAGACGGCGGTTTCAAGGCGCCAAGGTGTCCGGCCTCGCTCCGGGCGAGACGTTTATGTTCGCGATCGAGGAGCAGGAGCGGGAGCGGACGCTGAAGGAGCTTCGCCGCAAGGAGCCGGTGTTTCTGCGACATCTGTTTCCGGTCGAAGCCGAGGGCGAAGCGAGCGGCGACCGGGAGGCGACAGCGGAGCTTATGAGAGCTTTCGCCGCCACACTCGGGGAACGGCTGAAGGGCGCGAAGTTGGCGATTCAAGTCCGCAAGGAGCAGAACAGTCCCTTCCCGTTCTCGTCGGCGGAAGGCCGGGATACGATCGTTCCGGTCGTGAACGGGTTTGGAGCCGAGGTCGTAGCTCGCGAGGCGGATTGGATCATTTCGATCTATGCATCGAAGAAAAAGCTGTTCATGGGCTGCTCCCGTCCTCGTGACAATTTGTCAGACTGGCCGGGCGGCGCCGTTCGTTTCCGCAAGGATGACAGCTTGATCTCGCGAGCGGCGTTTAAGCTGCTTGAGGCGGAAAAGGCGTTTAATCTGCCGCTTGACCGATTCTCCAACGCGCTTGATCTTGGGGCCGCTCCCGGAGGCTGGACGTCGGTGCTGTTGGACCGCGGTCTTAAGGTAACGGCGGTCGATCCGGCCGAGATGGACGAGTCGCTTGTTATGAACCCGCATTTGCGCCATATTCGCCGCAATGCCGCAGAAGTGTCGTTCTCTCCGGGCTCGTTCGATTTGTTCGTCTGCGACATGAGCTGGGACCCGTATCATACTTGCCGGATCGTTTCGGAGTTGGCTCCGTCGATTAGCGCCGGAGGCTCGGGCATCATTACGCTGAAGCTTATGTACCGCAAGCCGCTGCAGACGATCGACGAGTTGACGGAGGAGTATGGCCGACTTTTCGATGTTCGTCAGGTGAAGCAGTTGTTTCACAACCGCGAAGAAGTTACAATATGGGTGAAGAGAAAATAAAATCCGCCGTCGGGAAAGCATCCCGCATCCGGCCGCAGCCACGAACGATTATTTGTTCGCAGCTGCGGAACGAGATGCGGGTTATTTGCGTTAACCGGCTATACGCCCTAGAAGAGGAGAGGAAAAACATGGATAATTCGCAGATGCATGGTCTTGAGCTGGAGCCGGGCATGCTGTTTGGCGATCGCTATCGAATTGCGATGCCGATCGGCAGGGGAGGAATGGGGCGGGTTTACTTAGCCGAAGATACGAGGCTCGGAGGGAAGATGAGGGCGCTTAAGCTGACCCGGCCGCTGCCGGAGGAACGCAGGGCTTTCCTTCCGGAGGCGCAGCTGCTGAGCGAGCTGGATCACCCGCATTTGCCGGCCATCGTCGATTATTATCCTCCTGACGCAAGCGGCGTCGCATGCATCGTAATGGAGTACATTGCCGGCGATACGCTTGCCGAGCGCTTCGAACGGTACGGGCTGCGCCTCGGGTTTCCGCTCGTGCTCGATGTTCTGATCGACCTGACAAACGTGCTAACGTATTTGCATTCGCTGGCTCCAGCCGTCGTCTTCCGCGATCTGAAGCCCGCGAACGTGCTTCTGGGTCAGGGAGATAAGGCGATTCTGGTTGACTTCGGCATCGCCCGACGCTATCGCGAGCATAAGACGAGCGACACGCTGCAGCTCGGCACTCCGGGCTTTGCCGCGCCGGAGCAGCTGCGGGGCGAACAGTCCGACGAGCGCACCGATCTGTACGGTTTAGGCGCATTAGCGTACTTCCTTCTGTCGGGCGGACGCTTCGCCATGCGCCATCGCGGCGCAATCGCCCAGGCGCTGCAGGAGGACGTTCCCGCCGATTTCTCTCTGTTGCTCGGACGGATGCTGGAAGTAGAGCAGGCGGACAGACCGCGTTCCGCGGATGAACTGCTCGAGGAGTTATCCCGGATCAAGCTGGAGCTTGTCGGCCTGGACGGCTTTTCGCCGTCAGCCGCGCAAGAGCAAGAACAGAGCCGGGCGGATACGCGAGTCATAGCGCTCGTCTCCACTTATCCGGGAGCAGGAGCAACATTCGCGTCGTTGGCATTGTCGGCGACGCTCGGTAGCCAAAGCAAGGCGCACGCGCTCGTCGAGTGTCCAGGCGGCGATGCGGAGCTGTTCGCTCTGCTGAACGGGGAGAGGCGGATGCCGAAGAGCGCCGTATTCGCTCGCGCGGACGGGAGACAGGCGACCGTCCCCGCATGGCGAGAAGGCGCTGCCGCCTATTATCCGCTTCGTCCGGAGGAGGAGCCGGCCGTTAACCGCGAGCCGGGCAAGGAGCTGGGCAAGTGGATCAGGCGACTTGGCGTTCCGCTTGTGCTGCTTGACGTTTCCAGCCGCTGGGAGCATCCCGCGACGATGGATTATGTGCTGCGCACGGCCGATCTCGTCGCGCTCGTGGCCGACTGCTATCCGGCCAAATGGTCGCCGCGCAGACAGTCGGCCTGCGCGGAGCTGTTCGGACAGGCCGAACGCCGCGGTATTCGCAGCCTATGGATCGCGAACCGGGATCAGCCGTTCGATGATCGCTCCAGTTGGCTGGCCCTGTTTCCGGAAGCCCCTGCAGCCATCTTGCCTGAGCTCCCTTCCTCCCTCATGCTGAACGCGCTGTGGAGAGGAGAAGGTTTTCCGCGGGACGAGCGGACGGGTCGAACGATGCAGCGGGCGCTGCGATCTGTGATGAGTCTTTTGTCCGAACGATCGCGTTGACAAACTGACGCCCTTCGACCTATTTTTATTCGCTTTGACAGGCGTGGTACAATAGGTTAGGAACAAATGCGAGGTGATGATGATGAATAATGAAAATATATTGATTATCGAGGATGAAGATTCGATTGCAAGAATTTTGCAACTTGAGCTGGAGCATGAAGGCTATGGCGTAGGAAGAGCGGCCGACGGGCGCAAAGGGCTGGAGATGGCCGTGTCCGGAGAATGGGATCTCGTGCTGCTCGACGTGATGCTGCCTGAACTGAACGGCATCGAGGTGCTTCGTCGGCTGCGTCAGAACGACGCTGCCGTTCCGGTCATTTTGCTGACGGCCAGGGATACGGTTCCCGATAAGGTGAGCGGCTTCGAGCATGGGGCCAACGATTATATTACGAAGCCGTTCGCGATGGAGGAACTGCTGGCAAGAGTGCGGAATCTGCTGCGAATATTCAAAGCGTCCCGCGAGGGCGATAGCGAGGACGTAATCAAAATCGGCGATTTGACGATTGAACTGCTGACGCGCAAAGTATATCGCAAGGATCATTCGATCGATCTGACGCCGCGGGAATTCGAGCTGTTGCTGTACTTGGCCCGCAATAAAAACGAAGAGAAGACGCGGGACGAAATTTTGTCCGATGTATGGGGCTACGAATATATCGGCGATACGAACGTCGTCGACGTCTACATTCGTTATTTGCGGCAGAAGATGGACAAGGGGTATCGTCATAAGCTGCTGCACACCGTTCGCGGCGTCGGGTATATGCTGAAGGAGCCGGATGCATGACCCTTAGATCCAGATTTACCTTATTTACGGTTTTCTGGTTGATTTTTATTTTGATTTTGTACAATATTTTCGTCTACTTCTTCGTGATTCGGGTCACGACGCGAGGAGAGCTGCAGCTTCTGGCCAGCAAGGCGGATCAGGTGATCGAGTCATTGCGCAAGCGAAGTATGCAGGGGCTTGACGAACCGAAGCTGCTCAGCGATCTTTACAACTACAACGAGATGATGAGAGTCGTCGTGGGCGAACAGATTGTCAATAAAGTCGGGACGGACGAGGAACTGCTCTCGATTCCTTCGCAGTTCCAGGTATACAACTACTCGGACACGATGCAGATCAACGGACAGCGCGTGCTGTTTCTATCCAAGCCGATATTTGATCAAGGACGGATGGTCGGCACGATAGAGGCGGCCCGTCGGTTGACGGTGCTGGACAGCTATTTACAAATTCTGGTCGGCGCTCTGACCGTAACGAGCATCGGCGCGGTCGTGTTCGCCATTTTCGGCACGTATTGGTTTACGTCCCGACTTACGGGGCCGATCGGCCAGATGGTGCAGACGATGCGCGAGATCGACCGAAGCGGCAAGCTGTATCGCGTCAAGCTGAATGGGCGGGAAGAATCGATTGAGCTGCAGCAGATGGTGCGGGCGTTTAACCAGATGATCGACCGGCTGGACAGGACGATCGAGAGCCAGAAGCATTTCGTCGCGGACGCCTCACACGAGCTAAAGACGCCGCTTACGGTTATTTCCAGCTACGCGGATATGCTGAAGCGCTGGGGAAGGGATAACGTAGAAGTCCGGGACGAAGCGATCGAAGCGATTGCCAGGGAAACGGAACGTTTGCAAAATCTGATTCGTTCCATGCTTACGCTCGCCGAAGCGGAGCAGGACAATTGGCTGAACGTATCGCGTTTTGACGTCGTGGGCATCGTCCGGGAGTTGTCCGAAGTGCTCGGCACGACGTTCCATCGCAGCATTCGCGTGCATTCGGATCATCAGTTCGTGTACATGAAGGGAGATAAGGATAAGGTGCGGCAACTGCTGCTCATCCTTATCGACAACGCGCTGAAGTACAGCAAGGAGCCGATCGACGTGCGAATTCGCAATCAGAAGAGCGGCATCAAGCTGGAGGTGATCGATTACGGCATCGGCGTTCCCGAGAACGAGATCCCGAACATGTTTCAGCGCTTCTACCGGGTGGATGAAGCCCGACACCGTTCAACCGGAGGCAGCGGCCTCGGTCTGTCGATTGCCAAGAAGATTATCGACGTTCACGAGGGCAGCGTAGAGGTATACAGCAAGCCGGGCAAGGGGACAACGGTATCGATCCAACTGCCCCGCAAAGTTTAAGAGGAAGTTCAAAAAGTCCAATTTTGATCACGAAGCGGAACAGGAAGCGGATTCGACGTCGAATCTTGAACTCAGCCGGATCCTCCGGTACTCATGTAGGTTTGCCTACACTCCGTTCCTCGTCTCCTAGCTTCGTCCAACCTTCTCGGTGCTGTAAATCGGACTTTTTGAACCTTCATTTGAACGGAAGTTCGAAAAGTCCAATTTTGATCACGAAGCGGAACGGGAAGCGGATTCGACGTCGAATCTTGAAACTCAGCCGGATCCTCCGGTACTCATGTAGGTTTGCCTACACTCCGTTCCTCGTCTCCTAGCTTCGTCCAACCTTCTCGGTGCTGAAAATCGGACTTTTTGAACCTTCATTTGAACGGAAGTTCAAAAAGTCCAATTTTGATCACGAAGCGGAACAGGATGCGAATTCGACGTCGAATCTTGAACTCAGCCGGATCTAAAAATGGCTTGCTCGGCATTGTCGGATTCCGATACTATAGGAAGAAGTAATGGGAGCATAGTTTCAGCATAGTTTCGGTCCCCGTGTCCGGAACGGCTACGGGAGGTGCAGAGGTGCTAAAACTGGTGAACATGCCCGGCGAAGGCCGGATGCTGTCGCTGACCATTCGTAATTATGGAAGGGGGGACTTCGCGAATCTGATCGCGTTGCAGGCGAGGTGTTTTCCTCCGCCTTTTCCGTCCGAGCTGTGGTGGAACGAAGAGCAGCTGAACGAGCACGCAACCCGTTTCCCGGAAGGAGCGCTTTGCGCGGAGGTAGACGGAACGATCGTTGGCTCGATGACGGCTTTGCGAGTTACTGTGTCCGAAGACAGGCCTCACAATTGGGCCTCGATGACGGATAACGGTTACATTCGCAATCACGAGCCGGACGGAGATACGATTTACGTCGTCGATCTGTGCGTAGATCCGCACTATCGCAAGCTGGGGCTGGGGAAATGGCTGATGCAGTCGATGTTCGAGACGGTCGTTCATCTAGGCTGTCGCCGATTGCTTGGAGGAGGACGCATACCCGGCTACAAAGTCCATTCCGCCAATATGGGACCGGAGGAGTACGTTCGAAAAGTATGCGAAGGCGAGCTGAAAGATCCGGTGATCACCTTCATGCTTCGCTGCGGCAGATTGCCGGTAGGAGTCGCCGCCGAATACTTGGAAGACGAGCAATCCTTGAATTATGCGGCTTTGATGGAATGGCGAAATCCTTTTAAGACGGAGAGATGAATATGGAATATATCCGCGTTACATCGATAGAAGATCCCAATTTTGCGCAAATGCATCGTCTAATGAGCTCGATCTTCCCGCCAGAGGAAGTGCTCGCGTTCGAATTATGGAAGGAGCCGCTCGAAGATCCGGGCATTCACGTCTATGTCGCGGTTCATAACGACAGCGTTGTCGGTGCGACGGAATACCGCTATTACCCGGATATGCGCGTTGCAATGACCGATTTTACGATTATCGGCACGGCCGGGCTGGGTATCGGACGTTTTCTGTACATCGAGAGATCCCGCGATCTCGAAAGGCTGCAGAAGGAGAGCGGCACGGAATCGATCGGCATGTTCGCGGAGATTTATCGGCCGCATTCGGTTTCCTCGCTGAAGTTCGGCAACGTGCTTCCGATGCATCCGGCCGTCAGACGCGAAGTGCTGTCCCACATCGGTTATCGGAGGCTTGATCTGAATTACGTTCACCCTTCGTGGGATCACGAGGGCAAAGCGGTATCCGAGCTTGATCTCGGGTTCTGTTCGGCCGAGGCGGCGCAGCATTCGCTGCCTTCCGACTTAATCGTTCGTTTCCTTCGGCAATATTATTCGGCGCTGCCGAACAAACCGAAGGAATGGGAAGAGATGATCCGCGAGCTGGAAGGAAGGGTCGAGGTCGAACTGCTTCCGCTATGACTTCGGCGATTCGGCGATTCGTCCCTTGTATTTGCCGGAATGGATGATCATAGCCCGCACGCGAACCGAACCGAGCGCGGCGGAAGCGAAGCCCTCTCCGCGCAGGTAGGACTTCCAGTCGGAATGATGATATTTGAAGATCGGATAACCTAGGTTCAGAATGTCTGCGCCAATGTTTTTACCGGCGTCGTAAGTGGATCTTACGGTTTTCTCGACCTCTTGTTCCAGCAGCTGTCTCATTTTCGCTTCGTCGAGATTTTGCTGCATTTCATCAATGAAGGCTTTAACCTTGATGTCGAGGTTGAAGTTCAACCTTCCGTCCCGAACGGCGTAACGGACCTTAAATTTTTTCATGCGGACAACAAAGGTGATAACCGGATTTTCCTCATTTTCAATCGTAAGCGGTACCCGGAACATTTTTTCGTCCAGGTACCGTTTTCCTATTAATTGCTCTGTAGTCAACGTACCCAAGAAGTCGGTTCCCTTGAAGAAAAAGGCTCCGTCCATGATCAATAGCGAAATCGGTTTGCCGCCTTCGAGCCAACTTGAGGAATCAATCGTCAATCGCGGGATCATGGCGGTTTTGCCGCGCTCGTAAGTATCGGACAGGAAGCGGTATAAATAAACCGGCTTGATGTAAGAGAACTGTCTATACGACTCGTCGGGCTTCATCATTAACGAATCGTAAAGCGAACGATTGTAAAACGGAAACGCATTAAGCAGTCTCTCAATCGGTTCATCCGTTCCGAACAGCCACAGGTTGTAACGGATCTCCCGGTATCGGTTGATAAGATCCGTCAGATCGATGATGCCGACGTTGCGCAGCGCTCGTTTCGTGAATATGACCGTCTTGATGTGTCCCCAATATATCGGAAATTGCTCGGATTTGTACACCTTGAACATCGCGTCCGCAATCGATTTGCCTTTGCCGATCCCGACCACGTCATTCTGCTTGGCGCCGACGGGTGCGCCTTCGCGCCTAGCGATTTCGGAAAACTGCGCCGACTGGAGATAGACGACAAACTGCTCGTCCTCGAAGTCGATGCTCAGCGAGGTCAAATAGTTCATGCGGTCGATATTTTTGTAATCCCAGCATCCAGCGATCGTCATGGACGAGAGGGTAATCGTTAGCAGCGCGCAGAGCTTTAGCAGCAGTTTAGGCAAGCGAAATCATTCCTTTAAGATCGCTTTTTTAAGTATCGCGGAACGTAAGTGCCCAGCTTGCGGGGGAACATGAGCAGAGCTCTGCCGATATCTTTCGGCGTGATCGGGGCAAGCGGCGCGAGGAACGATACTCCGAACGAATTGAGGCTGGTCAAGTATACGAGCAGGATAAGAACGGACAGCATGAAGCCGTACATTCCCAAGGTTGCGCTAATAAAAACCGACGAAAAACGCAATATGCTCACAGTGCCGCTTAGCGTTTGACTCACGAGCGTTGATCCGGCGACGGTCGACATTGCGGCGATGACGACCATGGAAGGGGAGATCAGCCCGGCGCGAATTGCGGCATCTCCGATAATAAGGCCGCCGACGACGGTTAGCGTCTGTCCGATCATCGAGGGAAGACGGTATCCGGCTTCCTTAAATGTTTCAAGCAGCGTCAGCACCAGAAACATCTCCATCGGCGTGCTTAGCGGAATGCCGATTCTCGTCGTCACGATGGTCGCAAGCAAGGGAAACGGAATTTGATCCTGGTGGTAGCCGGTCAGCGCGATATAGAAGCCGGGAAGAAAAATAGCGACGAGCAGGCTGAACAGACGCAGCAGCTGCCCGAACGATGCGGACAGGAAATTAAAGTGCGTATCTTCGGGCGTCTTCAGCAGCATCAACAGCGAGATTGGCGCGATCATGGCGCCGGGCACTCCGTCGATGACGATTGCGAATCGCCCACGCAGCACGCAGGAGGTGACGAAATCGGGTCTGCCGGTATAGATCGTCAGCGGAAAGAGGCTGAATGGAGTGTCCGAGATCAGCTCTTCAAGCTGCGTAGAGCTGATCAGTTCCTCGATTTGCCCCCCAAGCCGCTCCAGTCTCCCGCGAATATCGGCGAGCAGGGAAGGCGAGATTTTCTCCGAGTCGAAGATGAGGCCGACCTTTGTTGCCGTTTTTGTGCCGATGATATAAGTCTCGAACGACACGGTATGCACGGGCATATAACGTCTGAGCAAGCCGAAGTTCGCTTCTATCGATTCGACCAATCCATTCTTTGGTCCGCGGATCGATACCTCGATGTTTGTTTCCTCTGTTTGGCGCTCTGGGAATTGAGCCGCGTTAAAAGCGAAGAACATATTCAGTTGGGAAAAACCGATAATTACATTGCCCTTGAACAGCAGAGCATCCGTTGTCGAGGCGGAAAGCTCCTTAACAGGCCGCAGGCGGATCGAAGCGCGGTATTCGATATTCTCTGCCTTCTCCAGCCCGGTTTGGTGGTAAAGCTCGCGAATTTGCGGCAGCACCAGCCGATTAATCAGTTGAATGTCGCATAGCGACGGACAGAAAAACAAAGTTGCGCTAGTGCGATCCGGAAGAGGAACGAGATCGGAAATGACGTCCGCATTGTGGCGATATCGCGCCTTAAGCGTATCGAGGGCATCGGTAGTCATGATTGCGCTCCTTGTCGTTTTTTGGCGGGAATTTTGAAGAGGATTAGCAAAATCAGGCTCATGGCAAGCATCGTATAGAAGTCCGCCGGAAAATAAAAGTGAGTCAGCAAGGAGATGAAGCTGATGTCGCCGATCGGATAAAGAACGAGGCCGAGAATCGCCAGCGTCACGATCGGTAGCGCAAGCTTATGAAAATTGAAAAATTGAAAGATCAGCCATAAAGTAAAGCTTAATCGGACGAAAGCTCCGCTCACCCATTGAAAGATCGACAGAAAGTCGACATGTTCGATAAAGGAGCCGATTTTGACGAGCCGCCATTGCTCAAACGCAGGATAACGCTGCAGCGAGCCTTCGACCGGTCCGAACTCCGCGATGCTGCCCAGCAAGGGGCCGAGCGTCAGGCCGGTTAGCAGAACCGCGAGCAGAAGCAGATGTCTCTTTTTGATCGATGTGGAAACATGATGTTGGACGAACAACAGCAGCAAGAGTTCGACCAAGCCGGAGCCGGCGAACGGGATACCGCGGGAGAAAGCCGCCGCGTCGCGCTCGAATATCGGGAACAGCAAGCCATAGTCTTTGTGTGGCCAGTTGGCGATCATAACGAATTCTCCGAACACAACGATAAAGGGCAGTAGAATTCCGGCCGACAAAGCTACGGAGCGCAAACCTCGGGATGCGGTGTATGCGCACAGCAGCAAGAAGGATGCGGACACGGCGTATTGGGGCGTAAATGGCAAATAGGAGGACGTTGTCCAAGTTGTCATGTCTTTGACCGTCACGGCGGCGGACAAAGTGAGCGCAACCGCAAACAAGCCGGCGATCGTCCGGGATACGACGGAGCCAAAGCGTTCCTGTAGATAAGCAAGCGCGGCTTGTCGGTTAAGCGACATGATCATTCGGGCGATCAGCAGGAAAAAGGGGACGAGAATCAGGAACGTGGCGAGGACCGAGATCCAGGCGTCTCTACCGGAAGCGTCGAGCAGCAACGGGATGACGAGCACATGGTTGACGAGACCGATCGATTGGATAAAGATAAAGCTGATCTGAAGCAAGGAGAAGGTCGGAGTTTTCAACGGGCGGCCTCCTTCACGGGGATAAAACCTCCTTGTCATTGTTTGTCTTTCTTACCTTAAAATATACGGAAATTAGGGGATGCGGAATGGAAGTCACCTTTCTGGGAAACGGCGATTCGTTGGGAACGCCAAGAGTGTATTGCGATTGCGAGGTGTGCGAGGAAGCGAGAATCGGCGGCTTGAACCGCCGCTATCGTTCGTCGCTTCTGCTGGAGACGGAGGGCGAACCGCCGCTGCTTCTGGACTGCGGTCCGGACTGGCGAGGACAAATGGAGGCGATCGGCTGTCGCGGCATCTCGCAAGCGCTGATCACGCATGCCCATTTCGACCATATCGGCGGCTTGACGGAGTGGGCGGACGCTTGTCGATGGAGACAGGAGAGGGGCGCTCTATACGCGCCGCAGGAAGTCATTCAGAGCATTGTCGAGCGTTTTCCATGGATCGTCGGCCAATTGTCGATGACGGCCAATGACGAAGGCATGAATTACGGAGAGTGGCGGATTACTCCATGGCGGGTGAATCACGGTAAAAACGGATTTGCCTACGCTTATCGATTCGAGAGTATGAAGGACGGAAGAGCCTGGGCGTACTGCTCGGACTCGATCCATCTGGAAGAGGAGCAAAAGTCGCCTATGCGCGGTCTGTCTCTGCTTGTCCTCGGCACAAGCTTTGTCGTGGAAAATTATCCGGTGGAGACGCGGTCGGTGTACGATATGCGCGAAGGGCTGGAGCTTGTCGCCGAGATGAAGCCCGAACGCGCTCTGTTCACGCATCTGTCCCACGACGTCGACATTCGCGCCGATTACGGGTTGCCCGCCTGCGTATCGCTTGCCGAGGCGGGACTGATCGTAACCGTCTAGTCGCGGCTGCGTATGACGAGCAGCAATCCGCCTGACAGCTCAATCGTGCCGGTATTAGCTTCAAGCACATTGCTGATGCCAAGCGACCAGCCCAACTTAAGCGTAGCGTTCAGCAGCGGATAGCGAAAGCCGGTCAGCGTCACTCCGGTCGCTTCCAGGGACAGCGGCAGCAGCGAGACGTATGGGTACTTGCCGTCTGCTTCCAGCTGAAGACGATCGGCGCACAGCCGAATTTCGTTATGCTCGTCTACAAGCGTCATCGAAGCTCCGCGTTCATGCGCCTGACGAAGCAGATGCACGTTGCCAAGCCCGTGATCGAGTCGCGTGCCGAGCGCCCCAACGGCCACGACATGCTTGAAGCCGCGATCCAGCGCCTTGCGTAGAGCAAGCTCGGTATCGGTCCAATCTTTATCGTAGGCGTCGCAGGCGAGCAGTTCTTTGGCAGCGGCGGAAATTCGCTGCATTTCGTCTTCGCTGACGGAATCGAAATCTCCAAGCGCGAGGTCGGGCTTCAGTCCGTGGCGAACAAGAAATTCCGCTCCGCGGTCGGCTCCGATCAAATAATCTCCCGGGACCGGCAAATCGGCAGCCCACGGACCCAGGCTGCCGCCGGCGAAAATAATAGCGCGTTCGGAAAAGGAACGGGACATATCTATATAGCTCCTCCTGCAATCTATTGACCAATATTATTTAATTTTAGCATAGACCGTTGCAGAACTGCAGACCTACCCGCTACAATGAGTAACGGAGCGCCTGCCGTAAGGTCGGCGGAAGTGTTGAACCGGTGTTTGCAGAGGAGAGTTAAAGTTGGAATTGGACGATGTGTTTCAAATTTTCAGCTTGATCGGAACGATCGCGTTCGCGGTCAGCGGCGCGATCGTCGCCATGGAAGAAGAGTACGACATATTGGGCGTGTTCGTGCTTGGGCTTGTTACTGCGTTCGGAGGAGGGGTGATCCGGAATTTGCTGATCGGCGTTCCGGTGACGACGCTGTGGAGTCAAGGCTTGTTTCTGAAGACGGCGGGCATTTCGATTCTGATCGTGTTCGTGCTGCCGATCGCCTGGATTCATCATTGGAAAAGAAGCGAGGCTTTCTTCGACGCGATCGGTCTGTCGGCCTTCGCGATTCAAGGGGCGCTTTATGCCGTGAAGGCGAATTTGCCGATTAGCGCCGTTATGGTCGCGGCTATGCTGACCGGGATCGGCGGGGGAATGGTGCGGGACATTATGGCCGGCAGGAAGCCGCTCGTGCTTCGCGACGAGATTTATGCCGTCTGGGCGCTTGCAGCCGGCTTGGTCATCGGCTTATCGAAGCTGCAGGCCCCTTGGTTCCTGTTTATTCTGTTCCTGCTCGTCGTTGCGTTTCGAATGCTGTCCGTACATTATAAATGGAAGCTGCCGCGCCGTTCGTTGCGCGCAGCGTCGGGAGGTCCATCATGAGTTACTCCGTATTGTTTGTGTGTCTAGGAAATATTTGCCGCTCTCCGATGGCGGAGGCGGTTATGCGTCATCTGATCGAACGTGAGAGGTTAAGCGATCTTGTGACGGTCGATTCGGCCGGCACCGGCGACTGGCACATCGGCCGTCCGCCTCATGAAGGGACGCGCGGCTTGCTGGATCGCTACAGCATTTCTTATCAAGGGATGAGAGCCCGACAGCTCTCCGTTGAAGACGGCGGGTATTTTGATCTGATCGTGGCAATGGATACGCAGAACGAGAAGGATATCCGGGCGAAGCTCGGAGCTTCGCCGCGGTCGGAAATCGTCCGTTTTCTGTCCTTGCTTCCGGAGAGAGGCATGGACGACGTGCCCGATCCTTACTATACGGGCAACTTCGACGAGGTGTACGAGCTCGTCAAAGAAGGCTGCGAGAGAATTTTGACTCGTATTCGCGAGAAGCTACCCCAACGCTAAGTCAGCGGAACGCCCGAGGCTCCGGTCCGAGAAAGGGGGCTAGAGCTTCGGGCAGCTCCTTCTGCCAAAACCCCCATTTATGCTCCCCGTCCTTTTCCGTGTAGAGAACTTGAGCCCCTTTTTCCCTCAACGTTTGCTCCGCTTGACGATTCAGCTCAACGAAATCGAATGTGCCTCGGTCGGTGGCAAACTCGTTTTCCTGCAGACCGACAATCATCCATATGCTTAGCCGCTCAAGAGAAGGGGCGCTGCGAAGCTGCTCCATGTAGACGTCGTAAAAAGCGCCGGAAAGCGACAGAATGCGGCTGAACAGCTCCGGATAGGCGAGCGCGAGCGACACCGATACCGCTCCTCCGAGGGAGTCGCCGGCAAGCAGGCGCTGTTCGGGAACATCGCGAACCGGATAATGAGATTCGATCCAGGGAATGAGTTCCTCCGCGAAAAAACGGGTATAAGACAAATAGCGTTCTCCATCCGGAGTATACTCCGAGGTGCGAAGCTTGACGTTCACATCGACGCCGACGACGATAAACGGCTCCCAGTCTTCTTCTAGAATCAGTCTTTGGGCATGGGTAGCGATTCGGCCAAAATTAAAAAATTCTTCTCCATCCTGACAATAAACGACAGGATAGCTCATCCAGGGCTGAAATCCGGGAGGCAAATAGACCCGGATTGAGCGGCTGCCCTCCGGAAGCCAGCGGCTGGGGATGTCGTGCTTGTGAATCGTTCTCTTAAACAACGAGCTGTCGCTCATAAGGGACGCCTCCTTGGCAGGTATGGGATTGACCGGGCATGGGCAAACCAACTGAGGGTATGAGACACAAATTGTACTACACTGTATTACGAATTTATATTTCCTGTTATATAAACATGAAAAGGAGAAAAGCTTTATAAAATAAGGTTTTTTCGAGTTTTTCTTTGACCAATTCACTTAAACAGGGATATAATAATTCTATAACAGATTGCCCTCTTCCACAATCAAAGATGAGGTGAACCTAATGAGCAAAGTATCCACGGAAGCTCCGGAGGTCAAAACCGGCGCTCAACCGCACGTAGTCATGTCCGAAGATGTCAAGCCGTTGCAGGTACTGTCACCGGAAGGCGAAGTAATTAATCCGGAGTACATGCCGAAGCTGTCGGACGAGCAGTTAAAAGAAGTGATGTATCGCATGGTGTTCACGCGCACTTGGGACGACCGCGCCGTCAACCTGGGACGTCAGGGCCGTCTCGGTTTCTACGCTCCGGTATCCGGACAGGAAGCGACAATGGTCGGCAGCGAATATGCGCTTACGAAAGAAGATTTCGTCTGCCCGGGTTATCGCGATATGCCGCAGCTAGTGTGGCACGGACTCCCGCTTTATCAAGCGTTCCTGTACTCCCGCGGTCATCAGCACGGCGGGCAAATTCCAGAAGGCGTTAACGTTCTGATGCCGCAGATTATTATCGGCGCACAGATTCTGCATGCGACGGGCATCGGCATGGGCTTTAAGCTGAAGGGCGAGAAGCGCGTTGCCATTACGTATACCGGGGACGGCGGTTCCTCCGAAGGCGATTTCTACGAAGGCTTGAACTTCGCAGGATCGTTTAAGCTGCCGGTTATCTATTTCGTGCAAAACAACGGCTATGCGATTACGACTCCGTACGAGAAACAGACGGGCGCTCAATCGATCGCGCATAAAGCGCTGGCCGCAGGTATCCGCGGCGTGCAAGTCGACGGCATGGACGTATTGGCTGTCATCTCTGCCGTACAAGAAGCGGCCGAACTCGGACGCAATGGCGGAGGCGCGACGTTGATCGAAGGTCTGACCTACCGTTTCCGTCCTCACTCGATGGCGGACGACGCGACCAAGTACCGTACGAAAGACGAAGAGCAGGAATGGAACGAGAAGGATCCGATCGTTCGCTTCGGCAAGTTCCTTGCGAAGAAAGGGCTGTGGACGGAAGAGGACACGGTTCGCGTGAAGGAAGAAGCGAAAGCTGCCGTTAACGAGCATATCAAAAAAGCGGAACAGACTGAAAAAATGTCGATCTCCGGCTTGATCGATTCGATGTTCGAACATACTCCGCCGCACCTGGAAGAGCAAAAGGCGGATTTCCAATAATCGCAACCACTAAGAGCGGCCGGCTGCGGTCGCAAACTGAATGACGGGGGAGTAAACAGCATGGCGCAAATGACAATGATTGACGCGATCCGCGATGCGATGCGGGTAGAGCTTGCGCGCGATCCAAGCGTGCTTGTGTTCGGGGAAGACGTCGGCCACGTCGGCGGCGTATTCCGCGCGACGGAAGGACTGCAAAAAGAATTCGGCGAACAGCGCGTATTCGATACGCCGCTGGCCGAGTCCGCCATCGGCGGCCTTGCGGTAGGTCTGGGAACGCAAGGCTTCCGCCCGATCGCAGAAATTCAATTCGTAGGCTTCATCTATGAAGCGCTTGACCAAATGTTCGTGCAAGCTGCCCGCATGCGCTACCGCTCGGGCGGACGCTATCATGCTCCGATCGTATTCCGCACGCCGTTCGGCGGCGGCGTCAAGGCGGCCGAGCTGCACACGGATTCGCTGGAAGGCCTTGCTATCCAGACGCCGGGCATCAAAGTGATCGTGCCTTCCAATCCATACGATGCGAAAGGTCTGCTCATCTCGGCCATTCGCGATAACGACCCGGTCTTTTTCATGGAGCATCTTAACTTGTACCGCGCGTTCCGCGCCGAAGTGCCGGAAGGCGAGTATACGGTGCCGATCGGTAAAGCGAACGTCGTTCGCGAAGGCAAAGACGTGACGATTATCTCTTACGGCTTGATGGTGCATACTGCGGTTAAAGCGGCGGAAGAGCTGGAGAAGAACGGCGTATCCGCAGAGGTAATCGACCTGCGCACGCTGATGCCGCTGGACATCGACACGATCGTCGCTTCCATTCAGAAGACGAATCGCGCGATCGTCGTGCAGGAAGCTCAGAAAACTTCCGGAGCGGCTGCGGAAATTATCGCGCAAATTAACGAAAAAGCGATTCTGCACCTGGAGGCTCCGGTGCTTCGCTGCGCAGGTCCGGATACGGTGTATCCGTACGCGCAGATTGAAGATGCATGGCTGCCGACTCCGGCACGCATCGTGAAGACTGTTAATCAAGTGCTGCAGTTCTAAATCGGAAAAAGGAGGGTTCCAGGTGACGAGATTCGAATATCGATTCCCGGAACTCGGCGAAGGGATGCACGAAGGCGAAATCGTCAAAGTGCTCATCGCGCCGGGACAGACGGTAACGGACGAAGACATTATTATGGAAGTACAGAACGATAAAGCGGTCGTAGAAGTGCCGTGTCCGGTTAACGGCAAAGTGCTCGAAGTGCTGGCCAAAGACGGACAAGTTATGCATATCGGCGAACTGGTCGCCGTCATCGAAGCGGAAGGCGACGTGCCTGACCAAGGTCCGGCTGCAGACAGCCACGCTCAGCCTGCCGGCGACAACAGCGCCACCGGCGGCGCGGATACGAAGGGCGAACCGGCGCAACAGCCTGCGGCGGAAGCTGCTGGAGCGGCCCCGGCTGCTGCTGAAGCAAAGCCGGCGGCAAGCAATGCGCTTGTGCTGGCGACGCCTAGCGTACGCAAGCTGGCGCGCGAGAAGGGCGTTGCAATTGCAGAGATCGCAGGCAGCGGCAAGAACGGCCGCATTACTCGCGATGACGTGGTTGCTTACGCTTCCGGCGGCGCGCCGAAAGCTGCGGCCTCCGAGGCAGCGGAAGCTTCCGAAGCTCCTGCTGCGGCGGCTGCGCCAAAAGCGGCAGCGCCGGTGAGCGGTCCGGGCGTCGAAGAGCGCGTACCGTTCAAAGGCATCCGCAAGGCGATCGCCAACGCGATGGTCAAGTCGGTCTACACGGCGCCTCACGTTACGCTGATGGATGAGATAGACGTGTCCGCACTTGTGGCGCTGCGCTCGAAAGCGAAGCCAGTCGCCGAGAAGAAGGGCGTCAAGCTGACGTACCTGCCGTTTATCGTGAAGGCGCTCGTCGCCGCATGCCGCGAATTCCCGGCAATGAACGCGATGATCGACGAAGCGGCCAACGAAATTGTATACAAGAAGTACTACAACATTGGCATTGCGACGGATACGGACAACGGCTTGATCGTTCCGGTCGTGTTCGACGCCGATCGCAAGAACATTTGGTCGATCGCCAACGAAATCCGCGATCTGGCCGCTCGCGGCCGCGACGGCAAACTGAGCGCAGCCGAGCTGAAGGGCAGCACGATTTCGATTACGAATATCGGTTCGGCCGGAGGCATGTTCTTCACGCCGGTGATCAACTTCCCGGAAGTTGCGATTCTCGGTACTGGACGTATCTCCGAGAAAGCCGTCGTCAAAAACGGAGAAATCGTTGCGGCTCCGGTTATGGCACTGTCGCTCAGCTTCGATCACCGCATCATCGACGGCGCCACGGCGCAAAACTTCTTAAATTACATCAAGCAGCTGCTTAACGATCCTGAACTGCTTGTTATGGAGGTATAAGACATGGTCGTAGGAGACGCTTCTCTCGATATTGATTTGCTCGTTATCGGTGCGGGCCCTGGCGGATACGTCGCGGCGATCCGCGCGGCTCAACTGGGGCAGAAGGTAATTATTGCGGACAAAGCCAAGTTCGGCGGCGTCTGTCTGAACGTCGGCTGTATCCCGTCCAAAGCGCTGATTAACTCCGCGCACCACTACGAGTCGATGCAGCATGCGGCGGACTACGGTCTGTCTGCAGATAACATCAACGTCGACTTCGGCAAAGTACAGGACTACAAAAACTCGGTCGTTAACAAAATGACGAGCGGCGTAGAAATGCTGCTGAAGGCGAACAAGGTGCAAATGTTCCAAGGCGAGGTTATGTTCATCAACGAGAACGAAGCCCGTCTGTTCAACGATCAGGAAGCGCCGCGCTACCGTTTCAAAAACTGCATTATCGCGACGGGGTCCCGTCCGATCGAGCTGAAGCCGTTCCCGTTCGGCGGACGCATTCTGTCTTCGACAGAAGCGCTGTCCCTGCCTGAGCTGCCGAAGAGCCTTGTTGTTATCGGCGGCGGCTACATCGGCATCGAACTCGGCCAAATGTACGCCAAGTTCGGCACGAAGGTAACGGTGCTTGAGGGCGCGGATACAATTCTTCCGGGCTTCGACAAGGATATGAGCCAGCTGGTCGTTAAGAAGCTGAAGAAATCCGGCGTCGAGATCGTGAACGGCGCGCTTGCTAAAGGCGCGGAGCAGACCGACAAGGAAGTTACAGTAACGTACGAAGTCGGCGGCGAACAGAAGACGGTAACGGCAGATTACCTGCTCGTAACCGTTGGCCGTCGTCCGAACACCGACGGCGAGCTTGGCCTCGACCTGATCGGCGTGAAGGTTGGAGAGCGCGGACTGATCGAAGTGGACGAGCAATGCCGCACGAACATTCCGCACATTTACGCTATCGGCGACATCGTGCCGGGCGCGGCTTTGGCGCACAAAGCCTCCTACGAAGCGAAGGTAGCTGCGGAAGCGATCGCTGGCCTGCCTTCGAAGGTGGACTATAAGTGCATTCCAGCCGTGGCGTTCTCCGATCCCGAATGCGCAAGCGTCGGCTACACGGAGAAGGAAGCGAAAGACAAAGGCATCAACGCGAAATCCAGCAAGTTCCCGTTCGGCGGCAACGGCCGTGCAGTAACGTTGGGCGGCGCGGACGGCTTCATGAAGCTTGTTCACGATGCCGATACGGGTCTGGTGCTCGGCGCGCAAATCGCGGGCGTCGAAGCTTCCAACATGATCGCCGAGCTGGGTCTTGCGATCGAGATGGGCGCAACGATCGAAGATATTGCGCTAACGATCCATGCTCACCCGACTTTGGGCGAAATCACGATGGATACGGCCGAGCTTGCTATGGGTCACCCGATCCATACGCTTGCGCCTAAAGCTTAAGTTAGTAGTTAGCGATGCACGGCTTATTCTGCGCTGCTTGACAGTGCAGGTAGGCCGTGTTTTGTTTTTGCCGATCCAGAGCAGCAGTTTATGAGGAGGGGAAAGTATGACGAACCGTCAAGAAGATAGGCAGGAGCAATCGACATGGCGCATGATTCAGACTTGGGCGGCGAAAGCGGTCAATGCGGTTGAACTGCTTCCTGTGGAAGGAAGCAAGGGCGAAGAGGAGATTGCAAGGCTGAAGCTCTCCTTGCGATCCACTCTGGGGGCGGTAGCGCAATATACGGGCGGTATTCTTGTGCAGCACGGATGGCTGCGTATCCTCGGTTCAGGCAGCCCCCGACTGCCGCGCCGCTTAACGGAATGGAACGAGGGGACATTGGAGCTGACGGAACGTAGACTGGACGGAGCATTGCTAGTCGCGGACGATGTGATGGGCGGCTTTTTCGCTTTAAACTTCGGGGCGTTTGACGGCGGTCATGGCGATGTGTACTATTTTGCGCCTGACACGCTGAAATGGGAGCGCTTCGGGGTTCCGTACTCGGATTTTCTGGAATGGGCATTCAGCGGCGATCTGGACTTGTTTTACGAAACGTTTCGCTGGCCGGGCTGGAAGGAAGAGCTGGAGCGGGTGCAGGGCGATCAGGCGTTCTCCGTCTATCCGCCTCTGTGCATGAGCGGCGAGCAGATTCAGAAGCGGTCGAGGGCGATCGTATCGGTGGAAGAGGTGTGGGGCTTAACGGCAGGCGGACGGGCGTAACCGGGATCGGATAGTTCTGCGGGAGTTGCGGGAATAGGAACGTAGACGCTTTATATCCTTATTTGTCGCATGGTACACTTGATCCGCAATGGAAATAAGTTAACTATGGGAGCCGGGGAGGCGTCTGCTTTGCTTGAGTGGACTAGCGATGCGTGGGGAAAATTGATGGGACCGTATGGTACGGGAGAGAATGTGCCGGCGCTGCTGCAGCAGTTGATGCGGGAGTACGATCAAGAAATAGCCGATGAGCTTTTTCAGGAATATTTGTTTCATCAAAATACAATTTATACGGTCACTTATGCGGCCGTTCCTTATTTGACGCAGATGGCTCGTTCGACGACCGATCCGGAAGTCCGGCGCGATCTGTTTGTTACATGCGGCGTCATCGAAGCGAGTCGTGATCGGAATGAAGCGGCGCCATTCCCCGCTGCTTGGGCTGGGCTCGCCGAACAAGTGGGAGCGTCGGTCTGCTCAGACATCTACGGCTCGTATATTGAAGCGATACGGGAGATGGCGTCTTTAGGAGAAGACGTGCGCGCCCACTCCGCCGATGCGCCCGTTGACGAGTCGGAGAAGCGATACATTCTTGTGGCCGACGCAGCCTATCGGGGAGCGCATCCGTTGGCGAATATGCTGATGACATTCTCTTCAGGGGATGAGTACGTTGCCGTATGCCCAGCCTGCGAGCAGGATGTGTATTTGTGGCCGAATGGGGAAGGTGGGCGTATTCAGGCGTTTGCCGAGGACCCCGTGTTCGAGGAGGAGCAAGAGGCTTATGAAGTCGTACCGACGGCCAAATTTGCGGATGCGGACCAGAAGACGTTAGCGAAGCACGCAGCGGCAATCGGCGAACATGGGCTCGCTCGCGATTTGCCGTATTTGGCCGGAGAGGCAAACTGTCCTTCCTGCGGCAAGCCTATGCAGATCTGGCCAGCGTTGCTTTCGATATTTTCAGGATAAAAGGCTGCAAAAAACGCGGTACGACCAAATAAAAACAATCAGCGCTATTCGCCGAACCGCCCTCTGGGCAAAAGCGAAGGCGCTGATTGTTTAACCGGCGGCTTCGGCGTAAAATAAGGCATAGCGAGGAGGCGAACGAGATGAACGAGGAAACGGCCAGGCCGGTCGGAAGATCCAGATCGGTCATGACGGAGCTTGTATTCCCGACGGATACGAATCATCACGGCACGATGTTCGGCGGCACATTGATGAAATATATCGATAAAATATCCGCGATCGCCGCTATGCGCCATTGCGGGAAGACGGTTGTGACGGCTTCATCGGACAGCTTGGATTTTCTGGCGCCGATTCGCATGGGCGAGGCCGTGGAACTGGAAGCGTTCGTCACCTGGACGAATCGCAGCTCGATGGAGGTGTACGTTGTCGTGCGGGCGGAAAATCTGTTTACCGGAGAACGCCGAGTCACATGTACCGCGTTCTCGACGTTTGTCGCGCTCGGAGACGACGGCAAGCCGACGCCGGTGCCTGCTGTTCTCCCCGAGAACGAAGCCGAGCGCAGGCTGCACGACAGCGCTCCGGAGCGCTACGAGCAGCGCAAGAAGCGTCGCTCGCAGCGGTTTTCCGCAACGGAATGATTCGAGAGAAAACGGACCGGGCAAACGGAATGGCGCAAAGCTCGAGCGCTTGCTATGAGCGGCGGCTATCTGCGCATGCAAGGCAACGCGGGTGACAGCCGCTTGGACGAGTGGTACAATTTTAGACTACGACGAATTTAAGTATCTCTAATTTCGTTGCTGCTCCTTAACAACAAAAATTCGGTGTCGAGGTGTGTATTCGTTGCGTAATTATTTGGATTTGCTGCAGGATGTGCTGGATCATGGCGCGAAGAAGGAGGACCGCACCGGAACGGGAACGCTGTCCGTTTTCGGTCGTCAGCTTCGCTTTGATTTGTCCGAAGGATTTCCCCTCGTGACTACAAAACGCATTCATCTGAAATCGGTCGTTCACGAGCTGCTGTGGTTTCTGAAAGGCGAAACGAACGTTCGTTATCTGAAAGAAAACGGAGTCCGCATCTGGGACGAATGGGCCGACGAGAACGGCGATCTCGGACCTGTCTACGGCTCGCAATGGCGCGCCTGGGAGACGCCGGACGGTCGAACGATCGACCAGATCCAGCAGGTAGTGGATGCCATCAAAAGCAATCCCGACTCTCGCCGTCATTTGGTTAGCGCTTGGAACGTGGCTGTCATCGATCAGATGAAGCTGCCGCCCTGCCATTTCGTATTTCAATTTTACGTTGCCGAGGGCAAGCTGAGCTGCATGCTGACGATGCGCTCGGTCGATACGTTCCTCGGGCTTCCGTTCAATATCGCGTCGTATGCGCTGCTGACTCATATGATTGCACAACAGTGCGATTTGGAAGTCGGTGAGTTTGTCTGGTCCGGCGGAGACGTTCATATTTACAGCAACCATTTGGAGCAAGTCAAGCTGCAGTTAAGCAGGGAGCCGCTGCCGCTGCCGAAGCTGAACATTTTGCGCAAGCCGGATTCGATTTTCGATTACGTCTATGAGGATTTCGAATTTGCGGGCTATGAGCATCACCCCGGAATTAAAGCGCCTGTAGCCGTATAGACAGGCCTGTTTGGATCAATTATACAAAGGATGTTGGTTTATGACTGTCACTTTAATCGCCGCTGTCGCTTCGAATGGAGTGATTGGGCGAAACAACGAGCTGCCTTGGCGGCTTCCCGCAGATTTGAGCTATTTTAAGCGAAATACGCTTGGCAAGCCGGTGCTGATGGGTCGCAAGACGTTCGAATCGCTGGGACGCCCGCTGAAGGATCGCGAGAACGTTATTTTGTCGCGGACGCTGGAGGAAGCTCCGGCAGGCTGTGTGCTCATGCGGACGATCGACGAGGCGGCGGAGGCCTATCGAGACCAGGAGCTAATGGTTATCGGAGGGGCGGAGATTTACGCGGCGACTGTGGCCAACGCCGATCGGCTTCTGCTGACGGAGCTTGCGCAGCCCTTTGACGGGGATGCCTATTTTCCCGAATACGACCGAGAGGAATGGCGGCTGGTGTCGCGGGAGGAGGGCGTTATAGACGAGCGGAACGCGATTCCGCACGCCTACTGCGTCTATGAGCGGGTCGGCAGCAAATAAGTGCAAACAATGCGACGGATAATCCATTGTGAGGATAAGCCTCATTTGTTAGGATGATCTATCATCGGCATACAAATGATGCAAGGGGACGAACTCACAAAGATACCGACGGATATGGAGGTTTTGCACGATGTCGACACCTACGGGATTTATGGAATATAAGCGGGAGCTGCCGGGCGACCGAGATCCGCTGGCTCGCATCCAAGACTGGAATGAATTTCACCGGATGCTCTCCGAGGAGCAGCTCAGCACGCAAGGCGCGCGCTGCATGGATTGCGGAACTCCTTACTGCCATACAGGCATCGAATTGGCAGGCAGCGTATCGGGCTGCCCGATCAATAATCTGATTCCCGAATGGAACAGCCTTGTCTACAGAGGCCTGTGGAGGGAAGCTTACGAGCGTTTGTCGAAGACGAATAATTTCCCCGAGTTTACGGGCCGCGTATGTCCGGCGCCGTGCGAAGGTTCTTGTACGGTCGGTTTGATTGGCGAGCCGGTTACGATCAAGACGATTGAGCAGGCGATTATCGATAAAGCGTTCGAGGAAGGTTGGGTCGTACCGCAGCCGCCGAAGACGCGCACCGGCAAGAAAGTCGCCGTCGTCGGCTCGGGTCCGGCGGGACTTGCCGCCGCCGCTCAGCTGAATAAGGCCGGCCATGCCGTCACCGTATACGAACGCGCGGACCGTCCCGGCGGGCTGCTGACCTACGGGATTCCGACGATGAAGCTGGAGAAGCATATCGTGAAGCGGCGCGTCGAGCTGCTGGCTGCCGAAGGCATTCAATTCGTCGTGAATACGGAGATCGGCAAAGACATTTCCTCTGCGGAGCTGCTGGAGCAATACGATGCGGTTGTGCTATGCGGCGGCGCGACTAAGGCGCGTCCGATCGGCAACGTAGAAGGGCACGGGCTGAAGGGCATCCATCAGGCAATGGATTATTTGAACAGCACGATCAAAAGCTATCTGGACAACGGCTTGCAGGACGGCACGTACATTTCCGGCAAAGACAAGAACGTGATTGTAATCGGCGGCGGAGATACGGGGACGGACTGTGTCGCTACGGCGCTGCGTCACGGGTGCTCCAGCATTACGCAATTCGGAACGCATGCGAAGGCGCCGCAGCAACGAGACGAGATTAATAACCCGTGGCCGGAGTATCCAAACGTGTATACGCTGGATTACGCGCATGAGGAAGCGAAAGCTCTGTACGGCGAAGATCCCCGTGCCTTTTCCGTTCTGACGAAGAAATTCGTCGGCGACGAGCAGGGCAACGTCAAAGAGCTGCACACTGTGCAAATCCGCCGCTATGTGGACGAGCAAGGCCGTAAAATTTACGAGGAAATTCCCGGAACCGAGAAAGTCTGGCCTGCGGATCTCGTGCTCGTCGCGGTCGGCTTCGAAGGTCCGGAAAGCACGTTGATCGATCAGCTCGGCTTGGAGACGGATCGCCGCTCGAACGTTAAGGCCCGTTACGGCAAATATACGACGAATGTGAATAAAGTGTTTGCGGCAGGCGATATGAGACGCGGACAGAGCTTGATCGTCTGGGCGATTAACGAGGGTCGAGAAGCGGCGCGCGAAGTCGACAAGTTCTTAATGGGCGACACATTGCTCCCATGACGGATATCGGTTATCTTATAGAGGTCGTTCCCGCGCTGCGGGACGGCCTCTTTTTCACGGATGAACGGAGGAGGAACGGCCGAATGATTCGGTATGGAGACGAAATGTGGTCGGAGTTGAGGTTTACAGGCTTTCAATATCAGGCGGAGCGCAGGGATGGGCAGTGGGTCGATGTGGCTTTGCGTCCGGAGACGGCAGGCGATACGCCGCTGCCGGAGGATGTGACCGACTTCCAAATTATCGCGGTATGTACCCATAACGGACATCCGATCCAACTGGTGACTCAGGACGAGGGCTGCGATTGCGAATATCAGCTGACCGAGTGGGAGCAGGAGCAAATTAATGCTTTTATCCGCACCGAGGAGGTCCGGCAGACAATTGTCAAAGCAGCGTCTGGCACAGGCGAGTAACGGCGATTGTACGCGATTGTCGTCGAATGCCGGGCCGGATTTCGCTTGAGAATGGTACGGAAGACAGGGCTTCCCCCAAAACTTTCCTCTATGGTACACTTGTGACTGATTGGCATCGAAATGGGGCGGGGGGGAGTTTGTGATGGAAAGCGCGGCATTGCTGTCGCCTATGGACATACATACGATTCGCAGATACGTGCAGACCAAGTACGCTCCGCTTCCTGACGGACGCCGCGCCGAGATCGTCGCCGACGCGATTCGCAGGGCGCTCGCGCAGAGAATGCCGAATGTGCCGGACGAGCTTAAGCGGCGAATGATCGATCAATTGATTACCCGTTACCTGGTAGGGGAGAAACGCGATATTCACCCGGAGGACGTGCTTGATCTATTTGCGGAAATCGGCGAGGACGACGAGCGCTTGACGGAACGACATCTGGAGCCTCTCTTGGAATGGGCGAACGAACGGACGCCGCGGAGATGGAGCCCGGAGCAGCTTGCTTCCCGACTGGAAAGGCACAGAGGGCCTTCACCGCTCCTTGCAGCGGCTGAACCGTTGGCAGGCGTCCAACTGCCGGCGGAGCTGGTTACGGGCCGCAATGGCTGGCGGGGAGCGACCTGGGCCGCGGTACGGAGTTTGGCGAAGCCTGCCCCCGCCATCGTTCTGGCGTCGGTTGTCGCCCTTGGCAGTGCGACCGCGTGGATCGCGCTTAGCGGGGAGCGTTCCGCACCTATAGAAGAATCTATGAGCGCCGCGCCTCCTGCGCCGGCAGCGTCTCCGGCGTCCGCTCCGGACGTTGGAATGCCGAAGGCGCTAAGGTATGCGGAGATCGATAAACAGGCGCTTATCGCCTACTTGAACGGACGGGATTCTCTGCTTGCCGAGGCGCCTTATTTTGAGGCGATTATGGATACAGCGCGCGAGTACGATCTGCATCCGCATCTGCTGTTCGCCATCACCGGCCAAGAGCAGGGCTTTGTGCCGAAATCGGCCAAGCAGGCGGTGAAGATCGCGAACAATCCGTTTAACGTCGGGCATAGCTGGATGGAGTTCAATACGGACATCGCCAACTCCGCGGGCATCGCGGCCAGACTTCTCGTCAAGCTGGGCGATAGCCGTCCGGAAGGGTACGACCCGTTCGAATGGTTTAATCGCACCTATGCCGAAGACCCGTTCTGGTCGGTCGGCGTTCGCAAAATTTTCGACAAGCTCAGCGGATTGGGTGAAGAGAGCGGTGCCATTAGGTAAGGGGTTAAAGATAAAACGGGGCTGTTCCTCCGGTCGTTATGCGACCTTAGGGAACAGTCCCGTTGTGTGTTGCGAAAGGAGCGGCTTAACCGGACTCCTCCATCAGATTGGCGTCCAAATATTGATGGATCGCCGGCGGAACCTGCGTCAACTGCGTAAGGGTGAGCAGCGCTCCGCGGGGCTTGGCGTCGATCGGAATGACGTTGTACGCCCATTCGGCTTCCTGCTTCAAGTAGACGGCGTTGATGCCGCAGTGAAGGGCGGGCAGCACGTCCGTTCTAACCGAGTTGCCGATCATCCACGTATGATTGCGGTCGAAGATGCCTCCTGACAAAATCTGTTCCAGCGCATCCGTGTTCTTATGTTGGCGAATGTAGATCCGATTGTCGAAGTAGCGCTCCAGCCGCATGCTTTCGATTTTTCGCAACTGGATCGAGGCATCTCCGCCGGTATACAGATGAAGCTCGTGGCCTTCCGTAGCCAACGATTCCAACGTTTCCTCCATCATCGGATAAGGCTCGATTTCCAGATCGTAAACGCTGTTGCCAAGCTTCCACAGCAGATCCTCTTCGAGAGAGGAGCCGGGTCGTCCGGTAACGAGCTGGAAGTGCCGGTAGGTGTCGATCATCGATTGAGGGAAGTGCTCGCTCTGAAAGCCAAGAACATGAACGCCGGCGATGTCGATCTCCGTCTGCTTGGCCGCGATCTCTTCCTTACGGATGCCGGCGGAGCCGAACCAATCAACCATCCGGTCGGCGAAGCGATCCAATATGGAATGAAAATATTTGTTGCAATAGACAAGCGTATCGTCAAGGTCGAATAAAATTTGCTGGTTCATATGCTGCGTTTCTCCTTAAATCCTGATTCGTTTTTCTCATTATGGCTCGCTGCGGCGGGTTTGTAAATGAGTGAAAAGAGGAAAACTACAAAGTAACCCTATCGGACAGTCGATGGGCAGGGGGTGAATTGTATGGATAAGAAGCAGTTCAGAATCTCGAACGGGCCTATGAAGCGATCGGGAGTTAAGGAACATAAGGAAGAACTGGAAGTTAAGAAAATGACGCGCTACCCGCCCAGCTTAAACGGAATCAACAAAAATCTGCCCTAATTAAGCCGGGCGGAGGGCGCGTCCCTCGTTTGATTCAAGCATGCTTGAGAATTTTCTCTGCCAGGTTGCGCTTTATTAGACGAATGCGTTGACGGACGTAGAAATCGTAGCTGCCCCCGCTGAGCTCGCGGGGGCTCAGCGTGTTGCCTGTGTCGTTATCCAGGATGACAAGCTTCCCGTCGTCGTAAAATTTGAAGGTCAAGTCTCTAGACGGTCTGGCGCCTCTCTGAGGCTCCAAGTAACGGAGATGTTCGCATTTCACCATCCATTATCCCACCTTAGAAAACAGAATAAGAACTTTTGTTCCTGTTTTTATTATAGCAAACGTTTGTTCGTATGGCAAGGGATGGGATTATACTTTACACTAGATTTATCAAGATTGAAGGGATAGGACACAGCCATGATCGTAATTTCTGGATTGACTCGCACAATACCCGACGGGAAAACGATTCTTAAAGATGTGGACGCGAGGCTGGAGCCCGGAAAGTTCATCGCCGTCGTCGGCTCGAGCGGCAGCGGGAAATCCGCATTGCTGAGAGCGCTTGCGTTAAAGGAAGTGTGGACCTCGGGGGAGTATAAGATAGATGGGAAAGATTTGATGGAGTCCGGTTTTCTGGCGAAGATGCGCTTTAAGCGGCAAATCGCTTATTTGGAGCAGAAGCCGATTCTATACGAAAAAAAGACGGCGCTCAAAAACGTGCTGATCGGAGCGTCCGAGCAAACGCCGATCTGGCGAAGAATTACCGGCATGGTGCGTAGCGACGATTATATGGGCGCAATGGACATGCTTGAGCATGTCGGCCTGATGGAACGGTCGAAGCAAATCGTGGAGCGGATGAGCGGAGGGGAGCGACAGCGGATCGCGATCGCCCGAGCGCTCGTTCACGGCGCCCGCCTTGTGCTGGCCGACGAACCTGTCTCCGGTCTGGATCCTCATACGTCCGAGGAGATGATGGCGACGCTCAAGAAGTTGTGCCGCGAGAGAGGGACGACGATCGTCGCCGCCTTACACCGGGTAGAGCTTGCTGAGAAGTTCGCGGACGAAATCTGGGGAATGCAGGACGGGCGACTGGTTATGACCGCGAGAGGCCGCCGCCTGACGGCGGCGGAGAAGCTGCGGCTAACATAGAAGCAAAAAAATGCCTCCTAAGATGGAAGGGACTGTCGAATACATGAGACCGCCAAGCATTGAAGCTGAGAGCAATCCAGCCTTCGCTAGGGCTGCTTAGCTGTCCCGTTAGAGTGCTGAATGCCTAATACATACAAGCGAACGCGTTCAGGTCGTCGAGTCGGGCCTGTCTTCGTTGGCCGTCTCGGCGGACAGCTCGCGAAGCGAAGAAATTTTACCGTGAGGCTGGGGATTTTGCTTGCGGCTTTTCCAGACGCTTTCTCGGCGACGTTTGGAGGTGGACATGTTGTTCCCGCCTTTCGTTTAATGGGTGAGAAAGATGAATGGTACATCAGTTATCGTGGCGTATCCGGCTTGTGCTTATTCAGCAGTCGACGCTTGCGGGGGAAAAAGGGAGCAATTGGTGCATGGGCAACGCCGTGTCTACGCAGGTTTATCCGCTGCTGGCGCTCAATATCGGTAAGGTTCAAGCTGCTATGTATAAAGGCAAAGAGGCGAAATCCGGCATTGCCAAGAGCTCTGTCGAACAGGCGGTGCAACTGACCAAGCTTGGCTTCGAAGGAGACGAGCAAGCCGATTTGGTGCACCACGGAGGACCGGATAAAGCGATATGCGTATATAGCTACGACCATTATCCCCACTGGGAAAAGGTGCTTGGGCATAGGCTCGATTATGGGGCGTTCGGAGAAAATTTCACGGTTGAACGGTTGAGCGAACGGGACGTGCGCGTCGGGGATATGTTCCGTGTCGGCTCTGCGATCGTGCAGGTGAGCCAGCCCAGGCAGCCTTGCTGGAAGCTTGCCATGAGGTGGGGTTTGGACGAGCTTCCTCTGCTAGTGACGAACAGCGGAGCTACCGGTTTTTATTTTCGCGTGCTGGAGACGGGAGTGGTACATGCAAGCGACGAACTGGCGCTGCTGCAGTCTCACCCGCACGGCATAACTGTAGCTGAAGCCAATCGGGTTATGCACCAGGATAGGGACGACGCGGAAGGCATTCGACGCTTGCTTGCCGTGGACGCCCTATCCGAGAGCTGGACGACTACGCTGACTAAACGGTTGGGACGATTGAGCGGCTAAAACGCCGCTCTCGTTTATGGCCGCACCAATAAGACCGCCTCACGAACTAATCCGCCATCTCCGTAACGCAATCGCACCAATAAGACCGCCTCACGAACTAATCTGCCGCTTACCCGTCATTTTCTCATCAATGAGCCAATTCTCCGCCTCCACCATAAGCCCGAAGGAACTGTAAGACGGCAACAAGCAATAGGGCAAGGCTGTAACATCGCGAACATATAATAAGCAAGGGAGGGGAAGGGGCGCGGCACAAATTTCAGATAAAGTTTGGCTATATTTGGCGCATTTTCACACGAGAGGAAGGAATTCATCTTTTAAAGGCGAAATAATTAATGTTTGTATATTGTAAATTTTCTGAATGTTCCTTCACCACAAGCGAAAGGGGATTGCAGAAAAACATGGTGACGCTGCCTAAGGTTAACGAGCTCGGTTTTTTTGAAATTCGACTGGAATCGATCGGCGGGCTGGGCGCCAATCTGGCCGGCAAAATGCTCGCGGAAGCCGGGGTGATGGGCGTCGGACTCAACGGCGTCAGCTTCAGCTCCTACGGCTCGGAGAAGAAGGGCTCGGCGGTTAAGGCCCACATCCGGTTCTGCGACATCAACACTCGCATTCGGGACACGTCTCCTGTAGAGCGGCCGCATGTGATCGGAGTGTTCCACGAGAACCTCTCGAAGACGATCAATGTCATTTCGGGAATGCAAGAGGACAGCATCGTACTCGTCAATTCCAAGAAGACCCCGGAGCAGCTCAAGAGCCAGCTGAAGCTCAAGGCCGGCATTATCGCGGTCGTGGACGCCACCGGCATTGCGATGGAGGAGAACAACCGCGTCAACATGGCCATGCTCGGCGGTCTGTTCCGGTTGTGCGAATTTCTTGATGCCGAGTTCATGAAGGGCGTTATCCGCAAGTCGCTTGAGAAAAAGTATCCCGCCGCCGTCCAGCCGGCTTTGAACACCTTTCAGCGCGGCTACGACGAAATGAGCTTCCAGACGTTCGGTCTGGAGGAGGGAGACGAAATGCCGACCTTCGTCCGCATGGACACGCCGGTGCTCGGCTACGAGACGCAGCCGATCGGCGGCCTGATCACGAACCCGGGCAACAGCATCTTGAAGGATTTGAGCATTTCCCGCGCAGGCAAAATGCCGCATTTCGCCGATGACAAATGCATTCATTGCGCGGCGTGCGACAACGTCTGTCCCGATTTCTGCTTCGTCTGGGAGGAACAGTCCGACAAGAAGGGACGCCCGCAAATGTTTCTGCAGGGCATCGACTACCAGTATTGCAAAGGCTGCTTGAAATGCGTTCAAGCCTGTCCGACGGATGCGCTTTCTTCCGAGTTGGAGGAAGACGGATACGCGGACGGGCACCGCGTTGCGCACAAGTTTCATTTGGCTATATAAGAGGTTGAACTTTCATTATAAGAGATAAAGCCTCTATGTTCTTCATTCAACGAGAACCCGATAGGAAAGGTGGAGTCTGGAAATGTCGATCGATATTCGCCAAGAAGCGGTGAAGCAAGGAACCGTAGAGCAAAGGATCGTCTATGAATCAGGCAACGAGATGGCCGCATACGCCGCACACCAGATCAACTATCACATCATGGGTTATTTTCCGATCTCTCCTTCAACGGAAGTTGCGCAATTTCTCGATTTGATGAAAGCAAACGGCCAACACGACATCGTGCTTATTCCCGCAGACGGAGAACACGGCTCTGCAGGGGTATGTTACGGGGCTTCGGCAGCGGGCGGAAGGGTGTTCAACGCCACTTCGGCGAACGGCTACCTCTATATGCTCGAACAGATGCCCGTGCAGTCGGGAACGCGGTTTCCGATGGTGCTCAATCTCGTATGCCGTTCGGTCTCGGGACCGCTCGACATTCACGGGGATCATTCGGATTTGTACTTCGCGCTTAATACGGGCTGGCCGATCGTGCTATGCCGCGATCCGCAAGCCGTGTACGATATGAATATTATCGCGCTTAAGCTCGCAGAGGACCCGGAGGTTCGCCTGCCGGTCATCGTCGCTTCGGACGGCTATTTCACCAGTCATCAGAAGCGCAGAGTAATGACGTTCACTCACCGCGAGGACGTGCAGAAGTTCGTCGGAGAGCATCCGCCGGAAGGGTTCCAGCATGTGCTGGATCGCGACAATCCGATTACGGTGGGCCCTTATATGAACGAGCCCGATTACATCAACAACTGTTACCAACAAAGCATGGCGATGTATCGCGCCGAAGAGGTGTTTGAGCGCATTCAGCAGGAATATGCGGAGCTGACCGGACGGGAATACCCGATTTTGGAGCTGTACCGGATGGAGGACGCCGATGTCGCCGTCTTCCTGCTCAATTCGTCGGCCGAGATTATCAAGGACGTCGTCGACCAGCTTCGCGGGCGCGGCATTAAGGCGGGGGCGATCTCTCCGAACATCATTCGGCCGTTCCCGGCGAAGAGAATCGCGGAGGCGCTGAAGCACGTCAAAGCCGTCACCGTCGGCGATCGCGCCGATTCTTACGGGGGCCACGGCGGCAACATGGTAATGGAGGTGCGCGCCGCGCTTCAGCAGTACGGCAATTCGTCCACACTTGTCATCAGCCGCATCTACGGCCTTGGAGGCAAAGATTTCTACGCCGAGGACGGTCTGGCTTTGTTCCAGTTCGCGATTGACGCGATGAACAAGGGCTATGTGGAGAAGCCGTTCGACTATCATGGCGCAACGCCCGGCGATCCTACGAAAGCGCCTAAGCGCGTGTTGGAGCCGATGAAATACGAGGATTTGAAAACCGGACTGATTACCGTAACTCCGAACGAGGAGACGGGCAAAGTCAACGTGCGGATTCCGCCGCTGCGTTCGCTGACGAAGAAGCCGAAACGGATTGCTCCGGGACACGGAGCTTGTCCGGGATGCGGCATTTTCTCGGGGCTCGAGCTGTTCTTCAAAGGAATCGAAGGCGATATCGTCGCCCTGTTCCATACCGGCTGCGCGATGGTCGTCACGACGGGTTATCCGTATTCGGCGCATAAGGCGACCTACATTCACAATCTGTTCCAGAACGGCGCGGCTACGCTGTCCGGCGTCGTCGAGATGTTCCATGAGCGCAAGCGCCGCGGAGAGCTGGACCAGTACGGGCTGAAGGACGATTTTACCTTTGTGATGATTACGGGCGACGGCGGAATGGACATCGGCATGGGGCCGGCGATCGGCGCCGCGCTTCGCAACCATAAGATGATCATTCTCGAATACGACAACGAAGGCTACATGAACACAGGAGCGCAGCTCTCGTATTCGACGCCGATGGGACACCGGACGTCGACGTCCAACGTCGGTAAGTTCCAAGGCGGTAAAGTGTTCCACCATAAGGATACCGCACAGATTATGGCCGCTACGAACATACCTTACGTCTTCACCGGAAGCGAGGCGAGTCCCCAGGACCTCGTTCGCAAAGGGGCCAAGGCGCAGTGGTATGCGCAAAACGTCGGCCTTGTGTACGGCAAAATCCTGATTACGTGTCCGCTTAACTGGTTATCCGACGACAAGGACGGCTCCGATATTATCGATCATGCGGTGAACAGCTGCTTCTTCCCGCTTTACGAGGTGGAGCGCGGCGTTACGACGATTACCTACAACCCCGAGGAGAAGGGAAAAAGGGTGCCCGTCGCCGACTGGCTCAAAATGATGGGCAAGACGAGACATCTGAACAAACCGGAGTATGCGGAGACGCTGCGTGAATTTGAAGCGGAGATCGAGCGGCGTTGGAACGTGCTGAAGGCGAAGCACGACAATCCTTATCTTTGATGGGGCGGAGGCTGAGAAGATGCCTTACGCATATCGCCACGCGGCCACGGGAACGCTGTTGGCCGCCTGGCAAACGAACGGGTATAAGCTTACTTATTATGGAATCGTAACTTGGGAGAACGTGCCGTCCGCAGCAGCTGCAGCGGAAGCGTTGGCCCAAGCCGGAATCTCTCCGGAGGATACGGCAGCAGGCAGACTTGAGGAATGGGAGACGCTGAAGCTGACGGAGCATGAGGCGAAGCTTGCCAATGTCAAGCTTCGCAACGACCCGGCCAGAATCGTCTTCTACCGTGACAGTGCGCTCGGAGCCAGTACGGCGCCGAACGTTTAACGGCATTAAACAAGCGTCCTTCGAATCTGGAAGGACGCTTGTTATTTTTGCGATCGTGCACGGGTGGTTGTCTGTCTACGCTTCCGGAAGCAGGGAAGCCGATTTACTGCCGTTGACCGACAGAAGGTCCGACACCTTCTGGAGTCGAAGCACTTCGTTAGGCTTAAGCTCCCGCTGAAAGTAGCCGTATAAATAAGCCGCTTCAAGAAAGCTCAGGCCCGGATAGCAGACGACCTGCTGATGCGAATACGGATTGTCAAGCAGAATTTGCCATTCGCCGTCGCGACCGGTAAGCGGGATGGCGGCCAGCACATCGTTTTTGATGACGAAAATGAGCTCGAATTCGTCCCAGACGGCATTCCAGGAAGGACTAAACCGCTGCGGCTCGGGAAAAAGCTCGCGGGCTCGGGACAGCTTGCGGTCAATCGTGGCGATCTTGTCGTCTCCGTACGTTTTCAGCTCTGTGCGAAAATCCTCGATAAACCGGTAAAAGGAAAAATATCCTTCCTGCGCGATCCGTTCACTGTACGTTTGCTCTAATTCCTCCGATTCGGTCCGCATATAGTGGAGGAAGGCAGACTCCGACATTCCCGACAGCCCCTTAACGGCAATAATTTGGAAAACTTCAAGAATTATTATAACGCAGCCGCGCCGCCTTTCAAAGAACGACGACAGCCGTTTAGGCTTGTGATATAATGTAAAACAATGCGCAAGGCGCGGTTAGAGTTGTGGGAGGGAAATACAAAGATGAGTCGGCGTTTTGTCATCGAGGCCGTCATGATCGCCATATACGGTCAACTGCTCTTGCCGAAGCGTCCTGTCGAGTACAGGATACCGTACACTTCGGTTATGGAGCTCTATGATATGAAAGACAGCCCGGAGCCGGTCATGCCGGAAGCGGACGACGATGCTTACGTGAAGACGAAGATCGGCGAGATGATTGCGTACTTCGAGGATTCGTTTAATAAAAAGAAAATCGAGCGCGCGTTGATGGCGCCATGGCGGGAAAGTCCGCCGCTGCCGATCAACGACAACGTCTCGCTCATTATCGTGAATGCGGCGGAGAACATGCAGTACGGCGAAGTGTTCGATCCGATCGAGACGGAAATTATTTTAATGGCGAATAAGCTGCAGTGCCCGATTCTCACCGATCAGATCGAGTTTCAAGACAAGATCGTGCACAATTCCGTTCCCGTTCAACTGTTCGATATCGACGATTTCGAATATGCGGTTGAGGAAGTCGCAGAGACTGCGGAAGAGTACAAAGAATAAGAGAGCTGCCGAGTTGCTCGGCAGCTTTTGCGTCAAGCCGGAGGGAGGACGAAGCCGATGCTGTACAGAATCGCCCGCTGGATGGCCAAGAGATTAAGTAAACAGCGGAAGCTGCGGCAATCGATCCGCTGGCACGAGCGCTGGGGAATCGAAAGAATGACCTTGCAGGAGCGTGTCGATTATGCGATGCTGCTGCACGACTACGGAAAGACGGAGCAAGCGGTCGAGTTTCTGACATCTCTTCTGAAGGAGAGAGGATACTCGAAGGCTTATGAAAGACGAGCCCATATTTTCAATGAAATGGGGCGGGAAGAGGAAGCGATCGCCGACCTGGACGCTGCGATCAAGTTGGACCCCGAGCCTTCTATCGTATGGTATACCAGGGCGATTTCGCATAACAATCGCGGGGATTTCGAGCTTGCGGCGCGCGATTTTCAGGAAGCGCTGCTCAGGAGAGAGGATTCCAAAGCTTCCACGTATTACGAATTAGGCAACGTCTATATGAAGATGGGGAGCTACGAGGAGGCGGAGGCTGCTTTCGCAAGCGCTTGTTCGGATGCGGGCAACGCGATTCCTCATTACTATTTCCGGCATGCTCAAGCATTCGAAATGCTTGACAGGATGGACGAGGCGGCTCAAACGTTGGCCGAAGCGACCAAGCTGCAGAAGCAATGGCGCGCGGAAGAACAACAAGGGGCCGCCAATTACAGAGCGAGAACGAACTATTCTCCTACAGCAATCGATACTTTGATTCGGACTGCTGAAGAAGAATACGGCTTCCTTCTCTACGAATCGAAGCTGAGGGAAGCGGCCGGCGATATAGGGAGCGCTCTCGCTTCGATTCGCGAAGCGACCGAACAGTATTCGCCAGGCCCTGATTTGCAGCTTCGCCGAGGACAATTGCTGCGCCTGCTCGATCGTCCGCAAGAGGCGCAGGAAGCGCTGGAACGGCTTGTAGCCGACTATCCGACGTGGCTGCCGGGTCATATGGAACTGAGCGCTCTGCTGCGGTCGCAGGATCGCCCGGACGAGGCGGTACGAGTACTGCTTGAAACGAAACGGCGATACCCCGAGCATCCTGTCGTCCGATACTGGTTGGCGGACGCTTACCGGGAATCCGGTCAAGGGGACGAAGCGCTTCAAGAGAACGAGGAGCTAACGGAGCTTGAGCCGGACGACCCGCTAAATTGGAAGCAGCGCGCCGAAATTCTAATCGATGCCGCCAAGTATCGCGATGCCGATGCTGCCTATACGCAATCTTTGCAACTGGAGCCATCGGCGGAATGTTATATGCGCCGAAGCTATTCTCGATATATGGAAGAGCGTTACGAGGAAGCGATGCTCGACATCCAGGCCGCAGCTGAACTGGACAGCAATCTTCTGAAGGAAAGCAAGACGGCGTACGCGATGGCGGAGCTGTACATGGGGATGGGCAATCACGAGCTGGCGGATTCCGAATATTCTCGGGCGCTGGCGCTTGAACCGGACAATCCGCAGATTTACGATCGGCGCGCGCGCTGCCGTTTTGCGGCGGAACGCTGGGAAGCGGCGCTGGAGGACTGCGATCGGGGGCTGCAATTGACAGGGGCGAACCCCAGGCTAACCTGGCTTCGCGGTCTTATCCAATATCGTATGGAGGATCTGGACGGAGCTTTGCACGAGATGACGGCTTACACGGACCTCGTACCGGACGATGCGCAAGGCTTTTACAATTTGGGACATATCTATAATCATTTGAATCGGCCTGACGATGCAATCGCGGCCTTCTCCAAGACGATCGAGCTAAGCCCGTTCGACGCTCAGGCGTATCTCGAACGAGCTTCGATCTGGTATCATCATTACTTTGATCGGACTCGCGCGGTCGACGATCTGGCGCAATGGCTGCTGTACGCGGAAACCCGAGCCCGAGACGGGGATCGTTTTGAACTGTTGAGCGAGGTAAAGGGCTTCGACGACGAGATGAGGGAGCGGGCCAAGGACCAGTTTCTTCGGGTTTACGGGAGCTCGCAGTATTTATCTTAAGTCGTGTTCAACAAGTCCGGTTTTCATCCGGCTGAGTTCAAGATTCGATGTCGAATTCGCATCCTGCCCCGCTTCGTGATCAAAACTGGACTTGTTGAACTACCGCTCAAATGAAGGTTCAACAAGTCCGGTTTTCAGCACCGAGAAGGTTGGACGAAGCCAGGAGATGAGGAACGGAGTGTAGGCAAAACCTACATGAGTACCGGAAGAACCGGCTGAGTCCAAGATTCGATGTCGGACCCGCTTCCCGAGCCGCTTCGTGATCAAAATTGGACTTTTTGAACTACCTCTAAAAGGGGATAATTATGGATCAGCTTATTCCTGTATATGTATTAACCGGCTTCCTCGGCAGCGGCAAAACGACGCTGCTGAATCGTATTCTAGAGGATGGCCGAGTCACGAACAAGAAAGTGGCGGTGCTGCTTAACGAGGTCGGCGACGCCAACGTAGAGGGCCAATTGCTGGGCAAGGACGTGCCGATGGCGGAAATGTTGGGCGGCTGCATCTGCTGCTCGATCCGCGCGGATCTCGGCATGGAGCTGACGAAGCTTGCTCGCGAGCATCGTCCTGACGTCATTTGGATCGAGACGACCGGTATCGCACGTCCGCTTGAAGTGATGGATGCGGTCACCGAGGCTTCCATGTATGAGAAGTTGGAGCTGCGCGGCGTTGTTGCGGTGGCGGACGCCCGTCATCTGCTTGACCGGGTACGCATAGGCGCAGGCAAAACCTATAAGCTTATGAGAGAGCAGATTGAGGCGGCCGGTTTTGTCGTGCTGAACAAAACCGATCTGGTGGCCCCTGCAGAGCTTGCCGAGCTGGAGGGCTTCATCGCCGACTGGAATCCGCACGCCTGGGCGATCTCTACGGTAAGAACGGAACTCAATCTGGGCGCAATTTACCGCATGGATCACAACGTCTCGGCGCCAGCGGAACGACAAGAAGCCATATGTCCTCCAGGGTGTACGCATGATCACGAGCATGCGCATGATTCCGCTCATGACCATGTCAAAGCATTAACCTATTATTTACCCGGACCGGTCGACAGCCGCGTTTTCGAGGAATGGGTCGCCGGGCTGCCGGAGGGCGTCTACCGAGGCAAGGGCATCGTGACTTTTCGGGATACGTCCAGTCGCTTCCTGTTTCAATACGCCTACCGGGAGAGCGATTATATGCGGATTACTCCGCAGGGAACCGTCCATGACGTCGTCGTATTGATCGGAGAAGGGTTTCCGCGCGAAAGTTTGTTGCAGCAACTGGAGCGATTATGTCTGGATTGATGACTAAAAAGAAACAGTGGTACGCTACGGACTATGAAAATAAAGTCTGCGGCTGCCACTGTATTTTTATCTATACAATCATCTGTAGCTCCTCAATAAGGCGTCATTCTTCTTTTCATTTTATACATGCCGCTGGTCGCGATCTTGACCGTCGCTTTCACTTCCCCACAGCTCGCGCAGCTTCTCTCGGTCGAGCTCACGCAGAGAGGGCCGAGTCGGGCCGGATTTGCCGCTTTGCGCGTCCCGGATACGATCAGAGTTCGGTGTTTCACGTAACGGTTGCTTGGGTTCCATGGGCTTTCCCTCGTTTCGGGAGAATCATGAGCAGCAGGACAAACGGGAAGGCGTAGAAGAACGTCATGACGATCGGGAAGTATTGGCCGATAAAATGAAGGAAATACGCATCGCTTATCCGCCCATCCGTGATGATGACGACAAGCAGGCAGCCGACAAGCGCCATTAAGGGAAGTTTGAGCTTGCGCCCGGTTAGCTGCAGCAGATCGAACATGAGATAGAAGGCAAGGGCGACGCGAATCAACGATCTGGACAACCATTGGTAGATCGACAGGAAATCCAGATGGGAGATGAACTTGCCCAGCATTAGCATTCTCCACTGCTCGAAGGCCGGATAGCGCTGATCCGCGGCCTCGAAGGGACCGAAGATCGTAATTGCCGCGAGGAGCGGCCCGAAGACGAGCCCGGTTACGGCGAGGGTCAGAATGAGAAGCGCGCGCAGCCGGAACTTTTTGCTGAGATGGTGCTGCAAGGCGAGCAGCAAAATAAATTCGACCAGTCCGCCAAGCGTATACTGCGTCCCGCGCAAGATCGACGATGCGTTATTAGAAAATACCGGAAGCAAGTAGCTGTAATCTTTGAATTGGAAATTGACGCTCATGACGAATACGCCGAAAGCAACGACGCCCGGCAGCAAGATGCCGGCCGCGATCGCGACCGTTCGCAATCCGGCTGCCGCCGCGATCATGCCTGAGGCGACGAACAGAATGACGGTAATCGGATACGGCGTTTTCGGCAAGTAGGTCACTTTGGTCCAAGCTGTCGTATCCCTTACGGTGATGAAAAGAATCGTCGCGCACAACAGGATCAGGGGCAGGATCACGAGCCATGCGACAAAGGGGCTGTAATGCTGCTTAAACCATTGATACAGCGATTGCTGCTTGGTCATGTTCATAACCCGATAGACGACGATCGTCCAGAGAATGACCGCGGGAACGGCGAGCAGCGCGCTGATCCAGGAATCTCGGTAAGCGGATTGCAGAATAAGCGGGACGATAATGACGTGATTCGTAATTCCGATAGCCAGATTAAACAAAAAGATGGCCTGAATGATACTGATTTTGACTTGGCGCATGTACGGACGTGTCCCTCCTTTGCGTCCGTATAGTATGAACGAAGAAGCGAGGCCGTATGCAAATAATGGAATCGCCGATCCATTGATCATTCCCGCTGGCTCGAGTATGCTGTAGGAATGCGGATTGTCCTGCCGGCTAACGCCGGCCCGAAGAAATAGCTTAGCGAGGAGGGAAGTGAATGGAATGGATACGCGCGGAGACGATGGAGCTGCTGCGAGAAGCGTTTGCGATCCGAATGGAAGTGTTCGTCAAGGAGCAGGGTGTCCCCGCGGACATCGAGCTGGACGAGTATGACGAATCCCCGTTATCTTGTCGTCATTACATCGTTCGTTCGGATCAGGACGGGGTCATTGCCGCAGGCAGATATCGATCCTACGAGCCAGGGGTTGCCAAAATGCAGCGGATCGCGGTTTTGAAGCGCAGCCGGGGAACGGGAGTAGGTTCGTATCTGTTGTCGGCAATGGAAGACGAAGCGAGGAGCGAAGGCTATCAGGCCTCTATTCTCGACGCGCAGTGCTCGGCCGAACCTTTTTACCGCAAACTGGGCTACGAGACCGTCTCAATCGAACCCTTCCTGGATGCGGGTATTCCGCATGTTCGCATGCGCAAAAGTCTAAATACGTAAGTTGGAGTTAATAGGAAGTTTATTTTCGTAAATTCTAGCAACCTTTATCCGTTTTTGGCGTTATAACATATGATCCAAACGGGAGTGGTTCACCAACTAGAATCAAAGGAGCAGAGTATGAAGAAAAGTTTTACGTTTTTGTTGCTTTCCGCACTCATGATGTTATCGTTCCAAATTCCTCAATCCGCTCATGCAGAAGGAAGCGCCGGCGGTTTGGAGACGCTTATTCTCGTCCGAGACTCCAACGAAATGTGGCATAACGGAGTCACGGTCAATGCCCCGCAGCCTGTGACGGAGGTCAAAGGCGTGACATACGTTGCGGCAAAAGCATTCATGCACGAAATTTACGGCAAGGTGGCTTACGACTCCAAGAGCAAGAAGTACACGCTGACCAGCGGCAAAAACGTTCTTCAACTCGTTGGGGATAAGTCGACCTACACGATCAACGGCGCAACGAAGAGCATGACCGGCGCCCCCTACGTATTGAAAGGGACGCTGATGCTCCCCGTTCGGGTTGCGGCCCAGAGCTTCGGTCTTACAATGAGAAATTTGCCGGCAACGAAACAGATCGAACTGACATGGTCCAATGCTCCGATCGCCAAGTTTTCCGTGTCGGAGTTGAACCCTTACGCGGAGCAGACTCCGGTTCGTTATACGGACGAGTCTTATCATCCCAGCGGGCTAGCAATTATCGAAGAGCGTTGGGAGAACAACAATGACATTTTTGAGCAACCGGGAACCTACGTCGTTACTCACTGGGTTAAGGACGAACTGGGCAATTGGAGCGAGCCTTATTCGGTGACGATAACGGTTAAACCGGCCAACCAGCCTCCGGTAGCCAGCTTTACGATCGAGAAAGACACGTACAGAATGGGCGAATTTATTACTTATACGGATCTGAGTACGGATGACGAGGATCGGATCGTCAGCCGCGTCTGGACGAACGCGCAGCGCGGATTTTTCGAACCGGGACCGCAAACCGTGACGCTGAGAGTAACCGATGCGCTCGGCGAGGTGGGCGAAGTGTCCAAGACGATCACGATTACCGACGAGACGCTGTACACTAAAGAAGAGTTTGATCTGCTTTACACGGAGCCAGGCGAGAAATTCGAGATGAGCGGAAGCTCCGTGCTCCAATGGCCGACAATGAGTTACAACATCAACGATCGTCAGCAGACGTTGATCCGCGCGAACAGTCCGGAGACGATCCGCGAAGAAGGCATTTATTACGAAGATATGGTGTCGGGCGATGTCCGCTTCCTGCTTCACAATCAGAACGGACGCTCCAAACCGGTCAAAATCTATATTGTTCTGACGAACAACAACCTTGAGCCGGCTACGGTTCGCATGGGGGCCAAAGGCATGGCCGGTCCTAATCCGATCGTATCGACGGTAGGCAAAGCGGTCACGGGGCGGTTCCTGGAATCTCTGCTCTCGCCGCAATACTCTTATGTGCAAATCCCTGCGGGAGAAAGCCGGATGATCTTCCAAGAGTACAGCGATAAAGCCGTTAAACCGGGCGATGTGTACTCGATGTTCGCGGATGTGTGGATGAGCGCTGCTTTGGACTTCAAAGTTGTCGTTGTGGATGCGGAACGCGATGTCATAAGCGCGCTGCCGGGTCTGAGCATTCTGGAAAGCGACAAAGTACACGTGCGCGGAACGTTCGATAACGCCAACCGCATTATGTATGTGAATCAAATGGTCGGCGACGTGAAAAGCCGCATGGTGCTAGCCGACAACGCCGTCGATACGAGAATATCCGGCATCGACAAGACGACGGGCATGCCCGTTCTGAACGCAGGCAACTACGGCGTGCTGTACACGATTCAGTTGAACAACGTACAGCCGCATACGGCGATTGTGCTTAGCCCTCGCGGCGGCCACTATGCCGGTGCCTTTACGGTAAACGGGAAAGTTGTCTATACGACGTCGACGAGTATTCTGCGCAATACGAACGAGCTTGGCATGCTTTACAAAACCGGGGATTCGGCGGAATCGGTGACGATTACGTTTACACCGGCTAACGGCAGCATGCTGCCTATCAATCTCTTATTTATGCCGCTTCCGACGCCTAAAGTTTAATCTTCAAGAAGCTGTTCCGACAGCAACGAAGTCTTGCTCAAGAGACTTTGCTGCTGCGGGGCGGCTTTTTTCTATGGCTGACTCTCGGAGAGATTTTTTTGCGAACATAGCCTTCTGTTAGTCGAAGTTGTTCACGAAACGGTCTGCGAGACCGTAAGAAGCAGGCAATCGTACGAATTCGGATGCGTAACGGTCTGCGAGACCGTAAAAGGCAGGCAAACGTACGAATTCGGATGCGTAACGGTCTGCGAGACCGTAAGAAGCAGGCAATCGTACGAATTCGGATGCGTAACGGTCTGCGAGACCGTAAGAAGCAGGCAAACGTACGAATTCGGATGCGTAACGGTCTGCGAGACCGTAAGAAGCAGGCAATCGTACGAATTCGGTTGCCCAGCGGGCCGCTAGAAGTTCAGGAAAATCGTCAGCAATAAAAGTTGACATTGATAATCATTATCATTCATACTTAGGGAGAAGAGATAAACAAACGATCAAATTCGGACTTTTAGAGCCACCTTCATATAAAGGAGTTGTCAGTTTACGATGCAACTATCGACCAATCCGGGAGAACTGATCTTTCATTTCTCTTCGGTCAAGAAGCTGTCGGACAATGAGTTAGTTGCCGCTCCATTGGGGAAAGGCATTGTCTATAAAAAGGAAAAGGCCAAGGACTGGGTGGAGATCAGCGAAGGGCTGACGGATCAGACGCATATCAATCGTCTGCAAGCGCACGGCGATCAGTTGTACGCTTGTTCCAACAAGGGCTTATTCAACTGTTCGGAGGGGAAATGGCAGTCTGCGGGATTGTCCCTTGGCTGCTACCAGTACAAGCAGTTCGGGGAAATCGGACTGGCTGCGACGGTATGCGGACTCTGGTATATGGAGGACGAGGAGTGGCGTATGATGATGCGTTCGGATGTGACCGTGTACGATTTTCTGTATTTGCCTCAGTATGTCGTACTCGGGACGAATGAAGGCATTTCGATTCTGGACCGGATGACGACGAGCTGGATGAACTACAACCTGGATACGGCCGTGACGAGTCTGTCCGTGCACCGCGGAACGCTTATCGGCGCAACGGAACACGGGGAATTGCTGGCCGGCAACCGGCGTGGAGGGTTTGATCGGTACCGGATGCCGGGAATTTTTATTTTCTCGATCGTATCGCGAGGACAGGAAATATTCGCTTGCACCGATCGCGGCCTGTATCGGGTAAGTTCGATCGGCGGACGCATTTCATTAATGGCATTAAAAATCGGTTGTCAGGTGACGGACGTAGACGTTGACGAACGGTGCTACTATATGGCGACGTTGTTCGAAGGCATTCAGTGTATGGAGCGCTAACCTTGCTTCGCGCTAGTCGACGTCCGAAGCTGTCGTAACAGCCTTGCCGTTGTCCACGTCGCTTGGATAAGGGAAAAAAACGATAAACGCGCTGCCTCCTTCGGCCAGGCTCTCGGCCCGTATTGTACCGCCGTGAAGCTCGGCGAGCGAGCGGCTGATCGCTAGCCCGAGTCCCGCTCCTCCATGCGTTCTGGCGCGGGAGCTATCGACCCGATAGAAGCGCTCGAACAGATGAGGCAGATGCTCCGGCGCTATACCCGTTCCGTTGTCCACAACCGCCAGCTCCGCGCCGTCTTGGCGCGGCCTCACAGCCACTGTAATCATTCCGCTGATCGGTGAAGTATGCTGAATCGCGTTCTGGAACAGGTTCAGGGCAATTTGTTTGACCTTATCGGCATCCAGTTGAAGCTGGTTTGTCGGCCGCAGGTCGAATAAAACTCGGCGTTCTCCGGCCAACAGCTTGAACTGAGGCTCCATCTCGCGCAGAATGGGGCCTAATTCTACTGCCTCCAACTGCGCATCCGGCATGCGATCGGCCTTGGCGAGCTGCAGCAAATCGCGTACAAGCTTGTTGATTCGTTCGGATTCGCCGTACATGCCGCGCAGCGCCTTGTCCAGCTGATTCGGGTCCGATGCGGCTCCCCGCAGCAGAACTTCAAGAAAACCGTGTATCGAAGTAAGCGGAGTTCGCAGCTCGTGGGATGCGTCGGAGACGAAGCGGCGCATGCGCTCCCGGCTTTCCTGCTCCGCGCGGAACGAGCTTTCCAGCCTCGCCAGCATCCGATTGAAAGAATGGGACAGCCGATCGATTTCCATCGGACCGACGGGCTCCGGCAGACGTTCGTTCAGCTTGCCCGAATCGATTCGTTCTACCGTCTCGACCATACGAGACAGCGGCGTAAGAGTACGCCGGATGACAGGCAGAAACAGCAGCAGGGCACCGAGCAGCGCAGCGAAAGCAAGCGCCGAGTAGAGCAGCACTTGACGGCGAAGCTCTGCCTTTAGCGGAGCCGTTCCGGTGGCGACCTGGACGACACCGCCGCTGCCCTGGAACGAGCGGACGGTTTGCAGCACGACAAGCTGCTCCCCGTCGGCGCCGTTCACGATGCGAAACAGCGGCTTGCCTCGGCGCGGCCTCTCCGCAGCCCGGCGATAGTCGTTGTCGGACAGGCGGGGCACGGAGTTCACAGATTCGCTTCCGTTAGTCGAAAGCACGGTAAAAACCCCTTGCTTGTTCACGTAAGCGACGGACGCGGAGGGGAAGAAGACGAACGGGTCCGCGGGAATGCGACGTCCCGACTCCGTCAGCCGCCCCCAGACCTCGCCAGGTACCGATTGTACCTGTCTCTGTATAGCTGCGGCCCGATTTTGATAAATAAATCGCTCCATGAACAAGTACTGGGATAGCCCGATAATGACTAGCAACCCGGCAAGAATGAGCAGGATGCGAGAGATCAATTGGTAGCGAAGAGAGCGGGGGAACAAAATCGGCCTCACGCCTTGCAGCCAAGAAGCTAATCGGCTCATACGAGATCTACCCTGTAACCCGCGCCCCGGATCGTTCGGATCACCTTATGATCGCGATCTTGCAGCTTGTCCCGAAGCGAGCGTATGTAAACTTCTACAATGTTGTCCTCCCCGCCGAAATCGTATCCCCACACCCGATCAAGAATCGCGCTTTTGCTTAGAACATGACCGTGATGGAAGACAAGATGCTTCAGCAGCTCGAATTCGGTCGGCGACAGGTCCAACTCGCGTTCGCGGAAGCGAAACTCCTTGCGCGCCGCATCGACGGAGAACGGCCCGATCGTGACCTCCTCCAGCAGCTGCGGGAACTGGTTTCGCACCCTTGCCTGAATGCGGGCCAGAAGCTCGGCGAAGCTGAACGGCTTGGGCATGTAATCGTCCGCGCCGAGCGACAGTCCCTTTACCCGATCCTCGATTTCCTCCCGCGCAGTGAGCATGATTACGGCAACGGGACGCTCCTTTTTCAGCGCGCTGCATACCTCAAAGCCGTCCATCCCTGGCATCATCACATCAAGAATGACGATGTGGGGCGAGAAGCTCTCTGCGAGGGAGAGCGCTTCCTGTCCGTCCTGCGCCGCAGCCACTTTATAGCCTTCGTTAACAAGCCCCAGCTCGAGGAACTGCAATATATTCGGCTCGTCGTCGACGAGCAAGACTTTAATTCTTTGCGCTTGTTTAGCTGAAACCGTCATCTTAAATCCTCCCGGAGACATTATCGTCCTCTCTCCATTATGAGCGATAGAGCTTAACTTGCGCTGAGAGAAAGCTGAAAGAATGCTGAAAGCGCAAATGCTTTTTTGAACCTTCCCTACACAAGGATGTTCAGCAAACATTCAGCGCGCGCTCATCTAGAGCTAAGGTTTTCCGCTCATAATTGGCGGCAAGATCAGAAGAAGCGAAGGTGAACCAGTCGGATGAAAAAGAAAATGTTAGGGTGGACGGTCGCAGTCGTCGTGATTGCGGCGGGGGCATGGGCGGGCTACCGCTATTTCGACAGTCAGAAGGAGCCCGTGCTCGCGGCGGCTTTGTCGACGACCCAGGTCCGCAAAGGGACGATCGAGGTTAAAGTAAGCGGAACGGGGAATATTCAGCCTTCGGCGCGGGAGACGGTTACGGCCGGCGCCAGCGGCACGGTGAAAAAGGTGCATGCGAAGAAGGGCGATACGGTCAAGAAAGGCGATGTGCTTGTTACATACGAGGAAGAAGAAGTGGATAATGCAAACCAGATCAGAAGCAAGGAGATTGATTTGAAGAAGAAAAAGCTGGAGCTGCAGGACTTGCAAACGAAGTTCAAAGCCGCCCCGGATGATGAAAGCCGAGAGTCGATCGCGCTCAGCATCCAGAAGCAGGAGCTGGATATCGAAAGCGTACAGGCGGATATTGCTTCGTTAAAGGAGGAAAAGGCTGACAACGCCGATCCGGTAGTGGCGCCGATCGACGGAATGCTGACGTCGTTTAACGTCAAAGAGGGCGACGTTCTTAACCCGAACTCGACGGTCGCGGAAATCGTCAATTACGCGCAGCTTCAAATGGTCGTCGGCATTGACGAGCTGGACATTCCGAAAGTGAAGCTGGAGCAGGCGGCGTCCATTCTTGTCGAGGCGCTGTCCGAGCAGGAATTCATGGGCAAAGTCGTCTCCATAGCCGACGAGGGAGCGTCCAGCAACGGAGTCGCTTCCTTCGACGTTACGATCTCCTTATCGGCGGCAGACAATCTGAAGGTCGGAATGTCGGCCGAGGCCAGCATTTTGACGGCACAGAAGACGGATGCGCTCTACGTGCCGGTTGAAGCGGTTCAATCCTCGCAGGGCAAATACTTCGTGTTGGTTCCGGCGAGTGCTCAGCAAGGAGCGGGCGGCGCGGGAACGCCTTCGGCTGCAGTTCCTTCGGGCGAGCCGTCGGCGACGGGAACTGCTCCGGCTCAAACGAACGGAGCTCAGGGCGGACAAGACCAGCAGGGACAACGCAGAATGGGACAAGGACAAGCCGGCACGGGCGACGCCGGGCAGACTCGGCAAGGCGGGGTGGCCTCCGGAGAAGGCGCCGACGGGCAGACCAGGCAAGGCGGCTTTACCCCAGGCGAAGGCGGGGCCGACCGATTCGCCAATCTGTCCGAGGAGGAACGGGCGGCGATGCGCGAGCGCTTCATGTCCGAGCGCGGCCAGGGAGGAATGGGCGCCGCAGCGGGGACGGGCGCGGTCTCGACGACTAGGGTGGAAGTCGAGGTCGGCGTTAACAACGAGGACAACATCGAGATTGTGTCCGGCCTGAAGGAAGGGGATATCGTCGTGCTGCCGACGACTTCAAGCTCCGGTTCGTCCAATATGAATATGCAGGGCGGTTTTCCAGGCTTAGGAGTAGGAGGCGGAGGTTTCCCGGGAGCGGGCGGAGGCGGCGGTATGTCGGGAGCCGGAGGCAATCGTCAATTCGGCGGCGGAGCAGGGGCGGGCGGTGGCCGTTGATGACAACTAAGCAAAGTGCGCCACCTGCAGATTTAATTCGAATTCATCATCTGAACAAAGTATATCGCATGGGCGGAGAAACGCTGAATGCGCTGGACAATGTCAGCTTGACGGTGAAGGAAGGCGATTTTGTGGCGATCGTCGGACCGTCGGGCTCGGGCAAGTCGACGCTGATGAACGTGATCGGCTGCCTCGATACGGCTTCCTCCGGGGAGTACTGGCTGGACGGAGAAGAGATCAGCCGACTGCGCGAAAATAAGCTCGCGGAAATCCGCAACCGCAAAATCGGTTTTATATTCCAAGGCTTCAACCTGCTGACCAAGCTGACCGCGATCGAGAACGTGGAGCTGCCGCTCGTCTATCGCGGAGTTTCCGCGAAGCAGCGCCGTCAACAGGCTATGGATGCGCTCGGCAAGGTTGGCTTGGCCGAGCGCATCCATCATCGGCCGGTCGAGTTGTCCGGAGGCCAGCAGCAGCGCGTGGCGATCGCCCGCGCATTGGCAGGCAATCCGCCGATTCTGCTTGCGGACGAGCCGACGGGGGCGCTGGACACGAAGACGGGGATCGAAGTGATGGGATTCATTCGAGAGTTGAACTCGCTCGGGCATACGATTGTCCTCATTACGCACGATCCCGACATCTCGCGGCAGGCGAAAAGAATCGTCCGCATTCAGGACGGCAGGCTGCACGAAGAGGAGGCGAGAGGGGAATGAGCGTCATGCAGGCTTTCAAAATGGCCATTAAGAGCATTTTGTCCAACAAGCTCCGATCGCTGCTGACGATGCTGGGCATCATTATCGGCGTGACCGCGGTCATCTCTCTCGTCGCTCTGGGGCAGGGCGCGACAAAATCCGTTACCGAGCAGGTGAAGAGCCTGGGAACGAATCTGCTCACAGTGAACATTCTCGGCCGGGGATCGGCGAACGCGCTGGACGTCGGGGAAGCGGTTGCCCTCGGCGACGAGGTGGAGGGAATTCAATATATCGCTCCGGCGAACACGCAGAACGCGACGGTCAAATTCGGCTCCTCAAGCGAAAACGTAAGCGTCGTCGGAACGAACGCGGATTATGCCAACGTCAGAGAATACGAAGTGGCTTCGGGGCGTTTCGTCGCCCAGATCGATCTGGACGTCTATCAGAAGGTCGCCGTGCTCGGGCACACGACGGCGACCGATCTGTTCGGCTTCGCCGATCCGATCGGAGAATACGTGCTCATTCAAGGCACGCGCTACAAAGTGGTCGGCGTGCTTGCCGAGAAGGGCAGCTCGATGACCGGCTCGAACGACGAGGTCGTCATCGTTCCGGAAACTTCGTTCGAGCGGCTGTTCAAAACGAAGGGCGTACGAACGATCTATGTGCAGGTCGAGACGACCGAGCAGATGGATACGGTCGTGTCGGGGCTGGAGAAGTCGCTTAGCTCCCGTTTTCGCGGCAACACGGACAGCTATCGCGTATTCAACCAGAGCGACGCGCTGTCGGCGCTGACGTCCGTTTCCGACACGCTGACGCTTGCATTGGCCGGCATCGCAGGCATTTCGCTGCTCGTAGGCGGAATCGGCATCATGAATATCATGCTTGTGTCGGTTACCGAGCGGACGAGGGAAATCGGCATTCGCAAGGCGATTGGAGCCAAGAAACGAGATATTCTCATTCAATTTCTGATCGAATCGATGGTGCTAAGCGGTTTGGGCGGATTGCTCGGCATCGGCATCGGCATCGGAGCGGCGCGAGGCGCTTCGTCCGCCTTTAATATGGATATCGCGTTTTCGGCAAACGTAATCGCGATCGCCTTCGCGTTCTCCGTCGGCATCGGCGTCGTCTTCGGCATGTTCCCCGCGAACAAGGCGGCCAAGCTGAAGCCGATCGACGCGCTCCGATTCGAATAACGCTTGTCCTACGCGGAGGAAAGGAGGGAACGGGCATGGGCGCGTACTCCGAATATGAAATCAAGGTGCTGCCGCATCTTCGCGAGCTGCAAAATTACTGCACGTATTTGGCGAAGTCGAAGTGGGATGCCGAGGATTTGTTGCAAGAGACGCTGCTGAAAGCTTTCGTGTTCTTCCTTCATACGGAGCCTTACGTGGACATTAAACCGTTCTTGATCCGCGTGGCGAGAAATCTGTGGATCGACGCCTGCCGCAAGCGGCAGCGCGGGAGACGCTTCGCGGCGCTTGATCAGACAAGCGGCGTCTTTGAAGACAGCGACTACGTCGAGGTGAGAGGAACGCTCGAATGGCTGGCTGAGCGCCTTCCTCGGCGCAATATCGAAATTTGGCTGCTGTTTTATTTTTTCGGTTACTCGATGCAGGACATTGCCCTGGAGACGGATATATCCGTCTCCGCGGTCAAATCGCTGCTTCATCGCACGCGCGAAACGCTGCGCGTTCGCAGCGAGCGGATCGATCGGCGAACTTTCGTTCGCACTGATATCGAGCGTTGGTCGCGGGCCGTGATGCAGGAGCGACCGCAGGCGATTTTGTCGAAGCGTTGACGGTTGGGAACCGATTGTCGAATCTCCCGTATTAGAAAGAGGAAACTCGGATACGGGAGGCTTGTATTTATGGCGGTTAACATCCTGATTGTCGACGACGATCCGGATATCGTGGAATTGATGCGTTTTTACTTGCAGCGCGAAGGGTTTGCGGTTGTTGCCGCAGCCGACGGGGCTCAGGCGCTGGAGGTGGCTGAGGAGAAAAAGGCGGACTTGGCAATCATCGATATTATGATGCCGAAGATGGACGGCTGGGCGCTTTGCGAACAGCTGAAGGCCGAATATCCGGACATGCCCGTCATCATGGTGACGGCCAAAGGAGAGACGGGCCACAAGCTGAAAGGATTTCATCTCGGCGCGGACGATTATTTGGTCAAGCCGTTCGAGCCGCTTGAGCTGGCGGCCCGCGTCAAATCGCTGCTGCGGCGCTATCGCATTCAATCGCAGATGAAGGTTCAGATCGGCAACGTAATGCTGGACAAGCATCGCTATGCCGCCATTGTCGGAGGAGAAGACGAGCTTGACTCCCCGCCGATTGCGCTGCCGCTAAGAGAATTTGATCTGCTGTTCAAGCTTGCGAGCCATCCTGGACAGATTTTTACGAGAAACGATCTGATCGAGCAGGTATGGGGGGCGGATTTCGAAGGCGACGACCGCACAGTGGACGTACATATCAAGAGGATCAGAGATCGGTTCGTGGAGCTGGATTGTCGCTTTGTCATCGAGACAAAGCGGGGGCTCGGCTATAAGCTAGAGGTTGCGGAATGATCAAGTCGCTATATTTCAGAGTCGTCCTTTCCTACATGGCGGCGGTTATCATCGGGTTGATCAGCACTTATTTTCTAACGCTGCTGCTGATATCGTCGGTCGGGGACCGATATGCGGAGAGGTTACAAAGCCAGTTGCTGAACGATAGCAAGAGGATTCAGGAGCTATACTTGTCGAACGGGATGGAAAAGGCTGCGGAGGAGATCAGTAATGGGACGTTGGACGACAAATACGATATTTTAATCTACGATTCCTCCCTTCGTCTGTTGGAAGACGGATCCGGGAATACGCCTCAGGAGCTGTACAGCATATCCAATCAGACGATCCGTTCGGTGCTGAGCGGGAAAATGCATCTCGGCGCGGATATTTCCGCGGATCAGATGTTTGTGGGACTGCCTTATGAATATGGCGGAAAAAGCTACGCGTTGTTCGTTCAGGTATCCGAGCGAACGGCGATGACTCTCATTTCTAAGCTGCTTATATTTGCCTTCGCAATCAATCTGCTCGTCGGGGGGCTAATCATTCTCGTAGCCGCACGGTATATCGTAAAACCGCTTCTCGGGATGAAAGCCGCGGCGGAGCGAATGGCCAAGGGCGAATTCAATATCCAGCTGAAATGGGCCAGGCGCAAGGACGAGCTGGGCCGTCTGGCGCAGAGCATCAACGGAATGGCCAGCCAGGTCGGGCAATTGGAGACGATGCGGCAAAATTTTGTGTCGAACGTCTCGCACGAAATCCAATCGCCGCTGACGTCGATTTCCGGCTTCTCCAAGGCGCTTCAGCAGAGCGGGTTGTCCGAGGAGGAAAGAATCCGCTACTTAAGCATTATCCAGAACGAAAGCGAACGTCTGTCTCGCCTGAGCGACAATTTGCTGAAGCTGGCCTCGCTGGACAGTCAGCATCATCCGTTCGAGCCGCAGCTTTACGATTTGGACGAGCAGCTTCGCAAAGCCGTCGTCGCAAGCGAGCCGCAATGGGCGGATAAAGCGATCGAGTGGCAGCTTCAGCTTCCGAAGACGAAAATTACGGCTGACGAGGATCAGATGAACCAGGTGTGGGTCAACCTGATCGGCAATGCGATCAAGTTTACGCCGGAAGGCGGGCGCATCGGCATCCGCATCGTTCACCACTCCGAACAGATTGACGTTGTCATTTCGGATACCGGGATCGGAATTCCGATCGCGGAGCGGAGCAAGGTGTTCGAAAGATTTTACAAGGTGGACGAGTCTCACAACAAGATGAAAACCGGCAACGGCCTCGGGCTGGCCATCGTCCACAAAATCGTTACCAGGCACAAGGGCTCCGTAACGATCGGAGGCAATCCCGACGGCGGAACGACCGTAACCGTGGCGTTGCCTCATCAGAATTAACCGAGCTGTACTATAGCCAATTGGCGCGGGAATCTTATTCCTTCGCCGTTGGCTTTTTTTGTCGCGTCATAATTTATTCATATTCGTGTATTAAACTGAGGCAAGGATGCAGGAAAGCTTTGCCTGAAACCGCTAGAATGTCGAATTTGAAATTGCAGGAGGCTCGCCGATTTGAAGGCAATCATTGATTTTTCCATGAACAAAGTCGCGGCGATGGTCATTATGATCGTCATCGTGTTCGGGGCGGGGGCATATTCGGGCAGTTCGTTAAAGGTAGAGAACATGCCGGAGTTTTCGTTTCCGTTCGTCGCAATCTCCACCACGTATCAAGCCTCGCCGCAGGACGTCATGAGTCAGGTGACGAAACCGATTGAAGACAAAATCGCCAATATCCCCGGACTGAGAATGCTCTCCTCGACTTCAAGCGATAGCTTCTCGAGCATACTTCTCCAGTTCAACGAAAAGGTCGACATCGATAAAACGAAGCAGGATTTGGAAGGTCTCGTTCAAGATGTAAACCTGCCGCAATCGGCAAGCAGGCCGAAAGTTTCGACATTCGGAATGTCATCGGAGCCCGTGTATTATATGGCGATGTACGCGACGGATTCGATGTCTCAGACCGAGCTGGATCAGCTGTTCGAGAAGGAGATGAAGCCTCGTTTCGACGCCATTGGCGGGATCGACCATATGGATGCGATCGGAGCGCGCAAATCCTCGCTCGATATCCAGTTGGACGCGGGCGCTCTAGCCGCCTATCAATTAAGTCCTTCGGAAGTGAACGCCTCGATCCAAGCTGCCGTGGCGAACGGTTCGGTGGGGGTCGTGAAATTTAACGGAAACACTCAAATGACTCGCGTAACGGGAAAGCTGAACAGCCTGTACGAGCTGAAAAACCTGGAAATCGCCACGGCCACGGGCACTACGGTACAGCTCAAGGACATCTCGAAAATCGAAGCGGTGAACGAGTCCAACTTTATCGCCCGTCTGGACGATAAGCCCGCAATCGGCATCCATCTGTATAAGACGGCCGATACGAACGCCGTCGAGTTTTCCGATGCCGTTCAAGCTTTGATTCGCGAGTGGGAGCAGACGAATCCGGAAGTGACGTTCAAGACGCTGTACGACAGCGCCAGCGAAGTCAAAGGCTCGATCAAAGGACTGATCAAGGAAGGGGTAATGGGCATCGTACTGGCCGCCCTGATGATCTTGTTCTTCTTGCGCAGCCTGAGAATGACGCTGATCGTCGTCGTGTCCATTCCGCTATCGATTCTCTTGACTCTAGTTATGATGAAGTACATGAACATTACATTGAACATTATGTCGCTTGGCGGCATGTTCATCGCCGTTGGCCGGGTCGTAGACGACAGCATTGTCGTTATCGAAAGCATATACGCAAATTTGCAAAAGGCCCAGAAGAGAAACGAGTCGGTGATTATTCTCGCGGTGAAGCAGGTGGCCATGGCGATCAGTTCGTCCACTTTGGTCACGGTCGGCGTGTTTCTGCCGATCGGGCTCGTTACGGGCTTTATCGGCGCCTTGTTCCGACCGTTCGCGATAACGGTGTCGATCGCGTTGCTCGCATCGCTGCTCGTATCGTTAACGGTCATTCCGATGCTGGCCAAGCTCATGGTGCTGAACAACGTCAAGTCGACGGACGCCAAGGAGCACGATGGGGGCAAAATGGAGCGTTGGTATGAAAAGACGCTCGTATGGAGCTTAAAGCACAAAGTTGTCACGTTGCTGCTTTCGGGATTTTTGCTAATCGCAACAATCGTGGGCACGATTCCATTCCTGCCGATGGGACTCCTGCCGTATTCGCCGCCGCCGAAACAAATGAACTATTCGATCCAGCTGCCGAACGACACGACGTTCGCCAGCACCGATCTTCAGGCGAGGCAGATCGAAGCGCTGCTGAAGGACGCAAAGAATGAGAGCGGCGGACCGCAATTTACATTCGTGGAGGCGCTCGTCGGATATGCGGGCGACGCGCAGGAACGCGTGCCGAGTTATTTGCAGATCATTACAGAAGTCGATGCCGACGCGGATACGAAAGCCGTCCAGGATCGCTATCAAAAGCTTATTCTGGCCCAGCTCCCCAAAGGTACGGAAGTGATGCCCGGTTCATTCTCGGAGGGCAGCAGCGGACCGTCGGGTCCCGATTTTACGTATGTCATTTTCGGAGACGACCAGAAAACGCTGGCACAGGTCGCAGAGCAAATCAAAGCCAAAATGAAACCATTTTCCGAGCTTAAAGAAATCAAGGACAACTTGGGAGACGGAAAGAAGGAAGTGCAGATTACCGTCGATCCGAACAAGGCGCGTCAATTCGGATTGGATGTGCCGAGAATTCAAGGCTTGACGGCCGAATGGATCGGCAGGTCCCCGCTCGGCGACGTTCGCTTGGACAACACGTTGTATCAGGCGGCAGTCGAGCTTGCGCCCCAAGATAAAAACTCGCTAGAGCAGCTGGGGCAAATGCCGATTCGGACGGCAGACGGCAGCATCGTGTATTTGAACGAAGTCGCCAAGCTCGAGGAAGTGGATTCTCCGACAGCCTTCCAACGCGAAAGCCAGAAGCTGATGGTGTCGCTGACAGCCAAGATCGATTCGGCAGACAAAGCTGCGGTAACGAACGCGGTGTTGAGCGCGATCCAGGAGGTCGAATTTCCATCAGGGGTAACGAATACGATCCGCGGTACGAACATCGATATGATGGAAGGCTTTAGTCAGATGTTCGTCGCCATGGGCGTTGCCGTTGCGATCGTCTATCTGATCATGGTTCTCTGCTTCGGCAACGCGGGCACTCCGTTCGCGATCCTGTTCTCCTTGCCTTTAGCGGTCATCGGGGGCTTGCTGGGACTGGTTGTAGCCGGGGAATCGCTCAATATGACGTCGATGATCGGATTTCTCATGCTGATCGGCATCGTCGTCACGAATGCGATCGTGTTGCTGGACCGCGCCCAACAGCTGCGTAAAGAAGGCTATATGGTGCGGCCCGCTCTCATCGAAGCCGGCAAAGTACGGTTGCGCCCGATTATTATGACGGCAGGAGCGACCATCGCGGCCATGGTTCCGTTAACGCTTGGTTTAACCAAGGGACTATTGATCTCCAAATCGCTGGCCGTTGTCGTCATCGGCGGACTGATCACATCTACGATTCTGACGCTAGTCGTCGTGCCGATCGTGTACGAGATGATTGAATCGTTCAAGGCGCGCATGAGCCGTCTGTTTAACCGCAAAGGAAAAGTATCGCCCGGACAAGAACTCAACGTATAAATCGCATTAAGGGAGCGACTGAACATGAATGCACAAGGTTCCAAAATAACCGTTTATCAAAAAGCGATGCGAATCTCGATTGTCTTCATTTGCGCAGCTTATATCGCGGGATGCTCGGCGGCCCCGACTCCGGCTGCCGAAACCGACACGGATGTGAAAGCGACGATTAAAGTAGAGGAAGCGGTTAGGCAGAGCATGGGCGAGCCGCGCGAACAAATCGCCGAGGTGAACGCATCGACGAAGACGGACATCGTGGCCGAAGCCGGCGGCAAGCTGTTAAAGCTGGTGAAACGCAACGGTGAACTCGTGAAGGCGGGAGACGTGATCGCCGAGTTTGAGAGCAAGAGCGGGAAGCTGGAGCGGGGGAGCGCCCAGGCTAGATTGATTGCCGACGAAGCGATGCTGGAGAAAACAAAAGCGGAAATTGTATCTTCTCGGATTACGCTTACGAATACGATCAAGGATCTTGAACAGGTCTTGAAGGAGCAGACGGCTCAAGGCAGCCCGGAGATCGAGATCGACAAGACGAAACGTTCGCTCCAGGCAACGATGCAGCAGCTGAATACGTTAAACTCCGGCAAGACTCTTGCTTCGCTGGAAGCCAACGTCGAAACGTCAAGACTGGCGCTGGAGCAAGCGGAGAAGGCTTGGAACGGCGGCCAAATCGTCGCTCCCGCCAATGGAGTGCTGACGGATGTCAGCGCGGATGTCGGCATGAGCGTGCAGCAAGGCGGCACATTCGGCATCGTCCAAAATACCGATAAAGTGAAAATCAAGGCGCAATTGTCCCAATCCGCGGTCAAGCTCGTCGGCAACAAGAAGGAGCTGATCTACATCAACTCGGACGGAGACGGCAAACCGAAGAAAGCGAAAGTCGTTTATATGGCCGGAGTACCCGATGCGAGCACGAAGCTGTACGCGCTTGAGCTTGAAGCGGACAACGCCGACGGAGCGCTAAAGCCGGCTTCGCGGGTACGCATTCAACTCACGACGCAGGAGGAAGAAAACGTCGTTGCCGTTCCGGCGCTTAGCATTTTGAAGGAAGGAACCGACGCTTTCGTGTTCGTTCTGGACGGGAATAAAGCAAGCAAGCGAAAAGTCGAGCTCGGCCGGGTGAACGGAGCTTATCAGGAGGTGCTCAGCGGGGTCGCCTTAGGTGATTCGATCGTCGTGAGCGGTCAGCATGGACTGGCAGAGGGGCAGACTGTAGAACGGTGAGCGGAGCGTTCGTCCATGCCGGGAAGGGAAGTGAGCGAATGGATGCTTCAGCGGCGTACGAAGCTTGGTTAAATCCCCACATGCACGAGCTGGAAAAGTACTGCAGCTACTTGGCGGGCTCGAAGTGGGATGCGGAGGATTTGCTGCAGGATACGCTGCTTAAAGCGTTCGTCTACTTCGTCAAGGTTGAGCCGGAGGCCAATATGAAAGCTTTCGTTTTCCGCATCGCCCGCAACCTGTGGATCGATGAATGCCGCAAACGTCGGCGCAAACGCATCGCCTTGCTGGAAATGCCCGAGCCTGTCTATACGGACAGCGATTACGCCGAAATTCGCGGCTCGCTGGAATGGTTGGCCGAGCGATTTTCCCAGCGCAGTATCGAAATGTGGCTGCTCGCCCGTTACTTTGGCTATACGCTGCAGGAGGTGGCCGACACGATGGACGTTACGGTGCCGACGGTCAAGTCCGTGCTGTTCAGAACCAGGGCGATGCTGCGGCAGCGCCGCGAGCTCCATGCTTGTCAGAGCCCTCCGATCCGCCAGGAAGTCGAGCGGTGGTCCAGAGCGGTGCTGCTGGACCTTCCCTGCTGTCTGCTGGGGGACCGGGGGTGATTCGCTGATAAGGAGAGAAGCCTTGAGCCGTTTCGGTTCGGGGCTTCTTCTATGATATAATTTTTCTGATAACTTGATAGTGAAGGTAGGGAGCCCATATCAGATGAAAGTTCAACCTCGGTTTATCGTCCTCGTTTCATTGCTGCTTACCGTTTATGCGGCTATTAACTTCTACATCGGATGGCATATTACGGAATGGTCGGCGGCGGTCGGCCTCGGCTATTCTCCCTATGGATTTTGGATTCCGTTCGCGCTGATCGCCTACGGATTCGTGCTGGGAAGAATCCCGCTCCCCGGTCCATTAAGGCCGATCGGACGGTTGCTGAAGGTAGCGGGTTCCATTTATATTTTCGTCATGGAAATCGGACTGCTGCTCTTTCTTCTTGCAGATGCGGTGCGGCTAGCGCTGTGGCTGACGACGGGAGTGTCCGACGGCTATATCGTCGTCTCGGGAAGCGTCGTACTGGGCTTGATCGCCGTGCTGCTGCTTGTCGGCTCGCGGAACGCGTGGAGTCCCGTTATCCGTTCGCATGACCTTCAGATTGACAAGTTTGCGGACGGGGGGACAACAGAGTGGACGATTGCGGTCGCATCGGACATTCATCTCGGCAACTTGGTCGGGCGCAAGCATCTGCATCGTCTCGTCGAGCGTATGAACGCGATGAAGCCCGATCTGATTCTGCTTCCGGGCGACGTGATCGACGATTCGATCGAGCCCTATCTGCGCAACCGGATGGGCGAGGTTCTGGGGCGGCTGCAAGCGAAGCACGGCGTCTATGCGGTGCTGGGGAACCATGAATATTATGGCGGGCATATCGACCGTTACGCGGAGGAAATGAAGTCGCTCGGCATACGCGTGCTGCAGGACGAAATGGTGGAAATCGACGGCAAGCTGTATGTCGCCGGTCGCAAGGATAAAACCGCGGAGGCGTCGGGGCCGGACGGCAGGCTTGCCGTTCGCGAGCTGCTGCAGGCTGCGGATCTGCGCAAGCCGGTGGTGCTGATGGACCATCAGCCGACGCAGTTCGCCAAAGCGGCGGAGGCGGGGGCGGACGTGCTGCTTAGCGGCCATACGCACAGGGGACAGTTTTGGCCGAACCATCTGTTTACGAGGCGGCTGTTCGAGCTGGATTGGGGCTATATGCGCAAAGACGCAATGCACGTTGTTGTCTCGTCCGGTTTCGGCTCCTGGGGACCGCCGATTCGCCTGGGCAGCCGCAGCGAGATTATTCGGTTAAAGCTGGTGCTCCGGGAGTAAGGGGCAGAGCTTTGCAGGGTCTTTACAGGAGGTCTTTGCAGGTCTTCGACTGCTGTAACGTAACCTTCTCCTATGACGGCAGCTCGATTCGTTATGTACCAGCTAACAACAAAACGAAGAGGCTGTCCCGTAAGTAAAAAAGTCGTACAAAAAGATAATCGATAGAGAATGTTATCGTGCATATCTCTCCTTCCGATGCTATACGATCCTGAAATCTGAATGGGTAAACCCGTTAAGAGGTAATTTCAGGACCGTATGAGGCAGTCTCCAGAAGATATATGCACTTTTTTCTTGATCGATTATCTATGCACGACCTTACTTGTGGGATAGCCTCTTCTCGTCAAACCTGGGGACCAAGAGAGGGGTTCCCCTATTTTAGTTTACTTATAGTAGGACGCAATAAGGGGAACGAACATCGCTCCGCCATCGACTAAGTCCGCATTGATGTACAAGGCCTCGATTCCGCCGATATCCACTTCGATCGTTTTCAACCCTTCATCCATCGTTACCGAGGTTTGCAGCAGCTCCTTCAAAGACCCGCTCTCCTGAATCTTCAGTTCTTCAATATCTTTACCGACAGCGGCGACCTGAAGATAGAGCTTCTGATACTTCTTCTTCGGGTACAGCATGAAAGAGCCGGAGCGCGAGCCTGTAGCGTTATTCAAATAGACTTCCTTATAGTCTTTGCCGTTGTAGGACGTTTTGGATGGATCCTTCGTCTGGTACATATCTTCGAAGCCGTCCAAAATCGCTACGCCCTCGGATCTCTCTCCTAGGTGCACCGTGCCGGCTTTCGCATCGTAGTTTACAGCAACGCCAAGTGCATCGGACACGGCCCGAACGGGTAAATAAGTCGTTCCTTTGTAAGTAATCGGGAGTACGTTGCTGCCGTTGCCGTCTCTTAGTTGAACCGGCACTCCGTCCACTTTGAATTTAAGTCCGCTGTTCAAGTAAGCTTTAATCTCTTGTAAATTGGATGCAGCATAGGCGCCTGCTCCCATACTGGCCAGCATGGACAAGCCGATGACTCCTGCGAGCAGTTTCTTTTTCATGCTTTCACGCTCCTAATTCGATGTATTGGGGATTACGAAGTTAACATGGGCTGGAAATAACTCCAACAATCATATTAAATATTTCTGCTGCTTACAACATGGAAGGGACTATTTGATTATAAAAATAAGGCGAAAAACCCGAATTGGCTTAGGCGGAAAAGAGGGCATCGGTCCCAGCGCAGAACAGAATAATCGTCAATATACTCCTTGTGATAAATAAAGCTTTATGCGGCTTTTTTTAATTGTGACACACTAAATCGAAAAACAGTCTTGTATATATGGTGTCATATATAATAATATGATATATATTAAATGCGGGTTATATTGATGTGGAGGGGTCATCATGGAGAGGGAATTGGCGCTTGAGATCGTTAGGGTAACGGAATTGGCCGCGCTGGCCTCCGCGCCGTGGATGGGACGAGGAGACAAAATTAATGCAGACGGGGCGGCGACTTCGGCGATGAGGGCGATGTTCGATTCGATCTCGGTCAGCGGCACGGTCGTCATCGGAGAAGGGGAAATGGACGAGGCGCCGATGCTCTATATCGGAGAACAGGTGGGCAGCATGAACGGGCCCGAGGTGGACGTAGCCGTCGACCCGCTCGAAGGAACGGAGATCGTAGCCAAAGGGCTGAATAATGCGATGTCCGTTATTGCGATTGCGAATAAGGGCAATCTGCTGCATGCGCCCGATATGTATATGGAGAAACTTGCGGTCGGCCCGCAGCTTGTCGGCAAGCTGAGACTGACGGACCCGCTGGAACTGACGCTTAAGAAGGCGGCTGAGGCGCTGAACAGGAACGTCTCCGAGCTGACCGTTATGATATTGGATCGCGTTCGCCACGAATCGACGATTAAGACGCTGCGCAAGGTCGGCGTCCGGATTAAGTTCCTGACCGATGGGGATGTCGCCGGAGCGATGGCCCCGGCATTCCCCGAGGCAGGCATCGATCTGTACGTCGGGTCCGGCGGAGCGCCGGAAGGGGTGCTTGCCGCCGCGGCGCTGAAATGTCTGGGCGGCGAAATTCAAGGGCGTCTTATGCCATCCGACGCCAACGAGTATTCGCGCTGCGTGCAGATGGGCATCGATGATCCGTACAAGGTGCTGACGATGGAGGACATGGTTGGCACGGAGGACGTCATTTTCGCGGCGACCGGCGTTACTCCGGGCGAGTTCCTCGGCGGCGTGCGCTACTTGCCGGACGAGCGGGCGGAGACACATTCGATCGTGATGCGCGCGAAGACGCGAACGATTCGTTTTATTAAGGCTTTGCACTACTTGCCTAACAAAAAGTTTATTCAATCTTGAGCGTGAGCCGAGAGGCTGTCTCATAAGTAAAAGAGTCGTACGAAAAGATGATCGATAAAGAATGTTGACGTGCATGTACCTCCTTCCGCTGCTATACGAACCTGAAATGGGAATGGTAAACCCGTTGTAAGGTTTCAGGATCGTATGAGGCAGTCTCCAGCTGTCTCCAGCAGAACATGCACACTTTTTTTCATCGATAATCTTTTATGACTCTACTTATGAGACAGCCTTTTTTTTCGCTGGCCGGATAGCCGGATTTGCGTGCGCAACGGTCTGCGAGACCGTAAGAGGGGTGCGGAAGGCCGGATTTGCGCGCGCAACGGTCTGCGAGACCGTAAGAGGGGTGCGGAAGGCCGGATTTGCGCGCGCAACGGTCTGCGAGACCGTAAGAGGGGTGCGGAAGGCCGGATTTGCGTGTGTAACGGTCTGCGAGACCGTAAGAGGGGTGCGGAAGGCCGGATTTGCGTGTGTAACGGTCTGCGAGACCGTAAGAGGGGTGCGGA